>Ga0255338_1000621_pt1 | contig 97578 bp, 88 predicted proteins | sample MeOH1_35cm_T4_19_FD_203715 | JGI IMG/M metagenome (GOLD analysis project Ga0255338, IMG submission 203715) | Sandy soil microbial communities from University of British Columbia, Vancouver, Canada - MeOH1_35cm_T4_195 | ecosystem: Engineered > Artificial ecosystem > Sand microcosm > Unclassified ...
CGCGCACGCGCCAGCGGCCCTGGCTGCAAGTCATGGACTTCGTGGCGCCCTGTGTGCCCACGGGGCTGGCGGCGGGGCGGGTGGGCAACTTCATCAATGGCGAGTTGTGGGGACGTTTCAGCGCGCCCGACTTGCCCTGGGGCATGGTGTTCAGGAGCAGCGGCTCCATGCTGCCGCGCCACCCGTCGCAGGTTTACCAGTTCCTGCTGGAAGGTCTGTTGCTGTTTGTGCTGCTGTGGCTGTATGCGCGCAAACCGCGCAAGATGGGGCAGGTCTCGGGGGCCTTCCTGGTGGGCTATGGCGTGTTCCGCTTCATTGCCGAGTTTTACCGCGAACCTGATGACTTTCTCGGCATTCTTGCGCTGGGGCTGAGCATGGGCCAGTGGCTGTGCGTGCCCATGATCGCCGCCGGGGTGTGGCTCTGGATGTTTTCTTCAAAGCGCCGCTAACCTCAAAGCGCAGCTAAACGCAATACGGTTTAGCTGACGCACGGCGTGCAGTGCCAAAGATATCCCTCCCCCGCTGAGGGAAGGCCCGTATGTGGGCTCGCGGCGTGGGCGTCGAGCTGCCGTGCTTGGCGGGTCGCCGCTGGCCCCCACCCCACCCCTCCCCCAGCGGGGGAGGGAGCTTCATGGGTCTTTGGCTGAATCGTGCTGAACCGTATCGGGACCAGGGGCAACACGGTTCAGCGAGCACATCGCGTGCAGTGCCGATGATCTCCGTCCCCTGCTGGGGGAAGGCCGGGATGGGGGCTCGCGGTGCGGACGTCGGGCCACCATGCTTATTTAGCCGTCGCTGGCCCCCACCCCAACCCTCCCCCAGCGGGGGAGGGGGCTTCATGGGTCTTTGGCTGAATCGTGCTGAACCGTATCGGGACCAGGGGCAACACGGTTCAGCGAGCACATCGCGTGCAGTGCCGATGATCTCCTTCCCCCGCTGGGGGAAGGCCGGGATGGGGGCTCGCGGTGCGGGCGTCGGGCCACCATGCTTATTTAGCCGTCGCTGGCCCCCACCCCAACCCTCCCCCGGAAGGGGAAGGAGCCTTATGGGGCTTGGCTGTGCCGGATCGCACCCATTGGGGCCAGAAGCAATAGGTGTAGTCAGCGCATCGCGTGTAGTGCCGACCATCTTCTGCCTCCGCTGGGGAAGGCCGGATGGGGCGATCGTCGAGGGCGCCAGGCCAGCGTGCTTGTCTTACGGGGCTGCGGGTTTCTACCTGTAGTTTTATTACCCCTGGCTCTTGATTTCGATTTCCCTGTTGTTCATAATTACGTGTAATTACTCAAAATTATGGCGCCGGCCTTGATGCCTGCCCAAGGGTGAGCGGAGGTTGCGAGCGGCTTTTGCCGCGTTTGGGTAGATCTACTGCGGCGGCCCGCCAGGGCTATTTTTCAGGTCAGTTTGAGGGAGTTCCTGTCATGCGACTTGTCCAGAATTCACTGCATCATGAAGTTGCCAATACCTTGCGCGAGCAGATTTTCTCGGGCCAGTTGATGCCGGGGACTTTTCTCGACGAGGTTGCGTTGTGCGAGAGCCTGAAGATTTCCCGCACGCCGCTGCGCGAGGCGCTCAAGGTGCTGACTGCGGAGGGCTTGCTGCGCCATGAGCCCAGAAGGGGCTGCTTTGTCAATGAAGTGACCGAGCAGGATCTGGACGACATCTTTCCGGTGATCGCGCTGCTGGAAGGCCGCTGTGCCTATGAGGCGGCGCGCAACGCCACCGATGCGGACCTGGCGGAGCTCACCACCTTGCATGCGCGGCTGAGCAGCCATGCCAAAGCCGGCCGCATCAACGACTACTACGCAACGAACTTCGCCATCCACGAGGCGATTATTTTGTTGGCCAACAACCGCTGGCTGGCGCAGGCGATTGCCGACTTGCGCAAGATCCTGAAGCTGGCGCGCCTGCAGCAGCTGCGCGCGCCGGGCCGCCTCACGCAAAGCCTGTCGGAACACATGACGGTGTTTGCGGCCCTGAAAAGCCGCGACAGCGAAGGGGCGGAGGCCGCCATGCGCACTCACCTGATGCGCCAGCGCGAAGCATTGCGCGGCCTGGCGGCCAACCAGCGTTCGAGGTTGGCATCATGAGCGCGGCAGACTGGCTCACTCGAAGCGTTTCCAGGTTGCGGGTTGTGCCCGACGGCAGCGCAAAAACATCACCCGAAAAACCACGAAACTCCGCTGCCATGTCCACCACACCAACCACAACTTCAACCACATCGACGGCGTCAACGTCGTCAACGTCGTCAACGGCGTCACCACTGTCAACAGCATCGTCAGCGCCTGGTCGGTCGCCGGAGGCTGCTGGCCATACGGCGGCACCGAAGGTTTCTCCAGCTCCCTCCGCGCGGGCCGCTGCGCCGGCAACGGGCGACGCCCGAACCCCGCCGCCGGTCGTGGGCCGTTCCACGCGGGAGCGGCTTAACGCCACGCTGCGGCAAAAGGAAGAAGCCTTGTCGCCACGCGTCTTGCGCCGCACGCTGGAAGAGTTGAAGGCGATCGTGGATCCGCAGGTCAGCGAGGTCGAGGGCGGGCGCCGGGCCAAGGGTGTTGCCGGCTGGTACGCCAACGCCGCCCTGAATGAGCGGCGCGACATGTGGCTGCTGATGAGCGAGCAGTTTGTTGCTGACGCGCAAAAAGTCAAGGTCGCACAGGCCCAGTTTGCCGCGGCTGTCGGAACCCCTGACGAGGCCGTGGCCGAGGTGCGCTATCGTCGTGCCACGGTGTCACCGCGCCGGCGTTTGCTGCAACGCTTCAGTGCCTTCCCCGAGGGCATTCGGTTCCTCGTGGACATGCGTGCCGACATGCTGCCCTACCTGAAGGCCGACAAGCGCCTGCAGGCCCTGGACGTCGAGATGGAATACATGTTCTCCACCTGGTTTGACGTGGGGTTCCTCGACCTGCGCCGCATCAGCTGGGACTCACCGGCATCCCTGATTGAAAAGCTGATCAAGTACGAGGCGGTGCACGACATCAAGAGCTGGGCCGATGTGAAGAACCGGCTGGATTCGGACCGCCGCTGCTATGGCTTCTTCCATCCCCGCCTGCCTGAGGATCCGCTGATTTTTGTGGAGGTCGCGCTGATCGATGCCATGTCCCACAGCATCACGCCGCTGCTGGACGAGTCGGCCGATGCGGTGGACGTGAACAAGGCGACCACGGCGATTTTTTATTCCATCAGCAACACGCAGGCCGGCCTGCGTGGCGTGAGCTTTGGGGACTCGCTGATCAAGCGGGTCGTCGAGACGCTGAAGGAAGAGTTTCCGCGGCTCAGGACGTTTGCCACGCTCTCGCCGATTCCGGGTTTCAGAAGCTGGCTCGGCAAGAACGCTGCGGCCATGCTGGAGCGCATGAGCGAGAAGGAGCGTACGGCGCTGGGCCGCGCAGTCGGGTTTGAGCCGCCGGGGCCGGGGCATTTTCTCAGCGCTGCAGAGGGCGCTCTGGCGCTGCCTGAAAAATCGCCGGTACGCCTGATGCTGCTGCGCTGCGCGGCACATTACCTGGGCCGCGCACAGGAAGACGGCAAACCGATCGATGCGGTCGCGCGCTTTCACCTCGGCAATGGTGCCCGCATTGAACGGCTCAACTGGGCCGGAGATCCCTCGCCCAAAGGGCTCAAGCAGTCCTATGGCCTCATGGTGAATTACCTCTACGACCTCAAGCGCCTGGACAAGCACCGCGCCATGCTTGCACAGGGGAAAATCCCCGTATCAGGTGACGTGGAAGATTTGTACATTTGAATGTGTACTTAACATTTATTTCGGATTTCAGATTTCAGATTTCAACAACGACAGGAGACAGGAAATGACATTCAGCCTTGGGCTAAAGGGTTCGCGGCGCGACGTGCTGCGGGCCACGGCTGCCAGCGTTGCCTTATTTGCCATCAACAGCCGTGCCCAGTCGGGCTGGCCGACCAAGCCGGTGACAGTTGTGGTGCCTTTCCCTGCGGGTGGCGGCACCGATGCGTTTGCCCGGCCGCTGTCGGGTCAGTTTGCCAAGCTCACCGGCAAGCAGCTCATCATCGACAACCGCGGTGGCGCCGGCGGCACGCTGGGCGCCAGCATTGCGGCGAAAGCGCAGCCGGATGGCTACACCCTGTTCATGGGCGCAGTGCACCACACCATTGCGCCTTCCATGTATCCCAAGCTGGACTACGACCTCGAGAAGGATTTTGTGCCACTGGCCCTGGTAGCCAACGTGCCGCAGGTGGTGGTGGTCAATCCGAAGCGGGTCGAGGCGCAAAACATCAAGGCCTTCATCGAGTACGCCCGCAAAAATCCCGGCAAGCTCAATTACGGCTCCGCCGGCGCTGGCACTTCTCATCACCTGGCCGGCGAGCTGTTCAAGCAGCAGACCAAGACCTTTATCACGCACATTCCTTACCGGGGTGCAGGCCCTGCCTTGCAGGACCTGATTTCCGGCAATGTGGACATGATGTTTGACGGCCTGGGTTCGTCCGCAACCCACATCAAGGGAGGCCGCATCAAGGCCCTGATGGTGTCGGGCAGCAAGCGCAATCCGGCTTTCCCGGATGTTCCCTGCGCGGCAGAGGTTGGCCTGCCTGATTACACCGTGACCACCTGGTACGGCATGTGGGCGCCGAAAGGGACGCCCGCCGATATCCAGGCGCGCATCGTGGAAGACCTGCGCAAGGCCGTAGCGACCGATGAACTCAAGGCCATCTGGGCCAGCAATGGGGCGGAGTTTGGCAACCTGACGCCGCAGCAGTTTGGTGCTTTTGTCCACTCGGAAATCAAGCGCTGGGCGGATGTGGTGAAAACCTCGGGCGCCAAGCTCGAATAAGAATAAGTATGACCCCCACGCGTTTCATACGATGAGCGGCGCCATTTTGCTGGAGAGGCTGGGCCCGGTGGCCACCGTGACCCTGTCGCACCCCGGCAAGCTCAATGCCATGTCGCGAGCCATGTGGGGCGAGTTGCGGACTGCGTTCGAGCAGCTCCAGCGAAGCCGTGACGTGACCTGCGTGCTGGTGTGCGGCCAAGGTGTGCCAGCCAGCTCAGAAGACGCTGGCCACTTTTGCGCCGGCGGCGATATCTCTGAATATGCGGATTTCCGCTTCGATGAAGCCAGCCTGCGCGACTTCCATGAAAACGAGGTCTGGGGCGGCCTGCGTGCCATGCTGGACTGCGACATTCCCATCGTGGCCCGGATCGAGGGCAACTGCATGGGGGCCGGAATGGAAATTGCCAGTTGCTGCGACATCCGCTTCGCCGGCGAGACGGCCCGCTTTGGTGCGCCGATTGCCAAACTGGGTTTTCCCATGGCCCCGCGCGAGGCGGCGCTGGTGATGCGCGCGGCCGGCGAACTGACAGCACGCGAAATGCTGCTGTCGGCGGCCGTGCTGGACGCGGCCGAGATGAAACAGCGCGGTTTCCTCAGCCAGGTCGTGCCGGCGGGTGAAGTCGCCCGGGCGGCGCTGGCGTGTGCGGGCCGCATCAGCCAGCTGGCACCTCAGGCGGCGCGCTTGAACAAGCAGACCTTCAGAGCGCTGGTGCCCGACCCTGACTCGCCAGCGGCTAAAGATTTAATCGCAAACGCCTACGCGTATGCGGCCGCGGCCGAACACCGCGAGGGCGTGATGGCCTTTGTTGAAAAACGCCAGCCCCGTTTTGTCAGCCCTGTTTAATTGCTGAACTTTCCGAATCCCCAACCTCCGACAGCCTGACCCATGAAAAACCATAACCTGTTTGCCGCGCTGCGCGCCGCCTTTCCTGCATCGCTGGATGACGTCGCCGTTGAAACCGACAATGGCCTGTTCTACACATGGCGCGACCTCGACCGCGCCACGGCCATGGTGGCCAATCTTTTGCAGTCGCTCGGATTGCCCGAGGGCTCGCGCGTGGCGGTTCAGGTTGAAAAGTCGGTCGAAGCGCTGGTGCTGTACCTGGCGACCTTGCGTGCCGGCTATGTGTTTTTGCCGCTCAACACCGCCTACCAGAGCGCCGAAATCGAGTACTTCATCGGCAATGCGGAGCCCGCTGTGGTGGTGTGCAGCAGCAAGAACTTTGGCTGGGTCAGCAAAATCGCTTTCAAGGCGGGCACGCAAAATGTCTTCACGCTGGACGACGATCGCACCGGCTCCTTGCTGGAGCGCGCCGCACACTGCAGCGACCAGCATGACATCGCCGCGAAAAAGCCGGACGACCTGGCCGCCATTCTCTACACCAGCGGCACCACCGGCCGCAGCAAGGGCGCCATGCTGTCGCATGGCAACATGCTCAGCAATGCACTGGTGCTGAAGGATTACTGGGGCTGGAAGAAGGGCGATGTGCTGATCCATGCCTTGCCCATTTTTCACGTGCACGGCCTTTTTGTGGCCATTCATGGTGCGCTGATCAACGGCAGCAAGATGATCTGGCTGTCGAAATTCGACCCGAAGCTGGTCGTGAAAAAGCTGCCTGAGGCCACCGTGTTCATGGGGGTTCCCACGCTCTATGTGCGCCTGCTCGCCGAGCCGGACCTGGACCGCGAAGCCTGCCGCAACATGCGCCTCTTCGTGGCGGGGTCGGCGCCGCTGCTCATCGAAACTTTCAGCGAGTGGCAGCAGCGGACCGGGCACACGATTCTCGAGCGCTACGGCATGTCCGAGACTGCGATGCTCACCTCGAATCCGTACGAAGGCGGCGAGAGGCGCGGCGGCACCGTGGGGCTTGCGCTGCCGGGCGTCAGCCTGCGGGTGCAGGGCGAAGATGGCAGGCCACTGCCCGTGGGGGAAATCGGAGACATTCAGGTCAAGGGCCCGAATGTTTTCCGGGGCTACTGGCGCATGCCCGAGAAAACGAAGGAAGAGTTCACGCCCGACGGCTACTTCAAGACCGGCGACGTGGGCAAGATTGACGAGCACGGCTACATCACCATCGTCGGGCGCAGCAAGGACCTGATCATCAGCGGCGGCTACAACGTCTATCCGGCCGAGATTGAAGGCTACATCAACGACATGCCGGGCGTGGCCGAAAGCGCGCTGGTCGGCGTGCCGCATCCCGACTTCGGGGAGGTTGGCATCGCCATCGTCGTGCCCAAGCCCGGGGCCTCCCTGGACGCCGGCGAGATCATTGCCGGGCTGAAGTCGCGGCTGGCCAACTTCAAGATTCCCAAGCGCTGCTTCATCGCCAGCGAACTGCCGCGCAATACCATGGGAAAAGTGCAGAAGAACGTATTGCGCGACCAGCAAAAAGGTCTGTTTTCCTGAGGACTGCCGCGTTCGGGTTGCGGCCGTACTGGGTGTGGCCGTAGTCCGCCCCCGCGTTCTTGCGCAGCACATTGACGCCCGCATGGCGCCGGCCGCATTGCCGCAGGTCGATGCCGTGGGCTGGTGAGCCCGCCGGGCGTATCCTGAGCCAGTCAATGAAGACCGCAAGACCGCAAGACCGCAAGAGCGGACGGCGGTAAGCCGGTGGGCGGAGGAAAAGCCATGGCCTGCCGCAACTGGTACGGCTTTTGCATCACGCGCTGGCATCCGGGGCGGGGCAAGCGCTCCGACGAACGGCCCGGATCCGGTGGCTGCCGTTTACCCGACAAAACCGCTCTTATACAATCTGCGGCTGGCTGGCTTTTGCATCCAGTGGTGCCAGCCGCCGCGTGTGTTTACCTTCTGTTGTTACCTTTCCTGACGGAGCCCGGACATGATAAGAAAGCATTTGTGGATTTTTGCCTTTTCTGCGGTGGCACTGAGTGCCTGCGGCAAAAAGGAGGAGGCCCCTGCGGTGGCAACGCCGGCCGCCCCGGCCAGCGCCGCGGTGGCAGTGAACACCGAGGAGAAGGTGCTCAACGTCTACAACTGGCCGGACTACGTCGCCAAGGACATGGTGGCGAACTTCGAAAAGGAAACAGGCATCAAGGTCAACTACCAGACCTTTGAAAACAACGAAGCCCTGCACGCCAAGCTGGTGGCCGGCAATACCGGTTACGACATCGTCGTGCCCGGCGCCGTGTTTGCCAAGCCGCAGATTGATGGCGGGCTGCTGATGAAGCTGGACAAGTCCAAGATCGCCAACTACGGCAACCTCGACGCGTCCATCATGGAAAAGCTGAACACCATTGACCCGGGCAACGCCTACCTCGTGCCCTGGGCCTGGAGCTTCACCACCGTGGGCATCAACAAGGCCAAGGTCGCCAAGGCGCTGGGCTCGACGCCCATGCCCGAAAACGCCTGGGAGTTGGTGTTCAACCCGGTCTACACGGCCAAGCTCAAGTCCTGCGGCATCGCCTTTCTGGATTCGCCGACCGAGGTGATTCCCCCGGCCATGCACTATCTGGGCAAGAACGCCTATTCGAACGATCCGGCCGACCACAAGGCGGCTGCCGCCATGTTGGCCAAAGTGCGTCCGCACATCCGCATGTTCTCCAGCACCATGATTGATGACCTGGCCGGCGGCAAAGCCTGCGTGGCGCTGGCCTGGGCGGGGGACATCAACATCGCCCGCGGCCGCGCGCTTGAAAACAAGAGCGGCAACGACGTGCAGGCGCTGCTGCCGAGCACCGGCGGCCTGATTTTCTTTGACACCCTGGCCATTCCCAAGGATGCCAAGCACCCGAACAACGCCTTGGCGTTCATCAACTATTCCCTGCGCCCCGAAGTGTCTGCCTCGCTGACCAATGAGCTGGGCTACGCCACGGCCAACAAGGCCAGCCTGGCGAACGTCAAGCCGGAAATCGCCCAGGACAAAGCGGTGTTCCCCGATGCCGCCAACCTGCAGAAAATGGTTTCTCCCGCAAGCTTCAGCAACGAAGCGCGTGAATCCATGAGCAACGTCTTCACCCTGTTCAAAAAGGGTAGTTGAGTTTTCGGGCCATGCCCCTGGGGCTGGCTGATCAGGCTGTGCATGTGACCCGGCATGCACAGCCTTTTTGATGTGGTTTTGCAACCTCGGAACTACGCCTCATGAATTTACCTGCGTCTCCTGGCGACGGTTACCTGCGGACCGACCAGCTGGTCAAGCGTTTTGACGGCGTGGCGGCCGTGGACGACGTCTCGCTGTCCATCCAAAAAGGCGAAATTTTTGCCCTGCTCGGCAGCTCCGGCTGCGGAAAATCAACGCTGCTGCGCATGCTGGCCGGCTTTGAGAAGCCGACCTCCGGCTCGGTCATCCTCGACGGGGTGGACATCGCCTCGTTTCCGCCCTACGAGCGGCCCATCAACATGATGTTCCAGTCGTACGCGCTGTTTCCTCACCTCAACATCTGGGACAACATTGCCTTTGGCCTGAAGCGCGAGGGAATGCCCAAGGCAGAGATCGAAGCACGTGTGCAGGAGATGCTCAAGCTGGTGCAATTGGAGGCTTTTGCCAAGCGCAAGCCGCACCAGCTCTCGGGTGGCCAGCAGCAGCGCGTGGCCCTGGCGCGCAGCCTGGCCAAGAAGCCGCAATTGCTGCTGCTCGATGAGCCGCTGGGCGCACTCGACAAGAAATTGCGGGAGCGTACCCAGTTTGAACTCGTCAACATCCTGGAGTCGGTGGGCGTCACCTGTGTCATGGTGACCCATGACCAGGAAGAAGCCATGGCCATGGCTTCGCGCATTGCCGTCATGAGCCACGGCCGGGTGCTGCAGGTGGGCACGCCGAAGGAAATCTACGAGCACCCGAATTGCCGCTTTGTGGCCGACTTCATTGGCAACGTCAATTTGATGGAGGGTGAACTCACGCTGGACGAGGCGGACCGTTGCGAGGTCACCACCGGGCACGGCGTGGTGCACGTGGGGCATGGCATCAGCGGCACCCGGGGCATGTCGGTGGCCATTGCCGTGCGCCCCGAGAAAATCCATATCTCCAAAACCCGGCCGGACGTTACCGTCAACCTGTTCAACGGCAAGGTGCGCGAAATTGCCTATTTCGGCAGCTACAACACCTTCATTGTGGACATGACGGGGGAGGGCGGCCACAGCCGCACCATCAAGATCACGGAAACCAACACCACGCGGCATGAAAGCAGCGTGATCACCTGGGATGACCCGGTCTTTTTCTGGTGGGACGATGCAGCACCGGTAGTGCTGACCCAATAAAGCCGCTGCGATGAAAATCCCTTCCTGGCTCCAGTTCAATCCCGGGCGGCGCTTTGTCATCGGTGTGCCTTATGTCTGGCTGCTGCTGTTTTTTGTGCTGCCCTTCCTGATCCTGCTGCGCATCAGCGTGACGGACATGGGCAGTGGCGTGGATCCTTTTGCGCCGCTGATAGAGTCGGTCTCGGGCTCCTGGCACGTCCTGCTGCGCTATGGCAACTACGTTTCCATCTTTCACGACGCAGGGCAGGGGGCCGCTAGCGGATGGGGCAACACCATCTACATGGAGGCCTACAAGACGTCCCTGAAATATGCCTTGCTCACGACCGCATCGTGCCTGGTGATTGGTTATCCGTTTGCCTATTTCATTGCCCGGTCTCGGCCGTCCATTCGCCCGGCCTTGCTGATGCTGGTCATGCTGCCCTTCTGGACCTCGTTCCTGCTGCGTGTCTACGCCTGGAAGGGCATCCTGGCCGACCAGGGCGTGCTCAACAACCTGCTGATGGCGCTCGGCATCATCGATGAACCCGTGGTGATGCTCTACACCAATGTGTCCATGCTGGTCGGCATGACCTATGTGTATTGCCCGTTCATGATCCTGCCGCTGTATGCCAATCTGGTGAAGATGGATTTCCGCCTGCTGGAAGCGGCCCATGACCTGGGGGCCAGCGCCTGGAAGGCATTCTGGCTGGTGACCGTGCCGTTGAGCAAATCCGGCATCATCGCCGGCTCCATGCTGGTCTTTATTCCGAGTGTGGGTGAGTTCGTCATTCCTTCGCTGCTGGGCGGCGCCGAGAACATCATGATCGGCCGCGTGGTCTGGGACGAAATGTTCAGCAGCAACAACTGGCCGCGCGCGGCGGCCTTGTCGGTCGTGATGATTTTGCTCATTCTCGTGCCCCTGGCTTTTTACTACCGCGCCAACAGCGACCGCGGTGATGGCAGGGAGCGCTGACATGAAAACCCTGTGGCGTTTCGCGGAAAACCAGATCGGCCGGCTCTGGCTGGGCGTGGTCTATCTCTTCCTTTACATCCCGCTGTTTTTCCTGATTGTCTTTTCCTTCAACAGCACCCGGCAGGATGGCGTCTTCACCGGCTTTTCGCTGCGCTGGTATGAGGCTCTGCTGGCGGATTCGCGCCTGGTCGAGGGGTTTTTCCTGTCGCTCAAGGTGGCGCTGATTACCGGCACCCTGTCGGTGGTGCTGGGCAGTTTTGCGGCGTTTGTGCTGGTGCGTTACCTGCGCTTCACGGGGCGCACGCTGTTTTACGGCATGGTGAATGCGCCGCTGGTGATGCCCGAAGTCATCATCGGGCTGTCTTTGCTGCTGTTGATGGTGGCCGTGCAGCGCACGGTGGGCTGGCCCGACCGCGGCTTCATCACCATCGTGACCGGTCACACGCTGCTCGGCATGGCTTATGCCACGGTCGTGATCCAGTCGCGCCTGAGCGAGATGGACCGCTCGCTGGAGGAGGCTGCCATGGACCTGGGATGCCGGCCCATGCAGGTTTTTTTCCTGGTGACCCTGCCTAATATTGCACCGGCCCTGGTCTCGGCCTGGCTGCTGACCTTCACCCTGTCATTTGACGACGTGGTGATCTCGGAGTTTTTATCGGGCCCAGGCGTGACAACCTTGCCCCAGGTGATATTCAGCTACGCGCGCCGTGGCGTGAACCCGTCCATCTATGCGGCTGCGACCATCCTGATTGCGGTTGTCTCGCTGGGCATCATCACGTACAGCATCTCCGTGATGCGCCGGCAGAAACGGCTGGACCGTGAAATCAGTGCGGCGGCTCGACCGGAACAGAGCTTCCCCGACCCCGCCCGGGCAAGGTAGCGAGCACCACGCCGGCCAGTGCGACGGCGAATGCGCCGATCTGGGTGCCGTTCAGTGTTTCACCCAGCACCACGACGCCGACCGCAGCGGCGCTGACGGGCAACAGCACGGTGAACACGCCGGCCTGGTTGGCGGGGATGGTCTTCAGTCCGGTCATCCACAGCCACACCGTCCACACGCTGGCCGCGAGCGAATAAAACAGCAGCAGCAGCCAGCTGGAGGTCTCCACCCGCGCAAAGTCAAAGCTCCAGGCCATCCATAGCCCCAGCGGCGTGATCAGGGCAAAGCCCCACAGGTTGATGAGTGCGGTGATGCGTTTGGGACTGAGCACACCGGTGAGTTTTTTTCCGATCACGGCATAGGCCGCTTCGCACAGCACGGCGCCCACCAGCAGCAGGTTGCCCAGCCACGAGACTCTGGAGGAAAGATCGCTGGCCAGCCCCACATGCGCGGGCGCAGGCAGTTCATTTTTCGACAGCGAAACCAGGCCGATGCCGATCACCGCGCAGGCAACGGCGCTCCACACCCGCAGGCCTATGCGCTCGCGCAGGAATAGCCAGCTCATCAAGGCCACGGCAGCGGGGATGGAGGCCATGATCACGCCCGCCGCGACGGCGCTGGTCATGCTGACGCCAAACAGCATGCAGATGGAGAACAGGAAATTACCCAGAAAAGACTCCAGAAAGAGCAGGCGCCGGGTCTGGCTGCTCATGGGTGTTTCTTCCACCGGCTTCTTGAGCCAGTGCAGCATGGCGGTACCGCCGATGCCAAAGCGCAGCCAGGCCAGCAGGAAGACCGGCAAGGCGGCGACCAGGGGTTTGGACAGCGCCACATAGCTGCCCACGAGAGACATGCTGAGCGCGAGACAGCTGTAGGCCACAAGGCGATTCATTAAACTGGGGGTTCCTGTTGCACCGGCCTTGCGGCCTGTTGGGTTAAATCGCCGACCCGGCGGTCATGCGCAGGTTGAAATGATGCCTTACTTTGAACCGCCCTGATCCGTCCACCATGTCGCCACAGTCTGCACATCATGTCCGGCATGTCTTTGTGTACGGCACCTTGCGCCGGGGTGAAGAGCGGGATATCAATCGCCTGCAGCCTGCGCCGCGCTGGGTCGGGCAGGCGAGCGTGGCGGGCACCTTGCACCATCTGGGCAGCTACCCTGGCCTGGTGCTGGGCGGGCAGGCGCTGGTGCGGGGGGAGGTGTATGAAATCAGCCTTGAGCTGGAGCGACAACTCGATGAAATCGAGGAAGTCTGGCCCCAGCCAAGTGGCGAGTACATCCGGCGCGAAGTGCCGGTGGCGCTTGACCACTCGCCGGCCGATCAATCTGACCATCAAGCGGCTCATCAGGCAGCTTCGCCGCAGCAAACGGAACCCGGAACAGTGATCTGCCTTCTTTACGAGCTTGCACCCGGCCGCGCCAGAGACAAACCGGTGATTGCGGGCGGCGACTGGACGCAGCGCCGGGCGGGGCAGGACGGTTGAATCACTGCGGTGGCCGGTGCGCCCGGCGGGCAGGCCGGCCCGCGAAATCACCTTCGTGGCAATACCTCTTGCCTTTGCGTGCCCGGTTGGAGGGTAAATTTCATAATCCGGTAAATACATTTTTCAATGTGAAATATTGAATTGGTGCAGTGCAAAAAAATTTCTCAATACAAGAAATTAAATTTCACATAACGGGAAAATGTCTGAATGTCATTGATTTTATTGAAGTTAATTTTTGTCTTATATAAGACATAAGATCTTCACAAGGTCTTGTAGAAGACTTAAAGTAGACCCACGTCACCAGTCACTTTTTTCTTCAACCTACGGAGCCCACCATGCCACAGACCCTCACTGAACAACTGAGCCGCGACCAGCAGATTTCCGCCCTGGAAAAAGACTGGGCCACCAACCCGCGCTGGAAAGGCATCAAACGCGGCTACAGCGCCGCCGACGTGGTGCGCCTGCGTGGCTCGTTTCCGATTGAGCACACGCTGGCCCGGCGCGGCGCTGAAAAGCTGTGGAATCTCCTGCACACCGAGCCTTATGTGAACTGCCTCGGCGCGCTCACCGGTGGTCAGGCCATGCAGCAGGTCAAGGCCGGCGTGAAGGCCATCTACCTGTCAGGCTGGCAGGTTGCGGCTGACAACAACACTTACTCGTCGATGTACCCGGACCAGTCGCTGTATCCGGTGGACTCGGTGCCCAAGGTGGTCGAGACCATCAACAACACCTTTCGCCGTGCCGACGAGATCCAGCATTCCAAGGGCATTGACGCTGGCGAGAAAGACTACATTGACTACTTCGCCCCCATCGTGGCGGACGCTGAAGCCGGCTTTGGCGGCGTGCTCAATGCTTTTGAGCTGATGAAGGCCATGATCAAGGCGGGTGCCGGTGGCGTGCATTGGGAAGACCAGCTTGCCTCGGTCAAGAAGTGCGGCCACATGGGCGGCAAGGTGTTGCTGCCAACCCGCGAGTCCTGCCAGAAACTGATCGCCGCGCGCATGGCGGCTGACGTGTGCGGCGTGCCTACCCTGGTGATCGCACGCACTGATGCCGAAGCGGCCGACCTGCTGACCTCCGACTATGACGAGATCGACAAGCCTTTCCTGACGGGTGAGCGCACCGCCGAAGGTTTCTACAAGACCCGCAAGGGCCTGGAACAGGCTGTGGCGCGCGCCAACGCCTATGCGCATTACGCCGACCTGGTGTGGTGTGAAACCGGCACGCCGGACCTCGACTTCGCCAGGAAGTTTGCCGACGCCGTGCACAAGGTCCACCCCGGCAAGATGCTGGCCTACAACTGCTCGCCTTCGTTCAACTGGAAGAAAAACCTGGACGATGCCACCATCGCCAAGTTCCAGCGCGAGCTCGGCGCGATGGGCTACAAGTACCAGTTCATCACGCTGGCTGGCATTCACTCCATGTGGTACAACATGTACGACCTGTCGCAAGACTACGTCAAGCGCGGCATGACGGCCTACATCGAGAAGGTGCAGGAGCCCGAGTTCGCAGCGCGCGACCGCGGCTACACCTTTGTGTCGCACCAGCAGGAAGTGGGCACCGGTTATTTCGATGAAGTGACCACGGCGATCCAGGGCGGCAAGTCCAGCGTGACCGCATTGACCGGCTCCACCGAAGAAGAGCAGTTCCACTAAATCAAGCCTTCAAAAAACGCGCACAGCTCCTGCCGGAGCTGGCGCGCAGCTTTCAGCCCGGACAGTGCCTACCCGCCTGTTCGGGCTTTTTTGCGGTGCGGCCTGGCCGGCACCATTTAAGGCCTGCAGCCGGCCTGGGCGACCTGCCGTAAAATAGAACCATGCAATTAACCAATCAGGAAACAGGAAGGACAGTTCGGGTTATGACACCGCGAACTAGTACAGCGTCCTGTTTCTGGAGTCATCCAGGGCGCTAGCCCGCACCCCTGGTTGACTGATAGCTGCAAATCAATAGCATCAATCCACACTCCCAGATCAAAGCGCGGCAAGTTCCGCGCTTTTTTGTTTGACCGCTTAACTTTAAAAGCCCATCCGATGATTCAAATCACGCTCCCCGATGCCTCCAGGCGCGAATACCCGCAAGCCGTCACGGTAGCCGAAGTCGCGGCATCCATCGGTACCGGTCTGGCCAAGGCCGCCCTGGGCGGCAAGGTCGATGGCAAGGTGGTCGACACAAGCTACCTGATTGAAAAAGACAGTTCGGTGTCCATCATCACCGCCAAGGATGCTGATGGGCTGGAGCTGATCCGCCATTCCACGGCGCACTTGCTGGCCTATGCGGTCAAGGAGCTGTTTCCCGAGGCACAGGTCACGATCGGGCCGGTGATTGAAAACGGGTTTTACTACGACTTTGCCTACAAGCGTCCTTTTACGCCGGAAGATCTGGCGGCCATTGAAAAACGCATGACCGAGCTGGCGGCCAAAGACGAGCCAGTGACGCGCCGTGTGCTGCCGCGCGACGAAGCCGTGGCGCACTTCAAGAGTATTGGCGAGCATTACAAGGCCGAAATCATTGCCAGCATCCCTGTCAATGAAGATGTGTCGCTGTACCGCGAAGGCGCGTTTGAAGACCTGTGCCGCGGCCCCCATGTGCCCAGCACCGGCAAGCTGAAATTCTTCAAGCTCATGAAGGTGGCTGGCGCCTACTGGCGCGGCGACCACCGCAACGAGATGCTGCAGCGCGTCTACGGAACGGCCTGGGCCACCAAGGACGAATTGCAGCAGTACCTGACCATGCTGGAGGAAGCCGAAAAGCGCGACCACCGCAAGCTGGGCAAGGAGCTGGACCTGTTCCACATTGACGACCATGCGCCCGGCCTTGTGTTTTGGCACCCCAAGGGCTGGACGGTCTGGCAGGGCGTGGAGCAGTACATGCGCAAGGTCTACCAGAACAACGGCTACCAGGAGGTCAAGGGCCCGCAGGTCATCGACAAGACGCTGTGGGAGAAGACCGGCCACTGGGACAAGTACCGCGACAACATGTTCACGACGGAGAGCGAGAAACGCGAGTACGCGCTCAAGCCCATGAACTGCCCCGGTCACATCCTGATTTTCAAGCAGGGCATCAAAAGCTACCGCGACCTGCCGCTGCGCTACGGTGAGTTCGGCCAATGTCACCGCAATGAGCCCTCGGGCGGGCTGCACGGCATCATGCGGGTGCGCGGCTTCACACAGGATGATGGCCATATTTTCTGCACGGAAGAGCAGATTCTCAAGGAGTGCGTGGATTACACGACCTTGCTGCAGAAGGTCTACACCGACTTCGGCTTCAAAAACATCATCTACAAGGTTGCGACCCGGCCCGAGGCCCGTATTGGCTCCGACGAAAGCTGGGACAAGGCCGAGCAGGCCCTGATCGAAAGCCTGCGCGCTTCAGGCTGCGAGTTTGAAATTTCCCCGGGCGAGGGCGCGTTTTACGGCCCCAAGATCGAATACACGCTGAAAGATGCGATTGGCCGGCAGTGGCAGTGCGGCACCATGCAGGTCGATTTTTCCATGCCGGAGCGCCTGGATGCCGAGTATGTGGGCGAAGACGGTGCGCGCCACCGCCCCGTAATGCTGCACCGCGCGATTGTGGGCAGCCTGGAGCGATTTATCGGGATTTTGATCGAGGAACACGCCGGCGCACTGCCCACCTGGCTGGCGCCCCTTCAGGTTTCAGTGCTCAATATCACCGATTCCCAGGCTGAATATGCCCGGGAAGTTGCCAAAACGCTGCAAAATCAAGGGCTTAGGGTCAACCTGGACCTGCGCAATGAGAAAATTACGTATAAAATACGGGAGCACTCATTGCAAAAGCTGCCTTACATCCTTGTCGTAGGTGACAAAGAGAAGGCAGCCGGAGCCGTTGCTGTGCGCGCCCGGGGTAACAAAGACCTTGGAGTGATGCCTCTCGATGCGTTTGCCCAGCAAATTGCCTCTGACATCGCACAAAAAGCCTGAGCCGCTGGCAAATTCACCAGAATTTGCCGACACTAAAGCTTCTCGTCATTGCAGACGGGCGCAAGCCGCTATAGCTTTTATAGCAAGAGTTAAAGGATAGAACCATCGCTACTGAATTTCGTGACCGCCGTCACCGTGAAGAACGCAAGCACCGCTTGAACCGTGAAATCATGGCCCCTGAGGTGCGCCTGACCGGGCCAGACAACGAGCCTTTGGGCATTGTCAGCATCATGGAGGCCTTGCGCCTGGCGGGTGAGGCCGACGTGGACCTTGTTGAAATCTCCCCCACGGCGGTTCCGCCGGTGTGCAGGTTGATGGATTACGGCAAGTTCAAGTACGCCGAGCAGAAGAAGGCGGCCGAAGCGAAGTCCAAGCAAAAAGTGATCGAGATCAAGGAAATCAAATTCCGGCCCGGCACTGACGATGGGGACTACAACATCAAATTGCGCAACATCAAGCGCTTTTTGGAAGAGGGCGACAAGTGCAAGATTACCCTGCGCTTTCGTGGTCGGGAAATCACGCACCAGGAACTGGGCTTGGCCCTGCTGGCGCGTATTCGCGATGAACTGGCGGATTTGATTGTGGTGGAGCAGTTCCCCAAGCTTGAAGGCAGGCAGATGGTCATGATGATCGCGCCGGGCCGCAAGAAACCCGGCGGCAAGCCGGCTGCGGAAGCTGCATCGGCACCATCGGCTGCAGCCTGAGGGCTGGGGCAATGATTTGAGGGGTCTGCCGGGTTAATTTTCGGCAGGTTCTCGAAGGGGCGCTTCATAGCGTTCCCGTGAAGGCAGGCGACAAGCCGGTCTTCCGAAAGTGACGGGGTAAGACCTGTTGCGACAAGTGGCGAATTTAAACTCGCCACTAACAAGTGGCTCGGGGCCATCAAGTCTGCGGAAGGTTCGCAGCGCCTCACGAGCACAAATGAAAAGGAGCATTTACATGCCCAAAATGAAGACCAAGAGCGGCGCTAAAAAGCGTTTCCGCGTTCGTCCTGGTGGCACCGTCAAGCGCGGCCAAGCCTTCAAGCGTCACATCCTGACCAAGAAGACCACCAAAAACAAACGCCATCTGCGTGGTGCGGTGACTGTTCATGAGACCAATATGGGTCACATGGCACAGATGCTGCCAGGCCAGGGCATTTAATTAACGACGAACAAGGAGTACACACATGCCTCGCGTCAAACGTGGTGTAACGGCTCGCGCCCGCCACAAAAAAGTTTTAGCCCTTGCAAAAGGTTTCCGCGGCCGCCGCGGCAATGTCTTCCGCATCGCCAAAGAAGCGGTGATGAAGGCCGGGCAATATGCCTACCGTGACCGCCGTACCAAAAAGCGCGTGTTCCGCCAGTTGTGGATCGCCCGTATCAATGCTGCCAGCCGTTCATTCGGCATGACGTACAGCCAGTTCGCCAATGGCCTGAAAAAAGCCGGCATCGAGATTGACCGCAAGGTTCTGTCCGATATGGCCATTCACGACAGCGCCGCTTTCGGCGCCATCGTCGAGCAGGTGAAAGCCAAGCTGGCTGCCTGATTTTCAGGGCAGTATGCTATTGAATAAATAGCTGCTTGCGCACGAAAATAAAGGGCTGGAGCTTGAAAAGGCTCTGGCCCTTTTTTCATGGTCTTTTCGACAGCGCTCACGAGTACACGGATTGGCCGGTCAGTTTGACCGGTTGCCCGCCTGGTGAGAGTGCTGTTGAAAACGCCTGAGCTGTTTCCTTAAGTCGAACAAGAGAATGTATGAATCAACCTGATGCCCTCCACGAACTGGTTAGCAGCGCCCAAGCCAGTTTTGCGCAGGCCACGACGCCCGCTGACCTGGAAAACGCCAAGGCGCAGTTTCTGGGCAAATCGGGCCGCGTCACCGAGTTGATGAAAGGCATGGCCGCCCTCAGCGTGGAAGAAAAGAAATCCCGCGGTGCCGCCATCAACCTGGCCAAGCAGGCGATTGAAGCGGCGCTCAATGATCGCCGGCAAGCGCTCGCCAACGCCGAACTCGAAAAGCAGCTCAAGGCCGAGGCGCTGGATGTGAGCCTGCCGGGCCGCCAGCGCGCACAGGGCGGGCTGCATCCGGTGTCGCTCACCCTTGAGCGCATCGAGGCTATTTTTGGCTCCATGGGGTTTGACGTGGCGCAGGGCCCGGAGATTGAGACCGACTGGTTCAATTTCACCGCGCTCAACACGCCGGAAGACCATCCGGCGCGCTCCATGCATGACACGTTCTATGTCGAGGGCGGCACCGAAACCGCACCCAATTTGCTGCGCACCCACACCAGCCCCATGCAGATCCGCTATGCGGTCCAGCATGTCAAAAAGCACCGCGCGCTCATCGACGCGGGCGGCCGGATGCCGGAGATCCGCGTCATCGCGCCGGGCCGCACCTACCGCGTGGACAGCGATGCCACCCATTCGCCGATGTTCCACCAGTGCGAAGGCCTGTGGATTGGCGAAAACGTGAGCTTCAAGGACCTGAAGTTCGTGTTCACCGATTTTTGCCGCACCTTCTTTGAGACCAACGACCTGGTGCTGCGTTTTCGCCCCAGTTTTTTCCCGTTCACCGAACCCAGCGCCGAAATCGACATCCAGTTCCAGACCGGCCCGCTGGCCGGCCGCTGGCTGGAAGTGGCCGGGTCCGGGCAGGTGCACCCGAACGTGGTGCGCAACATGGGGCTGGACCCCGAGAAATACATCGGCTTTGCCTTTGGCATGGGCCCGGACCGCCTGACCATGCTGCGCTACGGTGTGAACGACCTGCGCCTGTTCTTTGACGGCGACATCCGCTTCCTGTCCCAGTTCCAGTCCTGACATACAAGAACAAGAAAAAATCAAGGTAAGACCATGCAATTCCCAGAATCCTGGTTGCGCGAATTCTGCAACCCGCCGCTCAATACCCAGCAGCTCGCTGAAACCCTGACCATGGCCGGTCTTGAGGTGGAAGAGCTCAAGCCGGTGGCGCCGCCCTTCACCAAAATCGTCGTGGGTGAAATCCGTGAAGCTGCCCAGCATCCCAACGCGGATCGCCTCCGTGTCTGCCTGGTCGATGTGGGGCAGGGCCGCCTGCTGAACATCGTCTGCGGTGCGCCCAATGCCCGTGTGGGCATCAAGGTGCCCTGCGCGCTGGTCGGTGCCGAATTGCCGCCCGGCGAAGACGGCAAGCCCTTCCTGATCAAGGTGGGCCAGCTGCGCGGTGTGGAAAGCCAGGGCATGCTGTGCTCGGCGCGCGAACTCAAGCTTTCGGAAGACCACGGCGGTTTGCTCGAGCTGTCCGCGGACGCGCCGCTGGGCCAGGACATCCGCCAGCACCTCCAACTCGATGACACGCTGTTCACCCTCAAGCTCACGCCCAACCTGGCGCATTGCCTGAGCGTCTACGGCGTCGCGCGTGAAGTCGCCGCCCTGACCGGTGCGCCCCTGAAGGCGCCGGCGTTTCCCGCCGTGCCGGTAGATGACGCTACCCACGTGCCTGTGAAGATCAGCGCCCCCGATTTGTGCGGCCGCTTTTCGGGCCGGGTGGTGCGCAACGTCAATACCAAAGCCGCCACGCCGCAATGGATGGTGGACCGGCTGGCCCGCTGCGGCCAGCGCAGCGTGACGGCGCTGGTCGACATCTCCAACTACGTGATGTTCGAGCTCGGCCGGCCCTCGCATATTTTCGACCTCGACAAGATCCATGGCGGGCTTGACGTCCGCTGGGGCAAGGCTGGCGAAACGCTGAAGCTGCTCAATGGCAACACGGTGACGGTGGACGAGAAGGTCGGCGTGATTGCCGATGACGTGCAGGTGGAATCCCTGGCCGGCATCATGGGCGGCGATGCGACCGCCGTGTCGGACGATACGAAGCATGTATATGTCGAGGCCGCCTTCTGGTGGCCCAAGGCCATCGCCGGCCGTTCGCGTCGCTACAACTTTTCCACCGATGCGGGCCATCGCTTTGAGCGCGGGGTGGACCCGGGCCAGACCGTGGAGCACATCGAACGCATCACGCAGCTGATCATCGATATTTGCGGCATGCCTGAGACGGTGTGCGGGCCCCTGAACGATGCGCAGGTCAACATGCCCCAGGCCGCACCCGTGACCATGCGCGTGGCGCGCGCGGCCAAGGTGATTGGCATGCCGCTGACGCAGGCGCAATGCCTGGATGCCCTTCAACGCCTCGGCCTGCCCGTGGCGCAAGGCGAGGGTACGCTGACGGTGACGCCGCCCAGCTATCGCTTCGACCTGCAGATCGAGGAAGACCTGATCGAAGAAGTGGTGCGCATGGTGGGCTACAACGCGTTGCCCGAGACGCCGCCGCTGGCGCCCATCACCGCGAGGATCCGGCCGGAAGCCGAGCGCAGCCCGTTTGCCGTGCGCCGCGCGCTGGCCTCGCTGGGCTACCAGGAAACGATCAATTTCAGCTTCGTGGAAGAGCGCTGGGAGCATGAGCTGGCGGGCAACCCCACCCCCATCAAGTTGCTCAATCCCATTGCCAGCCAGATGAGCGTGATGCGCTCCTCGCTGCTGGGCTCCCTGCTGCAGGTGCTCAAGTTCAACCTGGACCGCAAGGCACCCCGGGTGAATGTGTTCGAGGTGGGACGGGTGTTTTTGCGCGATGCGCAAAGCCTGAACACCGATACGACGGTGGCCGGCTTCCATCAGCCCATGCGAGTGGCCGGCCTGGCTTATGGCCCGCGCGCCGCACTGCATTGGGGCCAACCGGACAAGGCGGCGGATTTCTTCGACATCAAGGGTGACGTCGAGGCTTTGCTGGCGCCATTGCAGGCCGTTTTTGCACCTGCAGTGCATCCGGCCATGCACCCTGGCCGTTGTGCCAGCGTGTCGGTGGCGGGCCGGCATATCGGCTTCGTCGGCGAACTCCATCCGCAATGGCGGCAAGGGTACGAGCTGGCCCAGGCGCCGCTGCTGTTTGAGCTGGAGCTCGACGCCGTGCTGCAGCGCCAGGTGCCGTCGTTCACACCGGTCAGCAAGCTGCAGCCGGTCGAGCGCGACATCGCCGTGATTGTTCAGGAAAGCGTCACGCACGCGGCGCTCATGGCGGCCGTTCAGGGCGCCGACACGCGAGGCTTGCTCAAGGGCGCGACCCTGTTTGACGTCTATCGGCCGCAGCAGGCCAGTGCCGGCATGCAGCTGGGTGAGAAGAGCCTGGCCGTGCGCTTGGTGCTTTCCAGCGACACCGCTACACTGACCGACGACGACATCGAGGCAGCCGTCCAGGCCGTGCTTGCCAATCTGCAGCAGCAACTGCAGGCCCGTCTTCGTGCTTGAGCGTGCTTGATTCGTGCGTGCAGCCGCTACAAAAAACAATAACTGAACTGGAGGATCGCCTCATGGAATTTTCTGTTGAAAGCCTGGAAACCCCGGCGCTGACCAAGGCGCATCTGGCTGAGTTGCTGTTTGAGCAGATCGGGCTCAACAAGCGCGAATCGAAAGACATGATCGATGCGTTTTTTGACCTGATTTCCGACAGCCTGGTCGACGGCAATGATGTGAAGATTTCCGGGTTCGGCAATTTCCAGATCCGCACCAAGGCACCGCGTCCCGGCCGCAACCCGCGGACAGGCGAGGCGATTCCCATTCAGGCCCGCCGGGTGGTGACGTTTCACGCCAGCCATAAACTCAAAGATCAAATCCAGGGCGACAACCCTGCCGATTCTGCCGAGTAGTCAGGCGGCCACCTCTTCAGTGCCCGCGCACCGGTGTTTTGAAAGCAGACGCTGAGAGTCGCGTCTTGTAACTTAATGTCATATTTGTGACATAACAACACATTTCAAAAAACCGCCATAACCCTTTGCGCTTACTTTCCACTTAGAGTAGATTTGGAGGTTTCCTCCTTAGCGCATTGATTTAATTGGAGAAAACCCTTCCCCCCATCCCGGCAAAGCGCTACTTCACCATTGGCGAGGTCAGCGACTTGTGCGGCGTCAAGCCTCATGTTCTCCGTTATTGGGAGCAGGAGTTTACGCAGCTGCGTCCGATGAAAAGACGCGGTAACCGCCGGTATTACCAGCACCATGAAGTGCTGATGATCCGCAGAATCCGGGATCTGCTGTATGACCAAGGTTTCACGATCAGCGGTGCCCGCAACAAGTTGCAGGAGATCGTACAGGCCGAACGCGACAAGCGACGCAACGGCGAAGTCATGCTGGAGGGTCTGGAAGTTCTCGAAGTGAGCGACTCCGTGCTGGAGGATTTTGGCGATTCTATTGACTTTCAGGACAGCGAGGCCGAGCACGTCGATCTGTCCAGCGCCGGCGCTGCGCTGCAAAGATTGCAACAGGTACGGCGTGAACTCTTCGAAATACGCGATCTACTGGGGCCGACCAGCTAGAAGCCGTCTGGGCCGCGTTATAATCTAAGGCTTGTCGGTGTGTGGCGCAGCCTGGTAGCGCACTTGCATGGGGTGCAAGGGGTCGAAGGTTCGAATCCTTTCACACCGACCATTAAGTAATGGCAGAGGCCTCCGGGGAGAAATTCCTGGGGGCCTTTTTCATTGGGCATTTCATCCGGCTTTCTCGTCGGGATGGCAGGCTCACGCAGCCGCGAGCCCCACCGCCTCCATTGACGCCATTGACGCCATTGACTCCATGACGCCACCCCGGCAGCGGACCGTGGGTGTGGTCGTTGATGGCCCATGAGCCCGAGCCCGGCCCGCTCACCCCGAAAGTCCTTGACGTGCGCGCTGCGTCTGTAACACTACGCCGGACCAGGTAACGAATCAATTCCGGGATCCGAATATGAATGCGTTAGAGACTGCGCGGTTTGCCAGGCAGGTAGGATTTGGTTTGGGTCCCGAAGAAGCAACACCTCCGGACGCCGTGGGATGGGCCAGTGGGCAGCTTGACTCGGCGCCGAAGGTGAAGTTTCTGGCCAGCCGGGCAGGGGACGAGTTGGTGGTGCCCCCAGAGGTCCGTCTGCTGGAGACTCAGGAGGAGGTTGCCCAGGCACTTCAGCGCCACATCGATAGCCGGCTGGCAGTGCTTGCGGCCTCGCGCACGATGTCCAAGCCGCAGTGGGAGGCCCTGCGTTTCCAGACGATGCAACCGTTTATCAACCTGACCGGATGGCAGGAAGGGCTGGCACGCGGCTGCATGGCCGTGAATGGCCCGGCACCGGTCTTTGAGCGGTTCTGGCATTTCTGGACCAATCACTTCACGGTGGCGCCATCCCTCAACAACCTCAGCCACACGGCGGTCGGGCCCTACATGCGCATGCTGCGCAGGCACATGACCGGCAGCTTTCGCGACATGCTGTTCGAGGCGGTCACGCACCCGGCCATGGTTCTTTACCTGGACAACGCGAGATCGACCGGGGCCAACTCGATTGCCCGGCGTTCGCGCGCCACCACTGACGAAATCAATGAAAACCTCGGCAGGGAGCTGCTGGAGCTGTTCACCATCAGCACGGCGGCGGGATACAGCCAGCAGGATGTCGATGCGGTGACGCACATCCTGACCGGTTGGGGCGTGCAGCTTCCCAACAGGGCTGCCCGCCCAGGCCTTCCGCTGGGCAGCTACTTCAACTACGACCGCCACGAGCCGGGCACCCAGACTTTCATGGGCAAGAGCTACAGCGCCGTCATCAGGCACGACGGGAAGCTGAACGATCTCATTGACGATCTCGCTGCCCATCCGCTGACGGCGCAGCACATTTGCACCAAGATTGCCACCGCGTTTCTGGCAGACAAGCCGCATCCGGCGAGCATTGCCAGGCTGGTCACGGTTTTCAGCAGCACCAAGGGCAACCTTCCCGCGCTGCACAAAGCCGTTGTGCGCGAGGTCGCCGAGTCGAGTCCCACATTGCGCAAGTTCGTCGATCCCCAGACCTGGCTTTGGACCGCGCATCGTGTCAGCGGTGCCCGCTTGCCGACGGCGCCGCCGCAGCGAGGCGTGGCGGGCGAGCGCATTCACGGCACGCTGGATGAGTTGGGGCAGGCGATTCATGACTGCCCCCAACCCAATGGCTGGTCTTTGCAGAGCCAGGACTGGATCTCCCGCGAGATGATGGAACGGCGCTTGCGCTATGGCTATCACCTGACCCGGCGCATCGCACAGCCTGCCGAGTCGTTGCCTCAGGTTCTGGCGCGCCAGCATGGTCCTGACAGCGACCTGGTCAAGCAGCTCAACGGCCTCAAGGCCAAGGACCTGGACGCCAAGGATTTGTGGACCGCCTACCTCACGTCACCTGCATTCCTGTGGAGCCAAGCATGAAGCGTCGCACCTTTCTCGGTTGTGGGGCAAGTCTGTCGCTGGTCGGCGCCGGGGCGCTCGCGGCCAATGGTCAAAGCCAGAGGCGCCTGCTGGTCTTGCTGTTGCGCGGCGCAATGGATGGTCTGTCGGCCATTCCTCCGCTGGGCGATCCCGAACTTGAGCGCATCCGGGGCAGTCTGGTGCCTCCCGATGCACTGCCTGGCAATGGCTTTTTTGGTGTGCATCCGGCCTTGTCGACTTTTGCGGGGCTGATGGCAGACAAGCAGGCCGTGGCCATTCACGCCGCGGGCTTCGGTTACCGCGGGCGCTCGCACTTCGAGGGCCAGGACATCATGCAAAGCGGGCTGGTCAGACCGTTCACCTCGCCATCGGGCTGGCTGGGGCGGGCGCTGCAAAAAGCCAATGTCGGCACTGGCGTCGCCATTTCAATCCCGATGCCGTTGATTTTGCGGGGCGACCCCTCGGCTGAAACCGAATTTCCGACGTGGCTGGAAAAGCCGCCGCCAGCGGCCTATTCGGCCGTGCAGGAGATGTGGGGCCGGGATGCCGATCTTTCATCGATCGGCCAGCGGATGGCGGGCGGCCGGGGCCTGTCTGCGGCATCGGCATCAATGAGCCCGGCGAGCCCGATGAACCCGCCCGAAAGCAATCAGTTGATGCGCTCACCGAAGAGCCTTGCGCACCAGGCCGGGCTCAGGATGTCGCGTGATGACGGGCCGATGGTGGGCCTCATCGACTTCGTGGGATTCGACACCCACGCCAGCCAGGGCGCGACGGAGGGTGAGCATGCCAACCGCCTGAAAATGGTCGATGAGGTGCTGGGCACCTTCAAGACTACCTTGGGAGAGCGGTGGAACGATGCGCTGGTGTTGACGTTGACCGAGTTTGGCCGCACGGCCGCGCAGAATGGAACGACAGGCACGGACCATGGCTGGGCCAGTTGCATCCTGGCGGCGGGTGGTCTGGTCAAGACGGCGGGCATTGTGGCGGATTGGCCGGGGCTGTCGAAAGCCAGACTCTTTGAGGGCCGGGACCTCGCCGCCACGGTGGATGCCAATGCCGTCTATGCCGAAGCGCTGACCAGTGTCTTCGGCCTGACGTCGGGGCAGATCAGGGACGGCGTCCTTGCCCATGCCCCGGCGCCCCTGGCCCGAAATCTGTTCAGGACCTGAGCCGCCGAACTAACGGCCCCCGCCGCGCAACGAGGTGAGTCGGACGCCCTCGGGCAGGTGATACCTGGCACGGCCATCACGTTGCCGGCAGTGCGGCCCTTGCAGAAAAGCGACCGTCCGCATCTGCCGGCGCTTTCTCCGGCGGACGGGGCCGTGGCCCCGTCGTCAGATGATGTCTAGCGTGTGCACGCCGAACGCGCCGGCCCGGCGGTCGGCAAAGTAGCGTTCCAGCGTTTCCCGGACCGTTCTGAACGCAATCTCTTCCCAGGGGATTTCCGACTCCGTGAACAGCCTGGCCTCTATGGTTTCATGGCCGGGGTTGAACTCGGTGCTCAGAAGCCGCGCACGGTAAAACAGGTGGACTTGTCCGACGCGCGCGACATTCATCACGGTGAAGAGCGACTGCAATTCAAACTTCGCACCGGCCTCTTCGTCGGTTTCGCGAGCGGCGCCTTCGGAAGTGGTTTCACCGAGTTCCATGAAGCCCGCGGGCAGCGTCCATTTGCCCCAGCGCGGTTCGATATTGCGCTTGCACAGCAGCACCTGCCCACCGTCTTCGCCCCAGATGGGCACGGTACCCACGACATTGAGCGGGTTTTCGTAGTGCACGGTGTGGCAGGCCGGGCAGACGGCCCGCTCCTTGGTATCGCCGTCATCGGGAAGGCGATAGGCGACTGCGGTACCGCAAACGCGGCAGTGTTTCAGGGGAGGGCGGTGCATGCAAATAAGTGTAGCGGCTTTGCCTTGATGGGCATCGCCACAACCCTGCCGGCGGGAGTGTTTGCTATCAGATGGATAGCTTGAAGTGCACGGTCCGACTCGGCTGGGAGCCCAAAGCATTCGGCGGACCCCGCCGCGCTCACTCCGGCTTGATGCCGGCCGTCTTGATGGTTTTTGCCCAGAATTCGGTGTCTTTTTTCACCAGGGCTTCCAGCGCCGCCGGCGGGAGGTAACGCAGTTCAACGCCGGCGCCATCGGCGCGGGTCCGGGTTTCCGGCAACTCAAGCGCAGCCTTGATCTGGCCACTGAGTTTGCCCACGACGTCGGCAGGTGTGCCGGCCGGCGCGAAGATGCCGACCCAGGCCTCGAGCTCAAAGCCCTTGAGACCCGCTTCCGCCGTGGTCGGCACGGCAGGAAGGCCGGGATGGCGGCTCTTGCCGGCCACGGCCAGTCCCTTGAGCTTGCCGACCTGTACCTGGCCCATCACCGACGGCGGCGTGGTGATGAACACCTGCACCTGGCCCGAGAGCACGTCCTGCAAGGCCGGGCCGGAACCACGGTAGGGAATGTGCACCATGCTGGTCTGGGTTTGCAGCTTGAACATTTCGGTGCCGATGTGCGACAGCGAGCCATTGCCCTGGCTGGCGTAGCTGAGCTTTCCCGGGTTGGCCTTGAGGTACGTGATGAATTCACCAAGATTGTTCGCCGGCACCGACGGATGAACCGTGATGACATTGGTGGCGACCGTGATGAGCGCTACGGGCACAAAATCCTTTTGCGCCCAGGGCAGCTTGGGCGTGAGATTGGGGTTGCCAACGTGGTAGGCCGAATAGGAGTTGAGCAGTGTGTAACCATCGGGGTTGGCGCGTGCCACGAACTGGTAGGCCACGTTGCCGCTGCCACCGCCACGGTTGTCAACCACCACGGCCTGTCCCGTGACCTTGGCCAGCGAATCCGACAGGATGCGGGCCGAAGCGTCGACAAAGCCGCCGGGCGGGTTGGGCACCACCAGGGTCACCGGCCTGGACGGGTAGCCTTGGGCGAAGGCCGCGCCCGCGAGCAGGGTTCCGAGCACGGCAGTGGCTGTGCTTGCCAGCATCCGGCGCAGCGTAAGGTGTTGGGTAAGAGTGATCATGGGAATGTCTCCTGTTGTGGTTGTGTGCCTGCTTTGTATTCTTTGCATTGTTACCCGGGTCGCTGGTCAGTAGCGACCCGACAGCAATGCGCCGGCGCCGGGCACGCGGCGCTCCAGCCCGAGGCTTTTGAGGATGGCATACGTCGTGCAGACGGCGCTGGACACCACGGGCAGGCCGCTGGCAACCTCGATGAGTGGCACTGAGGCGAGCGAAGGCATCTGCACGCAGGCCGAGGCAACGATGGCATCGGCGCCCTTGACGTTGAGCTGCTTCCACAACTCGGCCGGTGCCTTCGGGTCGCGCGCACCGACCGCGAGGTTGTCGTGGATTTCCAGCGAAATGCTGTCAATCACTTCAATCCCTTCGTTTTCGATGTAGTCGATCACCAGGCGGGTCAGCGGTTTCATGTACGGCGCGATGATGGCCACACGCTTGGCACCCATGGCCTGCAGGCCCTCGACCAGTGCGCCGGCGCTGGTGATCACTGGCGTAGGTGCGCCGTTGGCGACGGTGACTTCGTGCAGGCGACGCTGCGATTCGCGGTGGTAGCCCTTGCCCATGCTCATGATGGCCACCAGGCAGGCATAACCCATGGCATCCATGCGCGCGTCTGACAATTCGAGCGCGCAGCGGTCGGAGTCGCGGTCCATGGCTTGCAGCTCTTCCTTGGTGACTGATTTCATGCGCATCCGGCTGGAGTGAAACGTGAAGCGTTCGGGCAGCACCTGCTCGCGGGCGCGCAGCATGGCCGGGATTTCCGTCTCCATGGTGGTGTTGGAGCTCGGCACGATCAGGCCGATGCGGTAATTTCGGGCGGCAGGTTGTGTGGCGGATGGCACGGGCTTGTCTCCTGGGTAGCTGTGAATTTGCCTATTCTTGGTGGTTTAATCCATACTGGCAAATACATAATCAAGATAAATCCATACTTGAAACAGATCAATCCCATCCCACGGATCTATCGCGGATCAATCGCTGATCAATCACTGAACAGTCCAGACCATGGAATTGCGCCAGATTCGCTACTTCACCGTTCTTGCCGATGAGCTGAGCTTCACGCGGGCAGCGCGCCGGCTGCATGTGTCGCAGCCGCCCCTGAGCTTTCAGATCGCCAGCCTGGAGGCTGAACTCGGTGCGCGCCTGTTCAACCGTACCAGCCGCAGCGTCGTGCTGAGTGAGGCGGGCAAGGCCTTTTTGCCGCATGCCCAAGCCGTGCTGGCGCGCCTGGAAGAGGCCCGCGGCCAGGTGCAGCGCGTGGCCAGTGGCCTGCAGGGACGGGTGCAGGTGGGCCTGGCAGGCTCGCACTTCCTGGGTCCGTTTCCGCAATTTATCCGGCAGTTTCGCTTGCAGCGTCCCGCCGTGGAGATCGCCCTGCACGAGATGAAACCGTCGGACCACCTGCAAGCCCTGCGTGATGGCCGGCTGGATCTGTGTGTCTCGCGCAATCCGCTGGAAGACGCGCAGATCAGCGCCGCACTGTTATGGCGTGATCCGGTCGTGGTGGCCTTGCCGCCGGGTCATCGGCTGGCGGCGCGCAGCTCCCTGCGGCTGGTCGAGCTGAAGGATGAGGAGTTTGTATTTCTGCGCCTGGATTCCTCGCCCTTTGCCGCGCGCGTGTTCGAGGCCTGTGTGCAGGCGGGATTCGCGCCGCACATCGCGCAGCAGGTGGTGGAGGTGCCGGCCGCACTCAACCTGGTGGCGGCGGGCCTGGGCGTGGCCCTGGTGCCGGCCTCATTGGCGCAGCTGCGTGCCGATGCGGTGGGCATATGCAGCCTCAGCCCTTCCATGAACAAGCGCGCGCAGGCGCAAGGCAAGGGGGACACGAAAGGCGGCCTGAGCGGGAGCAGTCCGGCCGCCATCAATGGCGACGTCTACGTGCTGTGGCGCCAAGGGGACGCAGCGCCAGCGGTGGCGACGTTCAGGACACAGTTGCTGGACTGGGCACGCGCCTTGCCGCCGCAGACGGGGCGCTGATGGCCTGCGCTGAGTTGCTGCCCGGTTGATGGCTTATGTGCCTCGTCTTTTTAGGTTGGGCGGTAAACCATAAAAAAACCGGGCCATGGCCCGGTTCTCCTCATCTCGCTTTCACAGGGCAGGAGGTCAGGCCTTGGCGGACTTGGTGTGCTTTTCAATGAGGCTGCGTGCCGTGTCCAGCAGTTTCTTGCCGTCAAAGCCTTTCTTGTTCATGTCTTCCACCCACTCGACTTCCACCGTACGCGCCTTGCGGCGGAAATCCTGAGCCTCGGCCGCGCTCACGGTGTAGATGGTGTTGCCGCGGTCGCTGGCGGTTTTGCGGCCGGGCACATCGTTGCCCTGCTGCACTTTGCCGAGCATGGCTGAGGTGGCCATGCCGGAGTTGTTGTCGATGACTTTTTTCAGGTCGGGCGGCAGCGAGTTGTACTTGGCCTTGTTCATGGCCATCACGAAAGTGGTGGTGTAGAGGCTGCCACCGGCCGGATCAAATTCGGCGTGGAACTTGGTGAGCTCGCTGACCTTGACCGCAGGCACGACCTCCCATGGAATCACGCAACCATTGATCGTGCCTTTGCTCAGTGCATCCGGAATTTGCGGCAGCGGCATGCCCACGGGCGTGGCGCCCAGCACGCCCATCAACTTGGTGACCTGCCGCGTGGGCGCCCGCAGCTTCAGGCCGCGCATGTCGGCGATGGATTTGATGGGCTTGTCTGCCGTGTGGATCACGCCTGGGCCATGAACATGCAGTGCCACCACCTGCGTGTCCTTGAACTCGTCAACGGCCACGGTTTGCACGTACTCCCAGTAGGCTTTCGAGGTGGCTTCGGCGTTGCTCATCATGAAGGGCAGCTCAAACACCTCGATGCGCGGGAAACGGCCCGCCGTATTTCCGGGAAGTGTCCACACGACGTCAACCACGCCATCCTTGACCTGGTCATAGAGTTGCACCGGCGTGCCGCCGAGCTGCATGGCCGGGTAGCCCTCAAATTTGATGCGGCCGCCGGACTCTTTTTCGACTTTTTCCATCCAGGGCTTGTGCATGGTCAGCCAGACGTTGGACTGGGGTGACATGAAGGTATGGAATTTGAGGGTGAAGGCTTGCTGGGCGAGGCCACTCAGGGCGGGCGTGCCCAGCGCCACGGCGGCACCGGATTTCAAAAGGGTGCGACGTTGAATCATGATGAGTCTCCTTGTATCGGGATAGTTATTGAAATTAACGGTAAATGCGGCCGGTGGTTTTCAGGGCTTACCCGCAAACCTCACTTGATAAACCCCACCAGCCACAGCGGAATGATGGGAAAGAACAGGAACAGCATGGTGCGCAGCACGTCGCTGATCAGGAAAGGCATCACCCCCCGGTAGGTTTCGCCCATGGGCACATTTTTGGCCAGGCCGTTGACGATATAGACATTGAGCCCGACGGGCGGCGCAATCAGGCCAAACCCCACGGTCATCAGCACCATGATGCCGAACCAGATGGCCACCGAGTCTTTTGCCATGCCAAAGTCGAGCGCCATGACCATGGGGAAAAAGATGGGAATGGTCAGCAGCAGCATCGAAAGCTCGTCCATGACGGCGCCAAGCAACACATAGAAAAGCAGGATGGCGACCACCACCACCAGCGGCGAGAGTCCCCAGCCGCCGACCAGCGCTGCCAGCTGGTTGGGAACCTGCGTGAGCGCCAGCGCCGAATTCATCAGGTCGGCGCCGATGAAAATCAGGAAAATCATGGCGGCACTCACTGCCGTGCCATAAAAGCATTCCTTGAATTTGTCCAGGGTCATCTCGCCCTTGAGCAGGGCGGTCAGAAACGTCGAAGCCGCTCCCACGGCAGCACCCTCGGTAGGGGTGAAAAACCCGCCGTAGATGCCACCAAAAACCAGCAGAAAAATCACCACAATGGGGGCTACGCCGACCAGGGATTGCAGCGTCACGCCCTGACGGCCTGCCTGAACCTCAGGCGCGTGGCCTGGCACAACGCGCACATAAATCGCCACTGCGATCATGTAGCCGAACATGGCAATGATGCCGGGAATGACCGCGGCAGCGAACAGCTTGCTGATGTTCTGCTCGGTCAGAATCGCGTAGATCACCAGCACGATGGACGGTGGCAACTGGATGCCCAGCGTGCCGCCTGCAGCCAGCGTTCCGGTGGCCAGCCGGCCCGAATAACCGTGGCGCTGCATTTCCGGCAAGGCAACGCCGGTGATGGTGGCCGCGGTTGCTACCGAGGAGCCGCTGATCGCGCCGAACGCCGCGCAGGCCAGCAGCGAGGCCATGGCCAGCCCGCCCTTGAAGCGTCCCATGACGCCTGCGGCAAACTCAAACAGCGACTTGCTGATGCCGCCCTTGGTGGCAAAGTGCCCCATCAGGATGAACAGTGGAATCACCGAGAGGTCGTAGCCGGCAAAGCGTGCAAAAGCCTGGGTGTTCAGGAAACTTGCAAAAGGCGCCCATCCCGTCTGGGTGACATAGCCGATGGCGCCTGCCCCGAACATGCTGACAGCAATGGGCACGCGCACGGCCATCAGGGCCAGCATGCTGCCAAAGATCAGCAGCGTCAGACTCAGTGAACTCATATCGAAGTCTCTCCGGCTTCTTCGGAGCCAAAACCAAACAGCGTCTGGCGCAGGGCAATCAGCCCTGTCAGGATAAAAGGCGGCACCATCATGGCGTAGACGATCCACTCGGGAAACCCCATGATCTGGGTTTCAGAGTGCGCCGAATAGACATTGAGCCCGCCCAGCGTGGTGCGCCAGGCCAGCAGGCCAAAAATCAGCATCAGCAAAAGGGTGCCGAAGCGGTCGAGTTTGTCGTTGACGGCGTCGCTCATGTTCGCCGTGAAAAAATCAACAATGATGTTCCCGCGGCGCAGCTGGCACAGCGGCATGAAGAGCGCAATGGCTGCGCCGGCGGCGACACCCGTCAGCTCGAAGGCGCCGACGATGGAGTCACCGGTGGTGTTGCGGCCTATCAGGCTGGCACAGGTCATCAGGGTGATGCCGGTCAACAGCACGCCCGCGAGGATGGCGCACAGTTTTGCGAGTTTTTCAAGAATCTTCAAACTTGTCTCCAGCCGGTGGATTCATGGGTTGAACAGAGGCGTTGAGGCGAGGGGCACAGTCCCCGGCAGCCTCTGGCGTCTTGTATCCGGCGGATTATGAGGAAACCCGCCGCCGCCGGGCAGGCGGGTTACCCCGAGCCTGCGGGGTATTTGCGCGATGATCGAAGCGGCTGCGCGTACACCGCACAAACTGCCCGCGAACGCCTCCCCGCACAACGCAGGTGCAGGAAAGGCGCTTGCCCGCAGGCAGTCGGGCTTACGCGACCTTGATGGTCAGCGTACCCAGGCCGGCCACGCCGCCCACCATGGTGTCGCCCGACACCACCGCCGCCACGCCTTCGGGGGTGCCGGTGTAAATCAGGTCGCCGGGCTGCAACTCCCAGGCCGCGGACAGGTGTTCTATGGTTTCGGCGATGTTCCAGATCAGCTTGGAGACATTGCTGCGCTGGCGGTCTTTGCCGCCAACTTGCAGGTAGATCTCGGCGTTGCTCACATCGCCGGCCTGGGCGACGGGCGTGATGGGGCCGATGGGCGCGGAGTGGTCATAGGCCTTGCCGATGCACCAGGGACGACCCTGTTTTTTCATCTCGCCTTGCAAGTCGCGGCGTGTCATGTCCAGGCCGACGGCATAGCCGTAGATATGCTTGTGGGCATCGGCGGCCTTGATGTTTTTGCCGCCCGTGCCAATCGCTGCGACCAGTTCAATTTCATGGTGCAGGTTTTTGGTCAGGCTCGGGTAGGGAATGGTGCCCGTGCTGCCGGCTTCGACCACCACCAGGGCGTCTGCCGGTTTCAGGAAGAAGAAGGGGGGTTCGCGGCCAGTGAAGCCCATTTCCTTGGCATGCTCTTCGTAGTTGCGGCCCACGCAGTAAATGCGGTGCACCGGAAAGCGCTCTTTGGCGCCCACGACGGGTACGGAAACCGTGGCGGGCGGGGTAAATACATAGCTCATGACAACTTTTCCTCTTTGTGTATGCCCAGGGCCTGATGCACCGGGCGGTCTGAAAAACTGAACAGCACACAACCTTGCTGCGAGTGCAGTTGGGCAGTGTGCCACGACGGAATCACAAAATGATCGCGCGGGCCAAAGTCGAGTGTCCAGGACTGGCCGTTGCGCTCGATGGTGACGCTGCCGTGGCCTTCCACCACGCTGAACACCGCTCCGTCGGTCTGGCGCCAGGGCTTGCCGTCAAAGCCCGCCGGCAGGCGCTGCATGAAGGTGGCCATGGTCGGCATGGGCGAGCCGCCCGTGGCCGGGTTGACATAGCGCAGCTTGGTGCCGTCCCAGGCATCGATCTCGGCATGGGCTTCCAGCTGGTGCAGGGCCTCGCGCGTGCGCTCGTAGGGGTAGCTGAAGATGGGGGAGGTCTGGCCAAAGGGCGCGTCATAGCGCACCGGCAGCATATTGGCGCCGTAGCGCTGGTAGCTGATGCCTTCAGCCTTGGTCACGGCTTGCTGTTTGGCGCTGCCGTTTTCTGCAAAGCCGGCGTCGAAGAAGCGCAGCATGGGGATGTCCAGGCCATCCAGCCAGACCACGGGCGCATCCGATGCCACACCGCCCTGGTGGCCATGGTCGTGCCAGGTCCAGCTCGGGGTGATGATGAAATCGCCTGGCTTCATCTGTGTGCGCTCGCCGTCCACCGCAGTGTAGGCGCCCTGGCCTTCGACGACAAAGCGCAGTGCGCTTTGCGTGTGCCGGTGGCTGGGTGCGATTTCGCCCGGCATGATGACCTGCAGGCCGGCATAGAGCGACTGGGTCACGCAGGACTGTCCGCGCAGGCCGGGGTTTTCCAGGATCAGCACCCGGCGCACTGCCTCCTCGGCGGTGATGAGCTGGCCCGACTGCATCAGGAACGGGTGTACCTCGGCGTATTTCCAGAGCGCAGGCTGGCACGGCGTCGTGGGGGAGGGGGGCACCAGCGCATGCAGCACCTCCCACAGCGGCGTCATGCTGTGGGACGAGATGGCGTCATAAAAGGCCTTGCGCGCCGGATCGTCGGCGCGGGCCAGCTGGCCTGGGTTAGGGGGAGGTGTCATGTCCATGAGGGTGTTCCGTGTTCCGCCGCTGGTTAAATTTTGTTGACTCTCTGGCCGGTGGCCGTTCAGTTGGCGCTCTCGTCGAGGTAAACGCCGTCCTGCCGGAGCAGTTGCTGAAGTTGCCGGATGTCGATGTCGGCAAGGGTCTGGTCTTCATTCAGCCGCGCTGCCGCCGTGCCCGCCGCCTGGCCCATCACAAAGCAGCCGCCGCTGGCGCGGGCCGCCGACTGGCCTTCGTGGGTCATGGAGGCGCAGCGTCCGGCCACCAGCAGGTTGCTCACCGTGACGGGCACCAGCATGCGCCAGGGCAGGTCGTTGTAGGCGCGTCCTTCGGCCGCATCCACGTTGCGCGGGAACTGCCAGTCGATGCGGCCGTCGGCATGCAGTTCCATGGGCCAGGCATTGATGCCGATGGTGTCGTCAAAGCGTGCCGACGAAAGAATGTCTTCGCCGCTCAGCGCGTACCGGCCCTGAATCCGCCGTGTTTCGCGTATGCCTACCTGCGGCGCAATGTCGACGATGGCGGATTGCTCAAAGCCCGGAACTTCGTTGCGCAGGAAGCGGAAATATTCGGTGATCTGGCGCCTGCCCTCCAGCTCGCCGTCGCTGAGCTGGCGCGCGTCGGTGGCGTCCATGGCAGTGCCTTGGGCATTGCGGATTTGCGTGACGTTGGCGCGCCATTCGGTCGGGGTTTTCTGCGGGCGAAGAATGGCGCCTTCGCGCGGGAATTGGTAGCGGCCCGGTTCGCGCGCCTGACTTTGCGCCATCAGCGCGTTGATGGCCTTGAATTCCCCCACCGCTGCCAGCGCGCGTGGTGCATCCACATGGCCGACGCGGAACATGGTCGAAGGAAACAGCGCGCTGCCGTGCCCGTCGCCGAGCTCAAACGGTACGCCGGCAAAATGCGCCACGTCGGCGTCGCCCGAGCAGTCGATAAAGCACCGCGCGCGAACCGCCCGGCGGCCGGATTTGGTTTCCACTATCAGCGCGCTGATCTGCCGGTCTTGCATGACCACAGCCGCAGCCCAGGCGTGAAACAGCAGCTGCACACCCGAGGCCAGCAGCAACTGGTCGGCGGCACATTTGTAGGCCGATACATCGTAGGAGCGAACGCGGATGCGGCCCATCATGCCGTCCTGCGGTGCGTTGAGGCCGCCCAGCGCGTCGATGCGCGCCAGCAGGTCATCGACCACGCCGTGCACCACCTGCTGCATGGCGCCGTTTTTCCGGCCATACAGGCCGGCAAAGTTGGTGACACCGCCCGCAGTGCCCATGCCGCCCAGGAAGCCGTAACGCTCTACCAGCAGGGTGCGCGCGCCATGTTTTGCGGCACTGACGCTGGCCGCCAGGCCGGCAGGGCCACCGCCCACCACGACGACGTCAAATTCGCCGTAGATCGGCAGGGCGCGGGCAGGTTCGGTGATGAAGGACATGGTGTCTGAGGGCGTTATTCGATGTGACTTATTCGACCTGACTTACTCAATCTTTATGCCGCGCGTCTGGATGATGTTGCCCAAAATGGCGGCCTCATCCTTGACGCGGCTTTTCAAGCCTTCGGGCGAGGTGCCTACGGCTTGCCAGCCCTGGGTGAAGAGTTTTTGCCGCGTGTCGGCGTCGCGGATGATGCGTGGCACTTCCTGCGCCAGCCGCGCCTGGGCGGCTTTGGACAGGCTGGCCGGGCCGATCAGTGCGGTCCAGACTTCCAGGTTGACGTTCTGCAAGCCCTCCTCCGAGAGCGGTGGCACCTCGGGCACCAGCGAGGAGCGCCCGCCGGCCAGGCCAATGGCCCGGAGCTTGCCCGAACGCACATGCGGCATGGCCACACCCGGCGGGATCAGCGCCATCTGGATCTGCCCGCCCAGCATGGCGGTCACCACCTGCGGGTTGCCGGGAAACGGCACGTGCACCGGCAGCACGCCCGGCGCGCGGCTTTTGAGCAGTTCCATGCCCAGATGGGCGACCGAGCCGTTACCCACCGAGCCGTAGTTCCACTGCCCGCCACCCTCGCGGGCGGCTGTGAAGAACGCGGCTCCGCCAGGCTGGCTGGCCGGCGCCACCAGCACCAGCGGCGCGGTGGTCAGCAGCGAGATGGGTGCAAAGTCTTTGGCCGGGTCGTAGGGCAGCTTGGGGTACAGCAGCTTGGCCGAGGTCAGGTTGCCATTGATGACAACGCCCAGCGTATGGTCGTCGGCGGCCTTGGCCACCTGATCGGCGGCAATGTTGCCGGATGCGCCGGGCTTGTTTTCAACAATGACCGGCTGGCCCAGCGCTTTGGACAAGGGCTCGGCCAGCGTGCGTGCGGCCATGTCGGGCGTCGAACCACCGGGAAAACCGACCAGAATACGGACTGGCCGGGTTGGCCAGAGGCTGACGGTCTCTGTTTTTTTTGAGCTATTTTGTGCCCCAACCCAGGCGGGAATGGCGCAGGCGGCTATCAAAAGTGTGGCGCGGATTGCGGCGTTGGAGAGCGCGGCAAGCGTTTTCATGGGATTCTCCGGAAACTGTAAAACTTTCATTGGAACAGTTTTGACGGCTCGATTCCGTCGTACATCCACTTCAGCCCGGCAAAACCAGCGCTCTCCGTTCCGCTCTGGAACAACTGGTTGCGCAGCTCGCGCTGCACGCCCGCCGCATGGTAAATGTCACCGTAAAAGCGGGCTGTCAGCTGCACGCGGCCGGTGCGCAGGTAGCGGGCTTGCTGGTACTTCAAAAAAGCCTTCTGGATGTCGCCGCGGGTAAAGCGCAGTGCCTCGCGCAGCACCACGGCATCTTCGATGGCCTGGCCGGCGCCCTGGGCCAGGTACTGCAGCATGGGGTGCGCCGCATCGCCGAGCAGCGTCACGCGCCGGTCCGTCCAGTTTTTCACGGGTTCACGGTCGCACAACACCCACATCTTCCAGGTTTCGATCTTGCCCAGCAGTTCCCTGACCTGGGGGCATGCCTCGGCAAAACGCTCGTTCAGCTCGGTGGTGTCGCCAAAGGTGTTCCAGCCTTCGTCGTACTTGTTGCTGTGGAACACCGCCACCAGGTTGAACAACTCGCCCCGGCGAAGCGGGTAGTGCACCAGGTGTGTTTTTTCACCGCCCCACAGCAGCACGTCGTCACTCCACAAATGGGCGGGCACGTCTTCGCGCTTGAGCACTGCGCGGTAGGCAATGTGGCCCGACACGCGCGGCTTGCCGTCGCCCACAACGACTTCCCGTATCCTGCTCCAGAGGCCATCAGCGCCAATCAGCGCGCTGCCCTGCACGATTTCACCATCGGACAGGCGAACGCTGACCCCCCCTTCGGATTGGTCGAACGACTCGACCTTGGCGTGGGTGCGCAAGGTTACATGGGGCTGTGCCCGGCAGGCATCCAGGAACACCTGGTGCAGGTCAGCGCGGTAAATCACGCCATACGGAAAGCCATAGGTGGCCCGGGCCATGTCGCCCAGCGCCACGCGAATGACTTTCTCGCCGGTACGCACATCATTCATGCCTAGGCCCGCCGGGAAAAAAGCCACGCGATTGACGACTTCGGTCAAACCCAGATAGTCGAACATCCGGAAGATGTTGGGGCCCAGCTGGATGCCGGCGCCGATTTCACCAAAGGCGGCGGCCTGCTCCAGCACGGTGACGGGATGGCCGTCCTGCGCCAGCACCAGTGCCGCCGCCAGGCCGCCAATGCCGCCGCCCGAGATGATGAGGGGAGATGTTTGTGCCATGATTTTTACAGGATGAAAATCGGGAAGGGTTCAGGAGATGTTCGGGAAAAGCCCGGGAAACGCCGGGGCGCCCATAAATGATAAGTATGCATATCATTTATTGGGCTTGGTATTTACCCTGAGCGTTTAAACTCCGCACATGGCAAAAAGCTTTAATTTCAGCGACGCCCCGGGGCACCTGATTCGCCGGGCGCAACAGCTTGCAGTGGCGATCTTCATGGAGGAGACCGCGGGTTTTGACGCAACGCCGGTGCAGTTTGCCATCCTGAACGCGCTGATGGATGACCCCGGCGAAGACCAGATCACGCTGTCAGGGCGGGTGGCGTTCGACCCCGCCACTTTCGGCTCGGTGATCGGGCGGCTGGAGGCCAAAGGCTGGGTCAAGCGTGAGGCAGATCCGGGCGACAGGCGCCGCAAATTGCTCTGGATCACGCCGGAAGGGGAGAAGGTTGCGCTGCAGATGAAACGCGCGGTGAGCCGGGCCCAGCAGCGCATTGTGGGTCCGCTGGATCCTGAGGAGCGGGCGCAGCTGGGCGTGCTGCTGGGCAAGCTGATTGCCGGATACGAAAAAACCGTCAGGTAACCGCCGCCTAACCGCTGGATGGCGCTACCTGTCACCAGGCATCTGCATGTGTCGCCGGATAATGACCGAGCTTTGCAGGCGGCGGCATAAACCGCAGAAGCTACAAATCTCAAAGAAAAAAGCGGGACCCTAAAGCCCCGCTTTTTCTGTTCTTCTTTTCTTCTTTTCTTCTTTTTTCTTCTTGTTCCTGGCGAAGACTGGCTCAGACCGATTTGGCCAGCAGGTCGAAATGCTCCACGTTGGGCGGCGCTGCGAAAAATGGTCCGACAATGGCGCGCCACTCGGCAAAGGCTGGCGACTGGCGGAAGTCGACGGTGTGGTTCTCCAGCGTTTCCCAGAAGATCTGCAGGATGTAGCGCTCGGGGTTCTCAATGCCTTTGTTGACTTTGAAACCCTGAAAGCCCTTGGCCCTGGAAATCACGGTGCTGACGCCGCGCTGGATGGCTTCGTCAAAAGCGGCCTGCTGGCCGGGGTGAATGCGGATGTCGGCGAGTTCGAGAATCACTGGGGGCTCCTGATTTTGGGGGGTGTATCTGCCTATTGTCCCAATTGCCGCGCTGAGGCAATGAGTCAATTGAGGGGCGGGGTTGATTTTCAGGCCCGACTCTACCGCCAAAATCGTCCTGCGCATATTTCACGCCCGCCCGCTGGCGAGACGGTTTTTAATCCTCGGCCACCTGTAAAACCAGCTTGCCAAAATTCTCCCCGTTGAACAACTTGAGCAGTGTTTCGGGAAATGTGTCCAGGCCGACCACCACGTCTTCCTTGCTTTTCATGGTGCCTGCTTTCAGGTAGCCCGCCAGTTCGGCCACGGCCAGGTGGTAGCGGTCGGCGTAGTCAAACACGACAATGCCTTCCATGCGCGCCCGGTTCACCAATAGCGAGAGGTAGTTGGCCGGGCCCTTGACCGGCGTGGTGTTGTTGTACTGGCTGATCGCGCCGCAGATGATGATGCGTGCGCCACGCGCGATGCGGGCCAGCACCAGGTCGAGAATCTCGCCGCCCACGTTGTCGAAGTAGATATCGACACCTTTGGGACAGTGCTCCTTCAGGCCGGCCCGCACGTCGCCGTTCTTGTAGTCGATGCAGGCATCAAATCCCAGTTCATTGACCACCCAGTCACACTTGGCCTTGCCGCCGGCAATGCCGACCACGCGGCAGCCCTTGAGCCTGGCGAGCTGGCCTACGGTTTGCCCCACGGCCCCGGCCGCGCCAGAGACCACTACAGTTTCGCCAGCCTTGGGCTGGCCCACGTCCATCAGGCCAAAGTAGCCGGTCATGCCGGGCATGCCCAGCACATTGAGCCACTGGGTCAGCCCCAGGCGCGGGTCAATCTTGAACAGGCCGCTGCGCTTGATCTGGTCCGCCGGAATCAGGCAGTACTCCTGCACGTCCAGCCCGGCGCTGACATGGTCGCCCACGGCGAATGCCGGATTTTGGGAGGCGATGACCTTGCCCACGCCGCCAGCCCGCATGACCGCGCCCAACTCGACCGGCGGGATGTAGCTTTTGCCCTCGTTCATCCAGCCGCGCATGGCCGGGTCGAGGGAGAGATAGAGGGTTTTAACCAGCACACCGCCTGGGCCGGGTTCCGCCACCGGTTCGGTGGTGAAGGCCCAGTTGGCGCGGGTGGGCAGGCCCGCCGGGCGGCTGGCCAGGCGGATCTGGTGGTTGACCAATTCGGTGATGGCGCTCATGAGGTGTCTCCATGGAGGGCGGGTTGCAGGTGACCGTTTTTTTGCGGCAGCTGCGCATGGTAGCCGCGCCAGTTCCGGCGGTGAGTCGCGCAGGCGATTCGGCTGGACCCGTAAAGGTCGGCAACACTTGTGCGGACCGTGCGGATGGCCGGTTCGCAGCATTTCGGTTTATGCTTTCGGGCATGAAGCTTCACAACTATTTCCGCTCTTCCGCCTCCTTCCGCGTCCGGATTGCGCTTGAACTCAAGGCCCTGGACTATGAGTACATTGCGGTGCACATTGCCCGGGGCGACCATAAAAAAGAACCCTATGCAGCCCTTTCTGCCGACACTTTGGTGCCGCTGCTGGAAGTGGACGGTGAAAAGCTGTCGCAGTCGATGGCCATCATCGAATACTTGGACGAAAAGCATCCATTGCCACCGCTCCTGCCCGCCGATGCGGCAGGCCGCGCCAAGGTGCGTGCGCTGGCCCAGTCGATTGCCTGCGAAATTCATCCACTCAATAACCTGCGCGTGCTCAAGTACCTGGTCCGGGAGCTCAAGGTTGAGGAGGAGGCAAAAAACACCTGGTACCGCCACTGGTGCCGCGAAGGGCTTGAGGCCTTCGAGCGGCAGCTGGCCCAGTTGCCGGCCTCCACCTATTGCTACGGCAACAGCCCCACGCTGGCCGATTGCTGTCTGGTGCCGCAAATCTTCAACGCCAAGCGCTTCAATGTGAACTTCGACGGTTTGCCCCGCACCATGGCGGCGTATGACGCCTGCATGGCGCTCCCGGCTTTCCAGAAAGCCCAGCCCTCGGCCTGCCCCGATAACGAGCCCTGAAACGGTGAACGCCGACTGGCTGATTCCAGACTGGCCCGCGCCGCCGGGCGTGCGGGCGGTCTTCACCACCCGGCAGGGGGGCGTGTCCGGCGCGCCCTATGACAGCATGAATCTGGGCGACCACGTGGGCGACCTGCCCGAGCGCGTGGCCGCCAACCGCTCGCTTTTGCAGCGTGCTACCGGCACCCGCTCCGTATTCCTCCAGCAGGTTCATGGCAGCGAGGTGCTGGAGCTTGGCCCGGACACCGCCGATGGTCAGCAGGCCGATGCCAGCGTCACGGTGCAGCCCGGGCTGGCCTGCACCATCATGGTCGCCGATTGCCTGCCTGTGCTGCTGGCCACTGAAGACGGTTTCGTGGTGGCTGCAGCGCATGCCGGCTGGCGGGGGCTGGCGGGTAGCGCAAGCCCGGATGGGCGAGGTGTTCTGGAGACGGTGTACAGCGCTATTGGCGTGTTGGCCAGGAAAAGACGGGCGCAGGATGCCCTGAAAGTAGTCGCCTGGCTGGGGCCGTGCATCGGACCTTTGGCGTTTGAGGTGGGCCCTGAAGTCAAGGCGGCATTTGAAGCTGCTCAGCCTGAAGCCGGCAGCCTGTTTGCGCCGGTCGGGGCGGGCAAGTACCTGGCCGATCTGCCCGCGCTGGCCCGTCTCCGGTTGCAGGCCTTGGGCGTCACGCAAATTTATGGCAATGACGGCAGCGCTTCCTGGTGCACCATGAGCAATCCTTCAAGGTTTTTTTCCCATCGTCGTGATTCGAGCGTCGGCGGCAACGGTTTCGGCACTACGGGGCGCATGGCTGCCTGCATCTGGCTGGAATGACGGGGCTGCCGTGTCCTTGATCGCACCGTCGGCGTCAACATCATCACCTGCATCGGCGCGGGTTCGCTGTGCGAACTCTTCGGCCTCGCGTTTTTTGATCGCCTTGCTGCGCGCCGGTGCACCCATTAGGTAAACCACCAATGCCGCAGGACCCGCGCCATAGAGTACAAAGGTAATAAGCGCACCCAGCACCGTTCCGTTGCTGTTGGTGGCTTCAGCAACACTCATCATGAGCACAACGTAGATCCAGGCGATGACAATCAAATACATATAAAACTTCTGGGTTCGGTCAGCAATTTAGAAGAAAACCCTACGATACTGAAAGCCTGTATAAAAAGGCGAAAAAAGGGTCTTCAGGACTCCATAGCAACAAGGAGGCGAGATGAATTCTGACGCACACTGGGCCCAGGCGGCTCAACAGATGCAGGAAACCTTTGGCGCGGGCTTCCAGCAGGCGCTTGGCGCATTCGGAGCCGCGAGCCCCCCAGCCGGTTTGCCGCAAATCGATCTGTCCGCGTTCCAGCAGGCCCTGCCGTCCCTTCGCTTCGATCCTGTCAAGCTGCAAGAACTGCAGCAGCAATACATCCAGGATGCCTCAGCGCTCTGGAACCAGGGCGTTCAGGCCGGTACCGCCGCCGCCACCGTCTCTGACCGGCGCTTTTCCGGTGAAGCCTGGAATGCCAATCCGGTGTCCCGGTTCTCGGCCTCTGCCTACCTGCTCAACGCCCGCACCTTGATGGGACTGGCCGAGGCGGTGGATGGCGATGAGAAAACCAGGGCGCGCCTCCGATTTGCCGTTGAGCAGTGGATGGCGGCAACGGCACCCAGTAATTTTCTGGCCCTGAACGCCGAAGCCCAGCAAAAAGCCATTGCCAGCAAGGGCGAGAGCATTGCCCGGGGTATCCAGAACCTGCTGCACGACATGAAGCAGGGCCATCTGTCAATGACCGACGAGAGTGTTTTCGAGGTGGGAAAAAATGTTGCCACGACCGAAGGCGCGGTGGTGTTTGAAAATGAATTTTTCCAGCTGCTTGAGTACAAGCCGCTGACGGCGAAAGTCTATGAAAAGCCTTTCCTGCTCGTTCCGCCTTGCATCAACAAGTTTTATATCCTCGACCTGCAGCCCGACAACTCGCTGATCCGCTATGCGGTCAGCCAGGGCCACCGGACTTTCGTGGTGAGCTGGCGCAACCCCGACGAGTCCATGTCCGGCAAGACATGGGATGACTACATCGAGCACGCCGCCATCAAGGCCATTGAGGTGGTGCAGGAAATCACCGGCGCCAAGACCCTCAATGCATTGGGATTTTGCGTTGGCGGCACGATTTTGGGAACGGCGCTCGCCGTGCTGGCAGCACGTGGCGAAAAGCCGGTCACCAGCCTCACCTTGCTGACCTCGCTTCTGGACTTCACCGACACCGGAATTCTGGATATCTTCATTGACGAAACTTCCGTGAAGTACCGTGAGGCAGAAATGGGAAAAGGGGGCTTGCTCAAGGGCCAGGATCTGGCGGCTACCTTCAGCTTCCTGCGACCCAATGACCTGGTCTGGAACTACGTGGTGGGCAACTACCTGAAGGGCGAAACACCGCCGCCGTTTGACCTGCTGTACTGGAACAGCGACTCCACCAACCTGCCGGGCCCGTTTTACGCCTGGTACCTGCGCAACACCTATTTTGAGAACAACCTGATCAAGCCAGGCAAAACCGTGGTGTGCAGCCAGCAGATTGACCTGGGCAAGCTCGACATGCCGGTTTATATCTACGGCTCGCGCGAGGACCATATCGTGCCCATTGGCGGAGCCTACGCGTCAACGCAGCAGTTGCCGGGCAAAAAGCGTTTTGTGATGGGCGCTTCGGGCCATATTGCCGGCGTGATCAATCCGCCCGCCAAGAAAAAACGCAGCTACTGGACCAACGACAAGCTGCCGCAGGGCAAGTTTCCCGCGGAGCAGGCTGACTGGCAGAAAAGTGCCACGGAACACCCCGGCAGCTGGTGGACGGACTGGTCCGACTGGCTCAAGGGCCATGCCGGCAAGCAGATTGCCGCGCCCAAGGGCTACGGCGGTCGCCAGCACAAGAAGATCGAGCCCGCGCCGGGCCGGTATGTCAAGGTGAAGGCCTGAGGATGATCGTCTCGATCTTCATCTCAAGCCTCCATAAAAGCGAGGAAGGCCTCCGGTAATCTATAGGGCTCAGGTATCGAAAAAGCCCATGGGCGACGCTGAACCGACGGGTACCCGGGAAAGCGTCATCACAAGATTTCGCAACACGACTTCACAACAAGGACAGACATCATGGAAGACATTGTTATTGTTTCAGCCGGCCGCACGGCCGTCGGAAAATTTGGCGGTTCCCTGGCGAAAACGCCTGCCACCGAACTTGGCGCGGCCGTCATCAAGGCGGTGCTCGAGCGTTCCGGCCTGAGCGCCGAACAGGTGGGTGAAGTCATTCTCGGCCAGGTTTTGACGGCTGGGGTGGGACAGAATCCGGCGCGCCAGGCAGTGATCAAGGCAGGCTTTCCCAACGGCATTCCGGGCCTGACGATCAATGCCGTTTGCGGCTCCGGCCTCAAGGCCGTCATGCTGGCGGCGCAGTCTGTGGCGACAGGCGACAGCGAAATCGTGATTGCCGGCGGTCAGGAGAACATGAGTGCTGCTCCCCACGTGCTGAACGGTTCGCGTGACGGCCAGCGCATGGGCGACTGGAAGATGATCGACTCGATGATTGTGGACGGCCTGTGGGACGTCTATAACCAGTACCACATGGGCATCACCGCCGAGAATGTCGCCAAAAAATACGGCGTTACCCGCGAGGCGCAGGATGCGCTGGCGCTAGCCAGCCAGACCAAGGCCGCCGCAGCGCAGGATGCCGGTAAATTCAAGGACGAGATTGTTCCGATTTCCATTCCGCAGAAAAAAGGCGATCCGCTGGTGTTTGCGGCCGACGAGTTCATCAACCGCAAGACCAATGCGGACGGCCTGGCCGGCCTGCGTCCGGCCTTTGACAAGGCCGGTGGCGTTACGGCCGGCAATGCCTCGGGCCTGAACGACGGGGCGGCGGCGGTGATGGTCATGACGGCCAAGAAGGCTGCCGCGCTCGGCCTGAAGCCGCTGGCACGTATTGCCAGCTACGCCACGACCGGCCTGGACCCGGCCTACATGGGCATGGGCCCGGTTCCGGCATCGACCAAGGCGCTGCAGCGCGCCGGATGGAAGGCGCAGGATCTGGACCTGCTGGAGATCAATGAGGCTTTTGCCGCGCAGGCTTGCGCCGTGAACAAGGAAATGGGCTGGGACACCAGCAAGGTCAACGTCAATGGGGGGGCGATTGCCATCGGCCACCCCATTGGTGCGTCCGGCTGCCGCATCCTGGTGACGCTGCTGCACGAGATGGCGCGACGCGATGCCAAAAAAGGAATTGCCAGCCTGTGCATTGGTGGCGGCATGGGGGTGGCGCTCACACTGGAGCGCTGAGTTTCGGCCAAAACAGCCTGAGACCCGCGTAATTACCTTGCTGAAGACTGCTGAATTGATAGCTGATCAGCGTCAAGCAGGGTAGATTAGAGCAACTCAGGGGCAACTCAGGGGCAACTCACAGCAAAGTAGAACAGTTTCGTAAAAATTGCATATCAAGGAGAACGACATGACGAAGAAAGTAGCGTATGTGACCGGCGGCATGGGTGGTATTGGAACCGCCATTTGTCAGCGGCTGTCCAAGGATGGCTACACCGTGATCGCCGGATGCGGACCCACGCGTGATTTCACCAAGTGGCTGGACGAGCAGAAGGCGCTGGGCTACACCTTTTATGCGTCGGTCGGCAATGTCGGCGACTGGGATTCCACGGTGGCCGCCTTTGACAAGGTCAAGGCCGAGCATGGCCCGGTGAGTGTGCTGGTGAACAATGCCGGCATCACGCGCGACGGCCAGTTCCGCAAGATGAGTAAAGCCGACTGGGATGCGGTGATTTCGACCAACCTCGACAGCATGTTCAATGTGACCAAACAGGTCATTGAAGGCATGATTGAGGCGGGCTTCGGCCGCATCATCAATATTTCATCGGTCAATGGCCAGAAGGGCCAGTTCGGCCAGGTGAACTACTCCACTGCCAAGGCCGGCCTGCACGGCTTTACCATGGCGCTGGCGCAAGAGGTGGCCAGCAAGGGCGTGACGGTGAACACCGTCAGCCCGGGCTATATCGGCACGGACATGGTCAAGGCCATACGCCCTGATGTGCTGGAGAAAATTGTGGCCGGTGTCCCCGCCAAACGTCTGGGCAAGCCGGAAGAGATCGCCTCCATCATTGCCTGGATTGCGTCGGAAGAAGGTGGTTATGCCACTGGCGCAGACTTCTCGCTCAATGGCGGTTTGCATATGGGCTGAGTGTCCACGTGCCGCCTGAAAAACCCGCTGCGGCGGGTTTTTTCATGGGCACCTGATTTCGGGCCGGATGGACGCGGATACCCGACACCGACATCGACATCGACATCGATACCGGCAGAGTGAAAATTAAGGCGGACGTCAATCAGGCTTGATGCGCGCCTGCCGCACGATGTCCTTCCAGATGGCCTGTTCACCGCGAATGAAGGCTGCGAATTCTGCCGGCGGCTGCCCGCCGATGGTCGCGTTGTCGCCCGCAAAGCGCTCGGCCGTTGCGGGCGATTGCAACGCCTTGGCCGACTCCTGCTGCAGACGCTGGACGATCTCGACGGGCGTGCCGGCCGGGGCCAGAATGCCGTACCACTGCACCGACTCGAAGTTGCGGTAGCCCATCTCGGCCACCGTAGGGACGTCCGGCAGGGCAGGCAGTCTGGCCGGCGTGCCGACGGCAATCGCGCGCAGGCGGCCACTGCGGATATGGGGCAGCAGCGCCGGTGTTCCGGCAGAAAAAACCTGCGTCCGGCCTGCCAGCAGGTCGGTCAGCGCCGGTCCGGTGCCGCGGTAGGGGATATGTGTCATGAAGGTGCCGGTGACCAGCTTGAGGTACTCCATGGCCAGGTGGCCTGCGCTGGCATTGCCGGCCGATGCGTAATTCAGCTTGCCGGGGTTTTTCCTGGCGTAAGCCACGAACTCGCGAAAGTCCCGGGCGGGCACATCAGGGTGAATGACAAAGAGGCTGGGAATCTTGGCCAGAAGCGTCACAGGCATGAAGTCCCGGTTCACGTCGTAGCCTGTGTTGGCAAAGATGTAAGGGTTGACCGCCAGTGAGCCCACATGGCCGAGGATGATGGTGTGGCCGTCCGGGGCTGCCCGGGCCACTTCCTGCATGGCGGGCACGCCGCCGCCGCCGGCCTTGTTGTCAATCAATACCGGAACGCGCAGCTGCCGGGTGAGCTCGTTGGCCACCGCGCGGGCCACGATATCGGAGGTGCCGCCAGGGACGAAAGGCACGACGAAGCGGATGGGCTTGCTTGGCCATGCCGGCTGCGCCAGGCCTGGCCAGGGTGAAGCCATGGCCGCCGAAGCGATGGCCGTGCGTGTGAGCCAGTACCGGCGTTGCGGGGAAAAAATGTTGTGCATGCTATGCCCCTGATTTTGTTATGGGGCTGGTGGTATGGCTATCGGGTAGTACCTTGAACATGGTGCGAACCGTGTGGGTGAAGTGCGGCCTCATGCGGCTGCTCCAGTCTGTGGCGCGTACCGCCAGCCAGGGTGCCGAACCCAGCGTTTCCTCGGTCATCAGGTCGTAACAGGCCAGCGACAGGGGACCGTGGTCGTGGTTCAGAAAGCGCGCAGCGCGGATGCAGCCCGGCACTGCGGCCAGGCCGGGCATGTGCTCGGTGTCGTACCACTGCGCCAGCTCGGGCATCCAGCCGGCTTCGGGGTCCATCTCGACCACGTAATGAAATACGGGCTTGCTGCCGGCAGAGGCCCCTCTGGCCTCAAACACGTTCTGCAGCCGGGACACGCGCACCCGCTGCAGCTGGGGCCATTTCCTTTGGAGCACCAGTTCCAGCGAGGTGGCGACGGCTTTGTCGAGCGGCGTGCATTCCGGGAAATGAAGATAGACGTACAGCTCTTTGTGTGCGGCAGAAAAAGCACTGTGCAACTGCACTGGTGATGGCTTCACGGCGCCCCGCAAGTGCTGCACGATGGCCGGGAGGCAGTCGTCACTATCCGAAGACAGGGTGGCTTTCACCAGCAAAACATCTGTCGGGATGGCTGTGGTAACGGTCATATCAGTGCCCAATCCTGAGGGCCACCAGGAAGCGCGACACCATGTTGTAGGCGGCCACGGTGGCTACCAGGTCAATCAGCTGCTGCTCGCTGAAGCCGGGCCTGATCGGTTCAAACACACTGTCGGGCACGTCGATGTCGCGCGTCATCGCGTCGGTCATCGCCAGCACGCGGCGCTCCTGATCTGAAAATGCGCTCAATCCCGCCGGAGAGTGCAAGTCACGCAGGGCGTCGATTTTTTCCTGCGGCATACCCGCCTTGAGTGCATGCGGAACATGAGCCTCAAACTCGTAGGGTGCGCGGTTCAGCACCGCAACGCGCAGGATGATCATCTCGCGCAGATCGGCGGGCAGGCTGCTGCGGTTCCGCACGGCGGTCAACAGGCCTTCCCAACCCTGTGCAAGGGACGGGCTGTTTAGCAATACCTGATAGAGCAGTGACACGCGGCCGCGTTCGGCCTGAATGCCGGCTTCAATGGCTGCCAGCTCGGGCCGGGTGCCCGGTGCAATCGGTGAGATTCTCATGAGCTGGTCTATTCGGGTTTGATCTTTTTGTCACGAATCACCCGACCCCATTTGGCCGTGTCATTTTTCAGCAGCAACGCGAGTTCGGCCGGGCTCGATGCCGACGGCTCCGCGCCCGAGGCCTGCAGTTTGGCGCGCACCCCTTCGTTCGCCAGCGTGCGCCTCACGGCCTGGTTGATGCGTTCTATGTCAGCCACCGGCGTGGCTTTTCCGGCAAATAGCGCGTACCAGTTGTCAGAGTCCACACCCGCCATGCCCATTTCCTGAAAGGTTTTGACATCGGGCAGCAGGGGGTGGCGCCTGGTTGATGCAATGCCAATGGGCTTGAGCTTGCCGGCCTTGATAAAGCCGACGAGGCCGGGGATGTCGCCAAAAAAGCCATCCACGTGGCCAGCAATCACGTCGGTGATGGCCGGTGCGGCCCCCTTGTACGGTACATGCACCAGGTTGGTTTTGGTGGCGTCGGCCAGCAGCTCCATGGCCAGGTGCGGCACGCTGCCCGTGCCGGAAGACGCCATGGTGACCCCCTCTTTGCGCAGTTTGGCGTTGGCGATGAATTCAGCGCCCGTCTTCGCCGGATTGTTGGCGCCCACCACCAGCAATTCCACGTTGTTGGCCACCAGCGAGATGGGCGCCAGGTCGCGCACCGGGTCGTAGGGCAGTTTTTCATATAACGGCGGGTTGATGGCCACCGCGCCGACGCTGGTGAGCCAGAGGGTGTTGCCGTCGGGCACGGCCCGCGAGACAAAATCCGCGGCGATCGCGCCGTTGGCGCCCGCCCGGTTTTCCACAATAACCTGCGTGCCCAGCTCCTTGCCGAGCTGCTCGCTGATGCTGCGCGCCACAAAATCCACCGGCCCGCCAGGCGGGAAGGCCACCACCAGCCGGGTGATGCTGGTTTGCGCCATGGCGCTTGTTGTCGTGAAGCCTCCGGAAAGGGCCAGCAGGACGCCTGGCAGCAGGGTGAGGATAGTTCTGCGGAGCCTGTCTCGTTTTTTCATGATTTTTCCTTCATTCCTTCATTTCTTAATTTCTTAATTTCTTAATTTCTTAATTTCTTCATCCCGGCTAATCGCAACGAACCGACATGCCCCCATCGACCACCAGTTCGGTGCCGGTGACGAAGCGGGCTTCATCGGAAGCCAGAAACAGCGCCGCATTGGCGGTATCGCGGCCGTCACCCATGAAGGGCAATGGAATGCGCGACTGCCGCTGCAGCAGCAGGGCGCTGACGTCGCCCCCTGTGCGCTGCTTGGCCAGACGCGCGTCCACCATGGGTGTGTAGAGTTGGCCCGGCACGACGGTGTTGACGCGTATGCCCGTCTTGGCGTATTGCACGGCCACCACGCGTGAGAACTGGATCACGCCGGCCTTGGTGGAGGCGTAAGCCACCTGCGCCGAGCCCGTCCAGCGGATGCCCGACGTGGAGGCGATGTTGACGATGGCCCCAGAGGCACGCTCCTCCATGAGGGGCAGTACATGCTTGCAGGTCAAAAACACGCTTTTCAGGTTGTGGTCCATCTGCGCGTCCCAGACTTCTTCCGTCATTTCCACCGGGCCGCCCGACGCCGAACCGCCGACGTTGTTGACGAGTATGTCGATGCGGCCGAAGCGCTCAAGGCAGGCCGCCACAACGGCAGCGACCGAATCGGAGTGGGTCACGTCGCAGGCCGCGGTTTCAATTTCGCCGCCCGCTTCCCTGACCAGTCTCACGGTCTCGTTCATTCGGTCGACATCGCGGTCCACCGCAAATACCCGGGCACCTTCCTGTGCAAAGCGCACGGCAATCGCACGGCCATTGCCCCAGCCCGGGCCGACGGAACCGGCTCCGGTTACCAACGCTACCTTGTCCTGCAAACGTCCATTCACGTGGAAATCCTTTTGATGATGCTTCAGGCTGGAAATTGATAAAGGCGTTGCGGGTTTTGAACCAGCAGGCGATCCAGCAGTTCGGGCGTGGGGGCGATGTCGCCCAGCAGGTCTACCAGCACGCCGTCGTCGGGCGCATGGGTGTGGTTGGGGTGCGGCCAGTCGGTGCCCCACAGGCAGCGGTCGGGAAAGGCTTGCACCAGCTGGCGGGCCAGTTGCGCGCCTTGTGTGTAGGGCGGGGCGGGCGAAATGCGGTCCGAACCGCTGACCTTGACGTAAAAAAGCGGGTCTTCCATCAACCTGCAGAGCGCGCTGAAATCGGCATGGCCAGGCCCCAGCGTGGCGTCAACGCGGCCCATATGGTCAATCACCACCGGCACCGCCGAGGTTTTGAGAATTGGCGCTAGTTCATGAATCAGGCTGCTTTCAAAATGCACCTGCAAATGCAGGCCCAGCGGCGCCAGGCGGTGTGTCAAATCCATCGCCTGCTGCGGTGTGGCGCCTTGCCCCAGGTGTGCGATGAAGTTGAAGCGCACGCCGCGAAAGCCGCCGGCCTTGAGGCGCTGCAGTTCGGCATCGGGCACGGTGTGCGGCACCAGCGCTACACCGAGGTAATGGCCGCCGCCCGCAGCAATCGCGTCTTCCACCACCGAGTTGTCAAAACCGTGGCAGGCGGACTGCACGATCACGCAGCGGGAAACTCCCAGAAACCGATGCAGGGCAAACAGCGTCTCTTTCGGCGCATCTGCCGGGGTGAAGCTGCGCGTGGCAGCAAACGCAAAGCGCGCGGCGGGGCCGAAGACATGGACGTGGCTGTCGCAGGCCCCCACGGGTAGCTGCAGGCGAGGCCGCGACGGCCGCGGATTGAAGGTAAGGGTGGGGGTTGATGTCGTCATGGTGCTTGTCCGTATTCTGGCGGCGATGCCGTCGTTTTGGTTGGATGATTCTCAGATATCAGCTATTTGAATATTCAATATTGCTGTGTACACTGCCGGGTACAGCGGTCACCTGGATCATCTGCGATCAGCGGCGCCCGTTCAGCAGGAGCTCATCATCGATTTACGCCGTCTTGAATATTTTGTGGCCGTTGCCGAGGCCGGCAGCTTCAGCAAGGCTGCCGCGGCGCTGGTGATGTCTCAGCCCGCGCTCAGCCAGCAGGTGGCCTTGCTCGAACAGGAAATCGGTCAGCGTTTGCTCAACCGCACGGGGCGCGGCGCCGAGCCCACCGACGCGGGGCTGGCGCTGCTGGCGCATGCGCGGGCGATTTTTGAGCTGGCGGAACGGGCCCGGGCCGACATGCAGGAGCGGCTGCTGATTCCCAGCGGCCGCATCACCATCGGCTTGCCACCGCGCGTCGCCCACGCGATGACGGCGGACCTGGTGGAGCGCTTTCGCGCCGAGTTCCCTGATGCCGCCATTAGCGTGGAAGAGGGGCTCAGCATTCGCCTGCGTGAATGGCTGGTGGCCGGCCGCCTGGATGTGGCGGTGCTGTTCGACCCGCCCGCGTCGCCGCTGCTGAACATCGAAACCCTGGCGCGCGAGCCGCTGGTGCTGATGGCCTCCACCCCGTTGCCAGCCCGTATCCGCCTCGCCGATGTGGCGGCGCTGCCGATGGTGCTGCCCAGCCGGCCCAACTCGCTGCGCCAGTTGCTGGAGAGCGAGGTCAAGCCGCGCGGCTATGTGCTCAAGGTGGTGGCCGAAGTGGACTCCATCAAGACGGTGTTGTCGCTGGTGGCGCGCGGCGTGGCCGCAACCGTGTTGCCCGCCAGCGCCATGCGGGAATGGGCCCATGACACGCCGCCTTTCATGGCCGCCATCCATGCGCCGGTGATTCGCAACCGGCTGTGTATTGCGGTTCCCAAGGCGCGCCCGGCTACCCGCCTGAGCCGCTCTCTCGTGAAGCTGACGCGGGAGCTATGCGAACAGTATTACGGCGACACTGCACGCCAGAGAAAGCCCTGAAGCGGTGCTGCAGGACGCGCACTATCACGCACTGTCGCGGACTATCGTTGCGCACTATTTTCGCTTTGCCTTGCTTTCTTCCGACTGTAGTAAATTAGGTCGGCGCATTGCCTTGCGCGGCTGTCGTCCGCGCCCGCCTCTTTCCGTCTCTCTCCGCCTCTTATTGAAGGAACCCCTTCCGCATGCCCCATAGCGTCTCCCTCATCAGCACCATTGCCGCCGGCCTGGGTCTGGCTTTGATCTTTGGCTTTGCGGCTGCACGGCTTCGCTTGCCCGCCATCGTTGGCTATCTGCTGGCAGGCGTGATCATCGGGCCTTTCACGCCGGGCTTTGTGGCCGATGCCGGGATTGCCAGCCAGCTTGCCGAGATCGGCGTGATGCTGCTGATGTTTGGTGTCGGTCTGCATTTCTCGCTGGATGATTTGCTGGCGGTCCGCAAGATTGCCGTACCGGGTGCCGTGGTGCAGATGGCTGTGGCGACTGCGCTGGGCATGGGCCTGGCGCACTGGTGGGGCTGGAACCTGGGTGGCGCGCTGGTGTTCGGGCTTTCGCTGTCGGTGGCCAGTACGGTGGTGTTGCTCCGCGCGCTTGAGAGTCGGGGGATTCTTGATTCCGTCAACGGGCGTATTGCTGTGGGCTGGCTCGTGGTCGAAGACCTCGCCATGGTGCTGGTGCTGGTCTTGCTGCCGCCGCTGGGCAGCTGGCTATCTGGTAGTGCCGATGCCTCTGCCAATGTCAACATGCTGTGGAAAACGCTGGGCATGACGCTGCTGCAGGTCGGCGGCTTCGTCGCGCTGATGCTGGTCGTGGGGCGGCGGCTTTTCCCGTGGGTGCTGTGGCAGGTTCAGCGCACGGGTTCGCGCGAGCTCTTTACCTTGTGCGTGGTGGCGGCGGCCGTCAGCATTGCGTTTGGTGCGACGGCGCTGTTTGGCGTGTCGTTTGCGCTGGGTGCCTTTTTTGCCGGCATGGTGATGCGCGAGTCCGAGTTCAGTCACCGTGCCGCACAAGAGTCGCTGCCGCTGCGTGACGCTTTTGCGGTGCTGTTCTTTGTTTCAGTCGGCATGCTGTTTGACCCCTGGGTGCTGATTGAGCGCCCGCTGCAGGTGCTGGCGGTGGTGGGCATCATCATTGTGGGCAAATCGCTGGCGGCCGGCCTGCTCGTCATGGCGTTTCGCTACCCGCTCAATACCGCGCTCACGGTGTCTGCCAGCCTGGCGCAGATCGGCGAATTTTCTTTCATCCTGGTGGCGCTGGGTGCGTCGCTTGGGCTGTTGCCGCCGGAGGGGCAAAGCCTGGTGCTGGCCGGGGCGCTGATCTCGATTGCGCTGAACCAGCTGGTCTTCAAGGCCGTTGAACCTTTTCAGCAATGGATATTGGGCAAGTCCGCACTGGCACGCAAACTGGAAGCACGTGACGACCCGATGGCCCAGCTGCCGGCCAGCACCGAAGCGAAGTATCTCTCGCACCATGTGGTGCTGGTCGGCTATGGGCGGGTAGGGCGGCGCATCGCGGAGGCGCTTGGGGCTAACCACATCCCTTTTGTCGTGGCCGAGCAAAACCGCGAGGCGGTGGAAAGGTTGCGGGCGCAGGGTTTGCCCGCGGTGTCAGGTGATGCCTCGGAGCCTGACGTGCTGATTCAGGCGCATATCGCGCAAGCCCGCATGCTGGTGATCGCCACACCCGACACGCTTGATGTGCGGCAGATGATTGCGACGGCCCGGGCGCTTAACCCGGCGATTGAAACAGTGGTGCGCACACACAACGAGGCGGAGGCCAGGCTGCTGGATCAGGAAAATGCCGGCAAGGTGTTTCTGGGTGAGCATGAGTTGGCGCAGGCGATGACACGCCATGTGCTGGAGCGCTCGGCCGCCGGCAGCGTGCATTAGCGACGGCACGTGGCGTGCGCGGGTTACGGGTTAGTCACGAAACGGTGTGCTCAAGGAAGGCCGAGAGGTGAGGGTGCTCACGCCGGATCAACTGCGCCTCGCGGCCGTCGGCCTGCATCATCTGGAAATCGGAAAAATCGAAGCCCGGACCGACCATGCAGGCCGCGAGGGTGAAGCCATCGGGATGGCTGGTCACGGGGCGGGCGGCTTGCCAGAGGCCTGCCGCAATGACGTGTTGGGGTTGACGCGGCAGCGGCCCATCGGGGTTCTCTTCAACACTGACGGGACCCAGCGGGATACAGCTTGCCTGGTGAGTGGTCGCATCCCACGCCCAGAGCTCAAGCGGCGCACCTTCGAGGTACACCCAGACTTCATCCGAAAGAACCTTGTGCCAGCGGGAGTGCTGCCCGGCCTCCAGCAAAAAGTAAATGGCGGTGAGGGCGTGGCGCGCCGGCCGCCCGTCCGCAGGCTGCACCTGCAGGTCGGAGCGGAATACTTCGCGGTACCAGCCGCCCTCAGGATGGGGCTGCAGTTGCAGGCAGGCAACCAGCTGCCGGGCGCGCTGTTCACTGGTGAAGAGGGCTTGGGTCATGAGGCGAAGTTTGCCTCAAGTCTTGTCATCCTTTGCTCCACCTCGCAGAGGCAACCGCAGCGTGAAGCCCGCGGCTACTCCAGATCCTCCATGGCCAGCGAGTGGTATCTCTGGGCATAGGAAAACGGCACTTTGCGCACCACGGTCATCACGCGCTCGGTATCCTCGCCAGAGTGCACGGGAATCATCAGTCCATAGTGGCCTTCCCGCGCCAGATCGCCAAATTTATGGACGGTCGCCCCTTCGGTACCCACACCCGGCAGATGTACATCCGAATGCCCATCGGCCGGGCTGATTTCCCCGAGGATGGTTTCCGGGCTCAGAAGCATGACGCCGTCGTGGCCCGCCTCGAGTTCACTGGCGACCTTGCGGGCGTCCGCGGCATCCGGAAACATGATGACCGCATAGCCTGTCGGGTAAAAAACCCCGCCCATACTCAGCATCTTCCTGGTCAGTTCAAAGTCTTTCATGGCCTGTCCTTTTTGCATCGACCTGCTCATTAAGGCGCCAGAAGCCGGTGCGCCCGGTCAGCCATGACATCCTCTTGCTGTCAGACACCGGCGCCAGGACCATCGCCCGCCACCCCATCGCCCGCCGGTTGGCGGACTGCCGCATGGCTCAGCAGAAGGGCTCAGGGCAGGTCTTCGAACTTGACGGCCGGCTCGGCCATCACGCGCACGGTGCTTTGCAGGCTGTCCAGGATCTGGTTGGCAAAGTAGCTGCTCTGCGTGTCGGGCTCCAGCGCGGCAAGCACCAGGTTGCCCAGAGGCTGGTTGAGCGGCACGTAGTAGCTGCCGCGCGGTACATCGACCACCCCGCGCAGCAGGCTCACTTGCACCCTGGTGACCGGTGCGCCGGCGATCGTGCCGCGCACGTCCTGCCGCTCAGCTGTCGTGCGCGAGCTTTCCCGGTAGCTGTCGCCCAGGAGGGAGCCAGGCTCTGCCAGGCGCAAGACCTGTACACCATGCAGGCGCAGCCGGTCCACGGCTTTGCCTGAGTTTGCGGACAGCCAGTACCCGCAGGGACGCGCGCGCACCTTGACCTTGCGCAGCGCGAGTGCCGATTCCCAGTCCACCGTGACGGCCTTGTCGGCGCCGCTCACCGGGTCCAGCATGAGCAGCTCGTACTGGGCGGGCGTGGCGGCCGCCTCCACGATGGCTTCGTCCCTGCAGGCCTGGGCGCTGACTTCCTTGTCGAGGTAGGGCCGGAGCTGGTTGAGATCGCTTGCGCGTTGGGCGGTACTGGCCAGCACGCTGGTGATGGCTGTCACGTGGGTATGCACGCGCCGCTGGATGTGCAGCCGCCCGATGCCTACGCCGCGCGTTTCGATCAACAGGCTCACGGCATTCTTCAGACCGTTCACATTGCGGCCCGTGTCGGGCTGGGTGCCGCCCATGGAGATTTTTTTATCGGCCAGGTCGGTCGACGTGGTGTAGTACCACTCGGTGCTCAGGCCCTGGGTTTTAAGGGCAGCCAGCAGGGGGCGGCGGTACCACTCCTCTGCGGCCTTGGTCAAAAACTCGGGGACGTTGGCGGTAGTGGCGTATTGCAGCAGCGCGTCGAACTTCTGCACCGTGCCAAACTTCTGCTGGAAGCGGCCCACCACGGTGTATTCGTGCGCATCCACGACCACTGTGGGCCGGTAGTCGCGAGTGAGCTGGGCCAGCGCCTGGGCCTCCGGCGTGTTGAGCAGCAAGTGGTCGCGGTTCATGTCCAGCCCGCCGGTGGTCACGCGCTGGTCACTGGCAGCTCCATCGGGATTGGCGCGCGGAACAATGACCACATTGATGTGTTCCAGCACAGGCCGCAAACGGCCCTGCGCAAGCTCCCTGGCAATGATCAGCAGCGCCTCGCTGCCGGCGGGCTCGTCGCCATGCTGCTGCCCCAACAGCAAAACCGTCGGCCGGCCCGTAGCCTGGAGGTCGGACGGGTCCGTGCCGCCGGCATGGGTCAGGACCAGGGCCTCAAGGGGTTCGCCGCGCTGGGACCGGCCGATGGGCAGCACGGCCGCCGTGACGCCCGGCGCACGCGATGCGGCCATCGCCTGATCGCGCAGCCAGTTCCGGATTTCAGCCTGGGTGGTGAAGCTGGTGCGGCCGGCTTGCAGGCCGGGTGTGCTGTAAATCACCGGGGGTGCCGGAAAGCGGGCAGCGACAGCGGCGCTGTACGGCGCTGGCGGATCGGCGGGCGCTGTGGAGGGTGTTGTGGCAGCAGCGGCGGACGGCGGCAGCAGCGAGGGCGGGGCGACCGGCGATATTTGCACGGCTGCTGGGGGCGCAGCCGGTCGTGGTACGGGGGCCGCGATGGGTCGGGGACTTGCCGGTGCGCTTGCGACCGGCGGTACCGAGGAAGGTGTCCAGGGGGGCAGGGGTACCGATGTGCATGCCGCCAGCAAGGCCAGCGGCACCAGCACCAACCCGATTTGCCAGGCCCAGGCTCGCTGGTCTGACGGCGGGGTGGCGGAGGCGTGGAGAGGTGCCGCGGGTCTGCTCATGCTGTCAGTTCCTTCGTGTTGTGCGCCAGCCGCTGTCGCGGAGCCTCGCGACTTGGGCGCGAGCCGTTGCAGGGCATGTTACCCGGCTTGGCGGGCTGTCTTCACCGGTAACCTGTCCTGTTTTGCCCGGGGTCGAGGGGGTAGCTGTGGGTTTTTTACTCTGCTGGGATAATTGGACTCATGTCAACGCCCGTTCCCAGCTTAGCCGGCTCTTTGCATTCTGTTACCGATAACCGCGCGCATTCGCCGTGGCGTCTGAGCGTGGCCCCAATGATGGACTGGACGGACCGGCATTGCCGTTACTTTCACCGCCTGCTGTCCGGCCACGCCTTGCTGTACACCGAGATGGTCACCACGGGCGCCCTGGTTCACGGCGACGTGGCGCGGCATTTGCGGTTTGGCGTGGAGGAGCACCCGGTGGCCCTGCAGCTGGGCGGCAGCGAGCCGGCCGAACTGGCCCAGTGCGCCACGCTGGGCGAGCAGTGGGGCTATGACGAGATCAACCTGAACTGCGGCTGCCCCAGCGAGCGGGTGCAGCGCGGCTCCTTCGGCGCCTGCCTGATGGCCGAGCCGCAACTGGTGGCCGATTGCGTCAAGGCCATGGTCGACGTGGTGTCCGTCCCCGTGACGGTGAAGCACCGCATCGGCATCGACAAGGGCGAAAGCTACGGTTTCCTGCGTGATTTTGTGGGCGCGGTCAGCGAGGCGGGCTGCAGTACCTTCATCGTTCACGCGCGCAACGCCTGGCTCAAGGGCCTTTCTCCGAAGGAAAACCGCGAGGTGCCACCGCTGCGCTATGAGCTGGTGCACCGCCTCAAGGCCGAGTTTCCGCAGCTCACCATTGCCATCAACGGCGGCATCACCACCAGCACGCAGGTGGCCGAGCAGCTGCAGCAACTCGATGGCGTGATGATTGGCCGCGAGGCTTATCACAACCCCTGGTGGCTCAGCGTCTGGGATGCGGCGTTTTACGGTGCCGAGGATCTCGGGCGGACGCGCGAATCCGTTGAAGCACACATGGTGGACTACATGGCACGCGAAGCCGCCGAGCACGGCACGCCCTGGAGCAGCATCGCGCGCCACATGCTGGGTTTGCGCCACGGCCTGCCCGGTGCGCGCCGCTGGCGGCAGGTATGGAGCGACCACAAGCTCAAGGCGCTGCATCCGCGCGACGTGATGGCGCTGGCGCATGGGGATGTGCAGGAGGCCGCGTAAGGCGCATATCGCCGGAGTTGAGGCAAAGATGGGCGGTTGGTCCCGGCTAAAGCTGGCCAGGCAGCTATTAAAACCATAGGAGTTGGCGCTCTTGACCAGCGGGAGAGGGTTGCCGGCGTGGCCCGCTGTGCCAGCAGCGATTTGCTGATGCGGCATGTGCCGCCACCCACGCTGCCGTACTCCCCCTTGACGCCGCCTTCAGGTCTGTGAGAGCCCGACGGCGCTGCGCCGGTCGATCTTGCGACTGAGCACGAGGGACGTCTGTGTGTGGTTGACGCCCTCAATCAGGCCGATGCGGTCCAGCAGCGTATTGAGTTGCTCATGGGTTTCGCAGCGCAGGAAAACCAGATAGTCGAACTGCCCGCTGACGGCCGACACCTCTTCAATCTCGGGTATCAGCGTCAGTTCCCTGAGGACGGAGGCTGCGGTCTTGGGCAGGATGCTCAGGCTGCAATAGGCGCGCACAGCCGCGCTGTCCAGTCTTTGGCCCAGCCGCACTCCGTACCCGGCCACCACGCCGTCGCGCTCAAGCCGTGCCAGGCGCGCCACCACCGTGGTCCGCGCCAGCTTGAGCTTGCGCGCCAGGGTGGCTGTTGGCTCGCGTGCATTCGCCTGCAAAAGGCTCAGCAAGCGCCGGTCGGTGTCATCCAGATGAAGGTTCATGCAAAGTGACTGTCAAAAATGTCGTTATGACCAATATAAAAGCTGTTTTTGACGGATTTGTCAATACACATTGACATTGATGGCTCGTACGATAAAGGCAATTGAGACAAGGATGAGATGTTGCTGACGGGTTGATGAGGGGTTGATGAAGTCGGCTGGAATGTGGGCCGAAGCATGGGCTGCAAAGGCGTTTCGACCTTGGCCGCACCAGTTGCCGCGCCAGCATGAAAACAGCATGAAAGGACAGGGTATGGCCACCAGCGTCAAGCCCATCACCATACTGGGCGCCGGGCGAATCGGTTTTGCCATGGCCGTGTTGCTCCGGCAGGTCGGCGACTATGACATTCTTGTGGCCGACCAGGACAGCAACCGGCTGAAGCCGCTGGCCGCCCTGGGCGTTGATGTGATGGTGGTGAATGACAAGGCTTCGCTGGCCCGTGCCGTGTCCGGTCGTTACGCCACGCTGAACGCGTTGCCTTTTCACCGGGCCATTACCGTCGCCGGCATTTGCGCCAGGGCGCATGTCCATTACTTCGACCTGACCGAGGACGTGGAAAGTACACACGCCATTCGCGGACTGGCGGAGGATGCCACCAGTGTGCTGATGCCCCAGTGCGGGCTGGCGCCCGGCTTCATCGGCATCGTGGGCCATGATCTTGCGCGCCGGTTTGACCGCCTGCTGGACCTGCACCTGCGCGTGGGGGCCCTGCCGCGCTATTGCCTCAACAGCTTGCGCTACAACCTGACGTGGAGCACCGAAGGACTCATCAATGAATACTGCAATCCGTGCGACGCCATCGTGGACGGCGAGCCCACGCAGGTCATGGCGCTGGAGGGTTATGAGACCTTTGCACTGGACGGCGTGGAATATGAGGCCTTCAATACATCGGGCGGACTGGGTACGCTCGCGCAGACCCTGCGCGGAAAGGCGCGCAACGTCGACTACAAATCGCTGCGCTACCCCGGGCACTGCGCCGTCATGAAGTTATTGCTGAACGACCTGCGGTTGCGTGAACGCCGAGACTTGCTCAAGGATATTCTCGAAGCGGCGATTCCGGCAACGGCTCAGGACGTTGTCGTGGTATTTGCCTCCGCATCGGGCTACAGCAACCAGCGACTGGTCGAGGAGTCGTATTTCGCGCGCATGCTGGGTACCGAGATTGACGGAAATTCCCTGAGCGCCATACAGTTGACAACGGCCACCGGCATTTGCACTGCCCTCGATCTGGTGGCGAGAGGTGTCTTGCCCCAGACCGGTTTTGTTGGGCAGGAGCAGATAGCGCTCGATGAATTTTTGAAGAACCGCTTTGGCCGCGCCTGCATTGAAAATTTTGCGGAAGAAAGACCGGCATGAATACCCGCCCCTGTGGAATCAATATGCTCAAACCCGCGTGCAGGCGGCGCTGCCGATCTGTTGCGGGCGAAAGATATTCCAACTGTTCTCGAAGCAACGTGAAACGCCTTAGGGTGTGTTTTTCGGGTAGGCGCGCCGCCTTGTTATACGCCAGGTTTACGCTGAGCGCATCTGCTGTTGCGTATTTGAAAAAAAGGGAGAGAGCGGCAAGCGATGCTCTTTACCGGAACTTTTATCTGACCTTAAAATCTACCAAGCAACAAGATTTGAGGTATACATTCAAGTCATAGCGCAGTAAGCAAAGAAATTCTTTGCCGGTGGCCAAGAACCTTCATTTGCTGCGCACATAGGAGGTCCTATGGATGTCGTTCGCAATTTCCTGACGCGGTACGAGCAAACGCGGGAGGAGGAGTTGTCCATCGAGGAATATCTCGAGGCCTGCAAACACAACCCCCTCGTCTATGCAACGGCGGCTGAGCGAATTCTCGCAGCCGTTGGTGAGCCCGAACTGCTGGACACCCGGCATGATCAGCGGCTGTCGCGCCTTTTCGGCAACAAGGTCATCAAGATCTACCCGGCCTTTCGGGACTTCTACGGGCTGGAAGATCCCATCGAGCAGGTCGTGTCCTACTTCCGCCATGCCGCGCAGGGCCTGGAGGAGAAAAAGCAGATCCTGTATTTGCTGGGGCCGGTGGGGGGCGGGAAGTCGTCGATCGCCGAACGGCTCAAGCAGCTGATGGAGCAGGTGCCTTTTTATGCGTTGAAGGGCTCGCCTGTCAACGAGTCGCCACTTGGTCTGTTTAATAACGCCGAAGATGCGCCGGTGCTGGAATCCCAGTACGGCATTGCGCCGCGTTACCTGCAGCGGGTCATGTCGCCATGGGCGGTCAAACGGCTTGAAGAATACGGCGGCGATATTCGAAAATTCCGGGTGATCAAGCGCTTTCCTTCCATTTTGAAGCAGTGCGCCATTGCCAAGACCGAACCGGGCGACGAAAACAATCAGGACATTTCCTCGCTGGTCGGCAAGATCGACATCCGCAAGCTGGAAACCTACGCCCAGGACGACCCGGATGCCTACAGCTACTCCGGCGGACTGTGCCTGGCCAACCAGGGCCTGCTTGAATTCGTGGAGATGTTCAAGGCGCCCATCAAGGTGCTGCATCCGCTGCTCACTGCAACCCAGGAGGGCAACTTCAAGGGCACCGAGGGGTTTGGCGCCATTCCCTTTGATGGCATTGTGATGGCGCACTCCAACGAAAGCGAATGGAAGGCCTTCAAAAATAACAAGAACAACGAAGCCTTCCTCGACCGCATCTACATCGTCAAGGTGCCGTACTGCCTGCGCGTGTCGGAGGAGGTCAAGATCTACGAAAAGCTGATCCGCAACTCTTCCCTGACCAACGCGGTCTGCGCCCCCGGAACGCTGAAAATGATGGCGCAGTTTGCGGTGCTGACGCGCCTGAAAGAGCCGGAAAATTCGAGCTTGTTCAGCAAGCTCCAGGTGTATGACGGCGAGAACCTCAAGGACACCGACCCCAAAGCCAAGAGCTACCAGGAATACCGCGACTATGCGGGGGTGGATGAGGGCATGAGCGGCATCTCGACGCGTTTTGCATTCAAGATCATTTCCAAGGTGTTCAACTTCGATTCAACCGAAACTGCCGCCAACCCTGTGCACCTGATGTATGTGCTGGAGCAGCAGATCGAGCGTGAGCAGTTCCCGCCCGAGACCGAACAGCGCTACCTGGCTTTCATCAAGGAAAACCTGGCAGTGCGGTATGCCGAGTTCATCGGCAAGGAAATCCAGACGGCCTATCTGGAGTCGTATTCGGAATACGGCCAAAACATTTTCGATCGCTATGTCACCTACGCCGACTTCTGGATTCAGGACCAGGAATACCGGGACACCGACACCGGGGAAATCTTCGATCGTTCTGCGCTCAATGCCGAACTGGAGAAGATTGAAAAACCGGCAGGCATCAGCAACCCGAAAGACTTTCGCAATGAAATCGTCAACTTCGTATTGCGTGCGCGGGCCAACAACGCGGGCAAGAACCCGACCTGGACAAGCTATGAGAAGCTGCGCAGTGTGATTGAGAAGAAGATGTTCTCGAACACCGAAGACCTGCTGCCCGTGATTTCGTTCAATGCCAAGGCCAGTGCGGACGAGCAGCAAAAACATGAGGACTTTGTCAACCGGATGGTCGCCAAGGGGTACACCACCCGCCAGGTCCGGTTGTTGTGTGACTGGTACCTGCGCGTTCGCAAGAGCTCCTGAAGTGCGCAGCCTGCCGCACGGGCGCGCCATTTTGCATTAGGTCAGACCGGAGATCACTGTGCTCCAGCAAGTCATTGATCGGCGGTTGTCGGGGAAGAACAAATCTATCGGCAACCGCGAACGCTTCCTGCGCCGCTTCCGCGCGCAGATCCGGGAAGCCGTTCGCCGTGCCGTGGATGGCCGCAGTATTCACGACATCGAGCAGGGTGAGGACATCACGCTGCCGCGGCGCGATGTGTCCGAGCCTGTGTTTGGGCACGGATCCGGTGGCATTCGAGAGACCGTCCACCCTGGTAATCGTGACTATGTGCGCGGCGACCGGATCGAGCGTCCGTCGGGCGGTGGAGCTGGCGGGCCAGGTCCGGGTGCCAGCCAGGATGCCACCGGCGAAGACGATTTCGTGTTCCGCATCACGCGCGAAGAGTTCATGCAGTACTTCTTTGATGATCTTGCGCTGCCTCATCTGGTGCGGACTCAGCTCTTGCCCGATGCGCCGGAGTGGAAGTTCCGGCGTGCCGGCTTTATTTCCGAGGGAACGCCGACCAACCTGCATGTGGTCCGTTCGATGCGGGTTGCGCTAAGCCGGCGCATCGCTCTGGGTGGCGATACCCGGCGACGGCTGCAGGAGCTGGAAGAGCAGCTGGCAGAAGCCATGCGCCAGACGCCGGCGATACCTGGAGAGATTCATGCGCTGACCGTGCAAATTGAGGCTCTGCGCCGCCGGTTGGGGAAGATCCCGTTTTTTGATCCGTTTGACCTGCGTTACCGTAACCGGGTCAGGGTGCCTCTGCCTACCGCGAAGGCGGCGATGTTCTGCCTGATGGATGTCTCGGGCTCGATGGACGAGGCGCGCAAGGACATTGCCAAGCGCTTTTTTATCCTGCTGTACCTGTTCCTGAAACGCCATTACGAGAGGACCGACGTCATTTTCATCCGCCACCATACGCAGGCTACCGAAGTTTCCGAGGAGGAATTCTTCCAGTCGACTGAAACCGGTGGTACGGTGGTGTCCAGTGCCTTGACGCTGATGCATCAGATTATCCAGGCGCGCTATCCGCCCAGCGAATGGAATATCTACGGGGCCCAGGCTTCAGACGGCGACAACTGGCATCAGGACTCCGCCAGGTGTCGTGAACTGCTGGTTGGCAAGCTGCTGCCGTTGTCGCGCTACTTCGCTTATGTGCAGGTGGGCGAGGAAGACCAGAATCTGTGGGAGGAGTACACCCAGGTGCAAGGCATCAGCCCCAACTTCGCGATGCGCAAGATCAGCGATGCCTCTGAGATTTACCCGGTGTTCAGGGAGCTGTTCAAGAAGGGTGCCACCACATGAGCAGGACCAGGCCGCGCCTGCGCTCCGGGACGCCGCAGGCGGAACTGCCGGCGAGCGAGCGCCACCCTGCGCGCCTGCCCAGTCCGCCGGACTGGTCCTTCGAGCTGATAGAGACTTACCACACCGAGATCGCGCGGACCGCACGGAACTTCGGCCTGGACACCTACCCGGTGCAACTTGAGGTGATCACGGCCGAGCAGATGATCGATGCTTACGCATCCGTCGGCATGCCGGTGAATTACCGGCACTGGTCGTTTGGCAAGCAGTTCATTGCCACCGAGAAAAATTATCGCCGGGGCCAGATGGGGCTGGCCTACGAAATCGTGATCAATTCCGATCCCTGCATCGCCTACCTGATGGAAGAAAACACCATGCCGATGCAGGCGCTGGTGATGGCTCACGCCTGCTATGGCCACAACTCCTTTTTCAAGGGCAACTATCTGTTCCGCATGTGGACGGACGCCAGCTCGATCATTGACTACCTCGTGTATGCCCGCAGCTACATCACCGAGTGCGAGGAACATCACGGATGGGAAGCGGTAGAACAGCTGCTGGACTCCTGTCATGCCCTGATGAGCCACGGTGTGGACCGGTACCGGCGTTCGCAGAAGCTCTCGCTGGCGGAGGAGGAGGCGCGGCGCAAGGACCGCGAGGCCTATTTGCAGCAGCAGGTCAATGACCTGTGGCGCACCGTACCCAAGTCAGTGGACAAGCAGGTTGAAAAAACCAGTCGGCGCTTTCCGGCAGAGCCTGAGGAAAACATTCTTTATTTCATCGAGAAGAACGCGCCCCTGCTCGAACCCTGGCAGCGCGAAGTGGTTCGCATCGTGCGCAAGATTGCACAGTATTTTTACCCACAGCGGCAGACCCAGATCATGAACGAAGGCTGGGCCACGTTCTGGCACTACACGCTGCTCAATTCCATGTATGACGAGGGCCTGCTGACCGATGGCTTCATGATCGAATGCCTGCGGTCACACACCAACGTCATTTACCAGCCGCCCGTCACGCACCCGGCCTACAGCGGGATCAACCCCTATGCGCTGGGCTTTGCCATGTTCAGCGACCTCAAGCGAATTTGTGTTGCCCCTACGGACGAAGACCGGCAATGGTTTCCCGACATCGCCGGAACCGACTGGCTCAAGACGCTGGATCACGCCATGCGGCACTTCCGGGACGAAAGTTTCATCGGCCAATACCTGTCACCTCATCTGATGCGCGAGTTCCGGCTTTTCTCCATATTGGACGATGCCTCCGAGAGAGAGCTGGAAGTTGCGGCGATTCACGACGAGCCGGGCTACCGGCGGGTGCGCGAAGCGCTGTCGCGCCAGCACGACCTGAATCACCGCGAACCCAACATACAGGTCTGGAATGTGGACGTTCGTGGCGACCGCTCCCTCACGCTGCGCCATTCGCGTAACAACGATCGCCCGCTCACTGACGAAGCCCAGGAAGTGCTGAAGCATGTTGCCCGCCTGTGGGGATTTCGGGTACTGCTTGAGAGCGTGGACAAGCACGGGAAGGTGCTGCAGCACTGGGAGGCACTGCCACACGTCTGAGACCTGGTGATCGGGACGCCACCAGTCGCCAGCCAGTCGCCAGCCTGTAGAGGCTTTCTAGCCTGCCGCTTCCAGGCCATTCCTGAAATGTTCGCGCATGCGTTGCGCCGTGCCCCCGGCGTCGCGCGCCGTCAGCGCCTGCATGATGGCCCGGTGCTCCTGCAGCGATTCTTCAATGCGCCCGCTTTTGAGCAGGGAATTGTGGCGGTTGAGCTTCATCACCTTGCGCAGGTCGGCCACCATCTGATCGCGCCAGCGGTTGTTGGCAATTTCCAGCAGGCGCATGTGAAACGTTTCATTGATCTGAAAAAACCGTTCCCGGTTGGCGACTGCCTTTTCCAGTTCCTGGTGCAGGCCCTGCAGTTCCTTCAGTTGGGCCTCTGTTGCGGTGGCGGCCACGACGCCTGCGGCATCGCTTTCCAGCAGGGCCAGCAGGTGGTAGACGTCCGCCAGGTCACGCTCTGATACCTCGGTGACGTAGGCACCGCGTCGCACTTTCATCGTGACCAGCCCTTCGGTGGCCAGCACCTTCAGGGCTTCGCGCAGGGGAGTGCGGCTGATGCCGTATTCCTCCGCCAGCTTGAGCTCGTCTATCCAGCTTCCCGGGGCCAGTTCGCGGTTGAAAATGCGCTGACGCAAAAGTTCGGCAACTTCCTCGTAAAGCGCTCGGGGTGTCAGGGACGTTGCGGCCATAGGGTTGACTGGTTGGGGGACGCTGGTTGGCGTCAGATTTTACATCTTACGTCAAACTGAATTTTGCATCAATAATTATAAATAATGTAAACTAGTCGAATTGTTAAAAAGCAAGGTAACAAGGTAAAGTGGTTCGACAGCGTGCTTCGATCCTCTTGCCGCACACCCGTCATGAGCTCCAAAAAACCTTCTTCCTCTCCCGATTTCAACCCGGCCACCCTGGAGGCGTGGGTGAAATCGGCTGCCAAATCAGCGCCTGGCGGCGACGTGAACGCCCTGAACTGGCACACACCCGATGGCATCAACGTCAAGCCGCTTTACACCGCCGAGGACATCGAAGGCCTGCCTTACACCAACACCCTGCCGGGCTTTGAGCCCTTCATCCGCGGTCCGCAGGCCACCATGTATGCCGTGCGTCCCTGGACGATCCGCCAGTACGCCGGGTTTTCCACGGCGGAAGAATCCAATGCGTTCTATCGCAAGGCGCTGGCGGCCGGCGGGCAGGGGGTCTCGGTCGCCTTTGACCTGGCCACGCACCGCGGCTATGACAGCGACCATCCGCGGGTAACCGGCGATGTCGGCAAGGCCGGCGTGGCGATCGACAGCGTGGAGGACATGAAGATCCTGTTCGACCAGATCCCGCTGGACAAGGTCAGTGTCTCGATGACCATGAACGGCGCGGTGCTGCCGGTGCTGGCCGGCTACGTGGTGGCCGCCGAAGAGCAGGGCGTCTCGCAGGACAAATTGAGCGGAACCATCCAGAACGACATCCTCAAGGAGTTCATGGTCCGCAATACCTATATCTACCCGCCCCAGCCCAGCATCCGCATCATTGGCGACATCATCGAGTACACGGCACAGAACATGCCGAAGTTCAATTCGATTTCCATCTCGGGCTACCACATGCAGGAAGCCGGCGCCAACCAGGCGCTGGAGCTGGCCTTCACGCTGGCCGACGGCAAAGAGTATGTGAAGACCGCGCTGGGCAAAGGGCTGGACGTGGATGACTTCGCCGGGCGCCTGAGCTTCTTCTGGGCCATCGGCATGAACTTCTACCTGGAGGTCGCCAAGATGCGCGCCGCGCGCTTGCTGTGGTGCCGCATCATGAAGGGCTTCAACGCCAAAAGCCCCAAGAGTCTGATGCTGCGCACGCACTGCCAGACGTCCGGCTGGAGCCTGACCGAGCAGGACCCCTACAACAACGTGGTGCGCACCACCATAGAAGCGATGGCGGCAGTGTTTGGCGGAACACAAAGCCTGCACACCAACAGCTTTGACGAGGCGATTGCACTGCCCACCGAGTTTTCGTCGCGCATTGCCCGCAACACCCAGCTCATCATCCAGGAAGAAACCCACATTCCCCACGTCATCGACCCTTGGGCCGGCAGCTACATGATGGAAAAACTCACCCAGGACATGGCTGATGCGGCCTGGGCCATCATTGAGGAAGTCGAGGCCATGGGCGGCATGACCAAGGCGGTGGACAGCGGCTGGGCCAAGCTCAAGATTGAGGCGGCCGCGGCCGAAAAGCAGGCGCGCATCGACAGCGGCAAGGACGTGATCGTCGGTGTCAACAAATACAAACTCAAAACCGAGGACGCGATCGAGTCGCGCGACATCGACAACGTGGCGGTGCGCGACGGACAGATTGAACGCCTGAAGGCCATCAAGGCCGGGCGTGACGGGGCCGCCGTGCAGGCCGCGCTGGACGCGCTGACCGCCGCGGCTGAAAATAACCACGGCAACCTGCTGGACCTGAGCATCAAGGCCATGCGTTTGCGCGCCACCGTGGGCGAGGTCAGCGATGCACTGGAGAAAGTTTACGGGCGCCACCGCGCCGATACGCAAAAGGTGACCGGTGTGTACGCAGCTGCCTATGACTCGGCCGAAGGCTGGGAAAACCTCAAATCTGAAATCAACGCTTTTGCCGAGGCGCAAGGCCGCCGGCCGCGCGTGATGATCTCAAAGCTGGGCCAGGACGGCCACGACCGCGGCGCCAAGGTGGTGGCCACGGCCTTTGCCGACCTGGGGTTTGACGTCGACATGGGGCCGCTGTTCCAGACACCCGAGGAATGTGCCCGTCAGGCGATTGAAAACGACGTGCACGCGGTGGGCGTCTCGACGCTGGCCGCCGGACACAAAACGCTGGTGCCGGCCATCATCGCCGAACTCAAGAAGCAGGGCGCCGACGACATCATCGTGTTTGTCGGCGGCGTGATTCCGAGGCAGGACTACGAGATGCTTTACGAAGCGGGCGTCAAGGGCATTTATGGCCCGGGTACACCGATTCCTGCCAGTGCCAAGGATGTGCTGGAGCAGATCAAGGCTGCGGTGAAGGCTTGATCCCGGTCATGCTCTCTCTTGCCCCCGTTGCTGCCTGCGATTTCGAGGAGATGCTGGCAATTCGCATGGAGACCCTGCGCGAAAGTCTTGAGTGCTTGGGGCGCTTTGATCCGGCCCGCGCGCGCGCGCGCCTGGAGGCTGGATTTGCGCCGGAATACATGCGGCACATTGTGCAGGATGAGCGACGTGTGGGCTACATCACGCTGCGTCCGGCATCCGGGCAGGTGCCGCGCACTTTGCAGCTGGATCACTTGTACATCCGGCCCACTTTCCAAAGCGGTGGCATAGGCGCATGGGCGCTGGATTGGGCCAAGGCGCAGGCTGTATTGCAAGACTGTGACATTACATTGTCTGCACTGAAACAAAGCGCAGCCAATCGCTTTTATCTGCGTCACGGATTCATTCAAGTTGGCCAAAGCGAGTTTGACCTGGATTACCGCTGGTCCCAATCACGCGGAGTGCCGGCGTGAGCATGCTTGAACCGATCATTCACGGCGCGGCACTGGCCCAGCGCCGCGCCATCGCCAAAGCTATTACCCTGCTGGAGTCGACGCGCGCCGACCACCGCGCCCAGGCCGATGAGCTGCTCACCAGCCTGCTGCCTTACACCGGCAAATCATTCCGCCTTGGCATCAGCGGCGTACCGGGCGTCGGCAAGTCCACCTTCATTGAAGTGCTGGGCCTGTATTTGATAGCGCAGGGCCACCGCGTCGCCGTGCTCACCATCGATCCGTCTTCCACCGTCTCCGGTGGCTCCATCCTCGGCGACAAGACTCGCATGGAAAAACTGTCGGTGCACGAGCGCGCCTACATCCGCCCCAGCCCGTCCAGCGGCACGCTGGGCGGCGTGGCCGAGAAAACGCGCGAGGCCATGCTGGTCTGCGAGGCGGCAGGCTATGACGTGGTGATTGTCGAAACCGTGGGTGTCGGCCAAAGCGAAACCGCCGTCGCCAACATGACCGACATGTTCGTGCTGATGCAGCTGCCCAATGCCGGCGATGACCTGCAGGCGATCAAGAAGGGCGTGATGGAGCTGGCCGACCTGGTCATCATCAACAAGGCCGACCTGGATGCCGACGCCGCCATGCGTGCCGAGGCGCAAATCACCTCGGCCATGCGACTGTTTGGCCTGGTCAACAACGCCATGGGTAGCGCACAGGCCGGCGAGTTTGACAAACACTGGCATCCCCGGGTCATTCAGCTCAGTGCATTGCACAACCAGGGCGTCGACGCTTTCTGGGCAGCGGTGACGCAGTTCAAGAACTTGCAAACCGGCGATGGCAGGCTCGCGGAACGTCGCCGCCACCAGTCGCTGTCGTGGATGTGGGAGCGCATCGATGCCGGGCTCAAGCAGGCTTTCCGGCAGGACCCGGCCGTCAGCGCCATGCTGCCCGCATTGGTAGCCCAGGTGGAGAACGGCAGCATCCCCGCCTCAACCGCAGCACGAAATCTGCTGGCAGCCCAATCTTTTCGGGTGCAAGCTGCTATCAAATGAAGAGCATATAGATAAAGAGCCTATACAAGGGCACAGAAAGTAAAACATGCAAGACATCCTCGAACAACTCGAAAAAAAACGTGCGGCAGCCCGTCTCGGTGGCGGCCAGAAGCGCATTGACGCCCAGCATGGCAAGGGCAAGCTCACCGCGCGTGAGCGCCTGGAGCTGCTGCTCGACGAGGGCACCTTTGAAGAATGGGACATGTTTGTCGAGCACCGCTGCACCGACTTCGGCATGGCCGACAACAAGATTCCCGGCGACGGCGTGGTCACCGGCTACGGCATGATCAACGGCCGGCTGGTGTTTGTCTTCAGCCAGGACTTCACGGTATTTGGCGGCGCACTCAGCGAAGCCCACGCCGAGAAAATCTGCAAGGTGATGGACCAGGCCATGAAGGTCGGCGCGCCGGTGATCGGCCTGAATGACTCGGGCGGTGCGCGCATCCAGGAAGGCGTAGCCTCGCTGGGCGGCTATGCCGACGTGTTCCAGCGCAACGTGATGGCCAGCGGCGTGATCCCGCAGATCAGCATGATCATGGGGCCCAGCGCGGGCGGCGCGGTGTACTCACCGGCCATGACCGACTTCATCTTCATGGTCAAGGACAGCGCCTACATGTTCGTCACCGGCCCCGAGGTGGTGAAGACCGTCACGCACGAAGAGGTGAGCGCCGAGGAACTGGGCGGTGCCATCACGCACACGACCCGCAGTGGCGTGGCCGACCTGGCCTTCGAGAACGACGTCGAAGCACTGTTGATGCTGCGCCGCCTCTACAACTACCTGCCGCTGAACAACCGCGAGAAGGCCCCAGTGCGCCCCAGCGCCGACCCGGCCGGACGCATGGACCTGAGCCTGGACACGCTGGTGCCCGAGAACCCCAACAAGCCCTATGACATGAAGGAGCTGATCGTCAAGACAGTGGACGACGGTGATTTTTTCGAGATCCAGCCCGAGTACGCCAAAAATATCGTCATCGGCTTTGCGCGCATGGAAGGCCAGTCGGTCGGCATCGTGGCCAACCAGCCGCTGGTGCTGGCAGGCTGCCTGGATATCAAGAGCTCGATCAAGGCCGCGCGCTTTGTGCGGTTTTGCGATGCCTTCAACATTCCGGTCATTACCTTTGTCGACGTGCCCGGCTTCATGCCCGGCACCAGCCAGGAATACGGCGGCATCATCAAACACGGTGCCAAGCTGCTGTACGCCTATGCCGAGTGCACCGTACCCAAGATCACCGTCATCACGCGCAAGGCCTACGGCGGCGCCTACGATGTGATGAGTTCCAAACACCTGCGCGGCGACGTTAATTTCGCCTGGCCCAACGCCGAGATCGCCGTGATGGGCGCCAAGGGCGCCGTGGAAATCATTTTCCGCGAAGACAAGGGCGACCCGGCCAAGCTGGCCGCCAAAGAGGCTGAATACAAGGCCCGCTTTGCCAACCCCTTTGTCGCGGGCGCTCGCGGCTTCATCGACGACGTGATCCTGCCGCACGAAACGCGCAAACGCATCTGCCGGTCTCTGGTCATGCTGCGGGACAAGAAGCTTGAGAACCCGTGGCGCAAGCACGGCAACATTCCGCTATGAGTTCCCCTCTTCTCGGCTCACAACGCGCGAGCCGGATCCCCTCCGGGGCGGCACCTGCGGCCCGGCGAAGCCGGTTCCGCGGTGCCCGCTTGCCAAACCAGTTATGGAGCAACGCTTATGTTTGAAAAGATACTGATAGCGAACCGCGGCGAAATTGCCTGCCGCGTCATCCAGACCGCCCGCAAGATGGGCATTAAAACGGTCGCCGTCTATTCCGACGCCGACAAGGACGCGCGCCATGTGGAGCTGGCCGATGAAGCCGTCAACATCGGCCCCGCGCCCAGCCGCGAGAGCTATTTGCAGGCCGAGAAAATCATTGCAGCCTGCAAGCAGACGGGTGCGCAGGCGGTGCACCCCGGTTATGGCTTCCTGAGCGAAAACGCCGAGTTTTCGAAGCGGGTGGAAGAAGAGGGCATCATCTTCATAGGCCCCAAACACTACTCGATTGCCGCGATGGGCGACAAGATCGAATCGAAAAAGCTGGCCGGGGCGGCGGGTGTCAACTGTATTCCCGGCGTGAACGACGCTATTGAAACCGCGGAGAAAGCGGTGGAGATTGCCAGGGGGATCGGCTACCCGGTGATGATCAAGGCCAGCGCCGGCGGCGGCGGCAAGGGCCTGCGGGTGGCCTTTAATGACAAGGAGGCGCTGGAAGGCTTTACCAGTTGCCGCAACGAGGCGCGCAGCAGTTTTGGCGACGACCGCGTTTTCATTGAGAAGTTTGTCGAGGAGCCGCGCCACATCGAGATCCAATTGATCGGTGACAGCCACGGCAACGTGATTTACCTGAACGAGCGCGAATGCTCGATCCAGCGCCGCCACCAGAAGGTGATTGAAGAGGCGCCGTCGCCCTTCATCAGCGACGCCACGCGCCGGGCCATGGGCGAGCAGGCGGTGGCGCTGGCCAAGGCGGTGAAGTACCAGAGCGCCGGTACCGTGGAGTTTGTGGTCGGCAAGGACCAGAGCTTTTACTTCCTGGAGATGAACACCCGCCTGCAGGTGGAGCACCCCGTGACCGAGTGCATCACCGGGCTGGACCTGGTGGAGCTGATGATTCGCGTGGCCGCCGGTGAAAAACTGCCCATCGCCCAGAAAGACGTGCAGCGCAATGGCTGGGCCATTGAATGCCGCATCAACGCGGAAGACCCATTCCGCAGTTTTCTTCCGAGCACGGGGCGCCTGGTGCGCTTCCAGCCGCCCAAACAAACCATGTTTTCAGCCGACCCCTCGCAGCTCTTCGGCGTGCGGGTCGACACCGGTGTGCAGGACGGCGGCGAAATCCCGATGTTCTATGACTCGATGATTGCCAAGCTCATCGTGCATGGGAAGGACCGCCATGACGCGATTGCCAAAATGCGCGAGGCGCTCAATGCGTTTGTGATCCGCGGCATCAGCAGCAACATCCCGTTCCAGGCGGCGCTGCTGGCGCACCCGAAGTTTGTCGCGGGTGATTTCAATACCGGATTTATCGCTGAAAACTACGGCAAGGGTTTTCGCGCCGAGGATGTGCCGCATGACGATCCGGACTTCCTGGTGGCGCTGGCTGCCTATGTGAATCGCCGTTTGCTGGGCCGGGCGGCAGGCATCAGCGGCCAGCTGCCGGGCCACGGGGTGACGGTGGGGGAGGAGTTTGTGGTCATCAGCCTGGGGGCGGACGGGCAGAACAGCCCGCGTCCGGCGCTGGTTCGGGATTATCAGGCCGAGTCCGGGTCCAGCGTTGTGGAAACGGGCGACAAATGCTATGAAATATGTAGCGGGTGGCATCTAGGCGGCGCCCGCATCCGCGGCACGGCAAATGGCCAGCCCTTCGCGGCCCAGGTCGAGCGCGGCGTGGGAAAAAATCCGCTGGCCATCCGCATTGCGCACAACGGCACGCGGCTGGATGCCCTGGTGCTGTCGCCTCGTGCCGCACAGCTTCATGCCCTGATGCCCTACAAGGCGCCTCCCGACATGAGCCGCTATGTGCTGTCACCGATGCCGGGCCTGCTCGTCGAAGTGGCCGTGCAGCCGGGGCAGAAGGTGCAGGCCGGGGAACGGGTCGCAGTGATTGAAGCCATGAAGATGGAAAACGTGCTGTTTGCCGTGGCAGACGGCGTTGTGGGCAAGGTGCTGGCAACCAAGGGTGAGTCGCTGAGTGTGGACCAGCCCATTGTGGAATTTGCCTGAATGTGGCCCCCACGGTCGCTCGCTTCGCGTAGCTTCCTGCCCCCCGAGGGGGCTGCTGCGCCTGCGGCCCGGCAAAGCCGGTTCCGCGGCCCCTGCTTGGCGAGGACCGCCCGCGCTTGTCATCCTGGGTCGCCCGGCAGCAGTGATTGTTCGTTGAGGAAAATAAAATGACACGTCCATTCAAGGTATTGGGTATACAGCAAATCGCCATAGGCGCAACCAGCAAGGAGCGCCTGCGCACCTTGTGGGTCGACATGCTGGGCCTGCAGGTCACCGGCAATTTTGTCAGCGAACGCGAAAATGTCGATGAAGACATTTGCGCCATGGGCAGCGGCCCCTTCAAGGTCGAAGTGGATCTGATGCAACCACTGGACGTGGAGAAAAAGCCGGCCGTGCACACGACACCGCTCAATCATGTCGGGCTCTGGATTGATGACTTGCCCAAGGCGGTGGAATGGCTGACGGCGCAGGGCGTGCGTTTTGCCCCGGGGGGCATACGCAAGGGGGCGGCCGGCTTTGATATCTGCTTCCTGCATCCGAAGTCAAATGACGAGTTTCCAATTTCGGGAGAAGGTGTGCTGATCGAGATGGTGCAGGCGCCGCCGGAAGTGATCAAGGCATTCGCCGCCATGGGCTGAACAGCCCCGCACCGGTGGGCGAATCGGGCAGGCGGCACAATACAAGCTGCCTTTCTTACAAAAACCGATTCGTCTGGAGCATCGTTTCATGGACTTGAGCCGTTTCCCTCGCCGCCGTTACACCCAGGGCCCAACCCCGCTGGAGTTTCTGCCCCACTTCACTGAAGCACTCCGCGTCAGCTGCCCCTCCGGCCATGGTCCGAATATCTGGATCAAGCGCGACGACATGCTGGGCCTGACGCCCGGCGGCAACAAGACGCGCAAGCTGGAGTTCCTGGCTGCCGACGCGCTGGCCCAGGGGGCCGACACGCTGATCACCTGCGGCGCACCGCAGTCCAACCATTGCCGCGCCACCCTGTGCGCCGCCATCAAGGAAGGACTCAAATGCCGCTTCGTGATTGAAGAACGGGTGCCCCATAGCTACAGGCCAGAGGCCAGCGGAAACAACTTTCTCTTTCGCCTGCTGGGCGTTGAGGCCATTACCGTTGTGCCTGCGGGCACCAACATGATGGAGGCTATGCAGAAAGTCGCCGCCGACCTGGCCCAAGCAGGGCGCAAGGGCTACATCGTGCCGGGCGGTGGTTCCAACGCGATTGGCGGCCTGGGCTACGTGGCCTGCGCACAGGAGCTGCAGCAGCAGTTTTTCGACCAGGGCGTGCAGATTGACAAGATCGTCGTGGGCTCCGGCAGCTCGGGCACGCACGGCGGCCTGCTGGCTGGTTTCCTGGGTAACAACATCCACATTCCTCTCATCGGCATTGGCGTGAGCCGCGACCCGGTGGACCAGGATCCCCTCGTGCACAAGGAGGCCCAGGCCGTAGCCGACCTGCTGGGCCTGAACATGACAGTCCCACGTGAAGCGGTCGTGAGCTTTGGTGACTGGTGGCGGCCCAAGTATTCGGTGCCCAACCAGGCCATGGTTGAAGCCGTGCAAATGCTGGCGCGCACCGAGGCAATCCTGTTGGACCCGGTGTACACCGGCAAGATCATGGCCGGGCTGATCGGACTGGCGCGCAAGGGTTATTTCCGCCAGGATGAAAACGTGCTGTTCATTCACACCGGCGGGGCGCCTTCGCTGCATGCCTACGAGGCCGAGGTTTTGGGCCTGACGGAATTGCCGGCTTGAATGGCTTGGGTAGCCGGAGCCGGTGAAGGGCTTTGCCCGAAATTTTCGGCTACGGTTTAATCTGTCGCTGCGCCCGGGCCCGGGCCAGCGCTGCTTCAATCACCGCACGCTTGCGCTCCACGATAACGGTGTCCGACTCTGGCCGTGCAGGCAGGCCCGCAGCCGGAAGGGCTGTTTTTTTCTCGGCACTTTCAGGTTTTATTGCAACCTGAACCTCGTCTTTTGCCAGTCTTTTGCTATGAAAAATATAGCGATGGAGGGCAGTGTCAGCCGCTTCCTGCGACCAGGCGCTCCAGCCGGTACGCGTGCCCGTGACATTTTCCAGGCTGATGCAGTCGACCGGACACACCGGGATGCAGAGCTCGCAGCCTGTGCAGTAAGGCTCGATCACGGTGTGCATCATTTTGTTGCTGCCCACAATGGCATCGGTCGGGCAGGCCGTGATGCACAGTGTGCAGCCTATGCACCACGCTTCGTCGATGATGGCAACCCCGCGCGGCGCTTCGGTGCCGTGCATGGGATTCAGTGGCAGAACGGGCAGCCCGGTGATGCTGGCCAGCCGCTGGATGCCCTCGGCGCCGCCGGGGGGGCACTGGTTGATGGCGGCTTCGCCGCTGGTGATAGCCTGCGCATAGGCCGCACAGTCGGGATAACCGCAGCGGGTGCACTGCGTTTGAGGCAATGCGGCATGGAGTCGGGCAGTCAGGTCGTTCATGGGGGAATGTGCGGCGGCCGCAGATGATAAGCCGTCGTTCGGGCCGGCGCGGGGAATTTGCGGGAAATCGTTTGATCGGGTCGGCTTATTGCTGGGCCGGAATGGAAATCACGCGTTGGCCGTCGGGCATGGTCTTTACGTCTGCCGACTTGGTATTTTTTGTTGTCTTTCCGACCTGCACCGGGATGGCCAGTGCTTCGGCCATTTCCCCGGAGCGAAGGTATACATGAATGTAATGCAGCCCTTCGTTTTGCGGCACCAGGCCCAGCACATAGTCCGCTGACGATGCCGTTTGCACCGCATGGCTCGCTGGCAGGTTGCTGTCCAGGCGCAGGCCGCCGCTGGCAGCCAGTTTTATGGTCAGTGGCGGCCCGGAGGCAGGGCGTTGCACTTTCAGGCGCACCTGGCTTCGTCCGCCCACGGAGGGGTTGTCGACCGAGTAACGAATGCGAACGCCCATGCTGGTCTTGGCTGTACGCGCCAGCCCGGTTGTGGCCTGTGCCGGCGTCCTGGCGCCTTGCTGTTGGGCCGGTACGGGATGGCCTGCGACCATGCCGCCATTGGCGAGGGCGGGTGAGGACAGCATGCCGGCCAGCACGCAGACCAGGATGAGGTGGGAAAGAGGGGAAGGGGGGGGAAGAATCTGGCTAATTTTCATGGCGAACTCCTGGGTCCACGGCTTCATGGTCACTGGACTGTCAGGCTGAAGCAGGCGCTGGTATTGCCGCCGCTGGACGTTGGGCGGAAAAGCCTGAAATCGGTAATGGCCAGCACGTAGTCACCGGCCGGCAGGTTCCAGGTCGCCGTTTCTGAATTTGGCACGATCCCGTTGGCCTCCAGCAGTCGGCCTGCGCTGTTGTAAAGAACGAAGTCGGGATCGCTCACACTGGTGGTGCTGCTGCTTTGCGCGACAACGAAGGTGCGATTTCCTGCCGGCAGCGTCAGTCGGACGTGTCGATATTCCCCCGCCTTGTTGGCGTCAAGGTAGGGGTCGACCGCATTGCCCACGCACACATTGGTGAGTGCGGTAGTGAGCGAGCCATAGGTCAGGTAAATCGGATTGATGTTGGCAATGACCGGGTTGCCGAAGTTGGTCTCGTTGTCGGCATAGGGTGTCGTCGGTAAAGCGATGCTCTGCGTGGCCAGAATGCTGGCGACCAGGGCATTGTTGGACGTGTCATTTGCAAGCGCCCGGGCAAATGAGTGAATGCTGGAGAGGGCCGCTGAAACCTTTAGCCCCGACTTCAGGGTGCTCCAGACCTGGCTGAAGCCAATCGACGCGTGGTTGCTGAAATCCCAGAACATCTTCTCCACGCTGTGTTCCTTGAACCAGCCCGGATTGGTGCTTTCGCCGGTGGATACATTGAAACTGCCGCCGCTGGCCTGGCTGGGCCCGATCGTGTCCGAGTAAATCGGGTTGTTGAGCGCAATGCCCGACCAACCGTTGCCCCAGCCCTCCGAGAACGCCACGCGCAAATCAAGAGGGTCGTCAGGCCCACCATGCAGGCCGCCCACCGAGTCGTCGCGCGCGAAGGCTTCCTGCAGGTAGTGGCCGAGTTCATGCGCCACCACGTGCCTGTCGTACTCGTCGGTGTCGCTGTCGGCAAACCCCAGGAAGTAAAGGTTACGGCCGCTTGTCGAATGCCGGTAAAACGACGTTCCTATTTGCCCCAACGCAATATCGCCATTTGACGCAACATTGTTGGGACTCCAGTTCACCGTCAGCTTGGGAAAACTGATGGCTGGATCAACCGAGATGATTTTCTGGGCGGCCTGGTAAATCGTGTCCAGAATCGCGAACGGGCCTGCTGCACGCTCGGCATCAATGTAGGCGCTGCCGTCCCAGCCCGAGGCCGCGTTGAGGTTTTGGGTCAAGGCGGGGCTGACGCCGGTTGCAAAGAGGGCGCCGTCAATGGCCCACTGCGCACCGGCGCTGGTGTTGTCGATCACCGATATGTCGGCTGCATTGCTGCCGATCGCCTTCATGGTGGCTTTCGCGCGAATAAACACGGTTCGTCCAGCTGCCAGGGTCAGGGTGTAGTCGCCTGCGCCGTTGGTATTGGCCGTCGCTATGACCGCTTGGGCGCCCGCATCGATCGCCTCAACCACGACGGAGCGCGCAGGCCGGCGGACCGTATTGTCATAGTCGAGGCGAGGAAGCGCACCGGTGAGCGCGACGGGCACAAAGTCGAAAGTGACCTTGCCGCTGACCACCGTCGGGCCGCCGGTGCCAGAACTGGAGGATCCGCCGCCGCCGCCCCCGCCGCAGGCCGCCAGCAGGAAACACAGCACACAGGCACCCGCCAGTTGTCGCATTTTTGCTCATCCTTGAATGAAGTATCAACAGGCATCACGACAAGGTTCGCCGTCACGGCGCAGCCCTTCATGCCGGGCTCTCATGCCACATTATTTACCCGCCGGCGGGGCGTTGCTTGAACGCCTCCCTGAGCCCGTGACCAACCGGCAGCCGCTACCCAGGTTTAGGGTGAAGCGGCTCTGTAAAGTTCAACCACCAGATCAGCTTGTTTTGCGAACCGTTTTTGCGGCGCCGCGGCCTGATGGCTTTGCTACCGGCCTTGCGGTCGCTTTTGCAGTCGCTTTTGCCTTTGGGGCCGATGCCGCAGCTACTTTTCCAGCATTGCGTTTCGCCGCTCCGGCCGATGTTGGGGTAGGTTTTGCGGCTGGTTTTGCCCGTTGCCCCGCCAGGGCAGGCGATGTGTTTGCGGCTTTGTACTGGTCGTGTTGCTCAAGAATGAAGGCTTTGACCTGCGGGTAAACGATATCGCGCCAGCGACGGCCGCTGAAGATGCCGTAGTGCCCGGCACCTTTGACTTCCAGGTGTTTCTGGCGGGCCTTCGGGATGTTGTAGCAGAGGTCATGGGCGGCTTCGGTCTGGCCCGAGCCGGAAATATCGTCCAGTTCACCTTCAATGGTGAAGTGGGCCGTCGTTTTGACGTCTTCGGGCCGCACGCGTTCGACCTTGCCGTCCACACCCAGGACATCCCAGGTACCGTTGACCAGCTTGAACTCCTGGAATACGGTGTTGATGGTCTCAAGGTAGTAATCGGCGTCCATGTCGAGTACCGCGTTGTACTCGTCGTAAAACTTGCGATGGGCTTCTGCGCTGGCATCGTCGCCCTTGAGCAGGTCCTTGAAATAGTCGTAGTGGCTGCTGGCGTGGCGGTCGGGGTTCATGGCTACAAACCCGGTATGCTGCAAAAAGCCGGGGTAGACGCGCCGTCCCGCACCCGGGAAGTTGCTGGGTACCCGGTAGATCACGTTGTTTTCGAACCACTCGAAGCTCTTGTTCATCGCCAGGTTGTTGACCGCGGTGGGCGACTTGCGTGCATCAATCGGCCCGCCCATCATTGTCATGCTCAGAGGGGTCGATTCGTTGCGCGAGGCCATCAGCGAAATGGCAGCCAGCACCGGCACCGTTGGCTGGCAGACGCTGATGACATGGCAGTTGCCGTAACTGCCCTGGATATGGCGAATGAATTCCTGAACGTAATTGACATAGTCGTCCAGGTGGAAAGAACCCTCGGACAGGGGCACCGTGCGGGCGTTTTTCCAGTCGGTGATGTAGACCTTGTGGTCCTTGAGCATGGTTTTGACGGTGTCGCGCAGCAAGGTGGCATAGTGGCCCGACAGCGGTGCCACGATCAGCACCGCCGGCTCGCCCTTCAGGCCGGTCAGCGTGGCAGGGTCGTCGGTGAAACGCTTGAAGCGGCGCAGTTCGCAAAACGGCTTGTCGACTTCCACCCGTTCATGGATGGCCACATCCGTGCCATTCACATCGACAGTCTTGATGTCGAATGCGGGCTTTTCATAGTCTTTGCCCAAGCGGTAAATCAGGCTGTAGCCGGCGGCGACGCGCTGCGCAAAAGGGTTCTGCCCCAGAGGCGACATGGGGTTGCTGTAAAGCTTTGCAGCCGCTTGTGCAAAATCAACAAAGGGCTCCATCAGCGTGCGCTGGGCTTCATAAACTTGGTAGAGCATGGGACAAACCTTCGTAATTCTGTATTAAATGTGGGCGAGATCTGGGCGAAATCGGTGCATGTTGCAGTGCAATATAACAGGCGTTGACCCTCCAAGTCTAAGGAGTACTACCCATTTTGGGCCGTTTTAACAGGGATTCGGCCGAAGCGCCACTTGTGTGGGGCTGCAGCTCACCTGCTGGTGCGGGCTCTGTTCCTGGGCGTCCCAATTTCCCCTAAAAGAACTGGCCGCCTTGTCCCGCAGGCGATCAGTCCCTGATTGCAAGGCTTAATATTGGGCATCAGCACCAGCCAGTTCGGGCCCCATGCCGTAACCCCTCACAGGAGAAGCCCATGCTCCCCATCCCTGACGCCGCCACGCTCGATCGGCTCGCCTCCCTGAAGAAATCAGAAAGAATGCCGGTGCTTTTTCTCGGGCATGGCAGTCCCATGAACGCGCTTGGTGACAACGAATACCGGCGCAGTTGGCAGGCTCTGGGCGCCGAATTCGGCTCCGGCCGGCCCCGTCCGCAACTGATTCTGTGCATTTCCGCGCACTGGCTGACCGAAGGCTGGTGGCTGACGGCCATGGCACAGCCCAAGACCATTCATGACTTTGGGGGGTTCCCGCAGGAACTCTTTGACCAGCAATACCCGGCACCGGGCGACCCCGCGGCGGCGCAGGCCATCAGCCTGCTGGTGCGGCAGCGCGCCTCGACACCGCTGGGGCTGGACGTGGGTGAATGGGGGCTGGATCATGGTAGCTGGTCGGTGCTCAAGCCCATGTTTCCAGAGGCGGACATCCCGGTCATCCAGCTCAGCATGGATTACAGCCGGGCGCCTGAGGAGCACTATGCGCTCGCGCAGCAACTCAAGCCACTGCGCGACCGGGGTGTGCTGATCGTGGGCAGCGGCAACATCGTGCACAACCTGCGCCAGATGCAGCGGGGTGCCACGGGCAGCCAGGCCTACGACTGGGCTCTGGAGTTTGACCAGACGATTGGCGGCTACCTGCAGCAGGGCAACCTCGGCGCCTTGCAGAGCTTCCAGAAACTCGGGCAGGTGGCCAAAATGGCGCACCCCACCCATGAGCACTATCTGCCGCTGCTGTACGCGGCAGGCGCTGTCGAGGCCCGGGAGCCGATGCGCTTTTTCAACACCAGCTTTCAGGGCGGCTCGATTTCGATGCGCTCGGCGGTCTGGGGTTAGGCGGCCCCTGGGCTGCTTTACATGACCTTCGCAATCGACGCGCAGACGTAGTCGATGTTTTTGCTGTTGAGCGCTGCCACGCACATGCGGCCGGTGTCGGTGCCGTAAACGCCAAATTCGTTGCGCAGGCGGACCATCTGGTCTTTGGACAGGCCCGAGTAGCTGAACATGCCGATCTGGGTGGTGATGAAGCTCATGTCCTGCTTGACGCCGGCGGCCTTCAGGCCGTCGACGAGTTTCTGGCGCATGGCCTTGATGCGAACCCGCATCTCGCCGAGTTCCTTTTCCCACAGCGCGCGCAATTCGGGGTTGTTCAGCACCGCAGCGACCACCGCACCGCCATGGATGGGCGGGTTGGAGTAATTGGTGCGGATCACGATCTTGAGCTGGCTCAGCACGCGGGCGGCTTCTTCCTTGCTCTTGCACAGCACGCTGAGGGCGCCGACGCGTTCGCCATACAGGCTGAAGCTCTTGGAGAACGAGGTCGAGACAAAGAAATCCAGGCCGGCAGCCACGAATTTCCCGATGACGGCGCCGTCTTCGGCAATGCCGTGGCCAAAGCCCTGGTAGGCCATGTCAAGGAAAGCGACGAGGTCTTTGGCCTTGACCGTGGCGATCACCTGGTCCCACTGGGCGGGTGTGATGTCATAGCCGGTCGGGTTGTGGCAGCAGGCGTGCAGCACGACGATGGTGCCGGGCGCGGCGGCATTGAGGCTGGCCAGCATGCCTTCAAAGTTCACGCCGCGTTTGGCCGCATCGTAGTAAGCGTAGGTGTCGACCGTGAAGCCTGCGTTGGTGAACAGGGCGCGATGGTTTTCCCAGCTGGGGTCGCTGATCAGCACCTTGGCATTGGGGTTGAGGTGCTTGAGGAAGTCTGCGCCGATCTTCAGGCCGCCGGTGCCGCCGATCCCCTGCACCGTGGCAATGCGGCCGGAGGTCACTGGTTCGCTGTCAGCGCCAAAAACCAGGCTCTTGACGGCCGCGTCATAGGCGGCAATGCCGTCAATTGGCAGGTAACCCCGGGCCGTTGGCGTGGCCATCATGGCTTTTTCGGCGGCCTGCACGCATTGCAGCAGCGGCAGTTTGCCGTTGTCGTCGAAATAAACACCTACCCCGAGGTTGACTTTCGCCGGGTTGGTGTCTGCGTTGAACTGCTCGTTCAGGCCCAGGATAGGGTCACGCGGGGCCATTTCGACAGCGGTAAACAAAGACATGAAAAAATCCTCAGGAAGTAATGAAAGAAAGAATCAGCGGAAGAGAGCGGAAGCAGCAGCCGATGCAGGCCGGCTTTTACGGGGTGTTACTGCGGCGGCGGGCATTCCGGGGTGTTTTGGGCTTGTTATTTCAGATTTCGTCCGAATGTCGTATTCTGTTCGGTTGCCCTGATTTTAACGGGCCCAGATTGAGGTTCTATGCCAGAAGTCACTGAAGTCATTACTGATTTGCCTGATTTATCCCCTGCCGGCGAATTTGTCCGCTTTCCCGATTCGCCCTTTGAGCTGTTCATGCCTTACCCGCCGGCGGGTGACCAGCCGACCGCGATTGCCCAGCTGGTAGAAGGCGTCAACGATGGCGAAGTGTTTCAGACCCTGCTGGGCGTGACCGGTTCCGGCAAGACGTTCACCATGGCCAATGTGATAGCGCGCCTGGGGCGCCCGGCAATCGTGTTTGCACCAAACAAGACCCTGGCGGCGCAGCTTTACAGCGAGTTCCGGGAGTTTTTCCCGAAGAACGCGGTGGAATATTTCGTCAGTTATTACGACTACTACCAGCCCGAAGCCTACGTGCCGCAGCGCGATCTCTTCATTGAAAAGGACTCGGCCATCAACGAGCACATCGAGCAGATGCGCCTTTCAGCCACCAAGAGCGTGCTGGAGCGCCGCGACACCATCATCGTTGGCACGGTCAGCGCCATTTATGGCATTGGGGCGCCGGAAGATTACACCCAGATGCGCTTCATTGCGCGCATTGGCGACAAGATGGGTCAGCGCGACGTGATTGCCCGCCTGATCCGCATGCAGTACACGCGCAACGAGCAGGATTTCGCGCGCGGCACTTTCCGGGTACGCGGCGATGTGATCGACATTTTCCCGGCCGAGCATTCCGAGCTGGCCATCCGCATCGAGCTGTTTGACGACGAGATTGAATCCCTGCAGCTGTTTGATCCGCTCACCGGGCGTATCCGGCAGAAAATCCCGCGTTTTGTCGTGTACCCCAAAAGCCACTACGTGACGCCGCGCGACAAGGTCATGACGGCAGTGGAAACCATCAAGCTGGAGCTGTCCGAGCGGGTGGGCCAGTTTATTGCCGATGGCAAGCTGGTTGAGGCCCAGCGCATTGAGCAGCGCACCCGTTTTGACCTCGAAATGCTCAGCGAAATCGGGCACTGCAAGGGCATTGAAAACTACACCCGCCACCTGAGCGGATCGGCGCCGGGTTCAGCTCCGTCAACCCTGTGCGACTACCTGCCCAAGGATGCGGTGATGTTTCTGGACGAGAGCCACGTGATGATTGGCCAGCTCAACGCCATGTACAACGGTGACCGGGCGCGCAAGACCACGCTGGTGGAGTACGGCTTCCGGCTGCCCAGCGCGCTGGACAACCGGCCGCTCAAGTTTGACGAGTTCGAAGCAAAAATGCGGCAGGCCATTTTTGTGTCTGCTACGCCCGCAGCCTATGAGCAGGAACATGCTGGCCAAGTGGTCGAGCAGGTTGTCAGGCCCACCGGGCTGGTGGACCCGCAGGTGGAGGTGCGGCCAGCCACACATCAGGTCGATGATGTGCTGCAGGAAATCCGCATCCGGGTCGAGAAGAACGAAAGGGTGTTGATCACCACGCTGACCAAGCGCATGGCTGAGCAACTGACCGACTACCTCAGCGACAACGGTGTCAAGGTGCGTTACCTGCACAGTGATGTGGACACGGTCGAGCGCGTGGAAATTTTGCGGGACTTGCGGTTGGGCGCTTTTGACGTGCTGGTCGGCATCAATTTGCTGCGCGAAGGCCTGGACATTCCCGAGGTCTCGCTGGTGGCGATTCTGGATGCGGACAAGGAGGGTTTCTTAAGGTCGGAGCGCAGCCTGATTCAAACCATTGGCCGGGCTGCCCGAAACCTGAATGGCCGCGCCATTTTGTATGCCGACCGCATCACGGACTCCATGAAAAAAGCCATGGATGAAACGGAAAGACGCCGCAACAAGCAGATTGCCTTCAACCTTGAGCATGGCATCACCCCGCGCAGCATCGTCAAGCGCATCAAGGACCTGATTGACGGCGTCTACAGCGAAAAATCCGGCAAGGAAGCGGAAAAGCTGGAAATGCAAAAAGCGCTCGTGGAAGACATGAGCGAAAAAGACATTGCCCGTGAGATCAAGCGGCTGGAAAAGCAGATGGTTGAACATGCCCGAAACCTTGAGTTCGAGAAAGCCGCCAGAATCCGCGACCAGTTGCACACCCTCAAGGAGCAGGCTTTTGGGGCGCCGGGCGTCGACAATGTCGCGGCTATCGCCGCTGCAGACCCAGGCCGGCGTTAGGTTTCTGCATCGTCGAACGAACCCTCATGCGACGTGCTTTGCACCATAACGGTGCAAAAATGTCCGATGTCTACGGGTTAGCCCGCGCTCCGGGGGGCTATATCCATGTAGAAATCCCGTCTATGTTATACTTGACGAAAACAGTCAAGAACAATCTGACAACAAAAAGAGCCCCCCGCGACATCCCGTTGACTGACTTGGGCTGCTGGAGGACGAGTTCCCTGAGGGTCACAAGCTTTCAGGGTGAAAACGACAGTCAAGCCAACTTAAAGGAGCTTGTTATGCGCCTCACAACCAAAGGCCGCTTTGCGGTCACTGCGATGATTGATCTGGGACTGCGCCAAAATAGTGGCCCGGTCACCTTGGCTGCGATCAGCCAGCGTCAGCAGATTTCCCTGTCCTATCTTGAGCAACTTTTTGGCAAATTGCGCCGGCATGAGCTGGTGGAGTCCACCCGGGGTCCCGGCGGTGGCTACACCTTGGGCCGCAAGGCCTCGGAGATCACCGTGGCCGACATTATTGTGTCGGTGGACGAGCCGATCGACGCGACGCAGTGCGGTGGCAAGGAGAATTGCCTGGGTGACGGCGGGCGCTGCATGACGCATGAGCTATGGGCCTCCCTGAACAGCCGTATGGTGGAATTCCTTGATTCCGTGACTTTGCAAAAACTGGTGGAAGACCAGTTGGCCAAAGGCGTGGTGGTCGAGAATACCCCCCAGGTGAAAAAGGCCGTTTTTGCGGCACCGGTGGCCAAGCCCATCCGGGTCAATGCGCCCAACTCCGTATTCGCCCTGGGGAACGCATTTTCCAAATCCTGAGGGCCTGAACGCGGTGCTTTGCCGGTGTCGACCTGCGGATGAACTGAGGTCGTTGTTTTGAGCTGCCAGCCAACCTTGTGAATTAAAAAAGCTAGCTAAATGGATACCCCACACTTCCCTATTTATATGGACTACAGCGCTACCAACCCGTGCGATCCGCGGGTGGTGGATGCCATGATTCCCTGGTTGCGCGAGCACTTCGGCAACCCGGCTTCCCGCAGCCATGCCTGGGGTTGGGAGGCAGAGGCGGCCGTTGAAAAAGCGCGCGAGCAGGTTGCCGCCCTGATTGGCGCTGATCCGCGCGAGATCGTCTGGACCAGTGGTGCGACCGAGTCCAACAATCTGGCGCTGAAAGGTGCCGCCCATTTCTACAAGACCAAGGGCAAGCACCTCATCACGGTCAAGACCGAGCACAAGGCTGTGCTTGACACTTGCCGCGAACTGGAGCGCCAGGGGTTTGAAGTCACCTATCTGGATGTGCAGCCCGATGGCCTGCTTGACCTGGAGGCCCTCAAGGCCGCCATGCGGCCCGACACCATTGTGGTCAGCGTCATGTATGTCAACAACGAAATTGGCGTGATCCAGGATATCCCTGCGATTGGCGCCCTGTGCCGCGAACGGGGAATTATTTTCCATGTGGATGCTGCGCAGGCGACCGGCCGCGTGGACATCGACCTGGCGACCCTGCCGGTGGACCTGATGAGCCTGACCTCGCACAAGACCTACGGCCCCAAGGGCATTGGGGCGCTGTATGTGCGCCGCAAGCCCCGCGTGCGCCTGGAGGCCCAGATGCACGGCGGAGGGCATGAGCGCGGCATGCGCTCCGGCACCTTGCCGACGCATCAGTGCGTGGGCATGGGCGAGGCTTACCGTATTGCCAAGGCAGAGATGCACGAAGAGAACAAGCGCATCGCCGCCCTGCACGAGCGCATGCTCAATGGCCTCAAGGATGTGGAGGAAGTGTTCCTCAATGGACATGCTGAAAAGCGCGTGCCGCACAACCTGAACATGAGTTTCAATTATGTTGAGGGCGAATCGCTGATCATGGGCATCAAGGGCCTGGCTGTGTCGAGCGGCTCGGCCTGTACCTCGGCCAGTCTGGAGCCCAGCTATGTGTTGCGTGCGCTGGGTCGCAGCGACGAACTGGCGCACAGCAGCCTGCGCATGACGATTGGCCGCTGGAGCACTGAGGAAGAGATCGATTACGCGGTTGCCACCATCAAGGAAAACGTGGCCAAGCTGCGTGAACTGTCTCCCCTGTGGGAGATGTTCAAGGATGGGGTTGACCTGTCCACCATCCAGTGGGCAGCCCACTGAACCGGCCCGCCAGGTCAGCAGATCAGACAGCTAAAGAGGTAAACAAAATGGCATACAGCGAAAAAGTGGTAGACCACTATGAACATCCCCGCAACGTCGGCTCGTTTGAAAAGGGTGACGAAACGGTAGGCACCGGCATGGTGGGCGCCCCCGCTTGCGGCGACGTCATGAAACTGCAGATCAAGGTCAACCCGGTCACGGGCGTGATTGAAGATGCGCGTTTCAAGACCTATGGCTGCGGCTCGGCGATTGCTTCCAGCTCACTCGTGACCGAGTGGGTCAAGGGTAAAACGCTGGACGAAGCGGCAAGTATCAAGAACAGCGCCATTGCCGAAGAACTGGCTTTGCCACCGGTCAAGATCCACTGCTCCATTCTGGCGGAAGACGCCATCAAGGCTGCCGTGAACGACTACAAGCAAAAGCACGCACACTGATAGCCCTGCCTAATTTTTGAGTCATTGAAATGTCCGTTACCCTCACCGATGCTGCTGCCCGCCACGTGACCCGCTATATGGCCAAGCGGGGGAAGGGCGTGGGCGTGCGTCTGGGCGTCAAGACCACAGGCTGCTCGGGTCTGGCATACAAGCTTGAATATGCCGACGAGATCGCGCCCGAAGATGTGGTGTTTGAAGACAACGGCGTCAAGGTGCTGGTGGATCCCAAAAGCATGGCCTACATCGATGGCACCCAGCTCGACTTTGTGCGTGAGGGACTGAACGAAGGCTTCAAGTTCATCAATCCCAACGAGCGTGATCGCTGTGGTTGTGGTGAAAGCTTTCGGGTTTGACGAGCGCATTTGCGCCCACGCAGACATCAGCACAGCCGTTTTCGCAGAGCCGCCTTCACTGACTGTGCTGGCGGCTTTTTCATGACATGAACCTCCAAGCCACCGATTTCGAACTGTTTGGCGTGCCTGTGCGCTTTGCGCAGGACCGCGCCGTGCTGGATGCCCGCTGGAAAGAGCTGCAGCGCGAGGCCCATCCCGACAAGTTCGCGGCCCAGGGCGCGGCCGCTCAGCGTGTGGCCATGCAATGGTCGGTACGTATCAATGAGGCCTATCAGCGGCTCAAGGACCCCTTGAAGCGCGCCAGCTACCTGTGCGAGTTGCACGGGGCTCCGATCCACGCCGAGAAAAACACGGCCATGCCGCACGATTTTCTGGTGCAGCAAATGCAGTTGCGTGAAGCGCTGGAAGAGGCCCAAACCATTGAAGACCTCGAGGATATTGCCGCCGAGTCCTTATTGACTGCCGAAAAGCAGCTATCAAAAATAGAGCATGCTCTTGACATCGGCAAGGACTTTGCTGCCGCGGCGCAGCAGGTCAGAAGCCTTATGTTTATTGAGCGTTTTGCCAGCGAGGTGGATGCGCGCATCGACCAGCTGGGACAATGAAGAATCATCCGAAGAACGACATGGCACTCCTGCAGATATCAGAACCCGGCCAGACGCCGGATCCGCACCAGCGGCGCATTGCCGTTGGCATCGACCTGGGCACGACGCATTCCCTCGTTGCCAGCGTGCGCAATGGTGTCTCGGAGTGCCTGCCTGACAACGAAGGCCGCGTGATTTTGCCCAGCGTGGTGCGCTACCTCGATGCCAATCGGCGCCAGATCGGCTTTGACGCGCTGGCGGCACAGGTGGAAGACCCTGGCAATACCATTTCATCGGTCAAGCGCCTGATGGGACGAGGCATTGACGACATCGGCAGCCGCGCGCAGTTGCCCTACCAGCTCAACGACAAGCCGGGCATGGTCACACTGCAGACTGTTGCGGGAGAAAAGAGCCCCGTCGAGATCAGCGCGGAAATTCTGGCCACGCTGCGCTATCGCGCCGAAGACACCTTCAATGATGATATTTACGGTGCCGTGATCACCGTACCCGCGTATTTCGACGAGGCCCAGCGCCAGGCGACCAAGGATGCGGCGCAACTGGCCGGCCTGAACGTGCTGCGTCTCATCAATGAGCCCACGGCGGCTGCGATCGCCTACGGCCTGGACAATGCCAGCGAAGGCATCTATGCCGTTTACGACATGGGCGGCGGGACGTTTGATATTTCCATCCTGCGCCTGACGCAGGGCGTCTTTGAGGTGGTGTCCACTGGTGGCGACTCGGCGCTCGGCGGCGACGATTACGACCGTGCGCTGGTGGACTGGGTGCTGGCCAAAGCTGGCCTGGCGGCCGATGTCCTCACGCCCTCGGACAAGGCGGCCTTGCAACGGGCAGCGCGCGCCTGCAAGGAGGCCTTGTCTGCTGCAGATTCGGCCCCGTTTTCCGTGCAGTTGGCCAAGGCGCTGGTCAATTTTGAGATGAAGGCGGAAGATTTTGAAGCGGCAACCGCCCACCTGACCCAGCGCACCCTGTCGGCCGTGCGCAAGGCCTTGCGCGATGCCAAACTGGCCAGGGATGAGATTCACGGCGTTGTGCTGGTGGGGGGCTCCACGCGCATGCCTCAGGTACGCAAGGCGGTGGCCAGTTTCTTCGGTCGTGAGCCCTTGACCAACCTCAATCCCGACGAGGTGGTGGCCCTGGGGGCTGCCATCTCCGCCAACCAGCTCGCGGGCAACCATGGCGGGAGTGACCTGCTGCTCCTCGATGTGATTCCGCTCTCGCTGGGTATCGAGACCATGGGCGGGCTGGTCGAGCGCATTGTGCCGCGCAACCAGACCATACCGACAGCCATGGCGCAGGACTTCACCACCTACCAGGACGGCCAGACGGCGCTCGCCCTGCATGTGGTGCAGGGCGAGCGTGACCTGGTGGCCGATTGTCGCAGTCTTGCCCGCTTCGAATTGCGCGGCATACCGCCCATGGCCGCCGGCGCTGCACGCATCCGCGTGACCTTCACCGTGGATGCGGACGGCCTGCTCAGCGTCAATGCCAAAGAGCAGGGCAGTGGGGTGGAGGCGCGTATTGACGTGAAGCCGTCCTACGGCCTGTCGGATGATGAGATTGCCCGCATGCTGCAGGAGAGTTTTTCCACCGCCCAGCAGGATATGCAGGCGCGTGCCCTGGCCGAGGCGCAGGTGGATGCCGACCGCATGATTCTGGCCACGCAGAGCGCACTGGCGGCGGATGCAGACCTGCTGAGCCCCAATGAGCGGGCGCAGATTGACAACCTGATCGTCGGACTCACCGATGCGCGTGCCCATGGCGACGCCGCCACCATTGAGGCCGCCACCCAGGCGCTGGCCAAAGGCACCGAGTCCTTTGCGGCGCAACGCATGAACCGCGGCATCCAGAAAGCCCTGGCGGGGAAAAACATCGAGGCAGTCTGAGCGCGCATCTGCGCCAAGCCCCAACAAAAGTCAGGTTGACACCATGCCCATCATCAAAATACTGCCCCATTCCGAATATTGCCCGCAGGGTGCTGAAATCTCGGCGCCCGCAGGCACGTCCATCTGCGAGGCCCTGCTCGACAACAAGATCAATATAGAGCACGCCTGCGACATGAGTTGCGCCTGTACTACCTGTCATGTGATCGTGCGCGAGGGATTCAGATCCCTCAATGAGCTCGACGAAAGTGAAGAAGACCTGCTTGATCGCGCCTGGGGGCTTGAGCCCAATTCGCGCCTGAGTTGCCAGGCGTTTCTGGCGCAGACCGATGTGACGGTTGAAATACCGAAATATTCCATCAATCACGCCAAGGAAAACCACTGACAGTGCGGCTGGCCTGAAACGACAAACCGGGTCTCCGGACCTGAAGGCGGCGCTGCTGGGAGAGCGATAATCCAGCTCATGCGCCAAATCGTTCTAGACACAGAAACTACGGGTCTTTCCGCTGAAAACGGCGACCGCATCATTGAAATCGGCTGTGTGGAGCTGGTGGGCCGAAAGCTCACGGGCAACAACAGGCATTTTTACCTGAACCCCGAGCGCGACAGCCATGAGGATGCGCTCAAGGTGCACGGCATCAGCAATGAGTTTTTGAAGGACAAGCCCAAGTTCGCTGCCGTGGCAGACGAACTGCTCGAGTACCTGCGGGGCGCCGAGATCATCATCCACAATGCGCCCTTCGATGTGAGCTTCCTCAACAAGGAACTGGAGCTCATGGGGCGGGACCCGATCCGGCACTGCGTGGCCAAGGTGACGGATAGCCTGATGATGGCCAAGGAGTTGTTTCCGGGCAAGCGCAACTCGCTCGATGCGTTATGCGACCGGCTGGAAGTTGACAACTCGGGCCGAACGCTCCATGGCGCTTTGCTCGATGCCGAACTGCTGGCCGATGTGTACATCAATCTCACGCGGGGGCAGAACTCCCTGATGATGGACGTGGGCGGTCCGGCGCAAGACGGCGACACGGCCCCGTTGATTGACCTGAGCGTTTTTGATTTGCCACTGCTGTTGGCCAATGACCAGGAAATTGCCGCGCATGAAGTCTTGCTGGCCGATATTGACAAGGCCAGCAAGGGGAAAACAGTTTGGCGTGCCGCCACGGTCTAGGCCGGAAAATGGCTCAAAAACAGCTATAATTGAAGGCTGACCAATAGGGCGGTTAGCTCAGGGGTAGAGCACTGCATTCACACTGCAGGGGTCGCAGGTTCGAAGCCTGCACCGCCCACCAAAATGTCGTTATAAATCAAGGACTTACCGTAATGGCTAGGTCCTTTTTTTATTGTGGCGTCTAAAAAGTGTCTAAAACCAAGGTGAACTTTGATGGATCACCGTGGACGATTCAACTTGGAATGTGAGTAAGTGCTGGGGGAAATGCCGCTTCCTGCAAAGCAGGAATCTCACACTCCACGGGACCATGACGGAGTTATCGGAGTGAAACTTACTCACGAGCTGATCTTGCAATACCGATCACCCAAGGGAGGGTGGAAAAAATCCCAACTAGCAGCTTTGGGCGTGAGCTGGCCGCCCAAAAAGGGTTGGACCAAGGAGGTGGTCGGCATGGAGCTTACAGATCAGCAGTTCCAGCAGTTCACTGGTAAGAGCTCCATCGGGTTCGATCTATTCGATGCAAACTTTCTGTGAATTGCTCTAGATCAGGTTGTCCGTGGTTGGCACAGCAAATTGGCAGAGATTCCCACCCTCTGCGCCATGAATCAAAAACCCTTAAAGATCATTGATTTTTAAGGGTTTTTTCCTTTTTTGCGCTGGAGATTCACCTCATGTTTTCACCACATGTGGGCATCTTCTTCGGTCGAGATTTTCTTCAGACCAAGCTCATTTGCGCTATCGAAGTTGCAGCTAAGGTTTCGCGTTGGTGTTAGTAGTAGCTTCAACTGTGTACCATTGAGCCATGGCTACTACATCTCCCCGCAACATCTATGGCGAATCGGTTTTTTTGGCGCTTTTAGAAGAACTCAATGAAAAAGATTGGGCTGTTCCAACGCAGGCGAGCATTGATGAACTGGGCACAGCAGTTGGAACTCACTTGGGGTTGAAAAGAGGGCGAAACGAAGACCGCTTTGCGGTTGCGCGAATTCACGGAATCAACTCAGAGATATACACCGCGGCACTTATTTGCGATGGTGTGGGCGGGTCGCTGCAAGGCGATGAAGCTGCCATGATCGTGGTCAGCAGTATCCTCCATCAGCTTGCAACAGAGCCCGGACGACCTCCTCTGGAGCGACTTGCCGGGATGCTTGTCAGAGCTGCAGACGAAGAAGTGCGAACTATTCTCAAAGGCAAAGGTACAAGTACGCTGGTGATGTTTCTTGCGACTGCTTCGGGAGGAATTGCTTGCGTCAGTATTGGAGATAGTAGGGTCTACGGATGGGCCCCGGTTGAATGCAAAGTTACCCAGATCACGACCGATGACACTGTTGAGAACGAACTTAAAAACATTCCTGGTGATCACCAGTCCCTCATCCAAGCGAGGGGGCTACAAGGTAGACTTTCTCAAGCTATGGGTGAAACTGGAAGGTCGGCAGACGAACTTCGTATAAAAGTGTTTGGGCAGGAACACTTTCCGGCTGGGGTTATTTTGGGCACAGACGGCCTATGGAGGGCCGCCAAAGATTTTGAATCGGTGGCAGCCAATGCCAGAACGCCAATTGATGTTGTGCGTCGGACAATAAACGCCGCGAACTGGGTTGGGGGTTTGGATAACTCCACAGTCATTGCAATTCAAGATGTTGGTAAGTTCTTCTCGTCAAAGTCTAGCGCCTTCGTTCCAGGGCGCAGTAATCATCTTCATCTGCTGCTTTGGCTTGGAGCGAATAGGCTGAAAGTCGTAGGCGATTTCGTATTGCGAGGACAAGCGTCTGCAGCACCAAAAGTAGAAAAGCTGACGGGAAAAAATAAGCCAAAACGTGAAAAAACGACCAAACAAGAGCCAGAGCTCAAATTCGATGTTGATATTCAAAGCGAACCTCGGCCCGTTCTGGAGGTAACAATTGGCGAATCTTCAGAAGAAAAAAATACAAAAAACAAGTGAGGAATCGATCTTGGACCTTCCTAAAAGATATAAGAGCCTCACTGGCGCACTTGCGGGAGGCTATGGGTCGGTAATCCCTTTGCAAGATTCGTATTTGCGCAGAGTGGTGCTGTTAAAGGTAATGCATGACAAATCAAATAATGCGCAGCTTCAGAATGAAATAACAGGATTGTGCGCAGCCCGCTCTCGACACGTTGTGGAAATATACGACGTGTTGAACGACAACCATGGAGACATTTCCGGCATCGTCATTGAGCGTCTGCGTGGGCGAGATTTTCTTGAGTTTCACAAAGAAGCCGCTGCCAATCCAATTGGCTATCTGAAAATTCTCTATCAGGTTGCAACTGCCTTGAAGGATATTCACTCGGTGGGCATCATTCACCGAGATTTAAAGCTCGACAATTTCAAAGAATCATCTGCAGGAATCGTCAAACTTTTTGATTTTGGCATTTCATCTCCGGGAGAAGGCTATCAGACCACTCAAAACAAGGGTACCTTGTGCTATGCCGCTCCTGAACTGTTTGTGAGTGGTGCTACTGTTACTCCCGAGATGGACATGTATGCATTTGGTGTCTGTGCTTGGGCACTGGCTTCTTCGAAATTGCCGAAGACCTTGCATGAGCTTCCGCCACAGCAAACAGCGGCGTGCCCTTCAATTGCTAAAGTGATGCCGACGTATCCTGCACAGGTCAATGGGCTTCACACGGAGGTCGTCGATCTACTTGATTCGTGTCTGAATACTAATCCTGGGTTGAGACCCTCGGCAGAGAAAGTCAGTGAAATCCTCGGTCGGCACCTAGTGCGTCATCGACATAAAGGAGTATTCATTCAGGGAACTTTGAAAGTTGTCGAGCTATCTGGCGCTCAGCCTTCAGTCACTTTAAAAATAGGTGCGCTGGGCGAAATCACCGTCGTGTATGACGGCTTGGTTTTCCGCGTTACCCACGTTGGTGGCTCGGTTCGAATCAACAATGTCTCTATAACTGCGGGTGACCTGCTTTTGCAGTCTTGTCTCCTTTCTTTTGGCGACAACTCTTTAGGTTCCGGTCAACAGTGGGTCACTTTCTTTGCTTCCCATCCCGAGGTCGTTTTATGAAATTTACGGCTGGTCAGTTAGTGGCGGGACGATATTTGGTTCTTGAGTTCCATCTAGAGGGGGGAATGCAGGAGGTCTATCGTTGTTTCGATCAAAGTCTGCAGAGAGTGGTTGCATTGAAAACTCCAAAAGAGGGGGTCGTCGATAAGCGTTTTAATCGCGGTGCGCAGATGGGAGCTCGCATTGGACATCCAAACGTCGCAGCTACTCTTGATTACGTTGAGGATGGAGAAAACCGTTGTTTAATCGAGGAGTTCATCGAAGGCAAAGATTTGGGCAGACGGTTAAACGAAGAGTTTTTTCATCTGGACCCTGGGATGGCCGCCTGGGTTATTCATAACATAGCCAAGGGTCTACAGGCAGCTCATCACGTCAAAATTTGCCATAGAGATTTGAAGCCCAGTAACATAATGATTACTGGGACCGTTCAGATGAGCGAAATCAAGCTGACGGATTTCGGAATTGCCAAGCTGGCTGAGAGTGAGCTGGAAGTCGAGATGGAGCGGTTTGAGCATGACGAAAACACGCTTACATCTTCGAGCACCTTGCTTGGTGCCGTGCCATATTTAGCACCGGAGTGTTGGTCAGACTGGTCAAGCTCCGGTCAGCCTGCAGATATTTGGGCTTTGGGCGCAATTGCTTGTCACCTGCTTCTCGGCAAACCACCATTTGGTGGCGGGAAGAATGCAATCATGAAGATGGCGCAGGCGAAAATTAGTGGCAGTGTGGAACTCACTAAACCAAGCTGGTTCGGCCAGCACCCTGACACCGCAGCGCTTGAGATTGGACTTTGGGAGATCATCAGTAGCTGCCTCCAAGTTGATCCCAAGAACCGTCCTTCGGCTGACGAAGTTGTAGCGACTTGTGAGGCGCTTTGCTACTCGATAAGCACCCGAAATACGGGCATTGTGGACAGCTATCCGCTTCATTATGGGAATGGTGGCAAGGCTTCCGCCGGCTTTATCGCCATCGAAGGGGTTGATCAGCGATGTTTTTTTCATGCGAGCGCGTTCTATGGGGCAGAGGGGCCAAAGGTCGGCCAGCGTGTTAGCTTTGTTCTTCATGCTGGACATCCCAAGCCGAGGGGTTCCCCAGTGCTTCTTGTAAGAGACGCGTAGCAACTTTGATAGGTATAGCGCCTCCGCTGGTGCGCCATAGTCCAATATCGGTGAAGTCCTCAATCGCTGATAAGCTAGGATTTTCACCAACACCGAGGTACTCCATATGCGTCGGCTAGTTATAACTGTGGCTATAGGTGTCGGCGCCGCTTGAATATTGACCCACCCTGCCGATCCAATATTGACCCAGGGCGGGTTGCTGGTTTTTGAATCAGCAACTGTGGATAAGTTTACTCAATTGCTGGTTCTTACCTCATCTCCTTGT
>Ga0255338_1000622_pt1 | contig 97486 bp, 87 predicted proteins | sample MeOH1_35cm_T4_19_FD_203715 | JGI IMG/M metagenome (GOLD analysis project Ga0255338, IMG submission 203715) | Sandy soil microbial communities from University of British Columbia, Vancouver, Canada - MeOH1_35cm_T4_195 | ecosystem: Engineered > Artificial ecosystem > Sand microcosm > Unclassified ...
GAGCCCAGGCGCCTGCGACCCGGTGACGTGGCCGAGTGGCTGAAGGCAACGGTTTGCTAAATCGTCATACGTGAAAGCGTATCCAGGGTTCGAATCCCTGCGTCACCGCCATCTTTTCCCTAGCGAAATCAGCGTGCCCATCCCCTAGAGGGGCAGGAGCAGCAGGTTCTCGTTCTCGGCGTAGCGCCGATGGGTCTGGGCCACCCGATAGCCGTTCTCGGCGATCCAGGCCTCCATGGCCGCGCGATTCACATCATCCACCTCGATGAAGATCCTGGGGCGGTTCGCCGCGATGGTCCTTGCAAGGCCGGCCAGGACGGCCAGCTCCTGGGTCTCCACGTCGATCTTCAGGAAGTCGACCTTGCGGTCGGCGAACAGCTCGTCGCCGGGCAGCATCCGGATCCGGCCCTTGTCCTCGGCCTGCATCTGGGCGCCGCCGAGGTTGTGGCTGGGCCATCGCGCCTCGGCCTTTCCCGGCGCGTCGGAAAGGCCCACGGCCAGGACCGTGGCCTGCAGGCCGTTCAGCACCAGGTTCAGGTTCAGCAGCCGCAGAGCCGAGGGGTTGGGCTCGACCGCGATGATCTCCGCCGGTGAACAGAACTTGCCGACGTAGACCAGGTGGTTGCCGACATTCGCCCCGATATCGACGTAGACGCCGCCGGCCGGCAGGTGGGCCTCGATGATCCCGAGTTCGGCGACCTCGTAGAAATAGCCGTTGATGTGCTGGTTCTGGATCACGTCGGCGATGTCGCTGACGAAGAAGCGCACCGTCTGGCCGCGATAGGGGAACTCGGCGAGCACGCCGGGGGTGGTGAGGGCAGGCATGGCCCATCCGTAGCAGGGCGATCGGCCAAGTCGTATACCCCCGCCGGTCGAGCGAAGACTTGGATGACGCCGCGTCCGGCATGATGCTGTCCGTTGAGAGCCGCACGAGACGGCCGTTCCGGGGTGGACACATGCGGGACGACGACCTCGCCATCGTGGGCGGAGGCGCAGACCGAGCGCGGGGACGAGATGTTCCTGCGGATGCTGGGCGGCGCCTCGGACCACATCGTCGACCACGGGGCGCTGGCGGCCCTGGCCTGACCCGGCGTCAAGATTCCCGCTGGTAAGTGAACGGCGATCAGTTATCCTGTCGCCAACAAGGCAAAGGGGCGGACTCCGTATGACGACTGAGCACTTCGACGTGGTGATCGTGGGGGCCGGGCTTTCCGGCGTCGGCGCGGGCTATCATCTGAAGACGGCCTGTCCGGACCGCTCGTTCGCCATCCTCGAAGGCCGCGACGCCATCGGCGGCACCTGGGACCTGTTCCGCTATCCCGGCATCCGCTCGGACAGCGACATGTACACCCTGGGCTACGCGTTCAAGCCGTGGACCGAGGCCAAGGCGATCGCCGACGGGCCGTCGATCCTCAACTACGTGCGCAAGACGGCGTCCGAGAACGGCATCGACCGCCACATCCGCTACGGCCATCAGGTCAAGCGGGTGAGCTGGTCGACGGAGGCCGCGGCCTGGACGGTCGAGGCTGAGGTCGGCGGCAAGACCCAGCGCTTCACGTGCAGCTTCCTGTTCCTGTGCGGCGGCTACTATTCCTACAACGGCGGCTACACCCCCGACTTCCCGGGCGTCGATCGCTTCAAGGGCGCCCTGGTGCACCCGCAGAAGTGGCCTGAGGGCCTCGACTATGCCGGCAAGAAGGTCGTGGTGATCGGCTCGGGCGCCACGGCGGTGACCCTGGTGCCGGAGATGGCCAAGACCGCGGCCCACGTCACCATGCTGCAGCGCTCGCCCACCTACGTCGTCAGCCGGCCGGCCGAGGACAAGATGGCCAACAGCCTGCGCAAATGGCTGCCGGGCAAGCTGGCCTACGACATCGTCCGTTGGCGCAACGTCCTGTTCGGCATGTACTTCTTCAAGATGGCCCGCGAGAAGCCGGCCGCCGTGAAGGCCAACATCCTGAAGATGGTCCGCGAGCAGCTGGGCCCCGACTACGACGTCGATAAGCACTTCACCCCCACCTACAATCCCTGGGACCAGCGCCTGTGCCTCGTGCCGGACGCCGACATGTTCCTGCAGATCAAGGCCGGCCGCGCCTCGGTGGTCACCGACCACATCGAGACCTTCACCGAGACGGGCATTCGCCTGAAGTCGGGCGAGGAACTGGAGGCCGACGTGGTCGTCAGCGCCACCGGCCTGGTGCTGGAGGTCTGGAACGGCGTCGAGGTGAACGTCGACGGCAAGCGCGTCGATGCCGCCACCACGCTCTCCTACAAGGGCATGATGTACGAAGGCGTGCCGAACATGGCCTCGGCCTTCGGCTACACCAACGCCTCCTGGACCCTGAAGTGCGACCTGACCTGCGAGTACGTCTGCCGGGTGCTGAACCACATGAAGAAGACCGGCCAGCGCCAGGCGACGCCGGTCAACACCGACCCGACCGTGACGTTCGAGCCGTGGCTCGACTTCTCGTCCGGCTACGTCCAGCGGGCCATGGCCAAGTTCCCGAAGCAGGGGAACAAGGCGCCGTGGCGACTGGACCAGAACTACGCCAAGGACCTGATGAACCTCCGCTACGCCAAGCTGGAGGACGGGGTGCTGCGCTTCACCAACCGCGTCGGCGAGGCGGCCAAGGCGCCGGAGAAGATCGCGGCCTGAGGTTTTGGTGGCGTCCTGCGCCGCTGCGCATTACGAATGTAATTCGCAGCGGTTCGCGGAGTCTTTTGGATGCGTGCGCGTAGACGGCGCCTGACCAATGGCCAGAAAGTCACCCTGGGCGTCGCCGCGGCGATCGCCGTCGGCCTGCCGGGCTGGTTCGTGGCCCAGAGCTATCTGGGCAAGCGGGACGCGGCGCTGTTCCTGGCGCGGGAGGCGACGGTGGACGGGCCGCCATGCCCCAGCCTGACCAAGGCCCAGTTCGAGGCTCGCGGTCTGACGGCCAAGAAGGCCACCTTCTACGAGGGCGTCACCTTCGCCCGCCAGTTCGGCCACATGGACTGCCGCTCGCTGCGCTATGGCGCGGGCTGGGGGACCGAGGTCTATCCGGTTTGCCAGTTCACCAGCCCCAAGACGTTGAAGATCACCACGCCCAAGGGCGAATGGTACTTCGAGCCCGGTCCCGGCCAGCCCGCGACGGTCGGCGCGCCGCGCGGGCAGGCGCGCTGCGTCATGGCCTCGAACTTCACGATCGGGAAGTTGGTCGCCCAATAACCCACGCTCGTCATGGCCGGGCTCGACCCGGCCATCCATTTCAGAGCGTCAGGTCAAGCCTGCGTCCACTTTCGCGAGGCCGGTTGGATGGCCGGGTCGAGCCCGGCCATGACGATCCAGAGGGGAGCCGCTAGTGGGCGTGGCAGTCGGCCAGGCCGCGATCCGGCTTGGGCAAGGGAGCCTCCGCGCCGCCCGCGCCGCCGCGCGGTCGCCGGGACGTGACGAAATGGTCGAAATCCGAGGGCGGATTGCGAGTGGGCCACGCCTTGGGTCGCGAAAGCTGAGCCTTCAGGCGCGACAGGAGATCGTCTAGGCTCTCGTCCGAGCCCGTCAGATCCTGGCGGAAACTGCGCTCTTGCATGGGGCGTGCTTATACGCCTTTCGAGCGAGTGATTCCACCCCGCGGCTCAACCGCGGCCGTAAGCAAGATCACGTATTCGAGAACAGGGAAGGGAACCCCGTGAAGCTGTACGATTCCATCGGTCCGAATCCGCGCGTGGTGAAGATGTTCATGGCCGAGAAGGGCCTGGAGATCGAGCGGATCGCCGTCGACCTGCGCGCCGGCGAGAACCGCCGCGGCCCCTACCTCGCGGTCAATCCGGCGGGCCAGACCCCGGCGCTGGCGCTGGATAGCGGCGCGGTGGTGACCGAGGTCACCGCCATCTGCGAGTACCTGGAAGAGATCACGCCGCATCCGCCGCTGATCGGCGCGAACGCCGAGGAGCGCGCCAACACCCGCATGTGGACCCGCAGAGTCGACCTCAAGGTCTGCGAGCCGCTGGCCAATGGCTTCCGCTTCGCTGAGGGCCTGGCGATGTTCGAACCGCGCATGCTGTGCGTGCCAGAGGCCGCGCCCGGCCTGAAGGCCATGGCCCAGGATGGCGTGGCCTGGTTGGAAGCCAACATGGTCGGCCCCTGGATCGCGGGCGGCCGCTTTACGCTGGCCGACATCCTGCTGTTCGCCTTCCTCGACTTCGGGGGCGTGGTGGGTCAGCCGCTGGACCCGAAGTTTGCCCGGATCGGCGACTGGTTCGCCCGGGTGAAGGCGCGGCCCAGCGCGGCGGCCAGCGCCTGACGTTTTCCTTTCCCGCCTCCGGCGGGAGAGGGGGACCGCGCCCTCCGGGTCGCTTGGCGACCCGGCCCCCCTCGCTTCGCGATCCACCCCCAGCGGGGGTGGAAAGAGGGCGTGGTGGAGAGGGTAAGCCTCAAGCTCGGCGGTTCGATCGGCCGCCCCAGGACGCAGTGGATGGGGCTTGCCCTCTCCACCACCCGCTCTCCGGCGGGCGGTCCCCCTCTCCCGCTGCGCGGGAAAGGAAGGGGGATCACCCCACCTTGCGGTCGCGGCCTTCCCAGTAGGGCTTGCGCAGCTCGCGGCGCAGCACCTTGCCGGACGGGTTGCGGGGCAGGGCGTCGATGAAGTCCACGGACTTCGGCGCCTTGTAGGCGGCGATCCGCTCGCGGGCGTAGGCGATGATCGCCGCGGGGTCGGGCGCCTCGCCCGCCGCGCGCACGACGATGGCCTTCACCGCCTCGCCCCAGCGTTCGTCCGGCACGCCGATCACGGCGGCGTCCGCCACGCCCGGACAGCCCAGGATCGCGTTCTCCACCTCGGCCGGATAGACGTTCTCGCCGCCCGAGACGATCATGTCCTTCACCCGGTCGTGGACGAAGAAGAAGCCGTTCGCGTCCATGAACCCGGCGTCGCCCGTCCGCAGCCAGCCGTCGGGCCGGATGGTCTCGGCGGTGGCCTCCGGCCGGTTCCAGTAGCCGGCCATGACGATCGGCCCACGGATCTCGATCTCGCCGATCTCGCCCTGGGGGACTTCGACACCCTGCTCGTCGGCGATGCGCGTCTCCAGGGTCGTCCAGGGCCGCCCGCAGCTCCGCAGCAGCTCGCCCGCGTGCTCGGCGGGCGCCAGGGTCGTGCCCGCGCCGGTGGTCTCGGTCATGCCGTAGAACTGGATGAAGCCGCAGCCGAAGGTCTTCGTGGCCTTGGCCAGCACGGCCTCGGAGATCGGCGAGGCGCCGTAGGAGACGGTCTTCAGGCTGGAGAAGTCGGCGTCCTCGACGCCCGGCGTCTGCAGGATGGCGTTGATCATCACCGGGGCCAGGAAGACGTGCGCCACCCGCTGCTCGCCGAACGCCTTCAGCACGGCGGCGGGCGCGAACTCGGCCTGCAGCACGATCCGTCCGCCGGCGGCCAGCCCCGAGAAGCTGATGTTGGTTCCGGCCACGTGGAACATGGGCATCAGGATCAGCACCGTGTCGTCGGCGCCGTAGGCGAAGCCCTCCACAACATGCCGCAGGCGCAGGAAGGCCGAGTAGTTGGCGTTCGACAGTCGCACGCCCTTGGGCAGGCCGGTGGTGCCCGAAGTATAGAGCTGCAGGACGTCGTCGGTCGGTTCGGGCGCCTCCAGCTTCGGTGCGGGCGCGGCGTCGCGTAAGCGCGCGTAGCTGGCGAACGTCGGGTGCTCGCCGCCGACCGCGATCACCTGGACCGGCCGGCCGGCGTGTTCCGCCACCGTCACCGCGCACTCGAAGAATTCGGGCGTCACGAAGAAGACGCTGGCGCTGGAGTCCTTCAGGATGAAGGCGATCTCGGGCACGGCGAGGCGCGAGTTGATCGGCGCGAAACAGGCCCGCGCCTTGGCCACGCCGAAGAAGATTTCGTACCAGGCCTCGGACGGCCGCCCCAGCCACGCCACCCGGTCGCCCGGCTTCACGCCGGCCTGCTGCAGCAGGCCCGCCACCTGGTCCGACCGCCGGTTCAGCTCGGCATAGGTCAGGTCGCGCCCTTCGAAGTGGACCGCGACCTTGTCGCCCCGGTCGCGCCCATGGACGGTCGCGATGTCGGTCAGTTGCTTGATCGGGTCGTCGGCCATGCCTGCAATTTCGCTCCCAGCAGGCTTCTCGGGCCTGTCTCCGGCGATTGCTAACCGATCGGTCGTCCGTCAACAAACCTGACGTCAGGTGACGGTCGTGCGGATGCGGAACTCCGGCGCCTCGAACGCCTTGGTTTCCAGCACCTCGCGCAGGATCTCCACCGCGTCCCAGACGTCGGTGTGGCTGAGGTAGAGCGGGGAGAAGCCGAAGCGGGCGATGTCCGGCTCGCGGAAGTCGCCGACCACGCCGCGCGCGATCATCGCCTGGACCAGGGCGTAGCCGTCCGGATGGGCGAATGAGACGTGCAGGCCGCGCCGGTCCATGTCGCGCGGCCCGGTCAGCACCAGGCCGTGGCCGGCGCAGCGGCTCTCCACCAGGTCGATGAACAGCCGGCACAGCGACAGGCCCTTCGCCTCGACGGCCCTTGGGTTCGCCTCCAGCTGCAGGTCCAGCCCGGCTTCCAGCGCCGCCAGGCCCAGGATCGGCGGGGTGCCACACAGCATGGCGCGGATATCGGCGGAGGGGCGGTAACGATCCTCGAAGGCGAACGGCTGGGCGTGGCCCATCCAGCCCGACAGCGGCGAGCGGATCTGCGCCTGATGCCGCTCGGCCACGAACAGGAACGCCGGCGCTCCGGGCCCGCCGTTCAGATACTTGTAGCTGCAGCCCACCGCGAGGTCGGCGCCCGCGCCGTTCAGGTCGCAGGCCACGGCGCCGGCCGTGTGGCACAGGTCCCAGACCATCAGGGCGCCCTTCGCCTGCACGGCGGCCGTGACCGCGGCCATGTCCCAGCGGCGGGCGGTCTTGTAGTGCACGTGGGTGAGGACGACGGCGGCGGTGTCGTCGTCGACGGCGTCCAGCACCGCCTCCGGCGGCGGCGCCTTCAGCGTGGCGCCCGCCGTCGCGCAGACGCCCTCCAGCACATAGACGTCGGTCGGGAAATTGCCGCTCTCGGTGACGATCGTCTTCCGCCCCGGGCGCAGTGACAGCGCCCCGGCCGCCAGCTTGAAAAGGTTCACCGAGGTCGAGTCGGCTACGGCGACCTCGTTCGGCTCAGCCCCAATCAGCCGGGCCACCTTGCCGCCCAGCCGCTGCGGCGCCTCGATCCAGCCGGCGGCGTTCCAGCTGGTGATCAGGCCCTGGCCCCACTCCTGGCGGACGGTGCGTTCGACGCGCTCGGCGGCCGCGCGGGGCAGGGGACCCAGGGAGTTGCCGTCCAGGTAGATGAGCCCCTCGGGCAGCTCAAAGGCGTCACGGAATCGCGCCAGGGAATCGGCGGCGTCCAGGGCTTCGGCGTCTGCGCGGTCCATGGCGCGGGTTCTAGCCGCCGCGTTGCGATGCGGAAAGGACGCCGGCCTGCGGCCATGCTTAGATGCTTTCGAACAACGGGAATGGCGGGCGCAAGACCCGCGGGGAGAGACACCATGAACCCTTGGCGCAAGCTGGCGCTGGCCTCGACGGCCGCGATCCTCCTGGCGGGCGGCGGCGATCCCGCCTTCGCCCAGCGCAAGGCCCCCGCGGCCGCGCAGGCCCAGAAGCCGGCCCCCTGGCCCGGCCTGCCGCCCGGCGCGACCGAAGAGTACATGACGCTCCGTGACGGCGTCCGCCTGGGCGCCAACGTCTTCAAGCCCGAGGGCAAGGGCCCCTGGCCGGTGGTGCTGTCGCGCACGCCCTACATCAAGGACGGCCGCATCGATCCGGAGAAGGACCCGAAGGGCGTCAAGAACCGCGAGAACCTGGTCAAGCAGGCCAGGCGCTACACCGACGCCGGCTACGTCTATGTGCTGCAGGACGTGCGCGGGAAGGGGCGGTCCCAGGGCTTCTACACCGCCTTCGAGAACGACATCGAGGATGGCTACGACGCGGTGGAATGGGCGGCGACCCAGCCCTGGAGCAACGGCAAGGTGGGCATGACCGGCGGCTCGGCCCTGGGCATCACCGCCAACTCCGCCGCGCTGGCCGCCCCGCCGCACCTGAAGGCGGCCTATGTGGTCGTCGCCCCCGCCGACCGGCTCTCGTACAGCTATCCGGGCGGGGTCCTAAAGGAGAAGGACACTATCGGCTGGCTGGCGGGGCAGGGCATTCCCGAGGAGACCCTGAACAAGACCCGCGGCCGCTCGCTGGACGACGTGAGCTGGAACCGCGTGGCGATGACCGCGAACCGCAAGTACATCCAGATCCCGATCTACAACGTCGGCGGCTGGTACGACATCTTCAACGGCGGCACGGTCGACAACTTCGAATACCTGCAGAACCACGGCGCGCCCGGGGCCCGGGGCAATCAGAAGCTGCTGATGGGTCCGTTCGGCCACGGCGCGCTCACGGGCGACCTGGCCTATCCGGGCTCGGACCGGCTGGCGCTGGGCGGCGACCAGGAGATCCGCTGGTTCGACCACTGGCTGAAGGGCCAGGACAACGGGATCATGGACGAGCCGCCGGTCCAGTACTTCATGATGGCCGGCGCCCGGAAGGACGCCTATTCGCCCAAGAACCGGATGCTGACCTCGGCCAACTGGCCGCTGGCCTATCGCGAGGTGCGCTACTACCCGACGCGCGACAACGGCCTGTCGGCCAAGCCGGCGACCGACGATGAGCGGAAGGTCAGCTACCGCTTCGATCCCGCCGACCCGGTGAAGACCTTCGGCGGCGCGAACCTGACGTTCGAGAAGGGGCCCGACGACCAGCGCCAGGTCGGCCAGCGCCAGGATTACCTGCGCTTCCAGACCCCGGTCCTGGACAAGGACGTGGCCATCGCCGGGCCGGTGAAGGTGGAGCTCTACGCCGCCACCGACGGGCCGGACACCGACTTCGTGGCCAAGCTGGTGGACGTCTATCCGGACGGCTACGAGGCCCTGGTTCTGGATGCGCCGATCCGGGCGAAGTTCCGCAATGGGCGGCTGCCCGAGGATATCCGGATGATGACGCCCGGCGCGCCCGAGAAGCTGGTCATCGACCTGTGGCCCACGGCGATCACCTTCGAGAAGGGCCACCGCATCGCGCTGCACATCTCCTCGTCCAACGCGCCGCGCTTCGAGGTGAACCCCAACACCGGCGAGGCGCCCGGCCTGGGCAAGCTGAAGCCGCGGGTGGCGACCAACACCATCTTCATGGACGCGGCCCATCCGACCGCCATCGTCCTGCCGGTGGTCTACCCGTCCGACCTCAAGTAGGCGGGTCCGGCGCGTCGGGATCGGACGCGGCGGGCTCGTCGTCCTGGCCCTGGCCGTACTCGTGCGCTCGGCGGTCCCAGCCGGAGCCGTACTCCCGGCGGTCCTCGCCCTGCTGCGAGCCGTAGCGTTCGCGTTCCCAGGCGTCGCGCTCGCCTTCGCCGTGGCCGCCGGGCGGGTCTTTGGGATCCTGCGTCACCATAGCGGTTCAACGGACGTGCGCCTGGGCCGTTCCAGGGCTAGGGTGCCTTTGGGAACAGGAATTCGCACGTGACAGATCAGGACGAGGCCGCCGCGCTGGCTGCGGCGTTGACGGGCATGTTCCGTTCGCTGGAATCGCGCCCGGTCCCGGAACACATCCAGCTTGTGGTGGATCAGCTCGACGCCGCCGGCGCGGAGGCGTTCACGCCGTGCCCATCACACTCATCGTTTCCAGAGCCATGACATCGGTCGCGTCGTCCGCGTCCATGATCTTCAGCAGTCTCGCCCGGGCCCGGTTCACCCGGCTCTTGATGGTGCCCAGCGCGCAGCCACAGATTTCCGCCGCCTCCTCGTAGGAAAGGCCGGCCGCGCCCACCAGGATCAGCGCCTCGCGGTGCTCGACCGGAAGTTGCTGCAGCGCCGCCTGCAGCGCGCGGATCGCCACGCTCCAGTCCTGGGTCGGCGGGGTCTTCAGGGTGCTGGCATACTCGCCCTGTTCGTCGCGCACCTCGCGGCGCCGGCGCAGGACGTTCGTGTAGTAGGTGTTCCGCAGGATGGTGAAGAGCCAGGCCCGCAGGTTGGTGCCCGGCTCGAACTTGTCGCGATTGGACCAGGCCTTGATCAGGGTGTCCTGGACCAGGTCGTCGGCGTCGGAGCCGTTGTGGCTCAGCGACCAGGCGAACGCCCGCAACGCCGGAATCAGGCCGACGACCTCGTCGCGCCAACTTGTGCTGGATTCCATCCCATCCCCTAAAAGCTTCCGGCCGCCCAGACCGGACACAAACGCCTACCACCAGCGAGGGTTGAACGGGCCTCCCGGCGATCCGTTCCGGAGAATTCGGAACCCGGATGCGGAAAGAACGTTCGCGTCCGACATCGTCCGTGTCGAAAGACTCGGCGCACCCATTGTGGCGTTCTGGTTTCGTCCCCACATTCGCTGGAGGGCGCCGAGGCCAAGCTTTCGGCATGTGAGGGGAGTTTGCATGCGCAGCACCGATCGTCCGGACGACCGCGCGCGGTTGCAGGAACAGACTTCCGTCATCGACGCCCTGGCGCGCTATCGCCGCGTGCGACGCGCCACCGAGAGCCTGACCCGGTCGCTGACGCCCGAGGACATGGCCGCTCAGTCCATGCCGGACGCCAGCCCGACCAAGTGGCACCTGGCGCACACCACCTGGTTCTTCGAGACGCTCCTGCTGACGCCGCACCTGCCGGGCTACCGGGTGTTCGATCCGAAGTTCGGCTATCTGTTCAACTCCTACTACGAGGCCATCGGTCCGCGGCAGCCCCGCCCGGCCCGTGGCCTGATCACCCGCCCGTCGGCGGCCGACGTGCTGGCCTATCGGGCGCATGTGGACGCGGGGATGGAGCGCCTGCTGTCGGGCGGCGTGGGCGATCTGGCCGATCTGCTGGAGCTGGGCCTGGCGCACGAGGAGCAGCACCAGGAGCTGGTGCTGATGGACATCCTCCACCTCTTCGCCCAGTCGCCCCTGGCCCCGGCCTTCGCGCCACCCAGGACCGCGCCGGCCGGCGAGCCCGCCCAGCCGCTGGGCTATGTGGGCTTCCCCGGCGGCCTGGTGGAGATCGGCCACGACGGGCCCAAGGCCGGGCAGGGAGGGTTCGCGTTCGACAACGAGGGGCCGCGCCACCGCGTGTGGCTGGAGCCGTTCCGGCTGGCAGACCGGCTGGTGACTAACGCCGAGTGGCTGGCCTTCATGGCCGACGACGGCTACGCGCGCCCCGAGTTCTGGCTGTCCGAGGGCTGGGCCCTGGTCCGCGAAGAGGGCTGGCGCGCGCCGGTCTACTGGCGGGAGACGCCCGACGGCTGGCGGGCCATGGGTCTGAACGGCCTGCGCCCGCTGGACCCCGCCCAGCCGGTCAGCCACCTCAGCTACTTCGAGGCCGACGCCTACGCCGCCTGGGCCGGCGCCCGGCTGCCCACCGAGGCGGAATGGGAGCATGCCGCGACCGGCTTGCCCGTGCAGGGGAATTTCCTGGGGTCCGGCCGCCTGGACCCGCAGGCCGCTCCGGCCGGCCAGGGCCTGCGCCAGATGTTCGGCGACCTCTGGGAATGGACCCGCAGCGCCTACCTGCCTTACCCGCGCTTCCGGGCCGCCCAGGGCGCCGTGGGAGAATACAACGGCAAGTTCATGTCGGGGCAGTTCGTCCTGCGCGGCGGGGCCTGCGTGACGCCCACCGGCCACACGCGGGCGACCTATCGCAACTTCTTCTATCCGCACCAGCGCTGGATGTTCTCCGGCCTGCGCCTGGCGCTGGACGGGGCCGGGGACGACGCGGGGGTCTCGGACTTCGAGGCCGATGTGGTCGCGGGGCTGTCCAGGCCGCACAAGGCCGTGCCGCCCAAGCACTTCTACGACGCCGAGGGCTCCGAGCTCTTCGAGGCGATCACCGAACTCGAGGAATACTATCCCACCCGCACCGAGGTCGCCCTGTTGCAGGCGGCCGCCGGCGAGATCGCGGCCCGTATCCCCGACGGCGCGGCCCTGGTCGAGTTCGGCTCGGGCGCCAGCACCAAGACCCGGATCGTGCTCGACGCCGCGCCGCAGCTGGCGGTCTACGCGCCCATCGACATCAGCGCCTCGGCGCTGGAGGGGGCGGCCAAGGCGATCCGCGCCGACTATCCGGGCCTGGTCGTCGCCCCGCTGCGCGACGACTTCACCAATGCGCTACGCCTGCCGGAAGAGACCGAGGGTCGGCCCGTGGTGGGCTTCTTCCCGGGCTCCACCATCGGTAACTTCACGCCGGACGAGGCCCGGGCCTTCCTGGTGGGTGCGCGCCGCCTGCTGGGCGAGGGCGCGGCGTTCCTGGTGGGGATGGACCTGGTGAAGGATCCGGCGGTCCTGGTGGCCGCCTACGACGACGCCAAGGGGGTCACCGCGGCGTTCAACAAGAACCTGCTGGCCCGGATCAACCGGGAGCTGGGCGGCGACTTCGACCTGGACGCCTTCGCGCATCGCGCCGTCTGGAACGCCGCGGAGAGCCGGATCGAGATGCACTTGGTCAGCCTCGGGGACCAGGTCGCCTATGCGGCCGGCCAGGCCTTCCGCTTCGCCGAGGGCGAGACCATCCACACCGAGAACTCGTACAAATTCACGTTCGAGCGCGTCGCGACCCTGGCGGCCGAGGCGGGATGGAAGCTGGAGCAGCGATGGGCCAGCGAGGACCCAGCCTTCGGCATGGTGCTGCTGCGGGCCTGATCGTCAGCCTGCTTCGCATCGCTCAACCCAGCGGCTCGTCATCCCCGGCATGTCCGGGGGATCGATTGGGCTGGGCGATGAAGAGGATGTTGGTCGGAAGCCGTGCGCCCAGCCCTGCTCACAGCCCAATGGGTGGCCCGAACACGTCGGGCCATGACCATCAAAGGGCGGAGTTTGCTCAGGCGAAAACGAACGCCGGTGAGGGCGTCCGCTTCCGATCGGGCGATCGATGAAACCTAGGGCTTAGCTTTCGCGGCCGCGGGTGCGACCGCCACCGCGGGAGGCTTCGCCGCCCTTGCGGCCGGCCTGGGCCGCGAGATCGCGGTCCTTGGCGAAGCTGCGCTTCTCGCTGGGTACGCTGGCGCCGCCCTTGCGGGCGATCTCACGACGGCGTTCGGGGTTCATGGCGGCGAATCCGCGACGTGCGCGGGGCTTGCCGGTGTCGACGGTGGGCATGGAGGGGGGTCTCCTCGTAGGGGCTTGCGGTGTGGCTAACCCCCGAGGTAGGGCCAAGGTTGCGTTAAGACCTGCGACTTATTCGCGGCGGAGCGCCTCGATGGGGTCCAGGCGGGCCGCGCGCCACGACGGATAGGCCCCGAAGACCAGCCCCACGACCACCGAAAATCCCAGCGCCAGCGGCCCCGCCCAGGCCGGCACCGCCGCCGGCCACTGGCCCAGCTTGGCGATCGCGAACGCCCCCAGCACGCCGATGGTGAGCCCGATCAGGCCGCCCACCAGGGAGAGCGCGACCGACTCCAGGGCGAACTGGATCAGGATATGCGACCGCTTGGCGCCCACGGCCATCCGCAGGCCGATCTCCCGCGTCCGCTCGGTCACGGCCACCAGCATGATGTTCATGATGCCGACCCCGCCCACCACCAGCGAGACCCCGGCCACCGCCGCCAGCAGGACCGTGAACGTTCCCACGGCCTGTTGGCTGGCCTCCAGGATCGACGCCATGTTCTGGGTCTGGAAGTCGTCGTCGTCGCCCTGGCGGATCTTGTGCTGGTCGCGCAGCAGGTTGGTGACGTCCTCCTGGACCCGGTCCAGGCTCTCCTCGTCGACAGCCTTCACATAGATCGTCTGGACGCTGTCGCCGCGGCTGCGGCGGCCCGCGATCCGCGACCGAACCGCGCTCAGCGGACCCAGCACCACGTCGTCCTGGTCCTGGCCGAAGCCGGCCTGTCCCTTGGACTCCAGCACGCCGATCACTTCGAACGGGACGGTGCGCACCCGCACGCGGCGGCCGATGGGGTCGCTGTCGCCCCACAGCTCCTTGGCCACCGTCGGGCCCACCACCAGCACCTTGCGGCCCTGGCGCGCCTCGTTCTCGTCGAACATGCGCCCCGACGCGATCTTCAGGTCGCGGGCGATCAGGTAGTCGGGGGTCACGCCCTGGATCTGGGTGTTCCAGTTCGCCCCGTCCGCGGCGAGCTGGGCCTGGCCGCGCACCAAGGGCGCCACGGCGGCCACGTTCTCCACCTGCTTGGCGATGGCCTGGGCGTCGCCGTCGCGCAGCGAGACGCCGGCGCCCGCCGCCTGGGACACCGGGCCCCGCTGGAAGTTCGGCGTCACGATGATCAGGTTCGAGCCCAGGCCCGAGATCGCCTGGGTCACCCGCTGCTGCGCGCCCAGGCCGATGGAGGTCATCATCACCACCGCCGCCACGCCGATCACCACGCCCAGCGAGGTCAGCACGCTGCGCATGGGGTGGGCGACGATGGCGCCCAGGGCGAAGCGGACCAGTTCGAAAGACCTCATGCCGGCCGCCCCCGCTCGTCCGAGACGATCAGGCCGTCGCGGAACGAGACCCGCCGGTGCGCCATTTCGGCCACCTCCGGATCGTGGGTGACGATGGCCAGGGTCAGGCCGCCGGCGTTCAGCTCCTCGAACAGCGCCAGCACTTCCTCGCCCGTCTGGGTGTCCAGCGCCCCCGTGGGCTCGTCGGCCAGCAGCAGGTCGGGCTTGTTGGCGAGGCCGCGGGCGATGGCGACCCGCTGCTGCTGCCCGCCCGAGAGCTGGGTGGGCCGGTGGCCCATGCGCGAGCCCAGGCCCACGCGCTCCAGCAGCTCTGCGGCGCGCGCGCGACGGTCCTTCGGCGACAGGCCGGCGTAGATCATCGGCAGCTCGACGTTCTGCAGCGCCGTCAGCCGCGGCAGCAGCTGGAAGGACTGGAACACGAAGCCGATCCGGCGCCGGCGGAAGTCGGCCAGTTCGTCGTCGGTGAAATGGCCCACGTCCTCGCCCTCGAAGCCGTAGGTTCCGTCCGTGGGCCTGTCGAGCCCACCCAGGATGTTCATCAGGGTGGATTTCCCCGAGCCGGACGGCCCGATCACCGCCACGTACTCGCCGCGCGCGATCTGGAGGCTGACGCCGGCCAGGGCCGCGACCTCTTCCTCGCCCATGACGTAGACCTTCCGCAGGTCGTGGATGTCGATCATCGGCTCCAAGGCCTACATCCGGACCCGCACGCCGCCGCCGGCGCCGGGCGGGCCGCCCATCGCCCCGCCGACCTGGGCCTTGGGCCGGGGCCCACCGCCGATGATCAGCTGGTCGCCGGGCTTCAGCTCGCGGCTGACGACCTCGGTGAACGAGCCGTCCGTGGCGCCCACGCGCACCGCGATCGGCACGGGCTTCTTGTCGCGCAGCACATAGACGGTTCCGCCGCGCAGGCCGCCGGCCCGGCCGCCGCCGCGCCCCTGGGCCATGGCGGCGCGCAGGGCGGCCAGCTTGGCCTTCTGGTCGGGGCGGAGCAGGGGCTCCAGCTTGGCCAGGGCCTCGTTCATCGGCTTGGCGATGGCCTCGCGCATCCCGCCGGGGTTGCCGGCCGCCGCGGCGCGCGCGGCCTGCATCTTGCCGCGCAGCTCGGCCTGGATCGGCGCCCAGGCCTTCTGCTGCTTCGCGTCCAGGTCCAGCTGCTCGACCACCCGGGCGGCCCCGCCTTGTCGGCTGCCCCCCTGGCGATTGGCGCCGCCCGCGCCGGGACCGCCTCCGAGCCCGGGCGCGCCGACCATCACGCCGCCGCCACGGCTATTGCCGCCCTTGTCCTCGGTCGGCGGGCTCCAGCGCAGGGCCTGCGCCGGGACCTTCATCACGTTGCGCCGGGTGTCGATGATGATGTCGGCGTTGGCGGTCATGCCGGGCAGCAGCTTGCGCTGCGGATTGTCCGCCTCCGCGATGACGGTATAGCTGACCACGTTCTGCTCGGTGGTGGGCTGCTTGCGCACCTGGGTCAGGATGCCCTCGTAGGTGTCGTCCGGGAACGCGTCGACGGTGAAGCGCACCATCTGGCCCTCCTGGAGCTGGCCCACGTCGGCCTCGTCGACCGAGATCTTCACCTCCACCTTCGACAGGTCCTGGGCGATGGTGAACAGCACCGGGGCCTGCAGGCTGGCGGCGACTGTGTTGCCAGGCTCGACCTTGCGATCGACGACGATGCCGTCGATGGGCGCCACGATGGTGGTCCGGCCCAGATCGACCTGCTGGCTGCGCAAGGCGGCGCGGCTCTGGGTCACGCGCGACGCGGCGGCCGACACGTTGGCCCGCGCCACCTTCAGGGCCGCGGTGGCCTGGTCCAGGGTCGTGGGCGCGTACCAGCCCTGATCCACCAGGGTCTTCTTGCGATTGTAGTCGGCCTGGGCGTTGTCCAGCGTCGCCTGGGCCTGGCGCACCGCCGCCTGGCCGGCGGTGATGTCGGCCTGCCCCTGGGCCACGCGCGACTGGTAGGTCTGCGGGTCGAGGACGGCCATGACCTGACCGGCCGTCACCTCGTCGTTGAAGTCCACCAGCACCTTGGTCACCTGGCCGGAGATCTGCGAGCCCACGTCCACGGTGATCAGGGCCTGCAGGCTTCCCGAGGCCGAGACCGAGCGGGTGACGTCGCCCTGCTCGACGGCGCCCAGGCGATAGGGGTCCTTCTCGGGCTTGGGCCGCATCTGCCAGCCGACGATGGCGGCGACGATCAGCACCACGACGCCCAAGGTGATCCAGGCGGCGCGGGGGATGTGGAAAGTGCGGCGGCGGGAAGCTGAGTTCAGGCTCATGTTGTTCCAAGTATCGAAGGGCCCGGATGAACCCGCCGTGACTAGGCATTACCGGCGTTGCGAGGCGATTTCATTTTCGTTGCGACGCCGCCCTCAAAACGCCCGGTGCGGTCGGCGGCGTCTGGCCTGGCGCGTCAGAGCGGCAGATGGACCCTTGCCGTGAGGCCGCCGCCGACGCGGTTGACCAGGCTCACGTCGCCGCCGTGGCCGCGGGCGATCGAGCGCACCACCGCCAGGCCCAGGCCGATGCCGCCGGTCTGGCGGCTGCGCGACGGCTCGCGGCGGTAGAAGGGTTCGAACACCTTCTCCGCGTCCTTTTCCGGGATGCCCGGGCCGTCGTCCTCGATCTCCACCACGGCGTGGCCGTCGTGCTGGAAGACCCGCGCCCGCGCCTGGCCGCCGAACTTCACGGCGTTCTCCAGCAGGTTGGCGATCAGGCGGCGCAGCGCCATCGGGTCGCCCTCCAGGACCACCTTCTCGCCGGGCTCGACCTCGGTGCTGGCGCCCGTCTCGGCCATCTCGTCGCACAGGCTCTCGACCAGGGACGACAGCTCCAGCGGCGTCCGCTCGCCGGCCTTCGTGGCGTCACGCACGAAGGTGAGGGTGGCGGTGATCATCTCCTCCATCTGGTCCAGGTCGGAGGCGTACTTGGCCCGCTGCTCCTCAGGCAGGCTCTCGATCCGGAAGCGCAGGCGGGTCAGGGGTGTGCGCAGGTCGTGGGCGATGGCGCCCACCATGGCCGTGCGGTCCTCCACGTAGCGGCGCAGGCGCCCCTGCATCTCGTTGAAGGCGCGGGCGGCGGTGGCCACCTCGGCGGGACCCTTGATCTCCAGCGGCGGCGCGCGGGGATCGCGGCCCAGCCGCTCGGCGGCGTCGGCGAACACCTGGATGGGCTGGGACAGGCGCCGGGCGTAGATCCACGCCACCGGCGACATGGCCAGGGCGGAAAGGGCGAACCAGATGGCGACGCGCTGCTGCCAGTCGCTGAGCCCAAAGCCGGCTTCCGGATGTACCACCTTCCAGCGGCCGTCGGCCTGGCGGACACCCACCTGGAACGGCGAGATCAGGAAATGCTCTTCGTCGCTCATGCCGGCGCGGGCGACCCGGTCGCGGATGATGCGGCCCACGCGGCGGTCGGAAAGCGGCCCCCGTTCGCCGGCGATGACCACCTCGGACGGGCGCACGCCGAGGTTCTCGGCGATCTTGTCGCGGATGGCCGGAATGCTCTTGCCTTCCAGCACCGGCGACGGCGGCCGGTCGCGAAGGGCCAGCAGCAGCGGCTTGCGCTCGGTGAAGGTCGGCGCCGCCCCGTGGAAGGTCTGCTCGATCTCGGAGACGCGGTAGAAGTCCGGGGCCGGCGGGGGGAGGAGGAAGAGCAGCAGGGTGCTCATCACCCAGGCCGCCACCAGCGTCAGGCTGGTCAGCGTCAGCAGCTGGACCAGCAGCGGCGCCGTGGGCCGGCCGAACGACTTCACGCCCGTTTCACCTTGCCGAAGGGCGTCACGCCCGTTTCACCTTGCCGAAGGGCGTCACGCCCGTTTCACCTTGGCTGTGAACATGTAGCCCTCGTTGCGGATCGTGCGGATCAGGTCGTGGCCGCCGCCGCCGTCGTCCAGCTTACGCCGCAACCGGCTGATCTGCACGTCGATGGCGCGGTCGAAGGCGTCCGAGTCGGGGCCGCGCGCGAACTCCAGCAACTGGTCGCGGGTCAGCACCCGCTGCGGCCGCTCCACGAAGGCGCGCAGCAGCGAGAACTCGCCGGAGCTGAGATTGACCACCACGCCGGCCGGCGAGCGGAGTTCGCGCCGCACCAGGTCCAGCCGCCAGCCGGCGAACTCGCACCCCGCGCCCAGGACGCCGCCGGTGGTCCGCTGCTCGGCCCGGCGCAGCACGGCCCGGACCCGCGCCAGCAGTTCGCGCGGGTTGCAGGGCTTGGCCAGGTAGTCGTCGGCGCCCAGTTCGAGACCCACGATCCGGTCGGTGTCCTCGCCCATGGCCGACAGCATGATGATCGGCGGCGCGGCCTCGGTGGTGGTCAGGCGGCGGCACACGGCCAGGCCGTCCTCGCCGGGCATCATGATGTCCAGCACGATCAGGTCCACGGGGCCGCGCTCCAGCACGCGCTCCATCTCCTGGGCGTCGGCGGCGGTCTCGACCTTGTAGCCGTGCTTGCCGAGGAAATCGGACACCACGTCGCGGATGCCCGGGTCGTCATCGACCATCAGGATTCGAGCCCCGGCCCCGGCCATGTCAGTCGCTAGCTCCATGGGCGCCAGATTGGTCGCCGGCCGTAACGTGCAAATGTCTCACTTGAAACCGAGGCGTCCCAATCAAGGCCAGGCCGCTCATCCGTCGGCCAGCACGTCGTCGGCGACGAACGGGTTTGTCTTCCGTTCCTGGCCGAAACTGGACATCGGTCCATGCCCTGGCACGAAGCGCACATCGTCGCCCAGCGGCCACAGTTTTCCGGTGATGGCGTCGATCAGATCCTGATGATTCCCCCTCGGGAAATCGGTCCGGCCGATGCTGCCCTGGAACAGCACGTCGCCCACCTGCGCGAACCGCGCCTGGCGGTGGAAGAACACCACGTGGCCGGGGGTGTGGCCGGGGCAGTGGATGACCTCGAACTCGGTCTCGCCCAGCGTCACTCTGTCGCCGTCGTTGAGCCACCGGTCCGGCGTGAACGGCCGGGCTTCGGGCATGCCCCACTTGGCGCCTGAGGTCCCGATGTCGTCGATCCAGAACTGGTCGTCGGGGTGCGGGCCCTCGATGGGAACGCCCGTCAGCTCCTTGATCGCCTGCGTGCCGCCCGCGTGGTCCAGGTGGCCGTGGGTGATCCAGATCTTTTCCAGGGTCAGCCCGTTCTCCTCGAGCGTCGCCATCAGCCGGGGGACTTCGCCGCCGGGATCGATGATCGCCGCCTTCATCGTCTTCACGCACCAGACGATGGTGCAGTTCTGCTGGAGCGGGGTGACCGGCGCGATCATCGCGCGGATGGGCAGGGGCGGGGCAGGGGCGTTCATGTCGGCCCTATGATCGGGGGTCGCGGCCCATAAGAAAAGGCCCGGGAGCGATCCCGGGCCTTTCCGTCGTGTCTTATTCCGCGCCCGGGAAGGGCGGCACGGGCTGCGGTGGCGCGTCGGCGTCCAGCTCGTGGACCTCGGGCGACCCGTGGGCCACGTGGCTCTTGCGGTAGCCGTAGCTGAAGTAGACCAGCAGGCCGATCGCCGCCCAGGCGACGAACATCAGCTGCGTTTCGCTGGGCAGGCTCACGAAGAGGTAGATGCACCCGATCGCCGCCAGCGGGGCCACGACCACCACGGCCGGGGTCCGGAACGGACGGGCCCGGTTCGGGTCGGTCCGGCGCAGCACCAGCACGGCGATGGCCACCATGGCGAAGGCGAACAGCGTCCCCGAGTTCGAGATGTCCGCCAGGATCCCCACCGGGAAGAAGGCGGCGAACAGGGCCACGAAGACACCGGTGATGATGGTGATCACGTGCGGCGTCTTGAACTTCGGGTGGACCTTCGAGAGCACCGGCGGCAGGAGGCCGTCGCGGCTCATGACGAAGAAGATCCGGGTCTGTCCGAACATCATCATCAGGATGACCGAAGGCAGGGCCAGGCCGGCCGCGAGGCCGATCAGGTTGCCGATCTGCGGCCAGCCGATGGAGCGCAAGGTCCAGGCCAGGGCTTCCTTCGAGCAGACCACCTTGGCGTCGGCGAGGCTGGCGCAGGCGGCGGTGAGTTCCGGGCTGCCGGGACGCAGGCCGACGCCGGCGGCGTCCGTGACGGGCTGGGCCCCCACGGTGCCGATCACGCCCGAGGCGACCAGGATGTAGAAGATGGTGCAGACGCCCAGCGAGCCGATCAGGCCGATGGGCATGTTCCGCTGCGGGTTCTTCGTCTCCTCGGCGGCGGTCGAGACCGCGTCGAAGCCGACATAGGCGAAGAAGATCGAGGCGGCCGCGGCCGAGACGCCGGCGAAGCCCAGGGGCATGAACGGGTCGAAGTTCTCCATCTTGATGACCGGCACGGCCAGCACGATGAAGAGCATCAGCGCCGCGACCTTGATGGCCACCAGGAAGGCGTTGACCGTGGCCGACTCCCGCGTGCCGATCACCAGCAGCGCGGTCACCAGCAGGGCGATGCCCATGGCCGGAAGGTTGACCATCCCGCCGTCGAAGGGCCCGCGGACGAGCAGGTCCGGTATGTCGATGGAAAGCGCGTTCTCCAGCAGGCCGACCACATAGCCGGACCAGCCTACCGACACGGCGCCGGCGGCGACCGCGTATTCCAGGATCAGCGCCCAGCCGACCATCCAGGCCAGCAGTTCGCCCATCACGGCGTAGCTGTAGGTGTAGGCCGAGCCGGAAACCGGCACCATGGCCGCCATCTCAGCGTAGCAGAGCGCCGCCACCGCGCAGACGAAGCCTGCAATGATGAAGGCCAGGATCATGCCGGGCCCCGCCTTCTGGGCGGCCTCGGCGGTCAGGACGAAGATCCCGGTGCCGATGATGGCCCCGATGCCCAGCATGGTGAGCTGGAACGGCCCGAGCGACCTGTGGAGCGACTTCTTTTCGGCCGTGGCCAGGATCGCGTCGAGCGGCTTAACGCGCCACATATATTCCTCCGAACGGCGGCCCCCGAGCCGCCATGTCCCAAAATTGGCGCGACCGTGGCGTGGTTGTGCCCTTGCGGTCAAGCGCCAACGGCCTACGGCGTTTCCCCTCCGCCCCGGCGCGCGCTAGACGCCGGGGAATGCTGCCCGTCCACGAGGCCCTGCCTGAACTGAAGGCGTCGCTGCGCGCAGGCGTCGCCGCCGTGCTCGTGGCGCCGCCCGGCGCGGGTAAGACCACCGTCGTTCCGCTGGAACTGCTGGCCGAGCCTTGGGTCGCCGGCGGCAAGATCATCGTGCTGGAGCCCCGCCGCCTGGCGGCCCGCGCCGCGGCGGAACGGATGGCCAAGACCCTGGGCGAACGGGTTGGCGAGACCGTCGGGTATCGGGTCCGGATGCAGAGCCGCATCTCCGCGGCCACCCGTATCGAGGTCGTAACCGAAGGGGTCTTCACGCGGATGATCCTGGCCGACCCGGAGCTGCCGGGCGTGGCCTGCGTGGTCTTCGACGAGTTCCACGAGCGCAGCCTGGACGCGGACCTAGGGTTGGCCCTGGCCCGTGACGCCCAACGGCTGCTGCGCGACGACCTGCGCCTCCTGGTCATGTCGGCCACCCTCGACGGCGCCGCGGTCGCCCGCCTGCTGGACGGCGCGCCGGTGGTCGAGAGCCTGGGCCGGATGTTCCCGGTCGAGACCCGCTACCTCGGCCGCGACGACAGGCTGCGGATCGAGGATCGGGCGGTCCGCGCCGTCGAACGCGCCCTGGCCGAGGAGGCCGGCAGCCTGCTGGTGTTCCTGCCGGGTCAGGGCGAAATCCTGCGCACCGCCGAGCGGCTGGCCGAGCGCCAGCGGCCCAATGTCGAGATCGCGCCGCTCTACGGCGCCCTCGACCCCCGCGACCAGGACCGCGCCATCGAGCCCGCGCCCCCCGGCAGGCGCAAGGTGGTGCTGGCCACCTCCATCGCCGAGACCAGCCTGACCATCCAGGGCGTCCGTGTGGTCATCGACTGTGGCGTGGCCCGCGTGCCCCGCTACGACCCGGCCAGCGGCCTGACCCGCCTGGCCACCGTCCGCGTCAGCCGCGCCGCCGCCGACCAGCGCCGGGGCCGCGCCGGCCGCACCGAGCCGGGCGCCTGCTACCGCCTGTGGGACGAGGCCGAGACCCGCGCGCTGCCGGCCTACGCCGACCCGGAGATCCTCGACGCCGACTTGTCGGGCCTGGCCCTCGACCTCGCCCGCTGGGGCGCCAAGGACGCGAGCGACCTGGCCTTCCTCGACCCGCCACCCGCGGCCGCCTTCGCCGAGGCGCGCGCCCTGCTCGAACGGCTGGAGGCGCTGGACCGCGACGGCGTGCTGACCGCCCACGGCCTGGCGCTGGCCGACATGCCGCTCAACCCCCGCCTGGCCCACATGGTGCTGAAGGCGGCGGAGACCGGCCAGGCGCCGCGCGCCGCGCGCATCGCCGCCCTGATAACCGAACGCGGCCTGGGCGGCCGCGACGCCGACCTGCGCCACCGCCTGGACGGCCTTGAGCGCGATCGCGGCCCCCGCGCCCGCGACGCCAAGGCCCTGGCCGAGCGCTGGGCGGGTCTCAGCGGCCGCGCGGGCAAGGGTGAGCCGCTCTCCGACGGCCTGCTGCTGGCCTTCGCCTATCCGGAGCGGGTGGCCAAGGCGCGGGGCGGGCAGGGCGAGTTCCAGCTGGTCACCGGTCGCGGCGCCTTCGTCGAGCCCACCGACGCCCTGGCCCGCGAACCCTGGCTGGCGGTGGCCGAACTGGGCGGCGGCGACCGCCGCGACCGCATCCTCCTGGCCGCGCCGCTGGAGCCGGCCGAGCTCGTGGCCTTCCAGGCCCAGTTCGAGGTCGAGGAACGCCTGGAGGAGACCGGCGGCGGCCGGCTGCGCGCCAAGCGCCTGACCCGCCTGGGTCGCCTGACCGTCCGCGAGGAGATCGACGACAACCCCGACCCGGCCCTGATCGCCCGCGCGCTCGTCGACCGTGTCCGCCGCGAGGGGGTGAAGATCCTGCCCTGGGGCGACGCGGCCAGGAGCCTGCGGGAGCGCGCCGCCTTCCTGCGGGTCCGCGACCCCGCCTGGCCCGACCTGTCGGACGCCGCCTTGCTCGCCAGCCTGGACGATTGGCTGGCGCCGGTGCTGCTGGGTGTCCGGGGCTTGAACGCGCTCAAACCCGACGTCCTCGACGGCGCGCTCCGCACCCTGGTCCCCTGGGATCTGCAGCGCCGCCTGGACGCCGAGGCGCCGGTCCGCTGGACCGCGCCCACCGGCAACAGCTTCGCGGTCGACTACGCCGCCGAGGGCGGTCCCCGCGTCGACGTGCGCGTCCAGGAGGTGTTCGGCCTGGGCCAGCACCCCACCGTGGGCGGGACGCCGATCACCATGTCCCTGCTGTCGCCCGGCCACCGCCCGATCCAGACCACCAAGGACCTGCCGGGCTTCTGGAAAGGCTCGTGGAAGGACGTCCGCTCCGACATGCGCGGCCGCTACCCCAAGCACGTCTGGCCCGAAGACCCCGCCACCGCCGCGCCGACCGCACGGGCCAAGCCGCGGGGGACCTAGCGGCGCGGCTGGGCCATGGCCTAGGCTGTCGTCGGGCATGTTCCGGAGGGGCAGATGGCAGGACCGCGCGAGTCGAGTGGGTTCCGGCCGCCTTGGCGCCGAAGGGTGCGGGACCAGTTGGAGCCGGCGCGCCGCGCCGACGGCGTCTCCTGGGTGAACCGGTTCCTGATCGCGGTGATCCTGGCCTCCGTCGCGGTGGCCCTCCTGGAGACCGAGGCGACGGTCACCCAGGGGCGGGAGCATCTCTTCCGCCTCGCCGAATTGGCCTTCGCCGCGATTTTCATCGTCGAGTACGCCGTCCGCTTCTGGACCGTCGCGGAGGAGGGCGGCTGGCGCGCGCGCCTCCGGTGGATGATCTCGCCGGCCGCGATCATCGACCTGCTCGCCATCATCCCCGCGATCTTCACGGCTGTGGCGGCGCCGTCCTACATCCTGCGGCTCGTCCGTCTGCTGCGCATCCTGCGCGTGGCCAAGCTGGGCCGGTTCTCGCGCGCCTGGAACTTCGTCGGCCGCGCGATCGCCTCGCGCCGCTACGAACTTCTGCTGACCTTCTATGGCGCCGTCTTTGTCATGATCGTCTCGGCGACGCTGCTCTACATCGTTGAGGGCCCGGTGCAGCCGGAGAAGTTCGGCAGCATCCCTCGGGCCCTCTGGTGGTCGGTGGTCACCCTGACGACGATCGGCTACGGCGATGTCTATCCCGAGACCGCGCTTGGACGGGTGTTCGCCGCCTTCACGGCCGTCCTGGGCATTGGATTGATCGCCGCACCGACCGGCATCCTGGCCGCCGCTTTCAGCGACGCGCTACAGCAACAGCGCGAGGACCGGGCGGGCGCCGGCGAGGACGACAGCTAGGCCGCCGCCTTCGCCGCCCAGGTCTTCGGATGCTGGCTGCGCAGGCCGACGGCCAACCGGTTCCAGCTGTTGATCAGCCCGATCAGCAGCGTCAGGTTGACGATCTCGCTCTCGCTGAAGTGCGGCTTCAGGCCCTCGTAGTCCGCGTCCGGCGCGCCGGTCTGCGCCACCAGGGTCAGGGCCTCGGTCCAGGCCAGGGCGGCTCGCTCGCGCGGCGTGTAGAGGCTCGATTCGCGCCAGGCGTTCAGCAGGTACAGCCGCTCCTCGGTCTCGCCGGCGGCGCGGGCGTCCTTCGAATGCATGTGCAGGCAGAAGGCGCAGCCGTTGATCTGCGAGGCTCGCATCTTCACCAGCTCGTAGAGGCTGTATTCCAGCCCCGAGTTGCGCAGATTGTCCTCGAGCTCGGCCATCTTCTTGATGCCCTCGGGAGCGACGGCGTAGGCGTTCAGTCGGGTGGTCATGGGGGAGGTCTCCTTGTTCCTGCCCCTAGGACGGAGGCGGAGCCCGATCTGTGACGCGCCCTACGCCGTCGCGGCGTAGATCATGATCCCGGTCGCCACGGACAGGTTCAGGCTGTCGGCCCGGCCGCGCATGGGGATCTTCACGTTGACGTCGCACAGGGCCGCCATCTCCGGCGTCAGGCCCTGCTGTTCGTTGCCCATCAGCACGATCGTGGGCTTCGTATAGGCCGCGTCGCCGTGCGTGACCTCGGCCGAGAGCAGGGTGCCCACCACCGAGCCCGTCCAGCCGCCGCGCCAGGCCGCGAACTCATCCTCCGTCGCCTTGACCAGCGGCACGGCGAAGATCGAGCCCATGGTCGCGCGCACCGCCTCCACCGAATAGGGGTCGCAGCACTCGCCCACCAGGACGACCGCCCCGCAGCCGGCCGAGTCGGCGGTGCGGATGATGGTCCCGAGGTTGCCGGGGTCGCGCACCCGGTGCAGCGCCACCACGCACTGCGCCACGCCGGGCGTCACCTCCGCCAGCCCCACGAACGCCTGCGGGAACACGCCCACCACCGCCTGCGGGTTCTCGCGCCGGGAGACCTTGGCCAGGATGTCGTGGGTGACCTCGATCACCTGGCCCCGCGCGGCGACTGTCGCCTCCACCGCCTTGCGCATCATCGGGTGCTCGGTGGCGTCGGGCCCATGCATCAGGATCTTCGGCGCGTGGCCGGTGTCGATCCCCTCGATCACGTTCTTCAGGCCCTCGGCGACGAACAGGCCGGTCTCGTCGCGTTCCTTGCGCATGTGCAGCGCGCGGACGGCCTTCACGGTGTCGTTCGACAGCGAGGTGATCACGCGCGAACTCATGCGCTCCACCGCGCATAGAAGCTCATGCCGATCGCCCGGTCGCCGCGCTGTTCCTCCAGCGCCAGCTCGCCCCATTCGATCCGCCCGCCGCGCCCGTCCAGTTTCTCGGCCAGCAGGCCGGCCAGCGCCGCGCCGGAGATGCGTTCGGCGTAGGCGTTGAGCACCAGGAACTTGGCGTTTTCCGAAAGAAGTTGGGCACACAGGCTCGCCATCGCGGGCAAGTCCTCGAACAGCCGCCACACCTGGCCGTCCGGCCCGCGGCCGTACTTGGGCGGGTCCAGGATGATGCCCTCGTAGGTGGAGCCGCGCCGCACCTCGCGGGTCACGTATGTCTTGGCGTCCTCGACGATCCAGCGGACCGGCCGCTCGGCCAGGCCGGAGAGGGCCGCGTTCTCCCGCGCCCAGGCCACGGCCTTCTTCGACGCGTCGACGTGGGTCACCGCCGCGCCGGCCGCCGCCATCACCAGGCTGGCGACGCCGGTGTAGCCGAACAGGTTCAGCACTCTGGGCGGGCCACCGTCGGCGTTCGGGCCCGCCGCCCGCACCCGGGCGTCCAGCCACGCCCAGTTCGCCGCCTGCTCGGGGAAGAAGGCCAGGTGCCGGAACGCCGTGAACCGCCCGTGGAACTTCACGTCGCCCCAGCTCAGCGGCCAGCTCTCGACGGGCCGGCCCTTGAACCGCCACCGGCCGGCGTCCTCCTCGTCCGAGGGGTCGAACACCGCGTCGGCCGCCTCCCAGGCGCTGGCGGGCAGCCTCGGCGACCATAGGCACTGGGGTTCCGGCCGCACGACCTTGTAGGGGCCGTACTGCTCCAGCTTGCGGCCATGGCCCGAGTCCAGCAGGGCATAGTCCGCCCAACCGGTGGTGCGCATCACCTCGGACGCCGCGGCGATTTGGGGCGGGCTCATAGCCGGCCCCTTACGCGGAGTGAGAGGCGCCCGTCCAGCCCACTGACAAAGACTTGTCACACCACACGTTTTGGGGTCCGCTAGGAGCGGGGACGAAGTGGGGAGTGTTATGAGTTCAGTGGCGACCGCGACGCGGAAGACCGCGCGCAAGGCCAAGGGCGACGGCCACCTCCGCCGCGCCGAGATCCTGGAGGCGGCCGAGCGCATCTTCGTGGCCGAGGGCTACGATGGCGCCACCATCCGCAAGATCGCGGACGAAGTCGGCGTGTCCTCCACGGCGCTCTACATGCATTTCCAGGACAAGGCCTGCATCCTGCGCGAGATCGTGGATGCGACGCTGAGCCAGCTGCTGGAACGCAACATCGAGATCGCCGCGCGCCCGCTCGACCCGGTGGTCCGCACGCGGATGATGCTGGACAGCTACATGCACTGGGGCCTGGAACATCCCAACGCCTACCAGCTCGTCTATTGCGCGCCCCAGGTGACGTCCGCCGACGAGGCGCCCAGCACCTCCGACCTCAGCCATGACTGCTACGAGGCCTTCGCCGGCGTCGTGCGCGAGGTCGCCGCCGCGGGCCGGCTGCGCACCGGCGCCGCCGATTCCGCGGCCCAGTCGCTGTGGATGGCCTGTCACGGCGTCGTGGCCCTGCTGATCGTCCGGCCCAGCTTCGACTTCGCCGACCGCGAGGAGCTGATGCGCGTCACCCTGGACGGCATGCTGCACGGCCTTGTCATCGACTGACGCGGGGTCGCCGCCTAAACTTGGCCGAAGGCCGGGGAGGGCGCGATGACGTTTGCGAAGTGGGTGTTCACGATCGGCGGCGTCTGGGGCGTGCTGATCATCGCCCCGATGTTCTTCCTGGAAGGCTCCATCGCCGCGCGCACCCAGCCGTTCACCCACCCCGACAGCTACTACGGCTTCCTGGCCTCCACCATCGCCTGGCAGTTCGGCTACCTGGTGATCGGCCGCGATCCCGCGCGGTTCCGGCCCTTCATGCTGATCGGCGCGGCCGGCAAGCTGATCTTCGGCTGCGGGGTTTGGGTGCTTTACGCCCAGGGGCGCGTGCCCCTCAGCGTCCCGGTGATCGCGAGCCCTGACCTGCTGCTGGTGGCGCTGTACGTAGCGGCCTGGGTGAAGACGAAACCGGCGCCCAAAACTTAGAGCTCGTCATGGCCGGGCTTGTCCCGGCCACCCAGAAGCACCGATCTTGAAGGGAAGACTCAGCGGCGCCGCTGCGGGTCGTCTGCATTGCCGGCGTGTCTGGATGGCCGGGACAAGCCCGGCCATGACGATCTTAGGGAGAGGGCGGTTCTACGGATTGCTCGCCACCGCCGAGGCCTGCTGCATGTAGTTGTAGCCGCCGCGGCGGAGGTCGTTCGACAGCGTGATCGGGGCCGAGCCGCCGTTCGCCTTGGCGCGGTAGACCTGCATGTTCTCCATCACCCGCATCACGTAGTTGCGCGTCTCGGAGAACGGAATGCACTCGATGAAGTCCAGCGGGTCCTGGCCGCCGGCGCGCGGGTCGCCGCACATGGCGATCCATTGCGGCGGACGTCCGGGCCCGGCGTTGTAGCCGGCCGCGGCCAGGATGTACGAGCCCGAGAACCCGTTCACCAGCGACCCTAAGAAGCTGGAGCCCAGGCGCATGTTGTAGTCCGGCTCGTACAGCATCGAGGCCGAATACGAGACGCCCATCCGGCGCGCCACGACCGAGGCCGTCGACGGCAGGAGCTGCATCATCCCGCGCGCGTCGGCGCCCGAGCGCACGGCGGGGTCGAATCCGCTCTCCTGGCGGGTGATGCCCAGCACCAGCGCCGGTTCCGGCGCGCCCGGCACCTGCGGCGGCGTGCGGTAGGGATAGGCGCGGTCGGTCAGGATCAGGCCCCGCTGGGCCGCGCCGCGCGCCGCCTTCATCGAGGTGTCCTGGTCGCCATAGCCGCGCACGGCGTCGATCAGCAGCGCCGCGTCGACCCGGCTGGGCACGATGTCGTCGATGTGCAGGGCGAAGACCCGGAACAGGTCGCGCTGGTTCTGGTCGGCCAGCAGGCGCATGGCCTGGACGACGTCCCGGCCCTCGAACCGGGCGCGCTCGGCCTCGGTGGGGACCGGATCGGCCGGCAGCACCAGCTTCAGGCCCAGCTTCTCGGCCGACAGCTGGCCGTAGAAGGTCGTGACGTGTTCGGCGCCGCGCGAATAGAAGTTTTCAGCCGCTGTCCTGTCGCCCTGCGCCTCGGCGGCGCGGCCCTGCCAGTAGAAGGCCCGCGCCCGGGTGATCGGCGAGGAACCGATCCGCTCGATGGCGGCGAAATGGCGTCCCGCCGCCGCGGGGTCGTTCAGTTTGCTGAGCGCGATCCAGCCGGCGTAGAACTCCGCCTCGGTGGCGTCGGCGCCGCTGTTCAGGCCGGTGTTGGCCGCGGCCCGGTAGGCGGAGCGCCAGTCGTTGCTGCGGATCGACGACAGGGTCAGGCGATAACGTTCGTCCCAGACCCGCTCCGCGCCGTCCGAGGTCACGCCGTCGGCGGGGATCGTGGAGAGGGAGGCGGCCGCCAGGCTGTCCTGGCCGCGGCGGCGCAGGAACGAGGCGCGCTCGAACGCCACGCCGGGGCTGGCCTGGTCCTGGGACGACAGCAGGTTGAAGGCGGCGTCGGAGTTGCCGCGCAGTGAGATCCGGGCAAGCGCCGGGGCCTGGCGGTCGGCGGGCAGCAGGCTCACCACGTCGCGCGCGGCGGGTCCCTGGGCCCCGTACAGCAGCACGTCGGCCCGGCGGACATGGTCGTCCACGCTGAGCACGTCGCCGAACCGCGTCAGCATGGTGCGCTGGACGTCGACTTCGAAGCTCTTGTCGCGCCACCAGCGGCGAATCAGGTCGGACGCCTCGGCCTGACGGCCCAGGCTGCGGTAGGCCGAGGCCAGCGCCATGGCGCCGGGCGCGCTCTGCGGCTCCTGGCCCGCGAACCACTCGACGATCTGGGCGGGCGTCTTGCCCGCGGTCTCCAGCACCTTCTCGGCGGCGATCTGCCGGCGCGCGCCGCGCGGGAAGCCGTCCAGGTCGCGCCGGGCGGCGTCCAGGTCGTAGAAGCCCAGGGACGCGGAGCTCACGTCCACCATCGCCCAGGCGACCAGCTTGCGCGCCACGGGATCGGAAAGGCCGGAGATCGCGGACTTCGCGCCCATGATGTCGCCGCGCTTGGCGGCGGCCATCCCCTGGGCGAACAGGCCCTGGTCGCTGATGCTCAGCGGCTTGGCCACGGTCTGGCGCGCGGGGGCGTACGGCTGCGGCGCGGCCGGCAACTGAGGCTCGCCCAGGAGCTGGCCGATGGGATCGGCGTCCTGCGCGTGCGCGACCGCCGTCGCGGCGAGCGCGGCGCAGCCAACGATCAAGGCGTTGCGAATTCTAATGTCCAATAGTCTCCCCCCGACTTGGGGAATGCACGGAATCAACATTGCGGGCTAAGGCCACGCCAACATATTGTCCCGCCAAATCTGAACGTCGCCTCACCAGGCGTGTTCTTCACGGTCTTTTGCACACCCCCATATAAGCTCACATGTCCGAACCTCTCTTCCGCGGCGTCCTGCCGGCGCTCGTGACCCCTTTCCGCAACGGCGCAGTCGATGAGGACGCTTTCGTGTCCTTGGTCGAGCGCCAGATCGCGGGCGGCGTCCATGGGCTGGTCCCCGTCGGCACCACCGGCGAGACCGCAACCCTTTCGCACGCGGAGCACCGCCGAGTCGTGGAGCTCTGTGTCGCAACGGCGAAAGGCCGCGTACCCGTGATCGCCGGCGCCGGCTCCAATTCTACGGCCGAGGCCATCGAATTGGTGCAACACGCCAAGAAGGTCGGCGCCGACGCCGCCCTGGTGGTGACGCCGTACTACAACCGGCCCAGCCAGGAAGGGCTCTACGCCCACTACGCGGCGATCAACGAGGCCGTGCAGCTGCCGGTGCTGGTCTACAACGTGCCGGCCCGCACCAGCGTGGACATCTCCAACGCCACCCTCGTTCGCCTTTCGAAGCTGCCGAACATCGTGGGCATCAAGGACGCCACTGGCGACCTGGGCCGCGCCAGCCTGCAGCGTGTCGAGTGCGGCGAGGATTGGGTGCTGCTCTCCGGCAACGACGACCAGGGCCTGGGCTACATCGCCCAGGGCGGCCACGGCTGCATCTCGGTGACCTGCAACGTCGCGCCGGAGCTGGTGGCCCGGATGTACGACGACGCGCTCAGCGGCCAGTGGCAGGGCGCCCTCTACGGCCAGGATCGGCTGATCCGCCTGCACAAGGCGCTGTTCTCCGACGCCTCGCCCGCTCCGGCCAAGTTCGCGATGGCTGAGCTCGGCCTCTGCACCGACGAAGTGCGGCTGCCCATCACGCCCTGTTCCGAGGCCGCCCGCGCCGAGGTCCTCACCGGCATGCGGGATGCGGGCCTGATCTGATGGCCGGCAAGCTCATCGCGGAAAACCGGCGCGCCCGGTTCGACTACTTCCTCGAGCAGACGTTCGAGGCCGGCATCGCCCTGACCGGGTCCGAGGTGAAGTCCCTGCGCGTCGGCCGCGCCAACATCGCCGAGAGCTATGCGGCGGTGGAGGGCAAGGAGATCGTGCTCATCAACGCCGACTTCCCGCCCTACGCCCAGGCCGGCCCGCACTTCAATCACGAGCCGCGCCGGCACCGGAAGCTGCTCTTGAAGCGCAAGGAGATCGACAAGCTGATCGGCGCCGTCCAGCGCGAAGGCCGCACGATCATCCCGACCAAGCTCTACTGGAACGACAAGGGCCTGGCGAAGCTGGAACTCTCCCTCGCCAAGGGCAAGAACACCCACGACAAGCGCGAGACCACCGCGGCCCGCGACTGGCAGCGCGACAAGGCCCGCCTGATGAAGGGCGACCGGAGCTAGGTGGCCCGGTCCAGCACGCCTATCCTCACCCGTAGGGGGAGGGGGACCGCGGAACGCGGTGGAGGGGGCCAGCCTCATCCGCCGAGCCCGCCGGCAGACCCCCACCACCCTGCTGCGCAGGGTCCCCCTCCCCCGACGGGGGAGGAGGTACGGTCATGATGCGCGTTTCCCCCGCCGACATCGAGAGCCTGGAGCGCGCCACGGTCGAGGGTGTCGCCCCGGCGCTGTTGGAGGAGATCGGCGGCTGGCTGGTCCCGCTGGACGACGGCGCCATCGGCCGCGCCAAGAGCGCCGTGCCCCTCAGCCACGACCTGGACGCCTCGGCGCTCAGCGACGTCGAGGCCGCCTACTGGACCGCCGGCCTCACGCCCATGTTCCGCGTGGCCGACGTGCCTGGCCTGCAGGGCGTCGCCGACGCGCTTGCCGCGCGCGGCTACGTCGGCGCCAAGCCCACGATCGTGAAGGTCGGCGACGTCGACCGGCTCGCGGCCCTGCGCGACCGGCCCGCCGACCTGATGGCCGAGCCCGACGAGGCCTGGGGCGCGGTGTTCTTGGGCGAGGGGTTCGATCCCGAGGATGGCGCCAGCCGCGTCGCCGCCCTGACCCGCTCGCCCGACGCCATGTACGCTGCCGCGCGGGAGGACGGCCGCACGGTGGCCGTCGGCGCCGTCACCTTCGGCCATGGCTGGGCGGGCGTCCACGGCATGCGCACCGACGCCGCCCGCCGAGGCCGCGGCCTGGCCAGCACCGTGCTCGCCGCCCTGGGCCGCGCGACCCAGGCCCGCGGCATCGACCGCGTCTTCCTCCAGGTCGAAGAGGGCAACGACGCCCGCTCGCTCTACCGCAAGGCAGGCTTCGCGCCGGTCTGGCGCTACCAGTACTGGACGCGGCCTTAGGCCCTTCGCCACTCACACGACGTCAGACCAGTTTGCGTCCTTCCTCCTCGATGGAGGAAGGGGAGGGATGGTGGTGGACGCAGGGCGATCAGGTGCAAGCCAAGGTCGGCGCCGACCTAAGCCTTCCGCGTCGCCTCACCAGCCACACCACCACCCAACCCTCCTCCATCAAGGAGGAGGGCGAGAGACTTCAAGGCTTCGCAACGGTTCCAGCGCCGGCGGTGAATGTCGATGCGTGCGACGGCTCTTTGCCCGCGCCTACTCAGCCGTCCTCTACTCCGCCGCCATCGGCAGGATCACCGCCTCGCGGCCGCCGCGCACGAGGCCGCCGGGCAGGGCGCCGGTGTGCTTGCCGTCCTCGAAGGTCACCTGGCCCGACTTGATCGTGTAGCGATAGCCGTCGGCCCGCTGCACCAGCCGCTTGCCGCCGGCCGGCAGGTCGTTGATCGCCTCGGGCCGGAACAGGCGCAGCTTGTCGAAGTCGATGACATTCACGTCGGCCAGCAGGCCGGGCTTCAGCTGCCCACGGTCGTTCAGGCCATAGGCGCGCGCCGTGTCGCTGGTCAGCTTGCGCACCAGGAACTCCAGCGGGAACTGGGCGCCCTTCACCCGGTCGCGGGCCCAGTAGCTGAGGATGAAGGTCGGCATCCCGGCGTCGGCGATCACGCCGCAGTGGGCTCCGCCGTCCGACAGGCCGAACAGCACGTTCGGGTGCTGCATGTTCTTGGAGAAGAAGTCGAAGTTGTAGGTCTGGTAGCCGCCCAGCGGCTGGTAGAACAGCTCGCGCCCGCCGTCGCGCAGCAGCAGGTCGTACATCATCGCCAGCGGCGTCAGGCCCGCCGCCTCGGCCAGGCCCGCGACGCTCTGCTCGCGGTCGGGCTCGTAGTTCGGCCGCTCGCCCAGCGGGAAGATGCGCCACAGCAGGCTGCCGCCGAACGCCGCCGCCAGCGATCCGTCCTGGCCTTCGCCGACCGCGGCGCGGATCAGCGGGCTGTCTTCCGAGAGCAGGCCCGCGCGGATCTCCGGCTTGGCCATTTCGGCCAGGCGCGCTTCGAGCGACAGGTCGGCGAGCTTCGTCCGCCAGGTCGGGCTGGCCAGGAAGACGTGGAAGTTCGAGGTCAGGCCGTGGAGGATGCCGGTGGGCCGCCCCGCGATCTGCGGCCGGATGTCCATGCCGTGGGCGCGGGCCTCCTCGGCGATGTTGTACATCTTGTCGCCTTCGTAGGCGCCGGCCGAGGTGGCGACCAGGGTCACCGGCAGGCCGGTCTGCTCCGCGAAACCCTTGACCCAGGTCCACTCGTCGTCGTCGCCCAGGTGGTCGGAGACGATCTCGAACACGCCGTGGCGCAGGCCCTTCATGGCCAGGCCCAGCGCCAGCATCTCATTCGAACCGGCGAAGGTGCCGGGCACGTGCACACCCTTCACGTCCTTGTGGAGCAGGGTGCGGGAGGTCGAGAAGCCCAGGGCGCCCGCCTCGACGCCCTCGCGCACCAGGTCGGCCATCCGGCCGATCTCGGCGGCGTCGGGCTGGTAGTCGGTGTTGCAGCGCTCGCCCAGCACATAGGCCCGGATCGGCCCGTGCGGCACGTGCGTGCCGATGTCGATGGCCCGCGGCTTGGCCTCCAGGGCGTCCAGGTACTCGGGGAAGCTCTCCCACTGCCAGTCGATGCCCTCGTGCAGGGCGGCGCCGGGAATGTCCTCCACCCCTTCCATCAGCTCGATCAGGAAGTCGTGCGCGTCGGGCCGGACGGGGGCGAAGCCCACCCCGCAGTTGCCCATGATCGCCGTGGTCACCCCGTGCCAGGACGAGGGCGCCAGCAACGGGTCCCAGGTCGCCTGGCCGTCGTAGTGGGTGTGGATGTCCACCCAGCCCGGCGTCACCACCTGGCCCGTGGCGTCGATCTCGCGCCGGGCCGGCCCGCTGACCTGGCCCACCTCGACGATCCGATCCCCATCGATGGCCACGTCGCCCACGAACGGCGCGCCGCCCGAACCGTCGACGATGGTCCCGCCCCGGATGATCAGGTCACGCATCGGATTCTCCCAGATCTCATGTTCTGCGGAGAGGGTGAGCCCGGCGCCGTGGCGGAAGTGAAGGAGATTTTGCGCCCCACACCCACTCGTCATGGCCGGCCATGACGAGCAAGATTGGGCGTCGCGACTTCGCCACTTCCCGCGAGTCCGCGTCGTGGCCGGCTGGCCTCGCTTCAGCGCCTGGCGTGAAGCCGCCGCGACGGTCGCAGCAGCGCCGCCAGCTTCGGGTGCGATCCGAGTTCGGCCAGCTTGGCCGGGCTCTGGCCGGAGTCGTCGGGCGCCGACCGGTCCGCCCCGAGCGCCAGCAGACGCTCCGCGACCGCGGTGTGACCGGCGATCGCCGCATGGTGCAGGGCCGTCATCCCGAACTCCCCGCGGGCATTGACCACCGCGCCCAAGGAAACCAGGTCCTGCACGTCGGCCTCGTTTCCTCGCAGCGCCGCCAGGTGGAGCAGGGTGTCTCCGTCGCCGGTTCTCGACAGCGGGCCCTCCAACGCGCCGGCCCCGGGGCTGTCGTCGTAGGCCGACCGGATCTCTTCGAACGTGCGCGAGGTCATGGCTGCTACTTCGCCAGGTCGCGCAGGATCGAGTCGTAGTGCGCGAGATCCCCGTCGATGGCGCTGATCGGCGCGCGCTCATTCAGGCCGTGGCTGAACTCGTCGCTATCCTTCATGAACAGGCCCGAGACGCCGTAGCTGGGCACGCCGGCCGCCCGGAAATACATGCTGTCGGTGGCGCCCGACGCCTGGCTGGGCACGATGGCCAGGCCCGGGAAGCGGGCGTGCACCGCCTTGGTCACCGCCGCGATCACGTCGGGACGGAGCGGCGAGGGCGGGCTGTCGATGGAGCCGTCGTCCATCCGGGTCACCTTCACGCTCGGATCGGCCACCACCTCGGCCAGGGTCTTCTCGACGCTGGCCGACGACGTCCCCGGGAAGATCCGGCAGTTCACCGTCGCCTCGGCCTTCTGCGGCAGGGCGTTGGGCGCATGGCCGCCGCTCAGCATGGTGGCGACGCAGGTGGTGTGCAGCGCCGGGCTCCACGTGTAGTCGGCCCGGATCGTCGCGATCGCCGCCTTGTCGGTGGGGTCGGCCGCGAACCTGGCCAGCGCCTGGCCCACCGGCCCGGCGGTGTTCTTCGCCGCCGCGGCCAGCGCGCCGCGAGTGATCTCGTTGTGCAGGGTCGGCCACGGGTAGGCCTCCAGCTTGTCGATCGCCTTGGCCAGCCGGTAGATCGCGTTGGTCGGCGTCGGCCGGCTGGAGTGGCCGCCCGGGTCTGTCACCGTCAGGTGGAAGTCGGCGTAGGTCTTCTCCGCACCCTGGATGCCGAACGACACCGGGGTCCCGTCCTCGTTCAGGCCGCCGCCGCCGCCGTCGATGTTCAGCACCATCTCCGCGCCCTTGAGCCGCTGGGCCAGGACGGCGGTGGTCCGCATGGTGGTCTCTTCGTCGCCGGACAGCGCCAGCACCACGTCGCGCCCGGGCTTCCAGCCGCTCTTCCTCAGGTGGGCCAGGGTGGCGACCATCATCGAGACGTCGAACTTGTTGTCCACGGCCCCGCGGCCGAAGACATAGCCGTTCTCTTCCACCGCCTTGAACGGATCCCGCGTCCAGTCCTTGGGGTCCGCCTCGACCACGTCCATGTGGCCCGAGATCACGATCGGCTTCTTCTTGGGGTCCTTCCCCGGATAGCGGGCGATCAGGAAGGCCGTGCCCGCCATCGGCTCGATGACGATTTCCGAGGCGTCGTAGCCTCCCGCGACCAGCTTGCCCTTCAGGTACTCGGCATAGGGCACGGCCTGGTCGCCGCCGATCACGGTGCGATAGCCGATGCTCGTCTTCAGGATGCCCAGCGCCTCAGCGTGCAGGGCCGGGTCCACCTTCGGCGGCGCGGCGAACGCCGGGGCGGCGAGGGCGGTGGAGAGCAGGGCGGCGATCAGGAGCTTGGGCACGCGGGAATCCACTGAAGCTGGAGCAGGCGGCGACGCTACAAGCGCCGTCCGCTATCCGCCATAGGTTCCGTCCATCCGCGTCACCCCATCGTCGGGCAGCGCCAGCCAGTCGGGCTTCGCCGCCACGTTCTGGTGCAGCACCGGCCGCACGCCCGGGTCGTCGTCCAGGGCTGAGGCCGCCACCGGGAACACCTCGTGCGCCTCCGACGGCTCGCCCAGCGGCGACCCGCAGGTCCCGCAGAACGCCCGCACATGCTTGAACGGCGCCGCCGGCTCGTGGCGCCGGATGTGCTCGGCCCCCGCCAGCAGCCGGAAATCCTCCCGCCGCACCATCAGCACCGCGGCGAACAGCCCCGCCTGTTTGCGGCAGCGCGAGCAGTGGCAATAGCTGAGGCTGAGCGGCCTGCCCGTCAGCTCGAAACGCACCGCCCCGCAGAGGCAGCTTCCCTTGATCGGTTCCATGCGGTGGAGCTTAGAGCAGGGCTGCTGACAGGTGTGGCAGCTAGGTTCGGCCCATTCCCTAAAGATCGTCATGGCCGGGCTTGTCCCGGCCACCCAGAAGCACCGATGGTCGTGGTCGGTCGCGGCGTCGCCGCTGCGGGCTTCCCGTCGCCGTCAGCGTGTCTGGGTGGCCGGGACAAGCCCGGCGATGACGAACAAGGGGGGCTGGAACACTGCCTCGAACAACTCCCCTCTCAGCTCTCCAGCGGAAACCCCGCCTCGCGCCAGGCCTTCATCCCGCCGTCCAGAGCGACCGCGCGGGTGTAGCCCAGCTCGCGCAGCGTCGCCGCCGCCAGGGTCGAGATCTTGCCGAACTCGCAGCAGGTGACGATGCGCACGGTGGGGTCCGGCAGCTCGGTGTTCACCCGCAGCTCCAGCTGGCCCCGGGGCAGGTGGCGGGCGCCCGGCGCGCGTCCGGCGTCGAAGGCGTCCTTCTCGCGGATGTCCAGGATCACCAGGTCGCGCGAATTGCCGCCGATCCGGTCCTTCAGCTCCTCCAGCGACATGAACGGCGTCTTGGCCGCCGCCTCGGCCAGCAGCTGGGCCACGGTCTTGCCGCCGCTCATATTGGTGCGCAGCGCCTCGGTCAGGTGGGTGGGGGCGGCCAGGTCCAGGCTCTGCATCATCGCCACGAACTCGGCACGGTCGGTCTTCTGCAGCCGCGGGTTCTCCGCGATCTCGGCGCCGATCGTCGAGTGGCTGCGGCCCTTGTAGTCGTGCGCCGGGAACACCTTGGTCTCGGGCGGCAGCCGCAGCAGCGTCTCGAACAGGCTGTCGTACAGCTCGTGCGGATCGCCGCTGGGCAGGTCCGTGCGGCCCGTCCCGCCGATCAGCAGCGTGTCGCCGGTGAAGACGCGATCCTCCGCCACCAGGCTCATGGAGTCGCGGGTGTGGCCGGGCGTGTGCAGGGCCTTCAGCCGCAGCTGGCCCACGATCAGCATGTCGCCGTCGTCCAGGCGCATGTCGGCGTAGGGGGCCGGCGCCAGCCGATGCATCACCACCGGAACGCCCAGCGCCTTCCCCAGCGCCTGGCCGGCCGAGAAGTGGTCGGCGTGGGTGTGGGTGTCGACCACGTACTTCACGCTCAGGCCATGCTGCGCCAGCAGCCCGCGGTAGTGGTCGATGCGGCTGAACTCGGGATCGATCAGCACCGCCGCCCGCGTGGCCTCGCAGCCCACGAGGTAGGACTGGCACCCGCCCGTGGCCACCTGCTCGAAGATCATTTCAAGGCCCCCCGACCGTCGCTCAGTGAGGTTCCTGCCTTGGGAGCGTCAAAGCAAGGCCGCGCAAGGTCCACCCCCTCAATTGCTCGTCATGGCCGGGCCGATAAGCGAGCCCGGGAAGTGGGCCCAGACTCCATCGACATTGGCACTGACGGATCCTTCTCCCCTTGCGGGAGAAGGTGGGCCGCGCAGCGGCTCGGATGAGGGGTCGCGCTGGGCTCGCAACCGCGATGGCGCGTCAGCGCCGATAAGATGCGACCACGGACCACACGGACCACACGGACAAGCAGAAGAGGCTATGGCGGCCGGTCTGGGCTGGATCCGTTCGTGTGGTCCGTGTGGTCCGTGGTTCCAAGACAGCGCCTGCGGCGCGCGCTGAGCTGGATAGCGGAGTGCGACCCCTCATCCGACCTGCTTCGCAGGCCACCTTCTCCCGCAAGGGGAGAAGGATCCGTCAGCGCCAATGTCGATCGAGCCTACCCGATCAGCGCCCGCGCCCGCTCGAACACGGCCTCGAACATCGGCGCCGTCAGCCGTCCCGTGTTCGTGTTGAGCCGCGAGCAATGATAGCTGTTCAGCACGATGTACGGCCCGGCCGGGAATTCCGTCCCGTGCCCCGCGATCCCCGCCGACGCCCTCAGCCCCAGCGCGCGGAGCACATTGCGCCGGGAGACGTCGCCCAGGGTCACGATCACCTTCAGTCGGGGCAGGGCGGCCAGGCGCGCGGCCAGGAAGGGCCGGCACGTGGCCTCTTCCACCGTCTCGGGCTTGTTGCCGGGCGGGGCGCAGCGGACCGCGTTGGTGATCATGCAGTCGCGGAGCTGCAGGGTGTCGTCCGGCCGCGCCTCGTAGACGCCGGTGGCGAACCCCGTCTTCAGCAGGGTCTCGTACAGCATCCAGCCCGCGCCATCGCCGGTGAATGGCCGTCCGGTGCGGTTCGCCCCCATGCGGCCGGGCGCCAGGCCCACCACGCACAGCCGCGCATCCTCGTCGCCGAACGAGGCCACGGCCCCGTTGAAGCCGCCGGGCACGGAGATCTTGTTGGCCTCGCGATAGACCACGAGCCTGGGACAGAGCGGGCAGTCGCGCGGCGCTTCGGGTTGGGCCTGGTCTGCGGATTTGATCACCAGACCTCCTCCTCCGCAGGGGGAGGGGGACCGCGGAACGCGGTGGAGGGGGAACGCCCCATCCGTCGAGCTTGCCGGCAGACCCCCTCCACCCTGCTGCGCAGGGTCCCCCTCCCCCGATGGGGGAGGAGCGTAGAGGTTCGCCCTGCCTCAGGCGTCGGCATCGCGGTCCACGCGCGGGGCATGGCTCTCGGAGAGGAACTTGGGCAGGCGCGCGGGCCGCCCGATCAGGTCGGCCAGGTCCTGCAGGTCCACGAAGTTGTCGGCCTGCCGGCGCAGGTCGTCGCTGACCATCGGCGGCTGCGACTTGATGGTAGAGACCACGGTCACGCGACTGCCCTTGCGCTGCACGGCCTCGACCAGCTTGCGGAAGTCGCCGTCGCCTGAGAACAGCACCATGTGGTCGGCGTGGTCGGCCATCTCCATCATGTCGACGGCGATCTCGACGTCCATGTCGCCGCGGAACCGCTTGCGGCCGCTGCTGTCGGTGTACTCGCGGGCCGCCTTCGTCACGAGCTGGTAGCCGTTGTAGTCCAGCCAATCCACCAGCGGGCGGATGGGCGAGTACTCCTCGTTCTCCACCAGGGCGGTGTAATAGTAGGCGCGCACCAGCACGCTGCGCTTCTTGAACTCCTCGAGCAGCTTCCGGTAGTCGATGTCGAAGCCGAGGTTCTTGGCGGCCGAGTAGAGGTTGGCGCCGTCGATGAACAGGGCCAGCCGGTCCGTGGGGTAGAACGTCATCAGCTCAAATATCCCAGATAGCCTTGGTGACCTGAATGGAGCGGTCGTCGTCGCCCTGGGCAGCAATCTCTCGGGCGGCTACGGCTCGTCCGAGGCTCTGCTGGAGGCGGCGCTGACCCGTTTTCCGGCGGTCGGCTTGAAAATCCTGAAACGGTCGTCCTGGTGGCGCTCGGCCGCCTGGCCCGACCCAATGGGCCCTGAGTACCGCAACGGCGTCGCGCTTGTCGAGGCGGGCGACCCGCCCGAGGCGGTGCTGGCGTCCTTGCTCGAAATCGAGGCGGCCCTGGGCCGCCAGCGCCACGCCCGCAACGCGCCCCGCACCCTGGACCTGGACCTGATCGCCCACGGACGGCTCGTGCTGGAGACGCCCAGCCTGATCCTGCCCCACCCCCGGGCCCACGAGCGCCTGTTCGTCATGGGCCCGCTGGCCGAGATCGCCCCCGACTGGATCCATCCGCTGCTGGGCGAGACCGCCGCAGTCTTGGCCGCAAGGGCCACAGTCGGGACCGACGCCACCCCAATCCCCCCCACCGCTCGTCATGGCCGGGCCTGACCCGGCCATCCATTCCAGAGCGGAAAGGGGCGCGAGAAAGGGGGCTCAGCGCGCCGCAGGCGCTGTCTAGCTTGTCCACGAACCACACGAACCACACGAACAGGCAGAACAAGCTACGACACTCGATCCAGGCTGAACCCGTTCGTGTGGTTCGTGTGGTTCGTGGACCAATCTTATCGGCGCTGACGCGCCATCGCGGTTATTGGCCCGCGCGCCCCCTCATCCGACCTGCTTTGCAGGCCACCTTCTCCCGCAAGGGGAGAAGGCCGTCCGGGAATTCCGCCTACACTCACGCCTGCGACCTATGCGGCGTTGCACAATGGCCCGCGAACCTCTATTTTCGCCGGTTCTATCCGCCGCTTGAGAGACTCCATGGCCCGCGTCACCGTCGAAGACTGCATCCAAAAGGTGCCGAACCGCTTCAACCTCGTGCTGCTGTCGGCGCATCGGGCCCGCGCCGTTTCGGCCGGCGCGCCGATCATGGTCGACCGCGACAACGACAAGAACCCGGTCGTGGCCCTGCGCGAGATCGCCGACGACGTGGTGGACGCCGAGGAGCTCCGCGAGGCGCTGATCGCGTCCCTGCAACGCGTCGACGAGCGTTCGGAAGCCGAGGAAGAGGCCGAAACCCTCGCCCTGCTGGCCGATCCGACCCACATGCAGATGAGCGAGCTGGAACTGGTCCGCGCCCTGCAGAGCGACCGTGACGGCGGCCAGGAGGAGCGGTACTGAGCCCAGAAGGCGCAGAACCACTCACTAGAGAGGCGGCGACCGCAACCGCCGTCCCGCCTCCCGAAACCTCCATGCCTGAGGCGCCCCCCTCCGAGGCGCCTATGCAGGCGCCGACCGTGGCCAGCGCCAGCCGGCCCAAGATGCTTCGCCAGTTCGAGCTGATCGAGAAGGTCCGCTCGTACGACCCGTCGGCCGACGAGGCGATGCTGAACCGCGCCTACGTCTACGCCATGCGCCAGCACGGGTCGCAGAAGCGGGCCTCCGGCGATCCCTACTTCGCCCACCCGATCGAAGTGGCGGGCATCCTCACCGACTACCGGCTCGACACCGAGACCATCGTCACGGCCCTGCTGCACGACGTCATCGAGGACACCGACGCCACCCGCGAAAAGATCGAGGAGCTGTTCGGGGCCGAGGTCGCCGAACTGGTCGAGGGCGTCACCAAGCTCTCCAAGCTGGAACTCTCCCAGGAACACCTCCGCCAGGCGGAGAACCTCCGGAAGTTCATCCTGGCGATCTCCAAGGACGTCCGCGTTCTCCTGGTGAAACTGGCCGACCGCCTGCACAACATGCGGACGCTGCACTTCATCAAGCAGGCCGCCAAGCGCGAGCGGATCGCCCGCGAGACCCTCGACATCTACGCGCCCCTGGCCCGCTCCATCGGCGTGCACCGCATCTGCGAGGAGCTGGAGGAGCTGGCCTTCGCCCACCTGAACCCGGTGGGCCGCAACGCCATCCTGCGCCGCCTGGAAGTGCTTCGGCAGGAGCAGGGCGGCGCCGTCTCCGCCGTCAGCCAGGAAATCGGCAATCGCCTGCAGGCCGGCGGCATCCCCGCCCGGGTGTTCGGCCGCGAGAAGCACGCCTTCTCGATCTGGCGGAAGCTGCAGCGCAAGTCGATCGGCTTCTCTCAGCTCTCCGACATCTACGCCTTCCGGGTGATCGTCGACACCGAGGACGACTGCTACCGCGCGCTCGGCGTCATCCACCGCGCCTGGCCCAGCGTGCCCGAGCGGTTCAAGGACTACATCTCGACGCCCAAGCGGAACAACTACCGGTCCATCCACACCACGGTGGTGGGCTACAAGGGCATGCGCATCGAGATGCAGATCCGCACCGAGGCCATGGACCTGGTGGCGGAGGAGGGCGTGGCCGCCCACTGGAACTACAAGAACAAGTCCTACGGCTTCGACGCCGAGCACCAGAAGGCGGCCGGCGGGCGCGACCCGCTGGTCAACCTGCGCCACCTGGTCCAGGTGCTGGAGCACGGCGGCGACGCCGAGGAGCTGGTCGAGCACGCCAAGCTCGAGATGTACCTCGACCAGGTGTTCGTCTTTACGCCCAAGGGCAAGCTGGTCAGCCTGCCGCGCGGGGCCATGCCGCTGGACTTCGCCTACGCGCTCCACACCGACCTGGGCGACACCACGGTCGGCGCCAAGATCAACGGCGAGCTGAAGCCGCTCCGGACGGCGCTGGTGAACGGCGACGTGGTCGAGGTGATCCGCGGCGGCAAGCCCGTCGTGCCTCCGGACTGGCGCTCGCTCACCGTCACCGGCCGCGCCCGCTCCGCCATCCGCCGCCACATCCGCCAGACCGAGCGCGAGGAGTTCCTGCGCCTGGGTCGCGCCACCGTCGACCAGGCCTTCGAGGCCGCGGGCAAGACCCGCAAGGACGTCTCCATGCGCCCGGCGCTGGACCGCTTCGCCGTCGCCTCCGAGGACGAGCTGTTCGACGCCGTCGGCCGCGGCCGCGCCACGCCCTCACAGGTGCTGGAGGCCGTCTTCCCGGGCCTCAAGGCCGCCGAGCGCGAGGCCGCCACCGCGCGCCGTCATATCCAGGAGGGCAAGACCGCCCGGCTCTACGTGCGCGGCGGCGGCCTGACCCCCGGCGTCACCATCCATTTCGGCCAGTGCTGCTCGCCGGTGCCCGGCGACCGCATCGTCGGCATCCTGGAGGCCGACGGCCGCGGCCTGATGGTCCACGCCATCGATTGCGAGAAACTGGCCGAGTACGAGGACCGCGAGGAGCTCTGGCGCGACCTGCAATGGACGCCCGAGGCCGAACGCAACGCCATCGCCCGCGCCCGCCTCACCGCCACCATCAAGAACGCCCCCGGCGTCCTGGGTCAGGTCTGCACCATCATCGGCGAGGCCGGCGGCAACATCGTCAACCTGCGCATGCACCACCGGCAGTCCGACTTCTTCGACGTGGACATCGACGTCGACGTCCAGGACGCCCGCCACCTGACCCACATCTCCGCCGCCCTGCGCGCCAACCCCAGCGTCGAAGAGGTCGAGCGGACCAAGGGCGAAGTCCGATAGCGCCACCCACCACTCGTCATGGCCGGGCTTGACCCGGCCATCCATTCCAGAGCGCCCGCAGGATGTTCGCGGGCCCTTCCGCAAGGGCCGGCTGGATGGCCGGGTCGAGCCCGGCCATGACGAGCCGAGTGGGAGGACGGCCCTAGTCGTCGATCAGCACGACGCCCGTCACATCCTCGCGGTGGCGCACTTCTTCGGCCCAGTGGCGGAGGATGCCGGTGAGGATGTACGGCGGCACCCAGTCGAAATCCTCGTGGTGGGCGCCGGCCAGGTAGAGCGGGGTGATCGACTTGTAGTTCTGCTCGATGATCGCCTCGCAGTACGAGCGGATCGTCGAACGGTCGGTGGAGACCTCGCCCAGCCGGCGGTCCTCGGGGTCGATCCGCGAGCGGCCGACCGGAATCCACAGGGTAGGGTAGGGCTGGTTGTCGATCACGCCCTTCAGCTTGTCCTTGCCCGACAGGTGCAGGCGCAGCGGCCCCACCTTGCGCGTGTAGGCGCCGGTCAGCAGGAACGCCAGGTCCACCGAGACGATCAGCCGGTTGGGGCTGGCCCAGGAGGTCAGGCGGAAGCCGGTGTCGATCGAGGGCCCCACGAACTCCCGGGTAATCGAGGGATTTGCGGGGTTTGCGTAGAATTCCTCGCGGATCTCCGCCTGGCTAAGGATCGGGTCCTGGACGTCCGACCAAGCCGTGCCGCGCCGGAAGAAGATCTCGGCGTTGGGCACCGGGAACAGGCCGATCCAGGCGGTGGACTTCACGTCCAGGTGCTTGGAGGCCTCGTCGCGGGACCCGCGGTACTCGTTCAGCGTCGCCAGCCAGACGTGCATCAGGGCGTGCGCGTGGCTCAGGCTCTGCAGCTCGCAGACGTAGAGCAGCTCGTCGCCGTTGCTTTTCCAGAACTCCGGGGCCGGCAGCCCGTCGTCCAGGCCGCCGGAGAATTCCTTGTACTGTCTCTGAAGAATATAGTCGAAGTTACGGTAAAACGTGACGATTTCCGGCCGCCACATGTGCCGGGACTGCTTGTAGGGCGTCGAGCCCACCATATCGACGCTGAGGAACAGGCGCAGGCGAGGCTTCAGGCCCTCCGGGAAGTCGGCCGGGAAGATCTTGCGTTCGTGCAGGGCCGGGGACTCGGCCATCATCACCCGCCCGCCCGCGCGCTCACCCTGGGGCGGCGGGGCGGCGCTGGTGGCGGCAGGGTGCCGACCGGTGACCGTAGATCTGGCGTCCATAGGTGGTCTGAAGAGCCTTGGTTGGCGGCCTGCAGCAACGGAGGTATCAGCGTGCATTCTCCCACCGACTTGTTGCCGAGAAGCGAACGCCCATGAACACTGAAGCTGTCCTCGACGAGTTCCGCGGCGCCGGCGCGCTGCGCGAAGGTCACTTCATCCTGTCTTCCGGCCTGCACTCGCCGGTCTTCCTGCAGAAAAATCTGGTCTTTCAATATCCTGAGCGGACAGAGCGACTCTGCAAGGCGCTGGCGGCGAAGATCCGGGAAACCGTGGGCGAGGTGGATCTTTGCGTCTCCCCGGCGGTCGGCGGGATCATCCCGGGCTACGAAACCGCCCGCTGGCTGGGGGTTCCGTCGATCTACGTCGAGCGCGAGGATGGCGAGTTCAAGCTGCGCCGGGCCTTCTCGATCCCGCCGGGCGCCCGCATCGCCATGATCGAGGACATCGTCTCCACCGGCCTGTCGTCGCGCGAGTGCGTGGACGCCATCCGCAAGGCCGGGGGCGATGTGGTGGTCGCGGCCTGCCTGGTCGACCGCTCGGGCGGCCGCGCCGACCCCGGCGCGCCGTTCGTGGCCCTGGCCCGCCTGGACGTGCCGGCCTATCCCGCCGACCAGCTGCCGCCCGAACTGGCCGCCATTCCCACGGAAGACCCCGGCAGCCGGAGGCTCCACGGATGAGCCGTCTTCGCCTGGGTGTGAACATCGACCACGTCGCGACGGTGCGGAACGCGCGCGGCGAGGGCTATCCCGACCCGGTGCGCGCCGCCGAGATGGCGCTGGCCGCCGGCGCCGACGGCATCACCGCCCACCTGCGCGAGGACCGCCGCCACATCTCCGACGCCGACATCGACGCCCTGGCGGCGATTTGCCGCCGCCGTGGCCGCCCGCTGAACTTCGAGTGCGCCGTGACGCCGGAGATGGAAGCCATCGCGCTCGCCCACCGCCCCCACGCCGCCTGCCTGGTGCCCGAGCGCCGGGAGGAGGTGACCACCGAGGGCGGCCTGGACGTCGTGAAGGGGCACAACACCATCGCGCCCGTGGTGGCGAGGCTCGTTCAAGCGGGCATCCGCGTCTCGGCCTTCATCGACGCCGACCTCGCCCAGGTCAGCGCGGCCAAGGCGGTCGGCGCCCAGGTGGTCGAGCTGCACACCGGCGCCTATTGCGAGGCGGTCCGCGAGCGCCGACCCCAGGCCGAGGCCCTGCTGGCCAACCTCAAGGCCGCCGCCGCCGAGGCCCACCGCCTGGGCCTGGAGGTCCACGCCGGCCACGGCATGGACTACGAGACCGTGAAGCCTATCGCGGCGATCCCGGAGCTCATGGAACTGAATATCGGCCACTTCCTGATCGGCGAGGCCATCTTCATCGGCCTGGGCCCCGCCATCCAGCGCATGCGCGCCCTGATGGACGAAGCGAGAGCGACCAAGGCAGCATGATGGTGTTCAAGTGATCCTGGGCCTCGGTTCCGACCTCTCCGACATCCGCCGCATCCAGAACAGCCTCGATCGCTTCGGCGACCGCTTCAAGGAACGCATCTTCACCGAGCTGGAGCGCGCCCGCTCCGAGCGCAAGGCCGACGCCGCCGCCAGCTATGCCAAGCGCTTCGCCGCCAAGGAGGCCTGCGCCAAGGCGCTCGGCACCGGCATGCGCCGCGGCGTCTTCTGGCGCGACATGGGCGTGGTCAACATGCGTTCCGGCCAGCCCACCATGGAGCTCACCGGCGGCGCCCTGGCGCGCCTGAAGGAAATGACCCCCGCCGGCATGAAGGCGGTGATCCACCTCACCCTGACCGACGACCACCCCTACGCCCAGGCCTTCGTAATCATCGAGGCCCTGCCGGGGTCGGCTTAGGGCCGCCTCGACCACAGAACGGAGGAACGACATGCGCCGCCTGCTCATCGCCACCGCCATCCTCGCCCTCGCCACGCCCGCCGCGGCCGACACCCTGCAGGAGCTCACCACCAAGGGCAGCATCCTCACCATCCAGGGCATGGACATCGACGTGACCTATACGCCGGACGGCAAGTTCACGGCCATGGACGGCCAGGTCACCGGCACGTGGCGCATCGATGGCGACAAGCTGTGCACGACGTCCAACTTCGAGCCCACCGAGCAGTGCGTCGAATACCCGAAGGGCAAGACGTCCGGCGACAGCTTCGACGTCACCGGCCCGCAAGGCACGGCCACCATCAAGATCAAATAGGGCGCCGCTTTACCTCCCCCGTTGCGGCAGCAACGGCGGGAGGGGGACCGCACGCCGAGCCGCAGGCGAAGAGCGGGTGGTGGAGGGGGCGAACCTCCTCAGCTGCATTCAAGACAGCCTGGTCGACCCGCAGAGCTTGAGGCTCGCCCCCTCCACCACGCCCTCTGCGGGGCGCGGTCCCCCTCCCGCCGCTTTGCGGGGGAGGTGAATCATGAAGCGCGCCGCGTCTGCGCCGGATCGTAGAAGAACACCTCGCGCCAGACCTTGTCGCCGCGCCAGGTCTGCCAGGCGATCTCCTCGAAACTGTTCGTGTGCCCCTTCTTCGAGGTGAAGGTGAAGCGCCAGTGGATCGCCACCCGGTCGCCGTCGACCATGGGCGGGGCCAGCAGCTCGGTCTTCACCTCCGCCTGCCGGGCCAGCATCTGCGCCTCGCCGGCCATCAAGAGCTCGCGGCCGACGCGCGGCGCGTCCTGATTCTCCCGCATGGAGGCGTCCTCGGCGTACCAGTCGCGGATCGCCTCCACATGGTCGCCGGACAGCACCTGGGCCACGAAGGCGTCGACGGTTTCGCGGGTAGGCATGGGGCGACCTCAGGCGGGGGTGACGGCGCGGCGCTGGGCGATCCGCGGCCAAAGCGTGTTGATGGCCAGGCCGCCCAGGACCAGGACGGCGGCGGTGAGCTTCCAGTGGGTGAGGGGCTCGTGCAGCAGGACCGCCGAGGCGCCCATGCCGAACACCGGCACCAGCAGCGACAGCGGCGCGATGGTCGCCGCCGGATAGCGCGCCAGCAGCCAGGCCCAGGCCGTGTAGCCGAAGATCGTGTTGCCCACCGACTGCCACAGCACCGCCCCCCACGCGCCGGCGTCGGCGTGGACGATGGACTGCGACATGGCCGGCCAACCCTCGAACACCAGCGCCAGGGCGAACAGTGGCGGCGCCGAGAAGATGCTGGCCCAGACCACATAGCTCAGCATGTTCACCGGCCCGGCGGCGCGCGCGGCGGTGTTGCCGCCCGCCCAGGCCAGGGCGGCGAACACCACCAGGCCCAGGCCCAGCGGCGTCACCTCGGCGTTGGTGTGCGCCATCAGCCAGCCCAGCCCGCAGGCGGCCAGCGCCAGGGCCACCAGCTGGAACGGCTTCACCCGCTCGCCGGCCATCAGCATGGCGAATCCGATGGTGAAGAACGCCTGCACCTGCACCACCAGGCTGGCGAGGCCCGGCGAGATCCACTGGGTCATGGCGATGTAGAGCAGCCCGAACTGCCCGACCCCGATCATCACCCCGTAGGCCGCCAGGTTCCACCAGCTCACCTTGGGTCGCTTCAGGAAGAACACGGCCGGCAGCACGGCGAAGGCGAACCTCAGCGCCGCGAAGGTCAGCGGCGGGAAGTCGGCCAGCCCCCACTTGATGACCACGAAATTCGTCCCCCACACCGCCACCACCACCAGGGCCAGGAGCAGGTGCAGCGGGGGCAGGGCGTCGCGGGTCATGGGGCCTAGATAGGGCTTACGGCCGCGCTGTCACCGGTCCAATTCAGGCGAAGTGGCCCTTGATCAGCGAAACGGGCTCTCCGCCGCGGCGACTGAGCGCCCGCGCGCGCCCAACGGGTCATTCCGGGGCTCCGCCGCACGACGTCCTGTAGCGCGTCGCGCCACATCTTGCTTGTGTGACGTAGCGTGTCGCGCTACAATGGATATATGATCCAATCCTGGGGCAACGGCGAGGCCGAGGAGGTCTTCAAAGGCCGAACGCCACGTGGCCTGCCCCAGCAGATCATCGCCCGGGCTCGCCGTGTCCTGGCCGCCCTAAACGCCGCTGTCGTGGTGGGTGATATGGCCACGCCGCCGGGCAACAAGTTGCACAAGCTGGGCGGGACCGAGACATGGGCGGTTCGGGTGAACGATCAGTATCGGGTCACGTTCGTCTGGGGCGCGAACGGTCCGGAGGAGGTCTGGCTCGGCGACTATCACTGAGCCTTGTCGCATAGCGGACAACCCGCCCATGGCCCGAGCCGATGACGGTGGCGGGCCTTCCGGCTGCCAAGACCGGAGAAATTCCCGTGAACATCGACTTCAGCGACTTTGCGTCGCCTTTGCCTCACCCCGGCGAGATCCTGCGCGAGGACTACATGGCGCCGCTGGGCTTGTCCGCCGGCGCCCTGGCCAAGGCCATGGGCTTGAAGGACCGTACGCGGATCGAGCGCTTGTCGCGCGAAGCCCAGCCGGTGACCGCCGACACCGCGCTCCGCCTGGGGCGCGTGTTCGGGACTTCGCCGCTGTTCTGGCTCAACCTGCAGGCTCAGCACGACCTGTCCGCCGTAGCCATCGCCTCTGGTGAGGAGTTGGCGGGCGTGGAGCTGCTGCCGCAACTCGTCGCCTGACGCCTCGGATCACCTCTCGCGTTGGCGCTCGCCACGGTCGCGCAACCCCGGCGACCGATCGCCGCCTCTCATATTGTTCACGGGCGCGAAACTTGCTCCTGGGCTAGGGAGCAGGCACGGACGCGGGAAATCCGCGTCCGCGAACCTTTGAATCTGGAGCATTTTGGCTCGGGACGTTCCGTCCCGTGCCAAAATGCTCTAGGCACACACCCGCTTCGGGTCACCGAAGCGCCCAGGGACGACGAATGAGCGAGAACGTGCAGAGCGTGAAAACGCCTGAAAAATCCGGCGCGGTGAACGAGCTGGTCGAGATCTTCAAGACCGTCTTCTACGCGCTGCTGATCGCGCTGGTCCTGCGGGTGATCTTCTTCCAGCCCTTCACGATTCCGTCCGCCTCGATGGAGCCGAACCTCTACGAGGGCGACTACATCATCGTGTCGAAGTTCAGCTACGGCTACTCGCACCACTCGATCCCGTTCAGCCCGCCGCTGTTCAAGGGCCGCATCCTCGCCAAGGAGCCGGCGCGGGGCGATATCGCCGTCTTCAAGCTGCCCAGCGACAACCGCACCGACTACGTCAAGCGCATCATCGGCCTGCCGGGCGACCGCATCCAGATGAAGGCCGGCCTGCTCTACGTGAACGACAAGCTGGTGCCGCGCGAGGCCCTGTCGCCGGTCCGCGAGGACGTGGGCGGCGGCTATATCCGCGACGTGGCCCGCTTCCAGGAGCGCCTGGCCACCGGCAAGGCCTTCGTCACCCAGGACTTCGGCACGGACGGCGAGCTGGACAACACCGACGTCTTCATCGTGCCCGAGGGCCACTACTTCGCCATGGGCGACAACCGCGACAATTCCTCGGACAGCCGCGTCAACCCCGCCATCGGCGGCGTGGGCTTCGTCCCGGCCGAGAACCTGGTCGGCAAGGCCCAGATCATCCTGCTGTCGTGGAAGCCCGAGGCGTCGATCTTCAAGCCCTGGACCTGGGTGCTCGACGCGCGGCCCAGCCGGTTCTTCAAAGTCCTCAAATGAATGCGCGAGTCGCGGCCGTCGAGGACCTCGAAAGCCGCATCGGCCACACCTTCGCCGACCGCGACCTCCTGGAGCGCGCGCTGACCCACGCCAGCGTCGGCGACGGGGCGCGCGAGGTGCGCCACAACGAGCGGCTGGAATTCCTGGGCGACCGGGTGCTGAACCTGTGCGCCGCCGAGCGGCTGATGGCCCTCGACCCCGACAGCCGGGAAGGGGAGATGTCGCGCCGTCTCGCCAGCCTGGTGAACTACCACGCCTGCGCCCGCGCCGCGGAGCGGGCGGGCCTGCCGCAGGCGCTCCGCCTCTCGGCCAGCGCCACCAAGGTGGGCGCGCGCAAGTCCGACGCCGTCGTGGGCGACGCCTGCGAGGCGCTGATCGCGGCCCTCTACATCGATGGCGGCCTGGAGACGGCCAGGGCCTTCTTCGAGAAGTTCTGGGCCGAGGAGTTCGTCCACCTGGACGCCCCGCGCTCCAAGGACCCCAAGACCCAGCTCCAGGAGTGGGCTCAAGGGCTGGGCCTGCCGCTGCCGGCCTATGAGGTCGTGGGCCGCACGGGCCCGGCCCACGCCCCGGCCTTCACGGTCGAGGTCCGCATCCAGGGCTTCGAGCCCGAACGGGGCGAAGGCGGTTCGCGCCAGGCGGCGGAGAAATCCGCGGCCCAGACCATGCTGCTCAAGCGCGAGGGCGTGGAATCCGAGGCCGAGGCCGACCAATGACCCCCCCTTCCGAACCAAAGACCCACGCCGGCTTCGCGGCCATCATCGGCGCGCCCAACGCGGGCAAGTCGACCCTGACCAACCGTCTCGTCGGGGCCAAGGTGTCGATTGTCACCCAGAAGGTGCAGACCACCCGCTTCCCGGTGCGCGGCGTCGCCATCCACGGCGACGCCCAGATCGTGCTGGTCGACACCCCCGGGATCTTCCAGCCGCGCCGCCGGCTGGACCGCGCCATGGTCCGGGCCGCCTGGGGCGGGGCCGACGACGCCGAGGTCATCGTGCACCTGGTCGACAGCGTCGCCGAGCTGGCCGCCGCGACCAAGGAGGGCAAGCCCGCCGACCGCAAGGCCGCCGTCGATGTCCAATCCATCGTCGAGGGCCTGAAGGCCTCCGGCAAGAAGGCCATCCTGGCGCTCAACAAGATCGACGGCATGCGGCGCGACACGCTGCTGGCCCTGTCGCAGCGCCTGTTCGAGACCGGCGTCTATTCCGAGGTCTTCATGATCTCCGCCGCCGACGGCCAGGGCGTCGACGACCTGAAGGCCCGGCTCGCGGCCCTGATGCCCGAAGGCCCCTGGCTCTATCCGGAAGACCAGACCGCCGACCTGCCGGCCCGCCTGCTGGCCGCCGAGATCACCCGCGAGAAGCTCTACCTGCGCGTCCACGAGGAGCTGCCCTATTCGGCCGCCGTCGAGACCACCGCCTTCCAGGAGCACAAGGACGGCGGCGTCCGCATCGAGCAGACCATCTACGTCGAGCGCGAGAGCCAGCGCCCGATCATCCTGGGCAAGGGCGGCCAGACCCTGAAGTGGATCGGCCAGAAGGCCCGCGAGGAGCTGATCGAGCTCCTCGACCGCCCTGTGCACCTGTTCCTGCACGTCACCGTCGATGAGAAGTGGGCCGACAAGCGCGAGTTCTACGGCGACGTGGGTTTGGATTTCGAGGCTTAGGGTTCGCTCCTCCCCCGCACCGAAGAGTGCGGGGGAGGGGGACCCCACCCGCTCGCTACGCGAGCGGGCGAGGCAGGAAAGCGCCGGGTCGCAAGCGACCCGGTGGGTGGTGGAGGGGGCGCGAAGCCTCCAGCGCCGCGACTGGGGCTTCGCGCCCCCTCCGTCTCGTCGCGTGCCGCGCCGATCCACCTCCCCCGTCGTCTGCGCGACGGTGGAGGAGCGGGCCTTCGCGAAACCGCGCGGACGCCCTAGGTAAGGTTGATGGACCTCGACGCCTATTTCGCCCGCATCGGCTACGCCGGCCCCCGCGACGCCAGCCTGGCCACGCTCCGCGCCCTCCACGCCCTGCACCCCGCCACGATCCCGTTCGAGGCCATCGATTGCCTGCTGGACCGTGGGATCGACATCTCGCCCGCCGCCGTCGACGCCAAGCTCATCCACGGCGGGCGCGGCGGGTACTGCTTCGAGCACAACAGCCTGTTCGCCCGCGTGCTGACCGCCCTGGGCTTCGAGGTCGAGGGCCTGGCCGCCCGCGTGCGCTGGAACTCGCCGCCGAACACGCCCGCCCAGCCCCGCACCCACCACGTGCTCAAGGTCCGGGCCGAGGACCAGGACTGGTTCGTCGACGTGGGCTTCGGCGGCTGCGTGCTCACCGCGCCGCTGCGGCTCGTCGCCGACGAGGTCCAGGCCACCGACCACGACGCCTATCGCCTGCTGCCGATCGACGGCGGCCTCACGCTTGAAGTCCAGCGCGAGGCGGGCTGGGTCCCGGCCTACGACGTCTCGCTGACGCCCTGCGTGCCGCGCGACTACGAGATGGCCAACTGGTTCACCTCGACCCATCCCACCAGCCACTTCCGGGCCAATCTGCTCTGCGCCCTGACCACGCCGGAGGCCCGCTACGGCCTGCTGTTCAATCGCTTCACCACCCGACCCCGCGGGGGCCAGCCCACCAGGGACATCCTCGACGCCGATGGCATCGAGCGCGTGCTGCGCGAGACCTTCGGCCTGGCCGTCGAACCCGCCTGGCGCCCGATCATCGAGCGCGCCGCCAACGCGCCGGCCCCCTGATGGAGTTCGAAGACGACGCCTTCGTCCTGGCCGCCCGCGCCCACGGCGAGGCCGGCGCCATCGTGGACCTGCTGACTGCCCGCCACGGCCGCTACGCCGCCCATGTGGCCGGTGGCGCGTCGCGGCGGATGAAGCCGTTCCTGCAGGCGGGCGCCCAGGTGATCCTGCGCTACCGGGCCCGTGTCTCCGACCAGCTCGGCTCGGCCCAGCTGGAACCGGTGGGCGAGGGGCCTTCGGCGCTGTTCGACGACCCCCTCGCCCTGGCCGGCCTCGCCGCCGCCGCCGCCGTGGCCGCCGGCGCGCTGCCGGAGCGCGAGCCGCATCCGGGCGCCTACCTGGCCTTCGAGGCCCTGGTCGGCGCCTTCGCGGTGCCGCACATCTGGCCGGCGGTCTTCGTCCGCTTCGAGGCCGGCCTGTTGCAGGACCTGGGCTTCGGCCTCGACCTGTCGAAATGCGCCTCGACCGGGTCCACCGACGACCTGATCTACGTCAGCCCCCGCACCGGCCGCGCCGTCAGCCGGGGCGCCGGCGAGCCCTACAAGGATCGCCTGCTGGCGCTCCCGCCCTTCATGCTGTCGGCCCAGTCGCGCCTGACGCCCGGCGACGTCGGCGCGGGCCTGGACCTCACGGGACACTTCCTGGAGGCCTACATCTTCAACCCGCTGAACAAGCCGCTGCCGCCGGCCCGCCTATGGCTGCTGGACCGCCTGCGCGAGGCCAGCCGGCTCTGAGGCCGGCAGGCGCCGTCCCACCACCGCGAAGAAGGCCCCGATGTCCTCCAGCCCGACCGTGAGCGGGATCTTCGGTCGCAGGACGTCGCCGTTCCGCAGCGAGATCTCGAGGTGCGAGAAGCCGGTGGCCGAGCGCCGGTAGGCCACGCCGACGATCTCCCGCCAGGGCGTCGCCGGCCCGCCGCCGATGCCGATCCCCGTGGCGTCCACGCGGACGGCGGGGAAGGGATGCGCCATCGACCACAGCATGGCGCCTGCCATCCCATAGCCGACCACGGCGCCCACGGCGCCCGCGATCCAGAACCCGGCAGCGCCTTCGAAGCTCAGGGTCGCGGCCGCCAGGAGCCAGATCGCCGAGCCCGTCGCGATCCCGGTCCAGGTCCCGATGTGCAGCGCATGGATCACCGGCGTCGCCGGCCCGAACGCGTAGGCCTGCGGATCGCGGGGCGGCCAGTGGACCACCCGCCACCCGGCCAGGGCCGTGAGCGGCAGGGCCAGGCAGAGCAGGCCCGAGCCCATGTAGGCCGAGAGCTGGGAGTCGCTCAGCATCGCCAGGACGGCCCCCAGGGTCAGGAGCGCGGCGACGATGGCGGCGCCCAGGATGCGCAATCGGGTGACCATGGGCCGGAGTTTGCCCCGGGCACGCTTAAGTTGTCCTGAAACGTCATGGTTTCCGTCTCGCCGGAAGCTCTGCTACAAGCCCCGCCATGACCCGCGCCGGCCGCAACCAGACCGCCAAGCAACAGCAACGCCATCCCATGGCGGTGTTTGTGCGTGGTCGCCTGGAAGCTCTGGCCTAGCCGGTCCTTCCGCCACCGACCTTCGCAAACCCCGCTCCGGCGGGGTTTTTGCTGACGCCTCCCGCCGAGCCCCAACTTCCCAGGAGCTCAACCATGCCGCCCCACCTTTCCGACGCCGACATCGCCCGCATCGGCCGAGGCGTCGCCGACCGCAGCCTGCCCAAGCCGGAGTGGACCCACGCCGCCCACTTCGCTGCGGCCCTCTGGCTGCTGACCCGCCCCGGCGTCGACGCCGAAGCCGAGATGCCGGGCCTGATCCGCGCCTACAACGAAGCCACCGGCGTCGCGAACACCGACAGCTCCGGCTACCACGAGACCATCACGCTCGCCTCGTTGCGCGCCGCCCGCGCCTGGCTGGCCGAGCGGCCGGGCGTCCCGCTCAGCGCGGCGCTCGCCGACCTGCTGGCCGGCCCGTTCGGCCGCTCCGACTGGCTGCTGGCCCACTGGTCGAAGGACCGGCTCTTCAGCCCCGCCGCTCGCCGCGCCTGGCTGGAGCCGGACCTGCAGCCGCTGGGGTTCTGACGTTCCTTCTCCCTGCCATGATCGTCATCCCCGGCCTTGTGCCGGGGACCCAGAAACGCAGACGCCACAGGCATATCCCCACCGGCGGCGCTTCTGGGTGGCCGGGACAAGCCCGGCCATGACGATCATGGGGGATATTTCCCTCGGGAAGCTCGTTGGCGGGCAGTCGGCAGGCTAGAAGTGGGGCCCAAATGCCTCATTCCGATTCCTGACGCCCCATGGCCACCACCACCACCACCGCCCCGCCGCCTCCCGGCGACCGCATCATCGACGAGCCGCTGTCGGAGGCGCTCTCCCGCCGCTACCTGGCCTATGCGCTCAGCGTCATCACCGACCGGGCGCTGCCGGACGTCCGCGATGGCCTGAAGCCCGTCCAGCGCCGCGTGCTCTACGCCATGCGCGAGATGCGGCTGAACCCCGAGAACGCCGCGCGCAAGTGCGCCAAGGTGGTCGGCGAGGTGATGGGCGGCTACCACCCGCACGGCGACCAGTCGATCTACGACACCCTGGTCCGCATGGCCCAGGCCTTCGCCCAGCGCTATCCCCAGGTCGACGGCCAGGGCAATTTCGGCAACATCGACGGCGATAACGCCGCGGCCATGCGCTACACCGAGGCCAAGCTGACGGTGGCCGCCACGCTCCTGCTGGACGGGATCGAGGAAGACGCCGTCGACTTCAAGCCCACCTACGACGGCTCCGACGACGAGCCGGTGGTCCTGCCCGCCGGCTTCCCCAACCTGCTCGCCAACGGCAGCACCGGCATCGCCGTCGGCATGGCCACCTCCATCCCGCCGCACAACGCCGGCGAGCTGATCGACGCCTGCCTGCTGCTGCTCGACCAGCCGGACGCCTCCACCGACGCCCTGATGACCCACGTCCAGGGCCCGGACTTCCCCACCGGCGGCGTCATCGTCGAGCCGCGCTCCAGCCTGCTCAACACCTACGAGACCGGCCGCGGCGGCGTCCGCGTCCGCGCCCGCTGGACCAGGGAAGACCTGGGCAAGGGCACGTACCAGATCGTCATCACCGAGATCCCCTACCAGGTCCGCAAGGCCGACCTCATCGAGGGCCTGGCCGAGCTGATCGACGCCAAGAAAGCCCCGCTGCTGGGAGACGTCCGCGACGAGAGCGCCGAGGACGTCCGCGTGGTCCTCGAGCCCAAGAGCCGCAACGTCGAGCCCGAGGTCCTGATGGAGAGCCTGTTCAAGCTCTCGGACCTGGAGACCCGCTTCAGCGTCAACCTCAACGTCCTGGACGCCCGCGGCACCCCCGGCGTGATGGGTCTCAAACAGGCCCTCGTCGCCTTCCTGGACCACCGCCGCGAGGTGCTGGTCCGCCGGGCCCGCCACCGCCTGGCCAAGATCGAGGCCCGCCTCCACATCCTGGACGGCCTGATGATCGCCTACCTCAACCTGGACGAGGTGATCCGCATCGTCCGCTACGAGGAGAGCCCCAAGGCCAAGCTGATCGAGACCTTCTCGCTCAGCGAGCTCCAGGCCGACGCCATCCTCAACACCCGCCTGCGCCAGCTGGCCCGGCTGGAGGAGATGGAGATCCGCCGCGAGCACGCCGAGCTCAGCGAGGAACGCGACGGCATCGTCGCCATGCTCTCCAGCGACAAGGCCCAGTGGAAGCTGGTCGGCACGGGCCTGCGCCAGGTGAAGGCCGCGCTCGCCGACCTCAACGTCCGCCGCTCCACCTTCGCCGACGCCCCCCAGATCGACACCGAGGCGGCCCTGGAAGCCATGATCGTGCGCGAGCCGATCACCATCATCCTCTCCGAACGCGGCTGGATCCGCGCCGCCAAGGGCCGCGTCGAGGACCCCTCGGAACTGAAGTTCAAGGAGGGTGACAAGCTCCAGTTCCTGGTCCCCGCCGAGACCACCGACAAGCTGCTGATCTTCGCCTCCGACGGCCGCTTCTTCACGCTCGCCTGCGACAAGCTCCCCGGCGCCCGCGGCCACGGCGAGCCGCTGCGCCTGATGATCGACCTCGACGACAAGGTGGGCCTCATCGACGTCTTCCCGCACAAGGCCGGCGCCAAGCGCGTCCTGGCCTCCAAGGCCGGCTACGGCTTCATCCTGCCCGAGGAGGAGGCCATCGCCTTCCGCCGCGCCGGCAAGCAGGTCCTGAACGCCGGCGACCCCACCAAGAAGGGCGAGGGCGCCGCCGTCTGCCTCCCCCTGAACGACGCCGACCAGCTCGCCGTCATCGGCGACAACGGCAAGATCCTGGTCTTCCCCACGGCCGAACTGCCCGAGATGCCCAGAGGCAAGGGCGTCAAGCTCCAGTCCTACCGCGAAGGCGGCCTGCGCGACGCCCTGGCCTTCAAGGCCGACGACGGCCTGACCAGCGTCGACCCCTCCGGCCGCACCCGCCAGTGGCCCGAGTGGCGCGAGTGGCTGGGCCGCCGCGCCGGCGCCGGCAAACTCGCCCCCAAGGGCTTCCCCGCCACCAAGCGCTTCCGGCCGAAGGGCTAGCGCCGCACCGCTCCTCCCCCGTGTAACGGGGGAGGGGAACCACCCGCAGGGTGGTGGAGGGGGCGTCAGGCCGCCGCCACGGCGCTCCGCCGCCGCCGCAGCGTCGCCCCGGCCCCGGCGAAGCCCAGGATCATCAGCGACCAGCTCGCCGGTTCCGGCACGCCCGCCATCGGGTCCGCCACGACGCTGGCCAGCACCTCCACCCCGGCGTGCCCGCTGCGGAAGTTCGCCGTGAACTCGTTGGGGAAGGCGATGGCCACCCTGATTCGCTCGGAGCCCTCGTTGTCGAAGGGGTCGAAGGCGCAGTCACCCTCCGCCTGCTCACGGGCCAGGCCCTGCAGGCAATAGCGGGCGGGGTTCAGCGGAAACCCGAAGAACACCCCCGACTTCTGCGTGAAGTTCACGAACCCGGCGCTGTCGAAATCGAACAGCAGGTCGGTCGCCGTGGCCGTCAGCCCCGTGCCCTCGATGGCGACCGGCAGCGACAGGAACTTGTCCTTCTGCATCTGGCGCGTGTGATCGGCGTCGCTGACGAAGATTGTCCAGTCGGTGATGTTCTCCGCCGTCAGCACGCCCAGCGTGCCGTCCGTGGTGATCGAGAGCTGGGCCTGCGCCGCGCCCACCCCGCGCACGCCGACATAGGTCGTGGCCGTGGCGGGCCCGCCGGCCAGTGTCAGGCACGCCACGGCCGCACAGGCCGGAAACAGTCGCAACATCATCGTAATCCCCTGCACGGCGCGGCCACGCGGCCCGCCCTCAACGAGTTTACAAAGTGCTACAATTTAAATTGTGACGCAATGTAAAAGCGGCCCGAGCTAGCCGCCGCCCTTGGCCCGCGCGGCCTGCCACGGCTTCACGTCCCGCTCGACCCAGTCCAGCAGCGTCCGCTCCAGCAGGGCCAGGACCTCGCCGGGATCAACGCCGGCGTCCTTGCGCGCAAGCGCGAAGGTGGCCTCGTTCATCGTCCCCAGGGTCAGGATCGCCATCGGCTTGAGCAGCCGGTCCGGCAGGTCGTCGGCGCCGGCGATCATCTTCAGCCGGCTCTCGATCAGCGCGAACCCCATCCGCGCGTCGATCGTCCCCCAGTCCTCGCGGCCCAGCACCGCCGGCGCCTCGGTAAAGACGATCCGCTGATAGACCGGAACCTGGGTCACCCGCATGGACTCCAGCGCCCCCAGCCGGAACCCCTCGATCACGCTCGTGGCCTTGGCCGCGGCGTCATAGATCGCCTGGTGCACCTCGGTCTGCAGCCGCACCACGATCTCGCGGAACAGGGTTTTCTTGTCCTTGAAATGGTGGAACAGCGCCCCGTCCGTCACCCCCGCCGCCTCTGCGATGGCGCTCGTCGAGGTGTCTGCGAACCCGCGCGCCACGAACAGCGCCTGCGCCGAGTCCATGATCCGCGCCCGTGTGATGGCTGCATCTTCGGCGGTTCGTCTCACCATAGCTCAGCAATAGGGGCCGGAGGCGGCGCGCTCAATGCTGTTGGAGCCTCCGCGGCCGTCGCCGGCCGGGCAGGAGGGTCCGGCCCTCAGGCCGTCGCGGTGCTCCGCGCGCGGCGGCGGCGCAGCTGTCCGCCCGCCAGACCGAAGCCCGCGATCATCAGCGCCCACACGGCAGGCTCGGGCACGCCGGCGGGGCCAGGGTCGGGGCCTCCGGCGATCGCCGTGCCCAGCACGCCCCTGCCATCGCGATGGACCTTGATGTTGTCGGGGTTGTGCAGGCCGAAGCTGATGTGTTCGTCGCCCCTGGCCCGGTCGACGCATGCGAACGGGATCGAGACCTGGCCGTCGAGGCAGTAGGCGCGCCCCGCCGGATTGAACTCGCTCGTGAAGAGGAGGTGTCCCGAGCCGTCGAAGTCGAACAGCAGTTGCGTGGCGGTGGCGGTCAGCGCCTCCCCCCTCAGCCGGATGTGGGAGGTGTCGCCGCTCAGGGGCCCGAACAGGGTCTGCGAGTCGATCCCGTTGGTGAAGCCGATGGTCCAGTCCAGGATATTGGCTTCGGCCAGGATGCCCAGGGTGTCGTCGGTGGTGACCGACAGCTTCACGAGGCCGTTGGCGCCGACCTGGCGCGTTCCCACATAGGTGGTGGCCGCGGCTGGCGTAATCGCCGCGCCGCCAAGCGCCATGGCGATCGCCGCCACGACAGGCAGGTTCTTCAAGGTCTTCAAGCAACTAGCTCCGGGGCTCGAGGCGCGGCCGATCGGGCGACCGCAGCGCGGGATGCTTTTACAAAGCGTCGCGACGTAAAACACAATTTACAAAGCATCACAACGTAAAATGTCACCCCCCGCCGCCGGCCAAGTTCGCGGAATTCGGAGACAGGATACCCAGTCCCTGCAAAGGCATCCCCCGGATGCCACCCCGCCCTAAGTTCACGGCAGCCCACCGGCCCGGCGCCGCAGCCGGGTCAAGGACCCCCGGCCGCGCCAGCGGCGCGCGTCAGCGCGTGTCGGCGGAGGCGGCGAAGGGGGCGGGCACGCTCCGCGCCCGGACTTGAAGCGCTGAAGCGCGGCTGAGAGGCCTCAGCGGCCGCTCGCCCCCTCCACCCCGCGCTCTACAGCCGGCTGGCGCCGGCTTCGGCCCGCGGTCCCCCTCCGCCCGCTTCGCGGGGGAGGAAAAAACCGCGGCGCCGCACGCCCTACGTCCGTTCCTGACGCACCACGCCTCCACACTCCTCCCGACATGACCGCGACCGAGGACATGGCCGAGCGCCACGCGCGCCAGCTGGCGCGTTACGCCGAGCTCTCGCTGAGCCTGGCGGAGGACGTGCACGCGTCCGCGATCGCGGCCGAGGATCCCGACCGCAAGGCCCGCCTGGCCAGCGGCTTCCACAAGCTGGGCCGCGCCATGCGCCAGTCCATCGCGCTGGAGGCCAAGTTCGTCCGCGACCGGGCCCGCGACCTGCGCGAAGCCCAGGCCTGCGCCGCCGAGGCGGGCCAGGCGGCGGTCAGGCGCCGTCAGGACCAGGTGCGCAGCGCCATCGAGCGGCAGATCTATTGCGAGATCGAGCCCCACGACGCCCCGGCCTGGCTGGCCGACCTCACCGAACGGCTGGAGGAGGAGGCGCTCTACGACGACTTCGAGGACGAGAGCGTCGAGGCGCATATCGACCGGCTCTCCGCCGACCTCGGCCTCACCGGCGAGGTTCGCCGCGACTACACCCCCCGCGCCCTGCGCCCGCGCTTCCTCGGACCGCGCCCGACCCACTTCACCTTCGGCGGCCTGCCGGACGACGAAGATGACGAGGACGCCGACGAAGACGCCCCGCCGGATGCGGAAGACGACGAGGAACCCGACGATCCGCCCGAGGCTCCGCCGCCCGAGACCGCCCCGGAACCGGAACCTCCGCCCGAACGGGAGGCCGCCCCGGAGCCGGAGCCTCCCCCAGAACCCCCGCCACCCGATCCGCCGCCCCGGCCGCCCGAGCCCTACATCCCACCCTGGGAACTCCACCCCAACGGCCACTTCCCCGGCGGCTCGGGCTACTGAGGACTGGCCGTTCCGCCGCCATGGCGCGCCAGCGCCGAGAAGACTCGACCACGAACCACACGAACCACACGAACGGGCCCACCCGGGACCCGGCGACGTGGCGGCTTCTGCTTGTTCGTGTGGTTCGTGTGGTCCGTGGTCAAACTGGACGACGCCCGCGGCGCGCGCGGAGCGGACTGGCGGAGCGCGCCCTAAAGATCGAACCGCGCCGACCACCGCGCGCCCTCGGCGGGGAAGCTCAGCTTGGTCTCCGCGCCGGGCCGTCCGGCCAGCGCCCGCTTCAGAAGCCGCACCCCGAAGCCCTTGCGGTCCGCCGCGGGCGAGGGGCGCGGTCCGCCGCGCTCGCGCCACTCCAGCGCCAGCCGGCGCCGTCCGTCCGGCGACGCCTCCACCCGCCAGCTCAGCCGCACCGCGCCGCCCTGCGCCACCGACAGCGCCCCGTGCTTGGTGGCGTTGGTGGCCAGTTCGTGCAGGCACAGGGTCAGGGGCACGGCCGCCTCGGGGTCGATCGACACCGCCTCGCCCTCCAGGACCACGCGCTCGGCCCCCGCGGGCCGGAACGGCGCCAATGCCCGCTCGGCCAGATCCCGCAGCGTCACCTCGCCCCAGGCGGCCGCCACCAGCAGGTCGTGCGCCTCGGCCAGGGCCCGCAGCCGGTCGGCGAAGTGGCGTCGCGCCGCCTCCGGATCGGCCGCGCCGCGGAAGGTCTGGTCGGCCAGCGACTGCACGATGGCCAGCGTGTTCTTCACCCGGTGGTGCAGCTCCTGCTTCAGCAGCCGCTCGCCCTCCCGGGCCGCCATCTCGCGGGCCAGCGCCGAGCGCAGCAGCGACACGATCCAGATCACGAAGCCGCTGGAGGTCAGGAAGAACGCCACGCCCAAGACCAGCCGCCGCGTCGCTACCGGCTCGGCGCCCTGCGGCTCCAGCAGCAGCACCCCGCCCACGCTCAGGAGGGCCACGCTGGCGGTCCCCGCCACCGCCCCGCCGAACACCGTCGCCGCCAGCACCGCCAGGATGAAGGCCGCGAACGGCGCGCCCAGCCCGATCCAGGGCGCCAGCCCCAGCCGGATCCCCAGCGCCAACGCGCCCAGCCCGAGGCCCAGCGCCACCCGCGCCGCCACCCCACGCGGCTGCCGCGTGATCCTCCGCACCAGGAAATCGGTCACACGAAAGCCCTCGGCCGCGCCCCCGCGCGGTCCCTTGTGGAGCTATCTAGGGGAATGCGGCGCGGAGCGCACGCGGGCGAGAGGTCGCGGCGCCCTCCGGCGCTGGACGCAAAGAGCCCGCCGGTTGGGCCGGCGGACTCCGTGAAGGTCGCGCCCGGGGGCGCTCCCTGCCGAACAGCCATCTCGGCATAAGGTTCCCGGCGGCGAGCGCGAGGCCGCCGTGCGCCTGCGCCGGAACGCCAGGCGGCCCTGAGCGTTCGGCATCGCAGCCCAGCTTAAGTCGCGCGGTCGACAGATCGCCGGCGAGGAACTGGCGCCAGCCGTTGTGGAGAGTCTCTAGGTCGAGAACGACCTTCCGATCGGTTGACCACGTGGGCCTTACTTCAGAGGAAACCGCCAATGCTCAGGACGTTCGTTCGTAAACTTCCACTTGTCGCCGCGCTGCTCGTGGGGGCCACGAGCCTCAGCGCCTGCGCCACCAAGGCCTATGTCCGGGAGCAGGTCGCGATCGTCGACGCCCGCGTGACCACCGTCGACGCCAAGGCCAGCGACGCCCTGGCGCGCGCCGACGCCGCCGCCGCCGCGGCCCAGGGTGCGAACGCCGCCGCCCAGGCCGCCGCGACGGACGCCCGCAACGCCAACCAGCGGCTCGATCAGCTCACGACCAGGGTGGACGGCCTGGAACAGCGCACCACCAGCCGGCGCGCCCGGAACTAGGCGGCCTGGCCGGGGTTTCGCCTCAGGCGAGCCCCGGCTTCGCACCGCGCGCCGCCTGGGGAGGGCAGATGTTCATGAGTATCCGGCGCTGGGTCCTGATCGCCCTGCTGCCCGTCGGCCTGTCGCACGCGCCCGCCGTGGCTGCGGCGGAACCGCCGGGCGTCATGGCGCCTGCGTCCGAGCAGGCTTTCGAGCTCGCCCGATGGGTGCGCGACGCCGGCGACAACGACGGGCTGCCCTTCCTGGTCGTCGACAAGGTGGCCGCCCAGGTCCTGGCGTTCGACGCCGACGGCCAGGTCCTCGGCGGCGGCGCCGCCTTGCTGGGCTCCGCCCGCGGCGACGACTCGGTCCCCGGGATCGGCGATCGCCCGCTGGAGGCCATCCGGCCCGAGGAGCGGACCACGCCGGCGGGCCGGTTCCTGGCGGGCTTCGGACGCGGGGAGGGCGGCCGCGAGGAATATTGGGTGGACTACGCCAGCGCCATCTCCCTGCATCCGGTGGTCACCAAGAATCCCGGGGAGAAGCGCCTGCAGCGGCTGCGCTCGCCCTCCGCCGCCGACAACCGCATCACCTTCGGCTGCATCAACGTGGACCCGGAGTTCTTCGCCACGACCATCCGGCCGGCCTTCCGGGGCGCCCGCAGCGTGGTCTACATCCTCCCGGAGTCGCGCCCGATGGCCGAGGTCTTCCCGGCCTTCGCCGTCCAGGCCCAGGCGGACGCCGCCGCCTTCGCCGACGCCGTGGACGCCCCGCCGAAGCCGCGCGCCAAGTCCAGGCGTCGCTCGCTGCGATAAGAACAACTTTGACGGCCGCCAAGCCGCAATGCTCTCCTTATCCTCACTAACACGCGGCCATGACGATCAGGAGAGAGGAATCACCCCACCCACGCCCCGCCGTTGGCGTGGATCACCTGGCCCTGCACGAAGCCCGCCGCCGGGCTCAGCAGGAAGTCGACCACCGCCGCATAGTCCTTGGCCTCGGTCAGCCGTCCCGACGGATTGGACCGCGCGCCGCGCTCCAGCGCCCGGTCGGCGGCGTCCTGGCTCCCGGTCATGCGGGCCACCGAGCCGGTGGCGACCAGGCCTGGCGCCACGGCGTTGATGGTGATCCCGCGCGGCGCCAGCTCGGGGACCAGGTAGCGGATCAGGCTCTCGGCCAGCGCCTTGCCGGCGCCCAGGGCGGCGTAGTTGGGCAGGCTGGTCCGCGCGCCGGCGCTGGAGATGAACACCACGCCTGAGCCCCGCCTGAGCTGGGGCAGGGCCTTCTGCACCAGGTACAGGAGCGACAGCCCGTTGGTCTGGATCGCCCGGGTGAAGGCGGTGAGGTCCGCCTCCAGCAGGGCGGTGGGATAGATGGCCGCCGCGGCGTGGACGATGTGCAGCGGGCCGGCGCCCAGGCCCTCAGTCGCCGCCGCCAGCACCGCGGCGCCCTCGGGATCGCCCACGTCGGCCTGCACGGCCTGGACGTCGGCGCCCCGGCTCTCCAGCCAGGCCACAGCGCCGCGCGCCGCCGCCTCGTCGCTGTGGTAGCCCAGGACCAGCGGCTCGCCGCGCTCGGCCAGGTGCTCGGCGATGGCGAAGCCGATGCCCTTGGTCCCGCCGGTGATCAGGATCGTCATGTGGCCCCCCAGGTTCTCCGCGACACCCTAGGGGCGTTCGCCCCGATTTCCATTCATCCCCAGTTCAGCCGCCGGGTCGCAATCTCCTCCCATCGACGGTCGCCCGCTCTCCCGTCCCTCGAAAGGGCGGTCGTCGATGAAACAACGACACGCACCAAAGGCGGCGCGTCACCCCTCCCGGTGGCGCGCCGTTTTCGTTTGCGCCGGCCCAAGGCCAGGCCCGTTCAGCTAGGTGACGCCCACCTGAACGCCGGCCCCCGACCCCGTTCAGCCTGGGCCGCCTACCGTGGGCCAACTCTTCAAGGAGACCCGCAATGAAGAAGATCATCCTTGGCCTGGCCGTCGCCGCCGCGACCTTCGCCGCCGGCGCCGCCTCGGCCCACCCCTACGGTTACCGCGGCGAGCACCGCGGCGGCTACGAGCGCGACTATCGCTACGACCGCGCCTACCGCGACAGCGACCGCGACGGCGTCCCGGACCGCGCCGAATGGAACCGCGACCGCGACCGTGACGGCCGCCCCGACCAGTACGACCGCTACGACAACCGTCGCCATCGCCATCACCGCGACTGGGACCGCCGCGACCACGGCCGGTTCGACGACCGCTACGGCGATCGCTACGAGTACCGCGGCGGCTCCTACCGTTAAGACGGGCTGACCGGGCGCCTCCGCCGCACGGCGGAGGCGTTCCGAATACAACGTTGCGGCCACGGCGAAACCGGGGTCCCATATCGGCCTCCAGTCAGGAGGCCCCGATGGCCGACTCCGCCCAGCCTGCGCCCACCGCCGCCTCGACCGATCCGGCGGCCCTCGCCGTCATGCAGGGCTTCCCGCCGCCGGCCGATCGCACCGTGCGGCTGGCCGACACCACCAGCTGGCGGTTCCCCAACACCCGCTGGAGCTTCAGCCACCAGCGCGAGCTGGCGCCCTCGGCCGTGATCCGCCGCGGGCCGGCGCCGCCCTCCGCGCTGACCTATGCGCTCCGCGACGACCTCGACGCCGTGGCCTTCACCACCCAGGACGGCCAGCCCATGACCTGGGGCCAGGCGGTGGACGTCAACTTCACCGACGGCCTGGTGGTGTTGCACAAGGGCCAGGTGGTCTACGAGACCTACCGCGGCGCCCTCCAGCCTCACGTCCCGCACCTGGCCATGTCGGTGACCAAGTCCTTCGCCGGCCTGCTGGCCGCGACCCTGGCCCACGAAGGCGCGCTGGACCCCTCGGCCCTGGTCACCGAGTACCTGCCCGAGCTGGCCGGCACGGCCTTCGCCGACGCCACGGTCCGCCACGTCATGGATATGACCACCGGGGTCCGCTACCGCGAGGACTACGTCGACCCCGACGCCGAGGTGCGCTTCTACGGCGTCGCCGCCGGCTTCTCGCCCGCGCCCAAGGGCTACGCCGGCCCCGCCACCATCTTCGATTTCCTGAAGACCCTGCAGAAGCAGGGCGAGCACGGCGAGGCCTTCGCCTACAAGACCTGCAACACCGAGGTGCTGGGCTGGATCGTACAGCGGGTGGCGGGCAAGCCGTTCGCCGAGCTGGTCTCCGAACGGATCTGGCGGAAGATCGGCGCCGAGGAGGACGGCTACGTCATGGTCGACGCCATCGGGACCGCGCTCTGCGGCGCCGGCCTCAACGTCACCACCCGCGACCTGGCCCGGTTCGGCGAGATGATGCGCCTGGGCGGCCGCTGCAACGGCCTGCAGGTCGTGCCCGAGGCCGTGGTGGCCGACATCGCCGGCGGCGCCCGGACCGAGGACTTCGCCAAGGCCGGCTACGTCACCCTGCCGGGCTGGAGCTACCGGAACCAATGGTGGGTCAGCCACAATCGCTTCGGCGCCTACACCGCCCGGGGCATCCACGGCCAGGTCTGTTACGTCGCGCCGGGCGCCGAGATGGTGGTGGCCCGCTTCGCCTCGCACCCGACGGCCGCGAACGGCAACGGCCCGCTGGATCGGGTGTCGATCCCGTCCTACGAGGCTCTGGCCGAGCACCTCATGCGCGGCTAGAGCGCGTCAGGCTACTGGGACTCCAGTTCGGCGATCCGGCGGGCATAGCGCTCGCCCAGCACGTGCCGGTCCTGGATGTTGGTGCTGCCCTCCTGCCAATCGGCCTGCGCCGCCTCGATCGCCCTCGCGTCGGACCCGCTGGCCGCCCGCGCCCGCTCCAGCGCCGCCTTCATCCGTCGGTCCAGGATGGCCACGCTGGGATAGCCGCAGACCAGCCGCTCGTGGGCGGTGGGCAGATCGAGGCAAGGGTTGCTGCTGGGTTCCCGCGGTAGCTCGGCGACCAGCGCCGGCGCGGCGGGTTCCTCGGCCGGCTGCGTCAGCGCCTCCTCGGGCAGTGCGGTGTGGGTCAGGGCCACCGCGATCCGCGGCGCGGGGCTCGCGGTGTCGAGCGCGGCGGACGGCGCTGGCGGCTGCGGGTTCAGGCTGAGGCCCCAGGCCACCGCGCCTCCCACGAAGGCGGCCAGCCCGGCCACCAGGGCGGCGGGGCCACGGCGGCGACGGACGGGTGGCGGGACGGCGCGCCGGGGCGCGGACAGGGGCGCGGATCGAGGCATGGCCGACATCGGCAAGGGATGGCCTGCGGTCCGGCCCGGACGCGCCGCGAGCTCGGCCTCGAGTTGTCGCGCCAGCGTGTGCTGGCCGCGAGCGCGGGCCAGCTCCAGCAGGCGCTTCACCTCCGGCGCGCTTAAGACGGCAAGTTCAATCCCCAGCATGCGACCGCTCGCCTCCCCAAGCGCGGTTCAACCCGCGGCAAGGTTAGCACGGCCGCCGCCGCGCGTCAGGCCATCGCGCGGACGGCCTTCAGGGCGAGTTCCACCTCGTCGGGCGTGTTGCGGATCGAGGGCGTCAGGCGCACCGGCGGCCGGGCGTAGGGCGCCACCGAGCCGAGGATCCTCCGCTCCCGCAGCTTCGCCACCGTCTGCGCCGGCGTCATGCTCGCGACCTCGAACGAGACGATGCCGGCCGATAGCTCGCGCGAGCGGGGGGATGCGTCCCTTGCGACCGGTGCGCATCGCCGGGCGACGAACGTGGACCTGTGCGCGGTGTGGCGTTGTTCGTCGTCGACGAACGGCCTAGCTTCCAGGCGGGGCGGGGGGCGCCCCTTCGGGGGTGGAGTATGGGGCGACGCGTAGCGAGCGCCGGTCTGGCGGTTCTGTTGACGGGCGTCGCGGCTTCCGCGCTGGCCCAGCCCGTGCCCCGCGCCGCGCCCATCTCAGGCGCCATCGCGGCGGCGAAGGGCGGGGAGCAGGCCGTCCTGGTCACCGAGACGGCCCCGCGCCGCGCCGAGGTGCGCCAGCAGCTCAAGGCCGGGGACACCCTGCGCACGAACGCCGCCGGCACGCTGGCGATCGTCTTCGCCGACCGCACTCAGATCCGCCTGGGCCGCAACTCGGTGCTGCTGGTGAAACAGGTGAGCGCCGGTGTTCCGTCGGCCCTGCAGCTCCAGCAGGGCAGCGTCTGGGGCCGTAGTCTGCGGAGCAGGGCCAACCTGTCGGTGGAGACCCCGTCCGCCACCGCCGCCATCCGCGGCACCGACTGGGCGCTCACCGTCTCGGACGACGCCACCGCCCTGCAGGTCTTCGATGGCGCGGTGAGCTTGAGCAACCGCCAGGGCTCGGTAGAGGTCGCCGCCGGTCAGGCCGCCCGCGCGGCGCTGGGCGAGGCGCCGATCCTGGTGGTGCTGGCCGATCCGGTGGGCCGCGAGCAGATGCTGTATTTCGTCCGACGCGAGGATGGACTGGACCTGCTGGGCGGCCGCAGTCCGGCGTTCGCCGCCGTGCTGCGCGGCGAGGCCGACCCGCCGCCGCTCGATCCGGCCGATCCGCTTTCCTACGTGGGCCACGGATTCCTGGCGGCCTACGCCGGCGATCTGCGCGGCGCGTTGACGCTGAGCCGCGACGGTCTCGCGCGCCATCCGGGAGAACCCGCGCTCTACGCGCTGCAGGCTCGAACGGCGCTGCTGTTGGGCGACGCCGCCACGGCCGAAGCGGCCGTGGGCCAGGCGCTGGCCCGCAATCCCCGCGACGCCGCCGCGCTGGCGCTGCGCGCCCAGATCAAGGCGGACTACCGCAGCCAGCCGTACGCCGCCCTGGTCGACGCCGAGGCCGCCATCGCTGCCGACCCGGGCCGCAGCGCCTCCTACGCGATCCTCAGCCAGATCCGTCTGGAACGGGCCGCCGACAAGGAAGCGCTGGCCGCCATCCTCGCGGCCCTGCAGCGCGATCCGCGGAACCCGGAACTGCACGCCCGCCACGCCCAGGTGCTGCTGGCCCAGAACCGCGTGCCCGAGGCCAAGGCGGCCATCGACCGCTCACTGGCCCTCGACCCATCCCGAGCGACCGCCCGCGCCGCGCTGGCGCAATACATGATCGAGACCGGCCAGATCGAGGCGGCCCGCGAGGAGGTGCTGGCCGCCAGCGCCGACAATCCAGGCTATGCCCGCGCCCTGACCCAGCTCGCTGAGATCGAATACCGCCTGGGCGACGAGCCCGGCGCCGTCCAGCAGTTGGACGCCGCCGACCGGCTCGACCCCGAGAGCCCGCTGACGCCGGTGGCCCGCACCGCCATCGCGCTGCACAGCTACCGCGTGGACGACGCCATCGCCGGGTCCCGCGAGGCGCTGCGCCGGTTCCGGGCGCGGGGCGGAGTCTATTCCAGTCTGTCGGAGAACCGGATCACCGGCAGCTACGCCGCCCAGGCGTTCCGCTTCGCCGGCCTTGACGAGTGGGCCCGGTACTACGGCGACCGCGTTTTCGACAGCTACACGCCCTCAAGCTACTTCGACCAGGCGCTGAACCGGCTGCCGGACCCGACGTTCGTCGCGCCGCTGGAGCCGATCGGCTTCGACGTGACCCTCGGCAAATCGATCGCGCCGCTGTCGAGCTTCCTCCAAGGTCTGGTCCTGGACCCGCTGGCGGTGACCTATCCCAAGCGCCGGGTGCAGTTCTTCAAGGAGGAATTCACCGAGGCCAGTGTCGCCGCCGCCTTCGCGCGCAACGACGAGGTCCGCCGCCCGTCGGCGTTCGCCACCCTGGATGGCCTCACCCACAGCCCGTTCCCAATCGCCTACAGCATCACCACCGGACACCGTGAAGCGGATCGCCGGGACGGAGCGCCACTGGCCGCGCGGGAGGAGAACGCCGAATACCTGCGCGGCTGGCTGGGGGCGGAAGTGGGCGCCTACGACAACCTGGCGGCCTTCGTGGATCTTGAGCGCTTGGCGATCGACGAGGAGGAGCCGGCGACCGGCCTGCCGGGGCGGTCCCGCGGCAAGGACGCGGTGCTGTTCGGGTTCTGGAACCACAAGTTCGGCGACCGCGACGTGCTGACGGTCGGCGTCGGCCATCGGCGCCGCACGCGTGATCAGGACGTGGGCATGACCGCCCTGATCGACCGCGCGACCCGCTTCACGGTCGCCCACGCCAGCTACCAGAAGAGCCTGGACCGCCTGGACCTCGAAGCCGGCCTGGAGGCGGTGCGCCACCGGGCCCGCAGCGACGCGGCCGGCGCGCCCGTGACGCCGGACGCCAGCCGGACCCGGTTCAACCAGGAGCGGGCCTACTTCGACGCCCGCTGGGCGCCCTATGGACCGCTGATCCTGCAGGGCCAGGTGGCGGTGGTGGACAGCCGCATCCGCCAGACAGGCGCGGCCTTCTATCCGGTGGCGCGGCTGGGCCCGACCGACGAGACGACCGTCGATTTCAAGCTGAGCGCCGCGGTCGAGCCGCGGTCCGGGCACTGGCTGCGCGCCGCCTTCGCCCGCGAAACCAGCAGCGAGGTGGCCTTTACGTTCGGGCCGACCAGCCCGGTCGGCCTGCGCGCCGACTACATCCCGTCCAACTTCGCCGGCCAGTTCGACAGCGCCATCGCCCGCTGGGAGAGTGAGTGGAGTCCCCGGGTGTTCTCGAGCCTCGAGTACCAGCACCAGGATTTCGACGGCCTGGTCGCATCGACGCCGAACGACCAGCTCCCGCTGGGCTTCGCGGACGCCGGGGTCGACCGGTTCCGGGCTGCTCTGAACATCTGGCCCGGTGGAAACTTCGGCCTGTCGGCCAGCTACGCCTGGTCGGAGGGGGAGGGGACGCAGGTCCTGGGTGGCGTTCCGCTGCCAAACCGCAAGCTGCCCTATCTGCCGCGCCACTTCGCGCAGACCCAGGTGAGCTGGAGTTCGCCGGCGCGGGTGAAGGTCGAGCTGCGCCAGACCTGGGCGAGTTCGGTGGTCGATTTCGATGGCCAACGCCGGGGCGACAGCTTCGTCACCGACGCCAGCTTGGTCTGGGAGCCGTTGGACAAGCGCGCCGAGGTGCGGTTGGTGATCGAGAACCTGTTCGACGCCGGCAAGACCCTGCGTCCCACGGCCGGCCGGGTGGTCGGCGGCGCAGTCGCCTACCGGTTCTGATGCGCGCGGGTCGCCTCACCCTGCGCCTCGTCATCGCGATCGCGGTGGGGGTGGCGGTGACGGTCGCCGCGGGCCTGCGGGTGTTCGAGCCGGTCAGTGGCCGGGCCTTCGACCTTCTGTCGTCCATCGCGCCGGCCCATCCTCCGGGGCCCGGCGTGGTGATCGTCACCATCGACGAGCCCAGTTTCTCCGCCCTGGGCCGCCCTTGGCCCTGGCCGCGCGATGTCCACGCCCAGCTGATCCGCGCCCTGCGCCAGGCGGGCGCCAAGGCCGTGGCCCTCGACATCGTGTTCGCCGAGCCGTCCGATCCCGTCGCCGACGCGGCGCTGGCCGCGGCCGCCGGTCCGGATACGCTGTTCGCCGCCGACGAGACGGTGAGCGACCAGGGTTACGGCTCCACCGTCATCCGCACCGAGCCGATCCCGGAGCTGCTGGCCGGCGGCGCGAAGGTCGGCGTCGCCAGCCTGTCCATGGACGGGGACGGCGTGTTGCGCCGCATCCCGCGCTACCCCGACGGCTTCGCGGCCCAGCTCGCCCGCATGACGGGGGCGGCGGGCGAGGCCGGGCAGGGCGGGCGGCTGATCCAGCACTTCGGCCCGGCCGGCAGCTATCCGCGCGTCTCCTACTACCAGGCCCTGGACCCCGAGACGTACCTGCCGCCCGGGCTGCTGAAGGGGCGCGTCGTGGTCGTGGGCCTGGCGCTGCAGACCTCGCCCGAGGCCGGCAAGGGGGGCGTCGACGCCTTCGAGACACCTTGGACTCTCACTACCCGCCAGCTGACCCCGGGCGTGGAGGTGCAGGCGACCCTCTACGACAACCTGGTCCATCGCCTGGGCATCCGGCCCGCGCCGCCGCCGGTCACCCTGTTCTTCGTCCTGACGTCCGCGCTGCTGGGCTGGTTGGCCACCCGGCCGCATGCCCCGTTGGCCAAGGCCGGGTTGACCCTCGGGGCCATGCTGGCCGGCGTCCTGGCCGCCTGGCTGGCCCTGCGCTTCGGTCGGGTCTGGGTCTCGCCCGTGGAGCCGGCGGCGGCCCTGGCGCTGCAGGCCATTGCGCTTTCGGCCTACGACTTCGCCGTCGAACAGCGCCGCCGGCGCGAGGTGCAGGCCGCCTTCTCGCAGTACGTCGCCCCGGCCGTCGTCGAGCGCCTGATCGCCAACCCGGAGCTGCTGAACCTGGGCGGCGAGACCCGCGACCTGACGATCATGTTCGCGGACATCCGCGGCTTCACCGGCATCTCGGAGGCGATGAAGGACGACCCCCAGGCCCTGACGCGGATGATCAACGGCATTCTGACGCCGCTGTCCGAGATCGTGATGGCGCACGGCGGCACCATCGACAAATACATGGGCGACTGTGTCATGGCCTTCTGGGGGGCGCCGCTGGACGACGCCGACCACGCGGCGCACGCGGTGGAAGCGGCCCTGGCCATGCTGGCCGCCATGCCCGAGATCAATGTCGCCCTGCGCGCGCACGCCCCCGCCGGCCGCGATCTGCCGCCGGTCCGCATCGGCATCGGCGTGAATTCCGGGACCTGCGTCGTGGGCAACATGGGGTCGGAGAAGCGGTTCGACTATTCGGTCCTGGGCGACGCGGTGAACGTCGCCTCGCGGCTGGAGAGCCTGTGCAAGACCTATGAGGTGGAGCTGGTGATCGGCGAGGCCACGACCCGCGCGCTGGCCGGCGTCGAGCTGCTCGAGCTGGACCGCATCGCCGTCCGCGGCAAGCGCGAAACCCTGGCGATCTATACCGCCAAGACCCTTCGGGAACCGCGCGCCGCCTAGCAGCCGCCCGGGGCCTAGAACACGCCCATCGCCAGGCCTGCGGCCATGGCGGCGCCCAGCTCGGCGCAGCGCGCGAGATCGGCCTCGTCCAGCGTCTTCTCCGCCAGAATCGCCTCGGGCGTCTGCGCGTGGGTTCCCACGATCAGCGGTTCGGCGATGGTCTTGAGCCGCCAGCCGGTGGCGATGCGGGCGAGCTGCCGTGCGGCGCCGGTTCCGTCGCTGCCGGCGGCGATCAGGGCGGCGTAGGGGCGACCGTTCAGCTTCTCCAGGAGGGCGTAGTAGGTCCGGTCGAAGAAATCCTTCATGGCGCCCGACATCGACGCCAGGTTCTCAGGGCAGGAGAAGAGGTAGCCGTCGGCGGCCAGCAGATCGTCCGCCCGCACCTCGTCGGCGGTCAGGATCCGCACCTCGACCTCGGGTTCACCCGCTGCGCCGCGGGCCGCCGCCCAGGCCATGGCGCGCGCCGCGCCGGTCCTCGAATGCCAGACGATGAGGAGTCGCTTCATGGCCCGAAGCTAGCGGATTGCCGGCCTGAAACGCACCCGTGCTTGCGCCCGCCCCGGCGGCGCCTAAGCTTGAATCCAACAACTGTTTGGGGAGGGGACTAGATGCTTCGTACGACGACCCGGTTCGCGGCCGCGTTGACCGCCGTCTCGCTGGTCCTGGCGCCCGTCGGCGCGGGATATGCGCAGACCGCCAGGAAACCCGCCGCCGCGTCCAAGGCCGCCGGCCTGTCGCCCGCCGCCAGCCCCGAGGCCCTGGGTTTCGACAGCGCTCGCCTGGCCAAGCTGGACACGTACATGGCCGGGGTCGTGGCCCAGGGCCGCGTCGTCGGGGCGACCACCCTCTTGGCCCGCCACGGCAAGATCGTCAGCTACAAGGCCTACGGGAAGAAGAGCCTGGCCACCGGCGCCCCGATGACGGAGGACACGATCTTCCGCATCTACTCGATGACCAAGCCGATCACCGGCGTCGCGATGATGATCCTCTTCGAGGAAGGCAAGTGGCGTCTGGACGACCCGGTCACCCGCTTCATCCCGGAGTTCAAGAACCTGCAGGTCGTGAAAACCCTGAACCCCGACGGCACGATGGTGCTGGAGGAGATGCAGCGCCCGCCGACGATGCGCGAAGTGATGAGCCACACCGCCGGCTTCGGGTACGGCCTGCAGGACGAGCATCCGGTCGACAAGCTGTACCGGGAGAAGCGGGTGCTGGGCGCCAACGGCCTGAAAGACATGGTCGACCGCACCGCGACCATCCCGCTGGTCTTCCAGCCGGGGACCTCGTGGCGCTACTCGTCCTCGGTCGACATCCAGGGCGCCATCGTCGAGCGCCTTTCGGGCCAGACCCTGGGCCAGTTCATGGAACAGCGGATCTTCAAGCCGCTGAAGATGAACGACACCGCCTTCTTCGTGCCGGCCGACAAGGCCAGCCGCCTGGCCGCTGTCTACGTCGCCAACCGCGAGACCAAGCAGATCGAGGAGGCCAAGGCCATCTTCGGCAACGACCTGCCCACCTACCTCGCCGCGCCGACGATGGAATCGGGCGGCGGCGGCCTGGTGGGCACCACTATGGACTACGCCCGCTTCGCCCAGATGATCGCCAACAAGGGCCAGCTGGAGGGCGTGCGCATCCTGTCGCCGGCCTCCGTCGAGCTGATGGGCACGAACGTGATCTCGAAAGACGCCGTCGTCGCTTCCAACGGCAACGGGGTCAGGCGCTTCAACGACGCCGTGGGCTTCGGTCTCGACTTCATGGTGATCAAGAACGCCCGGGAGGCCGGCACGCTCGAAGGCGACGGCACGATCAGCTGGGGCGGCGCGGCCGGCACCTGGTTCTGGGTCGATCCCGAGAACGACCTGATCTTCGTAGGCATGATCCAGCGCCTCGGCGGCACCGGCGGCGACGACCTGGGCGGCGTCACCCGGACCCTGACCTATCAGGCGCTGGTGAACCCTGAGAAGTAGGCGCGGCAAGGGCCCATCCCTCCTCGTCAGGGGAGGGTGGCTCGGGCGCAGCCCGAGACGGGTGGGGAGCGACGATCAAGCGCAGAGCTTGAGCCTGAGACCCCCACCCTGACCGCTTCGCGGTCTGTCCCTCCCCTGAAGAGAAGGGATGATCTCAGTAACTGTACCCCGGCGGCATCGGCCGGTTGAGGTCCAGGTAGCGGTCGCGCAGGTCGAGCTGGCGGGAGCGGAGGGGCTGGGCTTCGCCGCGGATCAGGATCAGCTGCGGCTTCGAGAGCGGCTCGAAGGGGTCGCCGGACCAGATGACCAGGTCGGCGTCCTTGCCGGGCGCCAGCGAGCCCACACGGCCCGCGACGCCGAAGATCTTCGCGGGATTGAGGGTGACGGCCGCCAGGGCTCCGTCCTTGGTCATGCCGTTGGCGACAGCGATCCCGGCGTTGTAGCGCATCTCGTGGGCGCGGTGCGCGCCGCTGTTGCCCTCGATGGCGACCGTGACGCCGGCGGCCTCAAGCCTCGCGGCGTTCTCCAGCGTCGAGCCCAGGGTCTCGAAGCTGGTCGGGCGGTCGAGCACAGGGTTCAGGATCACCGGGACGCCGGCCGCCGCCAGCTCCGGCGCAACCCGCCAGGCCTCCGCCGCGCCGGAGAGGATCAGCCTGATCTTCTCGTCCCGGGCCAGCTTGAGCACCGCCCGGATGTCCGACGCCTTGTTGGCCACCGCGATCAGCGGCATCTGGCCGTTGATCACCGGGATCAGCGCCTCAAGGTCGGCGCGCGACAGCGACAGGTCGCGGTAGCCGGCGCGCTCGTAGGCCGCGCGGTTGCGCATGTAGGCCCGCACGTCCTCCAGGGCTTCCTTCAGCAGCACGAATTCCGCGCCCCGGGCTCCGCCGGCCACCCTGGCGCCCGCGTCGCCGAACGGGCTGACCATGGCGACCTTCGGCTTCAGCAGCATGTCCGAGCCGCGGGCCAGCTGGATCACCGCCGCCTGGCCGGCGAACAGGTGGTGGGCGTTCTCGGACGAGGGCGCGCCGGAGGTGGCCTCGGCGCCGCTGTCGTCGTGCTCGCCCGCGCCGCCTTGGCCGCCCTGGGCGCGCGGCGTGACCACGGCGCTGGTGATGCCGCCCAGCCGGGCGACGGGAATCACGGTGGAGTCGGGGTTGAGCGCGTACTGCACGTCGAACGCCGCCCCGAGGTCGGGCGTGTTGACATCGACGTCGTCGCCGACCGCGGACACCTCCACGGCGCCCAACATGCTGTTCACGGCCACGAAGCCAGGTGTGAGGGTCCCGCCCTTGGCGTCCACCACCTGGGCGCCGGCCGGTGTGGCGGCGCTGGCGCTCACGGATACGATCTTGCCGTCGCGCACGACGACCGTGCCGTTGGGGATCTCGGCCGCGTCGGGATTCAGGATGCGCGCGTTGACGATGGCCACCGTGGCGGCCAGGGCGCTGCCCGGGACGGCGACGAGCGCCGTCACGGCCAGGAGGGAGGCGAGGCGGCGGATCATCGGCGGCCCTCCTGGCCGAGTTCGAAGTCGGATCGGGACTGGAAGCGCGGATCGGTCCGGTCGTAGGCGAGGCCGCCGTCGATCCAGACCCGCTGGGCGCGGGCGTAGATCGAGAAGGGGTTGGCGTCCCAGAGCGTCACGTCGCCCCGCTTGCCGGCCTCCAGCGTGCCGGTCTCGGCCAGGATGCCCAGGGCCTTGGCCGGGTTGGCGGTGATCCAGCGGATCGCCTGGGCCTCGGTGATCGCCAGGCCCGCGGCGCGGCCGGCGGCCATGGCCTCGGCGGCCTCCTGGTTCAGCCGCTGGATCAGGTCCGGGTCGTCCGACTTGATGATGGCGCAAGCGCCGGCGGCCTCGATCAGGGGCACGTTGGCCTCGATCGAATCGTTCATCTCCAGCTTCGAGCCCCACCAGTTGGTCCAGGTGGCGGCGCAGATGTCGTTCTTCGCCAGCAGGTCGGCGATCTTGTAGGCCTCGACCGTGTGGTGGAAGGCGGTGATGCGGTAGCCGAACTCCTTCGAGATATCGATCATCTGAGCCATCTCGTCGGCCCGATAGCAGTGGTTCTCCACCAGGATCTCGCCCTTCAGCACGCCCACCAGGGTGTCGAGCTGCAGGTCGCGCTTCGGCGGATCGGCCTTCTCGTTCTTGGCGGCCTTGGCGCGGTACTCGTCCCACTTGCGCGCGTAGTCGGCGGCGTTGATCCAGGCGGTGCGATAGCCGGCCACGTTGCCCATGCGGGTGGAGGGCGCGCGCTGCTTGCCGCCGTAGACCCGCTTGGGGTTCTCACCGCAGGCCATCTTCAGGGTATAGGGCGCGCCCGGGAACTTCATGTCCTGGACGGTGCGCCCCGGTACGTTGCGCAGCGTGACGCCGCGGCCGCCGAACAGGTTGGCCGAGCCCGGCAGGACCAGCAGGGTCGTCACCCCGCCGGCGCGGGCCAGGTTGAAGGTCGGGTCCTGCGGCCAGACGGAATGTTCGGCCCAGACCTGGGCGGTGTTGGGATCGATGGCCTCGTTGCCGTCCGAGTGCGCCTGCACCTCGGGTGAGGGATAGACGCCCGCGTGCGAGTGGGTGTCGATGAGACCGGGCGTGATCCACTTGCCGCGGGCGTCGATGGTCTCGTAGCCCGCAGGGACCGCCAGGCCTGCGCCCACGCCCGCGATCCGGCCGTCGCGGATCAATACCGTGCCGTTCTCGATCTGGGTTCCCGTGCCGGTGAGCACGGTCGCGCCCACCAGGGCCAGGTTGCGGGCGGGCAGGGGGCGGTAGGTGGACGGGAACGGGTCCTTCGACGTCGCCGGGTCCAGGCCCCTGGCCAGCGGCGCGGCGGCCTGCGACGACGCCCCCGGGGATGGACTCTTGCCCGCGGCCGGCTTGGAGGTGGTGGTGGCGCACGCGGCGAGGCTGGCGCTGGCGAGCACCGCGAGCGCGGTCCCGAAGGCTTTGTTCACTGGAAATCCCCGAACAGACGGCGGGATGGGAGGGTTCGTCGCGCCTGCTGTCAAGCGGTTGGCCCGCGTAGCGCGCCTTGACTTTCGAGGCGCCCCATGCGCCCTTCCGCGCCTCGTAAATCAGCTGATTTCCCCAAGAAAAATGCACGCCTACCGCACTCATACCTGCGGCGCGCTTCGCGCCGCCGACACCGGCAAGACGGTCCGTCTCTCCGGCTGGATCCATCGCAAGCGCGACCATGGCGGGCTGGTCTTCATCGACCTGCGCGACCACTACGGCCTGACGCAGCTGGTGATCAGCCCCGAAACCCCCGGCTTTGCCGTCGTCGAGCGCCTGCGCGCCGAGAGCGTGATCCGGGTGGACGGCGAGGTGCTGGCCCGGTCCGGCGACACCGTGAACCCCAACCTGCCCACCGGCGAGGTCGAGATTCGCGCGGCCGAGATCACGGTGCTTTCGGAAGCCTCCGAGCTGCCGCTGCCCGTCTTCGGCGAGCCCGACTATCCGGAAGAGATCCGGCTGAAGAACCGCCACCTCGATCTGCGGCGCGAGACCCTGCACCGGAACATCGTGCTGCGGTCCAAGGTGATCCAGTCGATCCGCAACCGGATGATCGGCCAGGGCTTCCTGGAGTTCCAGACCCCGATCCTGACCGCGTCGTCGCCGGAAGGCGCGCGCGACTTCCTGGTGCCGTCGCGCCTGCATCCGTCCAAGTTCTATGCGCTGCCCCAGGCGCCGCAGCAGTTCAAGCAGCTGCTGATGGTCTCGGGCTTCGACCGCTACTTCCAGATCGCGCCCTGTTTCCGCGATGAGGACCTGCGCGCCGACCGCAGCCTGGAATTCTACCAGCTCGACGTCGAGATGAGCTTCGTCACCCAGGAAGACGTGTTCGCCGCCATCGAGCCCGTCATGCACGGGGTGTTCGAGGAGTTCGCCGACGGCAAGCCGGTGACGCCGTATCCGTTCCCGCGCATCCCGTACCGGGAGTGCATGAGCAAGTACGGCACCGACAAGCCTGACCTGCGCAACCCGATCGTCATGCAGGACGTCTCGGAGCGCTTCCGGGGCGGTGGCTTCGGCCTGTTCGCCCGCATCCTGGAAGACGCCAAGAATGCGGTGTGGGGCATCCCCGCGCCGAAGGGCGGCAGCCGCGCGTTCTGCGACCGTATGAACTCCTGGGCCCAGGGCGAGGGCCAGCCGGGCCTCGGCTACATCTTCTGGAGCGAAGACCAGGGCGGCTGGGGCGGCCCGATCGCCAAGAACCTGGGCGCTGAGAAGACCGACGAGGTCATGGGTCAGCTCGGCCTGGGCAAGGGCGACGCCGCCTTCTTCGCGGCCGGCGACCCCAAGGTGTTCGCCAAGTTCGCCGGCTCGGCGCGCACAAAGGTCGGCACGGACCTGCAGCTCGTGGACGAGAACCGCTTCGAGTTCGTCTGGATCGTCGACTTCCCGATGTTCGAGATGAACGAGGAGACGAACCGCGTCGACTTCTCGCACAACCCGTTCTCGATGCCCCAGGGCGAGCTGGAGGCCCTGACCACCAAGGATCCTCTCGATATCCTGGCCTACCAGTACGACATCGTCTGCAACGGCTACGAGCTGTGCTCGGGCGCGATCCGGAACCACCTGCCCGAGATCATGCTCAAGGCCTTCGCGACCGCCGGCTACGGGCCGGAGGTGGTCGAGGAGCAGTTCGGCGGCATGCTGAACGCGTTCCGCCACGGCGCGCCGCCGCACGGCGGCCTGGCGCCCGGCATCGACCGGATCGTCATGCTGCTGGCCAACCAGGTCGCGATCCGCGAGGTCATCGCCTTCCCGCTGAACCAGCAGGGGCAGGACCTGATGATGAATGCGCCGTCAGAAGTCGAGGACAAGCAGTTGAAAGAACTGCATATCCGCCTCGCTCCGCCACTCAAGGCGGGCTAGGCGTCTAGCGCGTGACGATGGTGAAGTAGCGCGGCTCGGAGGGCGGCGCGGGCGGCGCCGGCGGGTGCGGGGCGGCGGGCATGGCCGGGACCATCCGCATGGCCGGCTTCGGCACGTCGTGTCGCAGGATCATGCGCACGCCGTTGCACATTCTGACGGCCAGCCCGCGCGGCGCCCGCGTCCGGCTGTCGCCGCAGGCGTCGTCCATCTGGTCCTGGGTCAGGCCACGGGCGTTGGACAGGTCGGCGCCGTGCAGGGTGGTGCGCGACAGGTCCGCGTCGCGGAAATCGGCGCCGTCGAAGTTCGAGCCCGACAGGTTGGCGGCGTCGAGGTCCGCCGAGCGGAACGAGGCGTGGCTGAAGGTCCCGTAGGTCAGCGCGGCGCCGGTCAGGTCGGCGTCCTGGAAGACCGCCCCGTGGGCCTCCACCCGGCTGAAGTTGGCGGCCTGGAGGTCGGCCGAGCGCAGGTTCGTGCCGGCTAGGCGGCTACGGGTGAAGTTGGCGCCCTGGGCCTCGATGTCGGTCATGGTCGCCCGCGAAAGGTCGGCGCTGTCGAACACCACGCCGCGCAGGGTGGCCGAACGCAGGATCGCGCCGACCATGATCGCTTTGCGGAAGTTGGCGCCCGTGGCTTCGGCGTCCGACAGGTCGGCTCGCGTAAGGTTGGCGGAGCTGAACACCACGCCGTTCGCTTCACTGGACCGGAGCCGGGCGCTGGTGAGGTTGGCGCTGGAGAAGTTCGCGCCGGTCATCGCCGAGTCGCTGAGGTCGGCCTTGGTGAGGTCCGCGCCGACGAACACCGAGGCGAGGAATTTGGCGTCGCGCAGGTTGGCGCCCATCATCGAGGCGCCGGAGAAGTTCGCGCCGATGATCCGCGCGCCCTCCATGTTCCGGCCGGACAGTTCGCACTTCACGCAGGAGCCACCGAACGAGTCCTGACGCCGGATCTCCTTTTCGCCGGCCATCGCTCGCCCGGCGATCGGGGCGATCGCGAGGAGGGCGGCCGTGGCGGCCAGGAGGCGGGTCATACGCGGCATCAGAGGGGCTTTTCCTTGCAGTCTCGCTGTCACCTGTGCCCGCTGGCCCCCCTCGGCGCCACTTAAATCGCGGTAATTTCCAGGTCTTAGCTGCGACGTTTAGCCCGTCTGGTCCTCGGGAAGCCGGCCGGCGCGGGTCCCGCAGGTCTCGCAGATGAGCGCCTGGCCCTTCTTCACGACGGCGATATCGCCGCAGGCCGCGCAGACCTCGGCCGCGGCCAGGGCGGCTGGACCGGCGTCCCGGTTCGCCGAGGGCAGGAACACCAGGTTGTCGGGCGCGGCGCCCCGGGCGAAGCCGCGGGAGATGAAGCGCGACGCCGGCTGTGGGATGGGTTCGTGCTCCTCGCCGCCCACGGCGTCGGCCTTGCCGCGCCCCAGGCCGTCGGCGTTCAGCTCGCCGGGATCGGCGCTCGCCAGCTCGTTGCGGCCCAGATAGCTGATCCCCAGCTCGCGGAAGATGTAGTCCAGGATCGAGGTGGCGGACTTCACCGTATCGTTGCCCGTGACCGACCCGGCCGGCTCGAAGCGGGTGAAGACGAAGGCGTCCACGAACTCGTCCAGGGGCACGCCGTATTGCAGACCGATCGAGATCGCGATCGCGAAGTTGTTCATCAGCGAGCGGAAGGCGGCGCCTTCCTTGTGCATGTCGATGAAGATCTCACCCAGCTGGCCGTCGTCGTACTCGCCGGTGTGCAGATAGACCTTGTGGCCGCCCACGCTGGCCTTCTGGATGTAGCCCTTGCGGCGGTCCGGCAGCTTCTGGCGGGTGCGCTCGCGTTCCACGATGCGCTCCACGATCCGCTCTTCAGGCTGGCTCTGCGGGGCTGCGCGCACCGGCAGCTCGGCCACGGGCGGGATGTCGAGGGCCAGCATGGCCGGGCCCGGCGCGCGCTGCACTCGGACCGCCACGTCGCAGGCCGCGATCACGGCGCCGGCGTCGGCCAGGGTGGCGTCCCACGGCAGGACGACGTCCAGCACCGGCGGAACGTCCAGGATCGGGGCCAGCGCCGTCAGCATGGCCGCCTCGGCGGACGCAGGCAACTCGGCCCCGCCGCGCAGCACCAGCCGCTGGTCTTCGGTCAGGACCTCGACCCCCGCCAGGCTGTCTGCGCCCAGCACATGGGCCTGAGCCCGGGCGATCTCGCCGGCGTCGAAGCCCGCCAGCGCCAGCACGTCCAGGCCGGGATCGGCGAGCTGCTCGGGCGTCGCGCCCATGACGTCGCGCAGGAAGCCTTCTCCGACCACCGTGGGGGCGAAGGCGCGGCAGAGGCTGCGCACGAAGGGCAGCTCGGCTTCGGCCGCAGCGATCTCCAGGCTCGTGAAGCCGCGCGCGGCCAGGGTCTGGCTGTTCACGCCAGGGGCGTCGGACAGCCCGCGGCAGCCCAGCAGGGCGTCGCGCACGGCGGACAGGTCGGCGCCGGTGGCGGCGATGCCGAGGATCGCGGCTTCGGACAGCACCCGCACCGTCTCGCCGTCGGCGGTCTCGGCCACCGTGACTGGGCCGGTCCACGGCGCTGCGTCCAGCCGGACGCCCAGCCGCAGCGCCAGCTCCGGGTCGCTCAGGAGGCCCAGGCGCAGGTCCAGGTCCAATCCATCGGCGGCGTCGCGCGCCGCCTGGAACAGGTTGCGGGCCGCTTGGCGCGCCTCCTCGCTGTCGTAGTCGAAACCGTGGGCGACCAGCCACTCGCCCAGTCCGCCCAGACCCAGCAGCACCGGCCCCTCGGCCTCGGCGCCCAGGGCCACGGCGGCCAGCTTCACCGTCTCGGCGAAGGCGGCCTCGTCGAAGGCCTCGTCGCGCCAGAAGGCCATCAGTTCAACGCCGGCGGCGGGCAGGGCGGCGGCTTCGGCGATCGCGGCGGCCGCCGCCGCGTCGGGCGCGGCGATGACGCGGCCCGTGGTCCAAGCGGCGCGGGCGAGGGCCGGGCCTTCGCCGGACAGGGCCACCACCGACGTCGCCGGCGCGGGCGAGGGGGCCGCCCAGAGCCATTCGACCTCGCCGGCGCGGGCCAGGGCGATGGCTTCCAGGATCGTGGCGTCCGCCGCACCGGCGTTGCGAGCGGCCTCGGCGGCGCGGGCCAGACTGGTGTTGCGGCCGGGGTCGGCGCAGGCTTCGGGTCCGCCCTCGCAGCGCAGGACCGCGTCCATCACCGCCTGCAGGCGTGCGCCAAGCAGCCCCGCCGCCGCCTGCGCCGCCTCGCGGCCCCGGTGCGAGGCGGTCATGCGGTCCAGCGCCGGCGCGCCGGGCTCCAGCACATTCAGAGGCTGAGCAGGGGGCGTCAGTGCGACCGTGCCCAGCATCATCGCCTCGGTGATCGCCTCGCGGAACTTGGTGCGGCTCTTCAGGTCCTTGGTGAGGCCCTTGGCCTGGGCCTTGCCCGCCAGCGTGTAGGCGTAGGCCAGGATGGCGGCGGCCAGATCCGTGCGCCCGCCGGCCCAGTCGATCCAGGCCTCGACCCGGGCGTTGGTGAAATGGGCGGGCGCCTCGACCTCGGCCAGGCGGTCACCCAGCTCCAGGATCCGCCCTTCGATTCCCGCGCGCGACGTTTCGCTCATGATGCGGCCCGACTCCCTGACACCTGAGCCTAGGCGTCGCCGAGCGCCGGGAGCAATAGATGTTGGGGTCGGGAGGCCGGTCATCCCCAACATATTGCAGGCAGGAGCCGCAACGGCCCACGCTGGACGCTCCGGGGGCGCCCGCCTATAGTCCGGCCGAATTCTGGACCCCAAAGGCCTCAGCTTGTCCGTACTGAAGACGATCTTCACCTGGTGGAACGGCGCCACGACCGGCATCCACTTCACCGTCGCGCGCCGGGGCCGCTTCGTCGGCCAGGACGAGCTGGGCAACAAATATTACGAAGCCCGCGACGACCACGACGCCTACGACAAGGGCCGCAAGCGCCGCTGGGTGATCTACAAGGGCTATGCCGACGCCTCGAAGGTGACGCCCGACTGGCACGGCTGGCTGCGCTACACCTTCGACGAGCCGCCGACGGTCGAGCCGTTCGTGGTCAAGTCCTGGGAAAAGCCCCATCTGCCGAACCTCACGGGCACCATCTATGCCCGCAAGCCGAAGGGCGCGATCAGCCGCGGCGGCGACCGTCAGGTCGCGACCGGCGACTACGAGGCCTGGACCCCGGAATAGCTGTGGGCCCGCGCCGCATCTCGACCCCTCCGCTTGGCCGCACCGGCTTCCGTCGGGCGGGGTTGGGCGTCACCCTGGGCGCGTTGCTGACGGGCATGGTCGCGGCCCAGCCCACCGCGCCTCCCGCGCCCGCGCCGACCGAGGCGCCGCCTGCGCTCGTCGTGGGGCCGCCCGAGGAGGCGCCGCCCGCCACGGTGGCCGCGCCCTCGCCGCTTGCCGCGCCGCCGGTGAAGGCCGACGAGGTCGCCCCCGCCACGGCGCCGAAGGAGCAGGTCGCGGAGAAGCCGGTCGCGGCCCCGATCCGCCGGGCCCGCTACAACATCGCGGTGCTCCAGGCCCTCGACAAGGTGACCGCCGAGACCTTGCGGTTCGAGGCCGCCGTCGGCCAGCCGGTCCGCTGGAAGGGCCTGGTGTTCACGGTGCGCGCCTGCGAGCGCTCGGCGCCGGACGAGGCGATCGAGGACGCGGTCGTCTACCTGACCATCGATTCGCAGCCCCGCCCCCAGCCGAGACGGCCGACGCCCCCGCCGCGCCAGGCGTTCAAGGGCTGGATGTTCGCCTCCTCGCCGGGCCTGAACCCGGTGGAGCACGCCACCTACGACGCCTGGGTGATCAGCTGCAGGGCCGCGGCGCCAGCGCCCGCCGTGGCCGCCGCCGAACCCGCTCGACCGCCCGCGGCCATGGCGCCCGAGACCGCCGAGCCCAAGCTGCTGGAGCTGCCGCCCGCCAAGTCCGTGACGCCGCCCAAGATCGTGGCTCCGCCTCCGCCCGCGCCCGAACCCAAGGCCGCGCCGCCTGCTGAAACGCCGGCCGTTCCGCCGACGTAGAAGTCGGCGTCCGCCTCCAGCGCCTTCGCCAGTCGGCGGTGATAGGTCGCGCGCCCGATCTCCTCCGCGCCGAACTGGCTCAGGTGGTCGGTCATGAACTGGGCGTCCAGCAGCACGAACCCGCCGGCGATCAGGCGCGCCACCAGGTGCACCAGCGCCACCTTCGAGGCGTCGCGCCGCCGCGAGAACATGCTCTCGCCGAAGAACGCGCCGCGCAGTGAGACGCCATAGAGCCCGCCCACCAGCTCGCCGTCCTGCCAGCACTCGACGCTGTGCGCCCGGCCGGTGGCGTGGAGCTGAAGGTACAGGGTCTCGATCGGCCGGTTGATCCAGGTCTCCATCCGCCCGGGACCGGAGGCGGCGCATTCCAGCACGACCTGGTGGAAGGCGGTATCGAACCGCACGTCGAACGGATCGCCGCGCACGGTCCGGGCCAGCCGCCGCGACACGTGGAACCGGTCCAGCGGAATCACGCCGCGGCGTTCCGGATCGATCAGGAAGACGCGGGCGTCCTCCCGGGCGTCGGCCATCGGGAAGACGCCGCGGGCGTAGCAGTCGAGCAGGTCACGGGCGTCGAACGCGGACATCCCTGACCTCTAGCGGCCCGCCGCGCGGTGGGAAACGGTCAGGCGGTGAGCGCGGCGCGTTCCTTGGCGTCCGGATCGTCCACGACGGTGCATTTGGCGTCGAACAGCAGGTTGGGGGTCGCCCCTGCGGTGACCGCCGGCCACCGGGGGAGGCCCTTGTGGTTCGGGTCGCCGGTGCGGGCGAAAGCGATCCAGGCGTCGGCCATCCGTCCGGCCAGCGCGCGGGCTTCCGGCGTCCCGCCGGTGGCGTTCAGGCAGCGATCGACGTTGTCGAAGCAATAGGCCAGTTCGGCGCAGTGGAAGGCGCGCACCCGGCCGTCCAGCACCGTGGCCGGGTTGTAGTCGAACCGGTAGAGCCAGGCGGGCGCCTTGGCCTGCGCGGCCTTGCGCTGGGCCTGGACCACGGCCGGCGCACGGAACTGGGTGGACACCAGCACGGACAGCACCTCCACCGGCTTGGCCTTGGGGCGGGCGGCCCGGAACGCGTCCCAGGCGGTGGGCGAGGCGCCAGCGATGGCCTTGGCCATGCCCTTGGCCTGGTCCTCGCCCATGTCTTCCAGCCCGGGATTGCCCAGGCTGGGCGAATACTCGTTGAGACAGGAGCCGATGATCATCGGCACGTCGGCGGCGAGCGCCGGCGCGCCGTTTCCCCAGGCGCCGGCGATGGCCGTTCCGTCCAGCGTCGGACCCCAATGCAGGTTGATCCGGCCCGCGGGGGGTTTGGGCATCTCCTTGCGCGCGGCTTCCCCCGCCTTGATCAGGTCGGTGGCGGAGACCTCGGCCAGCTTGGCGACGTCGCCACGGCCGAGCCCCAGGCCCTTCAGCACCACCTCGGCCAGTTGCCGGGACCGCGCGGTGTCGCCGATCTCCAGCAGCGAGCCGCTCTGGACGATGGCCTTGTGGAACAGGCCCTTGGCCGAGGGCATGGCCATCAGGTTGGACACCTTCGCCCCGCCGCCCGACTGGCCGAAGATCGTCACATTGCCGGGGTCGCCGCCGAACGCCGCCGCATTGGCCTTTACCCACTGCAGGGCCAGGACCAGGTCCAGCATCCCGGCGTTGGCGGAGAGGCCGTAGCGCTCGCCGCCGACCTCCGACAGGTCCAGGAAGCCGAACGGTCCCAGCCGGTGGTTTACCGACACGACCACCACGTCGCCACGCCGCGCCAGGCGCTCGCCGTCGTACCCCGGAAGCTCCTGAGCCGAGCCGGCCTCGTAGCCGCCGCCGTGGATCCAGAACATCACCGGCCGCGCGCCCTTGCCGGGGCCGGGCGACCAGACATTGAGCTTCAGGCAGTCCTCGCCCGCGAACCCGTCGTCCCAGTCGTAGATGAAGGCCGTCTCGCTGTTCTGCCAGCCCGCCCGCACCACCTGCGGGCAGCAGGCGCCGTAGGAGAGGGCGGCGCGCACTCCGGTCCAGGACGCGGGAGCCTCGGGCGCCAGGAACCGCGCGGCCCGGCCGGTATCCTTGCCGTAGGGCACGCCCTTGAAGACGAAGATTCCGTCGCGCACAGCGCCTCGGACCTTGCCGTGCTTCGTCTCGACGACGGCCTCCGGCGGCGTCGAGAGCCGGCCGGCGCCCCCGGACCCGCCGGGCTTGGCTGCCGCTGCGCCGGCCGCGGTCGCCACCAGGCCCGCCACGCCGGCCGCCATCAGCACATCGCGCCGATCCACCATGGTCGTCTCCCTCCTCGATCTTTTATCGGACCTGACAGTGGAATGTGAGCGGATGCAAATGTTCGAGCGAGATTCGCCAGATTCCGCGCCGCCGGAGCCGGGGCATGGCTCCCTCGCCGGAGGGTAGAGGCTGAGCTGGCGCAGCCGATCGACCGGCTGATCGGCAACGCCCGCTTGGCGGCCACGCCGCACACCAGCCCTGGCTCTCAAACACCGACTTGCCTGAACATGGCGGCTCTCCCGCCAAGGCGGGAAAGGCAGGTCCGGCTACCGGGCCATGTTCAGCACCTGCACCTGGGTGAATTCCTTCAGGCCCTCTTCGCCCAGCTCGCTGCCGATACCGGAGAACTTGGCGCCGCCGAAGGGCAGGTGGGGTTGTAGGTCGGCGTGCTTGTTCACCCAGACGGAACCGGACTCCATGCCCTCGGCCAGGTCCCAGGCGCGGTCGCTGTCCTTGGCCCAGATGGAGCCGCCCAGGCCGTAGATCGAGGCGTTGGCGCGGGCCACGGCGTCCTTGGGGTCGGAGTACTTGATCACCGGCATGACCGGGCCGAACTGCTCCTCGTCCACCAGCTTGGATCCCTCGGCGATGTCCCGCACCACCGTGGGGTTGATGAAGTAGCCCTTGTCGCCCTTGCGGCCGCCGCCGGCGATGACCTTGCCGTCGCGCTTGGCGCTCTCGATGAAGCCCATCACCTTGTCGAACTGGGCCTTGTTCTGCAGCGGGCCCATCTGGGCGCCCTGCTCGAGGCCGTTGCCGACGATCATGTTGTTCGCCAGCGTGACGAACTCGTCGCACATGGCGTCGTAGATGCTCTCGTGGACGTAGATCCGCTTGGCCGCGATGCAGACCTGGCCGGCGTTCTGCATGGCCGCGCCGAACACCTTGGGCGCGGTCGCCGCCACGTCCACATCGTCCAGCACGATCAGGGCGTCGTTGCCGCCCAGCTCCAGGGAGATGCGCTTGAGCGCGTCGGCGGCGCTGGCCATCACCTTCTTGCCGGTCTCGGTGGAGCCGGTGAAGCTGATCTTGCGGATGTCGGGATGCTTGGTCATCTCGCCGCCCAGGTCGTTGGCGTCGGCGATCACGTTCAGCACGCCGGGCGGGACCAGGTCCTTCACCAGCTCGGCGAAGCGCAGGGTGGAGAGCGGCGTCGTGGCCGCGGGCTTCAGGATCACCGTGTTGCCGGCCAGCAGGGCTGCGGGAACCTTGAAGGCCATCAGGATCATCGGGAAGTTCCAGGGCACGATCGCGCCCACCACGCCCAGGGGCTTGCGACGCACCTCGATGCGGCTGGTGGCGTCGTCGGTCACCACCCTGGCCGGCAGGTCCAGGCTGGCGAAGTAGCGGAAGAAGGCCGAGGTCCCGAAGATCTCGCCGGTGGCGTCGGCCAGGGGCTTGCCCTGTTCCTGGGTCAGCAGGCGGGCGAGTTCGGGGATGTTGGCCTGGATCGCGTCGGCCATGGCGATCAGCACCTTGCGGCGCTCGTCGATCGAGGTGGCGCTCCAGGCGGGGAAGGCGGCCTTGGCGGCGGCCACCGCCTGGTCCAGCTGGCCCTTCGAGGCCCGCGAGCAGGTGGCCACCAACTCCTCGGTGGCGGGATTGATCACGTCCAGGGTGGCGTCGCCGTCGACCATGGCGCCGTTGATGAGCAGCTTGTATCCGGACATGAGGTCCTCCCGCGAAATCGTTAGGAGGCACGCAACGCCGATGACGTTGCGGCGGTCAAGTCGTCGCGCGCGCGTGTCCTTTCGTCGACATCCTGTTGTCCCGGCGTCGCGCGGCCGTGAAAGCTGCGGGCGATGGAGCATTTGCTGACGCCATATGGCGCGGTGCTGGAGATCCCCGCCGCGTCGGTGCTGGTGATTGCGCCGCATCCGGACGACGAGGTGCTGGGCTGTGGCGGCGCCATCATCCGGCACGTCCAGTCGCGGACGCCGGTCCGGGTGATCGTCGTCACGGATGGCGCGTTCGGAGAGGGACGCGCCACACCGGAGGTGCGCAAGGCCGAGAGCCGCCGGGCCGCCGCCATCCTGGGGTACGGCGAGCCTGAGTTCTGGGATCTGCCGGACCAGGGGCTCCACTACGGCGAAGTCCTGGTGGAGCGGATCGCCGTCGCGATCGGCGAAGCGGACCTGGTCTACGCGCCGTCCCCGCTGGAGATGCACCCGGACCACCGCGCGCTGGCCATGGCCTCGGCGGAGGCGGTGCGGCGGCGCGGGCAGGGCGTGCGCATCGCCTTCTACGAGGTGGGGGTGCCGCTGCGGCCGAACACCCTCTTGGACATCACGTCGATCCAGGCCCGCAAGCAGGCGGCGGCCCGCTGTTTCGGCTCGCAGCTGATGCACCAGCCCTACGACGAGCATATCGCGGCCCTGAACCGCTTCCGCACCTACACCCTGCCGCCCACGGTGACCGCCGCCGAGGCCTACGCGGTGGTCGAGGCCGGCGACCTGGCCGCCGATCCCCTTCGCCTCTACCAGCCCGAACACGCGCGGCAGCGGGACCTGGGTCTGGCCCTCGACCCGCGCGACCTGCCGCTGGTCACGGTCGTGATCCGCAGCATCGGCCGGCCGGAACTGCAAGACGCCCTGGATTCCGTGGCGCTGCAGACCTACCCCAACCTGGAGGTCGTGGTGGTGGACGCCGACGGTGGTCGCGGTGACCGCGCCGATCGCTGCGGCCGCTATCCCCTGAGGCGCGCCGCGGAGGGTGTCCGGATCGGCCGCAGCCGCGCGGCGAACGTCGGCCTGGAGGCCAGCCGCGGCGAATATGTGGTCTTCCTGGACGACGACGACCTGTTCTTTCCGGACCACGTAGCCCGGCTGGTGGCGGGAGTCCGGCGCCGTCCCGGCGTCCGGGCGGCCTACGCCGGCGTCCGGGTCGAGCGCGAGGGCGTGGAAATCGACAGCTATGACGCATCGTTCCACCCGGCGATGCTGATGGCCTGGAACCACCTGCCGATCCACGCGGTGCTGTTCCATCGCAGCCTGGTCACCGACGGGTGTCGGTTCGACGAGAGTCTCGACGTCTACGAGGACTGGGACTTCTGGCTGCAGATCTGCCGGCGCACGCCGTTGGAGCGGGTGGCGGGCGTCAGCGCGGTCTATCGCGCCGACCTGGGTCGCTCCGGCCTTGGCGACGGCGGCGCCGAGCGCCACGCCAGGGCGCGCGAACGGCTCCGGGGCAAGTGGCTGAGCCGATTGGATCCCGCCGACTTCGAGACGCTCGTGTCCGAGTTCCGGATAAGGCTCGCGCGAGCCGACGAGGTAATCGGCGAGCGCGACGCAGGCCTGCTGCGTCTCGCCCAGCATGCGGCAGGGTTGGAACAGGCGCTCGCGGCCACGCGCAGGTCCACGTCGTGGCGGCTGACCGCCCCGTTCCGCGCCGTCGCCAGGGCGTTGGGGCGCGGCCCTGGCCTATGAGGGTGCACGTCTTCACCAGCGCGGCGGCCAACTACCAGCCCAAGGTCCGGGCGCTCTTCGCCTCGGTGCGCCGGGTGCGGCCTGATTGGCGTCTACACCTGATCCTCGCCGATCGCCGGCCGCCGCAGGGCCTGGCCGACACCGGGGCGGATGAGGTCCACGACCTGGCCGATCTGGGCATTCCCGCCTGGCGGTCCTGGGCCTTCTGCCACTCGCTGGTCGAGCTGGCCACGGCGGTGAAGGGTTTCGCGCTGGCGAGACTTCTCGCGCGGCCGGACTGCGACGCGGCGATCTATCTCGATCCCGACGTGGTGGTGTTTTCCGACCTCCAGGATGTGGTGGAGGCGCTGGGAGACCGCGACGTCCTGCTGACGCCGCACCAGACGGAGCCGGAAACCACCGTGGCCGGCGTCGTGGCGCGGGAGGTCTGCACGGCGCAGCATGGCATCTACAACCTGGGCTTCCTGGCGGTGGCCGCTCGCGGCGAGGGGCCGGCCTTCGCCGCCTGGTGGCGCGAGCGCCTCTACCGGTTCTGCCGCGAGGACATCCCCAGCGGCCTCTACACCGACCAGCGCTGGATCGACTTCGCGCCGGCGTATTTCGATCGCGTCGGCGTCCTGCGGGGCGCGCACCTGAACGTCGCGCCGTGGAACCTCGGTCCCCGCCGCCTGGCCGGGCGCCTGCCGGGGTCGCTGACGGTGAACGGCCAGCCGCTGGGGTTCTTTCACTTCAGCGGGGTGGACACCGGGGGGGGCGAGCCGTTCCAGGACGATCCCAGCGTCGCCGGTCTCGTGGACTGGTATCGCCGGGAGACGGCCGGCGACGGCGGCCCCTGGGCCTTCGCGGCCTTCGCCGACGGCGAGGAAATCCGCCCCGAGCAGCGGCTCGTGCTGCGCCTGCGCCGGGATCTGCAGGCCGCCTTCGCCGATCCCTTCGCCAGCGGCCCGGCGACCTTCCAGGCCTGGTGGCGGGACCAGGCCGCGGCCGAGTTTCCGGCGCTGTTCGACGCGATGGAGCGCCCTGCGGAGATCGCGCGGCTCAGGTCGGCCCTGACGACCGGGTATCCAGACGCTTAGGCGGCCTGCGCGCGGACCCGCTGAATGTCGGCGTCGGGGGAGACGCCCACCGCCTGCAGCATCTCGGTCCGCCCCGGCGCGCCCTGGGCCGGATAGAGGTCGGCGTTGGCGGCCTTGCCCCGGGCCCAGACCCTGACGATCTTGGCCAGGTTCGCCGGCCGCTTCAGCCAGGCCTGCGGATGCTCCAGCATGTGGAAGCCGCGCAGGAAGGCGCGCAGCAGCTCCACGTCCTCGCGGATCGCGATGGCGACGCCGTCCTCCAGGAAGCTCTTGGCCAGCTTGCCCTTGAGCGTGGGCTTCTTGGGCGGAAGCAACGCGGCGCGGGCGCGGCGGATGGCCGATTGGTCGGCCTTGCGCATCACGTCGTAGTAGGGCCGCAGCTCGCGCTCGATCCCGGCGCGGTAGTGCAGGAGGCGCTGGGCCGGATCGGGCGTGGCGTCCAGAGCGTCCTTCAGCAGGTGGGCGCTGACCGCGGCGAACGAGCAACCCCGGCCGTACAGCGGGTTGGTGCGGACCACGCAGTCGCCCACCGGGAAGAAGCCCAGCACCGCCGGCTTGCCGTCCGCCGCCATCTCGCGCCAGCGGCTCTCCAGCTGGCCCATGCCGAAGACGCGGCTGGTGGGCTCGGTGCGTTCGGGATCGATCCAGGGAAGAAGGCCTGGCAGCTCGCGGCACATGCCGTCGAACACCTCGGGGTCGACGATGGCCTTGCGCATCTCCTCCTCGACCTCGGGCACGCAAAGGGTGATCGAGAAGCAGCCGTTGTCGCCCGGAAAGACCCCGAACTTGAGGAAGCCCAGATCGCCGGTGGTGGAGCCCGCGCCGCGCGGCGGCTCCTCCTGGCCGGGCTTCAGCCGGTAGTGGCGGGTGAAATAGATGACGCCGCACGGCTCGGAGCTCTCGGGGATGGTCGCGCCGGCCTCGGCCAGCTGCTCGTAGGCCTGGGACCCCTTGCCCTGGGCGTCAACCACCAGGTCGGCGGAAAGCTCGGTCCCGTCCTCCAGCACCACGCCCGTCACGGTCGGCGGGGCCCCGGGCGAGGTCTTGAGGGCCTTCACGAAGGTCTGGGGTCGCATGGTCACGCCGGGCAGGCCCTCGGCGTACCGGCGCATCACCAACTCCAGGGTCGTGCGCCGGCTGGTCAGGATGGCCAGGTCGCGGTCGATGGGGGCGGGGACGTATTTCTTCTTGTGCTGGGCCGTCAGTGAGCCCTCGAAGCCCAGCTCGCGCACGCCCTCGGCCAGCAGCGCCTCCAGCAGGGCGGGGTGGCGGTCGCGGGCCAGGGTGCGCAGGCGGGCGAGGAAGGCGTGGCTGTGGCGCAGGTGGCCGACGCCGCGACGCTGCCAGTCCTCGAAGGCGGTGTCGGGGCCGCCGGGCGGCGGCGGCGGATCGCGGTCCAGCACCGTGACCTCGCGGCCGGGCCCCGCCAGCGCCATCGCGGTCCACAGGCCCGCCATGCCGGCGCCAATCACCAGAACCCGCTCGACCATACTGCTCCCCGCGAGATGTCAGGCCCGCAGTGTATCAGAGGCCGCTCTTGACGTCGGGGAGCCTGGCTTAAGTCGGCGAGCCCGGCCGTTGCAGATCCTTCGCCCGGGCGGCGGCGATGGCCGCGCGCAGGCGGGCGACGTCCGCGCCGTGGATCACCTGGTCGCCGACGATGAAGGCCGGCGTGCCGTCGATCTGCAGCTGCGCGGCCAGCTCGCGCGCGTCCTGCATCTGCTGGGTGATGGCAGGCGCCTCGGCGGCGGCGCGGACGGCCGCGGGGTCGAGTCCGACCGCCAGCAGGCTCCGGTCGATGGCGGCGCCGTCCAGCGGCTTCTGGGCCAGGAGCTGCTGGTAGAGCGGCAGCGCCTTGGTCTTGGCGTCGGCGGTCAAGGCGATTTTGGCGGCCTGGATGGAGTATGGGGTCTGGAAGGCGAATTGCTTCAGGACCAGACGCACGTCCGGGTTCTCCTGCGCCAGCTTCACCACCTCGGGCGCGACCACCTTGCAGTAGCCGCAGTTGAAGTCGAAGAACTCGGTGACGGTGATCGTGCCTGCGGGGTTGATCACCACGTCGCGCGGATCGCGCTCGATCTGCGCCCGGTGCTTCTGCACCGCGTCGCGCGAGGCGCTCAGCGCCGCCTGCTGCTGCTTCTCCCTCAGCTTCACCACCGCCTCCTCGATCACCTCGGGGTGCTCGAGCAGATAGGCGCGCACCTTGGCGCCGAAGGCGGGGTCGGCCTCCGCCGGCTTGTTGCAGGCGGACAGGGCGAGCGAACCCGCGAGGGCGGCGGCGACGGGAAGGAACGGCTTCATGGGGTCCAGTTAGGTCAGAGGGCCGACGTTATCAGGGCAGAGGCCGGCTCAACGCGTGTTCCCGGCGATCGAGCCCTCGCGGGCCAGGTCGCGCAGGTCCTCGCGGGTCGGTTCGGCCACCAGCACGATGTCGGTGGCGCGGCGCCATTCGGGCGTGCCGCGGGTCAGCATCTCGCGGGCGCGCATGGCGAAGACGCGGGCCTGGCGCTTGTCGCCGATGTTGAAGTTGTATTCGGCGGTGGCGAGCCGGGCGAGGCCGTCCTCGTTCAGCTTGTCGTACGCCTCGGCCAGGATCCGCCAGGCGACGGCGTTGTCCTCTTCCTGGGTGATGGCGCGCTTCAGCTCGACGACGCCCTCGGCCACCTTCTTCTTATCGTCCAGCGCGATCAGCGTCTGGCCCAGGTTCACGCGCAGCAGGGGCGCCTCGGGCTTCAGTTCCACCGACTTGCGTTGTGGGGCCTCGGCCTCCTCGGTGCGGCCGAACTCGAACAGGATCTGGCCCTTCAGCTCCCAGAGGTACGGATTGTCGGGCTGGTCCTGCAGCATGGCGTCGATCAGCTTCAGCGCCCGGTCGGGCTCCTTGAGCTGGTAGTAGGCGATGGCGCGGGCGTAGCGCGACGGATAGTCGACGGCCTTCTCGTCGTACTTGGTGATCGCCACCTGCGGATTGAGGAAGCCGTCCAGTTTGGCCTTCATGACCGCGTGCTCGGCCATGGCCTCCGGACTGTCTTTCCTGGCGTAGTTCGGCTGCACCTCGACCTTGCGGCGCAGGCTCTCGATCCGGTCGGACGAGATGGGGTGGCTGCGGAAATAGGCGTAGCGCCGAGCCTCGTCGAAAACCTCCTGGTAGCGGAAGTTGTCGAAGAACTCGGCCAGGCCCTTGCCCGACAGGCCGGCCTTGTCGAGCAGCTGGGCGCCGGCCTGGTCGGCGCGGGCTTCCTGTTCGCGGCTGTAGCCCATGGCCCCTAGCGCGCCGAAGTAGCTGGCGCTGCCGGCCAGGCCCGCGGCGGCCTCCGGCGATCCGGCGATGGCGGCCAGAACGCCCAGGCCCATGGTCAGCAGGAACGGCTTCATGCCGGCCGACTGCATGTCGCCCGAGCGGGCGCTGTGGCCGGCGGCCAGGTGGCCGACTTCGTGGGCGATGACGCCCTGCAACTCGTTCGGGTCGTCCGATTCGAGGATCAGGCCGGTGTTGAAGCCCATCACGCGCGGGCCGGCGAAGGCGTTCAGCTCCTTCGATCCGACGATGACGATCTCGACGTTCTTGGGATCGACGCCCGCCGCCTTCAGGATCGGCTCGGCGTCCCGCGAGAGGATCTCTTCGATCTCGGTGTCGCGGATCAGCGACTGGGCCGACGCCGGGGTCGCGGTCAACACCAGACCCGTGGCGGCCACGGCTGTCAGGGCAAGGCGCGAAACCGACCGGAATGGGGAGATCATCCTCGACACTCTATCGTAGTCCGACGCCCCCAAGCCGCCGGATGCTAGCTCGGGTCCCGCCAAAGTGGAAATGGCTTCGGCGGGACGCGAGCTGACACATGGCGATGGACTAGCCGCGGCGCCACCAGCCGCGTTTCGGCGCGGGGGCCGGACCCGAGATTTCGGTCGGATCGGGCGCGCGCGGCGCGGGCGCCGCCTTGGGTTCCGGCGCGGGCTCGGGGGCCGCGGTCACGGCTTCCAGCACCGGTTCCGGCGCGGCCACGGCTTCAGCGGCCTCGGCGACGGGTGCGGCCTTACGGCTGCGCGAACGCTTCGGCTTGGCCGCCGGCGCCTCGGCCGCGATGGCCACGGGTTCCGGCTCGGGCTCGGGCGGCGGCGCGAGGGCCGCTTCCGGCTCGACCGCCTGCGGTGCGGCCTCGGCGACGGCGTCGCCGTCGCGACCCCGGCCACGACCACGGGCCCGACGCGCGCGCTTGGGCTTCTCCTCGACCTCGGGCAGTTCGACCCAGATGTCGTCGCCGCTCTCGCCGCCACGGGCGACCGGGGCGGGGGCCGCCGCCGGAGCTGCAGCCTCGACGGTCGGCGCGCGGGCCGCAGGCTCCGCGGCAGGGGCGATCTTCAGGTCTTCCGCAGGGTCGTACCAGACGAAGGGATCGTCGCCGTAGGGCACCCACGGACGCACCCACGAGAACGAATCCGTCGGACGGACGTCCTCGCGCATCCGGCGACCGCCCCGGCGGCCCCGGCGGCGGCGGCGGCCGTCGCGATCGTCGTCGCCCTCGGCGCGAGCCGGGCGCGCTTCGCCTTCCGGACGCGGGCCACGCTCGGGACGCGCTTCGCCCTCGGCGCGCGGCTCGTCTCCGCGACGCCCACGGCGGCGGCGGCGGCCACGGCCACGGCGGCCGCCTTCCTCGTCGTCGTCGCGCGGCGCCGGGCGGTCCTCGCGAGCATTGCGCGCGTGGGCCTCGTCATCGTCGGTGTCCTCGCGCTCGAGGGCGTCCTCGTCTTCCTCGTCTTCTTCCTCGTCCTCGTAGGCTTCGTCGTCGAAGTCGTCGTCCTCGGCGGCGGGATCGAAGGCCTGAACCGGGGCGGGCAGGGCGCTGGCGTGGTCGGCGCGCAGCTCCATGGAGGTCCGCTCGATCGCGTGGTCCGCGTGAGCCATCTCGTCCTCGATCACCACGGTGACGAAGAGACCGAACGCCTGGTTGAGCCGCGCCAGATGGGCGCGCTTCTCGTTGAGGATGTAGAGGCCGACCGCGCGCGGCACGCGCAGGCAGGCTTCGCCACCGCCCTTCAGGGCCTCGATCTCCAGCGCCCGCAGCGACGCCAGCGCGCTGGATTCCACCGAGCGCACCCGGCCGGTGCCCTGGCAGTGCTCGCAGACGTGGGTGGTGCCCTCCAGCACGCCGGTGCGGCGGCGCTGGCGGCTGATCTCCATCAGGCCGAACGGGCTGATCTTGCCCATCTGAACCCGGGCGCGGTCGTCCTTGAGCGCGTCCTTCAGCTTCTTCTCGACGGCCCGGTTGTTCTTCGACTCATCCATGTCGATGAAGTCGATGACGATCAGGCCGGCCAGGTCGCGCAGCCTAAGCTGGCGGCAGGCCTCCTCGGCCGCCTCCATGTTGGTCTTCAGCGCCGTGGCCTCGATGTTCCGCTCGCGCGTGGAGCGGCCTGAGTTCACGTCGACGGCGACCAGCGCCTCGGTCTGGTTGATCACCAGATAGCCGCCCGAACGCAGGGGGACCACCGGCGTGTAGATCTGGCTGAGGTGGTCCTCGACCCGGTGCTTGACGAACAGCGGCATCGGCTCGCGGTAGGCCATGACCTTCTTGGCCTGGCTGGGCATCAGCATCCGCATGAAGTCGCGGGCTTCCT
>Ga0255338_1000623_pt1 | contig 97455 bp, 82 predicted proteins | sample MeOH1_35cm_T4_19_FD_203715 | JGI IMG/M metagenome (GOLD analysis project Ga0255338, IMG submission 203715) | Sandy soil microbial communities from University of British Columbia, Vancouver, Canada - MeOH1_35cm_T4_195 | ecosystem: Engineered > Artificial ecosystem > Sand microcosm > Unclassified ...
ACTCGATCCACTCCTTGTTGATGGTGATGTCACCCTCGAAGAAGTGCATGCGCGGATGGTTGACCAGGTCGCCCAGGCGGTCCGACGACATGTCCATGCCGTAGACCTCCCACGGCGTGGTTTCCAGGATGCGGCGCGTGAGGTGGTGGCCGATGAAGCCGTTAACACCAAGAATCAGGACTCGCTTTTGCTGCATGTGGGCCAATAGGAGAACAGAAGGTAAAAGGGCAGCCGCTCAGTGCGCGGCAACGGAGGGCGCAGGTGCCGGAATGGGCACATTGGTCACCACCACGCGGCGCCAGTCGCGCGCCACCACGTACAGCGGCAGCGTGGGCGACAGCGCCAGGTAAGTCTCGGGCGACATCACCGCCATCGCGGGCGTGCCGTCCCGCCACACCGTGGCAAACGTGGCGATATCGGGCAGCCAGCGGCCGGGTTCCACTTCGGTGCCGAAGCTCAGCTCGTCGGCCTCTGCCACCATGGTCAGCGGATGCCGGAGGTAGAACGGCAGCGTGTGGTCCAGCATGCGCACCCCGTAGAGCGGCATGTCCGGCGTGAGCGTGCGCAGGATCTGCGGCGCGATATCGGCGCCGGACGCCGGCCGGCCGACGGTCTCGTGCCCCACCAGCGCCACCGTGAAACCCAGGTACATGCCCAGCGCATACACCGCCACGCTGGGCAGCACGCCGCGCCGCAGCAGGCCGCGCGCGGCGGCGATGCCCAGCAGCATGACCACGAACGCCGCCGCGGCCCAGATCGCATAGGCCCGGTAGAACGCATTGGGCGTATGGTTGGCATTGAGCGTGGCCACCACGGGGCTGGCCAGCAGGCCGCACGCGGCCACGATCGCCATGCCGGCCAGTTGCCGCGCCCAGGTCCGGGCATCGAGCCGGGCCAGCGCCACGCCGGCCAGGATGCCCAGCGCCGGCATGACCGGCACGATATAGCCAGGCAGCTTGGAACGCGACAGGCTGAAGAACACGAAAATGGCGATGGCCCAGATGCCCGCCATCAGCGCGGGACGAAAGCGTGCCTCGCCATCCGCCGGCGTGCGCATGGCCGTCCACAGCCGCGGGAACAGGCCGATCCACGGCAGGAAGCCGCCCACCACCAGCGGCACGAAGTACCAGAGCGGCCCGGGACGCGAATGGACGCCCGACGTATAGCGCTGCCAGTGCTCGTGGATAAAGAAGAAATGGAGGAATTCCGGGTTCCGCGCGGAGACCAGCCAGAACCACGGCACGGTCACCGCAAGCAGCACCACCGCGCCCGCGCCCAGGTGCAGGCGCCGCCAGAGCCGCCAGTCGCGCGTGACCCCTATATATATAGTGAGCACGAGGCCCGGCAGCGCCACGCCCACGAGCCCCTTGGTCAGCACGGCCACGCCCATGGCCGCCCAGCAGCCGAGCATCCAGCCACGGCGCGCATTGGCCGATGCGGCGGGATGCTGCGCCATGAGCATGCAGGCCAGTATGCAGGCCATCACGCCGGCCAGCGTCATGTCCAGCGTATTGAAGTGCGCCGCCACGCTCCACATCGGCGCGGCCAGCAGCGCCAGGCCGGCAAACGCCGCCGCGCGCGTGCCGAACCAGCGCCATGTGGCCAGCATCGACATGCCAATGCCCGCCAGGCCGGCCAGCGCCACGCACAGCCGCGCCTGCCATTCGCCGATGCCGAACAGCGCGTACGTGAGCGCCGTGGCCCACATGTGGAACGGAGGTTTCTCGAAGTACTTCAGCGCGTTGTAGCGGATGGTGACCCAGTCGCCCGTGGCCAGCATCTCGCGCGAGATCTCGGCATAGCGGCCCTCGTCGGGCCCCAGCAGATGCCGCATGCCGAGCGTGCCGAACCATGCCAGCAGCGCCACGCCAACGAACAGCGCCGTCCAGGCCATGGCCGGCGACCACGCCGGCGTGCGCCATGCGGGACGTGCGGGCACGGCGGAAGAGGTGGAACGGGATGTGGGATGCGGCATGGCGGGGGGCCGGGGGGGGGGGGGGGGGCAATCGACGCCCGGGCTGCCATTCGCAATGCATGGCAATGCATGCGCGCAATGGTCCGGACCAGAAAAACGCGCAGCTTAAGAGACCAACCTTAACCTTAGATTAAGCGTGCGGCGGCCCTCCGGCGATGCTACGCTCACGCACGTTCACGTGCAGCATGCTCCCCGTTTCAAACTGCGAGATGAGAATCCTTATCATTGAAGACGACCCAATGCTTGGCGACGGCCTGCACCGCGGGCTAAAGCTCAAGGGGCATGCGGTCGACTGGTTCAGCACCGGCGCCGAGGGCGACCACGCCATCGGCGTGATGCACTACGACGCCGTGGTGCTGGACCTGGGCCTGCCCGACGACGATGGCGTGGCGCTGCTCTCGCGCTGGCGCCAGCAGGGCTGCCAGACGCCCGTGCTGGTGCTGACCGCGCGCGACGCGGTATCCAGCCGCATCGGCGGCCTGGATGCCGGCGCCGACGACTACCTGATCAAGCCCGTCGATCTCGACGAACTGGCCGCGCGGCTGCGCGCCGTCACGCGCCGCACTGCGGGCATGCCGGAGCCGGTCTGGCGCCACGGCGCGCTGGAATACCAGCCGGCCGCCCGCCAGGCCACCTGGCACGGGCAGCCCGTGGAGCTGACCGCGCGTGAGGCCATGCTGCTGGAATTGCTGCTGACGCACCCCAACCGCGTGCTGACGCGCGAGTTCCTGCGCGACAAGCTCTATGCCTGGGACAAGGGCGCGGAGAGCAATACGCTCGAGGTCCATATCCACCACCTGCGCCGCAAGATCCACCCCGGCATCGTCCGCACGCTGCGCGGCGCCGGCTACTCGCTCGGCACGGCGGAGGCCATCGGCGGCGCCGGAGACGACGCATGACCCTGCAGCGGCGCCTGATCCTGGCGGTGCTCGTGGCCGTGGGCCTGGCCTGGACGCTCACGAGCGTGCTGATCTACCTGAGCACGCAGGAGGAAATCAACGAGTTGTACGACACCGCCATGGTGCGCATGGCGCAGCAGATGCAGGCCGTGCTGCCGCTGATCGACGTGGGCACGGTGCTCCAGCCGCCGGGCGCCGGCCAGACGCCCGGCCCGCTACCTGGCGATACCGACCTGGGCGACATGGGCGATGCGGGCCTGGGCGACCTGGCGATTGCCGCGTGGCGGCCCGGCGGCGAACCGCTGCATATCGATCCCGATGGCGACCGCCTGCCGCGCGCGCGCAGCGTCAAGGGATTCGCCAATATGACCATCGACGGCGTGCCCTGGCGGCTCTACTATCTTGACGATCCGATCGCGGGCTGGCGCGTCTGCGTGGGCCAGATCCAGGCCGAGCGCAGGGAGCTGGAGGTGTCCTATCTCCAGGCGCAGGTGCTGCCATGGGTGTTCGGCCTGCCGCTGCTGATGACGCTGGTGGCCTGGGGCGTGCGCCGCACGCTGCGCCCGCTGCGCGCGCTGTCCGCCGCCATTGCCGCGCGCGCGCCGGACAACCCGGCCCCGCTGGCACTGGCCGCCGTGCCGCCCGAACTGGCGCCGCTGGTCGGGGCGATGAACACGCTGCTGCATCGTGTATCGGCGCTGCTGGAGCATGAACGGCGCCTGACCGCCGATGCCGCGCACGAGATGCGCACACCGCTGGCCGCGCTGAAAGCCCAGTGGGACGTGGCCCGCCGCTCCCCCGACCCCGACGAGCGCGCGCAGGCGGCCGCCAACGTGGAGGCCGGCATCGAGCGGATGAGCCGCCTGGTCTCGCAACTGTTGACCATGAGCCGGCTGGAAGACGAGGACGCGCCCCCGGTGCGCGCGCGCGTGGACTGGCATGACATCGTGCAGCAAGTGCTGTCCGATTGCCTGGCGCTGTCGGCGCAGCGCCACGTGGACATGGAGGTCCGCTGGCCGCCGCGGAGCCGCCCGCCGCTGCCGGTATGCGGCGACCCTGCCCTGCTCGGCATCATGCTCCGTAATCTGCTTGACAACGCCATCCGCTACAGTCCCGCCGGCACGCTGGTGACGCTGGCCTTCGGCCCCGACCACATCACGGTGTCCGACCACGGCCCCGGCGTGGCGCCCGACCTGCTCGCGCGCCTGGGCAACCGTTTCTTCCGGGGCGCCGGGCAGCGCGAGCAAGGCAATGGGCTGGGCATCTCCATCGCCCGGCGCGTGGCCGTCCTGCACGGCCTGACCCTGACCTTCGCCAACCGCCCCGCCGCCGACGGCACGGGGCTGCTCGCCACGATCCACCCGACGCAAGCCATCGCCCCCGCCCCATGATCCCCGCGCAAGAACTCGAACAAACTGACGATCGCCGCAGCGCCTGGGCGGTCTTTCTCGTATTCCTCCGGCTTGGCCTGACCTCGTTCGGCGGGCCGGTGGCCCATCTTGGCTATTTCCGCGAGGCGTTTGTCACGCGGCGGCGCTGGCTCAGCGAGCGCGCGTATTCCGATATCGTCGCGCTCTGCCAGTTCCTGCCGGGGCCGGCCAGCAGCCAGGTCGGCATGGTGATCGGGCTGTCGCGGGCCGGCTACCGGGGGGCGCTGGCGGCGTGGCTCGGCTTCACGATGCCGTCGGCCATCGTGCTGGTGGTGCTGGCGATGGGATTGTCCGGCGCGGGCAACCAGGTGCCGGCGGGCCTGCTGCACGGGCTCAAGGTGGCGGCGGTGGCCGTGGTGGCCCAGGCCGTGTGGGGCATGGCGCGATCGCTGTGCCCCGATGCGCCGCGCCTGACGCTGATGGCGCTGGCGGCCACGGCGGTCATGCTGGTGCCGTCGCCGTGGTGCCAGGTGGCCGTGATGGTGGCGGCGGGGCTCGCGGGCGCGCGCTGGTTCCGCCCTGCCCAGGCCCAGGCGCACGAGCCGCTGCCGATCCCGGTCGGTCACGGCGCGGCCATCGGGTTCCTGCTGGCGTTCTTCGTGCTGCTGGTGGGCCTGCCCATCGCGCATCGGCTGTTTCCCGGCCAGTGGCTGGCCATGGCCGATGCGTTCTATCGCGCGGGGGCGCTGGTCTTTGGCGGCGGCCACGTGGTGCTGCCGCTGCTGCAGGCCGCCGTGGTGCCCACGGGCTGGGTCGACAACGACATCTTCCTGGCCGGCTATGGCGCGGCGCAGGCCGTGCCCGGCCCGCTGTTCACGTTTGCCGCGTTCCTGGGCGGCGCCATGCGGGCCGAGCCGTCGGGGTGGGTTGGCGGCATGCTGTGCCTGGTGGCCATCTTCGCGCCATCGTTCCTGCTGGTCTTGGGCGCGCTGCCGTTCTGGGAGCGCCTGCGCCGCAACGCGGGCGCCCAGGCGGCGCTGGCCGGCGTGAATGCCGCCGTGGTGGGCCTGCTGGTGGCCGCGCTGTACCAGCCGGTGTGGACCAGCGCCATCCACGCGCCCGCCGATGTCGCGCTGGCACTGCTGGCCCTGGTGGCGCTGGCCGCGTGGCGCGTGCCGCCGTGGCTCGTGGTGCTGGCATGCGCGCTGGCCGGCTGGGGGCTGGCGCCATCGTGAGCCAGTGGCGGTGGGCCCTCGGCAGTGCGATGTTCGCCATGCTGGCGGGCTGCGCCGCCGCCGCGCCCCCGCCCGCGCCTGCGGTCACCACGATCGACGTGGCGGCGTACGACTGGCACACCGACGTGTGCATCCGCACCGAGGATGCCGATGCGCGCCTGCTGCAACTGGCCGCCGGCTACGACGACTCGCGGTTTCTTTGTTTCGGCTTCGGCGACCGCGCCTACCTGCTCAGCCGCGAGCGCGGCCCGATGACGCTGATCTCGGCGCTCTTGCCGGGAGAAGGCGCCATCCTGCTGACAATCCTGCGCGATACCCCGGCCGCCGCGTTCGGCGCCGATCACGTCGTGCGGCTGGGCGTCAGCGAGACAGGCATCTCGCAACTTCGCCAATTCCTGAACGATGCGGTACGGCACGACAGCGCCGGTAAGCCGGTGGGGCTTGGCAACGGCCCGGATGAAGGCGGCCGGTATTTCGGCGCCACGGCAACGTACGCGGGGTTCTACACCTGCAACACCTGGACCGCGCAGGCGCTGCGCACGGCGGGCGTGCCGGTTGCGGGCCCGGTGCTGTTTGCCGAGGGGGTGATGCGGCAGGTGCGGCGGATCGCGGCGGAAGCCGGCCAGGCCCCGGGCGAGGCAGGCCGCCCCTAGCGAGGTCAGCCCGCCCCTCCGTTCAGTCCTTCAACAACGCGGCGCGCCGTTGCACATCGGCCAGGTCGCCCTTGACCGCCAGCGTCAACCGCTTGCCGTAGTCGGCGTCGGCCTTGTAGAAATGGCTCAGCATGGCCTGCTTCACCTCGGCATGCTTGACCATGCCCAGATCCGCGGCGAGGTTGCCGATCAGGTTCTCCTGGGCGGATTTGGACAGATTGCGATAGAAGTCGCCAGCCTGGGTGAAGTTGTCGGTCTTGGCAATCGGCTGCTGCTGCGTGGTACCCACGAGTGGCGTGCGTGCGTAGCGGTAATGCGGATTGTCCGCGTACGCGCCCGCCATCCGCGACGGCTGGTAGTTGACGTCGCCGCGCGTGCCGCCCATATCGCCATGGCCGTCGCTGTTGTAGTTGCGCACCGCCGCCAGCGGACGATTGACCGGCAGCTTCTGCTTGTTGGCGCCCAGCCGGTAGGTCTGCGCGTCATAGTAGGAGAACAGCCGGCCCTGCAGCATGCGGTCTTCCGAAGGCTCGATGCCCGGCACCAGGTTCGACGGCGCAAACGCCGCCATCTCCGTGGTCTCGAAGTAGTTGTCCGGCACCTTGTTCAGCGTCATGGTGCCGAGCTTGCGGAACGGCACGTCGGGCCAGACCTTGGTGGAATCGAGCGGATCGAATTGGAATTTGTCCAGATCCTCGGGCTTGAGCACCTGCGCGTAGAAGTCCCACTTCGGAAAATCGCCACGCTGGATGGCCGCATACAGGTCGGCGGTGAGGTTGTTGAAATCCATGCCCTGGATCTTCGCGGCCTCTGCCCGCGTGAGATATTTCTCACCTTGGCGCGGGCGCCACTGGAACTTGACGTAGTGCACCTCGCCCTTGGCGTTGATCAGCTTGTACGCATGCACGCTGTTGCCTTGCATCATGCGGTACGAGGCCGGAATGCCGAGATCCGAATACAGCTGCGTCAGCATGTGGGTGCTCTCCGGCACGCCGCTGAAGAAGTCGAAGAAGCGATTCGGGTCCTGCAGGTTGGTCACTGGCGACGGTTTCAGCGAATGGACCATGTCCGGAAACTTGATCGCATCGCGGATGAAGAAGATCGGCGTGTGATTGCCCACCAGGTCCCAGTTGCCTTCGTCCGTGTAGAACTTGGTGGCAAACCCGCGCGGATCACGCACGGTCTCGGGCGAGCCCCGGCCGTGAATCACCGTGGAAAAGCGCACCGTGACCGGCGTGACCTTGCCCGGCGCGGACAGCATCTTGGCCGACGTCAGATCAGAAAAATCTCCATCGGCGACGAATTCACCCTGTGCCCCGGTACCGCGCGCATGCACCACGCGCTCCGGAATCCGCTCGCGGTGAAACCGCTGCAGCTTTTCGAGCAGATGAACGTCCTGGAGCAGCGTGGGGCCGCCGGGGCCGGCGGTCTGGGAATTCTGGTTGTCGCCGATGGGCGAGCCATTGTCGCGGGTCATCGACTGCGCATTGGCGGCGCTGACGCCGGCAGACAAGGCGGCCAGGGAAAGGCCAAGGACGACTGGCCTGAGTGAGAAATGTCCGAAACGTCCTGAACGTGCCATTTGGGGGATCCTCAGGATTGCCTGATGCAGGCAACGGATGAGGGGGCGCGCTGCCATGTTAGGGCGCAGGCGTTTTTTCGACTATTTGGAATACCTGATGGGACCGATGCACTACGTCAATCGCCGCTGCGCGGTGATTCATTCACCCGTTTGAGACATTGGTTGGTGCGTCGACAGACGATACAGTGACACGGCGCCGATGCTGCGCGGGTAAGACCGTGCCGAGGCACGGGCAGTGCGGCCGGCGACCTCCACTAATAAGAGAACGGCTATTCCAAGGAGACATCATGCATCGAGCTGTTTCGAAAGCGGCCATGTTCGTGGTCGCCGGGGCGCTGCTGTATGGCTGCGGCGGTGGCAATGACAATGCACCTGCCGTCCAGCCCGAGGAGACCCGGCCCCAGGACGCCCGCACGTTCACGATCGACGCCGCCGCGGTGGCGCAGAAGTTCACGCCGCTGGCCGGCGCGCCCGCGGCCGACCGGTGGTCCGGCGTGCTCGGCAAGGCCGGCTACATGGTCGAAGTGCCCGCCGCGTGGAATGGCAAGCTGGTGATGTACGCGCACGGCTACGCCGGCACCGGCACCGCGCTCGACGTCAATCCGCCCAGCATCCGGCGCCATCTGCTGGAGGCCGGCTATGCATGGGCCGCGTCCAGCTATTCAACGAATTACTACGATGTGCGCGCCGGCGTGGAAGACACCAACGCACTGGCGCAGGCCTTCACGGAGATCGCGAAGGCCAACGGCCGCGCACTGGCCGCGCCAACGCGCGTCTACATCATCGGCCATTCGATGGGCGGCCATGTCAGCGCGGCGGCGGTCGAGGCGGAGACCCTGCGGACCGCGAACCACAAGGTTGCGTACCACGGCGCGGTGCCGATGTGCGGCGTGGTGGGCGACACCGAGCTGTTCAACTACTTCGGCGGCTATCAGACGGCGGCCCAGCAACTGGCCGGCGTGCCGGCCACGTCGTGGCCCGTGAGCAACTGGGCGCAGATCGTCTCGACGGTGCAGGCGGCGCTCTTCACCATCTATCCCGCCACCAACACGGGCCAGGGGGAGAAGCTGCGGCAGATCGTCAAGAACCTGACCGGCGGCGAACGGCCCATGTTTGCCATCGGCTTCAGCGGCAGCCCCGCCTCGAAGAGCGTGCAGGATGCCGTATGGAGCACCTTTGGCGAGGACGGCACGGTCAATGGGGTGCTGACGCAGAACGTGGTGGATACCACCGGGCTGACGTTCCAGATGGACGACGATGCGGCGCTGAATGCCGAGGAACAGGTATTCAACACCACGATCTTCCGCGTGAAACCGGTGCCGGATGCCAACCGCCTGCGCCGGGACGGCCTGCGCTGGATTCCGAAGACTGCCGCGCAGATGAGCGTGCCGGTGCTCACGCTGCACACGCTGGGCGACATCTACGTGCCGTTCAGCATGGAGCAGATCTACAAGCGCCGGGCCGATGCCAATGGCACGGCCAGATGGCTGGTCCAGCGCGTCATTCGCGGCATCAGCCACTGCGACTTCACGGTGGCCGAGCAGGTGCGCGCGTTCGACGACATGGTGGCGTGGGAGCAGGCCGGCACGCGCCCCGACGGCGACGACGTGCTGACGCCATCGGTGGTGGCGAACAGCAACTATGGCTGCCGGTTCACCGACAACACCTTTGGTGTGGATGATACGGCCAGCACCAAGGCGCTGCGGCAGGGCGCGATGACGGCCGCGCCGTGCACGCCATGATCGGCTGAAAATAAACAGAGCCGTCGCGGGACGGCTCTGTTGACAGATCGGCCTGGATTATCTGGCGATATTGTCAGGGAGTGGCTCAAGGCTGCAACAGTAGTTGGGGCAGCGGGCGACGACATCAATTCGCACTGCATCAGGTCCCTGCCTGATGGATGAGGATTTCGCTGGGCGCATCTCTGAATCGCGCAGATCGACGGGTGGAAATCCGGAATTCAGCAATAACATCCGGACCTGTGCCACCCTGGCCGTTGCCATTTCATGTGTAATCCCATTTCCCTCCCAGCCGACAAAATACGCATCAAAGCCAGAATAAAATAATCTGCGACTTGCAACCCGCCACTCAGCGAACCGCTTGATCTCGCCCGCTGTCAGGCTGATAGAACCAGGTTGAAATTTTACATAGTGCTGTTGCGCGGTCAGAACACATGCGTTAGTGCTCAGGCTCGCTGCAGCCAGGACTGCGCCAATGGCGAGAATTTTCAAGGGGTCCATTTATGTCCTCCGGGGCCGCTCCAATTCGGAACGGCTGCGACGTATGCGGCAATGTTGTCCGCGTTGGTCATTACGAACCTGTCCCGGGATCTTGCGAACAGTCTGGCGGCTCTAATACCCGAGAACGGGTCTCCGGTATCCATTGCAGCCGGAAAATGGGATACCTCATGAATAAAGACGGTAGTCATACTATTATCGTCAATAATCACACCTTCCGTGTTCATGGCCTCTTCATCTAAATAGCAGAATGCCGTACCGATAAAGATGGTAAACGTCTTGTCAGGTTTGCAAACGCTTGCTATTGCAGCTTCCTCGCCCTCTTTCGCGGCGGGGACGCAACCAACTCGCAGCAGCGCTTCCTTGCTGAAACGCTCGAAGTTCTTCTCCGTGAGCACGAGTGCAAGCTTGCGGATTCGCTGTATTCCTTCACGCAACCGCTTGCGGATGTCTGCGGTGGCATCGGTGAACCAGATCCGTACTCTGTCCTGATCCGCCTCGTTCCACCGCTCCAACTCCATCAGCCGCTCATCCATATACGCGACCGCTTTGTCCCGCACCCGCAATACCGTCGCATAAAACTCCGCGTTGGTCATATTTGGGCAGATCATCGTCGGATCTGCCTCATACGCGGCCAGGCTGGCAGCTTCGGGCCCGCTCGCCCCACTGGCTAGCTTGTTGTGGGCGCCCGGCATTTCCGAGAAGCTCGACCCGGCACTGCTCACCTTGCCGCCCTCGACCTCGGTGGACATGGTGAACTGCGACGCAAACACACGCGGCTTTTCCGCACACTTGCAGAACACTCGCGCGCCCTCCACCAGCACCGATTTCCCCATATCGGTCCAACGCGGATCACAATCGTTATAGACAGGGCCGCCGACCTTGCAGGCGGGGCACGTTGCGTGATCCCCCTCAACGCCGAGGCGTTTGCCCATGTTCGTGGAATCGCTGGTTGCGATAAGAACCCCACCCGTACTGGTGCGGTCCCCGTCGCCCAGCAGGTGCCGTATATCAACGCGCGTCATGTTCGCTCTTTCCGTTCGTGGCAAGAGCCGAGAGCGTGACGTACAGTGATTTCGCCGGTCTATAGTATTTCTCTGGAATATCGTGACATGGCGCGAGTTGCCTGCCGCGCTTTCCGATTTGTCGTCGGAATGCAATACCGGCACCCGCCACAAATAAATAGAGCCGTCCTAAGACGGCTCTGATTCCCCGCGTACTTTGTCAATCCGCTGCGGCCCATGCCTGGCACCTCTCAATGGCGTGCCATGGCAGACGCCCGCGCGGTGGTTTGCCGGCCCGCGGCAACCCCTCCGGTCGCATCTTTACTTCCGACTTATTCAGCAGGGCCGGCAAGATGACATTCTGTCGATGAAATATTTCCGCAATAAGTCTTTCGTTGCGCAGCATCGCGCACATCCAGGGTGATCCATGGTCAATGACGTGAAATTCGAAATCTGCCTGACCTGATCCACCGCTAGAATGAAACGGCCCTTAACTCGGAGTTGTCATGAAACGCCATCCGATCGCTGTGACGGAAACGACACCAGAGGGCCTTGCAGCCCTGATCTACCACATCGCCCATGGGGCTAGCCAGGGGCAACTCGACCCCGAATTCGTGCGCAAGCTCGGCAAGCGCGTGGGCAAGGAACTCGAGGCCATGGAAGCAGGCGATATGCTCGCTCCCCACGACAAGACGCAGTTGCAGCAGGCCATCCAGACGCTGCACAGCACCACCGACGCCGAGGAAGGCGCGCTGCTGACCAAGGCCCTGGATCGGCTGCGCGCCGAGGATGGCCGTAAGGCCCAGGCAGGCTGACGCCGCCACATCCGTATTCCACAAAGCAGAACGCCCCTACCCGCCAAGCCGGGTGAGGGGCGTTGTGCTTTCCGGCGGGACGGGGGGAAAGGCCCCGCCCGCCGGCTTGTCGCCAGCTAAGCAGGCTTAGAAGCGATGACGCACGCCGACGACAGCGCCGGTCTGGTTCTGGCCGGCCACGGCCGTACCCACGCCGCTCAGGCCCAGGTTGGACGTGCCCTTGTTACGCACATAGCCCACGTTCAGGTAGGCGTCGGTACGCTTCGAGAACGCGTAGTCGGCCGACAGTACAAACATCCACGGATCGTTGTTGCTGTCGTGGGCATCGGTGTAGTACGCGGCGCCGGTCAGCGACAGCGCCGGCGTCACGCGGTACAGGCCGCCGAGCCAGTACACGTTGCTGCGCGATGCGGCGGTGGCCACGGTGGCGATGCCATCGTCACGCATCCAGCGGTAGCCGGCGAACACCTTGGCCACGCCGAAGTCGTAGGCGGTACCCACGGCCAGGCGCTTGACTGCGCGGTCGGACACGGCCGACGTGGCGCCCTGGTACTGGTCATACGCGGTGCCAACCGAGAAGCCACCCGTGGCATACGACAGGCCGGCGCCGATGTTGCGGCCAGCCTTGTAGTCGCCCGGCACTTCGCCTGGCGAGCCGGCAACGGCGTCGCGGCCCGTGCTGTAGAACGCCGTGCCGGTCAGGCCACCGAACTTGCCGGTGTACTTGACGGCGTTGTCGGCGCGGCCGTTGAAACCCGAATCCACGTTGTTCAGCGAGTAGCGCGGACCCACGCCCATCGGGTCATAGGCGCCGAACAGGTCATACAGCGAGTTCTGCTGGCGGCCCAGCGTCACGGCGCCCCAGCTGTTCTGCAGACCCACGAAGGCCTGGCGGCCGAACAGGCGGTTGCCCTGGCCCGAGGTGCCGGTGTCGATGTCGAAGCCCGATTCCAGCGTGAAGATGCCCTTCAGGCCGCCACCGAGGTCTTCCACGCCACGCAGGCCCCAACGCGAACCGGACAGGTTGCCCGAGTTCAGGCGCACGGCCGTCTGGCCGTTGCCGCCCGGCACATGGGTGGCCACTTCCACGCCGGCATCGACAATGCCGTACAGCGTGACATTCGAGGCGGATTGCGCCAGGGCCGCGCCGGACATGGCGCAGGTGCCTGCTGCCGCCAGGGCAAATAGAGCTTTCTTCACTGTGGTTTCTCGTTTTGTTAATACATTGAGATGCTTCCCCTACCGGTCGTGGCGGCGCGCGGCGGCGCCAGACAGCACCGGAAACCCAATCCAGGCCGGGGGGCGACGCGAATTGTTGCAACCCAATATGAAACGCGTGTGTCTCAGGGGCCGCTGCCACACCCCACCACCGGGGGGTATCCGCACCGAAGGCGCGCAAAATGCGGGTTTTCCCGAGCCGGGATTTGGTAGGATTCACACTTTTCTGAGATCGGCATGTCTGCATACGTCTGTCGTGCGGACGCAACATGCCAGCATCAATGCGCCCGGATTCCATCAAGACTTTTCTCGCCCCGAGACTCGCATGGCTGCAGCCGCTGCGGCAGCGCCTGCGCCGGCCCACGCGGCGCGAGGCCCTGCTGGCCGTGGCGGCCATCCCCGCGCTGTGCCTGCTCTACGTGCTGGTGCTGATCCCGTTCACGCCGGGCATCAGCGATATCCGCAAGGCCAAGTCCGAGCAGCCGGCCCAGGTGTTGTCGGCCGATGGCAAGGAGCTTGCCGTCTACCGCTGGGCCAACCGCGACTGGGTCGGGCTCAAGGACATCTCGCCCAACGTGGTGGATGCGCTGATCGCCACCGAGGATCACCGCTTCTACCAGCACCACGGGCTGGACTGGCGCCGCACGGCGTCCGCCGCCCTGCATACGTTCTCGGGCGACCGCCAGGGTGGCTCAACCATCACACAACAACTGGCGCGCAACCGGTATCCCGAGGAGATCGGCCGGGCGCCCACGATGACGCGCAAGCTCAAGGAAGCGATCACCGCGCTCAAGATCGAGGCGCTCTACTCCAAGGACGAAATCCTGGAGACGTATCTCAATACGGTGCCGTTTCTCTACAACGCGTTCGGCATCGAGATGGCGGCGCGCACGTATTTCGACAAATCCGCCGACAAGCTCGACGTGCTCGAGGCCGCCACGCTGATCGGCATGCTCAAGGGCAACAGCTACTACAACCCGGTGCTGAACCCCGAGCGCGCGCTGGAGCGGCGCAATATCGTGCTGGGGCAGATGGTCAAGCGCGGCAAGCTCGACGCGGCCCGCTTCGAGACACTCAGGAAGCGGCCACTGCGGATCGACTTCGAACGGCAGATCGAGACTCCGGGGCCCGCGCCCCACTTTGCCCAGCAACTGCGCAAATGGCTGATCGGCTGGGCCGACCGCAACGACTACAACCTGTATACAGATGGGCTGGTCATCCACACCACCATCGACGCCCGCTTGCAGGCCATGGCCAACCAGGCCGTGGCGCGCCAGGGCAACCAGTTGCAGTCGATTGCCAACGCGGCCTGGGCGCCGCGCGCGGGCTGGGCCGAGAGCCGCGCGCTGGTGCAGGCGTTCGTGCGCGAATCGGCCGAGTTCCGCGCCGCCGTGGCCGGAGGCCAGTCCGAGGACGCCGCGCTGAAGCAGTTGCTGGCCGACCGCGCGTTCATGCAGGCGCTGCGCCAGCAGAAGACGCGGGTGCAGGCCGGCTTCATGGCCCTGGACCCCGCCACGGGCGAGATCCGCGCCTGGGTGGGCAGCCGCGATTTCACCGTCGATGGGTTCGACCACGTGGCGCAGGCGCGGCGCCAGCCGGGCTCCACGTTCAAGCCGTTTGTCTATGGCGAGGCGTTCGCGCGCGGCCACAGCCCGGACGAGACGCTGTTCGACAACCCCGTGGAGATGACACTGCCCGGCGGCGAGATCTGGCGCCCGACCGACGAATCGCCGGCCACGGGCCGCGCGCTGAGCCTGCGCGACGGCCTGGTCTATTCGAAGAACACCATCACGGCGCAACTGGTGCAGAGCGTGGGGCCGGACCGCGTGGCGCGGCTGGCGCGCGCGATGGGCGTGCGCGACAGCAAGCTCGACGCCGTGCCATCGCTGGCGCTGGGCACCAGCCCGGTCACGCTCAAGGAAATGGTGTCCGCCTACGGCACCATCGCCAACAGCGGCCAGTACCTGGCGCCGACCATGGTCACGCGCATCGAGGACCGCGACGGCCACGTGCTGGCGCAGTTCCGCGCATCCTCGCCCGAACGTGCCCTATCCGCCACCGCCACCGAGACCCTGGTGGACGTGATGCGCGACGTGGTGGACCGTGGCACCGGTGCCGCCATCCGCACGCGCTACGGCATTCGCGCCGACGTGGCCGGCAAGACCGGCACCACGCAGGACAATGCCGACGGCTGGTTCATCCTGATGCATCCCCAACTGGTGGCCGGGGCGTGGGTGGGATTCAACGACAGCCGCGTGACGCTGCGCAGCGACTATTGGGGCCAGGGCGCCCATAGCGCGCTGCCGATCGTGGGGGATTTCTACCAGCGGGCGCTGCGCACGCGCGTGATCGATGGGCGCGCGCGGTTTGCCGAGGCCGACGAGAAAGCCTGGTACACGGCCATCACCGGCCAGGTGCGCGGCTGGTTCCAGAAACTGTTCGGATCGGGCAAGCAGGCCGATGCGCCGGTGACGCCGCGCCCCGCGCCGCGCCGCCCGGCGCTGCCCGCCACCGAGGCGGAAGCCGTGCCGCCGACCGGCGCATCGGCCGCCGCGGCTGATGCGGCAGACGCCACGGACCATGGCATGGCGCTCGATCCGGGCGAAGTGGTCGAGGCCGTTCCGGCACCGGAACCTGAGCCCGCCCCGCTCACCCCGGCAAGCCCGGCGTCACCGCCATCCCCTGCCGACAACCCGGCCGCTCCCTCGCCCGACGCGGCGCCGGCCCGATAGGGTCTTACCCGGCGGACCGCAGGCGGCGCGGACCTGGCCTGGCGGGGTCGCGCACGGCTTCGCCCGGCAACACCGCGATCGGCTCCGAGCGCAGAACCCGCAACGCCGCCTCAGAAATCGTCAGCGGCGGCTCGGCCATGGGCCGCGCCAGCAGGTAGCCTTGTGCATAGTCGATGCCGAGGTCGCGGCAGAAGCACAGGTCCGCTTCGTGTTCGATCCCCTCGGCCACCAGCGCGGTATTGCCGCTTTGCGCCAGCTTGCGGATGCCACGCAAGGCTTCCTGCTGGAACGGCGACGTGGCCGCGCCATCCACCACCAGGCGGGCAATCTTCACATAATCGGGTTTCAGGGCGATCCATTGCCCCAGACTGGCGTGGCCGGTGCCGTAGTCGTCCAGCGCGAATTGCGCGCCACGGCTGCGGATGCCCTGCACCGCGCAGGCCAGCTCGTCCAGCGCGCCCAGCGGGGCCTGTTCGGTCAGCTCAACGACGATGCGGTCGGAAGTGATGCCATGGTGCTGCAGGAAGGTCCGCACTTCGTCGCGGGTGGCCTCGATCTCGCGGATGGAGTCGGCGCTGTAGTTCAGGAACAGCTTGCCCGGCAGCCCGGCGCGCATGAACGCGGCAATCGCGATGCGCGACGCCAGCCGTTCAAGCCGGACCAGGCAACCCACGCGCGCCGCTTCGGCGAACAGCGCAACGGGGCTTTCCAGCGGCGTGCCGGCAGGACCGCGTATCAGCGCCTCGTAGCCAAGGATCTCGCCATTGGCGAGCGACCCGATCGGCTGGAAAACCGGCCGCAGGCATTGGTGTTCGAGGCAATCGGCAATAGTAGGCGTCAGAGGTCGCGACAAGGCTTGCACTCAAACTGGCTGTGGATCGTGCTGTGGGCAAAGGCCAATCCCACTGCTGAGTAACGGCGCGAGCCACTTCCAACTTGAGTCCCCACCGGCAGGGGGGGTCAGACCAGTCCGATATCGCGCGCCCGGCTGCCCGGAAACACCCGTGCCAGCCTGCCGTCGTCGAGCCCGTACAGCCGCCGGAACACGCCGCCAAGCACGGCCCGGTAGTCGTTGCGCACCGGATAGTCCCGGTCCTGATTGAGCGTGGACGGCGCCACCGCCACCTGCTCGCCCACGACGCGGCCGCCACGGACATTGCCGCCCGCCACCCAGTAGACCGTGCCGTGGCCATGGTCGGTGCCGCGCGTGCCGTTCTCACGGAACGTGCGGCCGAACTCGGAGATGACCACCACGGTGGTGTCGCGCCACGCCGGGCCGATCTCCGCGGCAAACGCGGCCAGGCCCCGGCCGAGGTTGTCGAGCAGGTTGGCGAGCTGGCCCTGTGCACCGCCCTGGTTGACGTGCGTGTCCCAGCCGCCCACATCGATAAAGCCCACGTTGAATTTGTCGCGCATCAGGCCGGCCATGCGGCGCGCCTCCTGTTCGAAGCCGCGCGCGCTCAGGGCCCGCCGGCTGGCCGCCTGCATCTCCTGCATGCGGCCAGCGGCGCTATCGTCGCCGGCTTTCATGGCAGTTTCGTGAAGGCGCATGGCCTCGGCCTGCTCCGCCACGGTCTGGCGCAGGTCGAAACCTTCCGCAATCAGTGACTCAAAGCGCGTGCCCGCATACATGCCGGCCAGCAGCTTCGTCTGGCGTTCGTCGAACGGTGTACGGCCCGTGCCCTTCAGCGAGACGTTGGGCACGTTCACGCCACCGGACAGGACCATCGGCAGGCCGTCGGTAAACGCCACCGGCGCGGCTTGCCCGCCCATGGCCTGCGCAAGCCGGTTCAGGAAGCCGCTGCCGCGCGGCACGCCACCGGCATGGGCGTCCAGGCCGGCCTCGATGCCGTCCTGGGTCTCGAAGTGGCTGCGCGACATGTCATCGGTGCCGGCAAACGGCACAAACGCCAGTTGCTGGCGCTGCCAGAGCGGCAGCATGGTCTCGCCGAGCGCCGGATGCAGCGCCCAGCCGTCCGCGCCCTGCCCCGTCAGCGCCAGCGCCGCGGCCGGGTCCGGCGCGGCATTGGGCGGCACGGGCCGCCGTATGGCGATATTCGGCCGCGATGCATAGTAGAAATCGCTGCCGGCCGGCACCAGCACGTTGGCGGCGTCGTAGCCGCCGCGCAGGAACACCAGCAGGAACTTTGCATCGGCCTGCGCGGGCAGCGCAAAGACGCGCGATGTCACGGCGGGCAGCGCCAGCGCCAGGCCCGCGCCGCCCATCGTCCTGATCCAGTCACGTCGGTTCATCGGAGGCTCCTTGGGCGGCGGCTCATCGTTGCATCCATTCGGGCGAACTCAGCAGCACCGCGTTCCATTCCTGCTGCGACGCGGCCTGTGCCAGCGCATCGCGCGTGGCGGGGCGCAGCGTGGCTTCGATGGTGTCATAGAACAGGCGGTTGTTCGGCACCGGGAACCCGCGCCTTGGGGCGGGCTGTCCGTCATCGGCCGTGAACAGGCCGGCCGGGCCGTTGCCGATGGCGCGCGCGATCTCGAAGCGCCGCACCATCTGGCCCGAACTGGCCCACGCGCTTTCATTGGCCGGATAGCCATCGGGCGCCACGTGGCCGTAAAGCGGTTCGCCAAGCTGGTTCAGCCAGTTGATGACGGGCCGCAGGTTCGTGACCGCGCGGCCGTCGTAGGCCAGCCGCATCGACGACACCACGAAGACCATCGGGTCCTTGAACTTGCGCGCGCCACCGGCCGGCAGGCGGTCGAACTCCCGCGCCAGGAACATCGTGCGCAGCACCGCGCCGATATCGCCGTCGGTGCGCGTGAAGGTGGCGGCCATGCGATCGGTCAGCGCGGGCGGGGGATTGTCGCCGAGGAAGTAGGTGGCGAGCTTGGTGGCGATGAAGCGCGCGGTGGCCGGGTCGCGCGCGAGGAGGTTGACGGCCTGTTGCACCTCGGCAAATCCCGCCGGCTCGATCCGCTGGCCCAGCAGCGTCTTGGGGCTGAAGTCGTGGCGGCCCGGGTGGAATTCGAACAGGCCATCCGCGCGGTACAGGCCGGCGCGCGCCGGCGCCAGGCGCGGCGGCTCGCCACGCAGGTTCACGCCCATGCCGGTCAGCACGCGGGCCAGTTCCTGCACGTCCTGCTGCGTGTAGCGCGAACCGCTGGGCCCGCCCGCCACGCCGAGCGTGTGCAGTTCCATCAACTCGCGCGCGTAGTTCTCGTTGATGCGATTGACGGCGCTCTGCGCGTTGTCCAGGTATTCAAGCATGGCCGGCGCGGTAACCGTGGCCATCAGCAGGTCGCCGAACTTGCCAAGCGCGCGCGGCCGGATCGCCTTGTCCTCGTAGTCGGGCAAGGCCAGCCCCACCTGCCCCTTGCCCGCGTAGACGTTGAAGTGGTTCATCCAGAACCACGTCATCTGTTCGCGCAGTTGCGCCGGCGAATACAGCGCGCGCAGCAAGTGGCGGCGGCTGGTGTCCAGCACCAGGTCGCGGCCCTGCCGGTTCAGCGCCTCGCGCGCCTGCTGCTTCTGGTTCTCATCGACCAGGGTGTTGATGCGCTGGCGCTCCGCGCGCACGTCCTGCAGCCGCTGCGCGGCGTCCTGCTGGCTGACCGGCAAGGCCGCGATGGCGGCGGCGAGCACCGGCGGATCGGCCAGCGGCATGCCGAGTTGTTCGTCGAGATAGCGCTCCCGGCCAATGGCCCGCAGCCGCTGCACACTGGCCTGGTCGGCGCCAAAGCTCACGGTGTTGAGCCAGCGCAGATCGGCCTGGGACAGCTTGCCGGGCGCGGGCGCATCCTCGGGCGCGCCGGTTTGCGCGCAGGCGGCCAGCGCTGCCGCCGTGACCAGCCAGGCCGCCATCCGGGTCAGCCATCGCACTGCGGGATTTGGGTGAGCCATGGGCATGGGCCTTGTCGGAACGGGGAAGCCACCAGGAATTCCCCCTTTGACGCTTGACCGGCCCGATGGTTGACCGCCGCCTGCGCCAACTTCGTTACCAAAACTTTCGCGGCATAGCATGGCGCCTGTCACGGCGGCGTCACATAACGCCCCGAGAATCCACCCCGAACCTTCAGGCGCAAGACCCGGGTAGCCGCGAGAAATGCGGCGATGCAGCGACGGAAAATCTTGACGCCTGATTTTTTGGCGCTTCAATGAAAACGTTTTCATTGCCTGGCGCCACGCGACCGAAACCTGCCCATGCCAATGTCCCGCCGCTCCGCCCCGCCCCAGTCAGATGCCGATGCCGAGCGCGGCAATGGCGTGACGCTGGCCGACGTGGCGCTGGCGGCCGAGGTCTCGCTGGCCACGGCATCGCGCGTGTTCAGCCATCCGCAACTGGTGCGCGAGAGCACCGCGCAGCGCGTGCACGACGCCGCGCGGCGGCTGGCGTTCCGCCCCAACCTGCTTGGCGCCAAGCTGCGCTCGCAGCAGACGCGCATCCTCGGCGTGATGCTGCCCACGCTGGAAAACGCCGTATTCGCGGAGTGCTGGGCCGGCATCGAGGAAGTGGCGCTCGCCACCGGCTATTCGCTGATGCTGGTGACCAGCGGCTACGACCCGGCCCGCGAGCGCGAGCGCGTGGAATACCTGCTGCGGCACCGCGTGGACGGCATGGTGCTGACCGTGTCTGACGCCGCGCAGAGCGCCGTGCTCGACCAGCTTGACCGCGAGCTGGTGCCCTACGTGCTGGCCTACAACCAGGCCGCGCCGCAAGGCGGCCGGCATTCGGTCTCCGTCGACAACCGCGCCAGCGCCTGCGAGGGCGTGAACGCGCTGATCGCCGCCGGGCATCGGCGCATCGCCCTGGTGTCGGGCGCGTTCGTGGCCTCCGACCGCGCGCGGCAGCGCCATGCCGGCTACGAGGACGCGATGCGCGCCCATGGCCTGCCGCCGCTGCCGCCGGTCAACCTGCCCTCGCATACCGCCAGCAGCCGTGCGCGGATTGGCGCGCTGATGGCCGGCGCGGGCCGGCCGACCGCCTTTTTCTGCACCAACGACCTGCTGGCCATCGGCGTGATTTCCGATCTCAAGCGCCTGGGCCTGGGCGTGCCGCGCGACGTATCGGTGCTCGGCTACGACGGCATTGCCCTCGGCGCGCTCGTGGAGCCGCCGCTGGCCACGGTGGTGCAGCCGAACACCGACATCGGCGCCACCGCCGTGCGCCTGCTGCTGAAGCGGCTCGCCGCCGCCACGCGCCCCGACGCGGTATTGGCATCCGTGCCCGGCGCCACGCTGCTGCCGCATGCGTTGCGCGTGGCCGGCACCGTGGCCGCGCCGCCCGAATCCTGAGCCACTCCTGAGCCACTCCTGAGCCACTCCTGAGCCACTCCTGAGCCACTTTCGCTGTACGCAGTCCTCATCCAAACGATGTCAAACAGGGAGCCTGACATGACAACGCAATTCTCCTGGCGCCGTCCGCTGCGCTGGCTGGCCACCGCCGCGACGGTCGCCGCCTTCAGTGCCGCCTTCAGCCAGGGCGTGGCCGCGCAGACCGCCATTTGCTACAACTGCCCGCCCGAGTGGGCCGACTGGGCGGCGCAGATCCGCGCCATCAAGGAAAAGACCGGCGTCACTGTGCCGCTGGACAACAAGAACTCCGGGCAGTCCCTGGCGCAACTGGTGGCCGAGCGCGCCAGCCCCGTGGCCGACGTGACCTACCTGGGCGTGACGTTCGGCATCCAGGCCAAGGCCGAAGGCGTGACGCAGCCGTACAAGCCCGCCAACTGGAACGAGATTCCCGACGGCCTGAAGGACCCGCAGGGCAACTGGTTTGCCATCCATTCGGGCACGCTGGGTTTCATGGTCAACGTGGATGCGCTGCGCGGCAAGCCGGTGCCGCAGTCGTGGGCGGACCTGCTCAAGCCCGAGTACAAGGGCCTGATCGGCTACCTGGACCCGGCCAGCGCGTTCGTGGGCTATGTGGGCGCGGTGGCGGTGAACCAGGCCATGGGCGGATCGATGGACAACTTCGGGCCGGCCTTCAAGTACTTCAAGGACCTGCAGAAGAACCAGCCGATCGTGCCGAAGCAGACGGCCTATGCGCGCGTGCTGTCGGGCGAGATCCCGATCCTGCTGGACTATGACTTCAACGCCTACCGGGCCCGCTACAAGGACCGCGCCAACGTGGCGTTCGTGATCCCGAAGGAAGGCACGCTGGTGGTGCCGTACGTGATGAGCATGGTCAACAACGCGCCGCACCCGGCCGAGGGCCGCAAGGTGCTGGACTTCGTGCTGTCCGACGCGGGCCAGGCGCTGTGGGCCAATGCCTACCTGCGTCCGGTGCGCAAGGTGCCGATGCCCAAGGAGGTGGAATCGCGCTTCCTGCCGGCAGCGGACTATGCGCGCGCCAAGCCGGTTGATTTCGCCAGGATGGCCGCGGCGCAGAAGGGGTTCAGCGACCAGTACATGAAGGAAGTGCGGTGAGGCGCCAGTGACTTGACCGCTTGTGTTCGCCCCTCTCCCTCTGGGAGAGGGGCGGGGGAGAGGGCAGGCGGTTCAAACCGCGATATCGCAACTGGAAACTCCGGCCCTCTCCCCCGGCCCCTCTCCCGCAAGCGGGCGAGGGGAGCAAACCAAACTCAACACCAAACCCACCACCGCCTGTCACTGCCATGGCCAAGCGATCTCCGCCCCTTTTCCTGTTCGCGCTGCCGGCCCTCGTCGTCTTCCTGGCGTTCTTCTGCCTGCCGATGGCGCGGCTGATCGAGGTCAGCCTGACCGGCAAGCAAGGCGCGGGCGTCTACTGGACCGTGCTCACCAGCGCGCGCTACCTGCACAGCCTGATGGTCACCGTGCTGCTCTCCGCCGCCGTCACGCTGGCCACGCTGATCATCGCCGGCCTTGCGGGCACGTTCCTGCAGCGCCACCGCGTGCCCGGCAAACCCGTGCTGGTGGCCATGCTTACCTTCCCGCTGGCCTTTCCCGGCGTGGTCATCGGCTTCATGGTCATCATGCTCGGCGGCCGCAACGGCCTGCTGGCGATGGTCGGCGATGCGCTGGCCGGCGAGCGCTGGACCTTTGCCTACGGCCTGGCCGGCCTGTTCGTCGGCTACCTCTATTTCTCGATTCCGCGCGTGATCCTGACCGTGATGGCGGCCGTGGACAAACTCGACACCTCGCTCGAGGAAGCCGCGCGCTCGCTCGGCGCCAGCCCGTGGCGCGTGGTGCGCGACGTCATGCTGCCCGCGCTGATGCCGGCCATGCTGTCCAGCGGCGCCATCTGCTTCGCCACCAGCATGGGCGCGTTCGGCACGGCCTTCACGCTGGCCACCCAGCTCGACGTGCTGCCGCTGACCATCTACAACGAATTCACCAACTACGCCAACTTCGGCGTGGCCGCCGCGCTCTCGATCCTGCTGGGCACGGTCACCTGGGCCCTGCTCGCGCTGGCGCGCTGGGTCTCCGGCGACGCCGTCGCCGCCACGGCGTAAGGAATCCACCCATGACAACCCCTCGCCGCCGCGCCGGCTACTGGCTGCAACTGGCCCTCACCCTGGCCGTCTGCCTGTTCATGACCGTGCCCGTGGTGCTGTCCGTGCTGGCCGGACTGACCAACAATATCTTCGTGGGCCTCTCAAGCGGTCTCACCACGCGCTGGCTGCTCGAGGTCTGGGCGCTCTACCGCAACACCATCTTCCTCTCGCTGGGCATCGCGCTCGCGTGCCTGGCCTGCACGCTCGTGCTCGGCGTGCCGGCTGCGTACTACATGGCGCTGCGCCGCAACCGCGTGACGCGGCTGATCGAGGAATTGCTGATGCTGCCCGTGGCGGTGCCCGGCCTGGCCACGGCGCTCGGGCTGATCCTGCTCTACGGCACCTGGCAGGGCCTGCGCACCAGCTGGGTCTTCATCCTGATCGGACACGTGCTGTTCACGCTGCCGTTCATGGTGCGGTCCGTGCTGGCCATCCTGGCCGCCATCGACATCGGCACGCTCGAGGACGCCGCCGCCAGCCTGGGCGCCACGCGCATGCAGCGCTTCTTTACCGTGGTGCTGCCCAACTGCCGCCAGGGCATCCTGGCCGGCGCGCTGATGGTGGTCACGCTGTCCGTGGGCGAGTTCAACCTGACCTGGATGCTCCACACGCCCACCACGCAGACGCTGCCCGTGGGCCTGGCCGACAGCTACGCCTCGATGCGGCTGGAGATCGGCTCCGCGTACACCATCGTCTTCTTCGTCATGATCATTCCGCTGCTGGTGCTGATGCAGGCGTTCAGCGCCATGGGCGCCCGCGCGCGGCGCCATGCGCCCGAACCCCAGGCCGTGCCCGCCGCGCTGCCGGCCAATGCCGCACTTGCCACGACCCATCCCGCGGAGACCCGCCATGCATGAACCCACCCCCATTCGCCTGCGCCAGTGCGCCAAGACCTTCGCGGACGGCACGCGGGCCCTGCAACCGCTGGACCTCGACATCGGCGCGGCCGAGACCGTGGTGCTGCTGGGTCCGTCCGGCTGCGGCAAGACCACCACGCTGCGCATCATCGCCGGGCTGGAGCAGCCCGACGCGGGCGGCGAGGTCTGGTTTGGCGAGACCCGCGTGACCGACCAGCCGATCGAGCAGCGCGGCGTGGGCATGGTGTTCCAGAGCTACGCGCTGTTTCCCAATATGACCGTGGCCGAGAACATCGGCTATGGCCTGCGCGTGCGGCGCGTGGATGCCGCCACGCGCCGCCGCCGCGTGGACGACATGCTGGCGATGATGCAGCTGGCGCCGTTTGCCGACCGCCGCGTGGACCAGCTCTCGGGCGGCCAGCGCCAGCGCGTGGCACTGGCGCGCGCCATCGCGGTGCAGCCGCGCGTACTGCTGCTGGATGAACCGCTCACGGCGCTGGACGCCAAGCTGCGCGATGCGCTGCGCGCCGATATCAACCAGTTGCTGCGCAGCCTGCACATCACCGCGGTCTACGTCACGCACGACCAGGCCGAGGCCATGGCGCTGGGCGACCGCGTCATCGTCATGGACCGTGGCCGCATCGCCCAGGCCGGCACCCCGCAGGAGATCTACCGCGCGCCGGCCAACGCGTTCGTGGCGGACTTCATCGGCACCATGAACCACCTGTCCGCGCGGGCCGAGGCCGGCCTGTGGCGCGTGCCGGGCGGCAGCGTGCCGATGGGCCCGCCCAGCGATGCGCCCGCCATGCAGGCCGCGCGGCTGATGTTCCGGCCCGAGGACGTGGCGCTGGTCCACGCCGACCTTGCCCATGTGGAAGGCACGGTGGTGACCGCACTGTTCCTGGGCAACCACACCCGGCTGCTGGTGGACGTGGGCGCCGAGGCGCCGATGATCGTCGACACGCCGCGCCGCGATGGCTGGCAGGCGGGCGAGCGCGTGGGCCTGCGCATCGACACCGGCCACCTGATCACGCTTGCCGAAGCCGCATGACCCCTGTATGACCGATTCCCGCTCCTATCTCGTCGCGCAACTGACCGACCTCCACATCAAGGCCGGCGGCAAGCTGTCGTACGGCATGGTCGATACCGCCGGCGCGCTCCATCGCGCCATCGACACGCTGCTGGCGGCCCCGCAACAGCCCGACACGGTGATCATCACCGGCGATCTGGCCGACTTCGGCAGCGCGGACGAATACCGCTTCCTGCGCGATATCCTCCAGCGCCTGCCGATGCCCGTGCTGCTGCTGCCGGGCAACCACGACCGCCGCACCACGCTGCGGCAGGCGTTTGCCGACCACGGCTACCTGTTCGCCAACGGCGATGCCGAGGCGCCCGTCCACTACGCGGTGGACGCCGGCCCGCTGCGGCTGGTGGGCTTCGACTGCACCGTGCCGGGCAAGCCGGGCGGCCGCGCCGAGCCCGCTGGCCTGGCCTGGCTCGACGCCACGCTGGCCGCCACGCCGGGCCGGCCCACGCTGGTGATGCTGCACCATCCGCCGTTTGTCACCGGCATTGGCCACATGGACCGGCAAGGGCTGGAAAATGCCGGCGCGCTGGAGGCCGTGATCGCGCGGCATCCGCATGTGGAGCGCGTGGTCTGCGGACACTTGCATCGCCAGATCACGCGGCGTTTTGGCGGCACCATCGCCATGACCGCGCCGGGTCCGGCCCATCAGGTGACGCTGGACCTCGATCCGGACGCGCCGTCGGGCTTCCGCATGGAGCCGCCGGGCTACCTGCTGCACTGGTGGCACCCGGCGCACGGGCTGGTGACGCATCTGGCGGCCAGCGGCGACTACGGCCCCGCGCATCCGTTCTTCGACGCGAGCGGGCGGCTGATCGACTAGCAAGCCCGACCAAGCATGGCGCCGCGGTTGTCACGCGGCGGCCGCGTTGGGTACCATCTCCGGCTTACCCAACCTCCGGACCGGTGTTCCGCATGACGGAACACCGCGCGATGTACCGCCATGGATCTCCTCCTGCTCAGCAATTCCACCTCCGACGACGGTTATCTGGTGCACGCCACCGGCGCCATTGCGGAACTGGCCGATGGCCGCACCGAGGCGCTGTTCGTGCCGTACGCCGGCGTCACGCGCGACTGGGACGGCTATACCGCCCAGGTGCGCGAGGCGTTTGCGCCACTTGGCATCGCCGTGCGCGGGCTTCATGACGAGGCGGACACGCTGGCGGCCGTGAACGCCGCCACGCTGATCGTGGTGGGTGGCGGCAATACGTTCCGCCTGTTGCAGGTGTTGCGCCAGCAGGGCCTGCTGGCGCCGATGGCTGCGCGCGTGCGCGGCGGCGCGGCGCGCTATATCGGCTGGAGCGCCGGTTCCAACCTGGCCACGCCCAGCATCCGCACCACCAACGACATGCCCGTGGTGGACCCCGGCGGCCTGGACGCGCTCGGCCTGGTGCCGTTCCAGCTCAATCCGCACTATTACAACCTTGTGGTGCCCGGATTCCGGGGCGAGACGCGCGACCAGCGGCTGGCCGAATTCACCGCGCTGGCGCCGGAGACCCCCGTGCTGGGGCTGCCCGAGGGCAACTGGCTCCGCGTGTCGGGCGGCCGGCAGGCGCTGCACGGCCCCCATGCGGCGCGCTGGTTCCTCGGCGACCGCACCTGGGACGTGCAGGCGGGGCCACTGGCGCTGCCGGGCTGAACCGGAATCCGGCAGGCGCGGGCTACTCCTGGGGAGTCAGCTCGACAATCACTACGCGGCACGGCACCTTGCCGGCATTCTTAGCGGAAATCGTGCCGGCCGGATGGTTCTCGCCCTTGCCTTCGAAGTACGTGGAGCCAGCCTCGAAAGTGCGCGTCTTGCCCTCCTTCCAGATGATGGTGATGGCCCCCTCCAGCACATAGCGGAGCCCTGGCCCCTTATGCACGTGGAAAGGAATCTCGCCACCGGGTTCGATGACCAGCATGCTCGCCGTCATATTCCACTTTCCGGGCGGAAGTTCGCCGAGGGGAATCTCCTGAAGCGTCTTCAGGCTGAACTTCCTGGGCGCCGGCGTTTGCGCCGTCGACTGCCCCAAGCCCAGCATGGCAATTGTGATAAGAACGCCACCTACTCCGAGCTTCAGCCTTGACATGATCGTTCTCCTTGGTTGCCTCAGCATAGGCGACGGCCAAGTGAAACGTAATGGCCACCGGGCGTCGCCTAAACTCTCCCAGGCAAGCGTCCACTCTTCAGGAGACACGATATGACCAGCAAGAACACCATCTGCCTGTGGTACGACGGCGACGCCGCTGACGCCGCGAACTTCTATGCCAAAACATTCCCCGACAGCGCGGTCGGCGCCATCCACCGCGCACCGGGCGACTATCCCGACGGCAAGCTGGGCGATGTGCTGATGGTGGAATTCACCGTCGCCGGCATTCCCTGCATCGGGCTGAACGGCGGCCCGCATTTCAAGCACAACGAGGCTTTTTCTTTTCAGATCGCCACGGACGACCAGGCCGAAACCGACCGCTTGTGGAACGCGATCGTCGGCAATGGCGGCCAGGAAAGCGAATGCGGCTGGTGCAAGGACCGGTGGGGATTGTCATGGCAGATCACCCCGCGCGCCCTCATGGCGGCGGTGACCGGCCCGGATCGCGCGGCGGCCAAGCGCGCATTCGACGCGATGCTGACCATGAAGAAGATCGACATCGCCACGATAGAGGCGGCACGGCGGGGCTGAGACCTGTCCTCGGGACGGGCGCTTTCAAGGGATACTCCCGAATCCCTTCATTCGACCGAGCACGAGCATCGGAAGAAAAAAAATGAGTGAGCTTCCAATAATTAAACCCTCCTTCTCTTTGAAGCTATGCACAATGCCGACAAGCTTGGGCAATTCCCAGTCTTTGGAGGTTTCATGTCCCTTCGGCCAAGCAAAGATGCCGCCGCCGCTGATGCCATTCAGTGCAGGTGTGGGAAAGGCCTTTCCGGTCGATGGATCTACCGCTTGCTTCTTATGGAAGTGAAGGGCGATGCTGGACTCTGGCGATAGATCCAGGGACTCATACACTTCTCGCTCTGCAGCAACCCCACGAAACGAGAATATCGTTGAACTGTGCATCCCTTCTGCATTTTTCTTCGATTTTGATGCTGGATAACCAGAAGCAGAGCAGACCGTCAAGTCAAGCGCACTTGCGATTATTTCCCGCCGATCCTGAGGCAGAGGCTGGAAGTGGTGACGAAGTGCGGCCGAAAATCGAGACGATAGGCGACAGTATGCGACGTCCGCTTGATCCTCAGCTCTGCTCATATCGGGAGGAAGATCAACGTAGCCAATATAGCCCTCTATAGTCAGTAGGCCATATTGTGTGGGTGCGAGAAGCCGGCCGTGTTTGCCCTCGTCAAAGACGTGAGCGGCAGAGTATAGGAACGGCTCTCCTTGAACTTCTACAAACACCGCCGTTCCGAGCTGCCGGCATCGCTGAGGTATCTCGGTCTCCAGATAAACTGGTACGAGTGCGTCATATGGATCAAAGCCATTCATAGGAGATCGCGCCTCATCAAAAACCTAAACACTTACTGAGATCCACTAATCTTACCTCACACGAAGTGCCATACCGGGACGGCCGCTCCTGGCCGACAGTCGACGTCTGGTTTCAAAACGTGGCCTGCCATAATCGACCTGGACGGGTCATCCAGCACCTGAACCGTGCGCCGCAGGGGGTACATTACCCGCCGGGTAACTTGGCCCCACACTCGCTGGCCTTGGGGCACCGACCCAAAAAAATACCCACAGCCGGGAGGAGTGGGTATCCAAAGTGGTATGGACAAGTCGCGGAATTCGTCCACGTAGCGATCGTGGCACCCGTTTGGCAAACCGCCAATAATCTTTCCGGACTAGCCTTGGCGTCTGTGCAACGGCGCACATCGCCCGCGCATGGACAAGCGGGCCGGAATCAAGTCCAATCGTTCTCTTCCCGCCCCTGCCTGCCTATGCCCCGTGCCCGCCTCCTGCTGATCGACGATCACACCCTGTTCCGCACCGGGCTCAAGCTCCTGCTGGCCGACAGCCCCAGCGTGGACACGATCATCGAGGCCGGCTCGGTCATGGAGGCCGCGCAGCAGCATGGCGACAAACCGGTGGATATCGTCCTGCTGGACATCCAGATGCCGGGCCTGAACGGCATCGAGGGCGTGAAGGTACTGCGGCGTCACTTCACCACGGCGAAATTCCTGATCGTGTCGGGCACCTCGGGGCTGGATGCGATTCCGGCCGAGGCGCGCAAGGATATCGCCGGCTTTCTGCCCAAGTCCGCCGATGCGCGCGAGATCGAGGAAGCCATCGCCTGCTGCCTGGGCGGCGGCACGCATTTCCAGACCGACGGCAGCCATGACGGCGCCGCACCGGCCACGCCGTACGCGCCCAGCCAGCTCACGCCGCGCCAGCTGGAGGTGCTGAGCCAGCTGAACCTGGGCCGTTCGAACAAGGTCATCGCCTATCACCTGGGGCTCTCAGAGAACACCGTGCGCGTGCACGTGGCGGCCATCCTCGACCATCTTGGCGTGGTCAGCCGCGTGGAGGCCATCCTGGAAGCCCAGCGCCGCGGCCTGGTGCAGGCGCAACGCTGACCCCCCCGGACCACCGCATGGCGACCGGCCTGCTACCACGCTACGACGAGCCGCGCCTGCTGACGGCGCAGATGGCGCTGATCGACGATAGCTTCGGCATCGCCATGCTGGGCTGCACGCTGGCGGCGTTCATCCTGGCCACCGGCCTGACCCTCACTGGCGGGCATCCCGGCGCCCTGCCCTGGGCGGCGGCCATGGCGGTAGCCTGCGCGGTGGCCCATTTCGGGCGGCTGGCCGTGCCGGACCGGCTTACCGAGGCGCGTGTGGGCCGCTACGCGCGCGGCATGACCGCCATGCTGGTCCTGATCGGCAGCCTCTGGGGCCTGGTGGCATGGCTGTACCTCGATATCCGCTCGCCGGCCGTGGTGATCTGCGTGCTGTCACTGATCGCCGGCATGAGCGCCGCCGCCCTGGCGGTGTTCTCGGCCTGCCTGCCCGTGGCGGTGGGGTTCTTCGTGCCGGCCATCGTGCCGGTATGGATGGTCTTCCTGGCCACGGGCGACCTCGCCTACCTGCCAATGTTCCTGGGCACGCCGCTCTACCTGGTGGTCCTGATGATCTTCGCGCGCAACTACGCGCGCGTGGCGCGGCACGCCATCACGCTGCGCTTCGAGAACGTGGAGCTGATCTCGCAACTGCGCGACCAGACCGCGCGCGCCGGCCAGGCGCAGCGCCAGGCCGAGGAGGCCAACCGGGCCAAATCGGTGTTCCTGGCCTCCGCCAGCCATGACCTGCGCCAGCCGCTGCATGCGCTGGGGCTGTTCCTGGTCTCGCTGGGCCGCACGCAGCTGGATGCCCATCAGCGGCAACTGCTGGCCCATATCGAGGCATCGTCCGGCGCGGCACGCGAGATGCTGAACACGCTGCTCGATTTCTCGAAGCTGGAGGCCGGCGTCATCACGCCACGGCCGCGCCCGTTCCGGCTGCAACCGCTGCTGCACAAGCTCGAGAACGAGTTCGCCCCGCAGGCCAATGCGCGCGGCCTGGTCTACCGCACGCGCGACACCACGGCCACGCTGTTCGGTGACCCCACGCTCGTGGAACTGATCCTGCGCAACCTGATCGCCAATGCCATCCGCTACACGCGCGAAGGCGGCGTGCTGGTGGCGTGCCGTACGCGCCGCTTTCATGTGTCGGTGGAGGTCTGGGACACCGGCATCGGCATTCCTGCGGCGCAGCATCACGACATCTTCCGGGAGTTCCACCAGCTCGGAAATCCGGAGCGCGACCAGCGCAAGGGCCTGGGCCTGGGGCTGGCCATCGTCGAGGGGCTGGCGCGCACGATGCAGACGCGCGTCACGCTGGGGTCCGTGCCCCAGCGCGGCTCGGTGTTCCGGCTACGGCTGCCGCTGGCCTGGACCGCGCCCGAGGAGGTGGCCCATCCGCGCGCCGCCATGCGGCTGGACGGACTGCGCGTGCTGGTGATCGACGACGACGCGGCGATCCGCGAGGCCATGGCGGGCCTGCTGTCGATCTGGCACTGCCACTGCCGCACGGCCGAAAGCGAAGAAGAGGCGCTGGCCGCGCTGGACGACTTCACCCCCGACCTGATCCTGGCCGATTACCGGCTGCGCGGCCACCGCACCGGCCAGGAGGCCCTGGCGGCCATCCGCGAACACGTGGGCCGCCCGCTGCCCGCCATCATCATCACCGGCGACACCGCCGCCGATCGCCTGCGCCACGCCCACGCCAGCGGCACCGCCCTGCTCCACAAACCCGTGGTGCCCGGCGAACTGCACGCCGCCATCAGCGCGCTGCTGCGCGAGTCCGAATGGAAGGAATGGCCTGAATGGTCCGGGGCGGAACAATAAGCCCGAATCTCATTCATGCATTAAAAGTATGAATGAATCAGTCCTATTAATTTGACTTAGGTCAGGCCGGCCACCACACTGCAAGGCAAAGCGGGCCTGATACCTGATCCCTCCGGCCAACGCGCACGTCATACCCACCATGACCAGGCAGCGAGGAGCCTTCCATGACCCCGTCCCAACCCGCCCCCGGCGATCTGCCGACGCATGACCTGCTGATCAACGGCGAGCGCGTGCCGCCCGGCAGCGGCGAATATTCCACCGACATCAATCCCGCCACCGAAGCGCCGATCGCCCGCGTGGCGCAAGGCAATGCCGCCGACGTGGACCGCGCCGTGCAGGCCGCGCGCGCCGCGCTGAAGGTCTGGACCGGCATGCGCGCGGCCGAGCGCGGACGCATCCTGTATCGATTTGCCGATCTGCTCGAGGCCCACGCCGAGGAACTGGTGGCCCTGGAAAGCCAGGACGCCGGCAAGCCGCTGGCGGCGGTGCGGCGCCAGGACATGCCCGCCGTGATCGACACCGTGCGCTACTACGCGGGCTGGTGCGACAAGATCAACGGGCAGGTGGTGCCGGCCCGCACGGACGCGCTGACCTACACCGTGCGCGAGCCGGTGGGCGTGGTGGCGGCCATCGTGCCGTGGAATTTCCCGCTGATGATCGGCATGTGGAAGATCGCCCCCGCGCTGGCCTGCGGCTGCACGCTGGTGGTCAAGCCGGCCGAGATCACGCCGCTCTCGGCGCTGCGGGTGGCGGAACTGGCGCTCGAGGCCGGCCTGCCGCCCGGCGTGCTCAATATCGTCACGGGCAAGGGTAGCGTGGTGGGCAACGCGCTGGTGGCACATCCAGGTATCGATAAAGTCACCTTCACGGGCTCGCCCGGCGTGGGGCGCGGCATCATGCAGGGCGCGGCGGCCAACTTCAAGCGCGTGACGCTGGAGCTGGGCGGCAAGTCGGCCAATGTGATTTTTGCCGATGCCGACCTCGATGCCGCCACGCGCGCCGCGGCGTCGGGCATCTTTTTCAACGCCGGGCAGGTGTGCTCGGCCGGCTCGCGCATCCTGGCGCAGCGCCAGGTCTATGACGACGTGGTGGAGCGGCTGGCCGCGCGCGCGCGGGCCATTCGCGTGGGCGATCCGGCCGAGCCGGGCACCACGATGGGGCCGGTGGTATCGGCCGCGCAGATGAAGACCGTGTTGGACTACGTGGAGATCGGCAAGCGCGAAGGCGCCAGCGCCGTCACGGGCGGCGCGCGGATCGGCGAGCGCGGCTTTTACGTGGCGCCCACCGTGTTTGCCAACGTGGCACACGAGATGCGGATCTCGCAGGAAGAGATCTTCGGCCCGGTGGCCAGCGTGATCCCGTTCGACGACGAGGCCGATGCCGTGCGCATCGCCAACGGCACCGCATTCAGCCTGGCCGCCGGCGTCTGGAGCGCGGACATCGCGCGCGTGCACAAGGTGGCCGGCGAGTTGCGCGCCGGCACCGTGTGGATCAATACCTATGGCTATACGGACGTGCGGCTGCCCTGGGGCGGGTCAGGCGACTCGGGCCTGGGCCGCGAGCACGGCGACGCCGCCCTCGACAACTTCACGGAGCCGAAGACAATCTGGCTCTCGCTGCGCTAGCCCTGCCACCCGATGCGGATGTTTCACCCGATCATCCGCATCGGCAGCAGCGCATACGCAATCGTCAGCAGCCCGACGATGGCCGGCGAGCCATACTTGAGCGCCGCGCTCTGCGACTGCACGCCCAGGTAGGCGTACGCGCAGATGAGCATCATGGCACAGGCAAAAACAAGGCCGTCATAGACTTGCATGGATGTCTCCCAGAGTTCGTTCTTCGACTACTTCTGTGATGGCGGGCTGGCTCGATGGGGGCGCCCGCGGTACTGCCCAACGCAATCTATTAAGGCCATGGTCGTCACTTCAGCCGGCCGTGGCAATCATGGAAATCCCTGCTCCGCGCACGCCGTCTCCGGCGCGCGCGGACGGGGGGCTTGCTTGCCGCACTACCCCAGGCGACGCCGGCTGCGCGTGCGGCGCAGCCGGCGCGGCACACCGGCGGCAACCGCCTCGTTGCCGAACGGCACCGGCTGGTTCATGTAGGCATTGAGCTTGTCGCGTATCCACGACGTGTCATCGCCCACCGTGGAGATGATGCCGGTGGTGGCGCCGCCGCCCAGCAGCACGGTAAAGATGCCGCGATACGGAAAGTCGCCATAGGCCGGCGCGCTCACGTCGAACGGTTCCGAACGCCTGAACATGTCCTCGGCGGTCCTGCCCATGGCCCAGTGGAACGCCTGGGGGAATTCCAGGGCCAGGATCTTCGGATTGACGTTGTGGTAGTCCGATCCGATGGCCGGGTCGCCAAAGATGTAGCTGCCGCCCGTGCCCCAGTTCTGGGTGTCGAAATTGTCGTTGACAACGTCCGTCACCAGCGGTGCGTGGCTCGCGGGGATCTGCCACGGCATGACGGGCACCTTGAGGTCGCGGCTCAGTTCGGCGCAAAAGTCGAACGTCCGTTCCCACTCGTGCGTCCAGTAGCAGTACCCGTTGGCATAGCTGCGGATCGTGAAGTCGTCGGCCTCGTAGCGATCCACCGCGATGAAGTCGGGGGCATACGGGCCTTCATGGACCTTCAACGCCCGCACATAGGCGGCCGTCAGCTTGCCGTTGCGGACCGCGCTGTCGTCGAACGAATAGACCCACTCCGACGCACCCACGCCCCACAGGTTGACCTGCCAGCCGAACGTGACGGCGGGCGCCACGGTGCGGATCAGCCAGTTGACGGCCGCCACATAGCCGCGGATGTTCTCCTCGATGTCGTTCGGGATCGTGGCCACCACGTTCCAGTGGTCGAGCGCCGTCCGCAGCGGCCCGCGCACGGGCATCGAGTACTCGGGCGCGAATCCGCCCTGCTGGCAGGCGCCGAGGAAGTCGGGATTGACCACGTAGCCGCACGGCACCGGATGGTCGGCATCGATGTGTTCCTTCGCCAGGTTCAGCGACAGGATGAGGTTGGCGAAGCTGTGCGCCAGGCCGTCCGCGTTGGCCAGTTGGGTCGGCGTGTCGCCGAGCGACAGGTTGCAGGTGTAGGAGACCATTACCGGCAGCACGGTATGGCCGCCGCCGATCAGCCGCTCGACATTGCGCGCCAGCAGGATCGTCGCGGTCGTTTGCGTATCGTTGGTCAGGTACTGGCCAGCGTCGCCCGCGCCATCGAAACCCGCGTACTTGAACACCGACGACGCGCGCGCCGCGACGAAATCGGCCGCGTTGCCCGGCGTCAGGTCGGCGCAGCCCCCGAAGCTCAGGAATTCGGGGAAGCCGCGCACCTTCAGGTTCGCGCCCTTCGACACCGTGATCTTCAGCTCCGCGACGCCGCTGGCGGGCACGGTGAACGTCTCCGGCGCCTCCACGTTGTACACCACGCCGTCAAGCAGGAAATCCGGCACGTCGACCGTGTACTGCTCCGGCTTCACCGGCACGGCGTAGTGGTGCGAATGGGTACCCTCGTGGACATTGACGGGCTCGCTGTAGGTCATGTCCTCGCCAACCAGGCGGACATCGAGCGGCGCGCCCGTCGTGGTGTCCGACGTGACGGCGATGGACACCGTGACGAAGCCCGAAGTATTGACGGCGGTGGCCTGCATCTCGGCGGCCGTGAACGCCACCACTTGCAGCGACGATGACAGCGTGCGGAACTGCGCCGGCCAGGTGTAACGCACGTTGTTCAGCGCGATGGGCGCCACGCTAACATCGACCACGCCGGCCAGCGGCAAGCCGTGCAACGGGGTGGTATGGCCGGGCGGGCTCCAGAACTCCGCGATCACGTCGCCGGTGTTGCGTGCCACCACGCTCACATGGAATTCCTCGCCGGCCAGTGCCGGGATGTCGCCGATGGTCACGCTCAGCGCCCCGTAGTGCTCGGCGGCATCGTAGCTCACCACGACGGTGGTGGTGCCGCCCGGCGCAACGGTGATGGTGGTGGGCACCACATGGGCGTTGGCCACGACGGTCCCCGCCAGGTTCGAGAGCTGGGCGACCCAGACCGTATACGTGCCGGACGGCAGCGACACCGGGGTGATGGTGCCTGTTGCCACGGTCTCCACATGCGACTGCGAGCCCTGCGTAAACGTGACGGTCTGCGCGGCCGAATAGAGTTCGGCATCGGGCGCGGTGGGAACCTGGATTCTTACCGTGCCGCTGGTGTCGGGCAGTGCGTCCGGCGCCAGCGCGAACGACGCCAGGTATTCGTCGACATTGTCGCCCGTCAGGTTGCCGTTGATGCCGATGCTGATGCGGTCCGCCGCCACGAACGTATGCGGGGTCTCCACATTCACCTTGGCGGTGACGTTATAGAGTTCGCTGTCGATCTGGGCGTTCGTCGTCTCCGCCGTGGTCGGCGCCCAGGTTGCGAACAGCACATTGAAATCCAGGGGTTGCACGGCGGCCGGCGAGTGAAACACCATGCCGAGGAACTCGTTGATCCTGACCGCGGTGCCATCGTCGTTGCGGATATTTGTGATCGCAATCACGCCATACCATTGCGATGCCCCGCTCTCCACCTTGATGTCAAATAGGACTGCCATGATGCCTGCCTCCAAAGGGTTGAGTCCACGGCGCGCAGCGTGCCGGGTCAACCGAAGACTAGGGGGCAAGTCGGCAAGGGAGAATGGATTGCCACGCCGCGCCGCTGATCCACCTGATGGATTATGGGCGCGGCGTGGCGCAAGAATGGCCGGGCGCGTCAGCGCTGGCCGAAGTGTGCATCCTGGAACAGGTCCGCCAGGCCGCGCGGCTGCGAGCGCCAGTATTGCTTCGGCGCGTTCACGCTGGCGCCGAGCCTGGCCGCCGCATGCCACGGCCAGCGGGGGTCGTACAGCATGGCGCGCGCAATCGAGATGACATCGGCCTCCTGGTTGGCGATGATGGCTTCCGCCTGCTCCGGCTCGGTGATCAGGCCCACGGCAAGCGTCGGCAGCCCGACCTCGGCCTTCACGCGTTGCGCGTACGGCACCTGATAGCCGGGTCCGAGCTTGATGGCCTGCTGCGGCGACACGCCGCCGGTGCTCACATGCACCGCCGCGCAGCCACGCGACTTCAATTCGTGCGACAGCGCCAGCGTGCCCTCGATGTCCCAGCCATTCGGCACCCAGTCGGTGGCCGAGACCCGCATCCACACCGGCCGCCCGGCGGGAAATGCCTCGCGCACGGCGTCGAACACTTCCAGCGGAAAGCGCATGCGGTTTTCCAGGCTACCGCCATATTCGTCGGTGCGATGATTGGCCAGCGGCGAGAGGAACTGATGCAGCAGGTAGCCGTGCGCGCCGTGCACCTCGATGCCGTCGATGCCCAGCCGCGCCGCCCGTTTGGCCGCCGCGACGAAGTCATCGCGGATCTTCCTCATGCCGGCCTTATCCAGCGCCACGGGGGGCACTTCGTCGGTGGCATGCGGCACGGCCGACGGCGCCACGGTCTGCCAGCCGCGCGGCTGGCCGGGACCGATCTGCGCGCCGCCGTCCCACGGCGCCTGGCTGGACGCCTTGCGTCCCGCATGGGCCAATTGCACCGTCAGCCCGATAGGCGAGTACTTGCGCACGGCATCGAGCACGCGGCCCAGCGCGGTCTCGTTGGCGTCGCAGTACAGGCCCAGGTCATCCGGCGAGATACGGCCCTCGGGCGACACGGCGGTGGCCTCGATGATCAGCAGGCCGGCCCCGGACAGCGCCATGTGGCCCAGGTGGATCATGTGCCAGTCCGTGGCAGAGCCTTCATCGGCCGAGTACTGGCACATCGGCGCGATGGCGATGCGGTTGGCAAGTGCGAGGTCGCCGATCTTGTAGGGCTCGAAGAGATGAGACATGGACGGTCCTTCAGGGGGTGTCATGGATTTGGGCGATTGTAGTAGCGAGTGGAAAACCGTGCTGGCGGCACGGATACACGCCCGCCCTCTCCCCCGACCCCTCTCCCGCAAGCGGGCGAGGGGAGACCACCGACAGCGATTGGCATGCTGTTGGTTTGCTCCCCTCTCCCTCTGGGAGAGGGGCCGGGGGAGAGGGCCAGCGCGTCTCGTAGCCACCGCCCTACCGCACCCGGCCGCGCATCGCCACATCCGCCACCAGCGCCACGATCAGCGCCGCCGCCCCGCAGGCGAAGATCAGCGCGTAGTTCTCATGCGTATGCGAGAACAGGTACGAGTACCCGTATCCGGCCAGCACCTGGAACAACGCGAACGCGCTGGTCACGCGGCTCCACGCGGCACGCTGCGCGTTGGCATCGTGCGGCAGCGCCTCGTGGATGCGGCCAAGCATCAGCGGGACGACCCCCGGCGTAAAGGCGCCGAGCACGATGGTCGACACCACGAGCGCCACGGTGCCGCCCGATACGGCCAGCCACGCCACGGCCAGCGCCTGCAGCAGCAATGCCAGCCGATACGCACCGCGGAAGCCCATGCGGTCGCCGAGGAAGCCGGAGACCAGCGGCCCCGCGATCGCGGCCACGCCGTAGAGCACCCAGTATCCGGCGCCCACGGTGGCGCCCTGCCCCAATCCACGCGCCACATAGTCCACCAGCAGCACCATCGCGGGCACCAGCCCCAGCGCATTGGCCGCGTACTGCACGCTCAGCAGCCGCAATGTGGGGCGTTGCGCGCGCAACGCCGCGCCGATGCCGGCGTGGCCACCCGCCGCCGGCGCGCCGGCCGGCGCATCGGTGGCGGGCCAGCCGAACCAGCTCAGTGCCGTGAGCACCAGCGAGAGCGCGCCAAGTCCAAACCAGGTTTCGCGCAGGCCAAGCGCCAGCAGCGCCGGCACCAGCGTGCCGGACGCGGCGATGCCCAGCCCCAGGCCGAGGAAGATCATGCCGCTGACGAAACCGCGCCGCGCCGGCGCGATATGGGGCAGGATGGCCGTGGCCACGAGCACCATGATCGCGCCGCCGGACAATCCGGACAGGAATCGCCAGACGAAGAACCAGCCCACCGACAGCGGAAACGCACAGGCAAAGAACGCCGCCGTGGCCGCCACCATCAGCCAGCGCAGCGCATGGCGGTTCGACATCCGCGCCGCGATCGGGCGGCCGAACAGCGCGCCGGCAAAGTAGCCCGCGAAGTTGGCCGCGCTGAGCGTGACCGTATCGGCCGCCGTGAACCAATGCGCGTGGATCAGCGACGGGATCAGCGGCGTATAGGCAAAGCGGGCAAGGCCGATGGCGACCAGGCTGGCGCACAGGCCGGCCAGCGCGGCATAAAGCGCGCGGGTATCCAGCACGCTGTCCGTGGTCCGGACGGCTGCGGGCGCCGGGGCGGTGGCGCAAGCATCTTGTGACATGACGAGACTCCTTGGGGGCGAGCGCCGCCCTCGCGCTGCGTTGGACAGCGCGCGGGCGGATGAGTCGGGGGGGGGGGGAAAGGGCGCGCGCGTCAGCGCATCGGCTGCGGCGCCAGGTCGAGCATGCGCAGCGCCTGCCGGACCATCGCCTCCAGCAGCGTGCGCTCCGGCATCACGCGTGACAGCACGCGCAATCCGACCTGCACGGCCAGCAGATTGGCGGCCACATCCTCGGGGACATGCGATGGGTCGATCGTGCCCGCCGCCTGGGCCGCGCGCACCGTGCGCTCGAAGAAGGCCCGCAATGCCTCCAGTTCATCGGCCACCACCTGCCGCAGCGCCGGATCGTCCGACGAGGCATCGAGCGAGGCGTTGATCAGCATGCAGCCGCGATGCCGCGGATCGCCGAGCGCACGCTCCACGCTCTCGGCGAAGAACGCCACGAGCGCCTGGGCCGGCGGATGGTTCGATTCGGCGCGCGTGATGCGCGCGCGCAGCGACTGGTTCAGGTAGTCGTCCAGCGCCAGCAGGAACAGCGAGCGCTTGTCGCCGAACGCGTTGTACAGGCTGGGCTGGGTCAGGCCCATGGCCTGCGTCAGCTCGCGCGTGGAGGTGGCCTGGTAGCCCTTGTCCAGGAACGTGTCCTGGGCCGCGGCCAGCGCGGCGGCCGCATCGAATTGCCGGGGTCTTGCCATGACGGATCCATTTTGTATCGTTCGGTATGGAACGGATTATAGAGCGATCGATACAAAACGCAAGCGTGACCTGGAAAAACCAACCGCCCGGCACTTGCGGGCCGGGCGGCGGTCAGGCGGGATCGGAGTGTCGGCGTTGGTTACTGACTCAGTTTCACCACGGTCAGCTTCGGATCGGCGGCGATCGCCTGTTCCGTGAACGGCAGCGCAATCCACCGCTTGGCCGAGAACTGCTGCATCTGGTCCCAGGCATGGGGCGAGCCGGGATCGGCCGATTGCCCGTACACCAGCAGCGCCTGGGCAACCGGGCCGTTATCGTCGAAGCCCACGGTCTGCACGTAGCTGGTGCCAAAGTAAACGTGCAAGCCCTGCGGCGAGACCGGCTGGCTCGTCAGCTTGTTCAGCACGCCCTCGTATTCCTCGCCGCCGTGGAGCGGAATGCGGCCGTTGGGCGAGACGGCCGCCTGGACCTCGCCAAGCGGCGCATCGAGCGCAAAACCGGCCTTGTGCATCGCCTGCACCGAGTCCTTCAGCGCCTTGAACACGGCTGCGCTGACGGTGGCGTCACGCATCCGCAGACCACGCGGCGTATTGACCGGATCGGACGGATCGAAGGCGACGGCATGGATATCCGGGATCTTGTGCGCGCGCATCCAGAACTCGCGGAACAGGGGCGCGGCACGGCTTTCCACGTTGCTGCGGCGGTCCCACTTGCCCAGCGCCGTGCAGGCGTCGCGCAGTTCGGCATCGGCCTGCACCGGCTTGCCCGCGCAGGCGCGCAGCAGGTCGTCGAGCACCAGTTCGGCGGCCAGGTTGCGGTCACGGAACAGCACGGCCTGCAAGGTCTGCACGTCGAACCGGTTGCCGGGCAGCCCGTCCACGCCAGACAGCCGCTTGCCGATCTCCATCAACCCCACGCGCGTGCGCAGCCGCTGCGGCACCCCCTGCGGGCCGAGCACGGGCGAGAATCCCTCTAGCTTCTGCGCCGGGTTGGTCAGCCACGAACTGTCGTTGCTGTTGGCCACGAAGTCATCGCGCTCCAGCACCGGCATGGCCGACGGCGGCACCAGGCCCGGCACCGGCGACGCGGCATCCACGGTCCAGTTGCACGCGCCACGCGAGCCATCGAGCAGCACCATGCCGGTACCCGCCAGAAGCTTCTTCGCCAGCGCCGCGCCGTCACCAGCGGGGGCGCACTGGCCCAGCATGGCGGCGGAGACGTTCGGCGTAACGGAAACATCGGCGAACAGCGCGCGGCCACTGCGATCCGTGGCAATCGTGTTCACCCATGGGATGCCAAGGTTGCCAACGGCGCTGCGGATGTCGCCCACATTGTGCGCGCGGGCAATGTCCAGCCACGTGTCGATGGCGCGCGTGTTGTTGCGGTTGGCATCGCGCAGCGTGTACGCGCGCTGCGCGGTCCAGGGCAGGCCGGCGGCGGGCATCGACAGCACCGGGCCGTATTCGGTCATGTAGATCGTATGCGTGCGGGCCGCCATGCTCCCGTCAGGCTGCCGCGCGTCGTAGCGCACCGTCCGCGTGCTCATCTTGTGCGGGCGGCCGTCGATCAGGTACGTGGTCGGGTCGCCCTCTGCCAGCTTCAGTTCGAACAGCGTGAAGCGGCGCGCGGTGGACACGGTGTGCGTCCACGCCATGTCGCGGTTGAAGCCGATGCTGATGATCGGGAACGACGCAATCGCGGCGCCCATCACGTCGAGCTTGCCGGGCACGGTCAGGTGCGCCTCGAAGAAGCGGTTGGTCGTGGTCCACGGAAAGTGCGGATTGCCGAGCAACAGGCCGCGTCCGTTGGCCGTGGCGGCCTTGCCGAACGCCCAGCCATTGCTGCCGATGGGCGGATCGAGCAGTTGCAGGTCGCGGTTGATGGCATCGACGTCGATGGCGGCGATGTCCGGCGTGGCCGGCATCGATGCGGATTTGCCGTCCACCGGCGGCGCGGCGGCCACGATGCCGGACGCCAGCGCGCCCGCGCTGGCCTGGATGCTCTTCTCCTCGGCCAGGCGCGCCATGTCCAGCGCCGTGATGGGCCGCACCCAGGCGGCGTCGCGGCACGCGGCCGGCCGCTGCGAGGGTGGCGTATCGCGCAGATAGCGGTTGTAGCCGGCGATGTAGCCACGCAGCAGTTCGCGCGCCTCGGGCGATTGCCCGGCCATGCCGGCCTGCAGCGCATCGTCGTCGAGAATCGCGCGGAAGAACGCGTCGGCGTCGCTGTTGCGGATGCGCTTGAACGAGACCTCGGTGGTCGCATCGGGACCGAACACGGCGGAACGCTCGCCGCTGACGGTGACCACCTGGTCCGCCATCAGGCAGACGTTGTCCTGTGCGTAGGCATAGGCCATGCCGAACGCCACGCCGGCATAGTCGTTGGCGCGGATATGCGGAATGCCATACGACGTGCGCCGGATCTCGGCGCTGAGCCCCTGCTCGCTCCAGTTGCCGCCGGTGGCGCAGCCGGTCAGCGCCGTGGCCGCCAATGTCAGCGTGGCAAGCGTGGCCGCGCCTCGCGCAATGCGTTGCTTCATCTGTCTCTCTCCGTGTTGTGCTTGTTATGGTGCCGCGCTGGCAATAGTCGGGTAAATCGGGGTATCGCAGATAGAGGGAATCCCGCCAGAATTGGTGGCATTGCCGCCATGCGGCCCCTGGCTCCCCTCCCGCCCCCGCCCCGGATGCCTACCGCCTACCTGCTCTGCTATCCCTCAGCCGCTGTCTCCACGCTGGCCGTGGCCGCCGATACGCTGGCGATTGCCAACACCCTTGCCTCGATGCAGGCGCGGCGGCGCGGCCACGCCACGCCATTCCAGTGGCAACTGGTGGCGGCCGAGCCCGAACGCTGGCACGCCGCGGCGGAGGTCATGCGGACCAAGGCCGTCGGACTCGGCGCGCTGGCGCATGCCGACGGCGACAGCATGGTCGTGATCGCCCCGCCGCTGTTCGACCATATCGCCGGGCTGGAACTGCTGCTCTCGCAGATCGACGCGGAGTGTGCCGCCCTGGCCGGGGCGGCGGCCAATGGCGCGCTGCTGGTGGCGCCCTTCACGGCGGTGGCGTTGCTGGTCGGCCTGAAGCTGCCCAAGCCGTGGCGCATGGCGGTGCCCTGGTTGATTGCCAACTGGATGCGGGCCGTGGAGCCCGCCCGGCGGCTGCCGGCCGACCAGCCCATCGTGCAGAGCGGCAACCTGCTCAGCGCGCGGGCGATGGAGCAGATCCACGCGCTGATGCAGCAGGCGGTGGCGCGCATGGCCGGTGAGGCGCTGGCGCGCACCGTCGGCAACACGCTGCTCGATCAGCCGGCACGCGGCGCGGCGCTGAAGGTCTGGCTCAAGCACGGCGGTCCGCCGCGCGAGAGCGTGGTCCTGCGCGCGCGCCGGCACCTGCAACAGCATCTGGCCGCGCCCTACGATCTCACGCGGCTGGCGGCCGTGGCGGCCACCAGCGAGCGCACGCTGCTGCGGCATTTCATGAAATCGGTGGGGATGTCGCCGCTGCAGTTCCTGCACAAGCTGCGCGCGGAACGCGCGTGCCACCTGCTGGAAGTGACCACGCTAAGCCTGACGGCGATTGCCGAGCAGTGCGGCTACCAGGACATGTCGGCATTCCGGGCGTTGGTGCGCAAGCACACGGGCCTGCCCCCCGGCGCCCATCGGCGCGCGCACTCGGTGCGGGCCGAACTGCGCGCGGGCGGCTAGATCTTCGGAATCCGCAAGGTTTTGCTGATCATCAGCGACCCCGACAGCACGAACAGCAGCGCCATCGGATGCAGCGTGGCCGGGCCGATGGCCCACGCGCCGGCCGGCAGCGCATCGCCGATTTGCCCCGCCGAGGCGCACCACGCGAGAATGCCGGTCAGCACCACGCTGGTGGGAATCGGGGTGCCTTCGAAGTACTTGACCTTGCCCGTGCCCTCGGCCAGCGTCTCGGCGGTGACGTTGAAACGCGCCAGCCGACTCACCCCGCAGCAGACAAAGTAGATCAGCGCGATCAAGTCCCAGCCGCCGCGCATGCCGGCGGCAAACGCCAGCGTGGCCGGGCCCACGCCGAACGAGATGATGTCGGACAGCGAATCGAGCTCCCGGCCCAGCGCCGAATGCGCGTGGCGCCAGCGCGCGATGCGGCCGTCCAGCACATCGAAGATAAACGCGGCCGGCGCCAGCGCGGCCGCGATATAGAAGTGGGCCAGCATCGGCTCCGCCACGTAGAACATGGCGAAGAATACCGACCCCATGCCGCACGCCGCGTTGGCCAACGTAAAGAAGTCGGCCAGTTGCAGATCGCGGAGCATCGAGAAATGCCGTGGGCGCTCCTGAGGCGTCAACATGAGGCAGCTCCCCTCAGAGCACCGTATCGACGTGATGCACCTGGGGCGGCGCCGCAAAGCAGGCGCCCACCAACTGGCGCCACGCCTGGAAATCGTCGGACTCGCGGAAGTGGACCATGTGGTCTTCCACGGTTTCCCAGGCCACCACGAGCGTGTACTGCGACGGCTGCTCGATGGAGCGCTGCAGGTTCATGCCATGGCAGCCGCGCGCGCGCAGGAACAGCGGCTTGGCCTGTGCCACGCCGCCCTCGAACTGGGCTTCCATGCCGGGCTTGATCGTGATCTGGGCGATTTCGTGAATCATGATGGTCTCGTGTGGTTGTGTCGATTCAGGGGATGCACCGCAACGCGGCTTGCCGTCTACCTTAGCAGATTCCGATGCGGGATCATCACCTGACCTGATGCCGCGCGAGCCCTAGTGCAAGGTAGGCCACCACGAATGCATTGGCCACCACCAGCCCCACATGGAGCCACGTGGGATGGCGGATAGCCTCGTACAGTTCCACGGGAATATAGATGCCGCCCGACCACACGCCGATCCAGTTGCCCCAGGCGAACCCGCGCCAAAGTCCGTACGCCTCGGCAAAGCGCATCAGCGCGTACACGGCGGCCGAACCGCCGATGGCCCAGAGCCGCCCGTCGGTCGGATGCGCGAGCAGGGACAGGAAAATCGTCGGATAGTGGCTGGCCGGATTGATATGGAAGCGGCCGACGATCGCCTCGGCCAGCGCCTGCGCATCGCGATGCAACAGCGCCACGAGGCCGATGCCCGCGAGGATCACGAGCGCGCCCTTGGCGGCTTCGAACAGCGCAATGCCCTTGAGACCCAGTTGCGGGCGGGATGTTGCCATCTTGGCCATGGCGGAATGCGTGGAGTGGACGAAGCCGCCATTGTGCAGCATCGCGAACTAGCGCGCCTGCCGCTCCACCATCGGACCGCCCGCGTCGATGGCGCCGCCGGCCTCGAGCGGGCCCATGACGGTCAGCGGCCCCTCCACGTGCAGGTCGCCATGCACCACCATCGACCCGTGTACCGTCAGCGGCCCATCGAACACCTTCAGCAAGCCGCGCCGCGGCGGCGGCGCATAGCCCCGTCCCGGGCTGGCAAACCAATCGGCCGTGAGCGGCCCGGCCGCGTAGACGTTGCCGTCCACGCTCAGCGGGCCATGCACCGTGACCGGCCCCTTCACGTGGGCCGAGCCGCCCACCGCGATCGAGCCCGTGGTGGACGGCTGCGCAACGACGGCCTGCGGCGCCACGAGCGCGGCAGCGGTCATCGCGACGAACAATCCGGATCTCACGGCCGATGTCATTGCGGATCTCATGGCTGCGCTCCTTCACGGCGCCGCACAAAAAAAAACTGGCGCGATGCATCCAGTGTAGTGCCCCGGATACATCGCGCCAGCCTCGCCCCGATGGGGCTTACGACTTGTTACGCCGACTTGTTACTGCGCCGATTACTGCGCCGCCCCGTTGGCGGCGACGGCCTCGGGCAGCGGCCCCCAGCCCCCGCCCAGGCTGCGCACCAGCGACACCGTGGCCGCCGCGCGCAGGCCCGCCACCTGGTTGGCCTCGCGTTGCGACTGCAGCACCGTGCGGTCGGCGTCGATCACGGTCAGGTAATCGACCGCGCCGGCGTCGTAGCGGCTGCGCGAGATCCGCTGCGCGCGCCTCGCGCCCGCCAGCGCGCCGTCCAGCGCCGTGCCCTGCTGGCTGAGCCAGCGCACATCGGCCAGGCTGTCTTCCACTTCGCGGAAGGCCACCAGCACGGTCTGCCGGTACGTGGCCACGCTTTCCTCGTGCGCGGCGCGTGCGCCGGCCAGGTTGGCGTTGTTGCGGCCACCGTCGAACACGGTCTGGGCGATGGTCGTGCCCACCAGCGGCCCGAGCATCCAGGTGCGCGACGACCACTTGAACAGGTTCGACAGGTCCGCGGACTCGAAGCCGAGCAGGCCGGTCAGCGAGATGCGCGGGAAGAACGCGGCCTTGGCCACGCCGATGCGCGCATTGGCGCCGGCCATCTGGCGTTCCGCCGCCGCGATGTCGGGGCGACGTTCCAGCAGTTCGGACGGCAGGCCGGCCGGTACCGCCACCGGCGCCGTATCGAACGGCCGCGCGGCCAGCGAGAACTGCGCGGGCGGCACGCCGGTCAGCACGGCCAGCGCGTGCTCCTGGTTGGCGCGGCGGCGCTCGATGCCGGCCAGGTCCGCGCGGGCGGTGCCCAGCTCGGCTTCGGCACGGGCCGGATCGAGGTCGGTGGTCTCGCCCGCGTCGTAGCGTTTCTTCAGCAGCGACAGCGCGTCCTCGCGCAGCTTGATCGTGGCGTTGAGTAGTTCGCGATCGCTGTCCAGCGTGCGCAGCGCGAAGTAGGCTTGCGCCGTATCGGCCTGCAGCGCCAGTTGCACGGAGCGGTACAGATCCTCGGCGGCCTGGCTGTCGGCGCGCGCGGCGTTCACGCTGCTGGCCACGCGGCCGAACAGGTCGAGCTCGTAGCTGGCGAACGCGCGCGCCTTGAGCACGGTCTGCGGCGCCACGCGGGTGCCATCGGGCAGGCCCTGCGAGGCGGCGGACGGCTGCGACCGCGTGGGGTCGAGCCCGATGCTCAGTTGCGGATAGAGGTCGGCCTCGGTGGCGCCGGTGAAGGCGCGCGCCTGCTTCAGGCGAGCCGCGGCGGCGGCCAGGTCCTGGTTATTGCCGCCGGCCGCGGTGATCAGGCGGTCCAGGTCGGCATCGCCGAACACCTGCCACCATTCCCCGCGCTGCTGGCCCTCCGCCGGCGTGGCGGTCTTCCACTGCGCGCCTTCGGCCTGCGCCGCCTCTGCTTCCTTGAACGCGGGCACGGCGGCGGTCTCCGGCACCTTATAGGTCGGCGCCAGCGAGCAGCCCGCCAGCACCAGCGCGGCGGCCAGCGTGGCCAGGCGGGGCAGCGTGCGTGTCAATTGCGCAATCATGATGTGTTCCTAAGTGCTTTCGATTGTTGTTGTGTGTGCTTCATTCCGCCGCCGGCACCGCGTGCGACGCCGATGCGTCCTGCGCGGCCGCCTCGCGGCGCTGGCCGCGCGTGGCCAACAGCCGCAGCGCAACGTAGAACACCGGCGTCAGGAACAGCCCGAAGAACGTCACGCCCAGCATGCCCGCGAACACCGCCACGCCCATCGCATGGCGCATCTCCGCGCCGGCCCCGGTGGACACCACCAGCGGCACCACGCCCATGATGAACGCGAACGACGTCATCAGGATCGGACGCAGGCGCAGGCGGCTGGCTTCGATCGCGGCCTGCACCACAGTACGGCCGTGATGTTCCAGCTCACGCGCAAACTCCACGATCAGGATCGCGTTCTTCGCGGACAGCCCTACCAGCACGATGAAACCGATCTGCGTGAAGATGTTGTTGTCGCCGCGCGTCAGCCACACGCCGGTCATGGCGGCCAGCAGGCTCATCGGCACGATCAGGATCACCGCCAGCGGCAGCGTCAGGCTCTCGTACTGGGCGGCCAGCACCAGGAACACCAGCAGCACGCACAGCGGGAAGATCCATACGCCCGCATTGCCGGCCAGGATGTCCTGGTACGTCAGCTCGGTCCATTCGAACCTGATGCCCTTCGGCAGCGTCTCGGCGGCAATGCGCTCCGCCGCGGCCTGCGCCTGGCCCGACGAGAAGCCCGGCGCCGGGCCACCGTTCATGTCGGCGGCCGTGAAGCCGTTGTAGCGCACCACGCTGTCCGGGCCGAAGCTCTGCTTCACCTTGACCAGCGACGACAGCGGCACCATCTCACCGGCGGCGTTACGCGTCTTCAGTTGCAGGATGTCCTCGGCGTGCTGGCGGAACTGGGCGTCCGCCTGCACCTTCACCTGGTAGGTCCGGCCGAACTTGTTGAAGTCGTTCACGTACGCCGAGCCCAGGTAGGTCTGCAGCGTGTCGAACACATCCGTCACCGGCACGCCCAGCTGCTTGGCCTTGGTGCGGTCCAGCTGCACGTCGAGCTGCGGCACGTTCACCTGGTAGTTGCTGAAGACGCCAGCCAGCTCGGGCGTCGCGCGCGCCTTGCCCATGAACGCGCTGGTGGCGTCGAACAGCGCGTCATAGCCCAGCGCCGCGCGGTCCTCGATCATCAGCTTGAAACCACCGATGGTGCCCAGGCCCTGCACGGGCGGCGGCGGGAACACCGCGATGAACGCATCCTGGATGGCCGCGTACTTCTGGTTCAGGTCAGCCGCGATGGCGTTGCCGGACAGTTCCTTGCTCTTGCGTTCCTCGAACGGCTTGAGCGTGGCGAACACGATGCCGGAGCTCGGGCTGTTGGTGAAGCCGTTGATCGACAGGCCCGGGAAGGCCACGGCCGATTCGACGCCCGGATGCTTGAGCGCGATCTCCGACATGCGGCGGATCACGTCTTCCGTGCGGTCCAGCGTGGCGCCGTCTGGCAGCTTGGCAAAGCTCACCAGGTACTGCTTGTCCTGCGCCGGCACGAAGCCCTTTGGCACCATCTGGAACACGCCCCACGTGGCCACCAGCATCAGCGCATAGACGCCGAACACCGAACCTTTGCGGCGGATCACCCCCTTCACGCCGCGGCTGTAGTTCTCGGAGCTGCGATGGAAGAAGCGGTTGAAGCGGGCGAAGAACCCGCCGAAGACCTTGTCCATGCCGCGCGTGAGCCAGTCCTTCGGCGCATCGTGGCCGCGCAGCAGCAGGGCCGACAGCGCCGGCGAGAGCGTCAGCGAGTTGAACGCCGAGATGATCGTCGAGATCGAGATCGTCAGCGCGAACTGCTTGTAGAACTGGCCGGTCAGGCCCGTCATGAAGGCCAGCGGCACGAACACGGCGATCAGCGTCAGCGCGATGGCGATGATCGGACCGCTCACCTCGCGCATGGCCTTGTACGTGGCTTCCTTGGGCGACAGCCCTTCCTCGATGTTCCGCTCGACGTTCTCCACCACCACAATCGCATCGTCCACCACGATACCGATGGCCAGCACGAGACCGAACAGCGACAGCGCGTTGATCGAGAAGCCGAACGCGTGCATCAGGCCGAACGTCCCCACGATCGACACCGGCACCGCCAGCAGCGGGATGATCGACGCGCGCCAGGTCTGCAGGAACAGGATCACCACCAGCACCACCAGCGCGATGGCCTCGAACAGCGTGTGGGTCACCGCCTCGATGCTATGGCGCACGAACTGCGTGGGGTCATAGACGATGCTGTAGTCCACGCCTTCCGGCATGTTCTCCTTGAGCTCCTGCATGGTCTTGCGCACGTCATCCGAGATCTGGATGGCGTTGGAGCCCGGCGCCTGGAAGATCGGCAGCGCCACCGCGGACTTGTTGTCCAGCAGCGAACGCAGCGCGTACTCCGACGCGCCCAGTTCGATACGGGCGATGTCTTTCAGGTACGTCACAACACCGTCGGACGAGGTCTTGACGATGATGTCGCCAAATTCCTCGACGGTTTGCAGGCGGCCCTGTGCATTCACCGACAGTTGCAGGTCGGTGCCCGGCAGCGAGGGTGACTGGCCGATCACGCCGGCGGCCACCTGCACGTTCTGCTCGCGGATGGCCCTGACCACGTCTGACGCGGCGAGCTGGCGCTCGGCGATCTTCTCCGGGTTCAGCCACACGCGCATCGAGTAGTCGCCCGAGCCGAACATCTGCACCTGGCCCACGCCCTGGATCCGCGCCAGGCGGTCCTTCACGTTGATCAGCGCGTAGTTGCGCAGGTACGTCATGTCGTAGCGGTCATTCGGCGAGACCAGGTGGACCACCATGGTCAGGTCCGGCGAGCTCTTGACCGTGGTGATGCCCAGCCGGCGCACATCCTCGGGCAGGCGCGGCTCGGCCTGCGAGACGCGGTTCTGCACGAGCTGCTGCGCCTTGTCCGGGTCCGTGCCCAGCTTGAAGGTCACCGTCAGCGTGAGCGTGCCGTCGCTGTTGGCCTGCGACGACATGTAGAGCATGTCCTCCACGCCGTTGATCTGCTCCTCCAGCGGCGTGGCCACCGTTTCGGCAATCACCTTCGGGTTGGCGCCCGGGAACTGCGCGCGCACCACGACCGACGGCGGCACCACCTCGGGGTACTCCGAGATCGGCAGCTTGAACATCGATATGGCGCCGATCAGGAAGATCAGCACCGACAACACGCCCGCGAAGATCGGGCGATCGATAAAGAATTTCGAGAAGTTCATCTTGGTCTCGGCGAAAAGCACTCCCCCTGGCCGTCCGCCGTGGCGGACGCCATGTCATGCGAGGGAAAAAAAATAAGGCTGCCTGGGCTGCGCGCGCGCTTAGCTGACGGACTTGGCCGACTCGCTGGCCGGCTTGTCGGCCTTGCCGTCGGCGGCCTGCTTGCGGTCCGGCGTGGTGCCGCGCGGTTCCAGTTCGCTGCGATAAGCCATGGCCACTGCCTTGGGCACCACCGCGTCGCCAGGCCGCACGCGCATCAGGCCATTGACGACGATGTTCTCGCCCGGCTGCAGGCCCTTGCGGATCACGCGCAGCCCTTCATACGACGGCCCCAGGTCCACTTCGCGATAGACCAGCTTGTTGGCCTTGTCCACCACGAGCACGAATTTCTTGCCCTGGTCCGTGCCGATGGCGCGGTCGTTGATCAGTACGGCCGGGTGCGGCGTGCCGCCACCGAGCTTGACCTTGGCGTAGAGGCCCGGCAGCAGGCGGCCATCGGCGTTGTCGAAGACCGCCCGCACGCGGATCGTGCCGCTGCGGGTATCGAGGCGGTTATCGACCGAGTGGATCTTGCCCTGGTGCGGATAGTCGTTCTCGTTGGCCAGACCGACGAACACCGGCAGGTCGTTCTTGCCGCCGCCGGCGCCCGGCGCCGTGTAGCGCAGATAGCTCTGCTCGTCCACGTCGAAGCTCGCATACACCGGCGAGACCGACACCACCGTGGTCAGCGCGGGCGATGCCGCGCCGGCCGCCACGAGGTTGCCCACCGTGATCTCCGCACGCGACACCTTGCCCGAGACCGGCGCGACGATGCGCGTGTAGCCCAGGTTCAGGCGGGCCACTTCCAGCGCGGCCTGCGCGCCCCGCACGTCGGCGGTGGATTCGCTGGCCGTGTTGATGCGCTCGTCGAACTCGCGGCGCGAGATCGCGTTGTCGTCCAGCAGGCGCTGGGCGCGCACTTTCTCGCTCTGGGCATGGGCGGCGCGCACCTGGGCGGCATTCAGCGCGGCCTCGGCGCGGGCCACTTCGGCCGCATACGGACGCGGATCGATCGTGAAGAGCGGATCGCCCTTCTTCACGATGGAGCCCTCGCGGAAGTGCACCGTATCGATGGTGCCGGAGACGCGCGGACGGATTTCCACGCGATCCACGGCCTCGATCCGGCCCGAAAATTCATCCCATTCGGTGATGGTCTGGCCCACCGCCGCGGCCACTTCCACGGCAGGCGCGGGCGGTGCAGGGGTGGCCTGTGCTTCCCCGCCGTGCCAGGGACGCAGAACCGAGGTAGCCACGCCGGCGCCCAGGATTGCCACGATGGCAATGGCGATCAGCGTGCGTCGAGACTGATGATTCATTTTTCTTCACTCCGTGTTTCGTCGGGTTTTCTTCAACTGGAAAAGCAAAAGGCCGAACGCCGCCCGCCGGGCTGGAGGGCCCGGAAAAAAGGTAAGAACAGGGTTGTCCTGGCCGGGATGGCCAGGGCTATGCCACTACCGCTGCCAGCCTCAAAAGGCGCTGGCCAACTCACTCCGGACGCTCAGTGACTCAAGCTCCGGGCCGGCGTTCGGCCGGTGATGAGGCGTCGTCGGCCCGCGCGAAACACTCGCGCAGGAACCGCGCACCTTCGTTGACCCATGCCTGGCACTTCTCATGGGACTGTTCCACCCCGTCGCCACAGGCGCCGGGCATGATTCGGGTTCGGGCCGGAATGCCAGCCTTTACCAGTTTCGCGGCGAAGGCCTCGCCCTCGGCACGCAATGCATCCTGTTCGGCCACCTGCACCAGCGTGGACGGCAAGCCCACCAGGCGCGATGCCATGGCCGGCGCCGCATACGGGTGCACGCTGGCCGCCGGCGTGGGCAGGTACTCGCGGTAATTGCAGGCCAGCCGCCGCAGCATTTCCATCGGCACCTGGCCGGTGGTGCACATCGACGCGTGCTGGAGGCACGGGTCCGTGACCGGCCGGATCAGCCATTGGCCGGCCGGCTGCGGCAGGCCGCGGTCACGCAACATCTGCGCCAGCGCAATCGCCAGATTGCCGCCGGCCTCTTCGCCGACCAGCGCAAAGCGCAGCTTGTCGACCTTCAGCTTCCTGGCGTGCTTGAACACCCAGATTGCCGTGTTCACCGCATCCTCGGGCGCCGCCGGGAACGGATGGTCGGGTGCCAGCGAATAGGCCGGGGTCACCACCACGGCCGGGACCGACGCCGCCAGATCCCGCGCCAGCTCCCGGGCGGCTTCCACGCCGCCCTCCACGAAACCGCCCGCATGCAGGTACATCAGCCATGGCAGCAATTCAGTGCTGCCCGACGTTGGTGCATAGCCGGCGGGATACGCCACGCAGACCTTGATCTCCCGGTCCCCGCTGGCCACCATGTGCTGTTCCACGTGTGCGTCTCCCTTGCCTGCAGCCGGTTTCGCGGCGGTGGTACGGGGATTCACGGTCTTTGACATGGTGGTCACGGCGCCGGCACAAGCCGCCGATACTGTGTTGCGATGCAACGAATTATGGTGATTGACCGTAGTGGGATAAAGCGGAAGATTGCCAACGCACTGTTTCTGGAGTGGAATAATCGCCAGAGTGTTGTTGGAAGTGAAACCACACGCTTGGCAAGGTCACTGGAAATGTGATTCACTCCGGTCCTTCGGTGCACGCGCAGTTGGGGAACAGCGCCGCCACCGAGCCCCTACCCCAATCCTCCACCCGTCCCCGCTCCGGCCGCCACTGGCGGACCGCCGGCAGCAAATCCAGGGCGTGCACTTGACATGCGCGAACCCGCTCCCGCCAGACACCATCCTTCGGAACGTAGCCCCGGTCACACCCTTTCGGAAGCAACATCATGGATCGTCTTGTCTCAATGCAGGCATTCACTCGGGTGGTGGATGTTGGCAGCTTTGCGCGCGCGGCGGAGTCTCTTGACCTGCCGAAGGCGACGCTCACCCGTCTGATCCAGAACCTGGAAACCCATCTTGGCGTCAAGCTGCTGCACCGGACCACGCGCCGGATCAGCGTGACCACCGACGGCGCCGCCTATTACGAACGCTGCGTGCGCATTCTTGCGGACGTGGAGGAAGCCGAGCAATCGCTCACGCGCCACAACAACTCGCCGCGCGGCACGCTCTGCGTGGACACCACGGCCGGACTTGCGCGGATGGTGCTGATTCCCAGCCTGCACGACTTCTTCAACGCCTACCCCGACCTGAAGCTGGAGCTGACCATCAATGGCAAGCCCATCGACCTGCTCAAGGAAGGCGTGGACGTGGTACTGCGGGTGGGCACGCTGGATGAAGCCATGGTGGCCCGGCGCATCGGACAGCTCAAGCTGGCGTTCTACGCCTCGCCGATCTACCTGCGGCGCTTTGGCACACCGGCCAACCTCACAGAGCTGGCGCAGCACAAGGCCATCAACTACCTGTCGAACCGCAACGGCCGCGAAATGCCGTGGACGCTGTCGCGCGGCGGCGAGAGCAGTGAGATCCTGCTGCCGTCGGCGATCTCCACCAATGACGCCGACGTCTACCTCGGTTGCACGCTGGAAGGTCACGGCATTGCACAGATTTCGCGCGCCATGGCGGAGCCGTACGTGAACAGCGGCCGGCTGGTGGAGGTGATGACCGACTGGCAGACCGAGGAACTGCCGATTTCCGCGATGTATCCGCAGAACCGGCATCTGTCGGCCAAGGTGCGTGTGTTCGTGAACTGGACGGCCGACCTGTTTTCGCGGCATCCGCATTTTGGGGCAGCCCCGCAGCAGTTGGCCGCGTAGGGCGCGGACAGCCGCCATCCTGCAATGAGGAGCCCCTGCAAGTTGCTTGCAGGGGCTTTTTTCGTTCTTCCCGATCCGCGGGCAAAACGAAGATCTCAAGGGGCTCGGCGTGCATAGCGACTTCGCAGCGCCCCGGCGCGTGATTGGATTCCACCTTGACAAACTATCTAGCTTTGGATAATTTGCCTACATGAGAAAACGATCCGTGGAGCAACAAGCGTTGCTCGATCAAATCAGCCAGGTGGCCCATGGGCTCGGGGAGACACTCGCGCCGTTCTGCGAGGTCGTGGTTCACGACCTCCTGGACCCCAAACATGCCATCCTGGCCATCCACAACAACCTGTCAGGCCGCCAGGTCGGCGACCCTGCAACGGAACTCGGCCTCGCCCGCATCGCCGATCCGCTGTACGAGCAGGTCATTGCCAACTATGCGAACCGTTTTGCCGATGGCCGTCAGGCCAAGAGCACATCCATCGGGATCAAGGATTCCAGCGGGCAATACATTGCCGCCTTGTGCCTGAACGTCGATCTCACGCTCTTTCGCGGCTTGCAGAGCATGTTGGGACAGTTTGGGGATGTCGGTGCCGGCGCAGGGGTCTCCGAATCACTCGATCCGGCCGGCGCGGACGCCATCAGGCATCGCATTGACCAGTTCGCGGCGCGACTTGCCACGACCCCCCGTGCGCTCAAGGTGACGGAGCGGCGCGCCCTGATGCGCGAACTCAAGGAGTCGGGCTTCATGGATGTCCGACGTGCCATGGAAATCGTCGCGATGCACCTCGGCGTATCGCGCGCAACGGTATACAGCGATGCCAAGTGACGCCCGCCTCCTGCTGCTCGACAAGAACCAGGTCGAGGCGCTGCTGCGCCATGACGACGTCCTCGAGGCTGTGCGCGAAGCGTTTGTGCTGCACAGCCAGGGCGAAGGCCGCGTATTCCCATTGGTCCGCGAGCCGCTGAGCACGGGCGGCGTATTCGGCATCAAGTCCGGCGATGTGCAGGCGCAAGGCTTGCTCGGCTTCAAGGCCGCCGGGTTCTGGCCAGGCAACCGTGGATTGGGTGGCGAGCCCCACCAGGCCACCATCATGTTGATCGACCCGGCTACCGGACGGCCAGTCTGCGTCATCGACGGCAATGCGGTCACGACCATGCGGACCGGTGCCGCGGGCGGCCTGGGACTGGCGCATCTCGCGCGCCCGGACAGCACCCGCCTGTGCGTGTTCGGTACTGGCGTGCAAGCCCGCGTGCAATTGAGTTTTGCGCTGCGGATACTGCCAGCCCTGCAGCAGGTGCGGTATGTCACGGCCAACGGCGAGCCTGACGCGGCCTTCGAGCAGGCGTTCGCGCAACGCTGCCATATTTCCCATGCGACTGACCGCAACGCCGCGGTGTCCGATAGCGATGTGGTGATCACCGCCACCCCGGGCGGCGGCGCACTGTTCGACCCTGAGGCGGTGCAACCGGGCACGCACTTGAATTGCGTTGGCGCCGATACCCGGGGCAAGCGTGAGCTACCTCATGGCTTGCTCGGACGAGTGCGGCTCTTTGTCGATGATGGCGCGCAAGCGCGACAGATCGGCGAGACGCAGTGGGCGCCCGATACGCCTTGCATCGAGCTGGGCGACCTGCTGACCGGCAAGGCCAGTGCGAACCGGGAGCCGGCCGACATCACCGTTTTCGACATGACCGGTCTCGCATTGCAGGACCTGACCGTGGCACGCCTGCTCCATGAGCGTGCACGTACGGGCAGTGTGGGGTCCAGTATCGCCTGGCCCTGGTAATCGATTTACCGGTGCCGCCTGGCGGCACCGGCGCCCTTCCCGCCGCACGCAGTGGACGCACTTCCGAAGACGGTCAGGGATTGACAGATTTTTCCCTCTACCGGAGATGATTCCGTGCGCCTCACTACTGCCCTTTCTGCCCTTGCCCTCGGCTTTGCCTGCAGTTTCGCCGCGTCTGTCCAGGCGGCCGACAATCCATGGCCCCAGAAACCGGTCACCGTCATCGTTGCGTCCGCCGCAGGCGGATCGGCCGACGTGTTGACCCGCATCGTATTGACACACCTGGCGCAGGAAACCCACGCCAACTTTGTCGTCGACAATCGCCCGGGTGCCGCCGGCAATATTGGCATGGCGCAGGTCAAGCGCGCGGCGCCGGACGGCTACACGCTGGGCTACGGCAACATCAATACCCTGGCCATCAACCCTGCCCTGTTCAGCAAGCTGCCCTACGACGCGCAAAAGGACTTCGTGCCGGTGGGCCGCATGTTCTCCATCTACAACATGGTGGTCGTTCGTACCGACTCGCCGATCAAGAGCGTTGCAGACCTGATTGCGCGGGCGAAGGCATCCCCCGGCAAGCTTTCGTATGCCGCCGCAGGCACCGGCAGCAGCGGCCATATGGGTGGGGAGCTGCTCAAGAAGATGGCCGGGATCGATGTCCTGTTCATTCCGTACAACGGTGACCCGGCATCCCTGACCGATCTCGCCGGTGGCCGGCTCGACTACACCATTACCAACGCCTCGGTGGCGTGGCCAATGGTCAAGGGCGGCAAACTGCGCGCCCTGGCCATCACCAGCCGTGAACGCGTTGCCCTGTATCCCGACCTGCCGACGGTCGATGAGTCTGGCCTGAAGGGCTATGAGAACGTCTCGTGGGGCGGACTCGTGTTTCCCAAGGGAACGCCGCAGCCCATCGTCGACAAGCTGTCCACCTCGCTGGAGAAGGTACTGCAGTCCGATTCCCTGCGCCAGGACCTGTTCAATGCCAACGCCGTGGCAGGCACGGGCACCCGTCAGGACTTCACCCGGTTCATCGCCAGCGAGCAGAAGAAGTGGGCCGACCTGGTGGAAACCGCAAAGATCCCGAAACAGAACTGAGTCCCCTTCGCGCCATGTCCAATCCCCGCATTGCGATGCTCGGCTTTGCCATCGAATCCAACCGCTTTGCTCCCGTGTCCACACGGGCCGATTTCGTGGACCGTGCCTATCTGGCCGGCAACGCGCTGCTCGCGGATGCGCGCGCGGCGGCGCCCGTCATGACGCCCGAGATTCCCGCGTTTGTCCGGCGCATGGACGAGCGCTGCGCCTGGACGCCCGTCCCGATTCTGTTCGCCAACGCCGAATCGGGCGGCCCGGTCGATCACGCCTTCTTCATGGAGACGCTGGCAATCTTCGAGCGCGAGCTGCGCGCCGCCTTGCCGCTGGATGGCGTCTATATCTGCGAGCACGGTGCCGCCATCACCACCGAGGAAGTCGATCCCGATGGTCTTGTCTTCGAGACGGTTCGGTCCATCGTGGGACCGCAGGTGCCGATCGTCGCCACGGTCGATCTGCACGCCAATGTCTCCGACCGCATGGTCGACAACGTCGACACGCTCATCTCCTATCGGCGCAATCCGCATACCGACATGGCTGAACGCGGCGCGGATGCAGCCGAGATCCTGCGTGAACTGATGCGAGGCGCGGACTTCAGCGTGGCGCACGTGCGCATGCCCGTGTGTTCACCACCGACGCAGTTGCTGACCGCACCCGGCACCGGCCCCTATGCCGACATGATCGGGCAGGCGGAGGCGCTGCTGGACGATCCGCGGATCGTCAATATCTCGGCCGTGGGCGGATTCGCGTTCGGCGACACGCCGAAGAACGGACTGACCGTGATTGTCACGACCCGTGATGATGCGGCACTGGCGCGCCAGACCGCGCTGGATCTGGTCACGCCCGCCTGGCAAGGGCGTGCGGCGTTCACACCGGCCCTGGTGCCGCTGGATGCAGCCGTCGCGCTGGCCAAGGCGGCTGCCGACGACCCCTTACTTCCACCTGTGCTGCTGGCCGATGTTGCCGACAATCCTGGCGGCGGCGGGCGCGGCAATACACCGTATGTCCTGCAGGCGCTGTTGCGCGGAGGCGTACGCGATGCCGTGCTGGGTGTCGTCACGGATCCGGAACTGAGCGCCGAGGCGCATGCGCTGGGTGTCGGCGCAACGTTTACCGCCTGCTTTAATCGCGCGGAGACGACCGCGTATTCGGAAATGTTCAGCGCGCCCGCGAAAGTGCTGCGCCTCCATTCGGGCAAGGGTGTCGGACGCCGGGGGCAGTTGGCCGGGTGCAGTTTCAACCTGGGGCCATCGGCATTGCTGCAGGTGGGCGGCGTACAGGTGGTGGTGATCACCAACCGCCATCAATGTCACGAGCCCGTCTTCTTCGAGATGTTCGGCATCGATATCGCGGCCGCACGCACGGTGGTGGTGAAGTCGCGTGGACATTTCCGTGCCGCTTTCGACGAGTTCTTCAGGCCCGAACAGATTTTCAGCGTCGACGCCCCGGGGCTGACGTCGCCCATCCTGTCCCGCTTCGATTTCCAGCGCCTGCCCCGTCCCGTCGTGCCGCTTGATCCCATGACAGCGTGGACACCGAACATCCGCCTGCTCCGCAAACACCGACAGAATTCATGACCCGCGTCGCCATGCACCCTACCCTGGACACCCTCGATACCCCCGCCGCCATCATCGACGTCGCGCGCATGCAGCACAACATCGATCGCATGCAGCAGCGCATGAATGCGCTTGGCGTTCGCTTTCGGCCGCACGTCAAGACCTCCAAGTGCATGCCGGTCGTGCGGGCGCAGCTCGATGCCGGCGCGCAAGGCATCACGGTCTCTACGCTCCTGGAAGCCGAACACTTCTTTGCCGAAGGCATCACCGACATCCTCTATGCCGTGGGCATGGCCGCGCACCGGCTGCCCCACGCCCTGGCCCTGCGCAGGCGCGGCTGCCACCTGAAGATCCTCACCGACAGCGTGGCGTCGGCAGAGGCCATTGCCAAGTTTGGCCGCGCGAGCGGCGAAGCCTTCGAGGTGATGATCGAGATTGACACGGACGGACACCGCTCGGGCATCGTGCCCGAGGATGCGGTGCTGCTGGAGGTTGGCCGCGCCTTGCATGACGGGGGCATGCGGCTGGCTGGCGTGTTGACCCATGCCGGCTCCAGCTACGAGCTCGACACCGCGGAAGCCCTGGCCGCCCTGGCCGAGCAGGAACGCGCCGGCTGTGTGCGTGCCGCGGAGCGGCTGCGCGCGGCGCACTTGCCCTGCCCGGTGGTCAGCATCGGCTCAACGCCGACTGCGCTTTCCGCAGCCACGCTCGACGGTGTGACTGAAGTGCGCGCCGGCGTCTATGTGCTTTTCGACCTCGTGATGCACAACGTGGGCGTCTGCACCACCGATGACATCGCGCTGAGCGTGCTGACGACCGTGATCGGCCATCAAAACACCAAGGGCTGGGCCATTGTCGATGCAGGCTGGATGGCGATGAGCCGTGACCGTGGCACCCAGAAGCAGAAGCGGGACTACGGCTATGGGCAGGTCTGCACGATGACCGGCACGGTACTGCCGGGCTATGTGCTCAGCGGTGCCAACCAGGAGCACGGCATCGTGTCCCGTGAAGGCGAGCCCGACGCCGACATCGCCATGCACTTGCCCATTGGCACGCGGCTGCGCATCCTGCCGAACCATGCGTGCGCAACCGGCGCGCAGTTCCCTGAATACCGCGCGCTCTCCGAAGACGGCGAGCTGGCGGCATGGGCGCGTTTCCACGGCTGGTGAGGGCGCCTTGGTTGTCGGGGTGTCCCACGCCTCCTGGGGTAACATTTGACCGGCCGGTGCCGCCCTGTCATCCTGTCGTGCCTGACCGGCAGCCCCCCCTCAAAGCGTACTCGCCCGAAAATTTCCGCTGAAATCATGCCGATATCCTTCCATTGCGGCGGCTTTGTGCCGCTGTCCCGCCGGTTGGTCCCTGCACGCCGCCGGGCCGGTACCGGGCGCGCCGCATGGTAAAGCCCAAGCGCAGCGCGGACGGGGAGCCGGCCAAGACATCGTCCAGGCGCGCGGCGCCTGTGGGCGCCGAGGGGCCGCCGCCATCGGCTTCCTCTTCTGCCATGCTGGCGCGCATTGCCAGCATCCGCGCCTCGCTCGGCCCTGCCGGGCAGCGCATCGCCGATTTCGTGAGCCAGTCTCCGCAGGCCGTGATCCATATGTCGGTCAGCGAAGTGGCCGAGCGCACCGGGGCGAGCGAGGGCAGCGTGGTTGGGTTCTGCAAGAGCCTTGGCGCCACCGGCTTCCAGCAGTTGAAGATCCTGCTGGCGCAGGAGTTGGTGCAGCCGGTGCAGATCATCCACGAGGATCTCGAGCCCGGCGACAGCAGCCTGGTCGTGATGCGCAAGATCTTCCAGAGCAATATTCAGACACTGCACGACACCAGCGCCGTGCTCGATGTCGAGGCGATCGACCGGGCCGTGCGCCTGCTCAAGGCGGCCGAACGTATCGAGATCTATGGCATCGGCAGCGCCGCGCCAATCGCCGAGGATGCCCAGTACCGCATGCTGCGGATCGGCCTCAACGTGAAGGCCGTGGTGGATTCGCACATGCAGGCCATCAGCGCGTCGCTGGCCGGCCCGAAGGTGGCCACGCTCACCATCTCGCATTCGGGCAGCACGCACGAGACCGTAGCGGCCACGCGGCTGGCCCGCGAGAGCGGCGCCAGCACCGTCTGCATCACCAATTTCGGCAAGTCGCCGATCCAGGCATTCGCGGACGTCGTGCTGTTTACCATGGCCCGCGAGACGCGCTTCCGGACCGAGGCGATGACCAGCCGCCTCGCGCAGCTGGCGATCATCGATGTGCTGATCGCCTGCCTGGCACTCGCCGATTACGACGCCTCGGTGGAAACATTGCGCCGCACGTCCGACGTCTTGTCGATCAAGCGATACTGAGCCCGCCAGCGCCTGCGCGCGCGACCTGCGCATGCCCGGCATGCCGCAGCCGCATCAACGCGGCCGGCGTCGCCGCATCGGCATGCGGATGCGCACCCACCAGCAGGTAACGCATGCCCAGGCGCATTGCGCCGCGCGCATCGGTGAGCGGGTTGTCGCCAATCACCAGCGTATCGGCGGGATGGCCGCCCAGGCGGCGCAGCCCTTCCACGAACAACGCGCGCTCCGGCTTGCCCACCACCAGCGCGGGCGCCACGCCGGCGCACTGTACGATGGCTTGCATCAGCGTGCCGGTCTCGGGCACCAGGCCACCGTCAGCGGCAGGATGGCTGGTATCGGGATTGCTGACGATGAGCGGCGCGCCGCGCCGCAAGGCATTGACAGCTGCCCGTAGCGTGGCGTAGCGAAAGTCCTGGTCGAGCGCGAGCAGGACCACTTCCGCATCGTCATCGGCCAGCACGCAGCCCCGCTCCACCGCATAGGCGCGCAGCACCGCGCTGCCAATCAGCAGAATGCGCCGCCCCGCGTGCACGCGGGCCACCAGGTCCACGGTGGCCTGGCCGGCCAGCACGATGTCGTCCATCGCCACCGGCAACCCTGCCGCGCGCAGCCGGGCCGCCAAGGTCGCCGCCGTGTCCGTGGAGTTATTCGACACCACCACATGGCGCCCCCGCAAACGCGCGAGCATCCGCGCCGCGCCGGGCAGCGGTACGCCTTCACGGATCAGCGTGCCATCCAGGTCGATCAGGAAATGCCGATGGGCGGTCAGCCACGCGGCGGGTGTTGCTTCCGCCGCCATGGCGGGGTCGAGAACATCGACCAGGGTCGGTGCAGTCATGGGAACCAGAAAGAAGCGCCGCGGGTTGCGGGGCCGGTGCGTGAGTTTATTTCAAATTCATATGCCAATCAAATTGAACAATGTTCATTTCGATGTCACATGCGGAGCCTAGTCTTCGATGCGGCCCGCACTCCCCCGTGCCCCACCCCATGCAAGGAGTCCTCATGAAGAAACCACTGTGGTATGGCCGCGCCGTGCTGCTCGCGGCTCTGTTGTCCCTGACGCTCGCCGCTTGTGGCGGCGAGGACGGCGGCGCCACCGCCCAGACGGTCAGCGCGACGCCGCAGGCGTCCAAGGCCGACTCGTCGACGCCGAACCTGCACTGCGCCCCCTGACGCCAGCGCGTCACGCCTCCATCGTCCACCCTACCCTTTCGCGATCATGACCAAGATAGATCGACGCAGTTTCCTCACCGGTGCCGCCAAGGGCGCCGCCGCCGCCACCGTCCTGTCGGTGCTGCCGCCCAGCATCGCCCGCGCGCTGGCGGTGCCCGCGGCCGTCAACACCGGCACCATCCAGGACGTGCAGCACGTGGTGATCCTGATGCAGGAGAACCGCGCGATGGACCACTACTTCGGCGCCATGCGCGGCGTGCGCGGCTTCGGCGACCGCTTCCCGATTCCCGTGCCGTCGGGCAAGCCGGTCTGGTTCGAGTCCAACGGCACGCGCGAGATCACGCCGTTCCACCTCGACAGCGCCACGGTGAACGCGCTGCGCGTCTCGGGTACGCCGCACAGCTTCATGGATGCGCAGAACGCGTGGAACCAGGGCCGCTTCGGCTTCTGGGCCAAGTACAAGAACGACCATTCAATGGGCTATTACCGGCGCGAGGACATTCCGTTCCAGTACGCGCTCGCCGAAGCCTTCACGCTGTGCGATGCCTACCATTGCAGCCATGCCGGCGGCACCGACCCGAACCGGATCGCGTTCATGTCCGGGTCCAACTACAACCCGGCCGTCCGCGCCGCCGGCAACAACTGCACGCTCGATGATGCGGAAGTCAACAACCTGCGCTGCGGCGTGGGCGGCACGCTGCCGACGCCCGGCTATACCTACAAGGGCTCCGCCTTTACGTGGGCCACGCTGCCCGAACTGCTCCAGGCGAAGGGCGTCAGCTGGCGCGTCTACCAGGACCCCAACAAGAACTGGGGCGGGTTGCTGCACGGCGGGCTCGCTTTCAAGAGCTTCCGCGAGTCCCAGCCGGGCAATCCGCTATACGACCAGGGCATGAGCAGCTGGACCATCGACCAGCTCGCGGCCCACGTGCGCGACGGCACCCTGCCCGCGGTGAGCTGGATCCTGCCAACGCCGGCGCAGTCCGAGCATCCGGGCGGCCCGTCAAGCGCCACCGAGGGCGCGGCCTTCATCAACACCGTGCTGACGGCGCTGACCGCCAACCCGGAGGTATGGAGCAAGACGGTGTTCTTCATCACGTTCGACGAGAACGACGGCTTCTTCGACCATGTGGCGCCGCCGGCCGTGCCCTCGTACGACGTCAACGGCGCGCTGCAGGGCAAGTCCACGCTCGATGTCACCGGCGAGTACTTCGACACCGCCGGCAATACGGCGCTCGACGGCACGACCACCAGCGGCGAGACCCTGCGCCTGCGCCCGTATGGCCTCGGGCCGCGCGTGCCAATGTATATCGTGTCGCCCTGGACACGCGGCGGCTGGATCAATTCGCAGGTGTTCGACCATACGTCGATGGGCCGCTTCCTGGAGCAGCGCTTCGGCGTCACCGTGCCCGCGATCAGCCCGTGGCACCGCGCCGTGGCTGGCGACCTGACCTCGGTCTTCGATTTCGCCAATCCGAACAATCAGGTGTTCCCCACGATGCCGGACACCAGCGGCTACCAGCAGGTGATCGCTGATCAGTTGAGCAAGCCGAAGGCTGCCGCGCCGGCCGTGCCGGCCACGCTGTTCCAGGAAGTCGGCACGAAGTATTCGCGCGCGCTGCCCTATGAACTCCACGCCAGCGCCCTGGCCGAGCCGACCATCGGCAAGCTGAAGCTGCTGTTCAGCAATACCGGCGCCCAGGGCGCGGTCTTCCATGTCTACGATCGGTTGCATCTCGACAGGATTCCGCGCCGTTACACGGTGGAGCCCCGCAAGATGCTGGACGACGAATGGGACGCGCGCGCCACGGACAACGGCCACTACGACCTCGCGGTCTATGGTCCCAACGGCTTCGTGCGCATGTTCAAGGGCCAGCTGCCGGCCGACGCCTCGGCGCCGGCGTTCGAGGTGCGCGTTTGCTACGACGTGGACAACAATGCGGTCTACCTGTCCGCGCGCAACGACGGTGGCAAGATCAACGGTGTTGGAGATGGCAACGGCGGCGGCAAGCCGGTGGCGCTGGTGGTAACGGCCAACGCGTATCGCACCGATGGTCCCTGGACGATGCTGGTGCAGGCCGGCGAGGCAATCGAGCAGCACTGGCCCGTGGCGGACAGTGGCAACTGGTACGACTTCACAGTAACGGAAGCGAGCAGTGGCTTCGAGCGCCGCTTTGCCGGCCGGCTGGAAACCGGCAGGCATGGCGTGACGGACCCGGCCATGGCGATGGCAATGTCCTGAACGCTTCCGCCGCCGTCCGGCTTTTCCGGACGGACGGCGGCGGACAGTCGACCGGACCGGATCGAAGAAATGCTGCATCGCGATAGGCTCCGAATACCTTCAAAACCACCTAAAGTGCGAATAGGGCCCCCGCACTGTGGCCTCGGTGACGACTGCATGACAAGTTGAGCCATTTGATATGGCAGCGGGGGCACGGCATTCTCCGGGCAGAAGGAACATGAGCCGATCCGCGCAAGCGTTGCTTGAGTATCACGACCGCAGCAAGCATCGCGTCAATTGCTACGCTCCAGGCCCCGGATGGCTGGATTGGGCGACTCAGCCAGATCCGTTCCGCACGTTCCGGGGCTCACCGCGAATTGCCCTGCCACTGGCCGCGGACACCTTGCCCACACGCTACAACGCGTTGCGCTGCGGCGCCCTGCCGCCCGCGCAGGGCTTCACCCTTCATACCCTCGCAATCCTGTTTGAGCTTTCGCTCGGCTTGTCAGCGTGGAAAGCCTATGGCGCCCAGCGGTGGGCACTGCGCTGCAATCCCTCGAGCGGCAATCTGCATCCGACCGAGGGCTATCTTATTTGTCCTGCCCTGCCCGGTCTGCCGGGCGGGGTCTACCATTACCTGAGCCGCGACCACGTCCTTGAACAGCGGGCTGCATTGGATGATCCATCATGGACTGAGGCGTTCCGGGGCGGCAGCATCCTGGTTGGCATCAGCTCGATCCATTGGCGCGAGGCATGGAAATACGGAATGCGCGCCTGGCGCTACTGCCAGCATGATTGCGGCCATGCCATTGCCGCAGTCAGCTACGCGGCAGCGGCTCTCGGATGGCAGACGCGGGTAATCGAGGCTGCTGCGGATGATGCCTCGGCCGCATTGCTTGGATTGGATCGCAGCGACGACTTCGGAGCAGCCGAGCGGGAGGTGCCAGATGTCGTGATCCGGATCGGTAATGCCGAAACGCGGCCTGACCTGAAGTGCCTGTGGTCCGCTCTCGATAAGGCGCACTGGTACGGCCGCGCAAACCAGCTAAGCGCGGGACACGTAAGTTGGCCGGATATCGATTCGGTCGATCGTGCCACGCGCAAGTCTCTGACTCGCGAACCGACCCTGATGAATCCGGAGCCGCCACTGTGGCCTGCGGCGCCCACCTTCGACCTGAGCTTTGCCCGGATTGCCCGGCAGCGCCGCAGCGCCACGAGCTTCGATGGCACAGCGCACATCACTGCCACCGCCTTCTTTACCATGCTGACAAGCATGCTGGCGCGTCGCGACACACCGCCGTGGAACGCGCTGATGTCTCCTGCTGCGGTGCATCTGGCGCTATTGGTTCACCGCGTGGACGGACTGGAGCCGGGCCTGTACATGCTGGTGAGAAACCCCGGGGCGCTGCCTGGACTCAAGCAGGCTATGCGCCCGGAATGGCTGTGGCAAAAAATCGGACCGGACCATCTGCCACTCTATCTTCTGCTGCCGTACGATCTACGCGAAGTGGCAAAACTGATCTGTTGCCACCAGGATATCGCCGCCGATTCCTACTTCACATTGGGCATGCTCGCAAACTTCGAAATCGCCCTGAAGCAGCCATGGCGTTATCGCCATCTTTTCTGGGAATGCGGTCTTCTCGGCCAGGCACTCTATCTTGAAGCCGAAGCCACCGGAGAGCGCGCCACGGGGATCGGCTGCTTTTTCGACGATGAAATGCATGACCTGCTCGGCATCAAGGATCACGCATGGCAAAGCCTGTATCACTTTACCGTTGGCTGCGCCATGGTCGATCAACGCTTGTCGACGCTTGCACCGTATGAGGATCAGGCTTGACGATGTGAAGGAGAGCTCCGCCCAGCAAGATCCGCTCCGGAACTGAAGACCAGCCCCTCGGCAGCCAGACGAAAATCTACGCCCCTCTCTAGGAGGGATCGAATTGCATCGCCTAAATCACACGATATCCGTATCATCTTCAACGCACGCTTTCGGTGCTTTGGGCAGGGGTTGCCCACGCAAGATGAATCAAAGAACGGAATCGGTTGTGGAAGCATTCGGGTCGTTAAGCACGCTGTATGGGGCCGCCGTGAAAGGCGCACTGCGCCATTTTTCGTCACCGCCTTCTAGCGGACCGCTCTCGCATTGCATCCCGCCTGACGGGATCGAGTCCTGGCGCACGCTGCGCATTCACTGAAAAGCAAACAATGATTGTCCTTGAGAGGCCAGTTCGACTGGCTGTGATTGCGCTCGCCCTTACGCTGGCCGCGTGCGGAGACAAGACGGCAGAAAACCCGCCTACAGCCGAGACGGCCGCTCCGAGCATCTCCGTCAACGCTGGCGACGCCTCCGTCGAAACCAGCGACACCGGCACGGTGGTACGTGCTGGCAACGTGTCTGTATCGATCTCCAACGCAAAGTAAATCCATCATGAACACATCCCATAAGACGCTGCTGGCCATTGCCGTGGCATCCGCGCTGGTCATGCCAGCGGCACAGGCCATGGACATCGAGGCGCGCGGCGTGGGGAATGCCCGGATCACCGACGATCTGGCATCGGTCCGCACCACGGCGCTTCGGCAGGCCAAGCGCAATGCGGTGCTGGCCGCGTTGGACAAGGTGGTTGGCGCGGGTACGAGCAAAAGCCCGGACGTACAGGCAAAGCTGGATGACCTGGTCGTCCAGGTGGGCGAGGAATCGTTCTTCAGCCCCGTGCCAAGTTCGGTCGACGGGCAGTATCAGGTCAGCATCACACTGCGTATGGACGACAAGGCGCTGCGTACGCAGATCAGCGATCTCGGCCTGGCCTTGAACACCACCACCACGCGTAGCCAGCCGATCCTGGTGATGATGGACGAGTTCTTCACAACGCCGACGAACCTGCGCGCGCCTTTGGAGGAGCTGACCGAGTTCCGTCATGAGGAAGGCAGCAGCTACAACGAAAAGGAAGCCGCATCGAGCTCGAAGAAGGCGGCCTATGCGGCCAGCAGCAATTCGGCCTATGCGTCGAAGGAGCAGGCCGCCTTTGCTGTAAAGGAAAGCAGTGCGGGCCGGGTGAGCGCTGCGCGCGATACGCAGGTGGCCGGCGCGGCCCGCGACGGCTACGGCGGTCAGGCCGCGGTGGCCGGGCGTGACAGCGCCCGCTATGACGCCGCCAGTGCCAGTAGCCGCCAGGCAGCCGGCGCGGCCTCGCGCCAGGTTGCCGCCGCCAGCAGCAGCAACGTTGCCGCGGCATCGTCTTCGCAATCCGCCTACGCACACAACGTCAGCGCCGAGGACCACAACAACACGTACTTCCGGAAGCTGGTCAAGTACCAGCCCCAGAACACCGCTCCGGACAAGAAGAACTACACCTACAACGAACTGAAGGGCCAACTGGGCGACCTCGACATCAAGGTCATCGACAACGCCCTCTTCAAGAGCAAGTATTTCGGCAATCGCGCCATCACGCTCGACCAGCTCGAGAACGGTGCCGAGCTTGCCAAGTACACCGAATTCGCCCGCCAGGAAGCCACGGCGGACTATCTGATGATTGGCTCCTCCGTCATCTACGACGTGGGCGTCGACAAGAACTCCGGCCAGCAAGCCTGCACGGGCGTGGCCAGCACCAAGACCTTCTCCACCAAGACTGGCGAGGACATCGGGTCCGCCACGCAATCCGAAGCGGCCATCGGCATCTCGTCCGACGATTGCCGCGCCAAGCTCGCGGGCAAGCTGGCGGCCAGCCTCGGTAATCAGGTGGGTAAGCGTATTCAGGACTTCGTCAAGCGCCGCACCATGTATGGCGCCGAGTATGTGATCCGCCTGACCGGCGGTGCGTTGTCCCTGATGAACCGCACCGCATTCAACCAGGCGTTGAAGAACGTACCGGGCCTGGACAAGGCAACGCAACGCCAGGCAGGCGCCGACAAGCTGGAGGTGGTGGCAACCTATCGGGGCACTGATCCGCTCGATCAGGCCGTGGCCATGGCCCTCGGCACCAACCCGATGTTCGCCGGTCTTGACTCTATGGTCGACGGCAATATCATCACGCTTTGCATGAACGGTTGTGTCAAGGCCAAGGCTGCACGCTGACATGCGCAAATCGATTTTGACAACGGCCGCCACCCTGGCCCTGACCGTCTGCAGCGGCGCCGGCGCCGCGGCTGGTGTTGGCCTGTATGTGGTGCCTGGCATCTTCTTTGACGATGCTGGCGCACCTGCAGGTAGCAGCAAGATCGATCCGGCGTTCCGCCCCGCGCTGGACATGAAGCAGAGCGTGGCGCAACTCCAGGAACGCGCGCAGGCGTATTTCAAAACGCTGACACCCACTATCGACGGGAAAAACCGCTTGCGCACGCTGGCGTTGTCGGTACAGGTCACTCGCGCATCGCGATACCAGATCGACAAGTCGGACGGCACCACCGATATCTATTTGCCGCTGACGCTGAGCCTGTACTTCAGCAACCCCATGACTGGGGAAGTCCTGCAGTCGTTCAGCCAGACCCGCTATGACGTCATGACCGTCTCGCGCACGCTGGGCAAGATAGCCATCGACAACAGCGTCGCCGGCGCCTATCGCAACGGCTTTGCGGCGTTGCTGGACGCGATGCTGGCCTCCGCCGCACGGCAGTTCAATCCATACGTCGTGGAAACCCGCGTTGCCGATACATGGCGCGGCTTCGTGATTCTGGACCGCGGCTACCGCGCCGGCATTGGCAAGGGCGACGTCATGAACGACGGCGCAAGCGAAATCCGTGTAGAACACGCCGGCGCCGACTATGCCGTGGCGGTGCCGGTGCTGGGCGTACCGAAGGATGGCGCAGTGTTCAGCCGCGCAGGCGCGATGGCGCTCTCCGATGTGAAGAAGCCCCGCGTACTGGCGCTGGTGAGCGACGGCAACGATGACTTGTCCGACGCGGTCAGCACGCAACTGTTCACCGACAAGCTCGGCAGCGGCGCGCCGTTCGCCACGCTGCCCCTCAATGGCAACTTCAGCCAGGTGCAGGCATCGATAGACAGCAACACCAGCATCGGCCACGAGGTCAGCAACAAACGCGCCCTGCCCGACTACTTCATTCGGATGGTCGTGCCGCCCGCGCGCCAGTACGCGCTACCTACCAATCTGGCCTACAAGACGCTGCAGACCTATGAGGCGTGGGCCTTCGCCGAGTTGCTGTCGCGCGACGGCCGGGTGCTCTATGCGGCGGACGTGACACAGCGCATCGACGATACCGTCACCGATAAGGCCGGCTTTAACGCCGCCGACCGCCGCGAGGTAGTGCTCAAGAACGCACTGAATGATCTGGCGGAACGGTTCAGCAAGGAGGTCCGATTTCAGCCGCTGACGCTGAAGGTCCTTGCAGCCGCTGCCGACACTTTCCAGGTTGATGACACCGCGGGTGCGCTGCAGACCGGCGACACCATCCGTGTCTATCACAGTATCGGCAAGCCGGGCCCACTGACCGAGGAAGCGCTGGTGCCCACCTGGGACGCGACGGTCGTCAGCCGTGACGGCGCACGCGTGACGGCATCGCCCGTGCTGCCGGTTGCTGGCAACCCGCCGCGTCCCGAGTCCGGCGACGTCGTGCTGGCGGACAGCGTAGCGGGCGCCAATGGCGGCGGACAGCGCATGGCATTTTGCCCGGCCGAGAAGAGTCAGGTCGGCGCAGTGGCGCTGGACCGGTTCAATCTGCTGGCCTACGCCGGCGCGGCGTCAGCAAAGGTCGTCATGGTCAATCCGGCGCTTGCGAATCTCGTCAAGGGACGCGTGGGTGGCCAGTCCGGCTTTGCCCGCGAACTCTCGCTGCGGCCCGGCACGTACGACCGCTGCGTCGAGGCCCTGTATCGCATCGATCCACGCGAACCCAAATGCGAAGACGGGCGCTGTGCGCAGGGCTACAACATCCGCCTGGCTTACCGGCAGCGCGCCGGTGGCAACGTCGTCGGCCAGGCCATCCTGGAGCACGGCTTTGTCTCCAACGGTTACCCGGCGGCGGCAGACGCCGCCAACGTCAAGGCATTGCAGGCCATGGACCTAGACCGCGATACGCGCACGAGCCTCGATGGCGTCATGAAGCAAATGTTGAACCCCAACTGAAGGAAACTGCAACCGTGAAGAAGATCTCCATAGCATTGGCCGCCCTCGTCGGCGGCACCCTGTTCCTGTCGGCACCAGCCACCATGGCATTTGGCCTGGGCAATATCACGTCCGCGATTCCGGGTGCAGGCGGCGCATCCGCCTCAGCTGTCTCCGGCGGCGATATCGACGCGTTTATCCAGACCGCCAATGATGCGAACCAGATGATCAACTCATCGTCCGCGCACATCTTCAAGGCGCTGGCCAGCAAGGAGGAAATCGCCGCGCTGGAAGCTCGCCTGACTGCAGCGAATGCGATTGCGGACCCGGCCGAGAAAGCCGCGGAGATCAGCAAGATCAAGAGCGATGAGGCCACGGCCGTCCAGAAGACGCTGGCCAGCAAGGAAGGCGAAGCCAAGCTGAGCGCGATGAACAAGGCCCAGATGGCATCGTTCGGCAACGCCGCCTTCACCTTCATGCTGGGCGTTCTGAAAGACAAGCAACTGGCCGAAGGCAGCACCGCCCTGGTGTCCGGCGTGGCGTCGAACCCGACGCTGGTCCCGCGCCTGGGTGCGCTGAAGGACGTGGCCTCGTCGGTCAGCTCGCAGGTCGCCAACACGGCCAAAATCGGTGAGGGCCTCGCCAAGCTGGCCAAGGCAGGCAAGATTGCCGCCCTGCCGACGGCCGCCTCCGAGAAGCCGAAGAAGGTCGACGAAATCTAAATATCCAGTCGCGCGACGTCTTTCGTTTCACCGGAAAGGCATGGCTCACTTGAGCCGTGCCTTTTTTTGTGAATGGGCTCAGTGAACTGGTCCGCCTGCTGTCGCCCTCCGCGCCTAGGCCGTGTCGACGGACCTGGTTGCCCGGAACTCGTCGATCACGTCGGCCACCGCGGTGCGCCGCCCGAAATCGCCCACCCGCTGGTCCAGCCCCTCGGCACGCAGGAGATCCCGGACTTTCGCGTGTGCGCCAACCAGGCGCAGGGCGGCTCCCGCCAATTGCAGCTCCTCATGCAGCGTCATCAGCATCCGCGCCCCGGCCAGATCGACCGAGGGCGAAACCGCCAGGTCGCAGATCACCAGGCCGACCGGTTCCGTGCTCGCCCGGATGGCTTCCCAGATGGCGGAGCGGACATGCTCGACATTGAAGTACAGCAGCGACGCTTCTGCGCGGAAGATCAGCGCGCCCGGTATCGCCTGGTTGTCGGGATTGCGCTCGATGTCAGAGAACAGCCGCGTGCCGGGGATGCGCCCGAGGAAGGCCACATGCGGCCGGGCGGCACGGCGGATCAGCAGCAGCATCGATATCAGCACCGCGACAATCACGCCTTTCAGTATCCCCAGCAGCAGGACGGCCGCGAACGCGACCATCGCGACCGCGAACTCGAATCGGCTCACGCGCCAGACATGCCGCAATTCGCCAATGTTGATCAGGCCCTTGACCGCCACCAGCACGATGGCCGCCAGCACGACGTTGGGCAGGTTGGCCAGCAGGCCGGTCAGGAACATCAGGCACAGCCCGATCGTGATCGACGCGAAGACCAGCGCAAGCGGCGTGCGGGCCCCGGCCTTGTCATTGACCGACGACTGGGACAGTCCGCCCGCGACCGGATAGGCCTGGAACAGGCCGGCCGCAAGATTGGCCGCACCCAGCCCGAGCAGCTCCTGGCGCGCATCGATCTCGTAGCCATGCGACTGCGCCAGTGTGCGCGCCGCGGAGACGCTTTCGACATACGAGAGCAGCACGCACGCGAACGCCAATGGCACCACGCCATCGACGTCGCGCAGCCGCAGGCCCGGCAGGCGGAAGTCCGGCAAACCCTGCGGCAGCGCCCCAACCGCCTTGAAGCCCAGGGTGCCAAGGGGCGTCACCGAAAGCAGCACGATGGAGATCACCACGACGCCGAGGGCGACGGGCCGGCCCGGCAGGAACTTCTCGCCGAGCAGCAGTATGGCGACGGCGGCAAGCCCGAACGCCAACACCGCGAGATTGGTGTCCGGTATCTGGCCGGCGAGTATCGCAATGCGCTCGAAGAAGAATTCGCCACCGCCTTTGACGCCGAAGAGCTTGGGCAATTGCGTCAATGCTATCGTCAATGCCGCGCCGGCCTTGAACCCCAGCAGGATCGTCTCGCTGATGAAATTGACCAGCGAACTCAGCCGCAGCAGCCAGGCGGCGATGCACATGACGGCTGTCAGCAAGGCGGTCAGCGCGGCGATCGATGCCCACCGCACGGGGTCCCCGTCCGCCATGGTCGCCACCGTAACACCCACCAGCATCGAGATCGCCGAGGTAGGGCCGATGGCAAGCTGGCGCGAGGAGCCGAACAGCGCGTAGAACAGGCCGCCGACCAGATAGCAATAGATGCCGTACTGCGGCGGCAGCCCGGCCAGCGAGGCGTACGCCAGCGATACCGGAATGCCGTATGCCGCCAAGGTCACGCCGGCCACCGCGTCGTGCCGCAGCCACTGCTCCTGATAGGCCGGTAGCCACTGGGCCGGTGGAAACATCGCGCGCCAGCCGGTCGCGGGGGCTGGCTTGGGTTGAGAGGCGGACAAGGAAAGATCTTCCGGCATGGCAACCTCCCCACTCACGGAACGACGACTGTTGTTCGACACCCTCGTCCGTCGGCTATGGCCACGGGCCAGAGGGCACCACGCTCCATCCCGAGACACCGCTCGACGTCGTCCGGCGCTGGCTCCTGAGGACACCGTTCTGGTCAAACTCGAAAAGCACCATCGACGATCGGATCTCTCCGCCGGAAAACAGCGGGCCAACGAATGGAATAAAGCTCTCCGGGTGAGGCCTGGAGGTCGCAAACGAATAAATGACGATGGTGGATCCGTCTCTCAGCGTGGCCTGTGTGGTGGGAGCCCCAAGCTGCGTGGTAACGTCATCAAGCGTAGAGAACCCGAGCATGAAATTCGACAAATTCTCAGGCTTCACGTCGACGCCTGTCGATACACAGGCAACCAACATGACGCAAGTCGCAATAAGCGCGTGAGCACGCTTCATGTCGACACCGCCGCGTTCAAAATGCCATGGTGCCAATGCCAGCCGGGCGATGCTTTCAGCACCGCCTTCACAAAGCATAGAACGTTGCCGCGCACTTCGCTGAAGCACTCGGTGGGCTTCCCCTCAGTGGACGCTTAAAAGTCTCCTGAGCGGGGCCGCCCGGCGTCCACTGCGGAATGGGCGTGTGGCACGGCGTCGCCGCCCAGGCTCGAGGAAAGATCGTGCTGCACACGCCGGAAGTCGCACACCAGCCTGCAGGCTTCGGCAACGACATCCAGTTCCGGGCTGAAGGCATCGTTGCGATAGACCGCCGAATAGACCAGCGGCGGCGGCATCGGGTCGCTTTTCACGACCCTGAGCAGCCCTTGCTCGATGTCGGCCGCAAAATAGTCCAGCGCCAGCTGGCTGATGCCGAGCCCCTCGATCGTCAGCGCCCTGAGCACCGTCAGGCTGTTGGTGGCGAACACCTTGCCGAACTTGAATCCGTGCTCCCTGCGCCAGGCGCCATAGAACGTATTCTTTGCCGACCCGACCGATTGTTCCAGCACAGGGTAGTCGGCAAACTCTTCAGGCTTCAGTGGCCGATCGGGCAGCGCCAGATGGGGGCTTGCCATCCAGATATCTTCCACGCGCCCCACCTCCACGGCCTTGTAGGCATCTCCCCAGAAAGTGCCCGGCAGGACGACCAGGTCGATCTTGTTGGCCTCCAGGTCCTCGAAGAGATTCATGCCCGCATCCACCACCGGCTCCAGTTGCAGCGCCGGATATCGACCCTTCAGCTCCCTGAGCAGCTTCGTCAGCCAGGTCAGCGCAATCAGTTCCGTGACCCCGACCCGGTAGGTTCCCTTGATCTCGCTGGACCGCCCAACCTCGGCGGCAATCCGCGCCCTCAGCCTGATGGCCTCTTCCGCCAGCCCCAGGAGGCGGTTCCCGGCCTGGGTGGGTACCAGGCCCCTCGGCATGCGATGGACCAATTGCACGCCCAGCGCCTCCTCAAGCTCGCCAATGCGCTTGGACATGGCGGATTGCGTCGCGTGAAGCTTGGTGGCCGCCGCGCTGAAGGACGCGTGGGTCACGCTGACATAGAAGGCTTCAAGTTGCTTGAACGTTACGTGCATATGAACTCTGCCTGGGGTGGGCGCGCGAGGTCATCGGCAGCACATCGGACAAGTTCCGCGAGTTCCTGGCCACCGACAAGCGCAAGTGGGCCGGCGTCATCAAAGAAGCCAACATCACGCTGAACTAGACACAGGCAGGCCATGACAACCACAAGCACGCTTCACGATCTTCCCGACGTGGTCCGCGACTTCGCGCGCGTTCCCGCTGACCTGCTCGGCCAGGCGTCCCGGTTCGCGTCGTCGATCTTTGCCGATGTCGCCGGGCGCCGCGGCGGCATGCACGGCCGCATCGCGCCGCTGGACCGCACGAGCCGCTTCTGCGGTTCGGCGCTCACGGTGGAAGTCCGGCCGGGCGATAACCTCATGATCCACGCGGCCATGGCGCTCGCCCGGCCCGGCGACGTGATCGTGGTGGACGGCAAGGGCGACCAGTCCTGCGCGCTGATGGGGGCCATCATGGTGAACCAGTGCAAGGCGCTTGGCGTGGCAGCGGTGGTACTGGACGCCGCCTCGCGCGACGCGGACGAGATCCGCGAACTCGGCTTCCCGATGTACTCCGTGGGCACGAATCCAAACGGCCCGACCAAGCTCGTACCCGGCCGCATCAATCACCCGATCCAATGCGGCGGCGTGACGGTCCGCCCCGGCGACCTGGTGATCGGCGACGCCGACGGCGTGGTGGTGGTCGAACGCGAGAAAGTGGCACCGCTGATCGCCAGGGCGGCCGAGAAGGTGGCGGCCGAGCGCAAGCGCATCGACGGCATCCGCTCGGGAAAGGCGATACGGCCGCCATGGCTCGACGCCGCCCTGCAGGCAGCCGGCGTGCTCAAGGACGGCGAGACGCTCTGAGAGCAACGGTGGCTTGTTGAGCACCGATTTCCCAGCCCGCCGCTCACAACACGACAAACACGAACCAGAGCACGACAGGGGCCACCACGGTGACCGCCGCGCCGTACACCATCAGTTTGCGGAAGAATGCCTGGCGGTCCACGCCCTGCGCGTTGGCAAGAACCAGCGCGCCGTTGGTGGAGAACGGGCTGACGTCGACGATCGTCGATGACACGGCCATCGCGGCGATGAAGCCGATTGCGCTGACGTCCGAGCCTTGCAGGAACGGCACGGCCAGCGGAATCAGCGACCCCAGCACGGCGGTGGACGATGCGAATGCCGACACGACGGCGCCGACGAAGCACAGCAGCAGCGCCGCCATCAGGGGCGAGGTCAGGCCGGCGACGCTGTGGCCGACGAAATCGATGGTCCCCATCTTGTCCATCACGCCCACATAGGTGCTTACGCCGACGATCAGCATGATCTCGGGCCACGACACCTGGGTCAGTGCGCGCTTCTGCAATTCCGGCGCCATCAGCGTCAGCAGCAGCGCAATCGTGAGCGACACAAAGCCGATGTCGAGCTTGAAGTACAGGGTGAGGATCGCCAGCGCGGCCAGGCCGGCCACGGTCAGGTACTGGTAGAGCCCGGCGGGGGCGCCATCCGCGCTGCCGGCCGCCCTGCCATCGCCCGCCACCATCGCGCTGCCGGCACGCGCCATCGTCAGCCGTTCCCCGCGCCCGGCTTCGGCTTCGGCGTCGCCGAACATCTGCGCACCGAATGGCGGCGTACCGAACGGCGGCGTCATGGCCAGCGCGCCATCCGCGCTTGCCTGCGGTGCGGGCACCGGCACGGCGGACTTGCGCATCAGGCGCAATCCGCCCAGCGCGACAAACAGGCCGGCGGCCACCGCCAGGTTGACACCCAGGCTGGCCAGCGCCGTGGCGGTCTCGCTGAGCGGCAATCCTGCCTTCTGGACGATCTTGTTCGTGATGCCGCCATAGATGCTGATCGGCGAGAACCCGCCGCCTTGCGCGCCATGGATCACCATCAGCCCCATCAGCAGCGGGTTGATGCCATGCCGCGCGGCGAAGCCCAGCGCGATGGGCGCGATGATGGCCACCGCGGCGGGACTCACCGCGCCGACCGCCGTGAGGCCCGCCGCGATCAGGAACATGATCCACGGTATCGCGGCGATGCGGCCGCCCACCGCGCGTACCGCGAGCCTCACCAGCCAGTCGATGGTGCCGTTGTTCTGCGCCACCGCAAACAGGTATGTAATGCCCGCCAGCGTGAGAAAGAGGTCGGCGGGGAACCCGGCCATGATGCCCTTGGCCGGCATGCCGGCGACGCAGGTGCCAACGAGAAAGGCGCCGGCAAAGGCCAGCACGCCCATATTGACCGGCAGCACCGTGGCGACGACGAACATCAGCCCCAGAACGGAAATCGAAAAAATGTGTTGCGACATGGCGTGCTCCGTCGCGGCAGGCGCGCGGGGGCCTGCCGCCAGGTAAGAGGAAGCAAAGAGGAACTGCGAAAGATGGCGCTGCCTGGCCGGGCGGCTCAGGCGCTGGAACCAGGGGAACTACGACGAGGGGGGAAAGTGAACCGGCATGGGGCGTCTCCTGTGCATTGTTCTGATATGGGAGCAACCTTAGGTTCACCGGGCAGAGGCGTCAATTAAGCCGCCCTGCGGATGATTACGGTAAGCGGAACGAGGCGGATGCGCGTCCTAGGTCGTGCCCCGCTCGATGATGCGAAAGCCGACATCGATCACGGGCTGGGCCACCGGCTCGCCCCGGCAGCGGTCCAGCAACAGCCGCGCCGCCAGCTTGCCGATGTACGCGCCATCCACGTGCACGGTGGTCAGCGGCGGGTCCATGTGCGCGGCAAAGTCGGCATCGCCAAAGCCGCAGATCGCCAGGTCCTCGGGAATGCGCAGGCCGCGCGCGCGGGCTTCCACCATCACGCCTTGCGCGAGCTGGTCGGAACTGCAGTAGATCGCCTCGATCTCCGGATCCTGCGCCAGCAGGTCACCCAGCGCACGCCGCCCGAAGGCGAGGCTGCTGGGGGCCGGCACCATCGCGGTGGGCACCGCGTGCCCCACCGTCGACAGAAACCCCTCGCGGCGCACGGCGGCGCGCTGGTCGTCGCCGGTGGCGATCGCCAGGCGTCGCCACCCCTTCGCCAGAAAGAAGCCGGCGATGGCGCTGCCCACCTTGACGTGCGAGAAGCCCACCGCCATGTCCACGGGACGGTCGCTGAGGTCCCACGTTTCCACCACCGGAATGCCCGCGCGCCGCAACTGGTCGCGCGCCGTCTGGGAGTGAATCAGGCCGGTGACCACGATGCCGTCCGGGCGCCGGCTGATCATCGTGCCCAGCAGCGCCTCTTCGCGCGCGTGGTCATAGCCGGTCTGGCCCAGGATCAACTGGTAGCCTGCGGCGTCCAGCGCATCGGTCAGCGCCTTCACGGTCGGCAGGAACTGCGCCACCGCGATATTGGGCACCAGCGCGGCCACCATCAGGCTCTTGCGCGACTTCAGCCCGCCGGCCAGCAGGTTCGGAATGTAGCCCGTGGTCTCCACAGCCCGGCGCACGCGGGCGATGGTCTTCTCGGACACCATGCCAGGGTTGCTCAGCGCACGCGAGGCGGTAATCAGCGAGACGCCGGCTTCACGCGCCACGTCGTGGAGCGTCACAGACTTCGGCGCTGGGATATCGGTCATGCGGGTTCGACTCAGGGTAATTCTCTAGTGGATCGGTGCCGGCAGCGGTTGACCTGCCAAAATGACAACGTTAGCATTCTACTCACTGCTCTCTCACCGCTTTCCGCGCCGGCAAGTTTGTTGCAGTTTCGTCGCATTATACCAAGCCTTCCCGCCCGAAAATGACAACGTTGTCATATAGCGGCGTCTTATATTAGCAAGGACCGCATGCCATCCGCCTCGTCCCCCGATTCCGTCGCCTGGATCCGCCTCTCGTCGTGCTACCTGCCGCTGGCCACGCCCATCAGCGACGCCAAGGTGTTCACCGGCCGGCAAAAGCCGATGACCGAAGTGGCCATGCTGTTTGCCGAGATCCGCACCGCCAGCGGTCACGAGGGCCTCGGCTTCAGCTATGCCAAGCGCGCCGGCGGGCCCGGGCAGTTCGCCCACGCCTGCGAGATCGCCCCTGCCCTGCTGGGGGAGGATGCCAGCGACATCGCCCGGCTCTGGGACAAGCTGTGCTGGGCCGGTGCCTCGGTAGGCCGCAGCGGCCTATCCACGCAGGCCATCGGCGCCTTCGATGTGGCGCTCTGGGACCTGAAGGCCAGGCGCGCCGGGCTGTCGCTGGCCAAGCTGCTGGGCGCCCATCGTGATTCGGTGCGCTGCTACAACACGTCCGGTGGCTTCCTGCATACGCCGCTCGATCAACTGGTCGTGAACGCCGCGGCGTCCGTCGAACGCGGCATTGGCGGCATCAAGCTCAAGGTGGGCCAACCCGACCGCGCCGAGGACATCCGCCGCGTGGCCACCGTGCGCGAGCGCCTGGGCGATGCGGTGCCGCTGATGGTCGATGCCAATCAGCAATGGGACCGTCCCACGGCGCAACGGATGTGCCGCACGTTCGAGTCATTCAACCTGGTGTGGATCGAAGAGCCCCTCGATGCCTACGACCACGAGGGCCACGCCGCGCTCGCCACGCAGTTCGACACCCCTATCGCCACGGGCGAGATGCTGACCAGCGCCGCCGAGCACTGGGATCTGATCCGCCACCGCGCGGCCGACTACCTGATGCCGGACGCCCCGCGCGTGGGCGGCATCACGCCGTTCCTGAAAGTGATGGCGCTGGCCGACCATGCGGGCCTGATGATCGCGCCGCACTTCGCGATGGAACTGCACGTGCATCTGGCCGCCGCGTATCCGCGCGAGCCGTGGGTCGAGCATTTCGACTGGCTCGAACCCCTGTTCAACGAACGGCTCGATATCCGCAACGGCCGGATCACCGTGCCAACACAACCCGGTCTGGGCGTCTCGCTCAGCGACCAGGCCCGCGCCTGGACGCGCGAGCAGGCCGAGTTCGGCCACCAGCCCTGATGCCGCAGCGCCCACCCCACCCCGCCTTGATCCTTTTCGGAAGACACCCAATGAAGCCTCACATCCTCCAACTCAATCCCGTCCTGGTTCCGTCGATCAATGACAAGCTGAACACACGCTACACGGTGCATCGCCTGTTCGAGCACGCCGACAAGGACGGCTACCTGCGCGAACATGGCGCGCAGATCCGCGGCGTCATCACGGGTGGCCACACCGGCATCACGCGCGCGATGATGGAAAAACTGCCGGCACTGGAGGTGGTGGCGGTCAATGGCGTAGGCACCGATGCGGTCGACCTGGCGTACGCCCGCGAGCGTGGCCTGCCGGTGACCGGCACGTTCGGCGCGCTGACCGAGGACGTGGCCGACCTGGCCGTGGGCCTGCTGCTGGCCACATGCCGCGGCATGTGTGCGGGCGACCGCTTTATCCGCGCCGGCGACTGGGTCCGCAATCCGCAGCCGAGCGCGATCCCGCTGGCGCGCCGCGTCAGCGGCATGCGCGTGGGCATTGTCGGCATGGGCCGCGTGGGCCGCGCCATTGCCACGCGCATGGCGGCCTTCGGCTGCCCGATTGCCTACACCGACCTCAAGGCAATGGACGACGTGCCCCACACCTTCGTGCCGGGCCTGGTGGAACTGGCGCGCCAGAGCAATGCGCTGGTACTGGCCGCGGCCGCGGACAAGGCCGAGGGCATCGTCAATGCCGAGGTGCTCGATGCGCTGGGCAAGGATGGCTACCTCATCAACATCGCCCGTGGCCGGCTGGTGAAGGAAGACGACCTCGTGGCCGCGCTGCAGGCCGGACGCATTGCCGGCGCCGGACTCGATGTGTTCGTCGATGAACCGAATGTGCCCGAGCCGCTGTTTGGCATGAACAACGTCACGCTGCAGGCGCACCGCGCCAGCGCCACGCACGAGACCCGTGCCGCCATGGGCGAGATGGTGCTTGCCAGCCTGGCCCAGGCGCTGGCCGGCGAGCGCCCCCAGTTCAGCCTGACCACCTGATCCCCCATCCCCTCGCCACGATAAAAAAACACAGGAGACAACCATGCACATCCGCCAACTCATCAAACTCGCCGGTACGGCGCTTGCCGTCCTGGCCTCGGGTGTGGCCGCCGCCCAGGCCTATCCGGCCAAGCCCATCACCATCGTGATCGGCTCGAGCCCAGGCAGCACCACCGACGGCCTGGCCCGCGTGGTGGGCGCCCAGATCACCAAGGAAACGGGCCAGCCCGTGGTGGTGGACAGCCGCCCCGGCGCATTTGGCGGCATCGCGGCGCAGCAGGTGGCGCGCGCCGCGCCGGACGGCTACACGCTGTTCATGACCACCAACACCACGCAGGCGGCCAACCCGCACCTGGTCAAGAGCCTGCCCTATCATCCGATCAAGGATTTCGCACCAATCGGGCAGCTGGTGCAGGGCTACATGCTGATGGTGGTCAATCCCAACGTCAACGCCAAGACCGTGCCCGAGTTCATTGCACTGGCCAGGAAAGAGCCCGGCAAGCTGACGTTCGGCTCGGGTTCGTCATCGGCGCGCGTGGCCACCGAGCAGTTCGAACACATGACCGGCACCCGCCTCACCTACGTGCCCTACAAGGCCAACCCGCCGGCCGTGATCGACCTCGTGGCCGGCCAGACCGACGTGATGATCGTCGACCTGACCACCAGCCTGCCGCAGGTGAAGGCGGGCAAGCTCCGCGTGCTTGGCGTCAGCAGCCCGCAGCGGTCCGCGCTGCTGCCCAACGTCCCGACCATCGCCGAACAAGGCGTGCCCGGCTACGACTTCGGGTACTGGAACGCGCTCTACGCGCCGGCCGCCACGCCGGCGCCCATTGTGAACCGCCTGAATGCGCTGATGCGCAAGGCCATGGCGGACGAATCGGTGCGCCACTACGTGGCCGAGAACGGCATGGAGGTGAGGGTGTCCTCGCCCGAGGAACTCGCCAGGTTCCAGGTGGCGGAACTGGACCGCTGGGGCAAGATCATCAAGACCGCCGGCATTCAGCCGGAATAGGCGTTCATGAAAATCGTTTTGTTGGCGCCTCCAAGCGCGTATGCTGGAAGTGCCATGTCGGCAAGCAACACACCAGGAGCAAATCATGGCCAAGAGTCAGCTACGAAGCACTCGCGAAGCGAAAAAGCCCAAGCAGCCCAAGAAACCGTCAGTGCCGGCAACGCCGTTCGGCACGGTTCATTCGAGGGTTGGGAACGAAGGTGTTGCCAAGAAGAAGACGTAAATCGGTTGGCCGCCGACGCGCGGCACAGCCATCACACGCAACGCGTCACGTTCACCGCAGGGAATCGATATCTCTACATTGAAAGCGCAGACCGCTTCGGGAGGCGCATCATGATTCATCACAGCACAGACCCCACTTTTCGTGGGCTTCCACTTACCGCCGAGCAAGACTCGGAGATTCGTCACTACCTGAACAGAAAGGCCAGGCTGGGCAAGCCATGGAATACCCCCGAGTTGCGCGGGATGCTTGAGGACATGCTGCTGCCGCCGAGTGCCGAGGATGACAGCCAGGGCGACATTCCGCCCGACGCGATGGCCGCCGCGGAGCGCGCAGCCGCGTTCGTCGACCAGGACATGGAGCCCATCGAGGCGTATGAGGAATTGCATGCCGCGATGGAAGCCGAGAGCATGAAAGGAGATGCGCACTAGCTGCCCGATCGCGCTTGCTATCGGGCCAGACTGCGAACGCCTTCACATCCGCCCCACTTCCCCCCGCCTGCCCAGGCGCTCCTGCAGGAACTCGATGAAGCGCTGCGTCTTTGCCGGCAGCAAGCGTGTTTCGGTCAGCGCGTAGACCGGCATTGGCCGGGATTGCCAGTCAGGCAATATCCGGCGCAGGCGGCCGGCCGCCAGGTCTTCGGCTGCCACCTCCTCGCTCAGCAGCACCACACCCAGGTCCAGCGCCGCCAGGCGGCGGAACATGCCAACGCTGTTGACCACGACCCTGCCCCGGACCTCCACTTCCACCGCCTCCGCGCCACGATTCAGCACCCATTTGCCGGCCTTGGGAAAATCCACGCACTCATGCCGCGCAAGGTCCGACGGATGCCTTGGCTCGCCGGAACGCTCGAGGTAGCGCGGCGACGCATAGGCCTGCACCGGGAGGCGGGCCAGTTGCCGCGCGATCAGGTTTGAATCCGCAAGCTCGCCCATGCGGATCGCGACATCGAAGGGCTCGGAGACCAGGTCCACGCGCCGGGGGGTGAGGTCGAAATCAAAGGTAATGCCGGGGTAGTGGCCGGCGAACTCGGCAATCAGGGGGGCCATGTAGATCGTGGCAAAGTCGACCGGCAACGATGCGCGCAACACGCCGCTGGGCTGCGCCAGCATTTCGCCGAGTTGCTCATGCGCGATCCGCGCTTCCTCAACGATGCGCCTGCATCGCGTGTAGTAGAGCTGCCCGGCCTCGGTCAGTTCGACCTTCCGTGTCGTCCGATGCAGCAGCCGCAGGCCGATGGCCTTCTCCAAGGCGCTGACTCGCCTTGAAAGTGTCGAATTAGGCACACCCGTCGCATCAGCCGCACCACGAAAGCTCCGCATGTGGGCAACTTCGACAAACAAGGCCATATCGTTCAGCAGTTCCATCTCGATTGCGCCATTTTTGGATCAATGATTGCCAATTTACCATCTTTATCTCTGCGGTGAATTAATCGAAGATGCGTCCATGGCATCCACACGCCTTCCCAATCCAAGGAACTGATCATGAGTCAACTGTTCACCCCTGTTCGCATCGGCCGCCATATCGCGCCGAACCGTCTCGTCATGGCCCCGATGACCCGATCGCGTGCCGACGACGCCGGTGTACCGAGTGACATGACGGTCACGTACTACGCGCAGCGCGCCAGTGCCGGGCTGATCATCTCCGAAGGCGTGTTTCCGTCCGCGATGGGCAAGGGCTATGTGCATACGCCCGGCATCGAGACCGAAGCCCAGGTCGCGGCCTGGAAGAAGGTGGCAGAAGCCGTGCACGCCCGCGGCGGCCGCATCTTCATGCAGTTGATGCATTGCGGCCGGGTCTCGCACCCCTCGCTGCTCAATGGCGCGACGCCTGTGGCGCCTTCGGCCATCAAGCCCGAGGGCCAGGCATGGACGCCCGTCGGCCAGGTCGACTTTGTCACGCCCCGCGAGTTGAGCGTGGCCGAGATTGCCGGTGTCATCGACGAGTATCGCCAGGCCACCCGCCGTGCCATCGAGGCGGGCTTCGACGGTGTGGAGCTGCACGCCGCCTCCGGCTACCTGCCTGAACAGTTCCTCTCGTCGGGCAGCAACCAGCGTCAAGACCAATACGGCGGCTCGGTCGAGGGCCGCGCCCGCTTCGTGCTGGAAGTGCTGGGCGCGATGGTGGCGGAGGCCGGCGCCGACCGGGTGGGCATCAAGATCTCTCCGGAGATGAACTACAACAGCATCACGGATGCTGCGCCCCAGGAGACCTACACCTACCTCGTCGACAAGCTGCGCGGCCAGGGCCTGGCCTATCTGCATGTCGCCCTGTTCGGCGCGAAGACCGACTACAACGCGCTGCTGCGCCCGCGCTTTGACGGAACCTACCTGATCGGCAGCGGCTTGACGCAGGACAGCGCCGAAGGCCTGGTGGCCGATGGCAAGGCTGACGCCGCCGTCTTCGGCAGCGCCTTCCTCGCGAATCCCGATCTGCCGGAACGCTTCCGCCAGGGCGCCGCGCTGAACGCGCCGGACCGCAGCACGTTCTTCGCACCGCCTACCGCCAAGGGATACATCGACTATCCGGCGCTGGCCGCGGCCGGGGCGGCCTGAGGCCGGCCATCACGGAGATCCATCAGAAGTTCGAACGATTCACCGCCGACACCGCCGCCTTGCACGCATCGTGCAGGCGGTGCTGATGGATGCCTTGCAGGGTTGATTGCTCCCCGCTCAGAACTCCACCATCGCGAAATCCCCTTTCCCGACATCGCACTCCGGGCAACGCCAGTCGTCGGGAATGTCTTCCCAGCGCGTGCCCGGCGCGATGCCGTCCTCGGGCCAGCCGGCCGCTTCGTCGTAGACCCAGCCGCAGATGATGCAGACCCATTGCTTGTATTCGGGCGCGGCCACGGCAGGCTTGGCGGCGCTGCCATGGCCTGAGGTCTCGGCACGGGCGTCGGGCGGCCCTTCCAGGCCGAACACCAGTGGCGCGGCGGTGCCGCCCGCCGCATCGGCCAGATGCGCCTGAAGGCGCGCCAGCAGTGCCTGCGACTCTTCCAGCGTGAAGTCGACCCAGTACGGGTCACCGGCGCCATCGTTCAGGCGTTGCGGGGAGAACTGAAGTTCGAGGACGGAGCCTTTCTTGTACATGCTTCGAGGATGGGGGCGGCAAACCCCCCATCTGGGGGCAATCCCGACACATTCAAGCCGGCCCGCCCCCCGCACCCGACATCCTCTTATTGCCCTTATTGCTGTAGCCGATACCGCTCCAGCCAGTGCGCATACGGTGCCGGCAGCACCCACGACGGACGCGCCACGTTCAACGCCATCGCCGCGTGATACGGCCAGTGCGGATTCGACAGCAGCGCCCGGCCCACCATGACCAGATCGATCTGGCCGTCCGCCACGGCACGGTTGGCAATCGCGGGGTTGTCGATGCCCCACGATGCGGCCACCGGCAGGCGGGCCTCGCGGCGCACGCGCTCGGCCACCGGCACCAGGAACGCCGGGCCCCAGGGGATCTCCGCGTCCGGCGTGCTGAAACCCACGCTGACATTGAGCATGTCGAGGCCACCCTCGCGCATGGCGCGGGTCAGCTCGATCGACGCCTCCAGCGTTCGCGCATCGTCGCCGTCGTACTCGATCACGCCAAAGCGCGCGGTCAGCGGCAAGTTGGCGGGCCACACCTCGCGCACGGCGGCCAGCGTCTCCAGCAGGAAGCGGCTGCGGCCGGCTGTGTCGCCGCCATAGGCATCGTCGCGCTGGTTGGCGTGCCGTGAGAAGAAGCTCTGCGCCAGGTAGCCGTGCGCGAAGTGCAGCTCAAGCCACTCAAACCCGGCCTCGCGCGCACGCCGCGCGGCGGCGACGAAATCGGCCTGCACGCGAGCGATATCGTCGAGCGTCATGGCCTTGGGCACCTTCGGCAGATTGGCGCCGTACGGCACGGCCGACGGCGACAGCGTCTGCCAGCCACGTGCGTCGCCTTCGGGAATATGGTCGTCGCCTTCCCACGGCTTGTTGGCGCTGGCCTTGCGGCCCGCGTGGGCGATCTGGATGCCGGCCACGGCGCCGCCCGCCTTGATGGCGGACGCAATGCGCGCCATGCCGGCCATCTGGGCATCGTTCCAGAGCCCCGTGCAGCCGGGCGTGATGCGCCCTTCCGGCGAGACCGCCGTCGCCTCGACGATCACCAGGCCAGCGCCGCCGCGCGCCAGGCCCGCGTAATGCACCTGGTGCCAGTCATTGGTCAGGCCATCGACGGCGCTGTACTGGCACATCGGCGGAATGGCGATTCGGTTGCGCAGCGTGACGTCCTTCAGCGTGAACGGCGTGAACAGTGCGGCATGGGTCATCGATACGCTCCAATTTCAATGTCGAGGGCGCCATGTTATGCGCGCACCGCTATAATGAAAACTACGTATCGATTATCGTCACAATAAGAGTTACTAATGGTGAATCCCCAGTGGCTGAAGTCGTTCGCCACGCTGGCGGACCTGGGCAACTTCACGCGCACGGCTGACCGCCTGGGCCTGACGCAGGCCGCGGTCAGCCAGCATGTGCGCCATCTGGAGCAGGTCTATGGTCCGCTGCTGATCCGGCGGCCGCGTGCCATCGAGCTGACACCGGCCGGCGTGGCCTTGCTCGAATACTGCGCGGAGGTCAGCAAGGCCGATGAACGGCTGCGCTGCCGCTTGTCCGATGCGGACGCCGCCAATGGCGAGGTCTCGCTGATCACGCCGGGCAGCATCGGCCTGTTTCTCTATCCGCTGCTTCTGGATTTCCAGCAGGCGCATCGCGGCGTGGTCGTGCGCCATGGCTTTGCGCCGGACCACGAGGTGCTGGATACCGTGCTGCAGAACCGCTACGAACTCGGCATCGTCTCACTGAAACCCGATGACGCCCGTCTTGCCGCCACGCCCTTCATCGAAGAGGCGCTGGAGCTGGTGGCGCCGGCCAACGAGGAAGTTCATACGTGGGAAGACCTCGTGCGGATCGGCTTTATCGACCATCCGGACGGACAGGCAATGGCCAACCGGCTGTTGAGCCGGCGCTTTCCGGGCAACCCGGGGGCGCGCAACCTGCCGTGTCATGGTTTCAGCAACCAGATTGGCCTGCTGCTGGAGCCGGTGGCGCGCGGGCTCGGCTTTACCGTGATCCCACGCTTCGCGCGGGAGGGCTGCGCGCGGGCCAGCCTGGTCAAGGTGGTGGATTGCGGCCCGGCCGTGGTGGACACGCTGTGGCTGATTCACCGTGCCGAGTGGCCGCCCTCGCCCCGCGCCACCGCCATGATCGCCGATCTGCGGCAAAGGATCCACGCGGCCTGCGGCTAGCGACAGGACCGACATCTTCCCGGACGGGTTGCGCCAGTTCCTGAGCATGGTGGAGGCTTAGGCCGTGCGCTCATGCCAGATTGTCCTCATCGCGGGCAGCAGGCATGAGGGCACCTTGGATTGATCACGATAGCCGCTTCATTCATGAAGCGGTCTTCGTCCTCCGGCTTCACATGGCCTTTCGATGTCGAACGGATCTCCGGCGTTGAGATATCGGCGGTTGGCACGTCCATGGATTGCATCAACGAGACAAGGTTTTCTGCCCGTGCCTGCGCAACAGGCGCAGGTACTCCTGCCTCGTCGTTCCGCCGCAATGCCATGAACAAGGTGAACCCGACCGGAAAGGCCTTGCGGGTAAGAATCCGCCATTCGGCAAGCCGCACAACTTCGGCACCTGTCAGCCGGGACGCACCGTGTTCAAACCGAGGGTAATGTTCCATGTAGGCAGGCCGGCATGCCGATGCATGGGGAGCAAGACAGCACAGCGCCAGGGCAAGAAAATGCCTTCTCAAGGTTGCCATACTGGCTCCCCACGACCCCAATTTGGAATGTTCGCGACGTAGTAGGAAATGTTGTCGGCGTTCGATATGCAGAATTCGTCGCGCATCCTTGCTCTCGTTTTCGACAAGAAGACGGAGTACCAATGGTCTTCGCTGTCCATCGCCTCAGGAAAATGAGAGACCTCATGAATCAGCGCAGTGAGTTTCGAGTCTTTGTCGAAGGGCACGCCGTCAAGGCTGTTTTCTTCACTTGCAAACGCGCAGAAAGCTCTCCCTATGAAGATGGTGTAGGTGCCGTCAGGTTTGCAGACGCTCGCTGTTGACGGCCTCTCCCCTTCCTTGGCGCGAGGCACGCACCCAACGCGCGCCAGTGCTTCCGGCGTTTCGCGCTCGAAGTTGCGGTCTCTCAGACCTCCCATGATCTCCCTTATTCTTGCGAGACCGTCCCGCAGTGACCGCCTGGTATCGGGCCTGGCTTTGCCAAACCAGAGCTCGACTTTGTCCTGATCTGCCGTGCTCCATCGGTCCAGTTCCGCAATGCGATCTGTCAGAAGCTGCACTGCCTTGTCCCGCAGATAACGCATCGTCGCAAGGAATTCCGCATTGGTCATGTTGGGACAGATCATCGTGGGGTCGCTGTCGTAAGCGGCGGTGACTGCCGCTGCCCCGGGCGTCATCTTGTTGAAGGCATCAGGGATATCGGCGGACTTCGCAAACGCCGTGTAGCCAGCTACCGGCTGCCTGACGCCGACCACCGTTGTCATCACGTTCTGTGTAGCGATGACGAACGGCTTGTCTGCGCATTGGCAACAGACTCGCGCGCCTTCCACCAGAACGGACTTCCCCATGTCCGTCCAACGCGGGTCGCAGTCGTTGAAGACCGGCCCGCCCACGCCGCATTTTGGACACGTGGCGAAGTCCCCCTCCACCGCCATGCGCTGTCCGTGGTTCGTCGAATCACTCGTCCCGATCAGCATCCCCTTGTTGCTGGTCGGATCCCCATGCTGCAACAGCCGTCGAATATCTGACCCCATCACCCCTCGCGTCTTGATTGCTTGTCGTGCGCGGATACGCATGCTTCCTTTTTGCTCCGCGCCGCTTTGTCAATCAATCAGCCGTTTCAGCAATGTGGTGTCGAAATTTCTCTTCTTTGCCGCGGAAATTTCCGCATGGGGAAATAAGAAACCCCAGCGGCCTTTCAGCCACCGGGGTTCATCATCATGGTCGCGGCACACAGCGTTGCCGTCGCGATCGGCGACCTGACGGGATGGGAGCTAGCTGCTCAGGCCAATCCGGTTGACCACGTCATCCACGCCCTGCAAGTACCAGGCATCGCGCTCCACTTGCTTGCGCGCGCCCTCGCTGGACGCATAGCCGTCGAGTGTCACGACCCGGTTTTCGGTGCGCACGGCGATGCGGGCCGCATCGACGAACGGGTCGGTCTCGAGCACCAGTTGCAGTGCCTCGGTGATTTCCTCGTCGCTGTCCGCCTCGGCCGGCGCCACCACCAGCTCGTTCACCACGCAGCGGCAGCCGCGCGACCACCACGCCAGCACCCCGGCCAGCCGCATGTGCGACAGGCTGATGACCTGGCCCGTCAGCAAGACCACGCCATTGGTGGCCGACACTTCGACCCAGCCGCTGCGCTCGCCCACCGCTTCGCGCACCGATTCATGCTGTCCCTTCACTTTTGCGCAGATCTTGCAGTTGCGGAAGTCGATGGCGTTGAGCAGGCGCTCGCACACGGCGGCGCGCAGTTCCCCATCGCCCACCGGCGCGGCGCCGTCGGTCACGCGCAGGTGATCGATCACCGCGGTCACCCCGTCCACGCGCCGCAGGTGTGCGGCGGCGCGCGTCTTGTCGACGATATCGGCCACCTCGCCTTCCAGGATCAATGCGCCATCGGAGAGCCGCAGGTGAATCGTGGGATGGAGATGGTGGCCTTGATACGGCACATGCGCCAACGCGGCACGCGCCTGCGTCAGCACTGCTTCGCTACTCTGCATGATGTCTCCCCATTTGTCGTGGAGATGGAATGGCGCGCGCCCGTGCCCGCAAGCCCGCGAATACGGGCCCGCACGCCTGCCGCCCGGCAGGCCCGTCAGAACATTATAGGAAGCCGCCCCGCGAGGACGACATGTGATGCAATCCATGCCCGCGGCACGGGTGAGAGGGTGCGCAGGAACACGGTGCGCATCGCCGCTCGCCTGGGATTTCCCATTGCGCGCTGCTAAGATGTTGCGAGTACATCCCCTGCTCATCGCGGAGACCGATGTCCAGCGCCCGTCGTCACTGGTTGACTCCCCTTGCCGCCGGCTTGCTGGCGCTGGCGCCCCTTGCCGCATACGGGCAGGAGGTCTTGGTGCTGGGCGGCTTCTACACCAACCCGCCAGTCAGCGGAGAGGACGACCATAGCTACGCCTATGCCTACGCCTACCAGCAGAACCTGACGGAACACTGGTACGCCAGCTACACCTACCTGAACGAAGGCCATATCACCGGCCATCACCGCGACGGGCACAGTGCCCAACTCTGGTGGCGTTACCTCGCGCTGAACCGGACGCTGGCGCTCTCGCTGGGCGTGGGCCCTTATCTCTATTTCGACACCACCCGCCCACAGCCTGAGAGCAACCATGTCAACAAGCATGGCGTCGGGGTGTTGGCCAGCGCAGCGGCCACCTGGTACGTCGGCGGCCCCTGGATGTTGCAAGCACGTTTCAACCGGACGTGGCAGACCTCGGGCTATGCGTCCAACACGCTTCTGCTCGGCGTGGGCTATCAACTCGACCGTGGCCAGTTGCCTGGTCCGGCCACGGCGCCGCCTCGCCGCGTCAAGGACGCCACGCCCAATGAACTGACAGCCTTCCTGGGTGAAGCCATCATCAACGACTTCGATTCGGACATGGTCTTTGCCGGTGCGCTCGAATATCGGCGCCAGCTTTGGCGCTACGTGGAAGGGACGGCCAGCTACCTCGACGAAGGGAGCGCCCCGTCGGTCAGGCGTCGAGGCGTGGCCGCCCAGGCCTGGGTGTCCGGGGTTTTCCTGGGAGACCGGCTGACGCTGGGTTTCGGGGCCGGGCCTTACTACGCCACCCGCTTGCATATCAGTGGCGCCGGCGCCGACCCGTCGCCATCCCGCTGGGCTGGCCTGATCACGCTGTCAACCAGCTACCGCCTCGGAGAGCACTGGCTGGCGCGATTGTCGTGGAACCGAACACTGACGGGGTACAACCGCGATACGGATATGCTCCTGGCAGGGCTCGGCTATCGCTTCTGACGGCGGCAGGCCGGACCCCGACGCGGCCTGTGCCCGATGGGAGGCATTGCGATGTGCACCAACTATGCCCCGGTACAGCAGCGTATCTTGCGCGAGATCTTTGGCGTTGAGCCGCCACCGGGCGTCTACCCGCCCGAAACGTGGCCCGACTACGCCGCGCCCATCGTGCGCGCGGCGGCCAATGGCCCGCGCGAGGCTGCGCTGGCCACGTTCGGCATGGTGCCGCGCAAGCGGTCGCCGCCCGGCGCGCGCCGCTATGACACGACCAACGCACGCAGCGAGACCGTGGGCGAACGGCCCACGTTTGCGCGGTTCTGGCGCCAGGGCCAGCTCTGCGTGGTTCCGGCCAGCGCCTTCTACGAGTACGCCTACCCCGAGGACGGCACGCCAGAGCACCCCGGCAAACCCGTGCGCTGGAAGTTCTGGATGCCCGACGCACCCGGTTTCGGCATCGCCGGGCTCTGGCGCGCCTGGCCCGACGATGCGCTGTCATTCACGATGCTGACCGTGAACGCCGAGGCCGACCCGCTGCTGCGGCGCATGCATCGGCCAGGCGCCGAGAAGCGCTCGGTGGTGATCGTGCCGCAGACGGACTGGGACGACTGGCTGCGGTGCCGCGACCCCGAACTGGCCCGCAGCTTCCTGCGGCTCTGTCCCGCCGACCGGATGGCGGCCGAGCCGGCGCCGCTGCCGCCGCCCCCAATCGGGGGACACGGACGCCCCACCGACTGAGGGTGTCGGGCACGCCTCTTGTTGACCATACTGACCTTTCACTGGCCAAAAGAGCCGGTCCTATGAGGGGTCATGATGACGAACAACGCCGTGCCTTTTGTCGGGTATTACCTGGCTTTCCTGGTCGCATTGATCGCGGCCGCACGCTGGATTTCGCGCCACCATCCCGCCCTGCGCGACAACCATGCGGAGCGCGTGCCGTCCACGGAGCCCCCTACCCGGCCGCTCTCGCCAGACTAGGATCGGCCTGATTGCTGCCTGATTGCTGCCTGATGTTCCCGTGCCGCGCCGCCTTGTCGCGCGGCGGCCTTCTGCTGCACAATGCGCCGTCGGCGCCGCGCGGCGTCCGCGGAACATAAGGAACAAGCATGGCAACTTCGAACAAACTGCCCGCCTGGACGGTCTGGTCGCCATTGGCCGCGTGGGCCGCGTTTGGCGTGGGACTCCTGCTGCCGGCCCAGGGCTGGCTGGTGGCCATCATGGCCGCGGCACTGGCTGGCGCCGTGTTTTCCGCAGTGCACCACGCCGAGGTGGTGGCCCACAAGGTGGGCGAGCCGTTCGGCACGCTGGTGCTGGCCATCGCCGTGACCGTGATCGAGGTGGCGCTGATCGTCTCGGTGATGCTGTCCTCGGGCCCGGAGAAGGCCGGCCTCGCGCGCGATACGGTGTTCGCCGCCGTGATGATCATCTGCAACGGCATCGTCGGCCTGTGCCTGTTCGTGGGCGGCCTCCACCACCGCGAGCAGGCGTTCCAGGCGCCCGGCGCCAACGCGGCCATGGCCGTGCTGGTGGCGCTGCTGGTGCTGACCATGGTGCTGCCCAACTTCACAAGCTCCACGCCCGGGCCCGTGCTCACGTCGTCGCAGCTCGGGTTCGCGGGCCTGATGTCGCTGGTGCTGTACGGCTGCTTCGTGTTCGTGCAGACCATCCGCCATCGCGACTACTTCCTCGTGGATGGGAGTTCCGATGAGAACGAGCACGCGCCGCCCCCGCCTGGCCGCGTGGCGGCGGCCAGCGGACTGCTGCTGGTGGTCTGCCTGGTGGCCGTGGTGGCGCTGGCGAAGCTGCTGTCGCCATCGGTGGAAGCCGCCGTGCTCGGGGCTGGCCTGCCCGCCGCCGTGGTGGGCGTGGTGATTGCCGCGCTGGTGCTGCTGCCCGAAGGGCTCGCGGCGCTGCGCGCGGCGCGGCTGGACCGGCTGCAGACCAGCATGAACCTCGCGCTGGGGTCGGCGCTGGCCAGTATCGGCCTGACCATTCCCACCGTGGCGGCGGTCTTCATCGTTCTTGGCCGGCCGCTGGAACTGGGCCTCGGCGCCAAGGAGATGGTGCTGCTGTTCCTCACGATGATCGTGGCGTCGCTGACGCTGGGCTCCGGCCGCACCACCATCCTGCAAGGCGTGGTGCACCTCGTGATCTTTGCCGCCTACCTGTTCCTGACCATCGTGCCCTGAGGCGCGGCGCGCTTCAGCGCGGCCTCATGAAGCTGAGCACCGCATCACCAAACGCCTGCGCGTGCGTCCCATAACGTAGTGGAGATTGCGGCTCGGTTCAGTCGGCATGAATGCCCTTCTCCTTGATCAGGGCGCCCCACTTGCTGGTCTCCTTGGCCAGATGGTCGCGCAGCGCCATGGGCGTGCTGCCGATGGGTTCCGCGCCGATGCCGGCCAGCCGCTGCTGCACGGCCGGCCGCTTCAGCGCCTCGAGCATGGCCTTGTTCAGCGCGTCGATGACCGGCTGGGGCGTCTTGGCCGGCACGAACGCGGCAAACCACGGCGACAGCTCATAGCCGGGCAGGCCGGCCTCGGCCACGGTGGGCACGTTGGGCAGCGCCGAGGAACGCTTGCTGGTGGTGACGGCAATCGGCGTGAGCTTGCCGCTGTCGATATGCGGCTTGGCCGACGTGATGCTGTCGAACATGTAATCCACCTGTCCGCCCAGCAAGTCGGTCATGGCGGGGCCTGAGCCCTTGTACGGGATGTGCAGCATGTCCACGTGCGCCATCGACGTGAACAGCTCGCCCGCCAGGTGGATCGACGTGCCGTTGCCGGCCGACGCATACGTGTACTTGCCCGGCCTCGCCTTGGCGTTGGCAATCACCTCGGCCACGGTCTTCGCCGGCGTCCGGGCCTTGTTGGCCACCAGCACGTTGGGCACCACGGCCAGCAGCGAGACCGGCGCGAAGTCCTTGACCGGGTCATAGCCGAGCTTGCCGTACAGCGCGGGATTCACCGCCATGCCATTGGCCACGATGATCAGCGTGTAGCCATCGGCCGGCGCGCGCGCCACCAGTTCGGCGCCGATGTTGCCGCCGGCGCCGGGGCGGTTCTCCACCACCACGGCCTGGCCCAACGTCTTCGCCATGTCCTCGCCCAGCGTGCGGGCGATGTTGTCCATGGCGCCGCCGGCCGGGAACGGCACGATCCAGCGGATCGGATGATCAGGATAAGCCGCGTGGGCAGCGCCCGCCATCAGCGTGGCGGCGGCGAACATCAGTGACGGCCGGTACAGGGATTTCATTGTCTCCATTCCTTATTTTGTATTGACCGCCAGTCAGCGAATCGACGACGGGTGCCTGGCCAGCGGCGTGACGTGGACATTCATCACAAGCAATAGCATCGGCGTCTCCTTGTGGTTGAATCAGGCTGCCTGGCGACGATAGTGCGCGAGCTTGTCTTCGTCCAGCGCCAGCCCCAATCCCGGTCCTGGCGGCAGGTGCAGCGCGAAGTCGCGGTACGTGGGGCGCGCCGTGACGATGTCGTCCTTCAGCAGCAGCGGGCCGAACAGCTCGGTGCCCCACGCCAGTTGCGGCAGCGTGCAGAAGCCATGGGCGGCGGCGATCGTGCCGACGCTGCCTTCCAGCATCGTGCCGCCATACAGCGCAATGCCGGCCGCATCGCCCACGGCCGCCGTGCGCAGCATGCCGAAGATGCCGCCTGACTTGGCGATCTTGAGCGCGAAGACGTCGGCGGCGCCAAGGCGCGCCAGTTCCATCGCGTCTTCCGGCCCCGTCACGGCCTCGTCGGCCATGATCGGCACCACGAAGCGCGCGGCCAGCCGTGCCAGCGCCGTGCGGTGCTCGCGCGGCGTGGGCTGTTCGATCAGGTCGACGCCAGCCGCTTCCAGCATGGCAATGCCGGTGGCCGCGTCGGCCTCGTTCCACGCCTGGTTCACGTCCACGGTCACGCGCGCGCGGTCGCCCAGCGCGCGCTTGATGGCCGATACGTGCGCCACGTCGTCGCGCACGGCGCGCCGGCCAATCTTGAGCTTGAACGTGTTGTGGCGCCGTTCGGCCAGCAGCCGTTCGGCCTCTTCGATATCGCGCGCGGTATCGCCGCTGGCCAGCGTCCAGAGCACGGGCAGCGTGTCGCGCACCGCGCCGCCCAGCAGCGTGGCCAGCGGCACGTTCAGCCGCTTGCCCTGCGCGTCGAGCAGCGCCGTCTCCAGCGCGCTCTTGGCAAAGCGGTTGCCGCGCGCCACCTTGTTCAGCCGCGCCATCGCGGCATGCACGTTGGTGGCGTCCTGGCCGATCAGCGCCGGGGCCAGATAGGTGTCGATGGTCAGCTTGATGCCCTCGGGGCTTTCGTCGCCATAGGACAGGCCGCCGATGGTGGTGGCCTCGCCGATGCCCTCCACGCCGTCGCTGCAGCGCAGGCGCACGATCACCAGCGTCTGCTGCTGCATGGTCGCCATGGCCAGTTGATGGGCCCGGATGGTCGGGAGGTCGACCAGGATGGCCTCGATGCCGGAAATCGTCGTTGTCATACTTTATGGATGCGTGGGTACTGTTGGATGCGAGTATGGCCCTTGACTTTGCTGGCGTCCAAGACCGATGATGTCTCGATTCATACCTTGTAGGTATGCTTCGACCCAAACCGAGGACGCTATGGAACTCCGGCATCTGCGCTATTTCCAGACCGTTGCGCAGGAACTCAATGTGACGCGCGCGGCGGCGCTGCTGCATATGGCGCAGCCGCCGCTGTCGCGCCAGATCCGCCAGTTCGAGGACGAAGTGGGCGTGGCGCTGTTCGACCGTGTGGGGCGGGGGCTCAAGCTGACCGAGGCCGGGCGCTTTCTGCTGGAGCAGTCGCTGCAGCTCACGCAGCGGCTGGAAGAGACGCTGGAGGGCACGCGGCGCATCGGCCGCAATGAGAAACAATGGTTCGGCATCGGCTTCGTGCCATCGGTGCTGTATGGCGTGCTGCCCGAACTGATCCGCATGCTGCGCGACGACGGCAGCCAGATCGAGGTGGGGCTGACCGAGATGATCACGGTGCAGCAGCTGGAGGCGCTGAAGTCCGGACGGATCGACCTGGGCTTTGGCCGGCTCGCGTTGAACGACCCGGCCATCGCGCAGCGCGTGGTGACGGCGGAGCCGCTCGTGGCGGCATTGTCGGCCACCGCCGCCGTGCCCCCTGGGGCGCTGACGGCCGACGCGCTGGCCCGCCATCCGCTGATCCTCTACCCTGCCCGGCCCCGGCCCAGCTATGCCGACCACGTGCTCTCGCTGTTCCGCGCGCAAGGGCTGCAGCCGCACGTCGTGCAGGAGGCCAACGAACTGCAGACCGCGCTGGGGCTCGTGGCGGCCGGCATCGGCATCACGCTGGTGCCCGCATCGGTGCAGCGGCTGCATCGGGACGATGTGCGCTATGTCCCCGTCGATGCGCCCGGCTTTGTCTCGCCCGTCATCATGAGCTATCGCGCCGGCGATACGTCGCCGTACCTGCTGCGCGCGGTGGAATGGGTCATGCGGCAGACGGGCGGGTAGGATTCCGGCCCAGTGCCGGAGCCCTGGCCGAGCGCCCGGGTCGCAGGCGATTGATTGATCTGGATCACGCTCTTATAACAATCCCTGACATGGATTGATCACTTCTCGGGGTAGTCTTTTGGGCTATCCGCGTCAGTCGCGCAAGCCCTATCCCATGAATGAGCATCCCATGACACGAACATTTTGCAAACTTGTTGCGGCGCTTGCCGTGCTGCTGATTTCTGCCTGCGCCAGCGGCGGCCTGTCGACGCGTGATGATGACAAGAAGTACTTCAATGCCTCGATCGGGCCCGTCAATCACACCGGGCAGTTCCTGTATGCCTATCGCGTTAACGGCACCTTTGGTGCCAACGCGCGTGCATATGGATGGGATATCGCTGGGACCTGCTGCGTGCGCCTGCCACGAGTCTATCGGCCCGGCTTGACGGTCGATATCACGTATGACCTCACGTTGGACGATGGCAGCAAGCACAATTGGCAGACCAAAAAGGACGTGCCAGTCGAGCCATACAGTGAGCCCGGTAGTCTGTACGTCCACTTCTTTCCGAATGACCAGATTCGCGTGGTGGTGTCGAACTGGGATCCTAACGGGAAAGGTCATCCGATTCCTTTCCCAGTCAACCCCAACCGGATACACGAAAAGGAGCGGCAATGAACGCTCCCGTCAAGACGCCAAACCTGCGCCCCTCATCCGTAAATGGGAATCCCATGACACGAACATTTTGCAAACTGGTTGCGGCGCTTACCGTGCTGCTGATTTCTGCCTGTGCCAGCGGCGGCCTGTCGACGCGTGATAATGACAAAAAGTACTTCAATGCCTCAATCGGACAGGTGAACCACACCGATCAGTATCTCTATGGATTTCGCGTCAACGGTGCCTATGGTGCTAACGCAAGTGCCTATGGAGGCGACATCGCCGGGACTTGCTGCGTGCGCCTGCCGGTCGTCTACCGGCCCGACTTAACGGTCGATATCACGTATGACCTCACTTTGGATGACGGCAGCAAGCACAACTGGAAAACCAAGACCGCCGTGCCAGTCGAGCCGTACAGCGAGCCCGGCAGTCTGTACGTTCACTTCTTTCCGAACGATCAGATTCGCGTGGTGGTGTCGAATTGGTATCCCACTGGGAAAGGTCATCCGATTCCCCGCCCAGTCAATCCTGAGTGGAATCGCGAAAAGGAGCGGCAATGAACGCTCCCGTCAAGACTCCGCACCTTCAAACGCGGTATTCGCCGGCGGCCGACTACTGTCGGCTCACGCAGCAGGAAGAGGACTTTCTCGACGACAACCGGCCATCCTGCCTGAACTTCCGCAGGGGCGTGCCGCCGCGTTGCCAGAATGTTGTCCACGTCGGGCTGTTCTTCGACGGCACCAACAACAATATGGAGCGCGACTACGAACTCAATCCAAAGTTCAATCCCCCTCCGGTGCGCTGCCATAGCAACATCGTGCGCCTGTATCACGCACACCCCGGCGCTCTGGAGAACCGTCCCGAGAACAACAATCAGTACTTTCGCTACTACATGCCCGGCGTCGGCACACCTTTCGAAGAGATCGGCGAGGACAAGGAAACGCAGGACGGCAAGGCCTTTGCCAAGGGCGGCCAGGCACGGATCCTGTGGGGCGTGCTGCAGGTCTACAACGCCGTGCATG
>Ga0255338_1000624_pt1 | contig 96773 bp, 77 predicted proteins | sample MeOH1_35cm_T4_19_FD_203715 | JGI IMG/M metagenome (GOLD analysis project Ga0255338, IMG submission 203715) | Sandy soil microbial communities from University of British Columbia, Vancouver, Canada - MeOH1_35cm_T4_195 | ecosystem: Engineered > Artificial ecosystem > Sand microcosm > Unclassified ...
AGGCGTTGGTGTGCCTGGCGATCGCGGCGGTGCGCGAGCGGTCCAGCCAGAATTTCTTGCGCGCCTCGGGGCTGACCGCGACGAAGCCTTCGCCGCTCTTGCCGTTGGCCATGCGGATGACTTCCGAGGTGGCGCGCGCCACCGCGTCCTGGTCGTCGCCGACGATGTCGCCGATCAGCACCATCTTCGGGAAGGCGTTGCGCTTGCTCTTGGTGGCGTAGCCGACCGCGCGCAGGTAGCGCTCGTCCAGGTGCTCCAGGCCGGCCAGCACGGCGCCGCCCGGCGTGCGCGACTCCACGTCCAGGTAGTCCTTGATCTCGACGATGCTCGGAATCGCGTCGCGCGCCTGGCCGAAGAACTCCAGGCACACGGTGCGCACGTGCGCCGGCATGCGGTGCAGGATCCAGCGCGCGCTGGTGATGATGCCGTCGCAGCCTTCCTTCTGGATGCCGGGCAGGCCGGCCAGGAACTTGTCGGTGACGTCCTTGCCCAGGCCTTCCTTGCGGAACTTGCGGCCCTCGATGGCGAGCGTCTCGGTGCGCAGCACCTTCTCGCCGGGGCCGCGGCTGCCGTCCGACCACTTCAACTCGAACGAAGCCACCGGCACGTCGTGGATCTTGCCCAGGTTGTGGTCCAGCCGGGTGACTTCCAGCCAGTTGCCTTCCGGGTCCACCATGCGCCACCACGCCAGGTTGTCCAGCGCGGTGCCCCACAGCACGGCCTTCTTGCCGCCGGCGTTCATGGCCACGTTGCCGCCGATGCACGAGGCGTCGATCGAGGTCGGGTCGACCGCGAACACCAGCCCGGCGCGGTCGGCCGCGTCGGCCACGCGGCGCGTCACCACGCCAGCGCCGGAGAAGATGGTGGCGACCTTGCGCGCCACGCCCGGCAGGTCGCTCTGCTCGACCGGCCCGAGCTGCTCCAGCTTCTCGGTGTTGATGACCGCGCTCATCGGCGTGAGCGGCACGGCGCCGCCGGTGTAGCCGGTGCCGCCGCCGCGCGGGATGATGGTCAGGCCCAGCTCGAAGCAGCCCTTGACCATGCCGGCGATCTCTTCCTCGGTGTCCGGCGTGAGCACCACGAACGGGTATTCCACGCGCCAGTCGGTGGCGTCGGTCACGTGCGAGACGCGCGACAGGCCGTCGAACTTGATGTTGTCCTTCTGCGTGACGCGGCCCAGCACGCGCTGGGTGCGCTTGCGCAGCTCGTAGGCGTCGGCGAACTCCTGCTTGAAGTCCTCGATGGCCTGCTTGGCGAAGCTGACCAGCTGCTCGACGCGGTGGGAGCGGTCCTCGGCGGCCGGCTCGGCATGCTCGGCGCGGTCGGCGGCGCTGCGCTTCTCCACCTCGGACAGGCGGTGGTGCAGCGCGCTCACCAGCATCTGGCGGCGCTTGGGATTCTCGAGCAGGTCGTCCTGCAGGTAGGGATTGCGGCGCACCACCCAGATGTCGCCCAGCACTTCGTACAGCATGCGCGCCGAGCGGCCGGTGCGGCGCTCGCCGCGCAGCTCGTGCAGGATGCGCCAGGCTTCCTCGCCCAGCAGCCGGATGACGATCTCGCGGTCCGAGAAAGACGTGTAGTTATAGGGGATCTCACGCAGGCGCGGCTGGGCATCCTGCGCGGCGAGTTTGGCATCGAGCACGAGTGGGGCGTTCATGGGGAGGGACCGCTACCTGTAGCGCACGGGGACGGTGCGCCGGATCGTCTTTAAAGGGCAATTGTACTTCAACGCCTGCTTTCGCCGCACCGCAGCATGCGGGAATGGAATACCCCCCTGGAACCCCCGCCGGGCCTCGCCTGGCGGCCGCCGCCCGGCCGGCGCGCGCTAGAACAGGCTGCGCAGGCCCGCACCAATACCGTGCCAGAAGCTGTCCGGCACCGTCAGCAGCGCGACGGTCATGGCAAGGTAGCGCAGAAACTTGCCGATCGCCATGTAAACCAGGCTGGGCCCGAACGGCAGCCGCAGCCACCCCGCCAAAGTGCACAGAGGATCACCAATGGCCGGCAGCCACGACGCCAGCAGGGTCGGCGGCCCGAGCCGGCGCATCCAGCGGAAATAGCGCTGGTCCAGCGCCGGCTTGCGCGCGTGGCGCGGATGGCGCCGGTGCCCGGCGTGCTCCTGCTCGTGCGCGCGCTGCTGGCGGCGCCGGCGGTAGCGCACCAGCGCCAGCTTGGCGGCGTAGCCGAGCCACCAGTCGATGGCGCCGCCGGCGGTGTTGCCGAGCGTGGCCACGGCGATGGCCGGCCAGAACATGTGCGGGTTGAGCTTGATGTAGCCGAACACCGCCGGCTCCGAGCCGAGCGGCAGCAGCGTGGCCGACACCAGGCTGACCACGAAGATCGCCGGCAGCCCCACCTTGGGCAGGGCGATGGTGCCGAACAGCCAGTCGATGAAGCCTTCCATTGGCAAAAGTGGTCCTGTGGTTCCGCGCCGCCGCGCGGGCTGCCCCAGCGGGGCAACCCGCATGGCAGGCGCCGGTGATTTGTGATTAACTGTTAGAGCCGGCCGCGGGCAAACGTTCGCGCGCATGCGTTGTCTGCATGGGTCGTCCGCAGCGGTCGCCAGCAGCCGTCGTCCGCACGCATCTTACCGGCGGCGCGGATTGCGGCGAATCGCGACAGGCCGCATCGGCCGGCAGCCGCGGCGGACAGCGTCAACCAGCAGCGTCAACAGGCAGCCGCAGCACCGCAGTACCAACATCACGAAATAGCCGTCAGCAGCAACATCACCAAACGGCAGTAACGCGTCGTGGCCAGTCCCGCGCAGCATGTCGGGATTCGCGGCTCTGGTCATGCACGTGTCCACCCACATGGAGACAAGCATGGCGATTCCTATCCGCCTGACCGTCAACGGCCGCGCCGTCGAGGCCCAGGTAGAACCCAACACCCTTCTCGTCCAGTTCCTGCGCGACCAGCTTCGCCTCACCGGCACCCACGTCGGCTGCGACACCGCCCAGTGCGGCGCCTGCACCGTGCACCTGGACGGCCGCGCGGTCAAGTCGTGCAACCTGCTGGCGCTGCAGGCGGACGGCGCCCGCGTCACCACCATCGAGGGGCTGGCCCCCGAAGGCCAGCTCCACCCCATGCAGGAAGCCTTCCGCAACTGCCACGGCCTGCAGTGCGGCTTCTGCACGCCCGGCATGGTGATGAGCGCCACCGCCCTGGTCCAGGCCCGGCCCGGGGCCGACGCCGCCGCCATCCGCGAGCAGCTCGACGGCAACCTGTGCCGCTGCACCGGGTACCACAACATCGTGCGCGCCGTGCAGGAAGGCCAGGCCGCCATGCTTGGCGCCGCCACCGCCAGCGCCGAGTAAGGGGACCCGCCATGAACGCACCCGAACACCAGCACCTGATCGGCGCCCCGGTCAGGCGCAAGGAAGACTATCGCTTCCTGACCGGCAACGGCCAGTACACCGACGACATCGTGCTGCCGCAGCAAAGCTACGGCTACTTCGTGCGCTCGCCGCACGCGCACGCGCGCATCCGCGCCATCGACAAGGCCGAGGCGCTGGCCTCGCCCGGCGTGATCGCCGTCTTCACCGGCGACGACATCGCCGCCGACAAGGTCGGCGGCCTGCCGTGCGGCTGGCTGATCCACAGCATCGACGGCAGCCCGATGAAGGAGCCGCCGCACCCGGTGCTGGCGCAGGGCAAGGCCCGCCACGTGGGCGACCAGGTCGCGCTGGTGGTGGCCGAGACCCTGCAGCAGGCCAGGGACGCCGCCGAGAAGATCGAGGTCGACTACGAAGAACTGCCGGCCGTGGTCAACACCGCGCAGGCCGCCTCCGCCGCCACGCTGGTGCACGACGACGTGCCGGAGAACACCAGCTACGTGTGGGGCCATGGCGACCGCGCCGCCACCGACGCCGCGTTCGCGCGCGCCGCCCACGTGACCACGCTGGAGATCGTCAACAACCGCCTGATCCCCAACGCGATCGAGCCGCGCGCGGTCAATGCCAGCTACACGAAGCAGGACGACAGCTACACCGTCTACGTCGCCAACCAGAACCCGCACGTGGAACGCCTGCTGATGGGCGCCTTCGTGCTCGGCCTGCCCGAGTCGCGGCTGCGCATCATCGCGCCGGACGTGGGCGGCGGCTTCGGCTCCAAGATCTTCCTGTACGCCGAGGACGTGGCGCTGACCTGGGCCTCGAAGAAGGTCCGGCGCCCGATCAAGTGGACCGCCGAACGCTCGGAATCCTTCCTCACCGACGCGCACGGGCGCGACCACGTCACCAAGGCCGAACTGGCGCTCGACGCCGACGGCAGGTTCCTGGCGATGCGCGTGCACACGGTGGCCAACATGGGCGCCTACCTGTCCACGTTCTCCTCGAGCGTGCCCACCATCCTCTACGCCACGCTGCTGGCCGGGCAATACGCCACGCCGGCGATCTACGCCGAGGTGCGCGCGGTGTTCACCAACACCGCGCCGGTGGACGCCTACCGCGGCGCCGGCCGCCCGGAGGCCACCTACGTGGTCGAGCGGCTGGTGGAGACCGCCGCGCGCGAACTGAAGATGGACCCCGCCGAGCTGCGCCGCAAGAACTTCATCCGCGACTTCCCCTACGCCACGCCAGTCGGCCTGACCTACGACACCGGCGACTACGAGCCGTGCCTGGCGCGCGCGCAGGAGCTCGCCGACGTGAAGGGCTTCCCGGCGCGGCGCGACGAGGCCAGGCAGCGCGGCAAGCTGCGCGGGCTGGGCTACTCGTGCTACATCGAGGCCTGCGGGCTGGCGCCGTCGAACATCGCCGGCGCGCTGGGCGCGCGCGCGGGGCTGTTCGAGGTGGGCGAGATCCGCGTCCACCCGACCGGCACCGTGACCGTGTTCACCGGCTCGCACAGCCACGGCCAGGGCCACGAGACCACCTTCGCGCAGGTGGTGGCGGACCGCCTCGGCATCGCGCTCGACGCGGTGGAAGTCGTGCACGGCGACACCGGCCGCGTGCCGTTCGGCATGGGCACCTACGGCTCGCGCTCGCTGGCGGTGGGCGGCTCGGCCATCATGAAGGCGCTCGACAAGATCGAGGCCAAGGCCAAGAAGATCGCGGCCCACCTGCTGGAAGCGTCCGACGCCGACATCGAGTTCAAGGACGGCGTGTTCAGCGTGGCCGGCACCGACCGCAGCAAGACCTTCGGCGAGATCGCGCTGACCGCCTACGTGCCGCACAACTACCCGCTCGACAAACTCGAGCCGGGCCTCAACGAGAACGCCTTCTACGATCCGACCAACTTCACCTACCCGTCCGGCGCCTACGTGTGCGAGGTGGAGGTGGACCCCGACACCGGCGAGAGCCAGGTGGTCAAGTTCACCGCCGTGGACGACTTCGGCAACATCATCAACCCGATGATCGTCGAAGGCCAGGTGCACGGCGGCATCGGCCAGGGCCTCGGGCAGGCCATGCTGGAGCAGTGCATCTACGACGACGACAGCGGCCAGTTGCTGACCGGCTCCTACATGGACTACGCCATGCCGCGCGCCGCCGACCTGCCGGACTTCACGGTGGAGACCGCCAAGGGCACGCCCTGCACGCACAACCCGCTCGGCGTGAAGGGCTGCGGCGAGGCCGGCGCGATCGGCTCGCCGCCGGCCTTCATCAACGCGCTGGTCGATGCGCTCGCGCCGCTGGGCGTGCGCGACATCCAGATGCCCGCCACCCCGCACCGCGTATGGCAGGCGATCCGGCAGGCGGACCACCACGCGCAAGGCGCCAACTGAACCGGAGGCAGACCATGTACGCATTCCATTTCGAACGCGCCGCGGATGCCAGGGCCGCGGTGGCCGCGCTCAAGCGCGACCCCGACGCCAAGTTCCTCGGCGGCGGCCAGAGCCTGCTGGCCGCGATGAAGCTGCGGCTGGCAGCGCCGTCGGCGCTGATCGACGTGTCGCGCATCGCCGGCATGGCCGACATCCGCATGGACAACGGCGAGCTGGTGATCGGCGCGGCCGCGCGCCACGCCGACGTCGCCGCCAGCGCGGAAGTGGCCAGGGCGATTCCCGCGCTGGCCGCGCTGGCCGGCGGCATCGGCGACCGCCAGGTGCGCGCGATGGGCACGCTCGGCGGCTCGCTGGCCAACGACGACCCCGCCGCGTGCTACCCGGCCGCGGTGCTCGCGCTCGACGCCACGGTGGTGACCGACCGCCGCAACATCGCCGCCGACAACTTCTTCAAGGGCCTCTACGAGACGGCGCTGGAGCCCGACGAGCTGATCGCCGCCGTGCGCTTCCGCGTCCCCGGGCAGGCCGCCTACGTCAAGTTCCGCAACCCGGCCTCGCGCTTCGCGCTGGTCGGCGTGATGGTGGCGCGCTTCGGCAACGCGGTGCGCGTGGCCGTCACCGGCGCGGCCGACAGCGTGTTCCGCTGCGCGCCGCTGGAGCAGGCGCTGTCGGCCAGCTTCACGCCGGCGGCGGCGCGCGCGGTCACGGTGGACGCGGGCCGGCTGAATGCCGACCTGCATGCGTCGGCCGAGTACCGCGCGCACCTGATCCCGGTGCTGGCGGCGCGGGCGGTGGAGCAGGCCGGCGGCGGCTGACGCCGCGCGGGCGCTTTCGCACTGGCGGGCGCCCGCCCTCTCCCCCAACCCCTCTCCCACAAGTGGGAGAGGGGAGCACGCCGACAGCAATGCAGGCACCGTCGGTTTTCTCCCCTCTCCCGCACGCCGGAGAGCGGCTGGGGGAGAGGGCCAGCGCCTGCAGCACCACCAAGCCCACGCAAACCCACCGCCTCGCTCCGCGCCCCCAACACCATGCTCCCCACCTCCATCGACCACACCGCCGCCCTGCTGGAGGCGCAGCAATACTTCGCCGACCGCGAGACCGCCACCGTGCTCTACCTGGCGCTGCGCATGCAGCGCCCGCTGTTCCTCGAAGGCGAGCCCGGCGTGGGCAAGACCGCGCTGGCGCGCGCCATCGCCGGCGCGCTCGGCACGCGGCTGCTGCGCCTGCAATGCTACGAAGGGCTGGACGCGTCGAGCGCGCTCTACGAGTGGGACTACCCGCGCCAGATCATGGCGCTGCGCCTGGCCGAGGCGCGCGGCGAGCGGCCCGAGGCGCAGTCGCTCTACCACGACGATTTCCTGCTCAAGCGCCCGCTGCTCGAATCGCTGCTGCCCGACCCGGCCGCGCCCGGCATGCCGCGCGTGCTGCTGATCGACGAGATCGACCGCGCCGACGAGCCGTTCGAGGCCTTCCTGCTGGAAGTGCTGTCCGAATACCAGGTGTCGATTCCCGAGATCGGCGTGGTGCAGGCCGAGCGGCCACCGCTGATCGTGGTCACGTCCAACCGCACGCGCGAGGTGCACGACGCGCTCAAGCGGCGCTGCCTGTACCAGTGGATGGGCTATCCGCAGCGCGAGCGCGAATTGCAGATCGTCGCCGCGCGCGCGCCCGAGGCCGCCGCCGCGCTGCAGCTCGCGGCCATCGGCTTCGTGCACGGGCTGCGCGGCATCGACCTGTTCAAGGCGCCCGGCATCGCCGAGGCCATCGACTGGTGCCGCGCGCTGGCCGCGCTCGGCGTGAGCGAGCTCGACCCGCAGTCGGTGCGCGACACGCTGGGCGTGCTGCTGAAATACCAGGACGACCTCGCCCGCGTGGACGGCCCCACCGTGGCCGAGCTGCTGGCCGGCGCGCCGGGAGGCTGAGCCATGCCGAGGCTGCACCCCGACGCCACGCCCGCCGGCACACCCGCCGCCGGCGCCCTGCCCATGCTGGCGCGCAACGTCGCGCACTTCGTGCGGCTGCTGCGCGACGCCGGTTTCGGCCTGTCGCCGGCGCACGCGGCGGATACGCTGGACGCGCTGCAATACGTCGACATCGGCCGGCGCGACGAAGTGCGCGCGGCGATGGCCGCGCTGATGGTCGGCGGCCCCGACCAGCGGCCCCTGTTCGACGCCGCCTTCGACCTGTTCTGGCGCGACCCCGACTGGGAAGGCAAGCTGCGCGCGCTGCTGCTGCCGCGCGTGGACGCGGGCACGCCGCCGCCGCGGCGCGGCAACCGCCTGGCCGACGCGCTGGCCGCGCGGCAGCCGCCCCGGGCCGCCCGGCGCGAAAAGGAGAACGAGGAAACCGGGGAACGCTTCGGCGCCCCGCTCACCTTCTCGGCGCAGGAGCGGCTCGCGCAGCGCGATTTCGAGACGCTCGGCGCCGAGGAATGGCGCGCGCTGCGGCACATGATCCGCGCGCGCCACACGCGCCTGGCCACCGAGCGCACGCGCCGCCTGCGCGCCGCCGCCAGCGGGCCGCGCGCCGACCTGCGCGCCAGCGCCAGGCTCGCGGTGCGCCAGCAGGGCGAATGGCTGCGCTGGAAATTCCGCCGCCAGGCCGAGCGCCGCCCGCCGCTGGTGCTGCTGCTCGACATCTCCGGCTCGATGAGCCAGTACTCGCGCGCGGTGCTGTACTTCTGCCACGCGCTGATGCAGTCGCGCGAGCGGCTCTCGGTGTTCCTGTTCGGCACCCGCCTGACCAACATCACGCGCGCGCTGCGCGAGCGCGACCCGGACGAGGCGGTCGAGGCCATCGCCGGCCAGGTGCGCGACTGGGCCGGCGGCACCCGCATCGGCGCCGCGCTGGCCGCGTTCAACCGCCAGTGGGCGCGCCGCACGCTGTCCGGGCGCGCCACCGTGCTGCTGGTCACGGACGGCCTGGACCACGAGGACATCGGCCTGCTGGAGACCGAAATGGCGCGCCTGCGCCGCTTCGCCCACCGCATCCTGTGGCTCAACCCGCTGCTGCGCTACGCCGGCTTCACGCCGCGCGCGCGTGGCGTGCAGGCCATCCTGCCCCACGTGGACGCGCTGCGCCCGGCCCACAACCTGGACAGCCTGTTCGCGCTCGAGGCGCTGCTGGCCGAGCCGCGCCACGCGCCGCCCGCCACGCACTCGTTGCAGACAAGACCCGGCAGACAAGACAAGGAGACCGCCCCATCATGGAAATGACACAGACCAGGCAATTGCCGGTGGCGCAGCAGGCCGCCTGGGCAGCCCTCAACGACACGGCCCTGCTCAAGCAGTGCATCCCGGGATGTGAGAGCATCGAGCCTGACGGCGACCTCGGCGACGCCTACCTGCTGGCGCTGACCGCGGCGGTCGGCCCGGTCAAGGCGCGCTTCAAGGGACGCATGGCCTTGCAGGACATTCAGGCGCCCGACAGCTACACCATCCAGTTCGACGGACAGGGCGGCGCGGCCGGCTTCGGCAAGGGCCGCGCGCACGTGACGCTGGCGCCCGAAGGCGAGCACACGCTGCTGACCTACACGGTCAACGCCCAGGTCGGCGGCAAGATCGCGCAGATCGGCTCGCGGCTGGTGGATGCGGCCGCGCGCAAGATGGCCGACGCCTTCTTCGACCGCTTCACGGCGGCGCTGGGCGGCGACCCGCAGGCGCAGGCAGAAGCCCAGGCGCAGGGGGAGACAACAACGGCGGACGATACCGCCACGGATGGGGCGCCAGCCGTCGACGGCGGCGCGCCCGGTGAACAGAACGGTGAATCGAAGCGGAAACGATCATGGACAGCGTGGATCTCGAAGTCCTGAAAAGCAGCGTGCGCTGGATGGCAGAAGGCCACCGCACGCTATTGGTGACGGTGGTCAGGACCTGGGGCTCGTCGCCCCGGCCCGAAGGCGCCATGCTGGCGGTGCGCGACGACGGCCTGGTGGTCGGCTCAGTCTCGGGCGGCTGCATCGAGGATGACCTCATCGACCGCGTGCGGCGCGAGGGCATCGCCGGCGCGCGCCCCGAGTCCGTCAAGTACGGCATCAGCGCCGAGGAAGCGCACCGCTTCGGCCTGCCCTGCGGCGGCACCATCGAACTGGTGACGGAGCCGCTCGGCCCCGCCAGCGGGCTGGCCGAGCTGCTGGCCGCGGTGGAGGAAGGCCGGCTGGTGGCGCGCTCGCTGGACATGGCCAGCGGCCGCGCCACGCTCGGCCACGCCGAGGCCACCGACGGCCTGGCCTTCGACGGCCGCACGCTGCTCACCATCCACGGCCCGCGCTACCGCATGCTGGTGATCGGCGCCGGGCAGTTGTCGAAGTACCTGTGCCAGATCGCGGTCGGGCTGGGCTTCCAGGTCACGGTGTGCGACCCGCGCGAGGAATACACCGAGACCTGGGACATCCCCGGCGTGACGATGGTGCGCACCATGCCGGACGACACCGTGATGGAGATGAAGCTCGACGAGCGCAGCGCCGTGATCGCCCTCACCCACGACCCCAAGCTCGACGACCTCGCGCTGATGGAAGCGCTGCGCACGCGCGCGTTCTACGTGGGCGCGCTCGGCTCGCGCCGCAACAACCAGGCGCGCCGCGAGCGGCTCAAGGAATTCGACCTCAACGACCTGCAGCTCGCGCGCCTGCACGGCCCGGTCGGCATCTACATCGGCAGCCGCACGCCGCCGGAGATCGCCATCTCGATCCTGGCCGAGGTGGTGGCCGCCAAGAACCACGTCTCGCTGCCCGACATCCTCCAGGTCGAAGGCGCCAAGGCCGCGCGCGAGCTGGCCGCCGACCCGGCCAGCTCCTGCGGCGTCGACTCGTGAGCGGGGCGGCGCCCGATGCCGCCGGGCCGCCCACCGGCATCCTGCTGGCGGCCGGCTACGGCCGCCGCTTCGACGCCAGCGGCCGGCAGAACAAGCTGCTTGCCCGGCTGCCCGACGGCCACACCGTGGCCGGGCGCAGCGCGCGCACGCTGGCCGCCACGCTGCCCGGCGCGCTGGCCGTGATCCGCCCGGGCCACCCGGCGCTGGCGCACGAGCTGCGCGCGGCCGGCTGCCGCGTGCTCGAGGCCCCGGCCGCCGAGGCCGGCATGGGCGCCGCGCTGGCCGCGGCCATCGCCGCCACGCCGGCCGCGCGCGGCTGGGTGGTGGCGCTGGCCGACATGCCGTGGCTGTCCGCGGAACTGATCCGCGCGGTGGCGCTGGCCGTCACCGCGCCCGGGGCCATCGCCGCGCCGTGGCGCGACGGCCGGCGCGGGCATCCGGTGGGGTTCGGCGCGGCCTGGCGCGAGGCGCTGCTCGCGCTCGACGGCGACGAAGGCGCGCGCGCGCTGCTGAAAAGCCAGCCGGTGATCCGCATCCCGACCGAAGACGAAGGCGCCTTCCGCGACGTGGACGTGGCCGGCGACCTGGCGGGCTGAACGCCCGGCTGGCAGCCGCCGCGCCGGCGCCGCCTGGCCATCTCGTCGTCTCGTCGTCCCGCCGTCAGTTGCCGTCCGACTCCGAGAGCGTCCGCAGGTACTCGCGCCGCCACCAGTGCACGTCCTGCGCGCGGATGCGCTCGAGCAGCTTCTGGTGGCGCGACTGGCGCTCGGCCAGCGGCATGTGCAGCGCCTGCTGGATCGCCTGCGCGGTGGCGTTGATGTCGTAGGGATTGACCAGCAGCGCCTCGCGCAGCTGCTCGGCCGCGCCGGCGAAGCGCGACAGCACCAGCACGCCGGGGTCGTCCGGGTCCTGCGCGGCGACGAACTCCTTGGCCACCAGGTTCATGCCGTCGCGCAGCGGCGTCACCAGCGCCACGCGGCACGCGCGGCACAGCCCCGGCAGGCGGCGGCGCGCGGTGGTGCGGTGGATGTAGCGCACCGGCATCCAGTCCAGCTCGCCGTACTCGCCGTTGATCGCGCCCGACAGCCCCTCCATCTCGCGCCGCAGGTCGGCGTAGGCGTCCACGGTCTCGCGCGAGGGCGCGGCGATCTGGATCAGCGTGGCGCTGCGGCGGTTCTCCGGGTACTGCGCCATCAGTTGCCGCACCGCCTTCAGGCGCTGCGGCAGGCCCTTGGAATAATCGAGGCGGTCGATGCCCAGCAGCAGCCGGCGCGTGGCGTACTGGCCGCGCATCATCTCGTAGGTCTCGCGCGATTCGTCGCCCCGGCCCAGCGCGGCGAACTCGTCCACGTCGATGCCGATCGGGAAGGCCTGCGCGCGCACGGTGCGGTGAAACGCGCGGAAGCGGTTGTCGCCCATCGGCTCGGCCTGCGCCTCGCGCTGCACGTAGCGCGAGAAATGCTCGAGGTCGAGCTGGCTCTGGAAGCCAATCAGGTCATAGGCGAACAGCGCGCGCATCAGCCACTCGTGCTGCGGGATCGCGGCCAGGATCAGCGGCGGCGGCAGCGGGATGTGCAGGAAGAAGCCGATGCGCTGGCCGCAGCCCATCGCGCGCAGCTCCGACGCCAGCGGGATCAGGTGGTAGTCGTGGATCCAGATCACGTCGTCGGGGCGCAGCAGCGGCGCGAGCTTGCGCGCGAACAGCTGGTTGACGCGGCGGTACACGTTGAGGTGGGCCGAATCGAAATCCGCGAGGTCGATGCGGTAGTGGAACACCGGCCACAGCACGCCGTTGCTGTAGCCCTGGTAATACGCGTCGTGGTCCTCGCGGCACAGGTCCACCGTGGCCAGCGTGACGTTGCCGGCCTGCTGGATGTGCAGCTCGCCCTCGCCCGGCGTGCCGCCCTGCGCGGTCTCCACGATCTTGCCGCTCCAGCCGAACCAGACGCCGCCGGTGGCCTTGAGCGCCTCGCCCAGCGCCACCGCCAGCCCGCCCGCGGCGATGTTGCGGGGGTCGGCCACGCGGTTGGATACCGCAACTAGTCTGCCCATGTCTTCCTTTGTGGTGCGGCGCCGCGGCCCGCCCGCCGGCTCAGATCACCGCGTCCCACGGTGCCGACAAGCGCGTGGCGCCATTGATCAGGCCCACCATCGAATACGTCTGCGGGAAATTGCCCCACATCTCGCCGGTGACGGGATGGGTGTCCTCGGACAGCAGGCCGAGCGGATTGCGCGCCGCCAGCATGGCCTCGAAGATCTCGCGCGCCTCCTCGCGGCGCCCCACGCGGGCGAGCGCGTCGATGCGCCAGAAGGTGCAGATGTTGAACGCCGTCTCGGGCTTGCCGAAATCGTCGGGCGCCTCATAGCGGCGCATGTAGGGCCCGTCGCACAGCGAGGCTTCCATCGCCCGGAGCGTGGACATGAAGCGCTCGTCCTGCGGCGCGATGAAGCCGACCTCGGCCATCAGCAGCACGCTGGCGTCCAGCTCGCGCCCGCCGAAGCTCTCGGCGAACGCCTGGCGCTCCTCGCTCCACGACTCGCGCACGATGCGCTCCTTCATCACGTCCGCGTGCCGGCGCCAGTACGCCGCGCGGCCCGCCAGCTGCAGCGCGTCGCCGATCTTGGCCAGGCGGTCGCACGCGGCCCAGCTCATCAGCGCCGACGAGGTGTGCACGCGCGCGCGCGTGCGCAGCTCCCACATGCCGGCGTCGGGCGTGCCGAACACGCGCACCGCCTGCTCGCCCACGGTCTCCAGCACGCGGAACTCGGCCGCGCCGCCCCGGTGCAGCAGGCGGTGGTCGTGGAACGCCTGCGCCGCGCCCAGCACCACGTTGCCGTACACGTCGTGCTGGAAGTGCTCCTGCGCCTGGTTGCCCACGCGCACCGGCCCCATGCCGCGGTAGCCGGAGAGGTGATCGAGCACGCTCTCGGGCAGCTCCAGCTCCAGGCCGATGCCGTACAGCGGCTGGATGTGGCCGTCCTTGGACTGCATCACCACGTTGGACAGCCAGCGCAGGTAGTCCTCCATCGTGCCCACCTCGGACAGGCTGTTGAGCGCGCGGATCACGAAGAAGGCGTCGCGCAGCCAGCAGAAGCGGTAATCCCAGTTGCGGCCGCTGCCGGGCGCCTCCGGGATGCTGGTGGTCATGGCCGCGACGATGGCGCCGGTCTCCTCGAACAGCGACATCTTGAGCGTGATGGCGGCGCGGATCACCGCGTCCTGCCATTCGCGCGGCACCGCCAGGCGGCGGCTCCACAGGCGCCAGTAGGCGGTGGTCTCCTGCTCGAAGTCGCGCGCGATCTCCTCCACCCCGCCCTGCAGCGTCTCGTCGGGGCCGAGGATGAAGTCGAGGCTGCGCGTGAGCAGGAAGGGCGTGCGCGACAGCACATAGGTCAGCGGCGCGTTGGTGGTCATGCGCAGCGTCATGCCGTCGCCGATATAGCGCACGTGGCTGCTGCCGCGCGTGATCTCGGGCGCCACGCGGCCCCAGTCGAAGCGCGGCGCCACCGTCACCCGCACGCGCGGCGCGCCGCGCACCGGGCGGATGCGCCGGATCAGCGTGGTCGGCCGGAAATAGCGGCCCAGGCGGAAGAAGCGCGGCGCGAAATCGGTGATCTCCATGCAGTTGTTGTGGCGGTCCGTCAGCCGCGTGCGCAGCACCGCGGTGTTCGGCTCGTACCACTGCTGCGCTTCCTGGAAATCCTCGATCTCGATGGCGAAGTGGCCCGCGTTCTCGCCCGGGTCGAGCAGCGCGTTGAAGACCGGATCGCCGTCGAAGCGCGGCAGGCAGCACCAGACGTAGCGGCCGCGCCCGTCGACCAGCGCGGAGATCGCGCAGTTGCCGATCATGCCCAGCGAGAGCGAGGGATCGGCATGATGGCGGGTGGCGCCGGCGGCACGCGGCTGGCTGTCCTCGGTGGATGGTTGGCTCACAGCGATTTCTCCCTCAAGGCGTCGTCGTGGATGTGGGGGCGGACTCGGCGGGTGGCGCGGACGGCGTAGGCGAAGCGTGCGAAGCGGGCGCTGTAGGCGCCGTGGGCGCCGTGGGCATATTGCCGGCCGCCGCCATGACTTCCAGCGCCTTGGCCGAGCGGTGCAGCCAGCAGCGCAGCGCCGCCGGCCCGGCCACGCTGACGGTGGCCGCGCTGGGCCGCTCGCCGACCAGCACGCCCAGGCCGCCGAGGCGGCGCACCACCGCGAAGCCGGCCTCGTCGGTGATGTCGTCGCCGGCGAACAGCGGCCGGCGCCGCGCGAACGGCGGGCCGCGCATGAAGGTGTCGATGGCGCCGCCCTTGTCGATGCCGGCCGGCTTGAGCTCCACCACCATCTTGCCGTGCAGGACCTCGATGCCCGGCGCGCCGGCGGCCAGGCGCGCGGCGAAGTCGCGCACCAGCCCCTCCAGCTCGGGCGCGGCGCGGTAATGGACCGCGACCGCGACGGACTTGCGCTCGAGCTGCAGCCCCGCGTGCGCCGCCACCAGCGCCTGCAGCGGCGGCAGCAGCAGCGGCACGCCCGGATCGGGCTCGCGCAGGCGGCGGCCGCCGGCGTCGCGCAGTTCCGCGCCGTGCACGCCGGCCGCGGGCAATTGCAGGGGCTTGAGGAAGTCGTCGAGCTCGGCGATGGGCCGCCCGGACACCAGCGCCACGGCGCCGTCCAGGTGGCGGTGCAGGGCGCGCAGGGTCCCCACCAGTTCCGGTTCGACCCGTACCAGGTCAGGGCGGGGCGCGAGGTCCGCCAGCGTACCGTCGAAATCCAGGAACAGCGCCGTGTCGGGTTCGATGAGAGGCAAGGGAGGCATTGCGCTACACCGTATCAGAGTGTTTTGACAGCGTCCACCGGGCGCCGTCCTACATGGTGCGCGGCCGCGCGGGCTGCACCACGCCGGCGCCTGCACCGCCGCGGTGCGGGCGCCGGGCACGTGCGCCAGCCTGCTCCCGGCGCGCTGCGCGGCCCGCGCTGCGCGCGCGCCGGGTGCCGACGCAGGCATCGGGCGGCGCGCCATCCTTTATCATTGACGGTTTCGCCATCCCTGCCCTGGCTGTCCACGATGACCCGCAAAACCGATTACCTGAGAAAAATCCTGACCACCAAAGTGTATGACGTGGCGCAGGAAACCGATCTCACCTTTGCCCAGCAGTTGTCCGCGCGCACCGGCAACTCGGTGTGGTTCAAGCGCGAGGACACCCAGCCGGTGTTCTCGTTCAAGCTGCGCGGCGCCTACAACAAGATGGCCTCGCTCACGCCCGAGGAACTGCGGCGCGGCGTGATCGCCGCCTCGGCCGGCAACCATGCGCAGGGCGTGGCGCTGTCGGCGGCGCGCCTGCAATGCAAGGCGATCATCGCGATGCCCGTCACCACCCCGCAGGTGAAGATCGACGCGGTGCGCGAGCGCGGCGGCGAATGGGTGCAGATCGTGCTGCACGGCGACTCCTACAGCGACGCCTACAACCGCGCGGTGGAACTGGAGAAGAAGCACAAGCTGACCTTCATCCACCCGTTCGACGACCCCGACGTGATCGCCGGCCAGGGCACCATCGCGATGGAAATCCTGCGCCAGCACCCGGGTCCGCTGCACGCGGTGTTCGTGGCCATCGGCGGCGGCGGGCTGATCTCCGGCATCGCCTCCTACATCAAGGCGGTGCGCCCGGAGATCAAGGTGATCGGCGTGCAGACCGTGGATTCCGACGCGATGAAGCGCTCGGTGGACGCCGGCAAGCGCGTGGAACTCAAGGAAGTGGGCCTGTTCTCCGACGGCACCGCGGTCAAGCTGGTCGGCAAGGAAACCTTCCGCATCACGCGCGAGCTGGTCGACGAGATCGTGCTGGTGGACACCGACGCGATCTGCGCCGGCCTCAAGGACGTGTTCCAGGACACCCGCAGCATCCTCGAGCCGGCCGGCGCGCTGGCCGTGGCCGGCCTCAAGCTCTACGCCGAGCGCGAAAAGCTCAAGGGCCAGCACCTGGTGGCCATCGCCTGCGGCGCCAACATGAACTTCGACCGCCTGCGCTTCGTCGCCGAGCGCGCCGAGGTGGGCGAGGCGCGCGAAGCCGTGTTCGCGGTCAGCATCCCCGAGGAGCGCGGCAGCTTCCGCCGCTTCTGCGAACAGGTCGGCACGCGCAACGTGACCGAGTTCAACTACCGCATCGCCGACAACAGCACCGCGCACATCTTCGTCGGCGTGCAGATCAGCAGCCGCGCGGAAAACGAGAAGATCACCGCGGGCTTCCGCCGCCACGGCTTCGAGACGGTGGACCTGTCCAACAACGAACTGGCCAAGCAGCACATCCGCTACATGGTCGGCGGCCATTCGCCGCTCGCGCACGACGAACTGCTGTACCGCTTCGAGTTCCCCGAGCGCCCGGGCGCGCTGATGCGCTTCCTCTCCAGCATGAGCCCGAACTGGAACATCAGCCTGTTCCACTACCGCAACCAGGGTGGCGACACGTCCAACATCCTGGTCGGCATCCAGGTGCCCAAGAACGAGAAACGCGCGTTCCGCGCCTTCCTCGCCACGCTGGGCTACGTACACTGGGAAGAGACGGAGAATCCGGTGTACAAGCTGTTCCTGTCCTGATTTGCCGAAACGCCGGACCGCCCGGCCACCTGACCGATAGCCGAGGTCTTCCTCCCCTCTCCCGCGCCGGCGGGAGAGGGAGAAGACCCACCGCCCCGGAGCCCCCATGAGCCTCCCCGAACACTCGCCGCTGGGCAAGCCCTCGGCCTACAAGACCGAATACGATCCCACGCTGCTGTTCCCGATCCCGCGCCAGCCCAAGCGCACCGAGATCGGCCTGGCCGAAGGCCGCGCCCTGCCCTTCTTCGGCGTGGACATCTGGAACGCCTACGAATTGTCGTGGCTGAACCTGAAAGGCAAGCCGCAGGTCGCGCTGGCCAGCTTCATCATTCCCGCCGACACGCCGAACATCGTCGAGTCCAAGTCGTTCAAGCTGTACCTGAACTCGTTCAACCAGAGCAAGATCGCCTCGCCCGAGGCCGTGCAGCAACTGCTGCACCACGACCTCTCCGAAGCCACCGGCGGCACCGTGCAGGTCCGCCTGGTGAACGAGGCCGACCTCGGCAGCCAGAAGATGGGCGAACTCGACGGCATCCAGCTCGACCGCCTCGACATCGAGACCGACATCTACGAACCCGCGCCGCACCTGCTGCGCGCGAACCAGGACGAGCCGCCGGTCGAGGAAACGCTGGTGTCGCACCTGCTCAAGTCGAACTGCCTCGTCACCGGCCAGCCCGACTGGGGCAGCGTGCAGATCCGATATGTCGGCGCGCCGATCAACCAGGAAGGGCTGCTCAAGTATCTGATCTCGTTTCGCAACCATAACGAGTTTCATGAGCAGTGCGTGGAGAGGATTTTTGTTGACGTGATGCGGGAGTGCAGGCCGGTGAAGCTGGCGGTTTATGCGCGGTATACGCGGCGGGGGGGGCTTGATATTAATCCGTTTCGGACTAATTACAATACTCCGTGGCCGGATAATCGACGGAATGGTCGGCAGTAGATTTTTCTGATTGGGGGAGTTTGGGATTTCTTGGTAGTTTATACTCAGAGGCTTTGAATTTAATTATTTAGCTTCGAAGTCAACTGCTTGACGTCCACTTCTGAACGTCAAAGTCAAAGTCAAAGGCTTTCGCTCCCCCGGAGCGACCTACTTTCTTTTCCCCGAAAAGAAAGTAGGCAAAGAAAGCGGGCTGCCTGGCCGGCAGGGGCAGAAACGTTGGGGTTTCTTGTTGTTGGTGGTTTCGTGGTGGGGCCTGTGGTTCTGCTGGCATCCTGCCGGTACCGGTTCGGCTGGCCACGATCTGGCTGGCGGTATGGGTTGCGGGGTCGGACCTATGATGGCGGGCGCGCTGCTTGTTCGACCATCTGCCGTTACCGGTTTTGGCGGTCACGGCGTAGCACCGGCACTGGTTTCGTGGTGGGCGTGGTGGACCCAACGCGGGTGTGTTGGGTTGCTGGAACCGGGATTGCTTTTCAACTGTTCGGCACCGCGCTCGAACAGGGGCCACTGCGCCCACCACGAAACCAGCACCGTCCCTATACCGTGGGCATCCGCCCCGGTCGCGGCAGCAGCCTGAAGGGCCTGGGCCATCGCCATCATGCAGCGCCACCACGAATCCAATTTCGTTTGCGACGCCGCAGGCGAGCAAACCGGTAGCGTCAGCAGCCTCATCGAAGCCAACGCCCGCACCACGAAACCACCACCAGACATAAGGTCTGAGCGCCCGGCCCCCCTGCAAGGGGTCTGCTTTCTTTGGTTACTTTCTTTTCAGACAAAAGAAAGTGACTGGCAGCCCCGCGCAGCGGGGATGTCATACAGCCTTTGGGTTCAAGTACCAAAACCGCCCAAACAAGAACTCAAAAAAATAAAAACTCAAAACTCCCCATGCAACCTGACCCCATAAAACTTGGCCGGTCCCCGATCCCGATTATACCCAGGATTCCGAATATACTGAAAATCCGGACTAATACTCAAATACTTGACCGGCTGAAAACTGTAATACAACTCCATCACCTGTTCCGGCCCATACCGTAGCGCGCCGTCCCCGAGAAATGCCCCGAGGCCGCCGGCCTCCAGATACGCCCGGTGCCGCGGTCCCAGCATGTTGACCGCCACGGCCAGCCCCACCGCGTCGCGCGGGCGGCCCCAGGCGTTGCCGTTGAGCACGCCGCCGGCCGATACCTGGCGGCCGATTTCCGTGAAGGCGTAGGTCTCGGTCTTGTCGTCGGACATATTGGCGCGCGCGAACACGCCCAGCGATTCGTTGATCCGTTGCAGCAGGGTCAGCCCCACGCCGATCTTGGCGTGTTCCTCGCGCACGTTGGCCACGTCCGGCGTGGTGCCGGTGGCGGCGCCGAACTGCAGCGCGTCGCTGAACGCGCCCATGCGCGCCTTGTTGCGGAAGAACAGCAGCCGCGCGGTGCCGGGCTGGCCGGCGATGCTGTAGCGCTTCTCCAGTTCGAGGATGTCGCCGTAGTGCTGGAACATGCGCGTGTCCAGCTCCAGCCCGTTGGATTCGAGCGGCTGCAGGAAGCGGCCGATGCGCGCCGACCACGCGTCGCCGATGTATTCCAGCGCCACGCCCCAGTCGTAGCCGCGCGCGTCGGCCGGGTAGTCGAACGCGCCGTGCGTGAGGAATGACCAGTTCATGAACTGGGTGCGCGGGTCGGAGCCGAATTCGTTCTGGTCGAACACGTCGAGCGCGCCGAAATTGCCGGCGGTCAGCACCACGCGGCGCTTGTCGACGCTGCCGGCGAACTGGTTGAAATCGGCCTCGACGTCCTCGCTGCCGCCGCCCAGGCCCCAGGTCTGGCGCACGAAGGCGCGCGCGCGGTAGAACACCGGGTTGGTGCTCGACACCTTGGCCAGCTCGCCGTTGGGCAGGCCGCCCAGGCCGTGCAGCTCGGAGAACGGCACGCCCTGCGTCACCTCCGGGTTGAAGTGGAATTCGGCGCCGCGCCACAGGCGGATCCCCAGATCGAGCGTGGTGCTGAACGAATAGCTCTTGGCGCGCTGCGCGGCCAGGCTGTTGTCGCCCGAGTAGGCCGCGCCGAAGGCCGGCTTGCGCTGCCAGATATAGGTGGTCTGGCCGTGGAACGAGAACGGCGCGTCGGCCTCGTTCACCAGGCTGCCCGAGGCCGGCATCGGGTCCGGCGCCGGGCCTGCGTCCTGCGCCCGCGCCATGCCGGCGCAGGCCAGCAGCGACAGGGCGACGGCCGGCAAGCGGCAGGCAACGGACAAGCGGAACCGCGCCGGGGCGGCGGTGAGACGGCGAAGCAGCATGAAAAATCCGGGGAGAAACCTGACCGGCGGGGCGGCCGGCGGCAGCAACGGTGCTGCCTGGCGAATTGGCGGGACGAAGCATAGCCAAGGCTTTATGACATGTCTACCTTGCATTGCTGCATTGCAACATTCCACTTCCCGCGCGGGTGCGCCTCGGTCCCAGGCCATCGTCATTTTTGTAACCGGCCTTGAATTAATTAATCCAACAATTAATATTTCTCTGTTCCCGCACAGCGCTTGCCCCATGCCCACGCCGCCGCCTGCCCGCTCGCCTTCCCCGCCCCGCCGCCCGGGCCGGCCAGCCGCCGGCAAGGCGGCCACGGCCGGCCAGCGCGGGCAGCTGCTCGACGCCGCCACCACCCTGTTCGCGCGGCACGGCGTGGCTGCCACGCCGATCAGGACCATCGCCGCGCATGCCGGCGTCACGCCGGCGCTGGTGCACTACTACTTCCGCGACCGCGACCAGCTGCTCGACGCGGTGGTCGACGAGCGCCTGCAGCCGCTGGTGGAGCAGGTCTTCGCGCCCGCGCTGGCGGACCAGGAAGATCCCACCGCGATGCTGGTCGGCATCGCCACGCGGCTGATCCGCGCCGCCGCCGCCACGCCGTGGTTCCCCGGGCTGTGGATCCGCGAGATCGTCAACGCGGAAGGCCAGCTGCACGAGCGCGTGTTGCAGAAGATCGCGCTGCAGCGCGCCGGCATCGTCACCGCCCACCTGGGCGCCGCGCGCGCGGCCGGCAAGCTCAACCCGGGCGTGGAGCCGGCGCTGCTGATGGTGTCGCTGATCGGCCTGACGCTGCTGCCGCTGGCCACCACGCATATCTGGCAGCGCCTGCCCGGCGCGCAGGGCATCGACCCCGAGGCGCTGGCGCGCCACGTCGGCGCGCTGCTCGCGCACGGGATGTCGCCGCTGCCGCTGCCTCCCAGCCCCTCCGCCTGAGACCCAGCCATGCGCACGGAGCCTGCCATGCACCGCCACCGCCTTCGCCACCTTCTCCGCCTTCTCCGCCTCTCCCGCCGGACCGCCGCCCTGGCGTTGCCGGCCGCGGCCGCCGCGCTGCTCGGCGCGTGCGGCAACGACGCGCCGCCCGCCTGGCAAGGCTACGTGGAGGGCGAGTTCGTCAGCGTGGCCTCGCCGTTCGCCGGGCGGCTCGACCGGCTCGCCGTGCAGCGCGGCCAGCAGGTCGCCGGCGGCGCGCCGCTGTTCGCGCTCGAAGCCGACGACGAAAGCGCCGCGCGGCAGCAGGCCGCCGCGCAGGTGCGCGCGGCCGAGTCGCAGGCGGCCGACCTGCAGACCGGCAAGCGCCCGCCCGAGGTGGACGCCACCCGCGCGCAACTCGCCCAGGCGCAGGCCGGCGCGCTGCGCAGCGCGGCGCAATACCGGCGCGACCAGGCGCAGTTCGCCATCGGCGGCGTGTCCCAGGCGCAGCTCGAGGAAAGCCGCGCCACGGCCGCCGCCGACGCCGCCCGCGTGCGCGAACTGCAGCGCGACGTGGAAGTGGCGCGCCTGCCCGGGCGCAGCGCCCAGCGCGCCGCGCAGGAGGCCCAGGTGGCCGCGGCGCGCGCCGCGCTGGCGCAGGCCGAGTGGAAGCTCTCGCGCAAGACCGTGAGCGCGACCCAGGCCGGCCTGGTCTACGACACGCCGTTCCGCCGCGGCGACTGGGTGCCGGCCGGCAGCCCGGTGGTCAGGCTGCTGCCGCCGGGCAACGTCAAGGTGCGCTTCTACGTGCCGGAAACCGTGGTCGGCGCGTTCAGGACCGGCGAGCCGGTGCGCGTGCGCTGCGACGGCTGCGCCGCGCCGGTCGACGCCACCGTCAGCTACATCTCCAGCCAGGCCGAGTTCACGCCGCCGGTGATCTACAGCAACGAGACGCGCGCCAAGCTGGTGTTCCTGGTGGAAGCGCGCCCGGCCGCGGCCGACGCGCCGAAGCTGCACCCGGGCCAGCCGGTCGAGGTGGCGCGGCCATGAGCGCATCCGCCATGCCTGCGGCAGCGCCCGGTCCGCGCGGCGACGGCCACGCCGGATGGGTCATCGACGTGCGCGACCTCACCAAGCGCTACGGCGACAAGGTGGTGGTCGACAAGCTCGCCATGCAGGTCGGGCGCGGCGAGATCTTCGGCTTCCTCGGCCCCAACGGCAGCGGCAAGACCACCTCGATCCGCATGATGTGCGGCCTGCTCACGCCCGACGGCGGCAGCGGCACCTGCCTGGGCTACGACATCCTGCGCGAGAGCGCGCAGATCAAGCGCCGCGTGGGTTACATGACGCAGAAGTTTTCCTACTGGGACGATCTCTCCATCCGCGAGAACCTCGATTTCGTCGCGCGCGTGTACGGCATGCCGAAGCGGCGCGAGGCCGTGGACCGCGCGCTCGAGGAACTCGGCCTGGCCAGCCGCGCGCAGCAGCTGGCCGGCTCGCTCTCGGGCGGCTGGAAGCAGCGCCTGGCGCTGGCCGCCTGCCTGCTGCACGAGCCGCAGCTGCTGCTGCTCGACGAGCCCACCGCCGGCGTGGACCCGAAGGCGCGGCGCGATTTCTGGGCGCAGTTGCATCAGCTCGCCGCGCGCGGCATCTCGGTGCTGGTCAGCACGCACTACATGGACGAGGCCGAGCGCTGCCACAAGCTCGCCTACATCGCCTACGGCAAGCTGCTGGCGCAGGGCACCGCGGGCGAGGTGGTGGCCAGCCAGAAGCTGGTCACGTGGAGCGTGCTGGGCGAGCAGCTTTCCGCGCTGTCCGACCAATTGCGCGGCGCGCCCGGGGTCGAGCAGACCGTGGTGTTCGGCAGCGCGCTGCACGTCACCGGGCACGACGAAGCCGCGCTCGAAGCCACGCTGCGCCGCGTGGCCGGCGCGCGGCACCGGCTGGAGCGGATCGACACCAGCCTCGAAGACGTCTTCATCCACATGATGAGCCGCGCCGACGACAACATGCGCGCCGGCAAGGAGGCCGGGCGATGAGCGGCAACGGCAATGGCGGGCGCTTCGCGTTCTCGCCGCAGCGCTGGTGGAGCATCGTCATCAAGGAGTTCCTGCAGCTGCGCCGCGACCGCATCACCTTCGGCATGATCGTGGGCCTGCCGATCATCCAGCTGATGCTGTTCGGCTTCGCCATCAACACCGACCCGCGCCAGCTGCCCACCGCGGTGATCGCGGCGGACCACAGCGAATTCACGCGCTCGTTCGTGGCCGGCATGCAGGCTTCCACGTATTTCCGCGTGACCCGCACCCTGCCCGACGAAGCGGCCGGGCGCGCCGCGCTGCGCCGCGGCGACGTGCAGTTCGTGCTCACCATCCCGCCCGACTTCACCGCGCGGCTGCTGCGCGGCGAGCGCCCGGCGCTGCTGGTCGAGGCCGACGCCACCGACCCGTCCGCCACCGGCCAGGCCATCGCCGCGCTGCCGCAACTGGCCTACTCGGTGGCCGACAAGGACCTGCGGGGCGCGCTCGCGCATCTCGCGGGCGGCAAGGCGCCGTTCGAGGTGCAGGTGCAGCGCCTCTACAACCCGGAGGGCCTCACGCCGTACAACATCATCCCCGGCCTGATGGGCGTGATCCTGACCATGACGATGGTGATGATGACCGGCCTGGCGATGACGCGCGAGCGCGAGCGCGGCACGATGGAGAACCTGCTCGCCACGCCGGTCCGGCCGCTCGAGGTCATCACCGGCAAGATCGTGCCCTACGTGTTCATCGGCCTGATCCAGTCCACCATCATCCTGCTGGCGGCGCGCTGGGTCTTCCACGTGCCGTTCGTCGGCTCGGTGCTGGCGGTCTACCTGGCCGCGCTGCTGTTCATCGCCGCCAACCTGACGGTCGGCATCACGCTGTCGTCGCTGGCGCAGAACCAGCTGCAGGCGGTGCAGCTGACCTTCTTCTATTTCCTGCCGGGCATCCTGCTGTCGGGCTTCATGTTCCCGTTCCAGGGCATGCCGCGCTGGGCGCAGGGCATCGGCAGCGTGCTGCCGCTGACCTACTTCAACCGCATGATCCGCGGCATCCTGCTCAAGGGCAACGGCTGGGCCGAGCTGTGGCCCGACGTGTGGCCGCTGCTGCTGTTTACCGCCGTGGTGATGGCCATCGCGGTGCGTTTCTACCGCCGCACACTCGACTAAGGGAGCCGGCCATGCCAGCCTCGCCGCGCGTTCTCGTCTCCATGCTGCCCGCCGCGCTCGCGCTCGCGCTCGGCGGCTGCGCCGTCGGCCCCGATTTCGCGGTGCCGCCCGCGCCCGCCGGCGACACCTACACCGCCGGCGCGCAGCCGCAGCGCACCGGCGCGGCCGACGCGCCGGACGGCCACGCGCAGGCGCTGCTGGCCGGCGCCGACATGCCGGCGCAATGGTGGACGCTGTTCCAAAGCCCGGCGCTGGACCGCGCCATCCGCGCCGCGCTGGACGCCAGCCCCACGCTGGCGCAGGCGCGCGCGCGGCTGGAGCAGGCGCGCCAGGACCTCTCCGCCAGCACCGGCGCGCTGCTGGCGCCGCGCGTGGACGCCAAGCTCAACACCACGCGCGAGCAGGTCGACCTTGCCTCGGTCGGCATCACCGCGTTTCCCAGCCCGGGCCCGTTCACGCTGTACGGCGCCAGCGTGACGGTCTCCTACACGCTCGACCTGTTCGGCGGCGCGCGGCGCGAGCTCGAAGGCCTGCGCGCGGCGGTGGACTACCAGCGCTTCGAGCTGGAGGCGGCGCGCCTGGCACTGGCCGGCAACGTGGCCACCGCGGCGATCCGCGAGGCCAGCCTGCGCGCGCAGATCGCCGACACCGAGGCCATCGTGCGGGCCCAGCAGCAGCAGCTCGCCATCACGGAGCAGCGCCACCAGGCCGGCGGCGTGGCCGCGCTCGACGTGCGGCGCCAGCGCGGCGAGCTGGCGCAGAGCCAGGCGCTGCTGCCCGGGCTGGTCCAGCAGCTTGCCGCCACGCGCCACCAGCTCGCGGTGTACGCCGGCCAGGAACCGGCGAATGCCGGCCTGCCCGAATTCCGCCTCGAAGACCTGACGCTGCCCGACACGCTGCCGCTGACCCTGCCGTCCGCGCTGGCGCGGCGCCGGCCCGACATCCGCGCGGCCGAGGCGCTGCTGCACCAGGCCTCGGCCAATATCGGCGTGGCCACCGCGCAGCGCTATCCGCAGCTCACGCTGAGCGGCAGCGCCGGCACGCAGGCCATGTCCACGCGCAACCTGTTCGACAGCTTCAACGTGTGGTCGCTGGCGGCGGGCATCGTGCAGCCGGTGTTCCGCGGCGGCGAGCTGGTGGCGCGCAAGCGCTCGGCCGAGGCGGCCTACGAGCAATCGCTGGCCGCCTACCGGCAGGCGGTGCTGAGCGGCCTGCGCGAAGTGGCCGACACGCTGCGCGCGCTCGAGGCCGACGCCGACGCGCTGCGCGCGCGCGCCGACAGCGCGCGCGAGGCCGCCGCCACGCTGGCCGTGGTCAGGGAACAGTACCGCCTCGGCGGCGTCAGTCAGTTGGCGGTGCTCGATGCCGAGCGGCAGGACCGGCAGGCGCGGCTGGCGCTGGCGCAGGCGCGCGCGAGCCGCTTCTCCGACTCGGCCGCGCTGCTGCAGGCGCTGGGCGGCGGCTGGTGGCAGGAGCAGGCCGCCGCCGCTGGCGGGGCGTTGGCGTCAGCGCCCCAGGAACGCCCGTAGCCGGCGCGCGCCTTCGTCGAGGCGGGCGGTGTCGCAGGCATAGCACCAGCGCACGAAGCCTTCGCCTTCGTCGCCGAACGCGCTGCCGGGCGCCAGGCCCAGATGCGCCTCGCGCACCAGCTGCTTGCACAGCGCCAGGCTGTCGCGCGCGCCCTCGAGCCGGAAGAACACGTACATGGCGCCCTCCGGCGCATGCACGTCCACGCCGGGCACTTCGGACAGCGCGCTCACGAGGTGGTCGCGCGCCGCGCGCAGCTTGCCGACCAGCTCGCGCGTGAAGGCCTCGCCCTCGCGCACGGCCACGATGCCCGCCTCCTGCACGAACGACGGCGCGCACGAGGTGTTGTACTCGATCAGCTTGCCGAGATCGCCGGTGAGCGCCGCCGGCAGCACCATCCAGCCCAGCCGCCAGCCCGTCATCAGCCACGCCTTCGAGAACGAGTTCACGCAGATCACGCGCTCGTCGCGGCTGGCGATGTCGAGGAAGGACGGCGCCACGGCGTGCTCGCCGCCGCCGTAGTAGAGCCGCTCGTAGACCTCGTCCGCGATGATCCAGATGCCGTGCCGGCGGCAGTGGTCGAGCACGGCCTGCTGGTCCGCGCGCGGCATCACCCAGCCGGTCGGATTGTTGGGCGAGTTGATCATCAGCAGGCGCGTGCCGGGCGTGAGCGCGGCCAGCAGCTTGTCCAGGTCGAGCGTCCAGCCGTGCGCGCCGTAGTCGAGCGAGACCGTCTCCACCTCGGCGCCGAGGATCTTGGGAATCTCCACCAGGTTGGGCCACAGCGGCGTGACCGCCACGGCGCGGTCGCCGGGGCCGGCCACCAGCTGCGCGGCCAGCATCAGCGCGTTGACGCCGGCGCTGGTGACGGCCACGTTGTCCGCCGCGGTGGCGCCGTGCAGCGCGCTCACGTAGCCGGCCAGCGCCTCGCGCAGCGGCGCAATGCCGAGGTTGTGCGTGTAGAACGTGGCGCCGCCGGCCAGCGCGCGGCTGGCGGCGTCGCGGATGAAGGCGGGCGTGACCTGGTCGGACTCGCCGAACCAGAACGGCAGCACGTCGGGCAGGCCGATGCCGGCGTTGGCCACCTCGCGGATGCGCGAGGCGCGCAGGTGATGGACGGCGGCGCGGGCGGCGGCCGGGCCGGGCTGGCTGGTGGACATCTGCACTCCTTGGTGTCGGGTGGCCCCGCGCCGGCGGGCGCGCGGCGAGGCGGGGGGAAGCGGAGAGAAGCGGCGCATCCGCGCAAGCGTAGCGCAAAGCCGGTGGCCGCGGTATCGGCGCCGGCCCGGGCACGGAGCAATTCCCGCGCCATCTTGCGCGGCGCCGGGCGCCAGCCCCGGCCCGGCCGCGCGCGGCCGCCGCCTAGGGATTGTCCCGATCCCCGCCGCATTGACTCTCCCGCCTTTATCGCCTACAAATCTGTCCACAACATCAGTTAGTTTTGTAGACAATTTTGTTCTCAATAAAAATGCGGGCCGCGCACAGGAACGCGGCCGGCGCCTCGCCACGCACGGCCCGGGCGCGGCCCGTCCAGCGGGACCGCCTTGCCGCCCGGCCGGCATCCGCCACCAGGAGAGATCCACGATGCAAGCGACTGCCACCCCCACCGCGTCGTCCGACGCCGCCCAGGCCGCCGGCCACGCGCACGGCAACGCCCTCGTCAAGCCCGGCTACGACGAGCGCCTGACCAACGAGGACCTCGCCCCGCTGCGCCGGCAGACCTGGGGCACCTACAACATCTTCGCGTTCTGGATGTCCGACGTGCACAGCGTGGGCGGCTACATCACCGCCGGCAGCCTGTTCGCGCTGGGCCTGTCGAGCTGGCAGGTGCTGGTGTCGCTGCTGGTGGGCATCGTGATCGTGCAGTTCTTCTGCAACCTCGTGGCCAGGCCCAGCCAGGCCACCGGCACGCCCTACCCGGTGATCTGCCGCGCCTCGTTCGGCGTGCTCGGCGCCAACATCCCGGCGGTGATCCGCGGGCTGATCGCGGTGGCGTGGTACGGCATCCAGACCTATCTCGCGTCGAGCGCGTTCCTGGTGCTGGCGCTGCATTTCTTCCCGGCGCTGGCGCCGTATGCGGATGCGAAGCTGCACGGCTTCGCCGGGCTGTCCGCGCTGGGCTGGTGCGCGTTCATGACGCTGTGGGTGCTGCAGGCGCTGGTGTTCTGGAACGGCATGGAGACCATCCGCAAGTTCATCGACTGGGCCGGCCCGGCGGTCTACGTGGTGATGATCGCGCTGGCGATCTGGCTGGTGCAGAAGGCCGGCTGGCAGAACGTCAACTTCACGCTGAGCTTCCTCAAGTACACCGGCTGGGACGCGGTGCCGGTGATGCTCACGGCGATCGCGCTGGTGGTGTCGTACTTCTCCGGCCCGATGCTCAACTTCGGCGACTTCTCGCGCTATGCGAAGGACTTCCGCGCGGTGCGGCGCGGCAACTTCTGGGGCCTGCCGGTCAACTTCCTCGGCTTCTCGCTGCTCACGGTGATCACCACCTCGGCCACGCTGCCGGTGTTCGGCAAGCTCATCACCGACCCGGTGGAGACCGTCAGCCACATCGACAGCACCTTCGCCATGCTGCTGGGCGCGTTCACCTTCATGACCGCCACCATCGGCATCAATATCGTGGCCAACTTCGTCTCGCCGGCGTTCGACTTCTCCAACGTCTCGCCGAAGCACATCAGCTGGCGCACCGGCGGCATGATCGCGGCGGTGGCGTCGATCTTCATCACGCCGTGGAATCTCTACAACAACCCGCAGGTCATCCACTACACGCTGGACATCCTGGGCGCGTTCATCGGCCCGCTGTTCGGCATCCTGATCGCCGACTACTACCTGGTGCGCCGGCAACGGGTGGCGGTGGACGACCTCTACACCATGAGCGCGCAAGGCCGCTACTGGTACCGCAACGGCTACAACCCGGCGGCCGTGCTCACCCTGCTGCCGTCGGCGCTGGTGCCCATCCTGTGCGTGGTGGTGCCGGCGTGGCAGGGGCTGGCGAACTACAGCTGGTTCATCGGCATGGGCATGGCCCTGCTGCTGTACCGCCTGCTGGCGCCGCGCCTGATGGCGGCGCACCTTGCCGACCGCGGCTGAATTCCCCGGACATCTGACCCCGGACACCCGACCCCGAAGACCCGCCATGAAGCTCAAGATCATCAACCCCAACACCACCCAGAGCATGACCGACAAGATCGGGCAGTGCGCCGCCGCCGTGGCCGCGCCCGGCACGCGCATCGCCGCGGTCAGCCCGCGCATGGGGCCGGCCTCGATCGAGAGCCACTACGACGAGGCGCTCTCGGTGCCCGGCATCCTCGACGAGATCCTGGCCGGCGAGCAGGACGGCACCGACGGCTACGTGATCGCCTGCTTCGGCGATCCCGGCCTGTACGCGGCGCGCGAGCTCGCGCGCGGCCCGGTGATCGGCGTGGCCGAGGCGGCCATGCACATGGCCAGCATGGTCGGCACCAGCTTCAGCGTGGTGACGACGCTGGCGCGCACCTGCAACATCGCCTGGCACCTGGCCGAGCGCTACGGCATGAAGCGCTTCTGCCGCGCGGTGCACGCCTGCGACCTGCCGGTGCTGGAGCTGGAGCGGCCCGGCTCGGACGCGCGCCGCATCGTCGCCGAGGCCTGCCGCGGCGCGCTCGCGCGCGACGGCAGCGACTGCATCGTGCTCGGCTGCGCCGGCATGGCCGACCTGTGCGAGGAGATCGCCGAGGCCATCGGCGCGCCGGTGATCGACGGCGTCAGCGCGGCGGTGAAGATGGCCGAGGGAATGGTCTCGATCCGGCTCGGCACCAGCAAGCGCGGCGACTGGGCGCGCCCGCTGCCCAAGGCCTACGCCGGCATGCTGGCGCCGTTCGCGCTCAACTGAGCGCGCGGCCTGCCAGCCGACTTGTGTACGATATGCGGGAATTTCGTCGCCAATCTCGGCGGCAAGCCGACCATGCGTACCCAGATGGCAACCAGCAGAAGCAAAGCGAAACCGAAGGACAAGGATAGGGACAGGGACAACGCCGCGGAGGCGACCGAGGCGGCCGAGGCCGGCGAGGGCTCGCCCGCCGAGACGATCTACCTCCACCTGCTCACCGCGATCATGGAGCACCGCCTGCTGGCGGGCACCAAGCTGGTGGAGGAGCGCCTGTGCGAAGTCACCGGCGCGAGCCGCGCGCGCATCCGCCAGGTGTTCGCGCGGCTCGCGCACGAGAAGCTGGTGACGCTGGTGCCCAACCGCGGCGCCTTCATCGCCAGCCCCACGGTGGACGAGGCGCGCCAGGTGTTCCAGGCGCGCCGCGTGGTGGAGCCGGAGCTGGCCGGCGTGCTGGCGCGGCAGGCCACGCCGGCCCGCATCCGCAGCCTGCGCCGCCACGCGCAGGAGGAAGACAGCGCGCGCGGCCGCGGCGACCGCGCCGCCATGATCCGCCTGTCCGGCGAGTTCCACATCCTGCTGGCGGAGATCGCCGGCAACGCGATCCTGGAAAAGCTGATCCGCGAGATGGTCTCGCTGACCTGCCTGATCATCACGCTCTACGACCGCCCGGGCGCGCCCGCCTGCCCCGAGCACGAGCACCGCGAGCTGATCGACGCCATCGAGAAGCGCGACGCCGCGCGCGCCGGCGCGCTGATGACCGAGCACCTGGAACACATCGAGGCCTCGCTCGACCTCACCGCGCAGGCCAGCGGCACGCCCGACTTCCACAGCATCTTCGCGCGCGGCTGAGGCGCGGCGGGCGCTAGCGCCCGTCGTCGTCGACGCCGCCCTGCGATACCCAGCCGGGCTTCATGCGCAGGCCGAAGCTGCTCTGCGGCTGCGCCTCGCGCTCCGGGCGCAGCGCGTACTGGTCGCGGTTGCCCGGCGAGAGCGGCGGCGCGGCCGGCCGGAGCGCCGGCGCGGGCGGCGCCTTGCCGGCCGCGCGCGGCGCGGCCTTGCCGGGCGCGGCGCTGGCGCCGGGCTGGTCGGCGGGCGGCGCGGCCGGGGCTGCCTGGGCCGCCAGGCAGGCGCACAGGGTTGCGAGGATGGGAAGGAGGGGTTTCAAGATCACACTGTCTCGCCGCGGCGAGACCGGGAATCGCCCGCCGCCGCTCGTTGCCGAAGGAAGCATTGTCGCAGCTAGTGGCGATCCCGGGCCAGTATCCTGAATCGCGGACCCGCCGGCCCCCTTTCCGCGATGCCCTCTTCGACCCTCTTCGACCCTCTCCGGCAGTCCCTCCGGCCGGCGGCGCTAGGCCGCCAGCGCCTCGACGCCGCACCAGCTGGCGATGAAAAGCGCCAGCGTCTTGGTCACCATGCGCACGGACTGCAGGTTGACCGCCTCGTCGTAGCCATGCGGCATGCGGCATTCCGGGCCGTAGACGATGGCCGGCGTGTCGGCGTACAGGCCGAAGAACCGGGCATCGGTGGCGGCCGAGGTCGAATACTCCTGCAGCGCCTCGCCGAACACGCGCTCGTGGCTGGCGCGCAGCGCGGCTTCCACGTCCTCGCCGTTCTCCAGCACGTAACCCTCGGCCATGAAGCCGTGGTAGATCACGCGCGGCGGATGCTTGGCCAGGAAAGGATCGCGGGCCGCGGCCGCGGCGATGAAGGCCTCGATCTCCGCCCTGGCGGACGCCAGGCTCTGGCCCGGATACACCGCCACGCGCATGTCGAAATGGCACCACGCGGGCACGCTCGAGGCCCAATCGCCGCCGGCAATCTTGCCGAGGTTGAAGTTGATGGGATGCGGGTGGCAGCAATAGTGCCGGTAGTCCTTCTTGCGCGCGTTCCAGGTGACTTCCAGCGCCTTCAGCTCGCCGATCAGGAAGATCGCCTTCTCGATCGCGTTGGCGCCGGCGCCCGAGAACGCCGCCGAAGCGTGCTGCGGGTCGCCGTCGACCTGCACCTGGAACCACATCGGCCCGACCTGGGCCCGCATGAGCTTGGGCAGCAGCGGCTCGGGAATGAAGGCGGCATCCGCCCGGTAGCCGCGCTGCAGGCAGGCCAGCGCGCCGTTGCCGGTGCATTCCTCTTCCACCACCGATTGCAGGTACACGTTGGCCGCGGGCTGCAGGCCCACCGCGCGCAGCGCGTCCAGCGCCGACATGCAGGCCACCAGCCCCGCCTTCATGTCCCCGGCGCCGCGCCCGTGCATCCAGCCGTCGACGATCTCGGCGCCGTACGGGTCGCGCGTCCATTGCGCCAGCGGCCCGACGGGCACGACGTCGATGTGCCCGTTCAGGATCAGCGAGCGCCCGGCCTGCGTGCGCGCGCGATGCGCGCCGACCACGTTGAAGGCGTTGTCATACGAGACCGCCACCGGCGAGAAGCCCGGCAGGTGCCGGATCTTCTCGACGTCGATCTGCCACTGGTCCACGGCATAACCGCGCGCGCGGTATTGCCGCGCCATGAAATCCTGGGCCGTCGCCTCCTCGCCGCGCTGCGAGGGAATCCTGACCAGTTGTTGGAGCAGTTCGGTCTGCGTGTCGAAGCCGCTGTCCACCGCGTCGAGAATGCGCGCGGCGAGAGAGTCCGCCAGCGGCGTGGCGAGTTCGTTCTGGTTCATGCGTTTGCCTTTGAGATCATTGCCGGCGGCAGCACCCTGGCGCCGGTTTCCGGATGTTCCGATGCGGCCGCCGATGCAGCCCGCGCGCGCCTCAGCCCCGCTCCACCGCCATGCCGGGATAGTCGCCGGCCGCTTCCTGGCGGTCCTCCGCGGACGCGCCCTCGCCATTGGGGATGAGCAGCGCGGCCAGGAACGTGCTGCCGGCGATCAGCGCGAACAGCAGCGCCAGCGGCCCCCATTGCAGGCCGTACTGCTGCGCGATCCACAGTCCCACCAGCGGCGTGGTCCCGCCGAAGACGGCGCCGCAGATCTGGAAGCTCAGCGAGATGCCGGTGTAGCGCACGTTGACCGGGAACGCCTTGGGCAGGAACGGCGCCAGCACCGCGTAGTAGGCGCCGATGAAGGCCGTGGCCACCAGGATGCCGATGGCGATGTTGGTCAGGTCGCGGGTCAGGATGAGCATCATCATGGGCGCCGCCCACAGCACCGCCGCGCCCGACACGATGGCGATGAACCTGCGCTCGCCGAGGCGATGGGCGAGATAGGAGGCCAGCGGGAAGCTCAGGAACTCGACCAGGCCGGTGTAGGTGACGATCTTGAGGATGTCGGGCTTGGCGACGTGCAGGTAGTTGGTGGTGTAGGTGATCATCAGCGTGGTGATGAAGTAGAACCCGGAGATGCCGAGCATGGACAGCCCGATCCCCGCCACCAGCCGGCCCTTGAAGCGCGCGAAGATCGTGCGCAGCGGCGCGACCTCGACCGCGTGCGCGCTCCGCGCGCGCGCCTCGCGGTGCGCCTCCAGCTCCGGGCTCTCGTTGACGCCGCGCCGGATCAGGAACGCCACCAGCACCAGCACCGCGCTCACCAGGAACGGGATGCGCCAGCCCCAGCTCCTGAAATCGTTCTCGGGCAGCGCCGACACCACCTGGAAGATCGAGGTCGCCATGATCAGGCCGACCGGGCTGCCGTATTGCGGCGCGGCGGCCAGGAAGGTGCGCCAGCGCCGCGGCGCGTGCTCGGCGGCGATCAGCACCGCGCCGCCCCACTCGCCGCCCACGGCGACGCCCTGGACCAGCCGCAGGATCACCAGCAGGACCGCCGCCGAGATGCCGATGGCGTGATACGACGGCAGCAGCCCGATCAGCGTGGTCGACACGCCCATCAGCAGCAGCGTGATGATCAGCGCTTCGCGGCGGCCCACCTTGTCGCCCAGGTGGCCGAACAGGATGGCGCCGAAGGGCCGCGCCACGAAGCCCACGGCGAAGGTGCCCAGCGACGCGAGCGTGCCCATGAAGTGGTCCTTGGTGGCGAAGAACACGTCGCCGAACACCAGGGCCGACGCGGTGGCGTAGCAGAAAAAGTCGTACCACTCGATGGTGGTCCCGAAGAATGCGGCTGCGGCCGCCCGGAATGGCTGCCGCGTCGTTGTCGTACCCATGTTCTGTCTTCCTTCGTGATTGGTGGTGCCCGTTGCGTCCACACTCGCGGCGCGAGCCGCCGCCGCGAGTCACCGCCGGATGACTGGATCTGTTCGGATGGGTAGGCGGCGTTTGACTATAGCAATCGATGGCTATAGCCTATATATCCAAATACGTTTATTTGATGAGGCCATTTCGATGCGCGCCGTGCTGCTTACCGACCTGCTTTCGCAAGCGCTTTCGAGGTCGGGGGAGGAACCGATGCAGCGCCAGATCTACCAGGTGGTGCGGCGCGCGGTGCTCGACCACACGCTGGTCGCCGGGCAGAAGCTGCCCTCCTCGCGCGCGCTGGCGCAGGACCTGGGCATCTCCCGCATCACCGTCTCGCTGGCCTACGACCGCCTGATCGCGGAGAACTATCTCAATGCCAGCAGCGGCAGCGGCACCTTCGTCGCGCCGACCAGCGTGCGGCCGCTCGGCGGCGCGTCCGAGGCGAGCCACGCCAGGCACACGATGGCCCTGTCCCAGCGCGGGCGCATGCTGGAAGACCTGCCCGGCGGCCTGAGCCAGTCCAGCGGCGCCTTCGTGCCCGGCGTGGCCGATGCCTCGATGTTCCCGTTCCACCTGTGGCGGCGGCTGGTGTCCCGGCACATCGGCAAGGGCGACCTCTCGCTGTCGGGGTACGCGGCCGACGGCGGCGGCTTCGCGCCGCTGCGCGCGGCGGTGGCGAGCTACCTGAAGATCTCCCGCTCGGTGGCGTGCGAGCCGGAGCAGGTCATCATCACCTCGGGCACGCACCAGTCCATCGACCTGTGCGCGCGCCTGCTGGCCGACCCCGGCGACATGGCCCTGGTCGAGAACCCGTGCCACTGGGCGTTCCCCACGGTGCTGGCGTCGGCCGGGCTCAGCATCGGCGCCGGCACCGTGGACGAGCACGGGCTGTCGCTGGAAGCGAGCCACGCGCCGCGCCACACGCGCCTGGTCGTGACCAGCCCGTCGCACCACTATCCCACCGGCGTGGTGATGCCGCTGGCGCGCCGGCTGGAGCTGCTGCAGAGCGCGCGCTCGCGCAACCTGTGGGTCATGGAGGACGACTACGACAGCGAGTTCCGCTACGACGGCGCGCCGCTGCCCTCGCTGCAGGGGCTGGACAGCGATGCGCGGGTCATCTACGTGGGCACCTTCAGCAAGGCGATGTTCGCCGGCGTGCGCCTGGGCTACCTGGTGGTGCCCGCGCACCTGGCGCAGACCTTCGCGATGGCCAGCGCCAAGCTCTACCGGCCCGGCCAGCTCCATGCGCAGGCGGCCCTCGCCGACTTCATCGACGAAGGCCACTTCTCCCAGCACATCCGCCGCATGCGGCTCGAATACGCGGAGCGGCAGAACACGCTGCGCGCGTGCCTGACGCGCCGGCTCGGCGGCGCGATCAGCCTGTCGGAGGCGCGCGCCGGCCTGCACCTGTTCATGCGTATGGACCTGAAGACGGGCACCGGCGCCCTGGTGGAAGCGGCCCGGGCGAAGCACATCGTGCTCGGCGCCCCGCGCTTCGTGGCGGCGCGCCCGGACCTGGAAGACCGCTCCGTGGTGCTGGGCTTCGGCGGCGTGCCGCTCGCCGAGATCGCCCCGGGCGTGGAGCGGCTCGCCCGGGTGGTGGAGCAGTGCGGCGCGAAGAAGCGCGCGCCGGCCTGAACGCGGAACGCTGAATGCTGAACGCCGGACGCCGGACGCTCAGGCCGCGCGCAGGGCGTGGTCGGCCACCTCCAGCAGCAGGTCGGCGTTGGCGCGGCTGAACGGCAGCAGCGGCCGGATCTTCAGCACGTTGCCGCGCGGGCCGGTGGTGCTGATCAGCACGCCGTTCTCGCGCATCGCGTTGACCACGCGGCCGGCCTCGTCGGCCGCGGCCTGCTTGCCCGCGCGGTCGCGCACCAGCTCCACGCCGATGAACAGGCCCGCGCCGCGCACGTCGCCGATCAGGTCGTGCCGGCGCGCCAGCTCGGCGAAGCCCTGCCGGATGTAGTCGCCGATCGCGGCCGCGTTCTCCTGCAGCCCGTTCTTCTGGATCACGTCCAGCGTCGCCCGGGCGGCCGCGCAGGACACCGGGTTGCCGCCGAACGTGTTGAAGTAGCGCGCCTCGCGGCCGAACGCCGCGATCACTTCCGGCCTGGCCACCAGGCCCGAGACCGGATGCCCGTTGCCCATCGGCTTGCCCATCGTGACGATGTCGGGCACCAGGCCGTGGCGCTGGAAGCCCCACATCGCGGTCCCCGTCCTGGCAAAGCCGGCCTGCACTTCGTCGGCGATGAAGATGCCGCCGGCGCGGCGCATTACCTCGACCGCTTCGCGCAGGAAGCCGGGCGGGTCGGCGAACACGCCGTCGCTCGAGAACAGCGTGTCCACGATCAGCGCGGCCGGCCGGATGCCGTGCCGGAGCATGTCGTCGATGGCGTGCTGGACGTCGCGCGCGAACCGCGCCCCCACGGTGTCCGGGTCGCCGAGATAGCTGTCCGGCGCGGGCACGGCGCGCACGTCCGCGCCGAGCGGGACCGACTTGCCCAGCGACGGCGAGATCGCCGCGACGGCGGCGGTGACGCCGTGGTAGGCCAGCTGCGTCACCACCACGCCGGTGCCGCCGGTGTGGCGGCGGGCGATGCGCAGCGCCAGGTCGTTGGCCTCGCTGCCGGTGCAGGCGAACATCGCCTGCGAAAGCTCGGCGGGAAAGGTGGCCAGCAACTGCTCCGCGTAGTCCAGCACGCCTTCGTGCAGATAGCGCGTGTGGGTGTTGAGCGTGGCGGCCTGCCGGGCGATGGCCTCGACCACCTCGGGGCGGCAGTGCCCGACCGATGCCACGTTGTTGTAGGCGTCGAGGTAGGCCTTGCCGGTGTTGTCGTACAGCCAGACGCCCTCGCCGCGGACCATGTGCAGCGGCTCTTCGTAGAAGAGCCGGTATGCCGGCCCCAGCAGCCGCTGCCGGCGCTCGATCAGCGCGCGGTCGATGTCGCCCAGCGTGCCCGACCGCGCGGGGTCGAAGGCGTTGAGCATGGCCTTGTCTTTACTCATGGTGGTTCTCCGGTTCGCCGCCGATCGCCTCTAGCACGGTGTGTTCGGCCTGCCCGCGCGGCAACGCGGCCAGGCGATGAAGGCCGGTCCACGACAGGGCATTGTTGCGCAGGATGTATGCGCTGTTCTCGGGATGCTGCCGCGCGCGCCAGCCGGTGATCAGCACCGTGATCAGCAGCCGCGCGGCGATGAGGTCGGGCAGCACGCCGGCCTCCGCCTCGGTCAGCGGGAGGACGCGGTGGTAGGCCCGGACGCAGTCGAGCGCCGTCGCCAGCGGGTCGGGCGCGTCGGCGAGCTGGTAGGCGCACGCCACGGCGAGGTCGTTGACCAGCGGCGCCTCCACCATGTCGCCGAAATCCAGGATCGCGGTCACGCGCTCGGTGTCGTGCTCGTCCACCAGCACGTTGTAGGCGTTGAGATCGTTATGGATGACCTGCCGGCGCAGGCCCGCGACCCGCTGCGCGGTGGCCTGCTCGTAGTGGTCGAGGAACTGCGTGGCCAGCGCGCGGCGCGGGCCGTCTTCGACCAGGGCCAGCAGCGGACGCAGCTGGGAGACGTGCTGGATGTCCCACAGCAGCCGGTGATTCGAATGCGCGTGGGAAAAGCCCGCCAGGGCCTGGTCGAAGCGCGCCAGGGCGCCGCCGAGGGCCTGGCGCTGCCTGGCGCTGCGCGCCACCTTGTACAGCGGCACGCCGGGCAGGAAGGTGATCAGCCGCACCGCCTGGCGCAGCCCGCCGGCGCCCACCTCGCACCAGTGGATGCTCTCGCCGCTCGTGGTCGGCAGGATGCCCGGCACCGGCAGCGCCGGCTGTGCACGCATCAGGTGCAGCTGCGCCTGGGTCTGGAAATCCGTTACCCCGGGATCCTCGGCCGGGTGCGTGACCTTGAGCACGTAGGTGCCGCCATCGCGGCCGTCGAGCCGGAAATTCTGGTCGCGCTCGCTGCTCAGCACCGTCGCGCGGCTGTCGATGCCATACACTTCCGCGGCCAGCGCCTGCGCCTGCCGGAGGTCGAGCTTGGGTGTCGACACGGCAAACAGCCCGTCGCCGCCGAGCGGATCCGGCATGCCATGCATGCCGCCTGCCTGCGCCTGCGTTGCCGCCTGGCGCTCAATCGCCTGCCTCATATCTGGATCTATCCGTAGAGTGACCGTGCGCACAACTATAGGGCGCATTGGCGTTACTTTGGATAGCCATTTCCGAGTATTCCATATGGCCACTTTGGCCGCTTTCCGGCAATCCGCCGCCGCGCCGCTCAAGTTGGTGCAGGCGGGCAGGCAGGCGCGGCCCAGGTTGGTGCACGGCGCGGCGCGCCGGCCCCTAGGACACCGCGACTTTCCGCGGCCGCGCGGCCTGCGTGCCGGCCGGCGCGGCGACTGCCCGCCCGCGCGCCAGCACCGGCGCCAGCGCCGCCCCGGTATGGCTGGCCTTGACCTTCACCAGCCCTTCCGGATCGGTCGCGGCGACGATGGCGCCGCCGGCCACGCCGCCCTCCGGCCCGAGGTCGATGATCCAGTCGGCCTCGGCGATCACGTCGAGGTCGTGCTCGATCACCACCACGCTGTGGCCGCCGTCGGCGAGCCGGTGCAGCACGCGGATCAGCTTGGCCACGTCGGCCATGTGCAGGCCCACGGTGGGCTCGTCCAGCACGTAGAGCGTGTGCGGCGCCTGCTGGCCGCGCCGCGTGATGTCGTCGCGCACCTTGGACAGCTCCGTCACCAGCTTGATGCGCTGCGCCTCGCCGCCGGACAGCGTGGGCGAGGGCTGGCCCAGCGTGAGGTAGCCCAGGCCCACGTCCTTCATCAGCTGCAGCGGATGGGCGATGTTGGACATGGCGGCGAAGAATTCCACCGCCTCGTCGATCTCCATCGTCAGCACGTCGCCGATGTTCTTGCCGCGCCACGTCACCGCCAGCGTCTCGGGGTTGAAGCGCTGGCCGTGGCAGACGTCGCACGGCACCTTCACGTCGGGCAGGAAGCTCATGCCGATGGTGCGCACGCCCTGGCCTTCGCAGGCCGGGCAGCGGCCGTCGCCGGTGTTGAACGAGAAGCGCGAGGCGGAGTAGCCGCGCGCCTTGGCTTCGAGCGTCTGCGCGAACAGCTTGCGGATGGTGTCCCACACGCCGATGTAGGTGGCCGGGCACGAGCGCGGCGTCTTGCCGATCGGGGTCTGGTCCACTTCCAGCACGCGGTCGATGCTCTCGAAGCCGGTGACGGCGTCGCAGCCCTGCCAGTCGTGCGCGACGTCGAGCTTGTGGCGCGGCTCGGCGCGCGCGGCGCTGCGCGTGCGCGCGGCATTGGCGGCATCGGCGCCGGCGGCCTTGCGCGCGCGGCGCGTGGCCGGCGACGACATCACCGAGCGGCCCACCGCGTCGAGCAGGTTGGTCATCAGCACGTCGCGCGCGAGCGTGGACTTGCCCGAGCCGGACACGCCGGTGATCGCCACCAGCCGCCCCAGCGGGATGCCGGCGGTGACGCCGCGCAGGTTGTGCAGCGAGGCGCCGTGCACGGTCAGCCATTGCGCCGGCACCGCCTCGCGGCCCTTGCCTTCGGGGCGCACCGCGCGGCGCGGCTGCAGCGGATGCAGGATCGGGTGCGCGAGGAACTGGCCGGTCAGCGAGTCGGGGCTGGCCGACAGCGCCGCCACCCCGCCCTGCGCCACCAGCGTGCCGCCGCGCTTGCCGGCGCCGGGGCCGATGTCGATGATGTGGTCGGCGCGGCGGATGGTGTCCTCGTCGTGCTCCACCACCACCAGCGTGTTGCCCTTCTCGCCGAGCTTGCGCAGCGCGTCGAGCAGGATCTGGTTGTCGCGCGGATGCAGGCCGATGGTGGGCTCGTCGAGCACGTAGCACACACCCTGCAGGTTGCTGCCGAGCTGCGCGGCGAGGCGGATGCGCTGCGCCTCGCCGCCCGAGAGGCTGGGCGCGGCGCGGTCCAGGCTGAGGTAGCCCAGGCCCACTTCTTCCAGGAACTGCAGGCGGCTGCGGATCTCGCTGACCACGTCGCGCGCGATCTCGGCGTCGCGCCCGGCCAGGCGCAGCGTCTGCACCCAGCGGTGGGTGTCGGACACGGTCCACCGCGCCACGTCGGTGATGGCGTGCGCGTCGAACGTGACCGCGCGCGCCACCGGGTTCAGGCGCGTGCCGCCGCAGTCGGGGCACGGCAGGTCGGCCACGTCGTCGGGCTCCTGCTGCTCGGACGGCAGGGTCTGCTCGCGGCCGCGGTTGTCGTCGGCCATCACGGTGTCGTCGAAGGCGGCGCGCTGCTCGCGCGTGAGCGTGAGGCCGGTGCCGACGCAGCTCGGGCACCAGCCGTGCTTGCTGTTGTACGAGAACAGGCGCGGGTCCAGCTCGGGATAGCTGGTGCTGCACACCGGGCAGGCGCGCTTGGTGGAGAACACCGTGGTGGCGCCGATGCCGCGCGTGCCGCCGTTGCCCATCGCGTGGCCGAGGCCGTCGAGCGGCGCCAGCAGGTGCATCACGCCCTTGCCGGCTTCGAGCGCCTGGCCGAGCAGCGCGCGCAGCGCGGCCTCGTTCTCGGCCGAGACCTTGATGTCGCCGACCGGCAGCTCGATGGTGTGCTCGCGGAAGCGGTCCAGGCGCGGCCACGGATCGACCGGCAGGAATTCGCCGTCCACGCGCAGGTGCGTGTTGCCGCGCGCCTTGGCCCACTTGGCGAGATCGGTGTAGACGCCCTTGCGGTTGACCACCAGCGGCGCCAGCAAACCCACGTGCTGGCCCTTGTAGTCGCGCAGCAGCTGCGCGGCGATGGACTCGGGGCTCTGCGAAGTGACCGGCGTGCCGTCGTGGATGCAGTGCTGGATGCCCAGCTTCACGTACATCAGGCGCAGGAAGTGCCAGACCTCGGAGGTGGTCGCCACCGTGCTCTTGCGCCCGCCGCGCGACAGGCGCTGCTCGATCGCCACCGTGGGCGGGATGCCGTACACCGCGTCCACCTCGGGCCGCCCGGCCGGCTGCACGATCGAGCGCGCGTAGGCGTTGAGCGATTCGAGATAGCGGCGCTGCCCTTCGTGGAACAGGATGTCGAAGGCCAGCGTGGACTTGCCCGAGCCGGACACGCCCGTGACCACGTTGAACTTGCCGTGCGGGATGTCGACGTTGAGCGCCTTGAGGTTGTGCTCGTGCGCGTTGACGATGCGCACCACGTCCACGCCTTCCACCGCGCGGCGCTCGCGCGCGGCGCGCAGCGCGGCCTGCAGCGGCACGCCTTCGTCGTCGAGCGCGAAGGCGTGGCCGATGGCGCGGTCGTAGTGCAGCAGCGCCTGCCCGGTGTGGGACGCGGCGCAGCCGCGCACGTCCTGCGGCGTGCCCACGCACAGCACCTCGCCGCCGGCGTCGCCGCCTTCGGGGCCGAGGTCGATGATCCAGTCGGCCGCGCGCACCACGTCGAGGTTGTGCTCGATCACGATCAGCGAATGGCCGCCGTCGAGCAGCTTGCCGAACGCGCGCATCAGCTTGGCGATGTCGTCGAAGTGCAGCCCGGTGGTGGGCTCGTCGAACATGAACAGCCGGCCTTCGTGCGGCAGCGGCTTGTTGCGCGACGCCATGCCGCCGTGCGCGGTCTCGGCCAGGTAGCCGGCCAGCTTGAGGCGCTGCGCCTCGCCGCCCGACAGCGTCGGCACCGGCTGGCCCAGCTTGACGTATTCCAGGCCCACGTCGACGATCGGCTGGAGCACGCGCAGCACCGCGGCGTCGCCGGCGAAATACGCCACCGCCTCGCTCACGGTCAGCTCCAGCACGTCGGCCACGCTGAGCGGGCGCGGCGGCTGGCCCGGCAGCGCGCGTTCGATCTTCACTTCGAGGATCTCGGCGCGGTAGCGGCGCCCGTCGCAGTCGGGGCAGCGCAGGTAGACGTCGGAGAGGAACTGCATCTCGACGTGCTCGAAGCCGGAGCCGCCGCACGTGGGGCAGCGCCCGTCGCCCGAGTTGAAGCTGAACATGCCGGCGGTGTAGCTGCGCTGCAGCGCCATCGGCGCCTTGGCGAACAGCTTGCGGATCTCGTCGAACGCGCCGACGTAGCTGGCCGGGTTCGAGCGCGCGGTCTTGCCGATCGGCGACTGGTCGACGAACACCACGTCGCTGACCTGCCCGGCGCCTTCCAGCCGGCGGAACGCGCCGGGCGCGTCGGTGGACTTGCCGAAGTGGCGCGCCATCGCCGGATAGAGCACGTCCTGCAGCAGCGTGGACTTGCCCGAGCCGGACACGCCGGTCACGCACACCAGCCGTTGCAGCGGGATCGCCACGGTGACGTCGCGCAGGTTGTGCTCGGTGGCGCCTTCGAGCACGATGCGCGGCGTGGCGGCGTCCACCGGGCGCGGCGCCCACGCGGACAGGTCGGTCACCTGGCGGCGCCCGGCGAGGTATTCGCCGGTGAGCGTGCCGGCGGCGCGGATGTCGCCCGGCGTGCCGTCATAGATGATGTTGCCGCCGCGCTCGCCGGGGCCGGGACCCATGTCGATCAGGCGGTCGGCCGCGAGCATCACGGACGGGTCGTGCTCCACCACCACCAGCGTGTTGCCGGCGTCGCGCAGGCGCCGCATGGCCTCGACGATGCGGTTGAGGTCGCGCGGGTGCAGGCCGATGCTGGGCTCGTCGAGCACGAACAGCGTCTTCACCAGCGAGGTGCCGAGCGCCGTGGTCAGGTTGATGCGCTGCACCTCGCCGCCGGACAGCGTGCGGCTCTGGCGGTCCAGCGTGAGGTAGCCCAGGCCCACGTCGCACAGGTATTTCAGGCGCGTGCGCACCTCGGCCAGCAGCAGCTTGAGCGCGTCGTCGAGCATCAGGCTCGGCAGCGTGAGCTCGTCGAAGAACTGGCGGATGCGCCCGATCGGCATCAGCATCAGGTCGTGCACGGTCAGGCCCGGCAGCGCCTCGAGCTGGCCGCGGTCCCAGTCCACGCCGCGCGGCAGGAAGCGCCGCGCCGGCTCGCACACGGCGTCGGCGCCGGCCTTGCCGCCCAGGCGCCACAGCAGCGCCTCGGTCTTCAGGCGCGCGCCGCCGCAGGTCTCGCACGGCGTGTAGCTGCGGTACTTCGACAGCAGCACGCGGATGTGCATCTTGTAGGCCTTCGACTCGAGATAGTCGAAGAAGCGCTTGACGCCGTACCAGTGCGTGTTCCACTTGCCGTTCCAGTCGGGCGAGCCGTCGATGACCCAGGCGCGCTCGGCCGCGGTCAGGCTGGACCACGCTACGTCGCGCGGGATGCCGGCCTTCGCGGCGTAGCGCATCAGGTCGTCCTGGCATTCCTTCCAGGCCGGCGTCTGCATCGGCTTGATGGCGCCGTCGCGCAGGCTCTTGCGCTCGTCCGGGATCACCAGCCCGAGGTCGACGCCGATCACGCGGCCGAAGCCGCGGCAGGTCTCGCACGCGCCGTAGGCGGAGTTGAACGAGAACAGCGCGGGCTGCGGGTCGGCGTAGCGGATGTCGCTCTCGGGGCTGTGCAGGCCGGTGGAGAAGCGCCACACCTGCGGCCCGGCCGCCTCGTCGGCGGCGTTGAGCACGTAGACGTTGACGCGGCCGCCGCCGCGCTTGAGCGAGGCCTCGATGGCCTCCAGCGCGCGCGCCTTCTCCGTGGTGCCGAGGCGGAAGCGGTCGGCCACCACGTCGAGCACCTTGCGCGGGCCGGTCGGCGACGCGACCACGCGCTGCGCCTGCACGCGCGTGTAGCCGCTGACCGACAGCCATTGCGCGATCTCGGCCTCGGTGGTGGTCTCGGGCAGCTCCACCGGGAACGTCACCACCAGGCGCGGATCGTCCTGCGCGGCGCGCGCCTGCAATTCGGCGTAGATGGTCTCGGGCGAGTCGTGGCGCACCGGCTGCGCGGTCTTGCGGTCGAACAGCTCGGCCGCGCGCGCGTAGAGCAGCTTGAGGTGGTCGTTGAGCTCGGTCATGGTGCCGACCGTGGAGCGCGAGCTGCGCACCGGGTTGGTCTGGTCGATGGCGATCGCCGGCGGCACGCCGTCCACGCGGTCCACCTGCGGCCGGTCCATGCGGTCGAGGAACTGGCGCGCGTAGGCGCTGAAGGTCTCGACGTAGCGACGCTGGCCCTCGGCGTAGAGCGTGTCGAACACCAGGCTCGACTTGCCCGACCCGGACGGCCCCGTCACCACGGTCATTTCGCCGGTGTGCAGGTCGAGGTCGAGATTCTTGAGATTGTGCTGACGGGCTCCGCGGATGCGGATGACACCGGATGACATGGCTTGCGTCCTCTTGGCTTGCGGTTTGCTGCGGGTGGGCGGGGCGCGGCGGCGAGTGTCGCCGGCGGCACGCAGCATGCGGTATTGGTACGATCAGGCCGCTATCCTATCCCGAAGCACGCGCGCGCGCCCGCTTGCCGGGTGTGGCGCTGACATCTCCTGACAGTACGCTGTCAGGAGAAAACAGGGACGGATACGCCGCCGGGCTGGCAAACTGCGGGCATGGCCGCGCCGCGGGCGGCGCCCGGCCCACACCGAAACCACGAGAACGGAAAAAAAACGATGGCGAAGTCCCCACGCGGCGCCGACGCGCTCGCCGCCACGCTGGCGCGGGCCGGCGTGCGCCGCCTGTTCACCTTGTCCGGCAACCACGTGATGCCGGTCTTCGATGCCTGCCTCGGCGCCGGCATCGCGCTGGTGCACGTGCGCCACGAAGCCGCCGCCGTGCACATGGCCGACGCCTGGGCGCGCCTGACCGGCGAGGTCGGCGTGGCGCTGGTGACGGGCGGCCCCGGCCATGCCAACGCGGTGTCGGCGCTCTACACCGCGCAGATGTCGGAGTCCGCGGTGGTGCTGCTGTCCGGCCACGCGCCGAACCGGCAGCACGGCTTCGGCGCGTTCCAGGAAATGCGCCAGGCCGAGATGGCGGCGCCGGTGTGCAAGGCCGCGTGGACCTGCGCCGGCACGGATGCGGTCGCCGCCGACATGGCGCTGGCGATGCGCATCGCCGCCGCCGGCCGGCCCGGCCCGGTGCACCTGAGCCTGCCAACCGACGCGCTCGAAGACCTCGTGGGCCAGGCCGGCGCGCCCGCCTCGGTCGCCGCGCCACCCGACGCGCCCGCGTTCGGCGCGGACGACGCGCGCGCCGTGCTGGCGCTGCTGGCCGGCGCGCGGCGCCCGCTGATCCTGGCCGGGCCGGCATGGCTGAGCGCGCGCGGGCGCGCCGCCACCGCGGCGCTGGAAGCCGGCACCGGCATCCCGGTCGCCGGCATGGAAAGCCCGCGCGGCATCGCCGACCCGGGCCTGGGCGCGTTCGCGCAGATGCTGGCGCGCGCCGACTGCGTGCTGCTGCTGGGCAAGCGCCTGGACTTCACGCTGCGCTTCGGCGCCGCGCCCGCGTTCGCGCCGGACGGCGCCTTCCTGCAGATCGACGCCGACGCGGACGAACTCGCGCGCAGCCGGCGCGCCGCCGGCGAGCGCCTGCGCTTCGCGCGGCAGGCCGACGTGGGCAGCGCCATCGCGCAGCTCACGCAACTCGCGGCCGGCAGCCAGGCGCACGCCGCGTGGCGCGGCGAAGTGAGCGCCGCGATCCGCTACCGGCCGGCGGCGTGGGACACCGCGGCCGGCGCCGGCGCGCTGCACCCGGTGCAGGCCTGCCGCCCGCTGCAGACCATCCTGGACAGCCACCCCGACGCGGTGCTGGTTTCCGACGGCGGCGAGTTCGGGCAGTGGGCGCAGGCCTGCCTGCACGCGCCGCACCGCCTCGTCAACGGCCCCGCCGGCGCCATCGGCGCGGGCCTGCCGATGGCGCTGGCGGCGCGGCTGGCGCAGCCGGAAGCCCCGGTCATCGCCATGATGGGCGACGGCAGCGCCGGCTTCCACATCGCCGAGTTCGACACCGCGCTGCGCTACGGCCTGCCGTTCGTCGCCGTGGTCGGCAACGACGCGCGCTGGAACGCCGAGTACCAGATCCAGCTGAACAGCTACGGCCGGGACCGGCTGGTCGGCTGCGAGCTGCTGCCCACGCGCTACGACCAGGTGTGCGCGGCCTTCGGCGGGCACGGCGAGCTGGTGCGGGAGGCGGGAGAACTGCTGCCCGCCGTGCGGCGCGCCATCGCCTCGGGCAAGCCGGCCTGCGTCAACGTGCGGATCGAGGGCGTGGCGGCGCCGCTGGTGGCGCGCGGCTAGGCACCGTGCACAATGCGGGCTGCCGCCCCCGAGCAGAAAAACCAGAGACACACAGACATGGAACTTCGGCAGCTACGCTATTTCGTCCAGGTGGTGGAGATGGGCAGCATGGGCCAGGCGGCGCAGAAGCTGGGCGTGGTCACTTCCGCGCTGAGCCAGCAGATCAGCCGGCTGGAGAGCGAGCTGTCCACGCGCCTGCTGCAGCGCACCTCCAGCGGCGCGGTGCCCACCGACGCCGGCCTGGCCTTCTGGCGCCAGGCGCAGCTCGCCATCCGCCATGCCGACGACGCGGTGCGCGCGGCCCAGCTCGCGCGCCTGTCCGGCCACGTCAGCGTGGGCATGGCGCCCAGCACCGTGGCCGTGCTCGGCCTGCCGTTCATGCTGGCCATGCGCGAGCGCTATCCCGACATCCGCCTGCACCTGGTGGAGAACCTGTCCGGCAACCTGGCCGCGATGATCGGCGCGCGCCAGCTCGACCTCGCCGTGCTGTTCCAGGTCGAGGCCGGCCAGCGCTGGAGCGTGACGCCGCTGCTGGAAGAGCGGCTGTTCCTGATCGCGCGCGACGGCCTGCCCGGCGTGCCCGCCGGCGGCCCGCTGGAGCTGGAGCAGCTCGGCGCGCTGCCGCTGATCCTGCCGAGCAGCCCGCACGGCCTGCGCGCGCTGCTCAACCAGGCGTTCGCGCGCGGCCAGCACCAGCCCAACGTGGTGGCCGAGATCGACGGCCTGGCCATGCTGATGGACGCGGTGCGCGCCGGCCTGGGCGCCACCATCCAGCCCGGCGCCGCGGTGGCGCGGCTGCTCGGCGAGCCGCTCGCCATGACCGAGATCGCCGACGGCGGCAACGGCACCCACGGCGGCAATGGCTCCGGCACGGTGTGCCGGCCCAACCTGCTGGTCAGCCTGAGCGACGACGAACTGTCGCCGGCCGGGCTGGCCGCGCGCACCGTGCTGGCCAGCGTGACGCGCGCGCTCGTCACCGAGGGCCGCTGGCCCGGCGCCACCCTTCACGAATCCTGAAGACCCCTTGCCGCAACGTGACTGGCGCCGCCCGGCGGCGCTGCGTACAGTCACGCCAACAGCGCGCCCCGCCGGCGCATGCCCTCGCATTGCCCGGCGCATGACGCACGCACGACAAGAGCCATCCCTCCAGGAGACATCATGCAGTCCACCGCCCGCCGCGCCGCGCTCGCCGGCATCATCGGCACCCTCCTCATGTCCGCCGGCGCCGCGTCGTTCGCGGCGGACCCGTGGCCCGCCAAGCCGGTCACGCTGGTGGTGCCGTTCGCCGCGGGCGGCACCACCGACATCATCGGCCGCACCATCGGCCAGAAGCTCGGCGAGGCGCTGCACCAGCCGGTGGTGGTGGACAACCGCCCCGGCGCGGGCGGCACGCTCGGCGCCGGCATCGTGGCGCGCGCGCAGCCGGACGGCTACACCCTGCTGCTGGCCACCGTGGCGCACACGATGGCGCCCGGCATCTACAAAAGCCTGCCCTACGACTTCATCAGGGACCTCGACCCCGTCGGGCTGGCCGCGCTGACGCCCAACGTGCTGCTGGTCAACCAGTCGATCCCGGCCAAGAACGTGCCGGAGCTGATCGCCTACATCAAGGCGCATCCGGGCAAGGTCAACTACGGCTCGGCCGGCACCGGCAGCACCGAGCACCTGTCCGGCGAGCTGTTCCGCTCGATGACCCACACCGACATCGCCCACGTGCCCTACAAGGGCGGCGCGCCGATGATGACCGACCTGATCGCCGGCCAGATCCAGATGGCCATCGAGACCAGCCCGTCGGCCGCGCCGCACGTGCGCAGCGGCAAGGTCCGCGCGCTGGCGGTGACGACGGCCAAGCGCTCGGGCGCCTACCCCGGCGTGCCCACGCTGGACGAGAGCGGCGTGAAGGGCTTCGAAGTGACCACGTGGTACGCCGTGATGGCGCCGCACGGCACGCCGCCGGCGGTGGAGCAGCGCGTGGCCGCCGAGCTGGCCAAGCTGCTCAAGCAGCCCGACGTGCAGAAGCGCTTCGAGGAACAGGGCGTGACCGCCGGCGACATGACGCCCGCGCAACTGGCCGGCTTCATCCGCGCCGAGACGGTCAAGTGGACCAAGGTGGCGAAGGACTCCGGCGCCAGCGCGGAGTAAGACGGAAAGACCCGGCGCGGCACCCCGCCGCGCCGCCCGCCGCGATGGCGGCGCCCCGAGCGCCTAGCCCGCGGCCTGCCAGCCGCGCACCTCGATGCGGTTCACGGCGCTGGCCTGCCTGGGGCCGAGGCGCAGGTCGCCCAGCGACACCAGTTGCAGGCCGCCGGCGGACGGCGGCAGCGCCACGCCGTCCTGCTCCACCATCACGATGGCGCCCTCGCCCACCGGCGTGTTGTACAACTCGTGCCAGGTGAACAGGCAGGCGTAGCCGTCGCCGGCCAGCGCGGCGATGACCAGCCGCTTGCACACCGCGCGCGGCAGCGACTGCATGCCCGCCGCATCGAGCAGCGCCGTCAGCCGCACGCCGCGCATGCCGCCCAGGTCGCGCACGTGCCGCCCCGAATAACACGCGATGGTGGCCGGGCCGCTGCGCACGTCGGCCAGCGCGAGCAGCTCGTCGCGGCCGAAGCTGCGGCTGCCCGGCAGCACGCCGGTCACGGCGATGCTGTCGGAGAAATGCCGGACGCCCTGCATATCCTGCGCGTGCGGCGGATGCGCCTGCGGCGCGGTTTCGGTCAGCATGGCGTCTTGCCTCCGTGTCATCTGGGTTCCGCGCGCGGGCCGCGCAACCGGCTCGTAGTATATCGCCGAATATAACGGCAAACCCCGCTGCCGGAACGCCGCGGCATTGCGCGTGCCGCCGGCGCCGCAGGCCGTGGCCAGCGCATGCCCGTTGTGCTTCCTCGCGCCCTTGCCTACCATGCACTCACGCCCCGCGGCGCCGACAGGCGCCGGGCGTCCAGCCGACGGAGGTAGCGACATGACCCCACGTGTACCCGCTTGCCGGCCCGGCGCCCGCGCGGCCCGCCACCGGGCGGCGCCGTGACGGCGGCCGGCGGCGACGCGGGCGCCAGGCCGGCCGGCAGCTTCGCGCCGCTGGCGCAGACCACCTTCGCCGTGCTGTGGGCGGCCACGGTGCTGGGCAACGTGGGCAGCTTCATGCGCGACGTGGCCAGCGCCTGGCTGGCCACCGACCTGTCCGGCTCGCCGGCGGCCGTGGCCACGATCCAGGCCGCGGCGACGCTGCCGGTGTTCCTGCTGGCGATTCCCGCCGGCGTGCTGTCCGACATCCTCGACCGGCGCCGCTTCCTGATCGTGATCCAGGCCGCGCTGGCGCTGGTGAGCGGCACGCTGATGACGCTGGCCTGGCGCGGCGCGCTGACCATCGAGATCCTGGTGGCGATGGCCTTCGCCGGCGGCATCGGCGCGGCCATGATGGGGCCGACCTGGCAGTCGATCGTGCCCGAGCTGGTGCCGCAGCGCGAGCTTAAGAACGCGGTGGCGCTCAACGCGCTGGGCGTCAACATCGCGCGCGCCATCGGCCCGGCCGCGGGCGGGCTGCTGCTGGCGGCCTTCGGCGCGGCCGTGACCTATGGCTTCGACCTCGCCAGCTACGTCTTCGTGGTGGCGGCGCTGCTGTGGTGGAAGCGCCCGGCCCGCGCCGACGACCCGCTGCGCGAGCAGTTCTTCGGCGCCTTCCGCGCGGGGCTGCGCTTCACGCGCGCGCACCGCCGGCTGCACGTGGTGCTGGCGCGCTCGGCCTGCCATTTCGCCTTCGGCAGCAGCGTGTGGGCGCTGTTGCCGCTGGTGGCCAAGCAGCTGCTGCACGGCGGCGCGAGCCTCTACGGCATCCTGCTCGGCGCGGTCGGCGCGGGCGCCATCCTCGGCGCGCTGGCCATGCCCGGCCTGCAGCGCCGCCTCGATGCCGACGGCCTGGTGCTGCTGTCCGCGCTCGCCACCGCGGCGGTGATGGCGGCGCTGTCGGCCGCGCCCCCGGTGTGGCTGGCGCTGCCGCTGCTGCTCCTGCTGGGCGCGGCGTGGATCATGGCGCTGACCACGCTCGGCGGCACCGCGCAGGCGATCCTGCCGAACTGGGTGCGCGGCCGCGCGCTGGCGGTGTACCAGATGGTCTTCAACGGCGCGATGGCGGGCGGCAGCCTGCTGTGGGGCTTCGTCGCACAGGAGCTGGGCGTCGCCCAGGGGCTGATGGCGGCGGCGGCCGGGCTGGCCGTGGCCGGCGTGGCGCTGCACCGGGTCAAGCTGCCGCGCGGCGAGGACGACCTCGTGCCGGCGCACCACTGGCCCGAACCGGCGCTGGCCGAAGCCGTGGCGCATGACCGCGGCCCGGTGATGGTCCAGATCGCCTACCGCGTCAGCAGCGAGAACCGCGACGGCTTCCTGCGCGCGGTCCATGCGCTGTCCGAGGAACGGCTGCGCGACGGCGCGTTCAACTGGGGCGTGATGGAAGACGCGGCCGATCCCGGCGCGTTCACCGAGTGGTTCCTGGTGGAGTCGTGGGCCGAGCACCTGCGCCAGCACGAGCGCGTGCCGAACGCCGACGCCGACCTCCAGCGCGACGTCAGCCGCTTCCACAGCGGCCCCGGCGCGCCGCAGGTGCGCCACCTGCTGGCGGTGGCGCCGCCGCCACCCGCGGCGACCTGAGGCGCCCCGCGCGTGCACGGCACGCCGCATGCGGAAAACGCAAACGACTGTGTATGCGGCCCGGGCGACGCTGCCCCCGCGCCGAAAGACCTCTATACTGGACTCATGCTGCACCACAGCATTTCGTGGTTCGCGCAGCGCATTCCCAGGAGGCAGGCATGTCACTCTGCGAGCTGTGCATGGCGCAAGTCGACCGCCCCGGCCATTTCCCGCCACATCCGCGGCTCGTCAAGGCCAGTACGTTCCACGCCGGCGCGGGCGGCAACGCGTTCGTCTATCGCTGCCAGGTCTGCGGGCAGACCATCCTGCTGTCCGCCACCACCGAGGACGGGCCGGACCGCTGGACCCATCTCAAGAGCACCGAGCCGTAACAGGTGGGCGCGCCGCAACAAAAAGAGCCGTCCAGCAGACGGCTCCAGTGGTTCCCCGCGATCAATGACCGCCCGGCCGGCTCGCGGCGTCTCTGGGGACGCACGTCCAGCATGATCGGCAAGGCGGCACCGGGCACGGCCACGGCGTGTTCACTGCTTGTCCGCGCCGGCCCGATCCGTTGCGGATTGTGCCGGCGCACGGTGACAGCACGAAGTCGGCACGGTGGCCCGGGCGGCACTCGCGGCAGGCGCGCATGGCGCGGATGGCGCAGATGGCGCCCCGATAGTGTCCCTTGAGGCACAGCGGAATCGGCCGGAAGCAAGACGATGCGGAAGAAGCCTTGCCGCGCACTTGCCCCGCCCGGGACGTTCATCGAGAATGACCGGGCAGCCACGCCCGGCCGGCACGCCGGCGGCCGTGGCCGGAGGAAGGGAACACGAAACACGCGACGACGGCATGACGATGCGCCTCGTGGCGGCCAGTCAAAGGAAAGCCTTCAAATGAACAATCTTCATCGGGAACTCGCACCGCTGTCCGAAGGTGCGTGGGGACAGATCGAGCAGGAAGCATCCCGCACCCTCAAGCGCTACTTCGCGGCGCGGCGCGTGGTGGACCTGATCGGGCCGAAGGGGCCCGAGCTCGCCGCGGTCGGCACCGGCCACCTGCGGCAGATCGCCGCGCCGGGCGACGGCGTCGAAGCCACCCAGCGCGACGTGCGGGCGCTGGTGGAGCTGCGCGTGCCGTTCGAGCTGTCGCGCGCGGAGATGGACAGCGTCGAGCGCGGCTCGAACAATCCCGACCTGCAGCCGCTCAAGGACGCGGCCCGCAAGCTCGCCGACGCCGAGGACCGCATCGTCTTCGACGGCTACGCGGCGGCCGGCATCCAGGGCATCGCCCAGGGCGCCAGCAATGTCGCGCTGGCCCTGCCGGCCGACATCAGCGGCTATCCGGCCGTGGTGGCGCAGGCGGTGGACCAGCTGCGCCGCGCCGGCGTCGACGGCCCCTACCGGCTGCTGCTCGGCGACCAGCCGTTCACGGCCCTGAGCGGCGCCACCGACAGCGGTTATCCCGTGCTGCGCGACATCCGCGAGCTCGTGGACGGCGACATCATCTGGGCGCCGGCGATGCAAGGCGGCGTGGTGCTCACCGAGCGGGGCGGCGATTTCGAGCTGCACGTCGGCCAGGACGTCTCGATCGGCTACCTTGGCCATACCGACACCACCGTGCGCCTGTACTTCCAGGAAACCCTCACCTTTCTCATGCTGACGGCCGAGGCGGCCGTGGTGCTGGGGCACGCCGGATAGTCGGCAGTCACCGGCAGCGGCCTGCGCGCGGCACGCGGGACCACCGGCCACGGTCGGCGGCCCCGGGCCGCGCCGGCGCCATCGCAAAATTGATCCGCGCGCATCGTTCCGCTATTGTTGGAACCCGATGCAAAAAACACTCCCCGACATGCCCAACCACATCCCCGAGCAGCAAGCCGTCTGCAGTCCGATCACGCGCAGCGCGATCTTCATCGTCGCCGTCATTTCCCCCGGCGACGAACACGCCGAAACGGTGCGCGCGCTGTGCGCCGACATCGCCGCGCTGGTGCGCTCCGTGGGCAAGCGCGTGCCCGCCGGCAACCTCTCGTGCGTGTGCGGATTCGGCTCCGATGCCTGGGACCGGCTGTTCGGCGACCCGCGTCCCGCGGGCCTGCACGCCTTTCGCGAATTCGGCGCCGGCGAACGGCGCGCGGTGGCGACGCCGGGCGACCTGCTCCTGCACATCCGCGCCGAGCAGATGGACCTGTGCTTCGAGCTCGCGACCCAGTTGATGGGCCGGCTCGGCGAGGCCGTGTCGGTGGTGGACGAAGTGCACGGCTTTCGCTACTTCGACATGCGCAGCATGGTGGGCTTCGTCGACGGCACCGAGAACCCGACCGGCGCCGAAGCCGTCGACTTCACCATCATCGGCGGCGAGGACGCCGCGTTCGCCGGCGGCAGCTACGTGCTGGTGCAGAAGTACCTGCACGACATGGCCGGCTGGAACAAGCTGCCCGTCGAGACGCAGGAACGGATCATCGGCCGCACGAAACTCTCGGACATCGAGCTCGACGACGCGGTCAAGCCGTCGTCGTCGCACAGCTCGCTCACCACGCTCGAGGAAAACGGCGAAGAGGTGAAGATCCTGCGCGACAACATGCCGTTCGGCCAGCCCGGCAAAGGCGAGTTCGGCACCTACTTCATCGGCTATGCGCGCTCGCCCCGGCCGATCGAGCAGATGCTCGAGAACATGTTCGTGGGGCGGCCGCCCGGCAACTACGACCGGCTGCTCGACTTCAGCAAGGCCGTCACCGGCGGGCTGTTCTTCACGCCGTCGGCCACGCTGCTGGAAGCCCTCGCCGAGCGCCAGGCCGGCGCCGCCGGGGCCAGCCTGCCGTCCGCGGCGCCACGCGAGGACGGCTCGCTGAAGATCGGTTCGCTGAAGGCGGCTTCGGAAGCGGACTGAGGCGGCGTTGCCGACAGGGCCGGCTCGCCGCCTGCCTGCGGACAGACCAGCCCGATCGTTATTCCGCGTAGATGCCCGCGGCCTTGATGATCGGCGTCCAGCGCGCGACTTCCGCCTTGGTGCGTTTCCCCAGCGTCGGCGCGTCCAGCCGCGCGGCCGTCGGCACCGCAACGCCCATCTGGGCAAATCTCTGCAATACGGACGGGTCGGCAAGCGCGAAGCGCAACGATTGGTTCAGGCGCTCGATGACGGCCGGCGGCGTGCCCTTCGGCGCGTAGAGGCCATGCCAGACCTCGAGCTCGAAATTCGCCAGGCCCGCTTCGGCGAACGTGGGCACATCCGGCAGGCTCGAAAGGCGAGAACCGGCGGCCAGCGCGTAGGGTTTCAGCAAACCGCTCTTGATGTACGGCCCCGTCGCCACCGGCTGGTCGCACAACAGGTCGACTTGCCCCGCGAGCAGGTCCTGCAGCGCCGGGCCGGTGCCGCGGTACGGCACCATCGTGACTTCGGTGCCGATCGTCTTGGCCAGCAGCATCGCGCAAAGATGCGAGGTCGAGCCGATGCCGGCATGGCCGAAGCGCACTTCTCCCTGCCGTTGCTTGATGGTGGCAATGACTTCCTTCAGGTTCGACGGCGCGAACCCCTTCGCGCCCACGAGGATCATCGGCACGTCGGCCGCCTGGCCGACCGGATCCAGGTCCTTGGTCGAGTCGAAGTTCAGTTTCTTGTACAGCGCCGGCGCGGTGGCGATGCCCATGTTGTGGAACAGAAGCGTGTAGCCGTTCGCCTGCGCGTTGACGACGCGCCCGGTTCCGATGGTCCCGCCGGCGCCGCCCGAGTTCTCGATGACCACCGGCTGCTTGAGGTTGCGGGACATCGCTTCGCCCAAGGCCCGTCCGATCACGTCGGTGGACCCGCCGGGCGCATACGGAATGATGACCTGAACCGGCTTGTTGGGATACGACTGAGCAGCCGCGATGGCTGACGTCAGCGCCATGACAATACCCGTGGCTGCTGCAAGGATGCGTTTCATGATGTCTCCAGTCTGAACGGCGACTTCTGTCGATTCGCCTTGTTTTTTCGGGCCCGCGGCCGTCACGGGGACGAGCGCGGCCCACCGCGCCTTGCGGCGCGGCAAATCCGTACATCGAGGAATTCGGGAAACGCCCGGGCTTTGCGCTGTCCGTCGGAAGCCCTGGCGGCTGCTCCGCAGGTTACGGGTGCTCGACGAAGCGATACATCTCCGTGTGGTCCGCGGCTTTCCCAAGCGCATTGGAAGCTTGCGTGCACAGCGCGTTGACATGCGCGCCCAGCCGCATGTCGGCCTGCACGGCCTCGGCCAGCACGGCCGCGATGGCAACGTCCTTGGCCATCAGTGCCAGCGAGAACCCGGAGTTGAACGCGCCGGAAAGCATGAACTGCTTTGCCTTGTTTTCCGTCGTGTTGTTCTTTCCGGTGGAGCTGTTCAGAACGTCGACCATGATGTTGGGGTCGATGCCAAAACGCTGTCCGGCAATCAGGGCTTCCGCGGTCGCAATCAGGCCGGCGGCCGACACGTAGTTGTTCAGCGCCTTCATCGCATGGCCCGCGCCGATGTCGCCGACACGGGTGAGCGTGGAACCCAGGTGGCCGAGCAATGGCCGCGCGCGGTCGACGTCGGCGGCATCGCCCCCGGCCATGATCGCCAGGGTGCCCGACCTTGCGCGGCTTACCCCGCCGGAAACCGGGGCGTCGATCATGGCCAGGCCCTCGGCCTTGACCGCTGCCGACAACGCCCGCGTGCGCACCGGGTCCGCGGAGCTCATGTCGATGACGAGCGCGCCTTGCCCGAGCACCTTCGTCAGCGCGAGGACCGCCTCGTCGACGATGTCGGAGTTCGGCAGCATCGTCACCACGACATCGCAGTCGCCGAACGCCCGCAGGTCCGCGGCGACGCGCGCCGCCTTGTTCTCGGCGGCGAAACGCTGCCGCGTCTCGGCCACCACGTCATACGCCAGGACGTTCACGCCCGCGGCCGCCAGCCGGCCGGCCATGGGGAAACCCATCATCCCCAGGCCGACGAATCCGATTTGCTTCATGGCCGGCTCCTTAGATGCCCATTTCCTTGAACACTTCGCGGGCAATCCGGAACGAGTCGATCGCCGCCGGCACGCCGCAGTAGATCGCCACCTGCAGGAAGACCTCCTTGATTTCGTCCTTGGTCAGCCCGTTGTTGATGGCGCCGCGCACGTGCAGCTTCAGTTCGTGCGGCCGGTTGAGCGCGGCAATCATCGCGAGGTTCAGGAAGCTGCGGGTGCGGCGCTCGAGGCCGGGGCGGTTCCACACGTCGCCCCAGCAGTACTGCGTGACCAGCTCCTGCATGTCGCGATTGAAATCGTCGGCGTTCTTCAGCGAAGCGTCCACGTACTCGCTGCCCAGCACTTCACGACGGGTCTTGAGGCCTTTCTCGAACAGGTCTTGGTTCATGCGTGTCTCCTTTGGTTAACGGCTCCCATCGTAGAGCGCGGCCTTTCATAAGTCAATAAGATTGACTGACAATCTGTTTGGCGAGAAATCTGGGATAATTTCCCGCAACCAGCATGGCAATCTATGGAAACAGACCTGTACATCAAGCGCGACATGACCACCCTGCGTCAGCAAGTGACGGACAGGTTGCGTCAGGCTATCCTTTCCGGCCGCTTCCTGCCGGGCGCGCGACTCGTGGAACGGGAACTATGCGAGAACCTGGGCGTGAGCCGGCCGCTCCTGCGCGAGGCGCTGCAGCAGCTCCAGGCGGAGGGATTGATTCATCTCATTCCCCACAAGGGCCCGGTGGTGGCAACCATTTCCGCGGAGGAAGCGCGCCAGATCTACGCCGTGCGCGCCTACCTGGAAGCGTGCATCGGGGAAGGCTTCGCGCGCAACGCGACGGACCCGCAGATTTCGCGGCTGAGAGCCGCGCTGCAATACCTGGCCACGCCGCAGGCATCCGCCGACACCGATGCCCTGCTGCTGGGCAAGAACACCTTCTACGCCATCCTGATGGAAGGCTGCGGCAATGAGATTGCCGGGCAAATGCTCACCCAGCTCAACAACCGCATCACCCTTCTGCGCCGCCTGTCTCTCGGGCGCACCGGACGGCTCGCCGAATCCATCAAGGAGCTCGACGCGGTCGTGTCGGCGATCGAGAAGCGGGATGCCGAGACCACCCGCCAGCTGTGCTTCGACCACGTCCTGAGCGCGGCGAAGGCCGCCGAGGATGCGCGCTCCGTGAGCGGCGCCTGAGGCGGACGACGGAACCTGCCGGGCGGAAGTCCGGCAGGCCGCTGGCCTGTGCCGAAGCGTCCTGTCAGAACCTGTGACGCAGGCCCACGCTGAGCGAGCGCGCGTCGTCACCGCTGCCGCGGTCGATGGCAATACTGTTGATCGTCACGCTGCCGCCGGGGCTGTTGTGGACATAGACCGCGCGCAGATAGGCGGTGGTGCGCTTGCTGAGATCGTGGTCCCAGCCGAGCGTCATGCTCCAGGGCCGCTCGCCGCCGCCCAGTATCTGCCGCTTGAGCGCCACCGCCTTGAATGTGCCCTTCTGCGTGACGTTCCAGCTGAACGTGATGCCGTAGTGGCGCGCCACCCGGGTCGTCGTCAGCTTGCTGCCGGCCTGTGCCAGCAGCAGGCCCACCTTCACCGGCTTGAAGCGGTACGCGCCGCCCAGGAAGTGGTTCGACGTCAGCGCAGTGGGAACCTGCGGCGTGCTGGTGCCCGTGTACATGCCCTGGTAGCCGTAAAACGCGTAGGCGTTGCCGGCTTCGTACATCGCGTTCATGCCGAAGTTGGTGCCCGAACGCGGATTGCCCGGCACCTCGCCCGGAGCCGCGGCGGCACCGAGCGAGAAGCCGCCCCAGGTCGGCGAGAAGTACTGCACGGCATTGTCGAAGCGCGCGCCATACGCGACCTGCCCGATACCTTGCGACGCCGTGGCGCCCAGCAGGTTGAATGGCGACACCATGCCGTTCAGCAGGAAGGGATCGAGCCGCAGCAAGACATAGAACGACGGCGTGTACTGCCGGCCCAACCGGATCTCGCCCCATGATTCGTTGGAAAGCCCCAACCACGACTGGCGGCCAAACAGGCGGCCATTGCCGAAGAGCTCGGTGCCGGTATCGATGTTGAAACCGGACTCGACCAGGAAGTTGGCCTTGGTGCCTCCGCCCAGGTCCTCGATGCCTCGCAGCCCCCAGCGCGACGCCGCCTGCTGGCCTTCGCGCATCCGTACCACGCTTTGCGACCCCTTTGCATATTCGATCGACGCGTCGACCACGCCATACAACTGCGCCGTCATGGCCGCCGCGCCGCCGCAGGCCAGGGCCAGGCCGAGGCCGAGGCCCAGGTTCGTGCCGATCACGATGCCCGATGACCGTCTGCTTGCTCTGCTCTCTCTCACGCTGCCGTCTCCCGTTCTACGCTGCTGCATCGTTTGTCTCCTTGGTGGCTATTTCAGGTGATGCGGGCCCTGCCAACGCTGAGGGTGCCGCCTACTGCGGTGTCACGCCGGCAAGCTTGACGATGTCGCCCCACGCAGCCAGATCGGCGCGCAGCAGTTGCCCGAGTTCGTCAGGCGTTGAAGGCTTGCCAGGCTTCAGGTACATCGAGGCAAAGCGCAGCTGTCCCTCGCGCGATTGCAGGATGCGGTTCACTTCGGCGTTCAGGCGCGAGACGATGGGCGCGGGCAGGCCCCTGGGCCCGAACAGCGCAAGCCAGCTTGCCTGCTCGAACGGCACGCCCTGCTCGCCCATGGTCGACACCTCGGGCGCGGAGAGCATGCGTTCGGGGCCGGATACGGCGATGCCGCGAATGCGGCCCGACTTCAGATGCGGAATGGCAGACAGCGAATCGGTGAAGGCGATGGTCACGTGTCCGGCCGCCAGGTCGCCGGTGCACTGGACGGCAGTCTTGTACGGCACGTGGCGCATGCGGATGCCGGTCTTGGCCTTGAGGTACTCCATCGCCAGATGGCCGCCCGACCCTACGCCCCACGAGCAATAGGCCAGTTCGGTGGGGCTTGCCTCGACATGGGCGATGAGCTCCTTGAGGCTGCGCGCCGGCACGGTGGACATCACCGCCAGCAGGTTGCCGCCCGGGGCAACCGGCCGGGCAATCGGCGTGAAATCCTTGACGGGGTCATAGGGCAGGCTGGCCGTGGTCCACGGGTTCACGGTCATCGTGGCCGAGTACGTGAACAGCAGCGTGTAGCCATCGGGCTCGGCACGCGCCGCCATCTCGCTGGCGATGATGCCGTTGGCACCGGGGCGGTTATCCACCACCACCGGCTGCTTGAACGCCGCCGAGAGCCGTTCCGCCACCAGCCGGGCGGTCTGGTCGGTCACGCTGCCCGCGCCGGACGGCACCAGCATCCGGATCGGACGGTTGGGATACGGTGCGGTCTCGGCATGGGCCGGGGCGATGCCGGACCCCGTGGCCAGCGCCGCCACGATGACCGGCAAGGCCACGCGGACACCAGATTTCTGACTACGCATATTGCTGTCTCCATCACGGCGCATTGGCCGTTCATGCCGGTACGTCGCCGGCGTGTCGCGAACAGGCGCCGCGCGCGCCTGGTGTGGCCAGGGCCTGGGCGGTGGCCATATCCATGGTGTTGCGCGTCTCGGGGCGGTTCAGCGTGAGCTCCGCCCAGCCTTCGTGGCGAGATGCCGGGACAGCCGGCGCGGTGGTCATGCTGCCGCGCCTGCGCGACGCGGCAACGCCACACCGATCGCGCCGTCGCGGGCCATCGTGTCGATGGCGTCGTCGCCATAGCCAAGCTCGCGGAGCACCTCCACCGTGTGCTGGCCGATCCGGGGCACCACCGGGCTGGATGCAGGCGGGGCCGCCTCCATGCGGAACGGCAGGCCCGGCAGCGACAGGTGACCGCCAGCGCCGTCGGCAACAGCCATCAACATTGCGTTGGCGTGCACGTCGGCGCTGACCTCGACCTGGCGATAGTCGCGCACCACGCCCACCACCACCCGATGCCGTTCGAGCAGCGCGCACGCGTCCTCGCCCGAGTACCCGCGCAGCGCGTCATGCAGGATCGCCAGCAAGGCCGGCCGGTTCTGCACGCGCAGCGGGTTGCTGGCAAAGCGGGCATCGCTGGCCAGCCCGGGTTGCCCGATGGCCGTGCACAGCCGCGCCCAGTGTTCGTCGAGATAGGCCGACAGCACGATATGGCCGTCCGCCACGCCAATCACGTCGGCGGCAGGCGCCGCCCTGGGCTGGCTGTTGCCGCTGCGTACCGGCAGCGCGCCCGAGCACTGGTACTCGGCCCAGAGCTGGGCCTGCAGATGCACGCCGACGTTCAGCAGCGACGTCTCGATGGTATCGCCGTGGCCTGTGCGCAAGCGCCGGAACAGCGCGGCCACGATGCCGCTGGATGTCGCCAGCGCCGTGGCGGCATCGATCAGCGCGAAGCCGGCCTTCAGCGGCTGGCCGCCGGCCTCGCCCGTCACGGACATCATGCCGCTTTCGGCCTGCGCGGCGATATCCAGGCCCGGCCGCAGGCGCGACGGCCCGCGCGTGCCGAAGGCGGTGACACTGGCATGGACCAGATCGGGCCGGACGTCCCGCAGCGAGACGGCATCCAGGCCCAGCGACTCCATCGAGCCGGGCCGCGCGTTGTGCAGCACCACGTCGCACGACAACGCCAGCTTGCGGGCGGCCTGCAGCCCCGCCGGACGACGCAGGTCCAGCGCGATGGCGCGCTTGCCGCGGTTGTAGGCCAGGAACATCGGGCTCTGCGGGCTGGTGCCGTCGAAGCGCCGGGCGCCGTCGCCGCGCAGCGGTTCCACCTTGATGACGTCGGCGCCAAGGTCGGCCAGCAGCATCGCCGCCCCCGGCGCGGCGATGAACTGGCCGAATTCGGCCACGCGAATGCCTGCAAGCGGCAGGTCGTTCTGGGTCTTCATCCTGTCTTCCGAATGCATGCCATGACGGCATCGATGGAAACGGATCATGCGGCACGTGCATCGGATGCGGCAGCTTCCCAGATCGCCGCGGCGTGAACCAGCGGTTAGCACCACGGGTAATCCCGTGGCCGCGCGGCTGGCGCTATGCTGGCGGACAGGGCGCCGCCATGAACGCCCGCGACAGGAGACGAACCCATGCGACTAAGCCAGGTACAGGACTTCATCGCCGTGGCCGAGTGCGGCAGCATCCGTGCCGGCGCCAAGGCGCGCGGCGTGTCGGCACCGGCCATCACCAAGAGCATCCGGCTGCTCGAGGAGGAACTGCATGTGCCGCTGCTGACGCGCACCACGCGCGGCATCGTGCTCTCACGCTATGGCGAGGCGTTCCTGCGCCGGGCCCAGCTCATCGCCAGCGAAGCCCGGAAGGCCACCGACGAGATGGCCCAGATGCTTGGCACGCGCAACGGCGTGGTCCGCATTGGCGTCACGGGCGGCCCGGCGCATCTGCTGCTGCCGGCGGTGCTCAAGCGTTTCCGGTCCCAGCATCCCGACGTGCAGGTCTGCATCGACAGCGGCGTCTATCCGGCCCATCTGTCGAACCTGCGCGCGGGCGCGATGGACATGGCCGTGAGCCCGATTCCCGACGAGGGCATCGAGCGCGAGTTCGTCTGCGAGCCCCTGTACAACAACGATTCCGTGGTGGTGGCGCATCGCGAGCATCCGCTGCGCAATGCCCGATCTCTGCGCGAGCTGGTGGGTTCGGAATGGGTGCTGACCGGGCAGCGGATGCACGGGCCCGGCGCGGCGATCATGGACGCCTTCCGTGCCCGCGACCTGCCGCTGCCCCGCGTGGCGGTACGGTGCGACACCATCGGCATGATCCAGACGCTGCTCGAAGACCGCTCGCTGCTGTGCCTGCTGCCGCGCCAGCTCGTGCCGGGCCGCCTGACCAACGCCAGCCTGGTGGTGCTGCCGATCGAAGACCCGCTGCCCAGCCATGCCGTCAGCCTGGTCTATCGCGCCGATTCGCCGATGACGCCCGTGGCCGAACAGTTCGCGAAGCTGCTGCGCCGTGAAGTGCACTACCTGAGCAAGATGCCCGACAGCCCGCTGCGCCGCCAGGTGCCGCACCCCCCGGAAGCGGTCGGCTAGCCCAGCGCCGCGCCGGCGGGAATTCCCGGCCGGCCACAGGCGATAACCGCCGGTTCACACCTGAAATTCCGCAACGCCCGCCAGGCCGCGCCAGCGCTGCCCGCGCAGCCGGCGCGCCCGGCCGCACCGGGACTTTCCCCACTGCATATAGTCCCGCGTCTGCGCGTGAATACCCCTTCGCCAACTGGGAGGGGAAACACATGCACACAATCGAGGACCGCCCCGCCGCGCTGATCACCGGCCACGGCATCGACGCCATTGGAGACGGCATCTGGCTGCTGCACGGCCAGGGCCAGAGTTTCGTCGCCGACGTGGGTGGCGGGCTGCTGGTGGTCGACAGCGGCCCTGGCGGCGGCGTGACGGCCGGGATGATCGAAGTGCTGCGCACCCGGACCAGCCTCCCTGTGCTGGCGCTCTGCTACAGCCACGGACACCTGGGCTACAACGCCGGTGTGAAGCAGTGGATCGACCATGCCGCCCAGCGCGGCGAACCCGCGCCACGCGTGCTGGCGCACGTCAACGTACTGGCGCGCCAGAGCCGCTACCGCGAGACCCAGCGCATGCAGGAGCGCATGGCGGAGATCCAGTTCCGGCACGCCAGCGGCGCCCTGGCAGGCAAGCTGCGCCAAAGCGTGCCCACGGAGACGTTCCACGACGGCATCACGGTGGGCCAGGGCGATCGTCGCGCCGAAATCCTGTGGGCACCCTCGGAGACGGACGATGCCGTAGCCGTGTGGCTGCCGGGCAGTCGGCTGCTGTATGGCGGCCCGGCGGTCATCGACTCCATCCCGAACATCGGCACTCCGTTCCGCACGATGCGCGATACGGTGCGCTGGGCCGAAACGCTGGAACGCCTGGCCGGGCTGCGACCCGAGACGGTGGCCCGGGAATTCGGGACCACCCTGCACGGCGAGGAGACCTGCCGGCAAGTGCTGCTGCATACAGCGGCCGCGCTGCGCTGGATGCGCGGGGAAGTGGTGCGGCTGATGAACGCCGGCTGCAACGAGCGCCAGATGCTGGCCGCGCTGCAACCACCGGCCGAACTGTTCGAGCAGCCGTGCATGCAGCCGACCTACGGCGATCCGACCTACATCGCACGCGATATCTACCGGTCCGAGAACGGCTGGTGGGACCGCAATGCCACGACGCTGCATCCTGCCGCGCCCGAGGACGTGGCCAGCGAGATCGCGGCGGCAATCGCCGACCACGGCGCCGTGGTGCGGCATGCGTGCGCGCTGGCCGAACGCGGAGATATCCAGCTTGCGCTGCATGTGATCGACCTGCTGGCGCAGGCGCCCGGCGACGCGCCGCCCGTGATGGAAGCCCGCCAACGCAAGGCCCAATGGCTGCGCGCCCGATCAAGACAGGTGCGCAGCTATGTGTCCCGCAGCCTCTATGTGGCGGCCGCGATGGTGCTGGAAAGCGGTTCGGACGACAACTTCGGCATCCACTGAGGAGCCAGCGATGACCCATTCCCTCATGACCGGCGCGGCGCCCGGGCGCAGCCGCCGCGATGCCCTGCGGTGGCTTGCCTGGCTTGGACTGGGCGCGGTCTTGCACCCGGCCCGCGCCGCTGCCACGTGGCCGTCGCGGCCGATCCGGCTGGTCGTGCCGGCGTCGGCCGGCAGCGGCCCCGACCTGTTCGCCCGGCCGCTGGCCGAAGTCATCGGCAGGCGGCTGGGCCAGCCGTTCGTGATCGACAACAAGCCCGGCGCCACCGGCATCATCGGCAATAACATCGTCGCCAAGGCGGCGCCGGACGGCCAGACGCTGCTGTTCACCTACGCGGCCACGGTGGTCATCAACCAGACCTTGCAGCCAAAGATGCCGTACGACGGGCTGCGTGACCTGACGCCGGTGGCCCAGATTGGCGCGGGCGGCAACTTCCTGGTGGTGGTGCCGGCGTTTCCGGCGCGCAATCTGAAGGAGTTCGTCGCCCACGTGCGGGCGCGGCCCGACGCCTACGACTACGCGTCGTGGGGCATCGGCTCCGGCGGCCATCTGACGATGGAGGCGCTGCGGATGCAGAGCGGCATCCGCATGCGGCATGTGCCCTACAAGTCCGTGCCGCAGATCCTGAACGACATGCAGGGTGGCATCGTGAAGGTGGGATGGGTCGATGCGTCGTCGTCGCTGCCGCTGATCCGGGCCGGCAAGCTGCGCGTGCTGGCCATCAGCGGCACGCGGCGCGGCGCGGCCACGCCGGACGTGCCGACCATGACCGAGCAGGGCTACCCGTTCGACACCGATAGCTGGTACGGCCTGTTCGCGCCGGCCGGCACCCCCGCCGCCATCGTCCAGCGGCTCAACGCGGAAGTGAACCAGGCATTGGCCAGCGCCGACATACGGGAGCGCTTCCTGCAAATGAACATGACCGATCCGCCAATCAAGACGCCGGAGCAGTTTGCGCAGACCGTGCGCGACGACGTGGCGGTCTGGGGCAACGTGATTCGCGCCAACCACATCACCGTGGACTAACGACACCATCGAGGAACCGACATGACCACAAACCGCGCCGCACTGGACCAGCGCATCCGCGCAGCCTTTATCTACACCTTTGCGCTGCACGACCTGGCACGCACGCGCTGGCGCTTCACGCAGCACGAGACCACGCACGGCAGGCCAGCCAACCAGCTGCATCACAACCGCGATCTGCTGGACGACCGCGCGCGCCAGGTGACGATGCCGAACAACGACACGCTGTATTCGTTGGCATGGCTCGACCTGTCCGCCGGCCCCGCCACGCTGACGGTTCCCGACATGGGCAGCCGCTACTACAGCGTGGCGCTGATGGATGCCTTCACCAACAATTTCGCCTGCCTGGGCCTGCGCACGAATGGCCCCGGCGCGCACGTGTTCGTCATCGCCGGGCCGGCGCACCACGCCAGCGCGCCGGCCGGGCTGCCCAACGGCGCCGTCCTGGCGCGCGCCCCGTGCAACGATGTCTGGCTGCTGGCGCGCGTGCTCGTCGACGGCCCGTCGGACCTGCCGCAAGTCCATGCGCTGCAGGAACAGATGCGGCTCGGCACAAGCGCCGTGCCGCCCGCACGCCTCCAGGCCACGCCCGACGAGACCCGCCCCGCCGCCTACCTGGCGCTGGTCAACGAAGCGCTGGCGCGCAACGGCGTGCCCGCGCATGAACAGGAGATGGTGGCGGGCTTTGCCGACCTGGGCGTCCGCGCCGGCGACCTGGCCGCGTGGGACACGCTGTCGCCGGGGATCCGTGAGGCCTGGACACGCCTGTGGCCCGCGCTGCGCCACGAACTGGAGCACCCGCCCAAGGGCAGCCTCCGCCGGAACGGACCGCGCGGATCCTGGCTCAGCGGCATGGACCACATCGGCAACTTCGGCACCGACTATTTGTACCGCGCCTATATCTCGCTGGTCGGACTCGGCGCGCTGGAGCGCCCGGAAGCCATCTACGCCAGTGCATTGACCGATGGAGACGGCCAGCCGCTCGACGGCGCGCACTGCTACCGGCTGCACGTGCCTGCACGGATGCCCGTGAACGCCTTCTGGTCGCTGTCGATGTACGAATTCGCGCCGGACGGGCGGCGCTTCTTCACGGCGAATCCGATCCAGCGCTACGCCATCGGCGATCGTACGCCCGGGCTGACGCGAAACGCGGACGGGTCTCTGGATCTCGCCATCCAATGCGCACCGCCCGCGGAAGGCCTCGCCAACTGGCTCCCGGCACCCAAGGGGAGGTTCGCCATGGCCCTGCGCTACTACCATCCGCAACCCGACCTGATCGAACATCGCTTCGTCATGCCGGATACCGAGCGGGTGTCGGCGTAGGTGGCAAGCGCAAGACGGTTGTGCGCCAGCGCCGCGCACGCGCACGGAAGGTCAACGCGACCTTCTAATACCTGGAGATCGATGGATTGCGCCGACGCCCGGCGGTAAAGCCACCGCCATGCATGGAGCGCGGCGAGCATGGTGTTCGGTGCCTTGCCGGTGTTCCGAATCTGGGCGGCAACAGATAACGTGGGCAGATAGGCGCGGAGGCCGCGGCGATCCACTCGCACCGGAACCCGTTCACCGCCAACGAATCTGGCGAATCGAATCCCGAAGGAGCCTTCTCCCACCAGCGAGCGAGTCAGAGTGCGCATGCCACTGCCCCACGGAAACAGGACAACGCTTCAAGGTGGAGAGAAACACACGAACATGCAAGCAAAAACTTGCCGCTCAAATGCCAAAAACCCCGCACTCGGCGGGGTTCGATGTTTATGGCTTTCCGTTGCGGGAGGTCAGAACGGAATATCGTCGTCCATGTCCTCGAAGCCGTTCGACGGCGCCGGCTGCGGACGCCGCGCCGCGCCGCCGCCCTGCTGGCCACCGCCACCGCCGGCAGCCTGGCCGCCGCGCGCGCCATAGCCACCACCGCCGCCGCCGCCGCCACCGCCGCTCGACTCGCGGCCGCCGCCGTAGCCGCCGCCCATGTCGTCACCGCCGCCACCGCCGCCCATGCCCTGGCGCGAGCCCAGCATCTGCATCTGATCGGCGACGATTTCGGTGCTGTATTTTTCCGCGCCGGACTGGTCGGTCCACTTGCGGGTGCGGATGCGCCCTTCGATATAGACCTGCGAGCCCTTCTTCAGGTACTGGCCGGCGATCTCGGCCAGCTTGCCGAAGAAGGCGATGCGGTGCCACTCGGTGGCTTCCTTGAACTCGCCGCTCTGCTTGTCCTTGTAGCGGTCGGTGGTCGCCAGGCGGATGTTGGTCACGGCGTCGCCGCTGGGCATGTAGCGGGTTTCGGGGTCCGCGCCCAGGTTGCCGACGAGGATGACTTTATTGATCGATGCCATGTGAGTGTTCTCCCAGGGCCACGCCCTCTGCTGCAAGCGGCGTGGCGATGCCTTGACTGATGCGCAAACAAATGCGCTGGAAAAAAATGCGCGTAAACGAATAACGCGCCCCCGGCCATTGAGTCGGGCGCGCGGTCATGCTAACGCCAAATTGCGGCGAAAAGCGTTAATAAGTGATGCGGGAAACCCTTGCGGGCCCACCTCCGTCATCGCCGGCGTTGCCGCCGGCTTCAGGCGGCGACGGCCGGCGCACTGCTTTTCCGCGCCGGGGGCGACTTCATGTTCCAGGCGATTATAAGCCAGAGGAGCAGCACCACCGCACAGCCGAGGAACACGGCGCTGCGGCCTTCGTGCTTGAGCAGCCAGCCGCCGGCCGCGCCGCCGAGGAACAGGCCCAGCGCCTGGGTGGTGTTGTACACGCCGAGCGCGGCTCCGCGCGCGGCGGCGGCGTAGCGCGACACCAGCGAGGGCTGCATGGCTTCGAGTACGTTGAAGGCGACGAAGAACAGCAGCAGCACCGCGACGATGCCCCACAGGCCGTGCACGGCGGCGAACAGCAGCTGCACGGCGGTCATCAGTCCGACCGCGCACAGCAGCACGGGACGCACCTTGCCGTAGCGCTCGGCGGCCATCATCGGCCCGAGCATCAGCACGAAGGACACCAGCACCACCGGCAGGTAGACCTTCCAGTGCTGGTCCAGCGGCATGCCGGCGTCGCTGAGCATGGCCGGCACCACCATGAACATGGCGACCTGGGAGGCGTGCAGCGCGAGCACGCCCACGTTGAGCCGCAGCAGGTCGGGGTTGGCCAGCACGGCGCGGAACGGCATGCGCACCGGATGCGGCGGCGGCGGCGCGGGCACCAGGAACAGCGTGACCAGGATGGCGAGCACGCCGAGCACCGACATCAGCGTGAAGATGCCCGGCATGCCGATGCCGTGCAGCAGCGGCGAGGCGATCACCAGCGACAGCGCGAAAGTCAGGCCGATGCTGCCGCCGACCAGGGCCATCGCTTTGGTGCGGTGCTGCTCGCGGGTCAGGTCGGCGATGCAGGCGGTGATGGCCGCGGAGATCGCGCCCATGCCCTGCAGCGCGCGCCCGGCGATGATGCCGTTGAGCGTGTCCGCGTTCGCCGCCACCAGCCCGCCGGCGACGAACAGCAGCAGCCCGGCGACCATGACCGGCTTGCGGCCGACGCGGTCGGACAGCCAGCCCAGCGGGATATGGAGGAAGGCCTGCATCAGGCCGTAGATGCCCATCGCCAGGCCCACGCGCTGGGCGTCGTGCCCATCGGGCAGCCCGGCCGCGTATTCGGCGAACACCGGCAGGATCAGGAACAGGCCGAGCATGCGCAGCGCGAAGATGCTGGCGAGCGAGATGCTGGCCCGCAGTTCCATGCGGGTCATGCGGTCGCGCCCGGCGGCCGGCGCGCTGGCGCCGTCGGCCTTGGAATCGTCGGCCTTGGCCGCATCTTGGGAGGAGCTATGGATCGACGACATTGCGATCGTGGGAATTTCCGAGACTGGTTGCCGGACCGGCCCGCGCGGCGTGCCGGATGCGCGCGCCGCGCGCCAGGCTGCCGCGCGGCCTCACCGGAGGCACCGTCCGGAGCGCCGCCGCGGCCCCCTGCAGGGACACTGCTGGAACGCCTCGGGGGCACCGCGCAAACCCGTGGCAAACCCGCAAAAAAGGCCTCCCGCAGGTGCTGCCGGACAGGGGCTGGCAACCCCGGAAACCGAAGTTCGGTATATTAACAGGTTTGCTTCGCCGCGCTTCGGGCGCCGCAACGGGCGCCGCGCGGCCCGGGGCGGGCCGCCGGAGCCGCGCCTGGCATGCTTTTTTCTTGGAAATTCCGTGAGACCGGCCTGTCGACCTGACCGGCGGCCCCGCCTGGCGAAGACAATCGGTATATGGAAGAAATCAGAATCCGTGGTGCCCGTACCCACAACCTGAAGAACATCAATCTCGACCTGCCGCGCAACAAGCTGATCGTGATCACCGGGCTGTCCGGTTCGGGCAAGTCGTCGCTGGCCTTCGACACCCTGTACGCGGAGGGCCAGCGCCGCTACGTGGAGTCGCTGTCGGCCTACGCGCGCCAGTTCCTGCAACTGATGGAGAAGCCCGACGTGGACCTGATCGAGGGCCTGTCGCCCGCGATCTCCATCGAACAGAAGGCAACCAGCCACAACCCCCGCTCCACGGTCGGCACCGTCACCGAGATCCACGACTACCTGCGCCTGCTGTTCGCGCGCGCCGGCACGCCCTACTGCCCCGACCACAACCTGGCGCTGCAGGCGCAGAGCGTGTCGCAGATGGTGGACGCGGCGCTGGCGCTGCCGGAAGACACCAAGCTGATGATCCTGGCGCCGGTGGTGGCCAACCGCAAGGGCGAGCACTCCGACCTGTTCGACACCATGCAGGCGCAGGGTTTCGTGCGTTTCCGCATCCGCTCGGGCGGCGGCACCACGCACGAGGCGCCGGCGGTGGTCTACGAGGTGGACGCGCTGCCCAAGCTGAAGAAGACCGAGAAGCATTCGATCGACGTGGTGGTCGACCGCGTCAAGGTGCGCGCCGACATCAAGCAGCGCCTGGCGGAATCGTTCGAGACCGCGCTGCGGCTGGCCGACGGCCGCGCCGTGGCGCTGGAGATCGACAGCGGCCAGGAGCACGTGTTCAGCTCCAAGTTCGCCTGCCCGATCTGCTCGTACTCGCTGCAGGAGCTCGAGCCGCGCCTGTTCTCGTTCAACAACCCGATGGGCGCCTGCCCGAGCTGCGACGGCCTGGGCCAGATCACCTTCTTCGATCCCAAGCGCGTGGTGGCCTTCCCCAACCTGTCGCTGGCCTCGGGCGCGATCAAGGGCTGGGACCGCCGCAACCAGTTCTACTTCCAGATGCTGCAAAGCCTGGCGGCCTACTACGACTTCGAACTGGAAACGGCCTTCGAGGACCTGCCGGCCGAGGTGCAGGAGGTGGTGCTGCACGGCTCGGGCGAGGTGGAGATCCCGTTCACCTACATGAACGAGCGCGGCCGCACCACGGTGCGCGAGCACGCTTTCGAGGGCATCATCCCCAACCTGGAGCGGCGCTACCGCGAGACCGACTCGGTCGCGGTGCGCGAGGAACTGGCCAAGTACCAGAACAACCAGGCCTGCCCGGCCTGCCACGGCACGCGGCTGCGCACCGAGGCGCGCCACGTCAAGCTCGGCGAGAACGACCAGGCGCGCGCCATCTTCGAGATCAACGGCTGGCCGCTGCGCGACGCGCTGACGTACTTCCTCACGCTCGACATGCACGGCGCCAAGCGCGAGATCGCCGACAAGATCGTCAAGGAAATCACCGCGCGGCTGAACTTCCTCAACAACGTCGGGCTGGACTATCTCTCGCTCGAGCGCAGCGCGGACACGCTCTCGGGCGGCGAGGCGCAGCGCATCCGCCTGGCCTCGCAGATCGGCTCGGGCCTGACCGGCGTGATGTACGTGCTCGACGAGCCGTCGATCGGCCTGCACCAGCGCGACAACGACCGCCTGATCGGCACGCTCAAGCACCTGCGCGACATCGGCAACTCGGTGCTGGTGGTGGAGCACGACGAGGACATGATCCGCGCCAGCGACTACGTGGTCGACATCGGCCCCGGCGCGGGCGTGCACGGCGGCATGATCGTGGCCGAGGGCACGCCGGCGCAGATCGAGCAGTCGCCCAACTCGCTGACCGGGCAGTACATGTCCGGCGCGCGCCGCATCGAGGTGCCGCCCACGCGCACCGCGCCCGACGACGACAAGCTGCTGCGCATCGTCAACGCCACCGGCAACAACCTGCGCAACGTCAGCGCGGAGATCCCGGTGGGCCTGCTGACCTGCGTGACCGGCGTGTCCGGCTCGGGCAAGTCCACGCTGATCAACGACACGCTCTACCACGCGGTGGCGCGCCACCTGTACGGCTCCACGGCGGAGCCCGCGCCGCACGACCGCATCGAGGGGCTGGAACACTTCGACAAGGTCATCAACGTCGACCAGAGCCCGATCGGCCGCACCCCGCGCTCCAACCCCGCCACCTACACCGGCCTGTTCACGCCCATCCGCGAACTGTTCGCCGGCGTGCCCGCCGCCAAGGAACGCGGCTACGACCCGGGCCGCTTCTCGTTCAACGTCAAGGGCGGGCGCTGCGAAGCCTGCCAGGGCGACGGCGTGCTCAAGGTGGAAATGCACTTCCTGCCGGACGTGTACGTGCCGTGCGACGTGTGCCACGGCAAGCGCTACAACCGCGAGACGCTGGAGGTGCTCTACAAGGGCAAGAACATCCACGAAACGCTGGACATGACCGTGGAGCAGGCGCACGAGTTCTTCAGCGCGGTGCCGGTGGTGCGGCGCAAGCTCAAGACGCTGCTCGACGTGGGCCTCGGCTATATCCGCCTGGGGCAGTCCGCCACCACGCTGTCCGGCGGCGAAGCGCAGCGCGTGAAGCTCTCGCTGGAACTGTCCAAGCGCGACACCGGCCGCACGCTCTACATCCTCGACGAACCCACCACCGGCTTGCATTTCCACGACATCGAACTGCTGCTCAAGGTCATCCACAAGCTGCGCGACCAGGGGAATACGGTGGTCATCATCGAACACAACCTGGACGTCATCAAGACCGCCGACTGGCTGCTCGACATGGGGCCGGAGGGTGGCGCCGGCGGCGGACAGGTGATTGCCAAGGGGACGCCGGAGACGGTGGCGAAGAGTCGGGCTAGTTTTACGGGGAAGTATTTGGCGCCGTTGTTGGCGAAGGGGTGAGGGATCCTTGTCCGGGCTGTTGTGGGCCTTGAGGCTCGGGCGGTTGTTGGTGCTTGAACCCAACGGCCGTATGACATCCCCGCTGCGCGGGGCTGCCAGTCACTTTCTTTTATCTGAAAAGAAAGTAACCAAAGAAAGCAGACCCCTTGCAGGGGGGCTGGGCGCTCAGACCTTATGGCTGGTGGTGGTTTCGTGGTGCGGGCGTTGGCTTCGACGAGACTGCTGACGCTACCGGTTTGCTTGCCTGCGGCGTAGCAAACGAAATTGGATTCGTGGTGGCGCTGCATGATGGCGACAGCCCAGTCCCTTCAAGCTGCTGCCGCGACCGGGGCGGATGGGCGCGTCATGGGATCGACACTGGTTTCGTGGTGGGCGCGGTGGCCCCAAGAGTACCCGCCAACACCCGCGCCCCGGTCCACCACGCCCACCACGAAAACACGAGGGTGCTATGTCGTGGCCGCCCAAACCGGTAACGGCAGATGAGCGAACAAGCAGTGCGCCCGTCATCATAGGTCTGACCACGAAACCAACACCGCCAGCAAAGTCGTGGCCGCCCGCACCGGTAACGGCAGGATGCCAGCAGAACCACAGGCCCCACCACGAAACCACCAACAAGAGAAACCCCAACGTTTCTGCCCCTGCCGGCCAGGCAGCCCGCTTTCTTTGCCTACTTTCTTTTCGGGGAAAAGAAAGTAGGTCGCTCCGGGGGAGCGAAAGCCTTTGACTTTAAGCTTGTGACTTTGACTTTAAGCAGTTGACGTTAGGCAGTTGACGTTAAACCTTCCCCCCCCCCATCAACCTCAAACCCCCGCCGAAGACACCACCCCCACCGGCGGCTCCCCATCATCCTCCTTCATCCGGCTCCGATTCAGCACCCCCGCTTCCTCCAGCACCGGATACGCCGTGGCGCAGAACAGCGAATTGAGCCGCTTGAGATTGCTGATGATGTCGAGATGCAGCGAGCTGGTCTCGATGCTCTCCGCGGTCTGCACCGCAATGCGCTGCAGGTGGTTGCGCGCGAACCGGCGCTCCAGTTCGCGGAAGGTGGCTTTCTCGCTCATGAGCTGCTGCGCGCTCTTGAGGTCGCCGGAGAGGAACACCGACAACCCCAGCCGCAGGTTCGCCACCACGCGCGCGTGCATCTGCGCGATTTCCTCCATGCCCGCTTCCGAGAACGCCAGGTTGTGGGCGATCTTTTTCTCGCGCGCGTCGAGCAGGATGCGCTCGATGATGTCGCCGGCATGCTCGAGGTTGATGGTGAGCGAGATGATCTCGGTCCAGCGGCGGCCGTCGCGCTCGTCCAGCGCTTCCAGGCTGATCTGGGTGAGGTAGAGCTTGATCGCGGTGTAGAGGTCGTCGACCTCGTCGTCGATGCGGCAGGTGGCGGTGGCCAGCTTGGCATCGTTGGTGCGCAGCACGCGCAGCATGTTGTCGAGCATCTGCTCGATGCGGTCGCCGATGCGCAGCACTTCGCGCGCGGCGTTGGACAGCGCCAGCGTGGGCGTGGTCAGCGCCGCGGCGTCGAGGTGGCGCGGCGTGACCTGGCTGTCGCCGGTGTTGCGCCCCGGCAGCACCGCTTCGCACAGGCGCGCGAGCGGGCCGGTGGCGCCCAGCAGCAGCACCGCCAGCGCCACGTTGAAGAGCAGGTGGAAGTTGACCACCAGCCGCTGTGGGTCGGCGTCGAGCAGCGCCAGCAGGCGCTCGGCCTGTCCCAGCAGCGGCAGCGCGATCACGCAGCCGAGCAGGCGCGACAGCAGGTTGCCCAGCGTGACGCGCTTGCCGGGCTGGTTGTTGCCCGAGGTGGTGAGCAGCGCGGAGATGCCGGAGCCGAGGTTGGCGCCCAGCACCAGCGCCATCGCCACGTGCAGCGAGACCACGCCGGCCGAGGCCAGCGCGCCGCAGAACAGCACCACCGCCAGGCTGGAATAGCACAGGATGGTGAGGAAGGCGCCGACCAGCATGTCCAGCGTGGGGTCGCCGGTCAGCGTGCCGAACAGCACCTTGACGCCGGCGGCCTGCACCACCGGCCGGGTGGCGATGGAGATCAGCTCGAGCGCCAGCGTGATGAGCCCCAGGCCGATCAGCACGCGGCCGACGTGGCCGGGCTTGTTGCCCTTCCAGCTCAGGTGCAGGATCACGCCGACGAAGATCAGCAGCGGCGACAGCCACGACAGGTCCAGCGAGAACACCTGCACCATCACCGCGGTGCCCACGTTGGCGCCCAGCATGATGGCCAGCGCCGGCGCCACGGCGATCAGGCCCTGGCCGACGAAGGAGCTGACGATCACCGCGGTGGCGTTGCTGCTCTGTACCAGCCCGGTCACGCCGAGGCCGGCGGCGAACGCCGTGAAGCGGTTGGCGATGCTGGAGGAGAGCACGTGGCGCAGGTTGGCGCCGTACACGCGCAGGATGCCGACCTTGACGATGTTGGTGCCCCACACCAGCAGCGCCACGCCGGAAAGCAAATGAAGTAGAACGCCCATGGTCTGCCCTTCTGTGACCGGTGCCGCCGTTGCGAGGGCAGATGCAGGAGCCGGAAGATGCGGGGCCGGACACGGGGCCGGGCGCGGCGCTGATGCCGGAGCTGATGCAAATGCCGGCGCAAGGTGCCGCCCGGCCATCGTATCGTTGTCAAGAGGGCATTATGCGCCGCCACGCATGGGCGGGCAACGCCGCGGACGGGGGGCGGACAGGGCGTGGGCACGCGGCGCAACGCGGCGGCGCCGGGCCGCCCGCGCGCGTTCAGGCCGGCAGCGCGACCTTGACGCCGAGCGCCACGAAGATGGCGCCGGCCACGCGGTCGAGCCAGCGGCCCGCGCGCGGCCGGTGCCGGAGCCAGTCGCCCAGCACGCCGGCGAACAGCCCGAACAGCGAGAACACCACCGCCGTCTGCAGCATGAACACCATGCCCAGCAGCAGCATCTGCCAGCCCGCGTGGGCGGCGTCGGCGCGCACGAACTGCGGCAGGAACACCAGGAAGAACAGCGTCACCTTGGGGTTCATCAGGTTGGCCAGCACGCTCTGGCGGAACACCCGCGCCAGCGGCACCGCCGGCGCGTCGGCGCCCCGGCCGAGCGCGCCGCGCGAGCGCAGCGCCTGGATGCCGATCCAGATCAGGTAGGCCGCGCCGGCGAACTTGATGCACTGGAACGCCAGCGGCGAGGAGCGCAGCACCGCCGCCAGCCCGACCGCGGCCACCACGGTGTGGAACAGGCAGCCCGAGGCGAAGCCGAGCGCCGCCACCACGCCGGCGCGGCGCCCCTGCGCCATGCCGCGCGCCAGCACCTGGAGGTTGTCGGGCCCGGGCGCCAGCGTGATGGCGACCGAGGTGACGAGGAACAGCAGCAGATCCGGCATGGCAGAGGCTCCGGTGATTGATTCAGGCGCGCGCCCGGCTTCAGTGCCCGTCGAAGCGGCACACGGTAAACAGCGGCAGCCCGCTGTCGAGCAGCAGGCGCGAGCCGCCCAGCTCGGGCAGGTCGACGATGGCCGCGCCCTCCACCACGGTGGCGCCCAGGCGCTCGAGCAGCTTGCGCCCGGCCATCATGGTGCCGCCGGTGGCGATCAGGTCGTCGATCAGCAGCACGCGGTCGCCGGGCTTGCAGGCGTCGGCGTGGATCTCGACGGTGGCGCTGCCGTATTCGAGCTCGTATTCCTCGGACACGGTCTGGAACGGCAGCTTGCCCTTCTTGCGGATCGGCACGAAGCCGAGGTTGAGCTCGTAGGCGACGATCGCGCCGAGGATGAAGCCGCGCGCGTCGATGCCGGCGACCAGGTCCAGGCGGGCGTCCATGTAGCGGTGGACGAAGACGTCGATCAGCACGCGCAGGGTCTTGGGGTCCTGCAGCAGCGGGGTGATGTCGCGGAACATCACGCCAGGCTGCGGCCAGTCGGGCACGGTGCGGATCCGCTCGCGCAGGTATTCGGTGACGTGGCCGAGGGCGGACGACTGGATGGTGGTATTGGGCATGGGAACTCGTTGGTGCGGCCTGCCGGCCCGGCAAGCCGGCTGCGATGGCCGGATGCCGGAGGGGTGCGGAACAGGCTGCGGGACAGGATACGAAACAGGATGCGGTAATGGGTTACTACCCGGGCGGCCGCGAACGGCAACACAATGGGCTCGCGCCGGGCGGGCCGGGCGCGCGGTCCGCGCGTGCGCCCCGCCGGGCACCCGTAACCATACAGGAGACCGCGATGGCAAAAAAGATCTTGATGCTGGTCGGCGACTACGCCGAGGACTACGAAACGATGGTGCCGTTCCAGGCGCTCCAGATGGTCGGCCACACGGTGCACGCGGTCTGCCCGGACAAGAAGGCCGGCGCGAGCTGCGCGACCGCCATCCATGACTTCGAGGGCGACCAGACCTACAGCGAGAAGCGCGGCCACAACTTCGCGCTCAACGCGACCTTCGCCGAGGTCGATCCCGCCGCCTACGATGCGCTGGTGATCCCGGGCGGGCGCGCCCCCGAATACCTGCGCCTGAACGAGCGCGTGCTGGAGATCGTGCGCCACTTCGCCGGCGCCGGCAAGCCGATCGCCGCGGTCTGCCACGGCGCGCAACTGCTGGCCGCCGCGGGCGTGCTGGAAGGGCGCACCTGCTCGGCCTACCCGGCCTGCGCGCCGGAAGTGCGGCTGGCCGGCGGCAAGTACGCCGACATCCCGGTGGACCAGGCCCATACCGACGGCAACCTCGTGACCGCCCCGGCATGGCCGGCGCACCCGGCCTGGCTGGCGCAGTTCCTTGCGGTGCTGGGCACCCGGATCGTACATTAGAGGCTGCCGGAGGCGGCCCGCGTGCTTGCGTTGCCCGCCGGCCGCGCCGAACGGGAGTCTCCCATGTGCGAAATCTTCATCCGGGCCAATCCGGAGTCGTATCTGTGCCAGTCGCGCTCGCTGCGGCTGCATGGCGTGGCCACCAGCATCCGCCTGGAAAGCCTGTTCTGGGAAGTGCTGGAAACGCTGGCCCGGCGCGACGCCATGAGCGTGGGCCAGCTGATCACGCGGCTGCACGACGAACTGGTGGCCTACCGGGGCGAGGCGGCCAACTTCACGTCCTTCCTGCGCGTGTGCTGCCTGCGCTACCTGATGCTGCAGGGCGAGGGCCGCATCCCGGCCGACCCGCTGGTGCCGATCCGCTCGCTCGACGCGCGCTCGGTGCTCGAAGGCCTGCCGCCGTCGTGGGCCGACGGCGCGGCGAGCGCCACGGCCGCGCCGCGCGCGGCGGCCTGACGGTAGCCTGACCGCGATCCGCGCATTTGCCTGACGGCGGGCATCAGCCCGTCAGCATGCGTTTTTCCGCCGCTTCCAGCGCCTCGGGCTGGCCGCGCAGGACCACGATGTCGCCCGGCTCCAGCACGGTCTCGGGCTGCGGGTCGAACGCGCGGATGCCGCGCCGGCGCACCGCCGTCACCTCCACGCCGATGCGCTCCAGCCCGAGCGTGCCGAGGCTGCGCCCGAGCGCGGTGGCGTCCGGCCCGAGCGAGACCGAGCACAGCCGCACCGACTCGCGCTCCACCATGTCCTCGTCGTCGTCGCGGCCGTGGAAGTAGCCGCGCAGCAGGCTGTAGCGCGCGTCGCGCGCCTGCTGCACGCCGCGCACCACGCGCCGCATCGGCACGCCCAGCAGCACCAGCGCGTGCGAGGCCAGCATCAGGCTGCCCTCGATGATCTCCGGCACCACCTCGGTGGCGCCGGCCTTCTGCAGCACGCCGAGTTCCGAGTCGTCCACCGTGCGCACGATCACCGGCAGCGCCGGCGCGAGCTCCTGCACGTGGTGCAGCACCTTGAGCGCCGACGGCGTGTTGGCGTAGGTGATGATGACCGCCGCGGCGCGGTGCAGGCCGGCGGCGATCAGCGCCTCGCGCCGGCCCGCGTCGCCGTACACCACGGTGTCGCCGGCGCCGGCGGCCTCGCGCACGCGGTCGGGATCGAGGTCGAGCGCCACGTAGGTGATGCCCTCGCGCTCCAGCATGCGCGCGAGGTTCTGCCCGCTGCGGCCGAAGCCGCAGATGATGGCGTGCTTCTCGGTCTGCAGGCTCTGCACGGCGATGCGCGTCATGTTCAGCGACTGCATCAGCCATTCGTTGGCGGCGAAGCGCAGCACGATGGCGTCGCTGTACTGGATCAGGAACGGCGCGGCCAGCATGGAGAGCAGCATCGAGGCCAGGATGACCTGGGTCAGCACCGGGTCCACCAGGTTGAGGCCGTCGATCTGGTTGAGCAGCACGAAGCCGAACTCGCCGGCCTGCGCCAGCCCCAGCCCGGTGCGGATCGCCACGCCCTGGCGCGAGCCGAACAGGCGCGCCAGCCCGGCGATCAGCAGCAGCTTGAACAGGATCGGCACCACCAGCAGCGCCAGCACCAGCCACAGGTGGTCCAGCACCACGTGGATGTTGAGCAGCATGCCGATGGTGACGAAGAACAGCCCCAGCAGCACGTCGCGGAACGGCTTGATGTCTTCCTCCACCTGGTGGCGGTAGGGCGTCTCGGAGATCAGCATGCCGGCCATGAAGGCGCCCAGCGCCATCGACAGCCCGAGCCGCTCGGTCAGCGCCGCCATGCCCAGCGTGACCAGCAGCAGGTTGAGCATGAACAGTTCCTGCGAGCGGCGCGCGGCCACCACGTGGAACCACCGGCTCATCACTTTCTGGCCGAGGAAGAAGATCACGCTCAGCGCCACCGCGATCTTCACCGTGGCCAGCACCAGCGCCATGACCAGGTCGCCGGGGTCGCGCGACAGCGCCGGGATCACGATCAGCAGCGGCACCACGGCCAGGTCCTGGAACAGCAGGATGCTGATGATGTTGCGCCCGTGCTCGCTTTCCAGCTCGAGGCGCTCGGACAGCATCTTGGAGACGATGGCCGTGGATGACATCGCCAGCGCCCCGCCGAGCGCCACCGAGGCCTGCCAGGACAGCGGGAAGGCCCAGTTGAACAGCCAGCTCGCCGGCACCACCGCCAGCATCGACAGCACCACCTGCGAGCCGCCCAGGCCGAACACCTGGCGCTTCATGGCCTTGAGCTTGCCCAGGCTGAACTCCAGCCCGATCGAGAACATCAGGAAGACCACGCCGAATTCGGCCAGGTATTTGGTCTGCGCGGTATCGCTGGCCAGCCCGAGCGCGTGCGGCCCGATCAGGATGCCGACCGCCAGGTAGCCCAGCATCGGCGGCAATTGCAGCATGCGGAAAGCGACCACGCCAAACACGGCGGCGGCCAGCAGCACGAGAGTCAGGTCCAGCGGAGAATGCATCGAAAGGGGTCTGGGTGCGCCGTCCCGCGCCAGGGCCAGGCCCGGCGCGGGCGGCCCTGCCGGCGGGTTGCGGCAGGCGCGGCAGCCGCAACGGCCGCCCCGATCCCCGGAACAGCCAAAGCGCCATCGCATTCGTTGGTATACTTCGTCGCCATGATAGCTAATTTCAATGCGGATCGAGCACTTCGGCTCGCCCGCGACACGCTCCAGACCGAAGCCGAAGCCGTTGCCGCCCTCGCGGGCCGCCTGGACGGCGAGTTCGCGCGCGCCGTCGAGCTCACGCTCGGGTGCACCGGCCGGGTGGTGGTGTCGGGCATGGGCAAGTCCGGGCACATCGGGCGCAAGGTGGCGGCCACGCTGGCCTCGACCGGCACGCCCTCGTTCTTCGTGCACCCCGCCGAGGCCAGCCACGGCGACCTCGGCATGGTCACGCGCGACGACGTGCTGATCGCCTTCTCCAATTCCGGCGAGACCGCCGAGCTGCTGTCGATCGTCCCGATCGTCAAGCGCATCGGCGCCAAGCTGATCTCGGTGACGGGCAATCCGGAATCGGCGCTGGCCAAGCTGGCCGACGCCCACCTCAATGCCGGCGTCGAGAAGGAAGCCTGCCCGCTCAACCTGGCGCCGACCGCGAGCACCACCGCCGCGCTGGCGATGGGCGACGCGCTGGCGGTGGCGGTGCTGGACGCGCGCGGCTTCGGCGAGGAAGACTTCGCCCGCTCGCACCCGGGCGGCGCGCTCGGGCGCAAGCTGCTCACGCACGTGCGCGACGTCATGCGCAGCGGCAACGCCGTGCCCAAGGTGCGCGAAAACACGCCGCTGGCCCAGGCGCTGATGGAAATCACCCGCAAGGGCATGGCCATGACCGCCGTGGTGGACCCGGACGAGCGCCTGATCGGCGTGTTCACCGACGGCGACCTGCGCCGCCTGCTGGAGACGCCGCGCGACTGGAAGACCATGCCGATCAGCGAGGTCATGCACCGCTCGCCCCACGCCGTGGGCCCGGACCAGCTCGCCGTGGAAGCGGTGCAGGTGATGGAGGCCAACCGCATCAACCAGATGCTGGTGGTCGACGCCGACGGCCGCCTGGTGGGCGCGCTGCACATCCACGACCTGACCCGCGCCAAGGTCATCTGAGGCCGGCCACGACACATGCGGGAATTCCTGTCCTCCCTCGGCCGGCTCGGCATGCGGCTGCTGCCCCTGCTGCTGATGGCGCTGGTGGCCGGCAGCACGTTCTGGCTGGTGCAGGTCAATTCGCCGCGCGAGGCGCCCGCCGGGCCGGTCGGCGCCAAGCACGAGCCGGACTACTACATGGTCCGCTTCTCGGCCACCGAGCTGGCCGAGGACGGCAACACCAAGATGCGCTTCACCGGCGACAAGATGATCCACTTCGCCGACGACCAGACCTACGAAGTGACCAGGCCGGCCATGCGCGCCTACGAGATCGGCCGCCCGCCGGTCACGGGCCATGCCGACCGCGGCACCATGAACGCCGAGGGCTCGGTGGTGGACCTGTTCGGCAACGCCCTGATCGTGCGCGCGCAGGGGCCCGACCCGTCCAAGGACCCGCCCATGACGGCCGCCTCCGAGTATTTCCAGGTGCTGGTCAACGACGACATCGTCAAGACCGACAAGGCCGTCAAGCTCACGCGCGGGCCTTCCGTGATGACCGCCAACGGGCTCGTCTTCAACAACGTCACCCGCGAAGTACAATTGCTGGGTAACGTACACGGCACCATCATCACGGTCCCGCCGCCGGCCAGCCCCGCGGCCAGGCCGTGAGCAGGGCCTGACGTGGCCCCACCCGGAAACCGCCAGAGAAACGAAGCCGCCCGCGGGCCACAGCCGTCCGCGCCAACCGCCACCACGCCAATATGAATCCATTCCTGACGACATCGTCCTGTCGCCGCCGCGGCACGGCTGCCCTGATGACGGCCGCGGCCCTCCTCGGCCTGGCGCTGGCCGCGCCGGCCCGCGCCGAGAAGGCCGACCGCGACAAGCCGCTGGTGCTGGAGGCCGACAACGCCAGCTACGACGACGTCAAGCAGGTGTACGTACTGACCGGCAACGTGGTGCTGACCAAGGGCACGATGGTGCTGAAGTCGGACGCGGCGGAAGTGCGCACCGACCCCGAGGGCTACCAGTACGCGGTGGCCACCTCCAAGGGCGGCAAGCAGGCCTACATCCGCCAGAAGCGCGACAACGTCGACGAATACATCGACGGCTGGGGCGACCGCATCGAGTCCGACGGCAAGCAGGACCTGTCCAAGCTGATCGGCCACGCCCGCATGGCGCGCCTGGCCGGCGCCAAGCTGATCGACGAGATCCGCGGCGCGGTGATCACCTACGACAGCCGCAACGAGTTCTACACGGCCACCGGCGGCACCGACAACGCCACCGCGGGCAGCCCGTCCGGGCGCGTGCGCGCGGTGCTGTCGCCGCGCCAGGAGCAGCCCGCCAGCGGCGCCGCCGCCAGCGCGCTGCCGCTCAAGCCCGCGCCGGCCCCCGCCGCCCCCTGACCCCGCCGCAGCCGACCCACGGATTCACGCCTTCATGACCGCTACCTTGACCGAACCGTCGTCCGCGACCAACGTCCTGACCGAAAGCAGCACGCTCGTCGTGCGCCACCTGAAGAAGCGCTACGGCTCGCGCACGGTGGTCAAGGACGTGTCGCTCGACGTGAAAAGCGGCGAGGTGGTGGGCCTGCTCGGCCCCAACGGCGCGGGCAAGACCACCTCGTTCTACATGATCGTCGGGCTGGTGGCGCTGGACGAGGGCGACATCGTGCTCGACGACAAGCACATCAGCGGCCTGGCCATCCACGAGCGCGCCCGCATGGGCCTGTCCTACCTGCCGCAGGAAGCGTCGGTGTTCCGCAAGCTCAACGTGCAGGAGAACATCCGCGCCGTGCTGGAATTGCAGGTCCACGACGGCAAGCCGCTGGCCAAGGCCGAGATCGAGCGGCGCCTGGACACCCTGCTCGACGACCTGCAGATCGCCCACCTGCGCGACAACCCGGCGCTGTCGCTGTCGGGCGGCGAGCGCCGCCGCGTGGAAATCGCGCGCGCGCTGGCCTCCGCGCCGCGCTTCATCCTGCTCGACGAACCGTTCGCCGGCGTGGACCCGATCGCGGTGGGCGAGATCCAGCGCATCGTCAGCTTCCTCAAGGCGCGCAACATCGGCGTGCTGATCACCGACCACAACGTGCGCGAGACGCTGGGCATCTGCGACCACGCCTACATCATCAGCGAAGGCACGGTGCTGGCGTCCGGGCAGCCGGAAGACATCATCGCCAACGAGTCGGTGCGCAAGGTCTACCTGGGCGAGAACTTCCGCATGTAGCCGCGGGAGGGGCACGCGGGGACACCCGCGAGGCGGCGTTCATGCCGCCTTTCGCCCCGCAAACGATCACGGCGACGCCAGCGATAGCAATTTCCGTTCCACCAGTACGGAAGTTGGGCATAAAATAGGTCGCATGAAACCGTCGCTACAGCTCCGCCTCTCGCAACATCTCGCGCTCACGCCGCAACTCCAGCAGTCGATCCGCCTGCTGCAACTGTCCACGCTCGAACTGCAGCAGGAAGTGGAACAGGCCCTGACCGAGAATCCGCTGCTCGAACGCGAGAACGACTGGATCGAAAGCCCGCTGCGCGTGGCCGCCGACGGCTCGGTCAACCTGCAGAGCGCGCCCGCGCCGGCCCCCGCCGACGGCCAGGGCACCAGCGAGAACCGCGCCGACGGCGCCGCCGACAGCGAGGACAGCTACAGCGACAGCGGCGAGGACTACGGCAACGACTGGAGCCTGGACGACTTCGCCCGCCGCCCGCAGGGCGACGAGGACGAAAAGACCCCGATGCAGTTGCGCGACGCGGAGCCCACGCTGCGCGAGCACCTGATGGAGCAGCTCGCCCCGCTGAAGATCTCCATGCGCGACAAGGGCCTGGCCATCTTCCTGATCGAGTCGCTCGACGACGACGGCTACCTGAGCGCCTCGCTCGAGGAAATCTGCACGGAGCTGCCCGAGGAGCTCGAATTCGAGCTCGACGAGGTGCACGCCATCCTCACGCTGCTGCAGAGCTTCGACCCCGCCGGCGTGGGCGCGCGCAACGCTGCCGAATGCCTGGCGCTGCAGCTGCGCCGGCTCAAGCATCCGCAGCGCGAGCTGGCCCTGACCATCGTCACCAGCCATCTCGAGCTGCTCGCGGTGCGCGACTACACGCGCCTGAAGAAGGCGCTGCAGGTCGACGAGGCCGACCTCAAGGCCGCGCACGAGCTGATCCGCTCGCTCGCGCCCTACCCCGGCCATGCCTACAGCCGCCCCGAGGCCGACTTCGTCGTGCCCGACGTGTTCGTGCGGAAAATGAGCGGCGGCTGGATCGCGCAGCTCAACCCGGATGTGATGCCGCGGCTACGCATCAACGACATGTACGCGCAGATCCTGCGCGGCGCAAAAGGCGACTCCGGCGCGGCCGGGCTGCAGCAGAAGCTGCAGGAAGCGCGCTGGCTCATCAAGAATATCCAGCAGCGCTTCGACACCATATTGCGCGTCGCACAAGCGATTGTCGAACGTCAAAAGAACTTCTTCACCCACGGGGAAATTGCGATGCGCCCCTTGGTTTTGCGGGAGATTGCCGATACACTGGGTTTACACGAGTCCACCATCTCTCGGGTGACAACCAATAAATACATGGCAACGCCGATGGGGACTTTCGAGCTGAAGTACTTCTTCGGCAGTCACGTATCCACGGAAACCGGCGGCGCGGCCTCATCAACGGCAATCAGGGCGTTGATCAAGCAACTCATAGGAGCCGAAGACCCCAGGAACCCCCTGTCGGACAGCAGGATCGCCGAACTGCTCGGCGAGCAAGGCTTCGTGGTGGCCCGGCGAACCGTGGCCAAATACCGTGAAGCGCTGAAAATCCCTGCCGTCAATCTCCGCAAGACTTTGTAGCCGAGCCGCACCGCCTGCCTGGTGTGGCTCTTTCAGAAGGAGAAACGCTATGAACTTCAAGATCAGTGGACACCACTTGGACATCACGCCCCCGCTGCGTGAGTACGTGGAAACGAAACTGGAGCGTATCGTCAGGCATTTCGATCAAGTCATTGGCGTAAGCGTGCTGCTCTCTGTCGACATACAAAAGAAAAGGACCGGCGGCAGTATGCGGAAATCAATCTACATCTCAAGGGCAAGGACATCTTTGTCGAGGCGCATCACGAAGACCTGTATGCCGCCATCGACGCACTGGTCGACAAGCTCGACCGGCAGGTGATTCGCCACAAGGATCGCGTGCAGAGCCACGACCGCGACGCGGTCAAGTACCAGATGGCCGCATCGCAGATGCAGCAATGACCGTGCCTGGCGGCCCGCCAAGGGGGCCGCCGGTGTCAGTCCCTTGAACCAGAACAAGCCGCGCCCGTTGCGCGGCTTTTTTGCGCCGTCCGCTTTCGTGTCCACCCTCGCGCCGGCGGCCGTTGCGCAATGCCACAAGGGGATTCCGCAACGCCCCGCCGCCGGTGTATGCTGCGCAATACATGAACGGTGGTTCAGCGATTCCGGGCATGCGCGCGGCACCGCTTCCGCGCACGGGCTATTGCGATGCACAAGGCGGGGGCGGGCCTGCTCTATAATGGCCAGACGCCCGACACCGGCATGGGACAACCGGTGCAATGCGGGTATGAGCCGGCACCAGCCTTTTCATCCCCTTTTTGCCTGGCGCGCCCCCCTGCTGGCCCCGGGCCTGCTTACTAGAAAAACCTGCGCATTCCACATGAATCGTTTGGCTAAATTGCTGCCACCCGGCAACATCAACCTCGACGTCAGCGTCACCAGCAAGAAGCGGGTGTTCGAACAGGCCGGGCTCCTCTTCGAGAACAACCACGGCGTAGCGCGCGCCACCGTGACCGACAACCTGTTTGCCCGCGAATCGCTGGGCTCGACCGGCCTCGGCGCCGGCGTGGCCATTCCGCACGGCCGCATCAAGGGCCTGAAGCAGCCGCTGGCCGGCTTCATGCGCCTGGCCGAGCCGATCCCGTTCGAGTCGCCGGACGGCAAGCCGGTATCGCTGCTGATCTTCCTGCTGGTGCCCGAGCAGGCCACCCAGCAACACCTGGAAATCCTCTCCGAGATCGCCCAGCTGCTGTCCGACCGCGAAATGCGCGAAGGACTCGCCACCCTGCCCACTTCCGATGCCGTGCACCAGTTGCTGACGCAATGGCATCCCTGACCCGCCTGGGCAGCCGCCACCCGGCACGCCGGGCGACGGCCCGCCCGGCCTGAAAGCCCGTCCCCCGAAAGTAGCCGCATGGAACTCACTGGCGTCACCTCGCAGTCGATCTTCGACGACAACGCAGCCGACATCAAACTCTCCTGGGTTGCTGGGCTGGAAGGCGCGGACCGCGCCTTCGACGTCGAGTTCGCGCGCGAAGCCACCTCCGCCGCCGACCTCGTCGGCCACCTGAACCTGATCCACCCGAACCGGATCCAGGTGCTCGGCAAGCCGGAGATCACCTACTACCAGCGCCTCGACGACGAGATGCGCAAGCGCCAGATGGGCGAGCTGATCCTGCTCGAGCCGCCGTTCCTGGTGATCGCCGACGGCATGGAGCCGCCGCCCGACCTGGAACTGCGTTGCACGCGCTCGTCCACGCCGCTGTTCACCACGCCGGTGTCCTCGGCCGCGGTGATCGACCACCTGCGGCTCTATCTCTCGCGGATCTCCGCGCCGCGCGTGACCATGCACGGCGTGTTCCTCGACATCCTCGGCATGGGCGTGCTGATCATGGGCGAGTCGGGCCTGGGCAAGAGCGAGCTCGGCCTGGAACTGATCTCGCGCGGACACGGGCTGGTGGCCGACGACGCGGTGGACTTCGTGCGCCTGGGGCCGGACTTCATCGAAGGCCGCTGCCCGCCGCTGCTGCAGAACCTGCTCGAGGTGCGCGGACTGGGCCTGCTCGACATCAAGACCATCTTCGGCGAGACCGCGGTGCGCCGGAAGATGAAGATGAAGCTGGTGGTGCAGCTCGTGCGCCGCAACGACGGCGAGTTCGAGCGCCTGCCGCTCGATTCGCAATACCTCGACGTGCTCGGCCTGCCGATCCACATGGTCAAGATCCAGGTGGCGGCCGGCCGCAACCTCGCCGTGCTGGTCGAGGCCGCCGTGCGCAACACCATCCTGCGCCTGCGCGGCATCGACACGCTGCGCGACTTCATGGACCGCCAGCGCGCGGCGATGCAGGCCGACGTGGTCGCGCGCGGCCAGGGCCGGCTGCTCTGAAGCGTCGGGAGCGCGGGTGCGCGCGCGCAGAAAGCGCGCCCGCCCCGCGCGGTTTTTCATTTGCTTACATTGCTTGCGGGTCCAGGCCGTCAACGGCTTTGGGACATCGTCCGTTTTGTGCTGTAATGGGCATCGAGCCCACCCCGAGTCGCCGCGCCGACAGGCCGGCGGCCATGACGTTTTCCACAGCCAGGAGAGCAAGCATGAAGAAGATGATCGCGATGTGCGCGCTGGTAGCCCCGCTGTTCGCCAGCGTGGCGTTTGCCCAGACGGCTGCGGCCCCCGCCGCACCCGCCGCCCCCGCGGCGGCGCCCGCAGCCGCCAACACCCAGCAGGACAAGATGAAGGCCTGCAACACCCAGGCTTCCGGCAAGAAGGGCGACGAGCGCAAGACCTTCATGAAGGGCTGCCTGTCGAACAAGCCGGCGGCGGCGCCCGGCAACAGCCAGCAGGAAAAGATGAAGGCGTGCAACAAGGACGCCACGGGCAAGAAGGGCGACGAGCGCAAGGCCTTCATGAAGGATTGCCTGTCCAAGTAAAAGGGCCGCCCTTGCGGCAAGGCACGCAGTCGAATGGCGAACCCCGGTTCGCCATTTTTCATGGCGCCCGCGCCGTCATGACGGCGTCATTCCCCTGATGTTATGCTTGTGACGCTATGCGCATCATACTTATCACCGGAATTTCCGGCTCCGGCAAGTCGGTCGCCCTGAACGTACTGGAAGACGCGGGCTACTACTGCGTCGACAACCTGCCAGCGCAGTTCATCCCCGAGCTGGCGCGCTATCTCGCGTCCCAGGGCTACACGCACCTGGGCGTCGCCACCGACATCCGCAGCCGCGAATCGCTCGACCAGCTGCCGGGCACGCTGCGCGACCTCGCGGCCGAGCACCAGGTCCGCGTGGTGTTCCTGACCGCCAATACCGACGCGCTGGTGCAGCGCTACTCGGAGACGCGGCGGCGCCACCCGCTGTCCATGCGCACGGAGAAGCCCGGCGCGGCCGGCGAGAACAATGCAGACAATGTCGCCGCTGCCGCGCCGCTCAACGACACCTCGCTGGTCGAGGCGATCGAGATGGAGCGCGAGCTGCTCAGCCCGCTGGCCGAGGCCGCGCACCGCATCGACACCAGCAACGTGCGCACCAACACGCTGCGCGCCTGGATCAAGGAATTCGTGCGCGACGACGGCCTGCAGCTCACGCTGCTGTTCGAGTCGTTCGGCTTCAAGCACGGCGTGCCCAGCGACGCGGACATGGTGTTCGACGTGCGCTCGCTGCCCAACCCGTACTACGACCTCGCCCTGCGCCCGCTGACCGGGCGCGACGCGCCGGTGATCGACTTCCTGCAGAGCCAGCCGATGGTGCTGGCGATGGCTGAGGACATCCGCGCCTACGTCGAAAAGTGGCTGCCGAGTTTCATCGCCGACAACCGCAGCTACCTGACCGTGGCCATCGGCTGCACCGGCGGCCAGCACCGTTCGGTCTACATCGCCGAAAGACTTGCCAACTATTTCCGCGCGCATGGTAATGTGCTGGTGAGACACCGCGAGCTCGCGCCGGGCGGCTGATACACGCTGCCGCGCCCGCCTTCGCGGCCCGGCCCCGGCAGCCGGTGCCCGGCACCGCTGCCCGCCCGCAACCTTTGCTGGCTCAGCATGTCCTCACGCGCCACGCCCGCCGCACCCGGCCCATCCGCCTCGCCTTCCCTGTCCGCCACATCGGCGCCGCCCACGCTGGATAGCCTGCCGCTGTTCCCGCTGAACACCGTGCTGTTCCCCGACGGCCTGCTGCCGCTGCGCGTGTTCGAGGCGCGCTACGTCGACATGGTGCGCGCCTGCATGCGCGACCGCGCGCCGTTCGGCGTGTGCCTGATCGCCAGCGGCAGCGAGGTGGCCCGCCCCGACGAGCCCACCGTGCCGGAAACCGTCGGCTGCCTGGCCGACATCATCGACTGCAACATGGAGCAGCTCGGCGTGCTGCTGATCAGCACGCGCGGCCGGCAGCGCTTCGAGCTGCTCAGCTACACCGTGCGCGACAACGGCCTGCTGGTCGGGCAGGCCAGGCTGCTGCCGCCGGACATCATCGACTGCAAACTGGAACTGCTGGGCGAATGCCTGGCCGTGCTACGCCGCATCGTCGGCGCGCTGCATGCCGAGCACCCGGGCAAGCTGCCTTTCTGCGAGCCCTTCCTGTGGGACGACCCGAGCTGGGTGGCGAACCGCCTGTGCGAGCTGCTGCCGGTGCCGCTCAAGGCCAAGCAGATGCTGATGGCGCTGCCGGACGCGGGGATGCGGATCGAGATCGTCCACAAGTACATGCACCAGCACCACATCCTGTAGCGAAGGCGCGAATAAATCTACTGCGCGGGCCGTGGCAGGCGCTGCGATTTCTTCGCACCTTCGGGGCGCTGATCAAACCATCAGAACAGGCCGCTTTGCGCTTGCGTTTCGAGCAGCTTGCGCACCGGCGCTGGCGTGCCAACTTCATCCAGGTCGTCCAGCGAGATCCAGCGCAGCGCGGGGCCATCGCCGCCGTCGCGCATGGCCAGCGCGGTCATGTCCACGCGGATGGCGCGGATCAGCAGGCGGAAGTGGGTGAAGACGTGGGTAAGCTCGCCGACCAGTTCGGCGCGGCCAGGCGTGCCGAACGCGCGGGCGCGTTCGAGCGCGGCGTCCTCGGCCTGCTCGGCGTCGAAGGGCACGGTGTCGACCGGCATCTCGGGCAGGCTCCACAGGCCGCCCCAGATGCCGCTGTCGGGGCGCAGCGCGAGCAGGATCTCGCGGCCGCGCCGCAGCAGCAGCATCACGGTGCTGCGCTCGGGGATGGCGGCGCGCGGCTTGGGCGTGGGCAGCGCGGCGGTAAGGCCGTCGCGGCGCGCCACGCAGTCGGCGGACAGCGGACAGGCCGCGGCGCTGCCGAGGCAGGCGGGCTTGCCGCGCGAGCAGATGGTGGCGCCGAGGTCCATCAGGCCCTGGGTGTAGGACACCATGTCCTCGGACTGCGCGGGGCCTTGGGTGGGCAGCACCTCGCCGGCCAGTTGCCACATGCGGGTCTCGACCGCCTTGACGCCGGGATGTCCGTGGATGCCGAAGAACCTGGCGAACACGCGCTTGACGTTGCCGTCGAGGATGGGCGAGCGCACGCCGGCGCTGAAGGCCGCCACCGCCGCCGCGGTCGAGCGGCCGATGCCGGGCAGCGTCACCAGGACTTCGGGATCGGTCGGGAACACGCCGCCGTGCTCGCTCATCACCGCCTTGGCGCAGCGGTGCAGGTTACGCGCGCGCGAGTAGTAGCCGAGCCCCGCCCACAGCGCCATCACCTCGTCCGCGCTCGCCTCGGCCAGCGCGGCCACGGTGGGCAGGCGGCCGACGAAACGCTGGAAGTATTCGATCACCGCGCTGACCTGGGTCTGCTGCAGCATGATCTCCGACAGCCAGATGCGATACGGGTCGCGCGTGTTCTGCCACGGCAGGTCATGGCGCCCGTGCACGCGCTGCCACGCCACCACGCGGGCGGCGAAATCGGTGGGAACACCGGCGGCGGGAACGCCGGCGGCAGGCCGGGCTACGGTGGCGGGAATATCGGCGGACAGGACGGCGGGCTTGCGGGGCATCGGGGACGTGGCGGGCAAAGGCGGCGCCGGGAGCGGCGGCGCGTCATGATACCGCCTCCCGCGGCGCGGCCCGCGGGCCGCGCTGCTTCATGCCGCCTTCAGACTGCCTACAGACTGCCTTCAGGCCGCCGCCCGCGCGTGGCCGCTGCTCTCGGGCCGCAGGATCTGCCGGGCATAGGCTTCGATGCGCCCGCTGCGGTCGTCCAGGCCGTTGAGCACTTCCTCGAGCTGCGCGATGCGGCTCTCGAGCGTGTCGGTGGCTTCATGGATGCGCTCGATCGAATCGACGCGGCGGCGCAGCTGCTTCTGGTGCTCGCGCACCTGCGCCTCGAGCGGCGTCATCACCGACTTGAGCCAGATCTCGATGTCGCGGTTGAGGTCGCGGAAGGTCTCCAGCACGCGGCTGGCGATGGTCGAGAACGCGCTCTGCACCAGCTGCGGACGCGAGCGCGTGAGCATGCTCATGGCGCCGAAATGCGTGTTGGCCAGCGCCAGCGTGGCCTGCAGCTCGCTGACGTAGCGCGCGGTGACGAACTGGATCGGCGCCGGCAGCGTGAAGCCGTGCTCGGCATTGAAGCGGCGGTACATGCTGTCGGTGAGCTGGTGCAGCTGGGCGATCTTCTGGTCGGCCTCGCTGACCAGCTCGACCAGCCGCGCGAACAGGCTGTCCATGTCCTCGCGCATGCCGCGCGAGAAGAAGCGCTCCTTCATCTGCTCGCGGCGCTCGCGCATGGTGCTGCGCACGTCGCGCAACTGCAGGCTCTTGATGATGTCGGCGCTGTGCCGGCCGAACACCAGCCGCAGCGCCTGGAACTTGGCGATGCTCTGCTCGAACTCCTCCTTCTCGGACTGCACGCGCGAGAGCATGTGCTTGACCATCGCGTGGTTCTTGCCGCGCAGCCCGCGCAGCTCGAACAACTGCTCGACGATGCTGCGGCGGCGGCTCTGCAGCAGTTGCTGCGCGCCGCGCGCCATCTCCTCGACGGCGCGCTGCACCTGGTCGGCGACGATCTCGCGCCGCTGCGGGATCAACTGGTCCGACAGCACGTGCTCGAACTGCGGCAGGCCGCTACGCACGAGCAGGTCGTCGTCGTGCGTCACCTTGGCGACCAGGCCCTTCTGCGCCGACACCGGGTAGACGCGCGCCTCGTCGATGCCCAGCACCTGCGCGCTGGAGGTGACCTGGCGCGTGATCTCCGCGGCGGTCTCGGCCGGCGACTTGAGCGGGTCCCACAGGCCGTCGATCTTGTTGAGCACCGCCAGGCAGCCCTTGCGGTGCCCCGCGCTGACATGGCTGCGCCACAGGTCGAGGTCGCTCTTGGTAACACCGGCGTCGGCGGCCAGCATGAACACCACCACGTGCGCATCGGGGATCAGGCGCAGCGTCAGTTCCGGCTCGGTGCCGATGGCGTTGAGGCCCGGCGTGTCGAGGATCACCAGGCCCTGGCGCAGCAGCGGATGCGGGAAGTTGATCACCGCGTGGCGCCAGCGCGAGATCTCGACCATGCCGTCGGCGTCGAGCGCGTAGGCGGCGTCGGGATCCTTGTCGTTGTACAGGCCCAGCGACTCGGCCATCTCGCGCGTGACGCGGCTGGTCTCGATCACGTGGCGGAAGGCGTCGAGCATGCCGTCGGGCGAGGACGGGTCGAGCGGCACGGTGTGCCAGTGCGAATCGACGTCGAGGAAGTCGGCGGTGGAGGCTTCCTGCAGGCGCGTCTCGATCGGCAGCAGGCGGATGCAGGGCGCCTCGGTCTCGTCGTAGCGCAGCTCGGTCGGGCACATGGTGGTGCGCCCGGCCGACGACGGCAGGATGCGCCGGCCGTAGTCGGCGAAGAAGATCGCGTTGATCAGTTCGCTCTTGCCGCGCGAGAACTCGGCGATGAACGCCACCTTGAGCCGGTCGCTCTTGAGCACGCTCTGGATGCGCTGCGCGCGCTCGTCGGCCTGGGCGTCGTAGAGGTCGTGCTGCTGCAGCCAGCCACGGAATTCGGCCAGGGAATCGAGTACCCCGGTTCTCCAGGCGCCGTACTGTTCGAATTGAAGGGCGAGGGTTGTCATTGGTACTGGGATCTTGAGCGATCAGCCCCCGCGGCGGCATCACGGGCCTGGCGCAGGCGTCTACGCCGGCTCGCGCCGGCGCAGGGGCTGAGTATTCGGCTGTGTATTCTGTAACACTTTTTTACGTTATCGAAGATACAGGTTTCCGGCGCACTTTTGTGAAATTAGAAGCGCCCGCGGGCCGCGGTGTTGCGCCGGCCCATCGGGTGCGCGCGGCACCAGCCGCAAGACGCCCGCGAAGCACTTCGCCGGGCGCCGCTCAACGCTGGCAGGTCGGGCAATAGAAGGTGGAGCGCTGGCCCTGCACGATCTGCCGGATGGTCGTGCCGCACACCCGGCACGGATGGCCGGCACGGTCGTACACCGCGCAGTCGAGCTGGAAGTAGCCGCTGCTGCCGTCGCTGCCGACGAAATCGCGCAGGGTGCTGCCGCCGCGCTCGATGGCGCGCGCCAGCGTGTCGCGCACGGCCGCGGCCAGCCGCTCGCAGCGCGCCAGCGACAGCCGCCCGGCCGGCGTGGTCGGGCGGATGCCGGCGGCGAACAAACTCTCGGAGGCGTAGATGTTGCCCACGCCGACCACGATGTTGCCGGCCAGCAGCACGGTCTTGATGGCCGCGCTGCGGCCGCGCCCGTGGCGGTGCAGCCAGGCGCCGTCGAAGCGCGCGTCGAAAGGCTCGATGCCGAGCCCGCGCAGCAGCGGATGGGTCTCGAGTTCGGCCTCCGCCAGCGCGCTCCACAGCACCGCGCCGAAACGGCGCGGATCGCGAAAGCGCAGCACGAGCGGTGCCGCGGCGCCATCTCCGTCCGCCCCGGCCAGGACCAGGTCGAGGTGATCGTGCGCGCCCGGCGGCGGCGCCTGCGGCAGCACCCGCAGCGTGCCGGTCATGCCGAGGTGGATCAGCAGCCAGCCGCGCTCGCCGCCGGGCGGCGACCCAGGCGCCGGACCCGCCACGGCGGCCGGGCCCGGCGCCCCATCAGCGTGCGGGGCCGCCCGCACGCACTCCAGCAGCAGGTACTTGCCGCGCCGCTCGATGCGCGCGACCACGCGCCCGGCCAGTTGCGCCTCCAGCCCGGTTTCCACCGGCCAGCGCAGGCCGCGATGGCGCACCACGACCTCGGCGATACGCCGGCCGACCACGTGCGGCAGCAAGCCGCGCCGGGTCACTTCGACCTCCGGCAACTCAGGCATCGAACCTCTCCCTTCCAAGCCACTCAAACCGCCAGAAGCCCCATGCCGGCTGGCGCCACGCGGACAAGCAAGGCATTGTAACGGCAGGCTACAATGCCCTTAACTATCCCATCGCATCTGCGCTTTTGCGTGCTGGAGCACCCACCCACATGTCGGACCGTCTGGACCGTACCTCGATGACCCCCGCTGACTCCATCCTTGCCCGGCCGGCCCGGCGGCCCCTGCGTCACAGGCTGGCGGCCATCGCCGCGGCCGCGCTGGCGGTCTGCGCCCTGGCTCCGCTCGCCGGCCATGCCGCCGACGCCCGTCCGCTCACGCTCGCCGCGGAAGCCGCGCCGGCGCCGGCCCGCTCCAACCCGCTGCCGCCCAAGATGCCGCTGCCGGCGGTGCCGCTGACCGGCGACATCCTGTACCGCGTGCTGGCCGCGGAGATTTCCGTGCAGCGCGGCGTGATCGGCCCGGCCTACCAGACCTACCTGGAACTGGCCCGCAACACGCGCGACCCGCGCTTCGCCCAGCGCGCCACCGAGATCGCGTTCAACGCGCGCAGCGCCCCGCAGGCGCTGGAGGCCGCGCGCCTGTGGACCGAGCTTGCGCCCACTTCGGCGGGCGCGCGCCAGGTGCTGTCCACCCTGCTGGTGCTGAGCGCCCGCTGGGACGAGGCCGAGCCGCTGCTCGCGCTGCAGCTCAACGGCGTGCCGCCGGGCCACCGGCCGGACGCGATCCTGCAGATGCAGCAGCAGCTCTCGCGCACCAGCGACCCGGCCGGCGCCGCCGCCCTGCTGCGGCGCCTGGTGGCCAACGACATGGGCTCGGCCGAGACCCACCTCGCGCTGGCCCGCGCCAGGGAAGCCGCCAACGACATCCCCGGCGCGCTGACCGAGCTCGACCAGACGCTGCGCATGCGGCCCGACTACGAGGCGGCCGCGCTGATGGCCGCCGAGCTGCGCGCGGACGGCGCGCCCGACCAGGCCATCGCCGGACTGAAAGCCTTCGTCGACAAGGCGCCGGTCTCGATCAACGGGCACATCACGCTGGCCCGCCTGTACCTGCAGCAGAACGACCTGCAGGCCGCGCGCGCCGAGTTCGAGACCCTGCGCAAGATCGCGCCGAAGGACCCGCGCGTGCCGCTCGCGCTCGGCCTGACCAGCCTGCAGTCCAAGCGCTACGACGAGGCCGAGCAGTACCTGAAGGAATACCTGCAGCTGGCCGGCCAGGTGCCGACCGCCAGCCCGGACATCGCCTACCAGTACCTGGCGCAGATCGCCGAGGAAAAGAAGGACTACCCGGCCGCGGTGGCCTGGCTCGACCGCATCGACGACAGCCGCCTGGCGCCAGCCGCCGCGGTGAAGCGCGCGCAGCTGCTGGGCCGCATGGGCAAGCTCGACGATGCCCAGGCCGTCTTCAACGACATGCTGGCCGACAGCGAGGACATCGCCGAGCCGGACCAGCGCGCCCAGCGCATGACCGCGATACGCCAGGCCGAGGTCGGCATGCTGCTCGACGCCAAGGCCTACGGCCGCGCCCGCAAGGTGCTGGAAGAGCGGACCACGGCCGAGCCCGACAACTCCGACTGGGTCTACGAGCTGGCCATGCTCGACGAGCGCGAGAAGCGCTACGACAGCATGGAGACGCTGCTGCGCCGGGTGATCGCCATGCAGCCCGAGCAGAAGCAGGGCTACAACGCGCTCGGCTACTCGCTGGCCGACCGCAACGTGCGCCTGCCCGAGGCGCTGCAGCTGCTCGAGAAGGCTTCGGCGCTGGGCCCGGACGATCCCTACATCATGGACAGCCTGGCCTGGGTCAAATTCCGCCTGGGCCAGCTCCAGCCGGCCGCCGAACTGCTGCGCAACGCCTACGCCCGGGCGCCCGAGGCCGAGATCGGCGCCCATCTGGGCGAGGTCCTCTGGCAGCTCGGCCAGCAGGACGAGGCGCGCAAGACCTGGACCGAAGCCGCCAAGATCGAGCCGGACAACGTGATCCTGATCGACACCCTGCGCCGCTACAACGTGCCGCTGTCGGCGCTGTCCAAGTAGGCCCGCGCCTGCCTTCGCCGACGTTCGCCTCTGTTCGCCGCGTGCGATGATCCACCCGCTTCCTTCCGGCCCGCGCCGGGAGGAAGGCCCGCCGCCCGCGCCGCCGGCGCGGGCGCCAGACACCCATGCCCATATCCCGACGCCTAGCCCTGCTGTGCCTGACCGCGCCCCTCTGGCTCGCGGCCTGCGCCAGCATCACGCCCACCCGCCAGTTCGACACCGGCGAGGCCGCGCAGGCGCGCGACCTCAAGGGCCGCTTTGCCGCCAGCTACGTGCGCTACGGCCGCGACGAAGGCGTGCAGGGCAGCTTCCAGTGGCATGAGCAGGGCCGCAACGTGCGGCTCGACCTGATCTCGCCGCTGGGCCAGACCCTGGCCGTGGTGACTTCCACGCCGTCCGGCGCCACGCTCGACCTGCCCAACCAGCCGCCGCGCAACGCGCCCGAGGTGGACACGCTGCTGGAGGAAGCCCTCGGCTTCTCGCTGCCGGTGGCCGGCATGCGCGACTGGCTGTACGGCCGGCCCGCGCCGGGCACGCCCGCGCGCGCCACGCGCGACGACAGCGGGCGCCTGGCCACGCTGGCGCAGAACGGCTGGACCGTGCGCTACGTTGCGTGGCAGGATGCGGCCGCACAGCAGCCGCGCCGCATCGACCTCGCGCGCGACGGCGACAGCAACCCCTTGTCGGTCCGCCTCGTGATCGACCCGGAACAGGCCCAATGAATACTGCCCGCACCCTGCCCCCGCCCGAACTGCGCGGCTGCCCCGCGCCCGCCAAGCTCAATCTCTTCCTGCACGTGACCGGGCGCCGCCCCGACGGCTACCACACGCTGCAGACCGTGTTCCAGCTGGTGGACTGGAGCGACACGCTGGACTTCCGCCGCCGCGACGACGGCCGCATCGAGCGCGTCACCGAGGTGCCCGGCGTGCCGGCCGACTCGGACCTGATCGTGCGCGCGGCGCGCGCGCTGCAGCAGGCCGGCGGCACCGCGTTCGGCGCCGACATCGCCATCGACAAGCGGCTGCCGATGGGCGGCGGCATCGGCGGCGGCTCGTCCGACGCGGCCACCACGCTGATGGCGCTCAACCACCTGTGGGGCCTGGGCCTGCCGCGCGAGGAACTCAAGCGCATCGGCCTGACGCTCGGCGCCGACGTGCCGTTCTTCCTGCACGGCGAGAATGCCTTCGCGCAGGGCATCGGCGAGGAACTGGCCACGGTCGAGCTGCCCGAGAGCTGGTTCGTGATCGTCCATCCGCGCCAGCACGTCCCGACCCCGGAAATTTTTTCGGACGGGCGCTTGACAAGGGATACGCCGATCTCTATAGTTGCGGTCTTCGCTGCTTGCACAAACAAATTCGCTTTCGGTCGCAACGATCTGGAAACGATAGCAACGGCGAAGTTCGGCGAAGTTGCCCGAGCCCTTGAATGGTTGAGACAATACAGTCCCCATGCAAGGATGACCGGATCCGGCGCCTGCGTGTTTGCACGGTTTGATGACGAGCAGACGGCGCAGCAGGTACTGGAACGGTTGCCACCCGGATGGGATGGCAAGTGTGCGAGGAGTTTGTCCCGCCACCCGCTCGCAGCGCTCGCTTGATAGTTTTTCGTTCGGCGTCACGCTGGCTGTATGTGACGATGGACGGACCCGGTTGTGTAGGGGAGTCGCCAAGTTGGTCAAGGCACCGGATTTTGATTCCGGCATTCGAAGGTTCGAATCCTTCTTCCCCTGCCATTACATTCCTCGCAGATCCGCAGAATACGTCACCGGCACTAGCCGGTGACGGTCGTCCCCCCCAGCAGCAAGACAGGTGCACCGAATGAGCAGCGAAGGCTTGATGGTTTTTACCGGCAACGCCAACCCCAAACTCGCGGAGGCTGTCGTGCAGCACCTCGGCATTCCCCTTGGGAAGGCACAGGTGGGCCGGTTCTCCGACGGCGAAGTCCAAGTCGAAATCCAGGAAAACGTTCGCGGCAAGCACGTCATCGTGCTGCAGTCCACCTGCGCGCCGACCAACGACAACCTGATGGAACTGATGGTGATGGTCGACGCGCTCAAGCGCGCCTCG